>QWCE01000041.1_pt1 | contig 204517 bp, 183 predicted proteins | sample 1972531 | NCBI WGS metagenome assembly QWCE01 (sample SAMN09866716, study PRJNA288562) | Human gut metagenome isolate term4_stool, whole genome shotgun sequencing... | reverse complement strand
CTTCCTTTCTCTCCTGGACCAGGTCAGCCAGGTCTTCCTTGACCAGGTCTTGGAAGCGGCGGAAGGGGTCAGTGTGGAAGAGCTTGCGGAAGATCTCCATCCGGTCCTTGGTCTCAGCAAAGAGGAGCTTGCGGAAGTCTCCCTGGGCGATCATGGCTATTTGGGCAAACTGGTCCCGGTTGACTCCTAAGAGCTCCTCGATATAGGGGGTGATCTCGCTGGTCTTGGCCATAAGCTTGCCGGAAGGGAGAGTCAGGCTGGCCCTGGTAGGCTGGTAGGTGGTTCCCTGGCCTCTTTTTTTGGGTCGCTCATAGGCCGGGGACCGGATGATCCGGTAGATTTTATTTTTATAGGAAAAAGTGAAGTCCACAAAGGTCGGGCAGTCCGGGTCAGCATAGGTGGACCGGAGCATGGAGGGGTCACGGTTGTCCCCGGAGGCCTGACCGAAGAGGGCGAAGGAAATCCCATCAAAGAGGGTGGTCTTCCCCGCACCGGTATCTCCGGAAATCAGATAGAGGCCGGAAGGCCCCAAGCGGCTAAAGTCAAGATGGCATTCCCCGGCGTATGGACCGAAGGCGGATAGGGTGAGTTGAAGGGGTTTCATTGGTCCTCCTCTCCGATGCGCTTGAAGACTTTTTCCACATAGGCCTTTTGGTCAGGGGACAGGGGCTTGCCGTTTTGGCTCTCATAAAAGCCGGAAAAGAGGTCGACATCCGACAGGTCTTCCCGGGCCTTAAGGTTGACAAAGGATTCGTGACGGGTCCGGCGATTATCCAAATCCATCCGCATGATCCGGGGATAGGCCTTCCTCAGCTTGGCCAGGGCCATGGGAGGTGTCTCCTCATCGGTCAGGATGGCCCGGATGTAGTCTTCCTTTTCCGGTCCAGAGGAGGGGGCAGCCGCTAAGAGGTCGTCCAGATTCCCCCGGATTTCCCGGAGGTTATGCTTGGGAGTCAGGGGAAGGGTCCAAACTTGGATCCTCCCTTTTTCTTCCAGGTTCACAACAGTGATGGACTTGACCTGGTTTTTCTCTGAAAAGGAGTACTTGAGAGGGGATCCCGCATAGCGTAGGCGGGGGCTGAGGATATTCTGGGGGCCATGGATGTGGCCTAAAGCGACATAGTCAAAAGCCTCAAAGATGGAAGCGGAAACATTATCCGACCCGCCAACAATGACCCGCTCGGAATCCGACCGCTCCGCCCCGGTCACGAACTGGTGGGCCACCAGGAGGTTTCTTTCTCCGGAATCAATGGAAAGATGGGCGATGGCGGATTCGACAGCCTGGGTGTAGGAGGTGATTTCTTCCTCCGGAAATTGGGCTTGGACCAAACCGGGTCGGAGGTAGGGGAGGAGGTGGATATAGAGGGGACCATGGTCATCCTCCAGGACATAGGGAGCCTGGGGGCCTTGGTAGGCTGGGGCAATGTGGAGGCCTCCCCGGGACATGAGGCGGCTCCCAAAGGCCAGCCTTTCCGGAGAGTCGTGGTTGCCGGGGATCATGAAGACATGGTCCACCCTTTGGGTCAGGTCCACTAAAAACCGGTCCAGGAGGTCCACCGCTTGAGCGGATGGGGTGGATTTGTCGTAGATGTCACCGGCCAGGAGGACGGCATCCGGTCCCTCCTTTTCGCAGAGGTCGAGGATTTGGCGGAGGATGTCTTCCTGGTCCTCCAGCATGGAAAAATCGTGGACCCTTTTTCCCAGGTGGAGGTCAGCAAGGTGGAAAAATTTCAAGGCAGACTCCCTTCAGGGCTATTCAACCCGGTCGAGTTTGGGTCGGGCCTGGGTATTGACCAGGATGGTGGAAAAATCATTGTAATAGACCATGCCGGGCTTGGCCCCCTTGGCCTTGTAGACATTCTTTTTCTCGGTGTAGTCCACGCTGACCTTCCCTTCATCGCTTTGGGCGGAATGGCTAGCGGCCAGCCAGGCGGCGGCTTCCAGGTCCTCTTTTTCCGCTTTCTGTCCGGAGGGGAGGCGGAGGATGACATGGGCCCCGGGGATGGCCTGGGCATGGAAGAAAATATCTTCTTTATTGGCCAGCTTGAGGGTTAGGGCATCATTTTGTTTGTTATTTCGGCCAACATAAATATCCAGGCCATTCTCGGTCCGGAAGTGGTAGGGGGGCTTGGACCGGGGGGCCTTATCCTTCTTCCCCTTCTTCCTTCTCTTGAGGAGACCCTGGTCGACCATCTCCTGGCGGATCTCTTCCAAGTCTTCCATGGAGTCAGCATGGTCCAGCATGGTGGCCAACTGGCTCAGGTAGTCCAAGTCTTGTTTTACTTGGGGGATGGACCGGGAGAGGAGGAGGTTGGCCCTCTTGAGCTTGGAAAACTTGTGGTAGCGACTTTCCACATTTTCCCAGGGGTCTTTGCTGGCATCCAGTTCGATGGTCCGGGGGACATCACCGTGGTAAAAGTCAGGGACGGTAATGGACTTGTCTCCTTTTTTGATCCGGTGGACCTGGCCGGCCAGAAGGTCCCCTTCCTCCTTGAGAATGTCCCGGTCCAGGGTCTTTTTGTAGTCCTCTTCCTGGCGGAGGAGCTTTTTCTCCCCCTTTTCCATGGGCCCTTTCAAGAGGGCCTGGAGGTTGGACTTGACCTGGCCCACCTGGTCATCCCGGCCGTAGTGGGCGAGGTAGTCATCCATAATCCGGGACATGGAGGGAGAACTTTGGTCAGCGTTGCCCAAATAGGTTACCGGAAAGGCGTGATAGAGACTCTTGGAACCCAGGTAGAGGGAGGGAGAGAAGGATCCCTGGCGGATGTCCCGGACCCGGTGGTCGAAGACCTCCTGGATCCTGTCCATTTCTTCCTTTGTGATTTGCCCAAGCGGGCAGTCGGGGTCCATGCCGGATAAAAATAGGATCTCCCGGGCAGCCAGGGGGGAAAATCCGGTTAGATTACGGATGAAGATCTTGTTGGCCTGGGCTGATTTCGGCATGTCCTTGGTCAGGTCCTCCAGGGAAATGTCTTTTTGTAAAACATCCAGCTTATCCGAGGGAAAGATCTCATAGGCCTTTCCGGGGAAGACCTGCCGGACCCGGGACATATGGCGGGAAACCCGTCGGATGGCATCGACAACCTGGCCTTCCTCGTCAACTAGGATGAGGTTGGAATACTTCCCCATAAATTCCCCAACTAAAGATAGGGCCACCCTTTCGCCCAAATCTCCTGATGCAGAGAAGACCAGGCGGACTGTCCGGTCCATTCCTTCCTGGCGGATGTCCTCAACTTTTGCAGAGGCCAGGTGCTTCCGGAGGACCATGCAGAAGTCGGGAGGGCTGGTGGGATTTTTATATTTTTTTTCACTTAAAAAAAGGCAGGACTTGGAGGGGTCTGCCGAAAGGTAGAGCAAGTGGTTTGACCGGTTGGCGTAGATGGAAAGGGTCAGGGTGGAAGGCCCCACCTGGTTGATCTTGCGGACCAGGCCGCCCAGGATTTTTTCCCGCAATTCCAAGACCACCGCCCGGCATGTGATTCCGTCGAAAGTCATAGGATCTCCTTTTCTAGTCTTTCTCCCATTATATCATGTGGCTAACCGGCTCATAGGGGATGAGGGGAAGAGGAAACACGAAGAAACAAAAAAGAAGAGAAGGAAAGTATTACAAAAATGTATTATTAACTGGAAAAGATCCCCTCCATGCTTTAGGCTTAAAGTACAATTGATCAAAGGAGGAAACCATGCTTTCCATGACCGGTTACGGGAAGGCTGCCCAATCCCTTGGCAACCTTCGCCTTGAAGGAGAAATCTCCACTGTCAACAACCGTTTTTTAGACCTCTATATCCATCTACCGGACCCCCTCCGGTTTTTGGACCCCCTCCTCCGCAAGGAGGTGGAGGGGAGGATTCACAGGGGGAGGGTTAACCTTACCTTGACCGACCTCTCCCAGACCCTGGATGCCGGCTACCGGGTCAATCAGGAAGCCCTCTTCCAGGTGGCCAAGGACCTGGAAGATTTTACGGAGGAATACCTATCGAGTGAAGGGGGCCCCATGCTTCGCTTGGATGAACTGGTCAAACTCCCCGGCATCATGGTTCCCTGCCCGCCCGCTATTGATGAGGAATCCTGGCAGACCCTGGCTATTGAAGTTGTGGACCGGGCCCTGGACCGGGTGGAAGACCTCCGGGCCAGGGAAGGAGAGAGGTTACAAAGCAATCTCTTAGAAAAGCTGGACAAGCTGGAGAGCCTGGTTAACCGGATAGAGGAGAGGGCGCCGGACCTGGTTCAGGAAGAGAAGGACCGACTCAACAAGAGGGTGGAGGACCTCCTCTCTGAAAAGACGGTCCTGGACCAGGGGAGGCTGGAAAATGAAATAGCTATTTTTGCCCAGAAGGCAGCCATTGACGAGGAAATTGTCCGCCTCCGGAGCCACATCAAGTCCTTCCACGATACGGTCAATAAAGAAGGGCCGGTCGGAAAGACCCTGGACTTCATCGTCCAGGAGATGAACCGGGAGGTCAACACCATCGGGTCCAAGTCCAATGATGAGGCCATCCGGTCCTGGACCATACAAGGGAAAACCACCATCGAAGAAATCCGCGAACAAATTCAAAATATCGAATAAGGAGGATGCCATGCGAAGAAAAGGCCACCTGATTATCGTCTCCGGACCCTCCGGAGTCGGCAAGGGGACGGTGTGTGCAGAGATCATGCGCCAACGCCCCTCCCTCAAGCTATCCATTTCGGCCACCACCCGGCCCAAACGCCCCCATGAGCTTTCCGGAGAAAGCTACTTTTTCTATTCCATGGAAGAATTTCAGGACCTGATCGACCAAAACAAACTGATCGAATTTGCCAAGGTCCATGGAAACTTCTATGGAACACCCAGGGAGTATGTCATGGACAACCTGGAAAAGGGAGAGGACGTTATCCTGGAAATCGACGTCCAAGGGGCCATGCAGGTCAAGGAAAACCTGGATGAAGGGGTCTTTATCTTCCTTCTTCCGCCCCGGGTCAAAGACCTGGCCGACCGCCTCCACAACAGGGGGACAGAAGGGGAGGAAGAGATCGCCCTCCGTCTGAAAAATTCGGAAGGAGAATTGGCCAATCTTCATAATTATGACTACGCCGTGGTGAATGATGAGGTGGGGAAGTGTGCAGAAACCATCCTCCATATCATTGATGCGGAAAACCAGCGAATTGATGCCAGTTTAATGAAAAAATACCGGGAGGAATACCATGATTAACCCATCCTTTAAAGAATTAGCCCAAATTTCCAAGTCCCGCTATGACATCTGTGTCATGGTCATGAAGCGGGCTCGCCTGCTCACGGACGGGTCGGAGCCCCTGGTCAAGTCCACGGGGAAAAAGGCCTGCACCATTGCTCTGGATGAGATCATGCAGGGGGCTGTAGTTAAGAAGGAACAGGACCCGGGCCAGGAGGAAAACGTCCAGGATAACCGCCTGATGGAAGAAATTGCAGAACACGAGGTCATGCACTAAGGAGGGGACCATGAACCGGCTTCAAGGAAAGAAAATCCTGGTCGGGGTCTCCGGCGGGATCGCCATCTACAAGACCCTGACCCTCTTATCTCTTCTGAATAAGCAAGGTGCCCAGACCCGGGTGGTCATGACGGAGGGGGCCTGTCAGTTTGTGACCCCCTTAACCTTTCAGACCATGTCCAAGAACAAGGTCTACAAGGACCTTTTTTCGGAGGAGGACCATTTTATCCCCCATATTGACTTGACCCGCTGGGCGGATGTCTTCTTGATTGCTCCGGCGACGGCGAACATCCTGGGCAAAATGGCCCGGGGGATTTCTGATGACCTCCTCTCTTCTACCGCCCTGGCAGCCCATTGCCCCGTCCTGGTCTCACCGGCCATGAATGTGGTTATGTACCGGAATCCGGCTACCCAGGAAAACATCCAAATCCTAAGGGACCGGGGGATCGGGATTATCGAGCCCGACTCCGGCCTCCTGGCCTGCGATGAAAAGGGGGAGGGGCGGATGCCCGAGGCAGAGGATTTGGCCCGGGTTCTGGAGGATTTCTTTGCGCCTAAGGACTTGGTCGGGACCAAGATCCTGGTGACGGGGGGACCGACCCGGGAGATGATTGATCCGGTCCGCTTCCTTTCCAACCGCTCTTCCGGCAAGCAGGGGATCGCCATTGCCCGGGAAGCAGCGAGACGAGGCGGAGAAGTGACCTTTGTCCATGGCCCCCTCCAAGCCCCTGTCCCCAAGGGGGTGGAGGACGTTTCCATTACTTCCACGGAGGACCTCTACCTGGCTTTGAAGGACCGCTTCGATGGAGCCCAGGCCTTGATTATGGCGGCAGCACCGGCGGATATGACCCCGGTCCACTACCTGGACCAGAAGATGAAGAAGGAGGGGAAAAGCGGGAGCTTTTCCCTGGAGTTCAAGGAGACGACGGATGTCCTAAAGACCCTTGGCGGGCAAAAAAAAGACCAGATCCTGGTGGGCTTTGCAGCGGAGACCCGGTCCCTTGAGGAATATGCCAAGAAGAAACTCAAGGAAAAAAATCTGGACTTTATTGTGGCCAATAATGTCTCCGCCCAAGGAGCCGGTTTTGCCGGGGATACCAATATCGTGACCATCTTCACGAAAAAGGACCGGGAAGACCTCCCCCTCCAATCCAAGGAGGAAGTGGCCCGGGAGATCCTGGACCGGGTAGTTGGCCTTCTTCAGGAAAGGGAAGCCGGGAAATAAGAGAGAAGATGAGGGGAAAGGAGGGGGTCATGAAAAGTTACTTTGTCAAGGTCCTGGTCAATTCCGGGACCCGGATGACCGACAAGCCTTTTACCTATGCCCTTTCTCCGGACCTGGTCAAGACCGTGAAAAGGGGGTCAGCTGTCTACGTCCCCTTTGGTCGGGGAAATCGAAAAACTCCGGCCATGGTCCTGGAGGTAACAGACCGGGTCCCCGACTTCCCCACAAAAGAGGTGATCCGGAAAATCGAAGAACTCCCCGACCTTTCCGAGGAAGCCCTGGCTATCGCTCAGTTTCTGGTTGAGACGACCTTGTCCGACTGGGCTTCTGCCCTCCAGTCCGTCCTTCCTCCCGGAGCCATCGGCGAATTTGTCCCCAAGATCCGGTCCTTCTACCGGCTGACGGAGGAGGGGGAGACCGCTTCGGTTTCTCCGAGGGCCTACCGTCAGTCCAAGGTTATGGATTATCTGAGAAAGGAAGGGGAGGAGGAGCAGGTCGTCCTTTTGAAAGCGACCGGGGCCTCATCATCTACCTTGAAAGCCCTTCTGGAGAAGGGGTGGATTGAGAAGGCAGATCGGCGGGTGGCCCGGAGGGAGGTAGGGTTCCGGGGAAGGGACCCTATGCTTCCCCTGACCGGAGACCAGAAGAAGGTCTTCGACCGGATTGTCCGGGAGAGGGGGACCTACCTGGTTTGCGGGGTGACCGGGTCGGGGAAGACGGAGGTCTACCTCCAACTGGTCGACAAGGTCCTCCGTGAGGGCAAGCAGGCCATCGTCCTGGTCCCGGAAATATCCCTGACCCCCCAAACCATCGCCCGCTTCGAGGGGCGGTTCGGTCGTCGAGTGGCTATCCTCCACTCCCGCCTCTCGACTTCCGAACGCTATGAGGAGTGGGAAAAGATCCGGGAGGGGGAAGTCTCCATCGCCATCGGGGCCCGGTCGGCCATCTTCGCCCCCTTTGAAAACTTGGGGTTAATCGTGATCGACGAGGAGCATGAGGGCTCCTATATTTCCGAGAAAAATCCCAAATACCACACCTACGACATCGCCCGCTTCCGGGCAGACTACCATGGAGCCAGCCTTGTCTTAGGGACGGCCACCCCCTCTGTCCGGACCCTTTACCGGGTGGACCAGGGGGAAATTACCCGATTGGACCTCCCTAATCGGGTCGGCAGCCGGTCCATGCCCAAGGTCCAGCTGGTGGATATGAGGGAGGAACTTAAAGCCAACAACCGGACCATGTTCTCCCGCCCCCTTTACCGGGCCATGGACCAGGCCCTGAAAGAGGGGAACCAGGTCATCCTCTTCCTCAATAAGCGGGGCCATACCTCCTTCGTCTTCTGCAGGTCCTGCGGTTACGTCTACCGTTGCGACGCCTGTGATGTGGCCATGACCTACCACAAAGGGCGGAAGCGGTTGGTTTGCCACTATTGCGGGCGGGAGAAGATCCTGGCTAAGAAATGCCCTAATTGCGGGTCCACCGCCATCCGGGATTTCGGCGCAGGAACCGAGCAGTTAGAAGAAGAGGTGCGAAGGCTCTTCCCCGAAGTGAGGGTGGTTCGGGCCGATGCGGATACCATGACCCGAAAAGGGGCCTATGATCGGGTTTACCAGGATATGCTGGCCGGAAGGATCGACATCCTCCTGGGGACACAGATGATTGCCAAAGGCTTTGATTTCCCCCGGGTCACCGTAGTCGGGGTGATGGCGGCGGATATTTCCCTCAACCTTCCTGACATCCGGGCCAACGAGCGGACCTTCCAGCTCATCACCCAGGTGGCCGGCCGAGCAGGGAGGGGAGACCAGCCAGGTCAGGTTTTTATCCAGACCTATAAAAGTGACCACCCCGCCATTGTGACCGCCGCCCAATATGATGTGGATGCCTTCTACCAGTGGGAAAAGAAGATTCGGGCCATGAACCACTACCCGCCCTTTAGCCGGGAGCTCCACATCCGTATCACCTCCCCTGACCGAGCCGCCCTGCTTGACAAGGCTTATGACCTACGAGCTTTCATCGACAGCCGCCTGGGCCGCTTGGAGGAAGGTCAGGTGGAAGGTCCGACCCCCTGTGTCATCGAGCGGATGAACCGGCGTTACCGCTTCGGCATCATGGTCCGGTCAAGCAAGCAGGAAGATCTGAGGGGTCTAGGGAGGGTCATCCTGGATGCTTTTCCCTCCACGCCCAAAATCAACATTGTCCTTACCATGGACCCTGTGTCCATTTTTTAAACATAGAAATGAGATGAGATATGGCTTTCATGAATTTGCGAATCGAGGGCGATCCCATTCTTCGAAAGAAGTCCCGCCCTGTCAAAGAAATCAACGACCGGATCCGGAAGATTTTGGATGATATGGTGGAGACCATGTACAAGGAAGAGGGAGTCGGTCTAGCCGCTCCTCAAGTGGGGAAACTCCGTCGGATGGTGGTTATTGATGTGGGCCAGGGGCCCATCAAAATGATCAATCCCGAAATTATTGAACGGTCAGAGATATTGGAGGAGGATGTGGAAGGCTGCCTTTCCTTGCCCGGCTTCAATGGGACAGTTCTCCGGCCGGAGGAAGTCCGCCTCCGCTATACGGATGAGATGGGGGAAGACCATGAGGTCCAGGCCCGGGGGCTTTTTGCCCGCTGCATCTGCCATGAAATCGACCATTTGGATGGAATCCTCTTCCGTGACCGGGTGGTGGAGGAAATCAACCTGGCCAATCCCACCCAGGAGCAGGTGGACTACCTGAAGGCCCATGGAATCCTTCAGGACAAGTCCGATGAAGGAGAGAGTTCAGCTAGCCAGGGCGAGGAATAAGGACCTATGCCCAAAAGGAGATAGAATTGAAAGTTGCATTTTTTGGATCACCGGCCTATGCCCTTCCCTGTCTGGAAGCCCTGGTCGAAGAAGAGGATATGGACCCTGTCTTGGTCGTCACCCAACCGGACCGGGTCCGGGGCCGGAAAAAGGAAAAGACCCCGACCCCGGTCAAGGCTTACGCCTTGGATCAAGGTTTGGAGGTCATAGCTCCTGAAGATGTCAATAGCCCGGAATCCATCCGGAAAATTAAAGAGGCCGATCCGACGGTTTTGGTGGTGATCGCCTATGGTCAGATGATCGGCAAGGAGTTCCGCCAGACCTATGGGGAGGATATCCTCAACCTCCACGGCTCCCTCCTGCCCAAGTACCGGGGGGCTTCTCCCATCCAGGCCGCCCTCCTAAACGGGGAAGAGGAGACCGGGGTCTCCGCCATGATCGTTCGAAAGGACCTGGACGCGGGAGAAGTCCTGGCCCGGGCAAGGATCAAGATCCATGAGACGGACGATTTGGAGAGCCTGGAGGACCGCCTATCCCTCCTTTCCGCCGATTTGATGGTGGAGGTCCTTCGGGACTATGAGGGCTATTTGGAAATCAAGGAGGACCAGGACGAAAGCCTGGTGACCAAGACCCGGAAGGTAAGCAAAGAAGATGCCTACCTGGATTTCACCAAGCCTGCTAAGGACCTGGTCAACCATGTTCGTGCTTTAAAGGACTGGCCCGGGGCTAAATTCGACTACCTGGGCAAGACCTACAAGGTCCATGGGGCCTCTGCACTGGAAGGGGTCGGCTCAGAAGAGCCCGGGACCTTGGTCTCTGTCGGGAAAAATGGCCTTGGGGTGAGGACCGGAGAGGGGATCTTCCTCATTACTTCCCTCCAGGCACCCGGAAAAAAGGCCATGGCGGTAGGGGATTTTCTGAACGGAAATCCCCTGGAGGCGGGGGTCCTCTTTCAGGGAAAAGGTCAGGACTAGACGGGGGAGAGGGCCCGGACAGGTAAGGTCGGAGAAAGGAGGAAGGATGGAAAGAGGAATCAATGGAATGAGCCTGGAAGAACTGGAGGGGCTTCTTCAGGGACTGGGTCAAGCGCCTTTTCGGGCCAAACAGATCTTTCATGCCCTCCATACAGAAGGATTGGATTCCCTGGATGAGATAACCACCCTTTCCAAGGCCCTAAGAGAGGTTTTAAAAGACTACCCTTTACGGACCGTTAAGGAAGTCAACCAACTCCTTTCCCGGGACGGTTCCCGGAAATTCCTTTACGCCCTGGAGGACGGGAATACCGTGGAGACGGTCTACATGCCCTATCCCGACCGGACTACCCTTTGTATTTCTTCCCAGGTGGGCTGTAAGATGGGCTGTAAGTTCTGTGCCTCTACCAAAGCCGCCTTCGCCCGAAACCTTCAGGCGGAAGAAATTCTCAGCCAGGTCTATCAGACGGAAAGAATCACAGGAGACCGGGTGGACCGGATTGTCCTCATGGGGATCGGGGAGCCCCTGGATAACTACGATGAAGTAGTTCGCTTTCTTCGCCTCATCACCGACCCCAAGGGAAAGAACTTGTCCGCCCGGGCCATCACCCTTTCCACCTGTGGTCTGGTTCCCCAAATTTATGACCTGGCGGAGGAGGGGATTCCCATCAATTTGGCCATTTCCCTCCATGCCAGTTCCGATGAGGACCGTCGGCGGACCATGCCCATCGCCAACCGCTACTCGATTCAGGAGATCATCCGGGCCTGCATGGCCTATTTTGAAAAGACGGGACGGCGAATTTCCCTGGAATATGTTTTAATAGAGGGAGAGAATGACCGCCCCCAAGACCTGGACGCCCTGGCCCGCCTCTTTAAAGGGCCCATGTGGCATATCAACCTCCTCCCCTTGAATCCTATTAAAGAATACAAGGGGAGGCCCAGCGGGGAGGAGAGGATCTTCGCTTTTGAAGAAGCCCTCCACAGGCGGGGCATCCATGCCAGTATACGCAGGAAACGGGGAGAGGATATCGACGGGGCCTGTGGCCAGCTTCGAATCCTCTACCAAGGGATGGGAGGACCATCATGAACACCTACTCGCTCACCGATAAGGGACTCCAAAGGTCCAACAACCAGGACTCCTATGTGAACTATTTTTCTTCCCGTCTGGCCCTTTTTGTGGTTTGCGATGGAATGGGGGGCCACCGGGCCGGGGATACGGCATCCAAACTAGCCAGTGAAACCATCCAGGAATTTCTCATCTCCGCCAAGGAGAGGACTGATTACGAAGAGATGGTGGTGGAGGCTGTAGAGGCTGCCAACAAGGCGGTCTATGACCTGGCCAAGACCAACCCGGACTACTTCAATATGGGGACAACCTGCGTACTTGTCCTGGTCCATGAGGGAAGGGCCATCATCGCCCATGTGGGGGATTCCCGGGTCTACCTCCTGCGAGACCGGTCCCTTCGCCAACTGACCGAGGACCACTCCCTGGTTCAAAAGCTCATCAACCAGGGACTCCTGACCGAAGAAGGAGCCCGCCACCACCCCGAACGTTCCACCCTGACCCGGGCGGTGGGAACGGATGAGAGGGTGGAGGTGGAGCTGGACTACCTGGACCTGGAAGAGGGGGATACCGTCCTCCTCTGCAGCGACGGTCTAACCACCATGGTGGAAGACCAGGAGATTTTAGATCTTTTACTAACGACAAGCGAGGCCAAGGATCAAGTGACCGGTCTCGTACAGGCCGCCTTAGATAGAGGGGGAGCCGATAATATTACGGTGACTGTATTTGAATATAGGAGAGCGACATGGACCAAGTTTTATTAAACAACCGTTACCGAATCCTCCAGAGGATTGGGGTTGGCGGCATGGCTTATGTATACGAGGCCGAAGATATCCTTTTAAAGAGAAAGGTAGCCGTCAAGGTTTTAAAAAACCAATATATTGAGGACGAGGAATTCGTCCGGAAGTTTGAAAATGAGGCCCTGGCCGCCGCTTCTCTTTCCCACCCCAACATCGTCAATATCTATGATGTCGGCAGCGAGGAGATCCAGGGGCAGAAATACCACTATATCGTTATGGAGCTCATCGAAGGATCCACCTTAAAGGATGCCATCGCTGCCCAAGGGCAGATGGACTCCTCAGTGGTGGCCCGGATCGGGAGCCAAATTGCCATGGCCCTCCAATGTGCCCATGACCACAACCTGGTCCACCGGGACATCAAACCGGCAAACATTCTGATCATGAAGTCCGGGGATATCAAGGTCGCTGACTTCGGGATTGCCCGAATTTCCTCAGCCTCCACCGTTACCTATACCAACTCCATCCTGGGGACGGTCCACTATATCTCTCCGGAGCAGGCCAAGGGACGGTTTACCGACTTCAAATCGGATATTTATTCCTTGGGTGTGGTCATGTATGAGATGGCCACCGGTCAGGTGCCTTTTGATGCGGATAACAGCGTGGGGATTGCGATCAAGCATATCCAGGAAAGCCCCGTCCCTCCCATTGACCTTAACCCGGACCTGTCTCCGGCCCTCAACCGGATTATCCTGACCTGTATGGAAAAAAATCCGGAAGACCGGTATGCCTCCGCTTCCGACCTGGTGGGGGATCTGAAGAATTTCAGGAACCTTTCCAACCGAGATACCGTCTACATGAAAACCCCGCCACCCATGCCGAACTACCGGCCCGAGGACCACAAGCCGGCGCGGAAAAAACATCGGGAAGTGGTCTATGAAAGCAATCCCAGCCACCCGGTGGAGGAAGAAGAGAAGAAGTCGGGCTTCCCCTGGTTTGCCCTGGTCTTGGTCGCCGTGGCCATCGCCACCGTTCTTCTGGTCACCACCATCCTCGGAGGGCAAAACGCCAACCGCCTGGAAGCCAGCCAAACCCGGGTTCCTCCCGTGATCAACTTATCGGTGGATGAGGCCATGGATCTTTTGAAAAACAATGACCTCCTGGGCGAGGTCGTGGAAAGAACCTATGATGATAAGACGGATGAGGGTTTAGTCTTGGAGCAGTCCATCAAGTCCGGAACGACGGTGGACAAGGGAACCAAGGTGGAACTCAAGGTTTCCCAGGGGAAAAACACCCTCCCCATACCGGATGTGACCGGGTCCAGCCAGGAAGACGCCGCCGCTACCCTGACCAATGCCGGTTTTACCATGGGGCAGAATATCTTTGAAAATTCGGATGAGGTGGAAAAAGGCCATATCATCCGGACAGAACCTAGGGCCAATGAAAGGTTGGAGCAGGGGGGAAGGGTCAACCTGGTGGTCTCCGACGGTCCGGAGGAGAAGACCAGCAAGGTTCCCGTCCTTATTGGTGCGGACCAAAGCAAGGCCAACCAACTCCTCCAGGAAGCGGAACTCAAGCTGGGCTCCATCGAACCCAGGGAAAGCTCCTATCCTTCAGGGATCGTTATTGAGCAGTCTATCAAAGCGGGGGAGGAAGTGCCCACTTCCACCACCATTAACCTGGTTATCTCGTCCGGTCCCAAGGCAAACCCGGAGCTTAACTTGGTGGACTTTACCCTCCGGATTTATCCCCCGGAAGGGAAGGAGACTTTCAACGTTGAAGTCTTTGACTTCAAACAGAGCACGACCAAAGCCATCTTTCAGGGCAAGTTAAAGGCGGAAGATGTCAACCGGTCCGGCTACATCCCCATCCATATTCGGACAGCAGAGGACGCCGACCTCCGGATCTTCTATGACGGCAAGCCGGCCAAGGCCAATGAGCCGGGTCAGTCCAGTGGTGAACAACCCGGGAATCGCGATTAAAAAGAAGGGAGGGCTATGAAGGAGAGTCCAAGCCTTAAGGGCCATATTGTTGAATCAGAAAAAGACCTCTATCTGGTGAACTGTAGGGTTGATGGGGAAGAGATCCTGGTCCCCTGCAAGGGTCGTGGGGTATTCCGGGATAAAAATCTCCGGCCTGTTGTGGGCGACTTGGTGGAAGTCTTTATTCGAGAGGATAGTCCGGAGGGAACCATCCACAATATTTACCCCCGGAAGAACCTCCTCCTCCGTCCTCCCGTGGCTAATGTGGACCAGGTCTTGTTGGTTCAAACCATCGAAGAGCCCAGCCTTAACCCTCTGGCCCTGGATAAAATCCTGGTCTCCATTGAAAGAAGGAATCTCCCTGTCCTCCTCTGTTTTAATAAGATGGACCGGGCCGCCGAAGGGGACTTGGATAAGTGGACCCAACTTTATCAGTCTATCGGCTATTTCGTCCTTCAAACCAACGCCCTTACGGGAGAAGGCCTGGTCCCCCTGGTTGGTGCCCTCCAAGGAAAGATTTCTGCCCTGGCCGGTCCATCCGGAGCGGGAAAATCCTCCCTGGTTGCCAAGATGACGGGTCTGGATGTCCAAGTCGGGGAACTTTCGGAAAAAATCCTCCGAGGCCGCCAGACCACCCGGAAGATCCGCCTTTTTCAAATCGGTCAGGAGGGCTATCTTTTTGATACCCCCGGCTTTTCAACCCTCAGTCTAGAGGAAGTGGAGGATATCAACCGGGTCCAGGACTTTTTCCCGGAGTTCGGCTCTCTTAAGGAAGCCTGCAAGTTTCGCAACTGTCTCCATCGGAAGGAGCCGGCCTGTGCGGTTAAAGAGGCCTTGGAAAGGGGAGAGGTCCATCCCAGTCGCTACCGGTCTTATTTAAAGATTTTGGAAGAAGTTGAAGGCTTTCGGTCCTATTAAGGCCCATAAAATAAAGGAGTTTTTCGTGAAAAAAGTATTGCTACCCTCCCTTCTTTCTGCCGATTTTTCCCAATTAGATAGGGAAGTGGAAAGAATCGAATCGGCTGGCGTGAACCACCTCCACCTGGATATCATGGACGGCCACTATGTGCCCAATATTTCCTTTGGACCGGGGCTCATTCAAAAGCTCCGTCCCAGGACCGACCTCTTCTTTGACGCCCACCTCATGGTCGAGGAGCCCGATCCCTTTTTAGGGGATTTCAAAAAGGCAGGTTGTGACCTGGTCACCGTCCACCTGGAGGCTTCCACCCACATCCACCGGACCATCCAAGCCATCCATGCCCTGGGGATGAAGGCCGGACTGGCCCTCAATCCCGGCACATCGACAGAAGGCCTTTCCTATCTTATGGATGAATTGGACTTGATCCTGGTTATGTCCGTCAATCCCGGCTTCGGGGGTCAATCCTTTATTCCCTCCGCTTTGGAAAAGATAAAAGACATCCGTCAGAAGATTGACCGGTCGGGGCGAGAGATCATCCTGGAGGTGGATGGGGGGATTAAGAAGGGCAATGTGGAAGAGGTCATTCGTGCCGGAGCGGATTGGCTGGTGGCGGGTTCGGCGGTTTTCTCTCCAGGGAAAACGGAAACCAATGCCAGGGAATTTTTAGAGATCATCAGCCGGTATTAAACCGACTTTTTTCCCGGAGAGGAGGAAGACTATGAATCCCATAAAAAAGAAAAAGGCCCTCCTGGTGGCCGGAGGAGAGGACCTTCCTGCCCCCGACCGGATAGCACAGCTTCTCGAAAAAGCGGATTATGTTATCTGCGCCGACCGGGGCTTTGACTATGTCAAGGGCTACGACTTTCCCATAGACCGGGTGGTGGGGGACTTCGATTCCTCCAGCCGGCTTGGAGATCCGGCCTACCGGAAGATCTGGGAGGAAAAGGGGACCTCTTTTGAAAGCTTTCCCACCCACAAGGATGATACGGATTCCGAACTGGCCTTGAAGATCCTCCTGGATATGGGATTTCAAGAGGTCCTCTTCTTGGGAGGCACGGGATCCCGTTTGGACCATTCTTTTTCCAACCTCCTCCTTCTGGAGGCCTTTAGCAAAAGGGGGATGGATGTCCGGATGGAAGGCCGGAACAATCAAGTCCGCTTCCTTCCTGCCGGCTCCTATGTATTGGAGATGGCGGGGGAGGGGACCTATGTCTCCTTTTTCACCCTGGATCCGGACGTCTATTTGTCCTTGGAAGGCTTCGAATACGACCTTGATCGCTTCCATCTGGTAGCCGGGACCTCCCGGGCCGTGTCCAACCACATCCTCTCTCCCCAAAACCGAATGGAAGTCCGGGCTGAAGGGGGAGGTGGGGTCTATTGCTTCTATTCCAAGGATGAGGAGGATGCCTGATTTCCCGCCTTGTCAAAAAAATCCCCCTAGTCCCGTCTCGAGTTCAGGGCTAGGGGGATTTCTTTATTTTTGTCTTTTGACGGAGATTAGGCCTCAGGGGAGGCTTCTACACTTTCACCGGTCTCTTGGACATCCGTCTGGTCTTCAGGGCTGACCTGGTTTTCCTCAGTGACTTCAACTTCTTCGGTAAACAGGAGATCCATTTCCGAATTATTGCTTGCGGGTTTAACCCGGTTCACTGCTCCGTTTCTCAGGCAACGCGTGCAAACATTCAGTCTCTTAGGTGTACCCTTCTCATCATAAACTCGAACCTTGCGAAGGTTGGGAGTCCAAGTGCGCTTGATACCTCTATGGGAGAAAGTAACGTTGTTACCTGATGCTTTTCTCTTACCGCAAACATCACAAACTTTTGACATGTTTCCTCCTCGTCTTTTCATGCATGAACTAACTATGACATTATAGCAAGGCCGGACTTCCTTTGCAAGTTCCTGTCGGCTCTTATATAATAAGCTAGAATCGTTTTAACGAAAAGATGAGGAGGATCTATGGTATCCAGAATAACTAATGAACTCGGGACCATTCTATTTGATGACCGGGTGATTTCCAATATTGCTTGCCAGGCGGCCATGGAATCCTATGGCGTAGTCGGTTTGGCAGCCAGGAATGCCAAAGATGGGCTTTATGAGCTCTTGGGCATTGAGAACATGAACCGGGGAGTTACGGTCATTCCCACCGACCAGGGGACCGTCATCATCCAAATTGAGGTCATCATGGAATATGGGATCCGGATTGCCACGGTTGCCCAAAATCTGATTGAAAAGATTAACTACAGTGTGGAAGAATCCACTGGGATTAAAGTGGAAACCGTGGAGCTCTATATCCAGGGGATCCGGTTTTAAGGAGGGAGAATGGAATATATCAACGGGGCACAATTTCGAGATGCCCTCCAGGCTGCCTACGAATCCCTGCTTGCCCATAAAGAAGAAGTCGATGAACTGAATGTTTTCCCGGTCCCTGACGGGGATACGGGAACTAACATGACCATGACAATGGCTTCCGCTATGGAATTTGTCCAAAAGGCCAAGGAGGACTCGGTTTCCGCCTATGCTAAGGCCCTGGGAAACGGGACCTTAATGGGGGCCCGGGGGAATTCGGGCGTCATCTTTTCCCAGCTCTGCCGGGGGATTTCCGATGCCTTAAAAGGGGCACAAATCCTCAACACCAAGCTGGCGGCCAAGGCTTTTCTGTCCGCCAAGGAAAAGGCCTATAAGGCCGTGATGAAGCCCACGGAAGGGACCATGTTGACCGTAGCCCGGGGGATCGCTGAATTTGCCGAGCGGAATGCGGATAATCCCAATCTGGAGGATTTTCTTGTGGGGGCCCTCCAACAGGCTTCCCTGACCCTCCAAAAAACTCCGGATATGCTGCCCGCCCTCAAGGAAGCGGGGGTGGTGGATGCCGGTGGTCAGGGTCTCGTTTACCTTTTAACCGGTTTTGTGGAAAAGCTGGTCGACAGGGACCTCTCCCATCTTTTGGAGGCCGAATCCTCTCCCCAAAATGCCATGGCCATTTCAGACTTCGAGAAGGATTCCCACCAAGCCCAGCAATTCGACTACTTCCTCAAGGTCAAGGTGGAAGGGATCGAAGAAGAGCGTTTAGTCCGTCACATGAACCACCATGGTCATGTGGAAATGGTGGAGCATTCCGGTCAGGCTCTCCTGGTTCAGGCCTCCTGTGACCGTCCTGAGGATATGCTTGCCTCCATCCTTCGTCGGGCCCGGATCCTGGAGATGAACCTGGTCCATGTGGATGCCAAGATTTATGAACCTTCTGGGGTCACAGAAGAAAAAGAAGAGAAGAAGGCCCGGTCCAAGGTCGGCTTTGTCGCCGTTGCCCTGGGTGAAGGTTTCAAGGAAGTTTTCAACCAGCTCATGGTCGATGAAGTGGTTTCCGGAGGCCAGACCATGAATCCCTCCACCAAGGAACTTTACGACGCCGTGGAAAGGGTCAATGCGGATACGGTCTTTATCCTCCCCAACAATAAAAATATTATCCTGGCGGCTGAACAGGTGGATGAATTGTCCTCCTCCAAGGTGATTGTCATCCCCTCCACCTCCATTCCCCAAGGGATCACCGCCCTCTTCCACTTTGATGAGGACTTGTCCGACGAAGAAAACCGGGAGGCCATGACTGAAAGTTTGGAATCGGTCATTACCGGTCAGGTCACCTATGCGGTCAGGGATACCAGCCTGGACGGGATGATCATTAAAAAAGATGACAAGATCGGCCTGATCGACGGCCAGATTGTCCTCACCGGCCAGGATGACAAGGCCCTGGTTTTGGACCTTTTGGCCAAATATGTGGACGCCGATGCCTCCCTCCTGACCGTCTACCCGGGAGAAGGGGTCAAGCAAGAGGACCAAAAAGAACTGGAAAAAGCAATTTCCAAGACTTATTCCCTCTTGGATGTGGATGTCGTCTATGGCGGCCAGCCCACCTATTCCTACATCTTCTCGATTGAATGATGGAGATCACGCACTTAGACGGGATCGGTCCCAAGAGGGCCGCTCTCTTTCATGAATTAGGCATTTTTAGCCTGAAGGACCTCGTTTGGGATTTCCCTACCCGCTATGAAGACCGGTCCCGGATCTATCCGGTGGAAGATCTGGCCGACCTGGGCGAAAAGACTGACCTGGTCCTGGAAGTCCGATTGACTTCACTAGGCCGTCTTATCCGTCTTAAAGGCCGCCAGTCCATCCAAAAGGCTTCTTTTTCGGATGATACGGGGAAAGTAGATGTTGTCTTTCATAATCAAGCCTATTTAGGAAGGAATCTTCATTGTGGAGATTCCTTTTTCCTATACGGGACCTATGACCCCGAAAAGAGGAGGATGGCCAACCCGGCCATGGTCAACCGGAAGAACCGGGATAAGGTGGAAACTTTTTTGGGCATCCGTCCGGTCTACCGGCTTTGTAAGGGGCTTTCCCAGGACCTCCGGGTCAAGGCGGTCCACCAGGCCCTGGACCTCCTGGAAGATGAGGACCTGGATCCTTTTTCCCCCGACCTCATCAACCCCCTCTCCCTTCCTCCTCTCTTGGATTCCTTCCACCGGATTCACTTCCCTTCGTCCAAAGAGGACCTGGCATTGGGCCTGGAGGGGGTGGGAATCCGCCTGGCCATCCTGGACCTCCTGGTCAAATCCATGGTAAAGGCCCGTCGGGTCCGGGAAAAGGCCCCCCATATGGAAGGAAAATCTCTCCAGCCTTTCTTCCAGGCCCTTCCTTTTGAACTGACCCCCGGCCAGGGGGAGGCTCTGGATGAGATGGTGGGGGACCTCCTCTCACCCCGCCCTGCCAACCGCCTTCTCCAGGGGGATGTGGGGTCAGGAAAGACGGTCCTGGCCTTCGCTCTAGCCTACCTGACCCATCTTAACGGCTACCAATCGGCCCTCATGGCCCCGACAGAGGTCCTGGCCCGTCAACACTTTGACAAGGCTAAGGCCCTATTTGCCGACTTGGACCTCCCTCTCTTCCTTTTGACGGGGTCATCCAGCCGGGAGGAGAGGGCGGAGGTGGAGGAGGCATCCCGAAGTGGGGTAGCCGGTCTTTATATCGGGACCCACACCCTCTTCCAGGATAGCCTGGCTTTTTCCTCCCTGGCTTTGGTCGTGACCGATGAGCAGCACCGGTTTGGGGTCAACCAAAGGTCCCGCCTCCAGGAGAAGGCCATCCTCCCCAATTCCTATGTCCTTTCCGCCACCCCCATTCCCAGGACCCTGGAGCTGGTGGCTATGGGGGAGCTGGACCTCACCCAACTCAAGGGCCGTCCTCCCGGGCGTCAGCCGGTGGACTCCTTCGTCCTGGACCGGCGGTATGAGAAGCGGATTTTTGCCTTTGCTGAAAAATTGGCCCGGGAGGGAGGACAGACCTATATCATCTGTCCCAGGATCGAAGGAGGGGAGGATGACCTCTCCCTCTGGTCGGTAGAGGAAGTCTGCCGGCGGGCAAGGGAATACTATGGAGACCGGGTTACGATTGATGCCCTGACCGGCCCCATGTCAGGTCCTGAAAAGGAGAGGGTCATGGAGGGCTTTGCCTCCGGAAAAACCTCCATCCTCATCTCCACCACCGTTATCGAGGTGGGTGTGGATGTTCCCACCGCCCGACTGATGGTGGTCCTCTGCGCTGACCGTTTTGGCCTCTCCCAGCTCCACCAGCTCCGGGGAAGGGTGGGGAGGGGGAAGGACAAGTCCTATGCGGTCTTTGTCTACCACAAACCCTCCAAGACTGCCCTGGGCCGGCTGAAATTCCTGGCGTCAACCGAAGACGGGCTGGCCATTGCCAAGAAGGATCTGGCCCTTCGGGGTGGGGGAGACCCCTTTGGGGAGAGCCAGCATGGCTTCCTCCCCGACCGCCTCATGGGCCTTCAGGACCTCCTGACCCGGCCTGACCACCCCCTCTTTTTGAAGGCGGAGGAGGCCTTGACCCGGACCTTCGGCCCCGGAATCCTGGAAGGGGATCCCCAGGCTTTGAAGGCCATAAAAGATCCCCTCCGGTCGGTAATTTTTGATAAAATGGAAAAAACAGCTCATATTTCCAGGAACTGATCTCAAAAATGAGAAGAAAGGAAGGACCATGCGGGTAATATCCGGCGAAAGGAGGGGAATGACCCTTGTCGGCCCCCGAAAAAGTCAGAAGACCCGGCCCACCCGGGACCAAATCAAGGAAACGGTATTCGATATCCTGGGCCCCCTATCCAAGGGCCTGACCTGCCTGGACCTCTTTGCGGGGAGCGGGCAGATCGGGATTGAATTCCTCTCCCGAGGTTGTGACTACGCCATCTTTATCGAGCAATCGGGCCCCATGGTTGGGGTAATTAAAGAAAACCTGGAGAAAACCCGTTATGGGGACCGGTCCCTTATCCTCCACGGGGACTACCGCCGAAGGCTGGATGACCTGGGCAGGAAGGTGGACCTGGTCTACATCGACCCTCCCTATGGGATGAAGATGGTGGAGGAAGCCCTGGAATTGATCCTAAAAAAAGAGGTTCTCAACCCGGATGCTATTCTAGTGGTTGAAAGCTCCAGCCAAGAAGAAATTACCATTCCTCCGACCTTTACTGTCCTCCGAACCCGGGCCCAAAAGTTTAACCGGATTCATATTCTGAAGGAGTCTATCCAATGAGAGTGATTTTTCCCGGGTCTTTTGACCCGGTGACCCTTGGCCACCTTAACATCATCAAGAGGGCGGCCTCCCTTTTCGATGAAGTTATCGTTGCGGTCCTTGAAAACAACCAAAAGCAGCCTCTCTTTCCCACCGAGGAAAGAATTGAAATGCTCGAGGAACTGTTATATGATAGTGATAATGTAAAGGTGGAAGTTTTCTCCGGCTTACTAGCCGATTATTACCGGTTGAAGGATGCGGATGCGGTCCTTCGAGGACTCCGGACTCCATCGGATTATGAATATGAAAGACAGCTGGCGGCTTTGAACCACTCCTTATGTCCGGGCCTGGAAACCCTCTTTTTAGTGACGGAAACCAGGTATTCCTTCATCTCCTCCTCCTATGCCAGAGAAGTGGCATCCTATGGAGGAAATGTTTCGGGTTTGGTGCCTTGTTCAGTGGCGAGAAAACTTTATGAAAAGTTTTTCTCTGATCCGGTTGTTGAAGAAAAAATGAAGCAAATTCAATGTTTATAGTAGGGGGATAACGATGGATATTTTGCAACTCATTGAAGAACTCGAAGACGTCCTTTCGGATGCAACCAATATTCCTTTTTCAAAAAAGGTCTCCATTGACCCGGATGAGGTCTTTGATATCATCAAAGAAATCCGCGAGACCCTGCCGGAGGAAATCCGTCAGGCCAAATGGGTCAACGATGAGAAGGATCGGATTCTCCAGGAGGCCAATGACCAGGCTGCTGCAATCGAAGCCAAGTCCAAGCAGCAGGTCGATGCCATTGATGCCCAGGCCAAGGCACGTTTTGAAGAGCTGGTTTCCCAGGACCGGATCACCCAGGCGGCAACCGAGACGGGGGAACATATCGTCCAAAAGGCGGAGGAGCAGGCCCGTCAGATCCGGGAATCAACCTTTGCCTATATTGATGAGATCCTGGCCAATACCCAGGAAAATCTCAACACCGTCATCCACGAACTGGACCGGAACCGCCAGGAACTCCACTAATATCGGTTTTACCCTAGGTCCCATTCTACAATTCAACCACAAGGGGATAGGTCTACCTATCCCCTTTCTTTTTTAGAAAGGAAAGCCTATGACCCTATATTTGAAGGACTTTGCCCAAATTTTGGACCTCCCTGTGGACCCGGCCTGGGCCGACCTCCCGGTCAACCAGGTCACTTATGACTCCCGGAAGGTGGAAGCTTCCTCCCTCTTTATTTGCAAGGGGGCCCACTTCAACCCCTCCTATCTGGATTCCGCCATCCAAAGTGGGGCCATTGCCTATGTCTCCGAGAAGGACTATGGGGTCTCCATTCCCCTATTAAAGGTGGAAAACCTCCGAGAGGTCCTGGCCCCTCTGGCCGCCCTCTATTATGGCCATCCCGACCGGGACTTGGAAATTTTTGCGATAACAGGAACCAAGGGGAAGACCACCACCGTCACCTACCTCCACCGGATCCTCCAAACCTATGGGGAGGAGAACGGGGAGGGGCCCTGTGGCCTCCTGGCCTCCACCACCACCTATGACGGGAGAGAGGCCCGGGTCTCCCACCTGACCACCCCGGAACCTTTGGAGCTCTATGGAACCCTGGCCGCCTGCCGGGACCATGGTTGCCGGAGGGTTGTCATGGAGGTTTCTTCACAAGCCCTGAAATACCAAAGGACTAAGGGCATCCACTTTAACCACGCCGGCTTCCTAAATATTTCCGAGGACCACATTTCTCCCATCGAACATAAGGACTTTGCCGACTATTTCGGATCCAAGCTGAAAATCTTTGACGGGGCGGACCATGCCTATGTCAATCTGGCCACGGACCATTTAAATGAGGTCATGGAAAGGGCAGGAGCGTGTCCACAATTGACAACCTTATCCATGGGAGAGAAGGGAGACTTCCAAGGTCGTCTGATCGAGGATTTGGATGACGGCTTTGTTATGGAAGTGACTGACGGAGAGGAGAAAAACCGGGTCCAGGTCCCCACACTGGGCCACTATAACGCCGAGAATGCCCTCATGGCCCTGGCCATGGCTCGCCGGGCGGGAGTCCCCTATGAGGTCATTCAAAAGGGCTTGGCTTCGGCCCATGTCCAAGGGCGGACTGAACGCTTTGAAAGCTCCGACCGGGCGGTTTGCCTGATTGTGGATTATGCCCACAATAAGCTGTCTTATGAGGTCCTTTTCCGGGAGATGGAGAGGATCTACCCGGACCACTATAAAGTGACCGTATTCGGCTCTCCCGGCGGTAAGGCCATCAACCGGAGGGAGGACCTGGGCCTCCTGGTGGGTCAGGCCATGGACTATGCCTACGTGACCCTGGAGGATCCTTATGATGAGGACCCCATGAAAATCGCTAAAGAGATTGCCCACTACCTGGATCAGGTTGGCGGATCCTATGAGATCAACTTGGACCGGGAGGGGGCGATAAAGGAAGCCTTCCGGGCCGGCCGGGACCGCTACGAAAGAGAGGGGAGGAAGACCCTCATCCTCATCCTGGGCAAGGGGGATGAGGACAGCCAATCGGTGGGAAGGGGCTCTCAGCCCATGGTCCCCGATACGGAAGTGGCCAAGGCCTGCATCCAGGCGGACGATGGAGAAAGAGACTAGGGTCATAAAAAAAGCCCCGGGATTCCGGGGCTAGTGGGAGGAGGGGAGGAAGAAGGACTGCCTGTAGTCCATCTTTGGGGGAAGGCCAAGGAGGTATTCCTGGAGGGCCTGGGCCTTGAGGTTGACCGCCATGAGGTCCTTGTCCGGATCTTCCAAGCCGGAAGCCGGCAGCTTTTGGATGACCGGACAGGAGGGGGACCGGAGGAGGGCCCGCCCCTTTTCATTGAAGGCCAGGGGACGGAGGAAGGTGATGGGAGGGATTTTCCTTTTTTTCAGGCCAAGGAGGGTAGTCACCAGCATCCGCCGGTAGCGGGAGGCCGACTGCCTTTTATTGGCGGCTTTCCTGATCGCTTCGTCTACGCCGACGGCCTCCTCCAGACAGGCTTTTAAGCGAAAGTCCATCCCGCTTTCAAAGAGGGGGGAGGAGGTATAGTCCAGGGGGTCCAGGATCTCCCGAAGGCCCAGATAGGGGCCCAGGGTGTCCAGGGATTCCGTGAAAGAGTCCTGGGTAATTTCTTGACCTCCGGCCAAATCCTCTTTATTCAGAAGGCCTTGAACCAGGGCTTGGCGGATAGCAGTGGCGGAGGGATAGTCTCCTTCCATCTCCCTTTGATGGTAGCCCATGCCCCGGCGGACGATGGGCTGGAAGTGGATGGGGAGGGAGAGTTCTTTGGCCCCGGCCATATATTCCATGGCCAAGATGGTATTCGGCCCCAGGTCCAGGCCCAGGCTCCGGCTGATGGCCATCCGGTAGGAGAGGCCCTGACGAAGGTCCTCCCGGATGCTTTCCTGGACCTCGTCCTCTTCCAGGCGGGCCAGAGTCTTTTGGAATGAAGGGCTAAAAAAGTCCTCTTCCACCCCAAAGGCCAGACTCTCGAAGCCGGGGAGGAGGGAAAGGGTCCGGAGGCCGCCATAGGCAAAGGTCCGGGCGGATTGGAGGACGTAGGCGGCAGGGATTTCCAGGACCAAATCAAAGCCTTCCAGGACGGCAATTCGGGCCCGGGTCCACTTATCCAAGATAGCCGGGTTTCCTCGTTGGACAAAGGGGCCGGACATGGCGGCGACCAGGCAGGTTGACTCAGGGTCTTCGCCCTCCATGGCTTGGTCCATGAGATAGCGGTGGCCTTGGTGGAGGGGGTTGAGTTCACAAATGATGCCTTTGACTTTCATTGGAGGTCCTTTCAAGGGATTTTATTCGACCCGGGAGGGGATAGGGCATGAAAATTTCTTCATAAGCTATTCTATCAGTCGGAAGAGCCCTTGACAAAGCCCGTCTTCAAGTCTATAATTTCTATGTTATTCATAACGAGACTATTTTCAAGGAGGTGTTTGACATGGCCGTTCCCAAGCGGAGAACATCTAAGACCAGAAGAGATAAAAGAAGAGCTTCATCCTATCGCTTAAAGACGTATGCGACCCAAACTTGCCCTAACTGTGGTGAGCCGAAACTACCCCATCGGGTATGCAGCGAATGCGGTTACTATGATGGCAAAGAAGTCGTCCAAGTTAACGATTAGTTTGACCGACTAGAGTGTAGTGCCCCGATTAGGGTCTACACTCTTTTTTTGTAGCTTTTCAGCCAAAGCTGATCGGACATAAGTTTTCATTTTTTAAAGATCAAGGAAGTATCATGACGAAGATTGTAATTGATGGACTTGGTGCAGACCGGGGGCCCAAGATGGTGGCTCAGGGACTGGCCTTGGCCATGAAAAAAAATCCGAATTTTCAGGCTGTCTTGGTTGGTCCAAAGGATGACTTTTTCCTCCTCCTTGAGGACTGTGGAGATCGGATCGAATGGATCGGGAGTGACCAGGCCATCTCCAATGATGAAGCTCCCGTTATGGCCATCCGGAGGAAAAAGGACGCCTCCATGGTCCTGGCCTTCCACCGGCTCAACGCTGAGGATGCCCAGGTCCTCCTTTCTGCAGGTTCCACCGGGGCTCTTCTCGCCGGGGCAACCTTCATCACCAAACGCCTGGAGGGGGTCAAGCGTTGCTGCCTGGCCGCCATCCTGCCCAATATGACAGGAAGGGACATCATCCTTGCCGATGCGGGCGCTAACATGGATACGACTCCGGAGATGTTGGTTCAATTTGCTGTCCTGGCCTCTGCTTATGCCAAGTCCGGTCTGGGGATTGACCGACCCCGGATTGCGACCCTGAGCGTGGGAGCGGAAGACCACAAGGGGGATGACCGGGTCCTGAAAACGGCCGAACTCCTCCGTAAGACCGACCTTCTTTACATAGGGAATGCGGAAGCCCGAGACCTCCTCCGCCTGGATGGGGAGGTCCTCATCTGCGATGGATTTGCCGGCAATGTTGCCGTCAAAACAGCCGAAGGGACGGCTGCCACCCTTCTGGGTCTGGTTAAGGAGGCCATCATGGAGGGGGTCGGGACCAAGCTGGGGGGACTTCTTTTGAAAAAGTCCCTGAAAGCCAAGCTCTCTCCCCTGGACTACACCCGCCATGGAGGAGCACCTTTGCTGGGTGCCCGGAAACCGGTATTCAAAGTCCACGGGAACGCCAGTCCGGAGACCTTTGCCCTGGCCATCCAGGAGGCCCTGGATTATGCGGAAGCCCATGTAGAGGGAGAGCTAGAGAAGGATTTGGCGACGATCATGGCCCAAATCCAGGAGCCTGGCGAAAGCGGGAACCATGAATAAGAGGGGAAGGGAAAGGGAATTAGCCTTAGCTGACTTCCAAGACCGTCTGGGTTACTATTTCCGTCAAAGAGCCTTCCTGGACCGGGCCCTGGTCCACACCTCCTTTGTCAATGAGTGCAAGCAGGAAGGGGTGGCATCCAATGAGCGCCTGGAATTTTTAGGGGATGCGGTTTTGGAACTCCTGGTTTCCGACCTCCTCTTTCGGGCCTTTCCGGATGAGCCTGAGGGGGTCCTCACCCAGAAACGGATCAGGATGGTCTGTGAGCCCTCCTTTGCCTTCCTGGGCCGGGCCTGGGGCCTGCCCGACCTCTTGGTCCTGGGCAATGGGGAGGAGCAACAGGGGGGGAGGAAGAAGGACTCCATCGTCTCGGATGCCTTTGAAGCTCTTTGCGGGGCCATTTACCTGGATGGGGGTTATGACTTCCTTTACACGACCCTAAAAGCCTATCTCCCCAAACTGGAAGGCTTGGAGGAAAAGGACCATTCCCTCTTCTTAAACTACAAGTCGGCCTTCCAGGAAAGGGTCCAAAAATCGGGAAAGACCTTTGAATACAAGCTGGTTGGAGAAGAAGGACCTCCCCATGATAAAATCTTCCGAGTCCAGGTCTTCGTGGAGGGGCGAAAGCTGGCTCAGGGGGAAGGAAAGTCGAAAAAAGCAGCCGAGCAGGATGCGGCCAAGGCTGCTTTGGAAAAAATGAAAAGAAAAGGTTGTGACAGCATTGCCTAGACTGAAATATCTGGAAATGTACGGGTTTAAGTCCTTTGCGGAAAAGACCCGTCTTTCCTTTGACAAGGACTTCGTGGCCATTGTTGGTCCCAACGGGTCAGGAAAATCAAATATTTCAGATGCCGTTCGCTGGGTCTTGGGGGAGCTTTCCGCCAAGTCCATCCGTGGAGAGAAAATGGAGGACGTCATCTTCGCCGGGAGTCGCTGGCACAAGCCCATGAATATGGCCCAGGTGACCCTGGCCTTTGATAACTCTGATGGGGGGATCGACCTCCCCTATGAGGAAGTGACGGTTTCCCGGAAGGTCTACCGGTCCGGGGAAAGCCAATACCTGATCAACCGGAACCAGGTTCGGCGGAAGGACGTCCGGAACCTCTTTTTTGATACGGGGATTGGGAAGGAGGGCTATTCCCTCATCGGCCAGGGAAGGATTGAAGACCTCCTGTCCAACCAGTCCGACGACCGGCGGGCCATTTTCGATGAGGCGGCCGGGATTGCCAAGTTCAAGTATAAGAAAAAGGAGGCCTTGGACCGGCTGGAGAAGACGGAAGACCACCTGGCTTCCCTCCGGATGGACCTTCGGGGAAAAGACCAGGAGGCCCGGATTCTCAAGATTCAGGCGGACAATGCCCGCAAGGGGGTTGCCCTGACCAGGGAGCTCAACCAGCATGAGCTTTCCCTGGTGAAGAGCCAGCTGGACCGGGCAGACCGGACGGAAGAAGAAATCCTCGCTGATCGGGAGAGGGTCAAGAAGGAACTCCTGGAGGTGGAAGGCGAGCTGGACAAGGCTCTAGCCCTCTTGGCCCCCTTCCAGTCCTCCATTGACCGGGGAAGGGAAGAACTGGGAGAGTTGGAAGGCCGGTCCAGGACCCTGGAAAATAAGACCCTTGCCCTCCGCCAGGAAGTTTCCGTCCGCCAGGAACAGGTAAAATTCTTCATGGGTGACTTGGAACGGCTCAACCAGGCTTTGGAAAACCGCCAAGCCCGGGTGGAGGGTCTGGAGGAGGACCGGTCCCAAGCCGACCGATCCATCCTTCGCTTGACCCATGAAGTGGAGGACTTGAAGGCCCGGGTGGCCGGCCTTTCTCCGGAAGAAGGGGAGGAGGAAGGGAAGGATGGGGCTGAGGAGGCCCGAATCCGCCTGGAAAAAATCCGGGACCGCCTGTCCTTCCTCGAATATGAGAAGGAAAGGGCCCAGGCCCAGGACCGAAAACTCCAAGTCGACCAGGAAGCTAAGCGACAAGCGGCCAAGGAAGAAGAAGACCGCTTGAAGGGACTGGTCAGCAAAAAAGAAGATATTGACCGGTCTCAAAAGGACCTGTCCGATAAACTTAAGCGGACGGGGGAGAACCTTGCCCGGACCCTAGAGGACCTCCAGGCGGGGGAAGAGAAGATGGACCGGGATCGGGATAGCCACCGGGCCCTCCTGGAAGATCTGGCAGCCAAGCGGTCCCGCTTCCAGGTCCTCCAATCCCTTATTGACAACTTTGAAGGTTACCACCGGTCGGTCCAGGACCTCCTCCGCCTGGCCGAAAGGGACTCGGAAGTGGACCGGCGGATCATCGGTCCCTTGGCCGATTTGATCGAAGTCAAGCCCTCTTATGAAAGGGCCATCGACGTGGCCTTAGGCCCTGCCCTTCAAAATATCGTGGTGGAGACCCAGGAGGACGGGAAGTTCCTGATCAATGTCCTCAAGAAAAAAGGGATAGGCCGGATCACCTTTCTCCCCAAGGACCGGATCCAGGGGACTCGCCCTCCTAAGATCCGGGAAGGGGAAGTGGCCTGCTTGGGGATGGATGCCGTCCTCTTTCCTGAGGACCTCCGCCCCATTATGGAACATTTCCTGGCCAAAACGGTCTTCACTAAGGACCTGGATGATGCGGTCGTCCTATCCAAAAAAAAGCTCCCAGGGATCCGGATCGTATCCCTTCAAGGGGATGTCATCCATTCCTGGGGATCTATGGTGGGTGGAAAAACCTACCAGCGCAATGAGGGATCCTTGATCAACCGGGAGACCCAGGTCAAGAAGCTCAAGGAGGAGATGGGTTCTCTCCAGAAGGCCATTCATCAGAAGGAGGACCTTTTACGCAGGGCGGAGGAAGACCGGGCCCTCCTGTTGGAAAAGAGAGAGGATCTTGACCGGGTCCTGGCACAAATTCGGGAGAGAAGGGAGGAACTTCTGGAAGAAGGGGCCCAACTTTCCACCGAGATCGGCCTATGCCGGGATACCTATGACCGCCTCCAGACCTTCCTCCAGCAAAAATCCACCTTCTCCTTGGAAGATTATGAAGAAGAAAGGGGAAGGTTGGTCGTCGACAGGGATAAGGCCCAGGAAGCCTTGGACCTTGCCCTGGAGAAGGCACAGGCCTCCATGGCCCTAGCCCATGAGAGGGAGAAAGAAAGGGCCCTCCTGACCGACCGACTCAGCTTCAAGGAAAGGGACTTGGTTTTAGAGAAGAACCGGCTGGCGGATATCCAGGAGCGTTTGGAAGTCAGCCTCCAGGAGGATACGGTCGACCAGGAAGAGAAGGCCAGCCTCCTTGCCCGAAAGGCGGACAATGAGGCCTTCTTAGAAGAGGCCCGGGAAAAGGAGAAAGAGTGGGCCGAGGAGGCCGACCAACTCCTCCTTGACCGCCAGGCCCTTGAAGGAGAGAGGGCCGAACTGGAAGAGAAGATTGCCGACCAGGTCAAACGGAAGGAGACCGGTCTGGCCCGGAAAAGTGAGCTGGAGAAAGAAGACTACCAGCTGGGCCTCCGCCTGGACCAGGTCAGGAACCGGAAGGCGGAGATCCGGGAAGACTATCGGGCAAGTTATGACCTATCCTTGGAAGCTGTCGAGGAACGTCTGAATAAGCTGATTCCGGTGGAGACTACCCGGTCCAAGGTCAATGACATTAAAAAGGAACTGTCCAAGATCGGCTTCTTTAACTATGAATCCATCGAGGCCTATGAGGAGTTAGCCAAGGAAGTGGACTTCCTACACCAGCAGGTTAAAGACCTGAAAAAGTCCGAAGAGGATATTCGGGAGATGGTCAGCGACTTGGACCGGGTCATGAAGGAACGCTTCCAGACGGCCTTTGAGGAGATCAACCGGGAGTATAACCGGATCTTCCAGGTTCTCTTTAACGGAGGCCAGGCCAAGCTTACACTGGATTCGGAGGATACCCTCCAGGCCGGGATTGACATCCAGGCCCAACCCCCGGGCAAGAAGCTTCAATCTTTGGCCCTCCTGAGCGGAGGAGAGCGGTCCATGACGGCCCTGGCCCTTATGTTCGCCATCTTCTCCATCCATCCTGCCCCTTTCTGCTTCCTGGATGAAATTGATGCCTCTTTGGATGAGGCCAATATCGGCCGCTATGTCCGTTACATTAAAACATTGACGGAAGGGACCCAGTTCATCATCATCACCCACCGGAAGACCACCATGGAGCCGGCGGATATGCTCTACGGGATCACCATGGACAAGGGAATTACCCGGGTGGTGTCCTTGCGCTTTGACCAGATCGAAGAAGAAATTAGTGGGGAAGGAGTCTAACAATGGGATTTTTTGACAAACTGAAAGAAGGCCTGTCCAAAACGAGGGACAGTTTTGCCGGGGCTGTGGACAATATCGTCAACGGCCGGGCCACGATCGACGACGAGATGTTTGATGACTTGGAAGAAACCCTGGTCATGGCGGATATCGGCTTCGATTCCTCCATGGCCATCATTGATGACCTGAGGGATCGGGTGGCCAAAGAAAGGATCCGGGAGAGGGATGGGGTCATCCAGGCTCTAAAGGAAATCATGGCCCAGAGGCTTTTGACTGACTCTGCCGTGACCGACATCGTCCGGAGGGAGGGACCCACCGTTCTCCTGGTCATCGGAGTAAACGGGGTGGGGAAGACTACCACCATCGCCAAGATTGCTAATTACCTGAAAAGTCAAGGGAAGTCCGTCCTCCTTTGTGCCGGTGATACTTTCCGGGCTGCCGCCATCGACCAGATTCAAATGTGGGCCGACCGGGTCGGGGTCCCCTTAGTAAAAAAGGAAGAAGGTTCCGATCCCGCCTCGGTCGTTTTTGACGGGATCCAGGAGGCCAAGAACCGGTCCAGCGATGTCCTGATCATTGACACGGCCGGTCGCCTCCACAACAAGAAGAACCTCATGAAAGAGCTGGAGAAAATCCACTCCATCATCGAAAGGGAGTACGGGGAAGCCTGCTTGGAATCCCTCCTGGTCTTGGATGCCTCGACGGGACAAAATGCGGTCCTCCAAGCCAAGGCCTTTAACGAAGTGACCAATATTACGGGCCTGGTCTTGACCAAGCTCGACGGGACGGCAAAAGGTGGGGTGGTTTACCCCCTCCAGCATGAATGTCAGGTACCGGTCCAGTGGATCGGGGTTGGAGAGGGGATGGACGACCTCCGTCCTTTTGACCCGGCTTCTTTTGTCGAAGCGATTTTTTCCTGACCGGTCTTTCAACATTTTTAGAAAAAGCCTCCCCTGTCAAGTAAAAAGACTTGACAGGGGAGGCTTTCCTGTTTAGAATAGGAACGTTGATAAAAGGAGGACGAATCATGGACCCAAATATTGAAATCGGTTTGCTCCTATCGGCATACGGTTCTCTCTTGACGGATAACCAGGAAGACCTGATGGAAGCCTACTATTTCAATGACCTCTCCCTCCAGGAAATTGCCGACAATGTCGGGATCTCCAAACAGGCGGTTTCCGACCAGGTCGGGAAAGCAAGGACCAAGTTGAGAAAGATGGAGGACAAGGTCCACCATGTGGAGATGGTCCTGGCTTGCCAATCAGTGATTAAAGATTTGGACCGGACGGTCGATGAGCTAGACCCTGAGAACGCCGGTCGGATCAAAGCCCTTATCAACCAACTCAATACCATCCTCTTTAAGGAAAGGAGGGAAGGCTGATTTATGTTTGAAAATTTAGCGGACCGCTTGCAAAACACCTTTGCCAAGCTGACCGGAAAGGGCCGCCTTTCCGAAGCGGACATTGATCAGGCCATGCGGGAAATTCGCCTGGCCCTCTTGGAAGCGGATGTCAACTACAAGGTCGTAAAAAAGTTCGTCAAGGACGTCAAAGACAAGGCCATGGGTGAGGACATTATGAAGTCCTTAACGCCCGGTCAGATGGTAGTCAAGATCGTTCGTGAAGAACTGGTCGCCCTCATGTCCGATGATAACCAGGCTTTGACCTACTCCTCTCCACCTACGGTTATCCTTCTCTGCGGACTACAGGGAGCAGGAAAAACCACCCATGCGGGGAAGTTGGCCAAGTTCTACATCAAAAAGGGCCACCGCCCCCTCCTGATTGCTTGTGACGTCTACCGTCCGGCCGCCATCGACCAGTTGAAGGTGGTGGGGAAGCAGGCGGGAGCCCAGGTCTTTACCCGGCCGACCGACCAGTCCCCTGTCGATATTGCCAAGGAGGGGGTCTGGGAGGCCAAAAAAACAGGACACGACATCGCCATCATCGATACGGCGGGTCGCCTCCAAATTGACCGGGACCTCATGCAAGAGCTCCGAGATATCAAAGCAGCGGTTCCCGTCCAGGAAACCCTCCTGGTGGTCGATGCCATGACCGGCCAGGAAGCGGTGAATGTGGCGGATACCTTTAATAAAGAGATTGAACTCACCGGCATCATCCTTTCCAAGATGGATGGCGATGCCCGGGGAGGAGCGGCCCTGTCCGTCCGGGCCGTAACCGAAAAGCCCATCAAACTGGTGGGTACGGGAGAGAAGCTGGACGACCTGTCCGAATTTTACCCCGACCGGATTGTCTCCCGGATCCTGGGGATGGGGGATGTCCTCACCCTGATTGAAAAGGCTGAGGCCTCGCTCGATGAGGAAAAGGCCCGGGAGATGGAGGCCAAGCTCCGGAAGTCCCAGATGGACCTGAATGACTTTTATGACCAGATCCAACAGATGAAGAAGCTGGGCCCCTTGGAAGATATCCTGGGCATGATCCCGGGACTCAATCAAAAGGCGATAGCGGGAATGAATGTGGATGATAAACAAATCGTCCACATCGAAGCGATCCTCACGTCAATGACCGATGAAGAGCGCAGGAATCCCGATATAATAAATAGCTCAAGGCGTGAGCGTATCGCAAAGGGCGCCGGAACGTCTCCGGTGACCGTCAACCGTCTCCTAAAGCAGTTCAAGGAGACGAAGAAGATGATGAAGCAGATGAACAAGCTGAAAAAGAACAAGAAAAACCCCTTCCAGCGGTTTTTCAAGTAGGAGGAATGCATGGCTGTAAAAATTAGAATGAAACGCATTGGTGCAAAAAAGAGACCCTTTTACCGGATTGTTGTTGCCAACTCCCGTCGGGCGGTTAAGGGCAAGTTCATTGAAGAGATCGGTTTCTACAACCCCATTTCCGATCCCCGGATGTTCCGGATTAACGCCGATAAGGTCAAGGAATGGATGAGCAATGGAGCCAAGCCTTCGGATACCGTCAACCGCCTGTTTAAGGAGTACGGTGTTTATGAAGGGGAGGGAATCATTGAGCAGGGTTGCTCCAATGAAGCCAAACCCAAGAAGCACTATGATGCCGAACCCCTGCCTCCCAAGGAAGAAGCCGTAGAAGCTCCGGAAGAGGATGTCCAGGAGGAAGCGGACGCTCCGGAAGAAGCGGAAGCGGAGACACAAGAGGCTGAAGCTGGCGAAGAAGCCACAGAAGAAGCGGAATAATTCCATGAGAGATTTATTGGAGATGATGGCAAAAAGCCTGGCTGACCATAAGGAAGACATCCAAATCGAAGAGCATTCCGAGGGCGGTGTCGTTGATTTAACCCTAAAGGTCAATCCCGAAGACATGGGTAAGGTCATCGGAAAGCAAGGACGGATTGCCAATTCCATGCGACAGATTCTGAAGGCTTGTGCGATTAAAGAAAATGTGAAAGTCAGCTTGGAGATCGCTTCTCTCGATGAGTAATCCGGTATTTTTGGGTCAGGTTGTCCGACCCCATGGGGTAAGAGGGGGACTCAAGATCAAGGTTTCCGATGAGCGTCCTGACCGCTTTCAGGCGGGCCAGGCCGTCCTCCTAAAGGGACCAAGAGAAAAGGGAGAAGGGCAGACCTTTAAGGTCAAATCCTATTCGGAAGAGGGCCTCTTTGGCATCCTCTACCTGGAAGACTGTCAAAGCCTGGACCAGGCGGAAACCCTGAGGGGGTTTTCTCTCTACGTTGACCGGACCGACCTGCCTGACCTGCCCCGGGACCGCTTTTACATCTTGGACCTGGAAGGTTTGGATGTGGTGAATGAAGAGGGTCTGGACCGGGGTAGAGTGGAATCCGTAATATCCACATGGGCCAATGACGTTCTGTCCCTTCGATACCAGGGACGGGAGGTCCTCATCCCCTTTGTCAAAGCCTTTATCCGGGAAGTTGACTTGGACCGTCAGCAAATCGTCATCCATGAATGGGAAGGACTCTTTAATGAAAATTGATATCCTGACTCTTTTCCCCGACATCTTCACCATTATGGAATCCTATGGGGTGATCGGCCGGGCCATGAAAGAAAAGAAACTGGATATTCAAGTGACCAACATCCGGGACTTCACCTACGACAAGCACCGGACAGTTGATGCCGGCGTTTTCGGGGGAGCCCCCGGCATGCTCATGAAGGCAGATCCGGTTGTGGAATCCCTGGAGTCGGTCAAGGGGGAGGATGGACATATCATCTATCTCTCTCCCCAAGGGAAGGTCCTGGACCAGGATAAGGCCAGGGACCTGGCAAAACTGCCCCACCTTGTTCTTCTCTGTGGCCACTATGAGGGAGTTGATTCCCGGGTGGTTAACCACTTTGTGGATGAGGAGCTTTCCATCGGCGATTATGTCTTGACCGGCGGGGAACTTCCTGCCATGGTCCTGATTGACAGCGTGGTCCGCTGGATTGACGGGGTTCTTGGAAATGAAGAATCGGCATCGACCGATTCCCTGGCCAAGGGCCTTCTCCAGCACGATGAATTCACCAAGCCCAGAGATTTTCGAGGCTATCTCGTTCCGGAGGTTCTACTTTCCGGAAACCACAAGGCGATTGCCGAGTGGAGGGAGGCATCGGCCTTGGAAAACACCAAGAAGAAGCGACCTGATTTATACCAAAAATACTGCCAAGAGAACCCACCATCGAAGAAGAATCTTTGAGATAATACTGAGGAGGTAAGAATGGACTACATTAAAGAGCTCGAACAGGAGCAAATGAGAAAAGAAATGCCTGAATTCCGCGTGGGCGATACCGTTAAGGTCCACTATAGGGTCAAGGAAGGATCCCGCGAGCGTATTCAGATTTTTGAAGGCACTGTGATCAAAAGACAGGGTGGGGGCATGAATGAAACATTCACCGTCCGCCGTCTATCTTATGGTGTGGGTGTTGAGCGTACCTTCCTGGTTCACTCCCCCAGGGTGGAAGAGATTGAAGCTACCCGCCGGGGTAAAGCGCGCAGAGCAAAGCTCTTTTACCTCAGAAACCGTGTCGGTAAGCGGGCTAAGGTTAAGGAAAAGAAGGAATATTAAAGTCTTCCGCCAGCGTTTGGTCCAACCAGACGCTGGTTTTTTCTAGGGAGGAGGTTCTATGAATATCAATTGGTTTCCTGGCCATATGAAAAAAGCCACAGACCGGATCAAGATCCAGTTCGACCAGGTGGATCTATCCTGTGAAGTCCTGGATGCCCGGATCCCTGAGTCTTCAAGAAACCCGGCCTTGGAAGCCATCACGGCAACCAAGCCCAGGCTCATCATCCTGAATAAAGCCGACCTGGCAGACCCGAACAAAACCAAGGCCTGGATGGAGGCTCTTGAAAGGAAGGACCAATCCGTCCTGGCCCTCAACGCCAGGGATGAGGACTTTTCCTCTATTGTGGAAAAGCGGGCTAAGGCCCTCTGCCGGCCCATCTTAGAGAAAAGAAGAGAAAAGGGGCTTCAAAACCGGGAGATCAGGATGATGGTATTTGGGATCCCTAATTCCGGCAAGTCAACCTTCATCAATAAGCTATCCGGACGGAAAAGTGCGAAAACGGGAGACCGGCCGGGGGTCACCACAGCCAACCAGTGGATTAAGACCCCGACAGACCTCCTCCTCTTGGATACCCCGGGCATTATGGTCAAGAAGATGGGACGGACCCAGGGCCTTCATTTATCCTGGACCGGGGCCATCAAAGAGGAGGTTCTTAACCTCCAGGAAATCGGCTACGCTTTCATCAACTTTATGGTCGACCACTATGAAGAAGTCCTGGCAGACCGCTATGACCTCCCTGCCGGCCAATCCGGTCTGGAGGCCATGGACCGGATTGGGGAAAAAATGGGGGCTATGAATGGGGGATATACGGACTATGACCGGGTATCCGCCAGGCTTTTAGATGACTTTCAAAAGGGAAAGCTGGGTCGGATCAGCCTGGAGAATCCGGAGGATGAGTATGAGGCGTGATTACTGGACGCCGGAAGACCAGGAAGCCCTGGAAAAAGAAATGGAAAGGGTCAATTTGGTCTGCGGTATTGATGAAGTGGGACGGGGCCCCATTGCCGGACCGGTCCTTGCCTGTGCTATCATTATGCCGAGCGGCGAACCAATACCGGGTGTCAAGGATTCCAAGAAGCTGACGGAGAAAAGGCGGGAATCCTTATATGACAGGATCCTCTCTCAATGTTTGGCATGGGGGATTGGGATGCGGGATGAAAGGGCAATTGACCAAATGAACATCCGCCAGGCCACCCTGGCGGCCATGAAGGATGCCTTGGAAGGGCTCCGGGACCGAGAGGGTAATCCTGTGGTCCCGAACCTGGTTCTGGTGGATGCGGAGAAGGTGGAGACCACCCTCCCACAACGATCCATTATCAAAGGAGATGATCGAGTCTATGCCATCTCCTGCGCTTCCATTATTGCCAAGGTGACCCGGGACCGGATGATGGTCCAATACGGGAAGGAATTCCCGGAATATGGCTTTGAAAGCCACAAGGGTTACGGCACCAAGAAGCATTACGAGGCCATCGAAAAATACGGACTATTGCCTATCCACCGCATGTCTTTTATCCACAGAGAGGGATTATTCAAGCATGCAGGATGTCAAGAAAAGAAAGACCGGTCATAAAAGCTCCGGTCAGAAAAGTGGAAGTGCTCCTTGGGATAGGAGTCCCCAAATTGGTCAGATGACGGGGGGAGAGAAAGGCCGATGGGGGGAGGAGGCGACTGCTATTTATTACCAATCCCAGGGCTTCCAAGTTCTGGAAAGAAATTACCGGTCTCCTTTTGGCGAAATCGACCTCATCGTCAGCCGGGAAGACTGCCTCCGTTTTGTGGAGGTCAAGGCCCGGACCAACTCCAAGTATGGACGGCCTGCCGACTTTGTCGACCGAAGAAAGCGGGATAAGATCCGCCGGACGGCCTTTCATTTTCTCTCCCGTCAATCCAGACAAGGGACCTGGACCTACTATCTTTTTGATGTGGTTGAGGTCAACCTGAGGGAGAAAACTATCCACCGGATTCCGAACGCCTTTGCTCTGAAAGAGGGAGCCTGATGGTTTGGCCCAGGAGTCCGGAAGAAATGGAGGTCCTACGAGCCAGACTGATTGACCTTTCCCTGGCCGGTTCGGATCCCATGGCTCTTTCCCGGGCCATGTTGGCTGACTTGAAATCGGAGGAGGTGGATCTCTCCTCTCTTCCGGCTAAACCGGCCCGGCTCTACCGATATTTGAAAGAGGGGAAGAATGGTGACCGGCAGCCCGACCCCAGGCCGGATCCTTCCTATTGGATCCTCACTTACTTGGATCCTGACTACCCCGCCCTCCTCCGGGAGATGGCTGATCCCCCTGCCGTTCTTTACGGTAGGGGTCAAAAGGAAGTTCTATCGGGTCCCTGCCTGACCATGGTAGGAACCCGGAAGGCCTCCAACTATGGCTTAAGTGTTGCCAACCGTTTTGCCAGGAACCTGGCCTCGGCAGGTCTGGTCATTGTCTCCGGCCTGGCCCTGGGGATTGATGGGGCCTGTCACCGGGGAGCTCTGGAGGGGAAAGGTCGAACCCTGGCCGTCATGGCCTGTGGGATTGATCAGGTCTACCCGGCCAGCCACCGGGACCTGGCGGAGAGGATCTGCCGGGAAGGCGGAATCTTGACCGAATACCCGCCCGGAAGTCCGCCCCTAAAGCACCACTTTATGAACCGGAACCGAATCTTATCCGGCCTATCCATGGCCACCCTGGTGGTGGAAGCCCGGGATAAGTCCGGGACCATGATCACCTCCCGATTTGCCGGGGAACAGGGAAGGGACCTCTTTGCCATACCGGGGAACATCAACCAGCCCCGGTCTTCCGGCTGCAACTGGCTTATCCAACAAGGGGCTATGTTGGCCCAGCAGCCCTCGGATATCTTGATGGCCCTGAAGGGAAGGATTCCGTCAAGGCCTCCCGAAAAAGACAGGTCGAGGATAAAAACTCTGAATTTGCCAAAGGACCAGGTCTTGATATATGATAGGCTATCTTCCGGGCCCATGTATCCCGAACTTTTAATTCGGGAGCTGGGCGGAGAGCTTTCCGACATTTGGACGGTTTTGACCCTGATGGAAATGAAGGGGATTATCGAGAAGGACTTGTCCGGCCGTTATCAGATTCGGGAAAGCATTTTATGAAGTTTGTTTAATGAAGAATTCGGATAGACAGGATGGATTATGACCAAGAAACTCGTGATTGTGGAATCACCGACGAAAACGAAAACCATATCCCGGATTCTCGGAAAAGACTATGAAGTCCTGGCTTCCAAAGGCCACCTCCGAGACCTCCCCAAGAGCCAGTTCGGCGTGGATATTGAAAATAACTTCGAGCCCAAATATATCAATGTCCGGGGAAAGGGACCTACCATCAATGCCCTGAAAAAGGCCAAGAAGAATGCCGATATCACCTATTTGGCCACCGACCCTGACCGGGAGGGCGAGGCCATCTCCTGGCATCTGGCCCATATTCTGGGCATGGACCCCCAGGAGAAGAATCGGATCTCTTTCCAAGAGATCACCCCAACGGGGGTGAAACAGGGAATCGAAAACCCTCGCACCATTGATATGGACCTGGTTGACTCCCAACAGGGCAGGCGGGTCATGGACCGGATTGTGGGTTATGAAATTTCACCCATTCTCTGGAAAAAGGTCAAGTCAGGCCTTTCTGCCGGCCGGGTCCAGTCTGTTGCCGTCAAAATCATTGTTGACCGGGAAAGGGAGATTGAAAACTTTATTCCTCGGGAATATTGGACCATCCACGCCATCCATAATAAAAATAAGATCAATTTTGAGAGCCAGTTTATGGGGATGGATGAGGGGAAGAAAGTAAAGAAAGTGGATTTAGCGACGGAGGAGGAGGCCAAAGCCTTGGTTGACAGACTGGGCCCCGACTTCACCGTAAAATCCCTGGAGAAGAAAAAGCGGATGAAACGGCCCTACCCCCCCTTTACCACCTCCACTCTCCAGCAAGAGGCCTCCCGGCGGTTGAATTTCTCAACGTCCAAGACCATGATGGTGGCCCAGCAGCTCTACGAAGGTCTTTCCACGGGGCATGGGGAAGTGGGTCTGATCACCTACATGAGAACCGACTCCACCCGCCTGTCCAAGGAGTTTACTTCCGCAGCCAAGGCCTATATCACGGAGACGTACGGAAAGAATTATGCCACCCAGGGGATTTCCTATGCCTCCAAGAAGGCCAACCAACAGGATGCCCATGAGGGGGTCCGGCCTACGGATGTTAGCCGAGATCCCCAAAGCATCCGGTCCTACCTGACCAATGACCAGTTCCGCCTTTACGACTTGATCTGGCGGAGGGCGGTGGCCTCCCAGATGAAGTCCGCCTCCTATCAGGCGACCACGGTGGATATGGTCAATGCCGGTGCTCTCTTCCGGGTCAACGGCGTGGAGCCCAGCTTTGACGGTTTCCAGAAGGTCTGGCCCATCCAGGAAAAGTCCCTCATCCTTCCGGAGATTCTCAAGGGGGAGACCCTTAAGGCGGTTAAGCTGGATAAGCGTCAGCATTTTACCCAGCCCCCCGCCCGTTATTCCGAGGCCTCCCTGGTTCAGACTCTGGAGAAAAACGGAATCGGCCGCCCATCCACCTATGCCCAGGTGATCAAGTCCATCCAAAAGCGACTCTATGTCAAGTTAGAGGATAAGCGCTTCCAGCCCACTGAGCTGGGAAGAAAAGTCAATGACTTCATGGAAGAAAATTTTGAAAAGATTATTGACATCAACTTTACCGCACAAATGGAGGACCGCTTGGACCAAGTGGCTGAGGGGGAACTGGATTGGCAAAAGATGGTAGGGGATTTCTATGCCGTCTTCGAAAAGAACCTGGCCAAGGCCAAGGAAGATGACCGGTCCTATCGAATTAAAGATGAGCCTACAGGGGAGAAGTGTCCGGAATGCGGTCATGACCTTGTCTATAAGCATGGGAGGAATGGTAAGTTCATCGGTTGCTCTAATTTCCCCGACTGCACCTTCACCAAGTCCATTGTGAAAAAAATAGGGGTGAAGTGCCCCAAGGACGGTGGAGAGATCATCGAAAAGGTCTCCAAGCGGGGGAAGGTTTTTTATGGCTGCCAGAACTACCCCAAGTGCGACTATGCCACATGGGATAAGCCGACCGGGGAGACCTGCCCTAAGTGTGGTGACCTCTTGGTCCATCGGAAGAACCGGAGGGAGGATGTCGTCATCTGCGCCAATGAAGATTGTCCCAACCATAATTTTGACCAAAGGGAAGGGAAGAAAGACAAGAAAAAATCCTAAAAAGAGGGGTGAAGACTTGAAAAATGCCCCTTTCCGCTTGTCGAATTGACCTTTTTACGCTATAATATTCGGGTATGTCACACAGTTTTCGAATATCCATAGCCGTGTGTCACCGGGTTTATTTCGGTGATTGGTGCGGATTTGAGAGGGCTGGAAGTTTAACACAACAGGAGGAAATTTTTTATGTCCGTAGTATCCATGAAAGCTTTACTGGAAGCCGGTGTCCATTTCGGCCACCAAACCCGTCGTTGGAACCCCAAGATGTCTCCCTATATCTTCACCGAAAGAAACGGGATCCACATCATCGACCTGCAGAAGACCATCCGGATGATTGACGATGCTTATGAGGCAGTCCGTCAGGCCGCTGAAGATGGCGGGAAGATCCTCTTTGTCGGGACCAAGAAGCAGGCCCAGGACTCCATCGAACTCCAGGCCAAGCGTTGTAACATGTACTATGTCAACCAGCGTTGGTTGGGCGGCATGTTGACCAACTACCAAACCATCCGCAAGTCCATTGATCGCCTGGAAGAAATTGCGAAAATGTCCGAAGACGGAACTTTCGACCTTCTGCCAAAGAAGGAAGTTGCCCAGCTCGAGCATGAATATGAGCGCCTGGACCGCTTCCTGGGTGGAATTAAAGATATGGGTGGCCTGCCTGACCTGATCTACATCGTTGACCCCAAGAAAGAGCACATTGCCATCAACGAAGCCAAGAAACTGGGCATTCCTGTTGTCGCCATCCTGGACACCAATGCCGATCCTGATGAAGTGGATTATCCCATCCCCGGAAACGATGATGCCATCCGTTCGGTTAAGCTGATTACCCAGACCATGGCTGATGCTGTCCTGGAAGGAAAACAGGGCGTTCAAATGGATGACGAAGAAGCCCCTGCCGATGAGGATGATAGCCAGGTTGAGGCTGAAGAAGAAGCCACAGAAGATGAGGCCCCCGAAGAAGTGACCCAGGACCTGACCGAAGAAGACGTTGAGGTGGGACAGGAATTGGATCACGCTGAAGAAGAATAAGCCAGACAGCATTTATGGCTGTTGTTTAACGATCGCTATCTGTAGAGAAAGGGAGCAAAGATGAAAATTACTGCTGGATTGGTAAAAGAACTCCGTGAAATGACCGGTGCCGGTATGATGGATTGTAAGAAAGCTTTAGTGGAAGCGGACGGAGACGTTAACAAGGCCTCCGATATCCTTCGTGAAAAGGGCATTGCCAAATCGGCCAAGAAGAGTGACCGGATTGCGGCAGAAGGCCTGATCGACACTTATGTTCATAACGGACGGATCGGCGTTATGGTAGAGGTCAACACCGAGACCGACTTTGCCGCCCGCAACGAAGAGTTTATTCAGTTTGTCCACCAGCTCTGCTTGCACATTGCTTCGATGAACCCCAAGTACGTTTCCCAGGCTGACGTTCCTGAAGAAGAGGTCAACCATGAGAAGGAAATTCTGACCCAGCAGGCCATGAATGAAGGACAGAACATTCCGGAAGACCGCCGTCGCTTCGTCGCTGAGAAGAAGGTGGAAGGCCGGATGGGCAAGTACTTTGAGGAAATCTGCCTCCTGGACCAGAAGTTCATCTTGGATACCGATAAGTCCGTGGATACCATCCGCAAGGAACTCATTTCCAAGATCGGTGAAAACATCGTCATCCGTCGTTTTGTCCGTTATGAGGTGGGCGAAGGTCTGGAAAAGAGAGAAGAGAACTTCGCTGAGGAAGTGGCCAAGCAGATTAACGGCTAAGATTTACGTATTGATAAAATATGAGAGGAAGGGTCTGAGACCCTTCCTCTTTTTTATGGTAAAATTAAAAGGATCAAATAGGGAGGGGGGATTATGTTTTCCTATCGACGAATTGTCTTAAAACTATCGGGTGAAGCCATGGCCGGACCCAACCGGGTTGGCCTGGATGATAAAACCATTGAAGAGATTGCCCGATCCATCCAAGAAGTTCATGATTTAGGGATTGAAATGGCCATCGTTGTCGGTGGCGGGAACTTTTGGCGGGGACGGTCATCAACCTCTATTGAGCGGGCCAGTTCTGACCACATGGGGATGCTGGGTACGGTCATCAACGCCCTCCGCCTTCAGGCCTCTTTAGAAAATTTAGGGGTGGAGACCCGGGTTCAAACGGCCATCCAGATGCAGGAAGTGGCTGAACCCTACATCCGCCGCCGGGCTATCCGCCACATCGAAAAAGGACGGATTGTCATCTTCGGCGCCGGGACCGGCCTGCCCTATTTCTCCACCGATACTACGGCAGCCCTCAGGGCTTTGGAAATTGATGCCGACTGCATCCTGGTCGGGAAAAAGGGAACCGATGGGGTCTATGACAAGGATCCCAACAAATTTAAGGATGCTCAAAAATTTGACCAACTAACCTATCGTGATGTCTTGACCATGGGTCTTACGGTCATGGACTCCACGGCAACCTCTCTGGCTATGGACAATGACCTCCCCATCCTGGTCTTCGGCATTGACCAACCGGAGAACATGGTGAAGGTCGCCCGGGGACAAGACCTGGGAACAACCATCACCAGCGAAAATGACTAGTTTATTGCTGATCTTCAGCATATCGACTTCCCAAGGAGAAAGGAATCAGTATGTATAAGAAAAGTGAACTCGAAAGTCAGATGAAAAAGTCCCTGGAATCCATGGAATACGATTTTAAGTACATCCGAGCCGGTCGGGCCAACCCCAACCTCCTGGATGCCATCAGCTTTTCCTATTATGGTGTGGATACTCCCATTAAGCAGGCAGCCACCATCAACGTGCCGGAAGCCCGCTTAATCACCATCACCCCCTGGGATAAGGCCAACCTGAAACCCATCGAGCAAGCCATCCTCAGCTCCGACCTGGGTATTACCCCCTCCAATGACGGAACGATCATTCGTCTTCCCTTCCCCCAATTAACGGAAGAGCGTCGGAAGGACCTGGTCAAAGAGGTCAATAAGCGGATGGAGGAGGGGAAGGTCGCTATCCGAAATATCCGCCGCGAAGGAATGGAAGAGATCAAAAAAGCCGAGAAAAACAAGGAGATGGCCGAGGATGACCGCTACCGTGCGGAAGATGACCTCCAAAAGCTGACCGATCGCTATATCGAAAAGATGGAAGAGATCACTAAGAATAAGGAAAAAGAATTAATGGAAGTTTGAGTAAGGTTGAATGATGGAGACAATGGAAAGCCGGGAGAAAATTGAAGAAATCCTTGACCACGGTCCCCGTCATGTCGGCATTATTTTGGATGGAAATGGTCGCTGGGCCCAGCAAAGGGGATTGGTTCGGACGGAGGGCCACAAGGCCGGTGCGGGAAAGGTCATCGATGCTTGCCGTTGGGCGGATGAGTTGGGCATCGAAGTCTTAAGCCTCTATGCCTTCTCCACGGAAAACTGGAAGCGGTCAAAGGAAGAAGTTGCCGCCCTGATGAGCCTATTGATTGAAGTGGTCAGAATCCACTTTAAAGAGCTTATGGACGAAGGGGCTAAAATTACGGTCATGGGGGACATGACCCGCCTTCCTTTGCCCACCCGCAAGGCTGTGGAATATGCCATTGAAAAATCCAAAAATAACCAAGGCTTGGTCATTAACATTGGTCTGAACTACGGGGGGAGGGATGAGATCATCCGGGCCTTCCGCCGGGCCGGTCAGGCGGGCATAAGTCCACATGACCTGACAGCAGAGGACTTGGATGCCTTCCTGGATACCCGGGATTTTCCTCCCCTGGACTTGATCATCCGAACAGGGGGGGAAATTCGTTTGTCCAATTTTATGATTTGGCAGGCGGCCTATGCGGAATTTGCCTTTTTGGATTGCTATTGGCCGGACTTCTCAAAAGAGGATTTGGTCCAAGCATGCTTTTCCTTTTCCCAACGAAACCGCCGGTTTGGAGGGCTGACATCATGAAAAACTTTCTTTCCCGCCTGGCTGTAGGAGCCGGCATTCTCCTATTTATTTTGTTAATGATCTTTTCCGCGAATCGGCTGGTCCTCTTTTTCGGGATGGAAATTATCACCTTCATCTGTTTGGAGGAGGTCTTCCATGCCCTGGACCCCAAACGATCTTCTCCCTTCCGGATTTGGGGACAGGTTCTGAACCTCTTTGCCAACTTTACCGCCTTCCTGAGCAACCTCTATCTTTACATGGCGGTCTGGGCCCTGGCCATCGTCCTCCTTTTTATCCTGTCCATTTTCCGGATACAAAAGGGTCTGAAGGACATTATGGAAGTTCTCTTTTCAACCATCTATATCAGCTTTCTCTTTTGCTTTGTTTACTTTTTTCCCAATGACCGGCAGACCTATCTCTTCTTCATCTTCCTCATTGCCTGGGGGACGGATTCCTTTGCCTACCTGGTGGGTTCATGGATTGGACGAACCCCCTTGACCCGGATCTCGCCCCACAAGACCTGGGAGGGTTCCATTGGAGGGATGGTAGGGTCCATGGTTCTTTGTGGGATCGGAAGCTTTTTTTACCAGGGTCTGTCCCTAATCCCCATGTTGGTCATAGGAGCTTTCGGATCCATCATTGCCCAATTGGGGGATATTTTTGCTTCATCCTTAAAAAGGAAGACGGGGATCAAAGATTTTTCCCATATCCTTCGTTCCCATGGAGGTTTTTTGGACCGTTTTGATTCGGTTGTTTTTACCATTCCCTACATCTGGCTGATTTTCGTTTTCTATATTTTTTGATCCTATCTTTATGTCCGTAATGGGACCTCTTGATACTTTCTTGATATTGATGGTTCATTATGGATTTCGTACAATGGAGGCGTAGTGAAAGAAGGCCCGATGTACTCATGAGGAAAAGTTTTTAGGGTCTCCTATTCGAAAAAGAAAGAGTTTTTTATGTTAAAAATTATCGCAGCACTTTTTGTATTTATGGTGGTCATATTGTTCCATGAATTCGGTCACTTTATCATGGCCAAAAAGCAGGGTATCCGAGTCAATGAGTTTTCCGTAGGCATGGGTCCTGCCCTCCTTCAGAAGAAGAAGGGGGAGACCCTCTATTCCTTGCGGGCTATCCCTCTAGGGGGATTTTGTGCCATGGAAGGAGAAGATGAGGAATCGGATGCAGAGGACAGTTTTGACCAGGCTCCTGCCCTCGGCCGCTTCCTGACGATCCTAGCCGGGCCTTTGATGAACCTGGTCATTTGCTATATCTGCTTTGTTCTCTTTTTTGGGATGACAGGGAAGCCGGTCCCTCGAATTCTGGAATTTTCAGAAAATTCAAACCTTCCCCGGCAAGGAGTGAAGGTAGGGGACACCATCACTGCCATCAATGATCGTCCGGTGGACTCCTATGACCAGCTCACTAAGTTGATCCACGAAAGCAAGGGGGAAGAGCTCAAGCTGACCTACTTAAGGGACAATGCCACGCACGATGTGTCCGTTGAACCCGTCCGGGAGGAAAATGGAGACTACCTCCTGGGCTTCATTGCTGACCGGGATAAGGACTTGGCCTATGCTTTTAAAGGGGCTTTTGACAAGATGGTCTCCATTTACGTCATGATCTTCGTCACCATCGGCCAACTCTTCACAGGCGGACTTTCACTATCTTCTTTTTCCGGGCCGGTAGGGGTGGTTCGTCTAATTGGTGATGCTGCCCAAGAAGGAATGGCTCCCCTCCTCTTTTTCACGGGTTATATTTCTCTTAACCTGGCCTTTTTCAACCTTCTCCCCATTCCGGCCTTGGACGGATCCAAGTTGGTTCTGATCCTGGTGGAGAAGTTAAGAGGCAAACCCATAAAAAAGGAGATCGAATCCAAAATTACCATTGCCGGATTCATCTTCCTGATTGCACTGATCCTGCTTGTATCGATTAAAGACGTCTGGAACATCTTCCAGTAGCTAGTTGAAACCGTTGAGGGGAGGGGCCATGTGGACCCACAATAAGACAAGAAAGCTGCTTGTAGGGGGCATAACCATAGGAGGAGGATCTCCGATCACCGTCCAGTCCATGACCAATACGGATACCAAGGATGTTGAGGCCACGGTTCGTCAGATCCTGGCCTTTGAAAAGGAAGGTTGTGACCTTTCCCGGTCAGCGATCAACTCATTGGAAGACGCCAAAGCGATTCCGGAAATCAAGGCCAGGACCCATATTCCTTTCATTACCGATATCCAGTTTGATCCGGACCTGGCCATGTATGCCATCGAATATGGGACGGATGGCCTACGGATCAATCCCGGAAATATCGGATCAAAAAAGGACCTGGACCGGATCGTCAAGGCCTGCCGGGATAAATCCATCCCCATCCGGGTTGGGGTCAACTCTGGCTCCGTCCACAAGTCCATGATCGATAAATACCATGGGGTCAATGAGGAGTCTCTCGTCTATTCGGCCCTGGAGGAGGTTAAGGCCATTGAAAATCTGGGCTATGACCAGGTCGCCGTCTCTATCAAATCATCAGATGTGGGGACCATGATCCGGGCCAACCAGCTTTTTGCCCAAGTCTCCTTCTGCCCCCTCCACCTAGGGGTAACGGAAGCCGGCCCACCCTTTGCCGGAACCATCAAATCCTCCGTCGGTTTGGGGGTCCTCCTTCACCAGGGGATTGGGGATACTATTCGGGTCTCCATTACCGGAGATCCTGTCCAGGAAGTCACCATAGGGATGGAGATTTTAAAAAGTCTTGGCCTCCGTCAATGGGGCCCCAACCTGGTTTCCTGTCCTACCTGTGCCCGAACTAAGGTTGACCTGATCGGCTTGGCCGAAAAGGTGGACAAGGGCCTGAAGGGCATGGACCGAAACATAACCGTGGCCGTCATGGGATGTCCCGTGAACGGTCCAGGGGAGGCCAGGGAAGCGGATATCGGGATCGCCTGCAACAAAGGAGCCGGTGTCCTATTCCGCAAGGGAAAGGTCCTCCGCCAGGTCCCGGAGGAAAAGTTGCTGGATGCTCTCTTTGAAGAAATAGAACGGATGGACCATGAAAGTTAGGGAACTCTACCAAAAGATCGGAAAAATTTCCAACATGGAAAGAAAGGCCCATGAGCTTTTGGATGCCGATATTATCAGAGCCTCTTATTCTCAGGAGAAAGAGGCTCTTTCTTTACTGTTATCTGTCCAATTGTCGGCGGTTGATCAAAAGGAGCTAGAAGGAGAACTTTCCTCTTATTTCGCCTGTCCGGTTTTCCTTGATGTGTATTCTGGAAAGTTGGAAGATCCTTCCAAGAGTCCTGAACAAGAAGCGGAAGCCATGACTTTTGGAGGGGAAAGTACTACCGACTTTTACCAGGAGGCCGTCAGCCTGGTGAAAAAAGAAAAGACCCCTCCAAAGAAGAGGACAAGGGATGGGGTCATTGGCCGATTCCCCAAAAAAGAACCTGACCTGACCCCCTTAGAGAACTTGACCCAGGCATCCGGAGTGAGCCTGGTGGAAGGCTTTTTATTGGGAGTAACAAGCCGAACGACGAAGAAAGGTAGCCTCATCCTCAGCTTTATCCTCTTCAACCGGGAGGGGGCATGCCAGAAGGGAAAAATCTTTGTCAAAGACAAAGAAAGTGACCGGGCTCTTGCTTTTAAAAATGGAGATTATGTCCAGGTCCGGGGCCAACTTCAATACGATGATTTTGACCAGTCTTTAGTTTTCATGGCCCAGGGAATCCGGAAGGGCTGTCCGGAGGAAATCGCCGACCCTTCACCCATAAAAAGGGTGGAACTTTCCGTTCACAGCCAGATGACTACCATGGAAGGCCTGATCGACATTCCTCGTCTGGAAAAGAGGTTAAGGGATTTGGGGATGGGGGCCTTTGCCATAACGGATTTTGGCAATGTCCAATCCTACCCCCTCCTCCAGCAGGCTTTTGAGAAGTCTGATATCAAGGCCATATATGGCCTCCATGCCAAGGTTCTTCGGGATGACCACAAAATTCTGGTTAACCCCTATCGGAAGGACTTGGACCGGATCCCGGAGGATTTTACCGTCTTTGACCTAGAGACGACAGGATTTTCTCCATTCCAGGAGGCCATCATTGAAATCGGTGGTGTTCGAATTAAAGAAGGCGTCAAGGTCGGAGAATTCTCTGCTTTTGTTAACCCCAACCGTCCAATTCCTGAAAGGATAACAGAGCTTACTTCCATTTCGGATGCTATGGTCAGAACGGCCGATCCTATCGAAAAGGTCCTGCCCGATTTCCTAGAGTTTTCTAAAGGCTCCACCTTTGTGGGCCACAATGTGGACTTCGATATCGGCTTTATTCGGGAAAATGCCTTCCGTCTGGGCCTGGATTTTCACCCCCTCTCCCTGGATACCTTAGGACTGGCCAGGGCTCTTCGTCCCGGTTTGAAGAATCATAAGCTGGATACGGTTTGTAAGGAATTCAAGGTTCCTTCCTTTCACCACCACAGAGCCATTGACGATGCCCAGGCGACGGCGGATGCCTTCCTAGCCATGTGGGAGGAGGTCAAAAACCAGGGAATCGCCTTGGCCGATATCAATGCGATTCCATCGGAATACCCCTTGGCCAGACATGAGGACCGGGAGGTCCTGGTCTATGTCCAGAAACAAGAGGCCTTGGCTCATTTCTATCACATGGTCTCCCGGGCTAACCTGGACTACTTCTGGCGAAGCCCAGGTATTCCCGCCTCCCTTCTGGAGGAAAACCACTCGGGTCTTCTATATGGGTCGGGCTTCGTCGGCTCCGATCTTTTTGAAGCCATTTCCAGACGCTGGCCGGATGAAAGTTTGAAAGAAATCGCCTCACGCTATGACTTTTTAACGATCCAGCCGCCCTCCTTTGTGGACAAGGCCCTCCGGCGAGAGCTTGTCGGAGATTTGGACCATTTTAAGGAGATCACCCGGACCATCATCCGCCTGGCCCAGGACCTGGACCTTCCTTGCTGCGCGATCGGCATGCCATCCTATCTGGATCCGGGAGAGAGACTGGCCCGGAATATCCTGGTCAACTACCAGAGGAATATCGACTTTGACCACAATGGTCGCTACCGCTTTCTTTCGACCAAGGAAATGCTGGAGGCCTTCTCCTATTTGGATCCGGAGACCCGCCAGAAGGTTGTTATCGAAGATCCCAACCGCCTGGCCCAAACCATTGACAGGATCATTCCCATTCCCCATGGGACCTTTACCCCGGAATTGGAAGGGGCAGACCGGGAGCTTAAGGAGACCTCCTACCGTCGAATTAAGGCGATCTATGGAGATCCCTTACCTGACCTGATTGACCGTCGCCTGGATCGGGAGCTGACCTCCATCATTTCCCACGGATATGCCTCCCTTTATATCATCGCTGAGCGCCTGGTAAAAAAGTCCAATTCGGATGGTTACCTGGTGGGCTCCCGGGGATCGGTCGGTTCGTCTTTTGCTGCTTTTGCCGCCGGGATTACCGAAGTCAACCCTCTACCACCCCACTATATCTGCCCTCAATGCAAGCATAGCGAATTTATTGAAGATGGTTCTGTTGGCTCCGGCTTCGACCTCCCACCCAAAGCCTGCCCCCATTGCGGGACAGAGATGGGCCGGGACGGCCAGGAGATCCCTTTTGAAGTCTTTTTGGGCTTTGATGGGGACAAGGAGCCGGATATCGACCTCAACTTTGCCGGCGAATACATGGCCACGATCCATAAGTACACCGAAGAACTCTTTGGTCAAGGTAAGGTCTTTCGGGCCGGAACGGTATCCGGGGTCCAGGAGAAGACTGCCTATGGCTTCATCCGCAAGTACCAAGAAGCCCGCTATGTTCCCGAGGAAGACCGGATCCTTTCTCCGGCAAAGATTTCCCTCCTCCAGAAACAGATGGAGGGAACCCGAAGGACAACAGGTCAGCACCCTGGAGGCTTGATCATCGTTCCCAAGGACAATGAAATCTACGAGTTCACCCCCATCCAGTACCCGGCGGATGACCCTAATTCCGATATCACCACCCACTTCCAATACCGTTATTTGGAGGAGCAGCTCCTTAAACTCGACGAGCTGGGGCAGACCACCCCCACCATCATCCGCCAGCTGGAGGAGATGACAGGGATCGACCCCATGGAAATTCCCTTTGATGATCCACCCACCATGGCCCTCTTTTCCGGGACGGAATCCCTGAATGCCCTGGCCGACTATTCCAATAGCCGGGACGGATCCCTTGGGATTCCCGAATTCGGAACCAACTTTGTCCGGTCCATGCTCAAGGATACGAAGCCCTCCAGCTTTGCTGAATTGGTCCGGATTTCCGGCCTCTCCCATGGAACGGATGTTTGGCTCAACAATGCCCAAGAGCTCATCCAAAAGGGAACCATCGACCTGACCCATGCCATCTGCACCCGGGATGACATCATGAACAACCTCATCGCCATGGGGATGGACAAGCTGGATTCCTTTAAGATTATGGAGAAGGTCCGGAAGGGGAAGGGGATTCCGGAGGAATACCTGCCCAAGATGAAGGAAACCGGCGTGCCGGACTGGTATATTGAATCCTGCCAGAAAATTCAATATATGTTCCCCAAGGCCCATGCGGCTGCCTATGTCATGATGTCCTTCCGGATTGCTTGGTTCAAAGTCCACAGGCCTGCTGCATTTTACGCTTCTTACTTCACTCAGAGGTTGAGCAATTTCTCCACCGCCTTCCTGGTTAACGACCTGGAGACCGCGCAACGGACTTTAGAGGAGCTCAAAGCCGGCGACGAGGGAAATGAGGGGAAGATCACCCTTATGGAAGTGGTCGAAGAAATGCTGGCCAGGGGCCTCCACTTCCACCCGGTTGACCTCATGACCTCGGAAGCCAACCGCTTCACTGTCTATGATGAAATGACCGTCCTCCCACCCCTCTCCGCCTTGGACAGCGTCTCTGAGGCCATGGGGGAAGCCATCGTTCGGGAACGGGAGAAGGGAGACTTTATTTCCAAGAAGGACTTTAAGGACCGCACAGGGGTCAATAAGTCCGGGATGGAATCTCTGGAAGAGAATGGCCTCCTGGATGCCTATCCCTCCTCCAACCAGATGTCCTTCCTCATCGGCTTCTGACTTGTCTATAGCCGGAAAATGTGGTAAAATACAGAAGATGATTGGATGTGTGTGACAAGAGCGGGTTCCCGCTCTTGTTTTTTTAAGGAGGAAATCCATGAACAAACAGGCCCTTGAGGACCTTCAATTGAAGTTGACGGAACCGGTGGCCCGGGCAGGATATGAACTTCTGGACCTGGAATTCATCCGGGATTCTTCCGGCCAGGCCCTCCGCTTCTATATTTACCATCCTGACGGGATCGGCATTGACGACTGTGAAAAGGTCAACGATGTTCTCAGTCCCCTCCTGGATGAGCTGGATCCGGTGGACCGAGCCTACAACCTGGAGGTTTCCTCCCCGGACCTGGACCGGCCCATCACCAAGGACCGCTATTTGGAAATCTATCGGGGTCAGGAATTGGAATTCACCTTTTATGGGACCTATCGAGGGATTAAGGCCTTAAAGGGTGACCTTGTGGACTACGATGATTCAGCCTACCGGGTCCTGGTCCGACAAACGGATGTCGGAAGAAAAAAAGGCAAGAAGAAAAAAGAAGATGACCTGGCAGGTCAGGAGGTCCTCTTGCAAAGGGACCGGGTTGCCAGCGTGAAAGTCGCTTTGGAATTTTAGGAGGAAGTATGAACGAGAATCTGATTGAAGCCTTGGATGCTTTAGAAAAGTCCAAGGGGCTCTCCAAGGAGGTCATCCTCGAAGCTATCGAAAAAGCCTTGGAGAAATCCTATGAAAAAAACTACGACGACCGGACCAATGTTGACGTGGTGATGGACCGGGAATCCGGAGATATCCGGGTTTACTCCCTCCGCAATGTGGTGGATGTCGTGGATGATCCCGTTACGGAAATCTCTCTGGCGGAAGCCAAGGGCTATAATCCTTCCGCCGAAGTAGGGGGCCAGGTCCGGGTGGAAGTCTCCCCTGAAAATTTTGGCCGGGTGGCAGCAGGAACGGCAAGAAATATCGTCATTCAGAAACTCCATGATGCTGAGCGGGAAACCATCTACGATGCCTACATTGACCAGGTCCGGGAAATTATCAATGGAACGGTTCAAAGAGTAGACCGGGGGAATGTCTTTATTAACCTGGGAAAAACCGAGGGGATCGTCCCCTCCAAGGAACAGATTCCCGGAGAACACCTCAAACCCGGGGACAGGGTCAAGCTTTATGTGGCTGATGTGAGAAACTCCTCCAAGGGAGCCCAGGTCCTCCTCTCCCGTGCCCACCCCAATTTAGTTACCCGACTCTTTGAACAGGAGGTTCCCGAGATCGGTGAAGGGATCGTGGAAATTTATTCCGTAGCCCGTGAACCCGGGTCCCGGTCCAAGGTGGCCGTCTATTCCACGGAAAGCGATGTGGACCCCATCGGAGCCTGTGTTGGGTATAAGGGAAGTCGGGTTAACTTTATTGTCGAAGAACTGGGTGGGGAAAAGATGGACATTACCATCTATGACACCGACCCCCAGATCTTTATTGCCAATGCCTTGAGCCCGGCCAAAGTATCCCGGGTCATCATTAATGAGAAAGAAAAAACATCCGTTGTGGTGGTCCCCGATGACCAGCTCTCCCTGGCTATTGGAAAGGAAGGACAGAATGTCCGCCTGGCGGCCCGACTAACCGGATGGAAGATTGATATTAAAGGAGAATCCCAGTACTTTGAGGATCCCGAAGCCTTCCAGCTGAGTGAGGAGGATGAGGATTCTGAGAATCCGGATCTTGAAAAGGAAGCCGGCTTGGAAGAATCCCCGGCAGAGGAGGACGTCTTCTAATATGAAAAAATCTCCTTTGCGCAAGTGTCTGGCTTGCCTAGAGAGGAAGGAAAAGGACCAACTTATCCGGGTTGTTAAGGATAAGGAGGGAAACTTTTCCCTGGATAGAACGGGGAAAATGCCGGGACGAGGGGCCTATATTTGCAAGTCGGAGGCCTGTATTCAAAAAGTTCTGGACAGCAAGCGGCTCAATGCCGCCCTAAGGGGAAACCCGCCCCAAGAGATTTATGAGGAGCTCATGCATGTAACACAAGAATAGAGGTGGACGATGAGAGTTTATGAAGTTGCTAAAGAGTTGAATGTCCCCACAAAAGCCCTGCGGGATTTGATGGAAAAGAAGCTGAACCTGACCTACCCTTCCCACATGTCAACGATAGAGGATGAAGATATCGAGAAGGTCAAAGCCATCTATCGGGAAAACCGACAGAATGCTCGTGACCGGAAAGAGAAGGCCGCCGCCCCTTCTGCGGACAAGAAAGACCATAAGAAAAAAGACAAATCCCCTTCCCATAAGAAGGCGAAAAATCGTGAAGACCTGGAGGAGGAAGAGGAAGACCGGCTGGAGGCAAAGCTCAAGAACCAGGCCAAGGCGCGGACAAAGAAGAAAGCGTCCAAGCAGGGGGAAGAAAAGAAGAAAAAGCCCCAGGCCAAGAAGGAAGAAAAGGCTCAAAAGCCGGAGAAGGCCAGAGAAGAAGAGATAACACCTCCTCAAGAAGAGGACGAATTCGATGCCATCATCGAAATTCCGGCGGAAATCACCGTAGGCGATTTTGCCAAGGTCATCCACCAGGATGCCATGCAGGTGATTACGGTTTTAATCAAGATGGGGATCATGGCCGGTCTCAACGAATCCATCACCTTTGAAACCGCCGAGAAGGTGGCTGACCACTTCGGTGTCCTGATTACCGAACCGGAAGAAAGCCTCCAGGATGAGATCTTTGACCACTTGGACTTTGAAGATTCGCCCAAGACCCTAAAAACACGTCCACCTGTGATCACCGTCATGGGTCACGTCGACCACGGAAAAACCTCCATTTTGGATGCCATCCGTGAAACTGCAGTAACCCGGGGAGAAGCCGGGGGAATCACCCAGCATATCGGTGCTTCTGTGGCCTATGTGAACGGGCATAAGCTGACCTTCCTGGATACCCCGGGCCATGAAGCCTTCACCCAGATGCGGGCTCGCGGTGCCAAAACAACCGATATCGTCATCCTGGTTGTTGCCGCCGATGACGGCGTCATGCCCCAGACCGTGGAAGCCATCAACCACGCCAAGGCCGCCAATGTCCCCATTGTCGTTGCCATCAATAAGATGGACCGTCATGGGGCCAACCCCGACCGGGTCAAGCAGGAGCTCATGGAATATGAACTGGTTGCCGAGGAGTGGGGGGGCGATACCATCATGGTCCCCGTTTCCGCCAAGACCAAGGAAGGGATTGAGGACCTTTTGGACAATGTCGTCATTCTTTCTGAAATCCTGGAGCTCAAGGCCAACCCCAAGCGTCCGGCTGTCGGGGTCGTCATCGAATCTCAGTTGGAAAAGGGTAAGGGGGCTACCGCCTCCATCCTGGTTCAAAAGGGAACCTTGACCGATGATGATTATGTGGTGTCAGGGACGGTTTCCGGCCATATCCGGGCCATGGAGGATTCCTTTGGAAAGCGGGTCAAGAAGGCCGGTCCCTCCATGCCGGTCAAGATCATGGGCCTCTCTGATCTCCCTGAGGCCGGGGATAAGATCTATGCCGTCAAGGATGAAAAGGTGGCCCGTGAATACGCTGAAAAAGCTGCCCAGAGGGCCCGTAAAGAGCGTCTTAACATGACCACTCATGTTTCCTTGGATGACCTCCATATGCAGATTTCCGAGGAAGGCCTAAAGGAACTTAACCTGGTTGTCAAGACGGATGTCAAAGGGACCATTGATGCCCTGGCCGGGTCACTGGAGAAGCTCTCCAATGAAGAGGTCAAGGTCAACATCATTCATGGTGCTGTCGGCGGGATTTCTGAATCCGACGTCATGCTGGCTGTGGCTTCCAATGCTATCATCGTCGGCTTTAACGTCCGGCCCAACCAGGGAGCCATCGCCCAGGCGGCCAGAGAGAGCATTGACATCCGGACCTACCGGGTCATCTACGATGCCATCGAAGATATCAAGAAGGCTATTGAAGGCATGCTCTCGCCTGACATTGTTGAAGAGGTCACCGGCCGGGCTGAGGTACGGGATACCTTCAAGGTTCCCAATGCCGGTTTGGTCGCCGGAATCTATGTAGTTTCCGGGAAAATGGTTAGGAATTATAAGGCCCGCCTCCTCCGGAACGATGTGGTTATTTTTGAAGGGGATATTGCCTCCCTCCGCCGCTTTAAGGACGATGTCCGTGAAATCGCCCACGGCTATGAAGGCGGCTTGGGGATCGCCAACTATAACGACATTAAAGTCGGCGATATGATCGAATGCTACCATGAGGTGGAAGTGGCCCAGAAGCTGGACTAAACCTGCCTTATGAAAGGAGAGAAAGATGAACCATAAAAGAATGGGACGTATTTCTCAGGAAATCAAAAAAGTTCTTTCCCATGCCATCATTTACGAGATGAAGGATCCCAGGATCGCACCCATGACTTCGGTGACGGATGTCACGGTCTCTTCCGACCTCTCCTACTGCGATGCCTACATCTCTGTCATGGGGAAGGAATGGGATAAAAAACAAACGATTGAAGGCCTGGAAGCCGGGGTTGGTTTTTTAAAGAACCAGCTGGCCACCAAGATGGACCTACGCCAGATCCCCGATATCCGCTTCCACCTGGATGAATCGATCGACCGGGGGATGAAGATGGATGCCTTAATTGAAGAGGTCATCCAAAAGGACCGGGAGAGTCAGAGGGCCCGAGGAGACCTGGATGAGGAGGGAGGGGACCATGACCCATCCGACCTGGCCTAGAATTACTCAGGCTATCCATGAGGCGGAAACCATTGCCATTTCAGGTCATGTCAATCCCGACGGAGACTGTCTGGGATCCATCCTGGGCCTGGGCTTGACCCTGGAGTCCCTGGGGAAAAAAGTGGACATGATCCACAATGAAAGGCCCCGTCACTTGGCTTACCTGCCCGGTTTCGACCGTCTTCAGGCACTTAACCCGAATAAGTCCTATGACCTCTTTGTCATGGTGGACCTAGGGGACCGTGACCGATTAAAAGAATCTGCCGCCCTCTTGGATAGGGCTAAGATAACCGTCAATTTTGACCACCACCAGGTCAACGAAGGGGTTTGTGACCTGGTCTGCCAGGTCAAGGATGCCTCCTCCACCTGTGAGCTGTTAGGGGCCTATTTGATCGACCAGGGTTTCTCTATCCCGGCCCCGGCAGCGACGGCTTTGTTTGCCGGTATCACCACCGACTCCAACCGCTTCATGTACGATACGGCCCGTGCTCGCTGTCTCCGCCTGGCCGCTGACCTTATCGACCGGGGCGCCGACCCCGGCCTGGTTTACCTCCATGAATACCAGTCGGTTGACCCCCGCCTCTTTGCTTTTAAGGGGGCTCTTGTCGACCGGGCCTCCTTCCTTTGTGAAGGAAAGGTCGTTCTGGCCACGGTTAGCCAGGAGGACCTGACCCATTATTCCATCACCATGGGGGAGGCGGAGGGTGTAGTCGACGTCCTCCGAAACCTGGATGGGGTGGAAGTGGCTTGCCTGGTCAAGGAAATGGGGGAAAAGACCAGCAAGTTCTCCTTCCGTTCCAAGCGCTTCTTTAATGTGGAGGAAGTAGCCCGTTCCTTCGGAGGAGGGGGCCATATCAAGGCGGCCGGTGCCTCCGTTTCCCTGCCTAAAGACCAGGCCTTTGACCAGGTTAAGGCCTATTTTGAAGGCCTGGACCCCACAGCCCTCCTGGCCCCCGGGGAGGAAGGCTGATATGGAGGGGATTCTCAATGTCTTTAAAGAAGAGGACATGACCTCCCACGATGTGGTGGCTATTCTCCGGGGAACAACCGGTCAGCGCCGGATGGGCCACACCGGAACCCTGGATCCCCAGGTTACCGGCGTCCTCCCCATCTGCCTGGGCCGGGCAACCAAGCTGGCTGACTATATCAGCGAACAGGGGAAGACCTACGAGGGGAGCCTGGTCTTCGGGATTCGAACGGACACCCTGGACCTGGGTGGGGAGATTACTGAAAGATCCGACCGAACCCGGTTCAGCCCGGAGGAAATCCGCCGGGCCATGAAAGCTTTCATTGGGACCATCCAACAGGTCCCTCCCATGTATTCCGCTGTCCAGGTCCAAGGCCAGCGTCTCTATGACCTGGCCCGCCAGGGAAAGAAGGTAGAACGGAAGGCCCGGGAAGTCACCATTTACGACTTTTCGCCCACGGCCTTCCATGAGGAGGGGGTGGACTTCACTTGCTCCTGCTCCAAGGGGACCTACATCCGGACCCTGGTGGATGACCTAGGAAAGGCTCTGGGGACCTGGGCAACGACCAGCCGCCTGGTCCGGACCCGGGTAGGTCCTTTCTCTATCGACCGGGCCGTCCCCATTTCCCGCCTCCGGACGATGGACCGCGAAGAGATTGCCTCACTCCTTTTACCCATGGACCAATCCATTCCCCATCTTCCTGTTTTGGAGTTGGGATCTTCAGAAGGAAAGGTCCTCCGCTTAGGCGGCTTTATCCGCCAGCCTAGGTTGGCCGACTCCCCACCGGACAAGTTCTACCGAATTTATGACCCCCAGGGCTTCATCGGTCTGGGGTATTTTGACGGTGAAAAAGAAAGACTTCGGATGAAGAAGGTTCTGGCCTAGGTCCAGCAAGGAGTCAGGGATAAATATGATGCAAGAGAAATGCTTAAAGGATGAAGATGAAAATTATCGATTGTGACCAAGCCGACTCATTTTCCCCGGGGGACCAATCCATGGCCCTGGGCAATTTTGATGGCATCCACCGGGGCCACCAGGCCCTTATTCACCGCGCCATGGATTTTGCCCGGCAAGAGAAGATTCATTCCTCGGTCCTCCTTTTCAAACAACATACCTTGGAAGAGATTACCCATAACCCGGTTCGCCACCTGACCTCCTTGGAGGATAAGTTGGAAATCCTGGACCATATGGGCCTGGATTTTGTCTTTCTAAAGACCTTTGACCATGATTTCATGACCATGGACAAAGAGGACTTTCTGGAGAACTTTCTTTTGGACCGCCTCCGTGTGAAGCACCTGGTTTGTGGCAAGGATTATTCCTATGGCCGCCTGGCCCAGGGGAGGGTCAGTGACCTTCTGGAAGGCCAGGAAAGGCTGGGCTACAAGGTCTCCCTTCTTCCCTATGTGGAGGATGGGGGAGGGCGGATTTCGTCTTCCCGAATCCGGGAGGCGGTGGCTCATGGCCAAGTGGAAGAAGCCCAAGCCATGTTGGGTAGACCCTACCGGATGACCGGTCGAGTGGTTTCCGGGGCACAGAGAGGGAGGAGACTGGGTTTTCCCACCGCCAATATTGGCCTGGACTTTCCCTATATCCTCCCGGCCGATGGCGTTTACTTGACCCGGTCCATGATCCAAGGGAAAAGCTATTACGGGATGACCAATATCGGCTCCAATCCCACCTTTGTTCAAAATGGTCCGGTGAAAATTGAATGCCACCTTTTTGACTTTCAGGGGGACCTCTATGGAGAGGACCTTGACCTTTCTTTCCTCTTTTTCGAGAGAGAGGACCTGGTCTTCCGGAATGCGGAGGAATTAATTGACCAGATCAAAAAGGATGAAGGAATTTTACGGTTAAAGATCAAGGAAATGGGCGAATGACTTGATTCTGTTGGGATCTTATGGTAGTATTTTCTGGTACTTCTTGCTCGGTGTAGAGAAATGGTTCTTGCACTGGGAAGATAGAATCATAAGGAGAAATAAATGTTAACCAAAGAAGAAAAGCAAGAAATTATTCGTGAATTCGGAAAAGATGAGAATGATACGGGTTCACCGGAAGTTCAGATCGCCCTCCTGTCCAAGCGGATTTCTGACCTGACCGAACACCTTCGTGGACATAAGGGAGATAACTCCTCCCGCCGTGGTATGTATCAGATGATCGGTCGTCGTCGGGGCCTTCTTGACCACCTGATGAAAAACGACATCGAACGCTACCGCGAAATCATCGCCAAGCTGGAATTGCGCGGCTAGTCCAAAACCATAGACTGAAAAAGAGTGCCGAGCGCACTCTTTTTTTGATGATCTGATGAAGATGAGGAGGCAGGCATGAAAAAAGCCCTTGTCGTTTTTAATCCGGTAGCCGGCGTGGAAGAAGCGGGTCATTTTCTTGCGCCACTGACTAACCGCCTAACTCAAGAAGGCTACCTTCCCTTGGTCCTGGCGACCCAAAAAGAAGGGGATGAAGAAATTTTTGTCAAAAAATGGGGACCGGAGGTTAACCTGGTCATCTGCCTGGGGGGTGACGGAACCCTCTCCCGGGTGGTCTCCGGCCTCTTATCCTTAAAGCCCAGGCCGGATCTGGCCTATATTCCTGCCGGATCCACCAACGATTTTGCCAGTGGAGTGGGCATGGGAAAACTCCACCGAGATGACCTGGTTGACCTGGCCTGTCAGGGGAAGGCCTCTCTTTTTGATGTGGGAAGTTTGAATGACCGGTCGTTTATTTATGTCGCTGCTTTTGGCCTCTTTACATCGGTGGCCTACCGGACCTCCCAAGACCAGAAAAACCTTCTCGGACGCCTGGCTTATTTCTTTGAGGGTGTTAAAGACCTGACACAGATAAAAACGCATTCCCTGAAGTTGCGCTACGATGAAGGTGAATTGGAAGGAGATTATATCCTGGGACTGGTTTCCAATTCTGAATCCGTAGCCGGCTTTAGCTCGATAACGGGACCTACGGACTATTATGATGGCCTTTTTGAAGTCCTTTTGGTTAAAGCTGCTGCCAAGCCCCTGGATTTAGCGGGAGCCCTCCACGACCTTTTAGCCGGCCGGGACAATGCCCTGATTCTCCGCCTTAGAACCACCAAGCTTGATATTCTTTCCGAGGATGACCTGGCTTGGACCCTGGATGGGGAAGAAGGCTTTAAGGGGAAAGAGAGCCGGATCCGGGTCTTGCCTAAGGCTCTATCCATCCGAACTCCTTTGGGGAATAGTGCCGACGAGGCCATAATCTCTGAGAAGTAGGGTATAATAGAACAATGTTGAATTTTATAGAAACTCGTCGTTACGAAGGGTGTATCTTCACCTAGAAACCGCCATAGGAGGCAACATGATTAAGGAGTACCAATACCAATCCCCCCTCACGGATAATGCCTTTACCGTGACCATTGGAAAATATGCCGAACAGGCCAATGGAGCCTGTATGATCCAGGCCGGTGATACGGCTGTTTTAACCACCGCAACGGCTTCTAAGGAGGTCCGGGAGGGCCAGAACTTCTTCCCCCTGACCTGCGATTATCAGGAAAAGCTCTATGCGGTCGGGCGGATTCCCGGCGGCTACAACAAGAGAGAGGGGAGAGGATCCCAGGAGGCCACCCTGAATGCCCGTCAGATGGACCGACCCCTCCGGCCCCTCTTTCCGGAAGGTTATATGAATGACACCCAGGTCATTGCCACGGTCTTCTCGGTCAGCCCCGAAAATCCTCCTGAAATTGCTGCTATGAACGGGTCATCGGTTGCCCTATCCATTTCAGATATCCCCTTCCATGGCCCGACAGGAGCGCTCATTGTAGGCTATATTGATGGGGAATACGTCATCAACCCTTCCGAGGACCAGGCCCTTCATTCCGACCTCAACCTCACTGTCGCCGGGACGGAAGAAGCCATTATGATGGTCGAAGCCGGAGCCAACGAACTTTCCGAAGACGTGATGTTAGGTGCCATCCTCTATGGCCATGAAGAAATCAAGGCCATCTGCCGTTTCATTAAAGGGATTCAGGAAGAAGTCGGCAAGGAAAAAATGGCTTTTTCTGTCCACAAACCGGATGACCAGCTCAGGATCCGGGTGGAGCGGGCCTGCAAGGAAGACCTCCTTCAAGCCCTCCGGTCGGATGATAAGGTGGCCAGAAATGACCGGATCGACCAGATCAAAAAAGAGACTATGGATCAATTTGAAGCGGCCGACTGGGAGACCTTTGCCCAGGAAAAGGGTGATATCGACACCATTATGGAAGAGATCATTCGTGATGAGGTCCGTCGCCTGATTACCGAGGATAAGGTCCGGTCCGATGGTCGGGCTATGGATGAGATCCGTCCCCTCCATGCCGAAGCTGGCGTCCTGCCCAGAACCCATGGATCCGGACTCTTCTCCCGGGGACAGACCCAGGTCATGTCTGTTGTTACCCTTGGCGGCCCCAGAGATGTGGAATATATCGACGGTCTTCATGCGGAAGAGATTGTGAAAAACTACTTCCACCAATACAACTTCCCTCCCTTCTGCACGGGAGATGTCAAGCCCATGCGGTCTCCCGGTCGGCGGGAAATCGGCCATGGACACCTGGCTGAGCGGGCCCTCCTGCCTGTCCTGCCTGATCTGGAGGACTTCCCCTATACTATCCGGGTGGTTTCAGAAGTTCTTTCATCCAACGGCTCCTCCTCCCAGGCTTCCATTTGCGGGTCCACCCTGGCTTTAATGGATGCCGGTGTTCCCATTAAAACACCGGTTGCCGGCATTGCCATGGGCTTAATCAAAGAAGGGGACAAGACCTCCATTATGACCGATATCCAGGGTTTGGAAGACCACCTGGGCGATATGGACTTCAAGGTGGCCGGAACCCGGGAAGGGATTACGGCCCTCCAGATGGATATCAAGATTGAAGGAATTGATAAGGACATCATGACGACGGCGCTTGCCCAGGCTAAGAAGGCAAGGTATGAGATTCTGGATGTCCTGACCCAAGCAATTCCTGAGCCCCGGAAGGACCTCTCTCCTTTCGCTCCCCGGATGATTACCATGCGGATTGATCCGGAAAAGATCCGCGATGTCATCGGCAAGGGCGGGAAGACCATCAACTCCATCATTGAAGAAACCGGTGCTTCCATTGATACGGATGATGACGGCCTGATCACCATCATGTCCCTGGATGGGGAATCCGGTGAAAGAACCCGACAAATCATTTATAACATCGTCAAAGATGTGGAAGTCGGCGATGTCTATGAGGGGACGGTGGTCCGCATCCTCAAGTTTGGTGCCTTCGTTGACCTGGGATACGGGAAAGAGGGCATGGTTCACATCTCCAAACTGGAAAACCGCCGAGTGAACAAGGTGGAGGATGTGGTCAATATCGGGGATAAGATCAAGGTCAAGGTCATTGAAATTGATGACCAGGGTCGGATCAACCTCTCTCGTAAAGACCTCCTCTAATTCTTTTCTTAAAAGTATTGAAGATCATCAAGGCTCGGACCTCCCGGTCTGAGCCTTTTTCTTTGCCCCATCTCATTTCGTTCCAAGATGGGGAGAAGGGGAATTGGAGGGAAAATGTTCCACCTATTATGGTATAATGAAAGGTAGTGTTAGGAGGTTCCATGGCAGGACAGAATAAGCGGAAAAGACAGAATCGAAAGAAAGAGGGGAAGAGAGAGGGACTCCTGGTTTTTGGATTTTTCCTCTTTTTGCTGATGGCGGCATCCATCTATTTCCAGTCAATGACCGGGATTGTTGGCGCCAAGGTTGGTAATTTTTTCTTTACCCTTTTTGGCCTCATGGCCTATGGCATTCCCCTTCTGTTTTTGCTCTTCCTCTGCACGGAGTGGGCCCGACAGTGGCGGTCGAAATTTGGTGGAAGCGTTCTTTTCGTCTTCGCCCTTTTCTTTTGCCTGTCCCTGGTTCTCTGGACCCGGGTCAACCCGGACGGATCCTTTCAAACATCCATGGAGATGGCGGGGGAGTGGGGACTGGTCAAAAGAGGTCCCGGCCTTTTTGGCGGCTTCTTTGGTTTCCTTTTTTCCAAGGTCATCGGCTCCATCGGCATCTACCTTCTCTTCTTTTTCTGTGTCTTTTTCTTCCTTCTCCACCTCTTCGATCTTGGATTTATGGAGTTTTTCCAAATTATGGGTCATGCCTTCTCCGGTCTCTTTGAGAAGACGAGAAGGTCGGTCCGGGAGTCCAAAGAGGCTTCCAGCCGGAAAAAGGAAGAAAAGAAGAAGGATGACCCCTTCCCCCTAACAAGAGAGGGGAGGAAGAAATCCCAATCAGAGACTTTTAATCAGGAAGTCTCGGGGCCCCTCCTTCAGTTTGATCAGGAGGAATGGAAGGAAGAGAAGAAGGAAGAAGACCTCCCTGTCAAGAAGGACCCTATCCCTATTAATGATTACGCCCGTCACCAAGGGGTGGACCATTCGATAAAAGATGAATCATTTACTGAATCGGCTGATGAGGACCTTGCTTTTTCTGTGGATAAGAAAGAAGTGGATTATATTCCTCCTTCCTTGGACCTCCTTCGTCCACCGATCCATTCTTCGGACATGAATCCTCAAGTTTTGAAGAAAAATGCCCGGATTATCGAATCCACCCTCGCTTCTTTTGGCATCGAATCCGAAGTGGTCTCCATTCAAAGAGGACCCACGGTCGCTCTTTATGAGCTCAAGCCGGCTGCAGGAGTTAAGGTCTCCCGGATCACCAACCTAGCTGATGACCTGGCCCTGTCCCTGGCAGCAGCGGATATACGGATTGAGGCCCCCATCCCCGGCAAGCCCTATGTGGGGATCGAAGTACCCAATCCCTCTGCAGATATGGTCTGTCTCCGGGAGATTTTTGAAGCACCCGAGTTTAGCCAGGCCAAGGATTCCCTGCCTGTTGCCCTGGGTCAGTCCATATCCGGAAAACCCATCGTCGCTAAAATTGCCAAGATGCCCCACCTTCTTATTGCCGGGGCAACCGGATCAGGAAAGTCCGTCTGTATTAATACAATTATTCTTTCCCTGATCTATAAATATTCACCTTCCGACCTCAGGATGGTCCTGGTCGACCCCAAGGTGGTGGAGCTTTCCGTTTACAATGAAATTCCCCACCTCTTAATCCCGGTGGTCACCGATCCCAAGAAGGCGGCCAAGGCCCTTTATACTGCCGTCCAGGAGATGGAAAGACGGTTCAAGCTCTTCTCCAAATATTCCGTCCGAGATATCCAAGGTTACCGTGAAAAGTGCCTGGTGGAAGAAGGAATGGAGAAGCTCCCCTTTATCGTCGTGATTATTGACGAGCTTTCCGACCTCATGATGGTGGCTTCAAAGGATGTGGAAGCCCACATCACCCGATTGGCCCAGATGGCCCGGGCTTGTGGCATCCACCTGATTATCGCCACCCAGCGTCCCTCGGTTGACGTCATCACCGGAACCATTAAAGCGAATATTCCTTCCCGGATTTCTTTCCAGGTTTCTTCTTCGATCGACTCCAGAACGATTTTGGATCAATCGGGAGCGGAGACCCTTCTGGGGAAAGGAGATATGCTTTATTATCCCTCCAACCTACCTAAGCCCAAAAGGGTCCAGGGAGCCTTTGTCTCCGATGACGAAGTTTCCAAGGTGGTTGGATTTATCAAAGAAAAGCACAATGCCCAGTATGATACCAGCTTTATTGAAAAGATTGAAAAAGACCCCTCTTCCGGGAACGATGGGGGAGGGGAGGATGAGCCCATGGATGACCTGATGGATGAGGTCTTGGAGTTTATCTCCCATGAAGAAACCACCTCCATCTCCGGTCTCCAACGTCGCTTCCGGATCGGCTACGCTCGTGCCGGCCGGATTATCGATGATTTGGAATCCATTGGTGCCGTATCTCCGCAGGACGGATCCAAGCCCAGAGAAGTTTTGGTTCAAGGGGATCCTGAGGAATGGAAGGAGAGGAATCTCAATGAACCTGCCGAATAAAATCACCATGGTCCGGATATTGCTTGTCCCCCTTTTCATCGTCTTATTTTACCTCCTCCCTGAGGAGAGCCTCTGGCCGGTCTTCATCTTCATCCTGGCCTCCATCACTGACTTTATCGACGGCCGGATGGCCAGGTCACGGGGTTTAGTTACCACCTTTGGAAAGTTTATTGATCCCCTGGCGGACAAGCTTTTAACCCAGGCGGCCTTTATTCTCCTGGTTGACCGGGGTGAAGTAGCCGGATGGATTGCCCTGGTCATTTTAGCCAGAGAGCTAATGATTACCGCCTTCCGTACCCTGGCAGCAGCTGATGGAATCACCATCGCCGCCTCCATGTGGGGGAAATACAAGACCTTCATCCAGATGCTAGCCATTATTGTCTTTCTTTCCAAGCCCTTCCTGATCCACCGGCTTGGATGGACCTTCCTGGGCTCCTTGTCCACTGTACTACTCTATTTTGCATTAGGCCTGACTATCGTGTCCGGCCTGGACTACCTGGTCAAGAACAAGGAAGTTCTGGACCTGGAGAATGCCTAAAATTGATTTGATCGAATTTAGCGAACTCTCTATAATTATATGAAGGAGGAAGAATGGCCAATCAAAACCTAAAAGTGAGCGACCGCGACAAGGCCCTGCAGATGGCTTTTAATAAAATTGAAAAACAGTTTGGCAAGGGATCAGTGATGAAGTTGGGGGATATGCCCCACATGGAAATTGCTGCCATTCCCACCGGGGCCTTGAACCTGGATATTGCCCTCGGAATCGGTGGAATTCCCCGCGGACGGATTGTGGAACTCTATGGTCCGGAATCTTCCGGGAAGACCACTTTAGCCTTGGAAACCGTTGCCCAGGCCCAAAAGATGGGTGGTATTGCCGCCTTTATCGACGCGGAGCATGCTTTGGATGTAGGCTATGCAAAGAATTTAGGGGTAGATATCGACAACCTCGTCCTCTCCCAGCCGGACGATGGGGAACAGGCCCTGGAAATTTGTGAATCCTTGGTCCGTTCCAATGCCGTTGATATTGTTGTTATTGACTCCGTCGCCGCCTTGGTACCCCGTGCTGAAATTGAAGGAGAGATGGGGGACACCCATGTGGGACTCCTGGCCCGGTTGATGAGCCAGGCTCTTCGTAAGCTAACACCTATCGTCTCCAAAACCAATACGACCGTCCTCTTCCTCAACCAGATCCGTCAAAAGATCGGGGTTCTTTATGGAAACCCGGAAGTGACTACGGGCGGAATTGCTCTTAAGTTTTACTCCACAGTCCGGATGGAGATCCGGCGGGGTGAACAGATCAAAGATGGCAATGACGTCATCGGAAACCGAACCCGGGTTAAGGTCGTAAAAAACAAGGTTGCTCCTCCATTCAAAAGAGTGGAGTTTGATATTATGTATGGTAGCGGCATTTCCCGCATTGGCACGATTTTAGATACGGCCAACGATATGGGAATTGTGGAAAGAGCCGGTGCCTGGTACAGTTATAATGATGTTAAGCTGGGCCAGGGCCGTGAAAATTCCAAGACCTTCCTCGAAGAGAATCCAGACATTTTGGAAGAAATCGAAGGAAAGGTTCGTGCAACCATCCAGTCCAGTCAGTCCGACAATCGGTTAGGATCTTCGGGTCCTGATCAGGAAGATGCCGTTTCCCCAGTGAGTGACAAGGAAGACGACGACGCATTTTTTGATATCGACTGATTCCCATTAAAAATGTACCTTTATATTCCAGATGAAAGGAGGTGAACGATGGATCCAATCATTATGTCTATCCTGGCCTTTCTCGTGGGTGCTGCTGCTTTCTTCTTTATCGGAGGCAAGGTAAAGGAGAATCAATTTGAGTCGGAGGTAGGATCGGCCAAGTCCTTGTCGAAAAAGATTGTCGATGAGGCTAACCGAGACGCCGAGTCTGCAAAAAAGGAAGCCCTACTGGAAGCCCGGGATGAAATCCATCGGATGAAAGACGAACAGGAAGCCCAATACTTTAAGCGTCAGAGTGAACTCCAGGACATGGAGCGCCGGGTCTTAAAGAGGGAAGATAGTCTTGAATCCAAAACCGCCAGCTTTGAAAGGCGGCTCAACCAGCTTCAATCCGACGAGAAAAAGCTGGCCCAAACAAAGGAGGAGGCTGTTGCCCTCCTTAACAAACACCAGGAAGAGCTGGAGCGAATTTCCGGTTTAACCAAGGACCAGGCTAAGGAGGAAGTTCTGGAGGAAATGAAGGCCAAGACCATTCATGAACAGGCCCAGATCCTCCGAGAATACCAATCAAAAACGGAAGAGACGGCGGAAGATATGGCCCGGGAGATTGTCACCCGGACGATCCAACGCTATGCATCAGACTATGTCGCAGAATCAACGGTAACCGTAGTTTCCCTGCCCAACGATGAAATGAAGGGACGAATTATCGGCCGGGAAGGCCGGAATATTCGGTCCTTTGAGACCATCTCCGGCGTGGATCTGATTATCGATGATACGCCACAGGCTGTTGTCCTCTCCTGCTTTGACCCGGTCCGCCGGGAAAAAGCCCGGGTGGCCTTGGAAAAGCTTATTGCTGATGGGCGTATCCACCCGACTCGGATTGAAGAACTCTACAAAAAAGCGGAATCCGAAGTTGACCAAACCATCAAAAAGGCCGGTGAAGAAGCCCTTAATGATGTCGGCATTCGGAATATGCATCCCGAATTGGTCTATATCCTGGGTAAGCTTAAATACCGGACTTCCTATGGCCAAAATGCCCTGGCCCACTCCATTGAAGTGGCCCATATTGCCGGCATGCTGGCAGAGGAGGTGGGGGCCAACGTCAAAGTAGCAAAGAGAGGTGGACTTCTCCACGATATCGGCAAGGCCATCGACCATGAGATCGATGCACCCCATGTCGAGTTGGGCATTAAAGCGGCCCGCCGCTACAAGGAGAAGAAGGAAGTCCTCCACTGCATTGAGTCCCACCACAACGATGTGGAGCCTTCCACGATCGAGGCCCTCTTGGTTCAATCGGCTGATGCGATTTCTGCAGCCAGACCGGGAGCTCGTCGCGAATCCATGGAAAACTATGTCAAGCGCCTGGAAGACCTGGAGGCGATTACCAATTCCTTCAATGGGATTGAGAATTCCTTCGCGATTCAGGCCGGACGTGAGGTTCGGATCATGGTCAAGCCGGAAGCCATCTCTGAAGACCAGATGACCGTTCTGGCCAATGAGATTGCTCACAAGATCGAAGAAAATTTGGAATACCCCGGCCAGATCAAAATCAATATGATTCGCCAGACCCGTGCACAAGCATTTGCAAAATAAATGAACAAAATGAAAAGAGCCTATCTTAGGGGATAGGCTCTTTTTTGTACAAAAAGATCGGGAGAAATGATATCATTATTAAAACTTCTACAATGAAAAATGTCCCCCAATAAATAATCGGAAAGAGAGAAAACTATGGACCCATCCCGAAAAATATCCAACAAAGAAATAATTGTATCCGGCCTAGCCCTTTTTGCCATCTTTTTCGGGGCAGGGAACCTCATTCTTCCGCCTATGATGGGGCTAAAGGCCGGGGCCAGCTGGCCGGTTGCCCTATTCGGTTTTCTTTTATCCGAAATTATCTTTCTTTTTATGGGATTTCAAGCGGCCGTCTACTGCGAAGGGGATATGAAGCAATTTGGCCGGAAGTATTCCAAGAATTTTGGAGTTCTGATAGGGACTATCATCATGCTCTTAATCGGCCCTATCATTGCTGTGCCCAGAACGGCGGCGACCACCTTCGAGATGTCGGTCCTGCCCTTTTTCCCGGACTTCAACCCCATCCTCTTTTCTCTCCTTTTCTTTGCCCTAACTTTTTTCTTTTCCATCAATGGGAGTTCCGTGGTTGATTTCATCGGAAAGTATTTGACCCCGGCCCTCCTCATTATCCTTGTCATTATCCTCGTTATTGGATTTTTCTCCCCCATGGCTCCCTCCGACAAGGTAGTCGAGAACCAGCTGGGAGCGGGCTTTGTCGAGGGTTACCAGACCATGGATGCCATCACTGCGGTCATCATCGCCGCCACCTTCCTCTCCCATTTCAGGGAGGTAGGGATCCAGGATAAAAAGAGCCTGTCCTGGACTATGACCCGGGTCTGTGGGATTGCCTGTCTCCTCCTGGCCCTGGTCTATGGCGGTCTGGCTTACCTGGGGGCTATTTCCTACACTTTTGGAGACCCCTCTATGCAGAGGACAGAGCTCCTGACAAAAATTGTTGAAATGACCATGGGGTCCTTCGGAAAGGCAGCTTTGAGCCTCTGCACCTTCCTGGCCTGCCTAACCACTTCCGTCGGCTTGACCCATGCGACCTCCCTCTTCTTCCATGATTTTACCAAGGGAAAGATCTCCTATAAGTTGATGGTGACGGTAACCACCTTGGTTGCTTGCGCCATCTCCCTCCTTGGGGTTGACCGGATCATCTCCTTATCGGCCCCCCTTCTCTTCGTGGTCTACCCGGTCATGATCCTTCTTACCATCCTCAACCTTCTTGACCGAGGACGGATCAGTCACTGGGTATACAAATTTTCCATCAGTTTCACCTTTATTGCCTCGGTGGTCGATAGCATCCGAGCCTATGGCTTTAAAGACCTCTCTCTCGTTAAAGCCTTTGACCACATCCCTCTCGCCGAATACGGTTTTTCCTGGATCTTTTTCTCCTTGTTGGGTGTGATTGTCGGCTACATCTTCTCCAAAATCAAGGAGAAGAATTAGTCCTCATCCTTCTCCTTATCCATGGTCTCCTTCTGCACTTGTCTGTTTTCTCTAGCGTGGATCCTATCTCCGGGCCGGATCTTCTTCCCGCAGTGGGGGCAGGCCGGGGGAAAGGGGATCATCTTTCCAAGGTGAAAGCCGCAATGAGGACAGCGCCAGAGGTTATAATCCAGATAGGCAGCCAGGATAAAGACCAGCAAAAGGACCAACTCCAAGATAGGGAGCTGGTCCTTATTTTTATTAAGGAAAAAAAAGACTAGAGAGCCCACCATGGCCAGGCGAAGAATGAGGTGGAGGATTCTGGTCGTTCGGAGCCTCATTCTTCCACCTCGTCGAAAGTTGCTTCATCCTCGGGTTCATAAGCGATCAGATAGCGAAAGCTTCCGCGGCGGAGATTTGTCTTACGGCCTTGTTTTAGGCGGAGGTAGGTCATTTCAAAGATAAGAAGGACCACGAGTGAAAGGGCGGATGTGATGGCCCCATAATTCAAATAGGGCGGGGTATAGGTCATGGAAAAACGGTGGCTTCCTTCAGGAACGGAGACCAGGGTCAGACCGTCCAAACCTTTTTGACTATGGGCCAATTGACCATCCACAAAGAATGTCCAGCCCTCATCATAGGGAATGGAGAGTAGGAGGTAGGGAGTATTCTTTTTTGCCTGAAAGCTTCCTTCCAAGTAGGTATCCCGCCAATAAGTCACTTTCAGGCCATTCGTCTCTTGGAAATTCTTGGCCTGGTCCCAAGCCATTTCATTAAAGCGGAAAAGGGAGATATTATTGATGGTGAAGTTAGTTTTCTTCTTATCCAGAGTCACCTTCAAATTCTGGGCCCGACTTGGGTCAGATTTTGCCGCCACATTATAAACCTGGGAAAAGCTGAAGGATGAGTTTCGTTTTGAAGGCAAGGGGTCGCCATTTAAAGAAAGTTTGGAGTTCTTCTTATTGAGGGTGTTGGAGATGGATAGATAATAGGAAGCTCCTTTTTCTGTTTGAAAATGGTAGTTGAGGGAGGCTTCTTTTCCGTCTTCAATCTGGCGGAAGCGGGAGAGATTGTCCTTGGACTGACTTTCCTTCATATTCTTTCTTTCTGTCAGATCACAAACCTCTCGCTGGAAGTAGTTGATGGACCCGGGATTGCCATCCAAAAAGTTAGCGATCATATCCTGACTATCCACGGGGTTCTTCCGTCCAAAATGAAAGTTCTGGATTCCTTCTTCAGCGAGAAGGCCCAGGGGTAGGGCTTGGTCCAGCTCATAGACATCCATATATGGCGTGGATCCCACCTTTTTCATATCTCGAATGTCCGGCCGATAGGAGTTTTTTTTGAAATGAGAGTAATAGGGAACCTGGCCATTATCTTTTACTTTGGAAACCAGGTAATAGCGGAGTCCAAATAAGCCATCCGTCAGCTTGGTGGGATTAGAACCTGTGACGGAATTAGACGTTACCGGAAAACCCAGACCCGACATAACATCAACCGTTGTCCGGTTCAAATCCGAATTGAAATGGGAGAGACAGGGATAAGCAAACCGCATACCGTCGTTATTGTCATGCTGAAAGTCCTTTTCAATCCGGTAAAAGTCATTCTCTCCCGGCAGGATCTCATCAACAGTCTCTTTTAAAGCTTGTTCAAAAAAGCGGAATTGCTGGTGGGATTCGTAGTCATAGCAGCCCGTCAGGAAGGCTCCGTGGATTCCCATCTCCACAAAGGTCACCAGGGCCAGGATTCCTGTCAACTGGCGACGGAAAAGTAAAGATGGGGAAGATGCCCTGGCATGAAGGAGATAGACCAGAACAAGGATGATAACTCCGGTTGCCAGAAGGTGGTATGGCGTCAGGAAATCCTTAAAGCGGTCCAGATTCAAATAGAGGTAGGCCAGTAGACCGCCGTAAAGGACCAGGGTGGCGAGATAAGCAATGGGGCGGGTGGACCTGATCCGGTCAAAGGACCGGTAAGCCAGGTAGACCATGAAAAAAGACATGAGCCAGGAGTAACGGTAAATATACCAAAGAGGGTGTTGCATCCCATGCCATATCATGTTAAGAGCATCGATCCCCATGGAGAAATAAAGGACAGCTAAGACGAAGAAGGCTCCTAATTTTTCCCGGAAGGAAATGCCCTTTTGAAAAAAGTAGAGGATAATCAGGATATTCACCAAGCTACCCACGAAAATATTAGGCAAGCCATAGGGGACCTGGTCATAGGAAAAAGCACCGGGAATAATCTTGGCAAAAAAGTCCAAGGGGGGATAGTTCCATTCGATTTTCGGAAGGAATTCCTGGGTGTAGGATCCCTTGGATAAGACAATAGAATAGAGGGTAGGCGCCAAAACCACTGCAGCTAAGCCTGCCCCGATAAGGGAGTAAAGGAGGAAACGGACAAATTGGAAGAAGCGATCCTTCACCCATTCTTTTTGAGAAAAGTGGATATCTCTGGGCGCACGAATCAAACTAAAGACCGAATAAAAGGCCAAAAAAAGACAAGCCATGAAGGCCATATAGTAGTTCACCAGGATCATATAGGCCAGGGAAAGGGCATAGGGGAGGGGGTTCTTTCCCTCAAAAAGTCGCTCCAAGAACAAGACCACCAGCGGAAAGACCAGGATAACATCCAGCCACATGTGGTTGAGCATAAAAGCTACAGCAAAGGAGAGGACCCCATAAAGGGTGGAAAAGAGGACCACTTTTCCGTCCTGTCCCTTTTCATGGCCCATCAAAAAGATAGAGAAGTTTAGACCGGCTAAGCCGATTTTCAGGCATTGGACGATCTGGATAGCAAAGGGAAGGTCCTCCCTGGAAAAGAGGAAGAAAATGAAATGGAGGGGGCTGAGCAAGTAATAAGAGTAGGTCCCGGCCATCCCTCCGCCCAAGGATTTTGTCCAATTGTAAAAGAAGCCCCCCGGTTCCGATAGGCTATGACGGAAAGCCTCATAGAAGCCCACATATTCGTGGCGAAGGTCCACAGCCATGGTGGTATTGGGCCCGAAGGGGAAGATTCCGGACACAACAAAGCCGGGGATTAAGAGCAGGATGGGCAGGAGAAAAGAGGCCAGAAGGATTAAAGCCCGCTTGGAAAAAGCAGGCTTGGTCCGAACTCGTAAAACGGTGTCCATGCCACGGTAAACTTTTTTTACATTCATGGATACTTCCTTTAATGGATTATTACTTTACTTTGTAGGAATCTCTCAGGGAGACAATTTCGTTGAAAATCCGATGGTCAGCCCTTGACTTCGTGTCTTCAATAAAGAAGCCCTTCCGCATGAACTGGACCTGTTTTCGACCTTCCTGGGCCAGGTAGGGCTCCACATAGCAAGATTTCAAGACTTTGAGGGAGTCCGGGTTGATGAGCTCCGTATAGTCGCGGTCATCCCCATCCGGATTCTCCACAGTAAAGAGCTTGTCATAGAGGTTGACCTGGCATTCGATCCCTTCTTTCACAGGAACCCAGTGGATGGTTCCCTTGATCTTCCGGCCGTCAGCGGGATTCCCACCCTGGGAATCGGGATCGTAGTCGGCGTGAACACAGGTCACTTGGCCATTATCATCCGTCTCATAGGAGGTGCATTTGACCACAAAGGCGTTCATAAGCCGGACTTCATTGCCGGGGAAGAGACGGAAGTATTTCTTGGGTGGGTCAACCATAAAGTCATCCCGATCAATCCAAACTTCTTTGCCGAAGGGGACCTGATGAGTTCCCATGGATTCATCCTTGGGGTGGTTTTTGATGGTGCAGACCACGGTCTCCTCTTCGGGGAAATTATCGATCACCAACTTGACGGGATCCAGGACGCCCATCACTCGGGGAGCATGTTGGTTGAGGTCATCCCGGACGAAATACTCCAGGTATTGGAAGTCGACAATAGAGTCGGTCTTAGAGACACCCACAGCCTCAATAAAATTCCGGATGGCTTGAGGAGTATAGCCCCGACGCCGCATGCCGATCAGGGTGGGGAGGCGGGGGTCATCCCAGCCGTCCACCAGGCCTTCCTCCACGAGATAGCGGAGTTTCCGCTTGGACATGACGGTGTAGGTCATATTGAGACGAGCAAATTCAATCTGTCGGGGCTTATTTTCCACCTGGGTTTCCTCGACGACCCAGGTGTAGAGGGGGCGGTGGGCTTCAAATTCCACCGTGCAGAGGGAGTAGTTGATCCCTTCAAAAGCATCCTCCAAGGGATGGGCAAAGTCATACATGGGGTAAATGCACCATTTTGTCCCGGTCATGTGGTGGGGCTTGTGGGCAATGCGGTAGATGACAGGGTCCCGCATATTCATATTTCCGGAGGCCATATCAATTTTTGCCCGTAAAGTTTTTTCGCCGTCCTTAAATTCACCGGCCCGCATCCGTTGGAATAGGTCCAGGTTCTCCTCGACAGACCGTTCCCTGTAAGGGGATTCTATCCCGGGGCGGTTAAAGTCGCCACGGCTTTCCCGGATTTCCTCAGCCGTCTGGTCATCCACATAGGCCTTGCCACGACGGATAAGGTGGAGGGCCGCCTCATACATCTTTTCAAAGTAATCCGAGGCATGGAAAAAGCGGTCACCCCAGTCGAAGCCTAACCAATGAATGTCCTCTTTGATGGCCCGAACAAAGGCTTCATCTTCCTTAACCGGGTTGGTGTCATCCATCCGGAGATTGCAGAGACCCCCATATTTTTCGGCCGTACCAAAGTCCAGGCAGATGGCCTTGGCATGGCCGATGTGGAGAAGGCCATTGGGCTCCGGGGGAAAGCGGGTGTGGATATTTTGGCCATGAGTCCGTCCACCGGGTTTTTGTTCTTCATCAATAATTTGGTGGATGAAGTTGCTGGTGCATTCATCCTGAACGGAATTTGTATCGATCGTGGGATTCATAAAAACTCCTCTCTGATATGCTCAAGTGATTGGTCTATTTTACCATGTTTAAAGGGAAAAGGCCTGGCCAGAATCTCCAGCAAATATTCTAGCATCCTCAAAATCCTCCCGAGATCATAGTGGAGGGGAGAGGAGACCGACCAAGGCCGTGGTTTTCAAAATATAAATTATGTCACAAAATACATATTTTGTGACAACAGAGGGGCCCGGACAAATAAGCCCGGAAGCCGGTCTACCAGGGCTTTCTTGGCACTTTGAAGACTTCCCCGAAGAGCCATCCTGTCTTCGACAATTTCCTCTTTCTTTCTGCGGACAATTTGATATAGAGACGATGAATGGCTTGGAGATCTTCCCTTGTCGGTTCTTCTTCACCGTAACGGAAAGCTTCCAGACTCCCTTGGACCTCATTGATCTCCTTCCAATCATACTTGACGTGAAGTTTATCCAGAAGGTCTTTTACCGTGTCCTTCCTTTGGATGGCTAGTCCTTCCTCTTGAGCCATACGCTTTATCTCTGTCCAGATTCGATCCATGGTTTCCCTTGGACCGGTTTTTGTCCGATCCAGAGATGCCGGCAACTGACGTTCTTTCCAGCGTCGTTCTTTTCCGATGACATAAAAGGCCAATCCCAAGACGAAGACGAGGATAATTAAGCCGAATACCATCCATTTCGCTCCAGAGGCCTCCAGAGGGCTTTTAGGCGATTTTTCGTCCTCAGAGGTATCGTTGTCTATTGGCGTTGAAGATTCTTCGTCTATTGACGCCTCAGGCCCTGATTCTTCGGAAAGATCTTCTGAGGATTCTTGGCTATCTTCCGGTTCCTCCGGAGTGGGTTGATCGTCCGTATGGTTTAAGGATAAACCGGATAAGGTCTCCATATGTGAAGATGGTGTGGCTTCGACAGGAATCCATCCCAAACCTTCCATATGGACTTCACACCAAGCGTGGGCCTGGTTGGCGGTTAAGGTTCGGTTGGCCACATCGTCCGGCGCAATATCCATATATGGCAGGACAAATCCTTCGGCGTATCGGGTTTCATAACCCAGGTCCCTCAAAAGAATGGTCATAGCCGAGGCAAAGTAAACGCAATAGCCTTCCTTATTTGTCAAAAAGTTATCAATAAATAATTCATCATCAGAAATCGTGGAGGCATTTAAATTATAGCTGTAGTTCCGAGAGAAGTGGTCTTGGATTTGGCCAACCAGGCTGGCAAAGTCTTTTTCTTCCCCATAGACAATCTCATGAAGGCTAGAGTCCAAGACAGCGACATTATTCTCCAAGGCCCTCTCCCCCTTCACCCTTGTCGGTGTGTAGGAGGCCAGGTTACGGGGATCCAACACTTTCTCAAGGGGGATAAAATGGTCAATGGAGATCATGCCAAACTCATGATAGGGAGATTCCGAGACGACCATTCCACTTTCACTATAGAGGAAGGAATGATTAAATTGCAGCCCGGAAAAGGGGTCTAGAGGATTGATGGGTCCATCAGGAGCCTGGAGGAGGCGGCCTAGAAGTCCCGGCTTTCCCGGTGTAAAGACCACCTTTGTGTCTCTATGGGGTCGCTGGATGAGGATCGTGGGTTTAATCAGACCTTCCTGGAGAGCTCGGTCACGGACGGCCTTATCCGTAAACCAGAAGCTTTTCGCTTTATCCGAAGTGACATCCTCAAAAAAATTCAAATCCCAGGGAAAGACCTTTAAAAGTTGTTCATTTTTATAGGACCAGGCGTGTCCATCAAAGGCGTCATAGGTTGACCCACGCAGGTAAAAGGCATCCGGGCCAGTTGTCACGTCGATATAGGGGTCCGCATTAGGTTTTACGGGGCCACCGACATGAAGGTTTCCTTGAGGATAAAAGCCCAACTCCTTTAAGGAGAAAGCGGTAACCTCTCCCCCTTCCATGGGTCTTTTATCATTAAGGAAACGGTGGAAGTCGGGATTGAAGAAGGTATCGCTGGGGATAACCAGGGAAAGGAGGAAGGTCAGGCCCACTAAGGTCAACCCGAAGCTGATCGGGGGTCTTTGGTCCCTTCCGGCCGGATCCTGTCTAAAGGCATAGGAAGCGTAGACACAAAATAACCCGGCAAGAAGAGCCGGCATCCACCGTAGATCGACGGTTAAATCTTCAATAAAAAAGAGAGGGCCAATCAAAAAGAGGAGGTTTAGCAAAGGAATGGGCAGGGCCCAAATCGTCAGGACAGAAAGAAGAGAGCTTCCAAACAAAATAAGATTGGGAATCGACTGAGGCATAAGCAAAGGATCTTCTATTGAGGTGGCTTGAATCCAAGCGAGAATCCGTTGAAAGGTCCCTTCCTTTGACAGCCAAAATGAAGGAGAAAGAAAGGACAGTCCGAAATCTGAACCGCTTACCCACTGGACAATCAAAAGGAGAAGGGATAAAGCGACAATCGGAAGTGAAATCTTCCAATATTTGAAAACAAGTCCTGAAAGAAGGCAGACCGATAGAATGATGGCCAGACTGAATGGGAAGTTGACTCCCATTGAAGGACTATACTGCCCAACAAGACGAAGTCCGAAATAGCTTAGACAGAGGGCGAATACCGAAGAGGTTAGCCAGGATTGAAGGGTCTGCGCCCGTTCTTTTTTAGTTTTCATGGCCCCCTCCCTTCTCTTCATCCAACCATAGGCAGGAAAAATCAGCTTTTTTTACCTTTTCTACCATATCCGGATCATTCATAGAAAGATAGGATAAACAAATGAAATAAATTCCCAACTCATAGGCCTGGATTAGGGCCCCCAAAGACTCCTGGTCAAAGCGTTGGATAAAGATGACCTGGGCCTTATCGCCCATGGGTTCAATCTTCCAGTTAAGCCCCCGGGTCCGGAAAGGGAGCCTTGCCAACCATAGTCGGAGCTTTCCCTCTTCCGCGATAGAGGGAAAGGTCTTATATTGGCCTTGGACATCCGAAATGCGGACGACCTGCCTCCGGTCAAGCATGGTCTTGGAAAAAGTATAGATCTGGTCAAGGAAGAAATTCCGGTCCATGAGCAGGCGGAGCCGGTCTCCATGAAGGTCCGTTTTTTTCGCTGTCATAAAGTGGGGCGAAGGTCCTTCCACATCCGCTGTATGGACGATGATCCGGAGGGGTTCCTGGTCAGTATCCGAATAGCGTTTAACCATGAACTCCTGGAGGCGGGCCGTTAACTTCCAGTGGACATGAGCCATGGACTCTCCTTGGGCTAAGGGATCGATAGAAAAAAGATCATCCGTTACTGTGGTTAAGTTTTTTTTCTGAATGGGGTCCCCGAGTTCATCAGCAAGGGAGGTCAATCCGGATCCGGCCTCTCCGCGACTCAGGCTGGGCAGGGCATAGCAGTGGACCATATGGCTGAGCCGGTCCTGGCTGAAGGACATCCGGATGAAGCCCAGGAAGTCCTCATAAATGGGTTCTTTGGTTTCCAGGGTGTAAGTTCCCGTAAAGGGCAACATAAAAGCCAGATCTACTGTCCGGGTCTCCTTAGGCTGGAGCATGACTTCCATGGGTTTTTCTTTTTTCCCCTGGACAATTTTCAAGTCGGGAAAGAGGAGAAAAAAGGCCATAAACGGAGATTCATTGGTCAGCTGGCAGATCCAATGACCTTCCTGGCCCCTTTGGAGGACTTGTGGACGGATGGTCAGCTTGGCCTTGAGTTTCCGGTCGGAGAGCTTGGAGAAGATGATGGACAGAATGGGTAGGAGGGTCCAAAAGATAATAAAAATATGGGGAAACGGCCGTAATTGTAAGTTGGCCAGGACGAAAAGAACCAGCCAACCCAGAGCCCAGAAAAAAAAGCGGGGTCGGATGGCTTTCATCGGGGGGCGACCATTTCTTTCAGGAGGCGGTCGGTGACGTCAGCGGAAGTCATGCCCTGCCCCCGGGCCTGGGCCTTCATGATCATCCGATGGTCAAGGACGTCGTGGGCCATCCGTTGGATATCATCCGGCTTGACATAGGTTCGACCTTCCATGAGGGCCAGGGTAGAGGCCGCTTTGAGGAGCATGATGGAGGCGCGGGGGCTGACGCCCAGTTCCACCCATTCGGATTCACGGCTACCCCTGGTTAGGGAAAGGAGGTAGTGCTTGACTTCATCGGATGCCGTGACATCTTCCACGGCTTCGCGGATTTGGCGGATTTCGTTCCCATCCGCGACCACTCGAACGGTCTCGGAAAGATGCTTAAGGGCATCCTTGTCCATAATCAGCATCTCCTCTTCTTTGGAAGGATAGCCGATGGATAGGCGCATCATGAACCGGTCCATCTGGGCTTCCGGCAAGGGGTAGGTACCCACATGTTCGACCGGGTTTTGGGTGGCCATGACCATGAAGGGTTGGGGCAGGATGTAGGTCTTTCCCTCCACGGTGACCTGGCCTTCTTCCATGGCTTCCAAAAGGGCCGACTGGGTCCTTGGAGAGGAACGGTTGATTTCATCAGCCAGGAGGATTTGGGTCATGGCAGCCCCTTCGCGGAAGACAAATTCCGATGTTTTGGGGTTGTAGATGTTAAAGCCCGTTACATCCGAGGGCATGAGATCCGGAGTAAACTGAATCCGCTGGAAGTCCAGGCCTACAGTCCGGGCAAGAGCTCGGGCTACTGTGGTTTTCCCGATTCCGGGCACATCCTCCAAGAGAACATGGCCCCCGGCTAAGAGGCAAATGAGCATCTTTCGGATGACGATTTGGTTCCCCACAACGGATTCTTTGATCGAAGACAAGACCTCTTCGGTGAGCTTCTGCGTTTTTCCCGCGGCTTCTTTTACACTAATCTTTCCTACTTTCATGACAAACCTCTCCTCATTGAACAAATTTTTCCTATCCGGTATATGGCCAAATCCATCCTTGTCGGACTTGTATCCATTTTGTTACCTATCTTTTTCAATTATACCTCATGGAAAGACAGGGAACAAATTCTCCTTCCCCCCTTCCTCCCCCACTATGATAAAATGCAGGGAGAAAGAAAAGAGGACCCTATGACTGATTATTTACCGCTTCCTCTCGAGGATTACATCAATTACCTAAAAACCGTCAAGGGACTGGCCCCTACCAGCATCCGCGAATACACCTATGATTTGACTGCCTTCTTCCGCTTCCTTCGAAAGAGGAAGGGTGGTTCGGAATTTCGTCGGATGGAATTTGATGCCATCCCTATTGAAGACATGGGAATCGAAGATATCCAGAAAGCCAGCCTCCACGACCTTCAAGCCTTCCTGGCTTTTAGCGAGGATGGGGAAATGCCTTCCGCTAACCGGAGGGCCAGGAAGACTTCCGCCCTTCGGGGCTTTTTTAAGTATTTGGTGGTCTTTGAAGAGGTCTTGGATAAAAATCCCATGGATAAGCTGACCACCCCGAAAAAGAAAAAAAGGCAGCCGGTCTACCTGACCCTACCCGAGGCCATCCAGCTGATTGACCAGGCTTCCCGGGAGGAAAACCGCTTTTTTCGCCTTCGGGATGTGGCCATCCTGGTGACCTTCTTGACCACGGGGATCCGCTTGAGCGAACTGGTCTCCCTCAACCTCAATTCCTTAAAAGATGATCATTTTAATGTGATTGGGAAGGGGGACAAGGAAAGAACGGTCTACATTACCGAGGCCCTCCAGGCCGCCCTTTCCTCCTACCTCTCGGTCCGCCCCATTGTTCCCGGCGAATCCGCCCTCTTTCTCTCTTCCCGGAAAAAGCGGATGAGCCAGAGGGCTGTCCAGCACCGGATTGAAAAATTCCTCCGGAATGCCGGCTTCGATACCTCCCGCTATTCCGTCCACAAGCTCCGTCATACCGCTGCTACCCTTATGTATAAGGAAGGGGTGGACATTCGGACCCTACAAAAAATATTGGGCCATGCCTCCATCGGCACGACCCAAATATACACCCACGTGGATGACCCCATGGTCAAACAAGGGATGGAAAAGAACCCTCTTTCACAGATGGACCTCCCCCACCTCGATCCAAACAAGGGGGAAGAGAACTAGCCCTTGAGTCCCCGGGATTGGCGGTCCATATCCTCCACCACAATGTCAAAAATCTCGCCCAGGCTCCGGCAGTATTTCAGAACATCCCAGGGTTCATTGGTGTGGTAGTGGATTTTTATCAAGTCATCGCCCCCCACAGCCAGTAGGCAGTCTCCTTTAAAATTATTCTCAATGTAGTCATGGATCGCATCCTCATCCAGACCTTCTCCTTCAATCAAAAGCTGGGTATCGTAGCGATATTCGGTTTCTTGCATGACATTTCCTTTCCAAGCTCCTAGTATTGGGAGCTTTTTCTTTTCTTTATCCGTTGGACAATTCCTTTTTTCATAATATATAGGGCCTCTACCATAATGACGCCCAAGGCGATGGAGAGGGCCAGGGACAGGGTCTCGATCATCTTCCGGGTGGCTAGGGCCGAATCTCCGGTGATGAAGCCCACGACCATCTGAAAAAGCTGCATCCCCGGAACCAGGGAGGCCAAGGCCGGGATGAGGAATAGGGTGACCGGTCCTTTCAGGATCCGGGACCCCTCCTGGGCGCACCAGGCAATAAAGGCTGAGGAGAGAAAAGCGGCAGGAACGATCCCGATTTTATGCCAGGTGGAGGTGTAAATTCCCCAGCCGAAAAAGGCCATAAAACCGGCCGTGACCGCCATTTTTTTTGAATCCCCCAGAGCCAGAGCAAAGAAGGTTACCCCTAAAAGAGCCCCCAGACATTCCCATAGAATGAGGAGGTAGGGATGGGAAAAGAAGAAATTTTCAATCATAGGGACCTCCTAAAAAATCCAGTTAATGATTAAAAGGGAGAAGCCGGCTCCGAAGGCCAAGGCTAAGGCGGTGGCCATGGCGGAAAGAAGGTTGCCGGCTGCGGTGATATAGTCCCCCTTCATCATATCCCGAATGCCATTGGTAAAGGTCGTTCCCGGAAAGAGCATAATCAGGGAACCCAAAATCATGGGATCCATCCGGGCGGAGGGGATGAGCTTGGAGAAAAAGGCCAGGAAAAAACTGGCAATGACGGTCTTAAAAAAGGCCGGGGTGAAGGTTTGGTCGATGTTCTTGGGAAGGACAAAATCCGTCACCACCGTAAGATAAGCGGCGACACCGGCCAGGAAGGACTCCAGGATCCCCCCGCCCCCCATCATGCAAAAGCCCCAGGCAAAGGGGAAGTTCATGAGCCGGGCATGGGGAATCTTCTTTTTTTGTTGAGAGAGAAGGACCAGGTCCATATACGCCTCATCCAGGGTCATCTGGTGGGAGGTTAAAGCCCGGGAAATCTCATTGACCCTTTGTATCTTGTAAAGGTCAAAGAAACGGGACTTGATGCGCTTAATCGCCGTGATATAGGTCTTGTCATCGAAGGTGATGGTGACCATTAAAGCCGTGAGCAAACTCACCACGTCCACGTCCTGGTGGTCGGATAAGGCAAGGATCCTTTCCATGGTGTCCTCCACCCGGTAGGTTTCGGCGGCCGAAGAGGTCAAAATCGATCCGGCCAAAAGGGCAATCTGAAGGATTTCCTTATCCCGGCTATGCAGTTGTCCTTCCCGGATTTCCATGTCCATGGGCCATCCCCTCCCCAACCAGTCTTTGCTTATTATATCAAAGGCGGAGACAAGAAAGCGCAAAAAATAAATTTGCATTTTCTCTGTTCTTCTCATATAATATCTTTGTTACTCAATACGCGGGTGTGGCGGAACGGCAGACGCGCTAGTTTCAGGGACTAGTGAGAGCAATCTCGTGAAGGTTCAAATCCTTTCACCCGCATCAAAAAAGAGGACCTCGAGGTCCTCTTTTTTTTGATCCTTTTTCCTTCTTATCTAGAACAAATGGCTTGTTCCAAAGGCGTATAATCTTTTTGTATAGCCCGGGCTACATTTTCATTGGTTAGCAAGCCCAGATAACAGTTCACCCCTTTTTTCAGAGCCGGATCAGCGACTGCTGCTTTTTCCAGGCCCAGGTCAGCAATTTTCAGACCATACCGGAGGGTGGCGTTGGTTAGGGCGATGGTGGAAGTCCTGGGTACGGCCCCCGGCATATTGGTGACGCAGTAGTGGATGACCCCCTCTTCAATATAGATAGGGTCATCATGGGTGGTCGGCCTTGAGCTTTCCGCACAGCCTCCCTGGTCAATGGATACGTCCACAAAGACGGCTCCATTTTTCATCATCATAAGGTGACGGCGGCGGATGAGCTTGGGCGTTGCCCCACCGGGGACCAAAACCGACCCGATAACCAGGTCCGCATCCTTAAGGACTCTTTCAATATTGGAATCCGAAGAGACAAGGGTTTGTACATGGGCGCCAAAAATATTGTCCAAGTATTCCAGCTTCTTGATTGACCGGTTAAGGATGGATACATTGGCCCCCATACCCAAGGCGATTTTACAGGCATTGGCGCCGACCGCTCCGGCTCCCAGGATAACCACGTTGGCCTTCGGAGTCCCCGGCACGCCGGCGAGGAGGATTCCCGCCCCACCAAAGGGTTTCTCTAAATACTTTGCCCCTTCCTGGATAGAAAGCCGCCCTGCGATCTGGGACATGGGGGCAAGGCAAGGCAAGGATCCATCCTCTTCTTCGATGGTCTCATAGGCCACCGCCTTGATCTTATGGTCTATGAGGGCCTTGGCCTGGTCAGGAGCGGCAGCCAGATGAAAATAGGTGAAGAGGATTAGGCCCTCTTTTAAGAAGGGATATTCCTCCTCCAGAGGTTCCTTGACCTTGACCATCATCTCCACCTTGGACCAAACCTCTTCCGCTCGATCAAGGATCTTGACCCCCAGAGCTTGATAATCCTCATCAGGAAATCCCGATCCCAGACCGGCTCCTTTTTCTAAATAAACCTCATGACCGTGAGCAATAAAATCCCTGGCCCCATCCGGTGTCAATCCCACGCGGTATTCATTATTCTTTATCTCTTTTACACAGCCCACTTTCACGGCAAAACCCTCTCTTTCATCGAACCGGATTTTTATATCCCCGGCTTGGAAAAACTCCTTTTAAGCTTACCACAAGAAAAAGAAGAGGGAGAAAAATCACCTTATTTTCAGCAAAAAAAATGCCGCCTAGCGGGCCGGTGATCAAGCCGGTCCGCCAATTCGGGCAGCATTTCATTTATTAAATATTTGGGATAAGTAGGGGTTGACCCGGGTGCAGGGTCGACTTACCCAAATTATTTAACCGATAGATTTCACGAACAAGCTCTCGGGTATCCCTATTTTTTCCCCGGCTTTCTTTTTTAGCCAGGGCCCAAACCGTGTCCCCTTCCTGAACAATAATTCGTTTGCAGGATGGACTTTGGGTTTGGACCTGGTCGGCCATCCCATAGGCCATTCGGTGGGACATCCAGGTAAAACCGGCAAAAAAGATGGCAAAGAGGAAAAGGCCGGTAACGAAAAGGAAGCTGATAAATCTTCTTTTATTCACAATCAGAGTTCTTTTTTTCATGGGTATTTCTCCTTTTAGAACATTTGTTCGATCTGTTCCTAGAATACACGAACAAATGTTCTTTGTCAAGAAAAAACAGAGAGAAAGTGAAAGAATCACTTTCTCCCTGTTTTTTGTTTATTTTATAATTCCTTGGCCAGAGACTCCAGGCTAAATAGAAGGGCTAATTTGGCTTGGTCATAGACCAATCCTCCCTGGTAGTAGGCAATGTAAGGCGGCCGGAGGGGGCCATCGGCAGAAACTTCAATGGATGACCCGTCAATAAAGCCCCCGGACGCCATGATAACCTGGTCGCTGTATCCGGGCATGGACCAGGGATAGGGCACGACCTCAGCGCCCACACTAGCTGCCTTTTGGATGGCCCGGACAAAGGCAATAAGGCGGTCGGGATCCTCTAAAGCAATGGCCTGAATAATATCGGACCGGGGATCATCCATGGCGGGATAGCAGGTATAGCCCATATCCTCATAGACCTTGCAAAAAAGGAGGGCTCCTTTTAGGGCTTCCATGGTCACATGGGGGGCCAGAAATAGGCCTTGGAGGGTGGTCCGTGTCGTCCCGAAGGTCAGGCCCGTATCCTTGCCCAGACCGGGTGCCGTCAGATGGTTCATGCACCGGGTGACCAGGTCTTCCCTACCTGCAATATAGCCGCCGGAGACAGCAATACCGCCTCCCGGATTTTTAATCAGAGAACCGGCTAGAATATCCGCTCCCACTTCCAGGGGCTCACGAGTTTCGGTAAATTCGCCATAACAGTTATCGACCATCACGATGGCCTCCGGCTGGCGGGCTTTAATAAAGGAGATAGCCCGACCCAACTCATCAATGGTGAAGGCCCTCCGGTCCGTATAACCGGTAGACCTCTGGAGTTCGATCAGGCGAACCGGGTCCTTTAAAGCCAGGTCCAAGGCCTCATAGTCGATCCCTCCTCCCTCCAGGAGGGGGATGGCGGAGTAGTCAATCCCCTTTTCTAAAAGAGTCCCCACCTCCTCCCCTTTAACGCCAATGACTTCCTGGAGAGTATCGTAGGGCTGGCCAGTAACCGCCAGCATCCGGTCTCCCTTGGAAAGCAAGGCAAAAAGAACGGTGGAAAGAGCATGGGTCCCCGAGGCAATGGAGGGACGGACGATGCAGGCCTGGGCTCGGAAGACGTCCCGGAAGATGGCCTCCGTTTTGTCCCGCCCGCTATCCCCATACCCATAGCCGGTAGCGGAGTAAAAGTCCGCTTGGGAAAGACGATTGTCCTGGAAGGCATGGAGAACCTTGAGCTGGTTATAGGAGCGAATGTCCTCCAGGGCTTGGAAGCGGTCTTTCAAACCGATCTCGGCGGTTGAGACTCTTTCGATGGCCTCCTCCCCAATGCCAAAGGAGGAAAGATAGATGTCATGCAGGTCTTTATTTTTCACTTTGTCGATTCCTTTTCTAAAAAATTTTTTGCTAACTCCACCATGGTCTCGAGGGCCTCTTCCCGGTCCCGGTCCTCATTCAGGCTAAAGTGGTAGGCTTCCTTATAGCGCTTAAACCAGGTCACTTGTCGCTTGGCATAATTTCGGGAAAATTGCTGGATTAAGCGAATCATTTCCTTCTTGGTCACCAAACCACGAAAATACCAGCCGACCTCCTGGTAGCCTATGGCTGAGGCCGCCTGAGACTTTCTGGGCCATCCCTCCTCCCGGAGCCTGCGGTTTTCCTCGACCAAGCCTTCATCCACCATGGAAAGAACGCGGTTATTGATAGCTTGGTAAAGGTCCTGACGGTCTTTTTCCAAAATAAAGATCAGGGGATCCCAACGGTTAGAGAAGGCCTCCTCCTGTTTTTTTTCCGACATGGGCTTCCCTGTCGTGTAAAAAATTTCCAGGGCTCGTATGATCTTCTTCCGGTCACCCGGAAAAAGGGTCCGGGCAGTGACAGGATCCACTTCAGCAAGACGGTCCAAAAGGGCCTGGCCTCCCTCCCGATCATAGTCGGCATGGAGTTTCTTCCGGAGATCCTCATTGATATTCAGCCCACCAAACTGGAAATCGTGGAGGATGGCATCCATATATAGGCCGGTCCCTCCGACGAAAAGGGGAACTTTCTTTTCTTTACGGATTTCCTGGATGGCTTGGTAGGCCAGGCCCTGGTAATCTTCGGCAGTAAAGCGGTCACCGGGGTCGACCACATCCAGGAGATAGTGGACAAGGTCTCCCCTCTCTTCCTTGGTCGCCTTGGCTGTTCCAATGTCCATTCCCCGGTAGACTTGCATGGAATCCATGGAGACGATTTGGGCTTCAATGGCCTTGGCCAGAGACAAGGAGAGGGAAGTTTTTCCCACCCCTGTCGGGCCAACTAAAAAAATAATCTTTTCTGGCATAGCCCCCCCCTACTTATTCCTTAAGAAGCGGTTTTCCAAGTCTCTTTTGGTCCTCACGATGACGGTAGGACGGCCATGAGGGCAGGTCAAGGGATAGGCACAGGAGCGAAGGGCTTGGTAGAGAGCCTCCACTTCCTGGGGATGGAGACTATCCCCCTGCTTGACTGAAGCCTTGCAGGCCTTCATGGCCATCCGATCAAGCATATCCTCATGTCTTCTCCATTCCTGTGGGATATCCATGTCAAGGAGGTCTAAAAATACCCGGTCATCCCTGGGGCTTTTAAATAAAAGGGGAATTTCCCTTAGAAGAAGGGTCTTTTCGCCGAAGAGGTCGAATCGGTAGCCCATCTCTTCCAGGGCCTCCCTTCGCTCTTCCAAACCGTTAAGCTGGAGGTCGTTGAGCTCCAGGGTCAAGGGCTCAAGAAGAAGCTGGACATGGGGCTTGGATTCCTTCATCTCCCGGCAGAAGCGTTCATAATTAACCCTTTCATGGGCCGCATGCTGGTCCATATAAAAGACTTTATCCCTCCCCCGGTCCTCCAAAAGGATATAGGTCTTGAACAGGATACCCACAAAGACCAGGTCATCATAGGGAGGAAGGGGGGAATCCTCTTTTTCCTCCCGGTCCTCATCCACCGGATTTCTCCTATTGATTGAAGAGAAAAAGTCCAGGACTTCCCCTTCATCCTCAAAGACTTCCAATGCCTCCTCATCGAAAGCCTCCAAATCAGATTCTCCCTTCTCGGAAAGCGCCGGATCCGGTCCAAAGTCGGGACCATAGGGCCGGTCCATTTCTCCCAGACTTGGGGCTCCCTTATCCGACCAGGCATAGGAGGAGACGATCTCCTTATAGGCGTCTTCGGAAGACAGGTCCCGGAAGAGGCCCTGGCGACTCGTCTGATCCTTCCCGTCAGGAAGAGAGGGCTTATGAGCAAGCGCTCGGGAAACCAGTTCTTTTAAAAGGTCCAAAAGCTCATCCGGAAAATCATAGGTAATCTTCTGCTTATTGGGATGGATATTGACTTCCAAGTTCCTGGCCTCGGTTTCAACAAAAATCTGATAGGCCGGAAAACGCCCGTTTGGGATGATGGACTTGAACAACCCCTCCATCTCATCCTGGATCCGGTCATCCAAAATATAGCGGCCATTGATATAGAGGAATTCCATCTGCCGGTTCCCCCGGTAAAAGGTGTTATTTCCGATTCGACCTCTTACCCTAAAGTGGGGGCTCTCCCCCTCGATGGGCAAAAGAGCATCAAAATAGGAACTTCCGAAAAGAACCAGGAGGTTTTCGTCCAGGGACCGGTCCTTGTGGGTCTGAAAAATCCTCTTGGTGTCACGAGTGAAGCGAATGGAAATCTGGGGGTTGCCGACGGCAAAGGCATACATGAGGCGGGAAATTTTATTCCCTTCTGCCTTGTCCGATTTCATGAATTTCTTTCGAACAGGAAGGGAGTAGAAAAGATCTTCGACCACCAATTGGGTCCCCACAGACATGGCTATTGGGTTGACCTCTTTGAGATTCCCCCCTTCAAAGGTAAATTCATAGCCGGAAGACTGGTCGGCCGTCCTTGTCCGACAGGTTACCTGGGCAACGGCCAATATGGAAGCCAGGGCCTCGCCACGGAATCCGAGGCTCAGGGTCTGGTAGAGATCCTCAAAATCCCTGATCTTGGAGGTAGCGTGTCGTTCGAAGGCCAAGGGAACCTGGTCCTTGGGAATCCCGGACCCGTTGTCGGTAATGACGATCTTCGTCTTTCCCCCGTCAAGAATCTCCACAGAAATATCGTCTGCTCCGGCATCAATGGCGTTTTCAACAGCCTCCTTCACCACCGAAAGAGGGCCTTCAATGACTTCACCGGCAGCAATTTTCTCTATCGTTTTTCCATCTAAGCGCTGGATCATCGGTCATCCTCCTCAATCATCTCCTGGGCTTGCCGGATGAAACCGTCCAAGGTCGTCAGGGCCTGGACCGGAGAAAGGGCATTAACATCGACCCGGGCCATTTCTTCAAGGAGGGCCCTTCGGCGGAAGTCGGAAAAATCCTCCTGGTGGTCACTGGCCTTGGGAGTCTCTTTAACAAAAGACAGGTCATTAATGGCATCAATATTGGATAGGATGTAGTTGGCCCGGACCAGGATTTCCCCAGGTAAGCCGGAAAGTTTGGCCACCTCGATCCCGTAGGACCGGTCCGTCATCCCTTCAACCACCTTCCGGAGGAAGATCAGCTGTCCATCCTCCTCTTTGATATCCACCTTCCGGTTGCTGATGGAATTCTTCTTCCCCGCTAAACTCGTAAGCTCGTGATAATGGGTAGCGAAGAGGGTCTTGGGCTTTTTATGGGCATCCAGGTATTCCAAAATCGCATAGGCAATGGACAGGCCATCGTTGGTTGATGTTCCCCGGCCAACCTCGTCCAGGACTAAAAATGAAGAAGAGGTGGCCTCTTCCAGGATTTCCGCCATTTCCTTCATTTCCACCATGAAGGTGGATTCTCCCCTTTGGAGATGGTCGCGGGCCCCGATCCGGGTCAGGACCTTATCGGTAATGGGGAGGTCGCAGGACTTGGCCGGAACGAAGGACCCCATTTGGGCCATAATCAGAATCAGAGCATTTTGCCGCATGAAGGTGGATTTCCCGGCCATATTGGGACCGGTGATGATCTGGATCCGGTTGTCCTCGGCTCCAATGTCCAGGTCATTGCCGATAAATTCTTCCTCCTGGATGACCTCCACCACCGGATGTCGTCCTTCAATGATGGTAATCCGGTCTTGACTTCCCTTATGGAAACGAGGTCGGACGTAGTCCTCATCCGACGCTAACGTGGCGAGTGAAAGGAGGACATCCAGCTTGGCTAGAAGCTTTGCCGTGTCCTGGATCCGGATGGCCTGGTCCGAAATGGTCTGGCGGATTTTCTGGAAGATGGCGTATTCCATCTCTTTAATCGCCGACTCATCCCCGGTGATCCTTCCCGCCTGACTCTCCAAATAGTCGGTGGTATAGCGTTCAGCATTTTTCAAGGTTTGCTGGCGGCGGTAATCAGAGGGAACCTTGGAGAGGTTGGACTGGGTAACTTCAATAAAATAACCGGCATTCTTCCGGTAGATGATCCGGAGGTTGCTGATCCCCGTCCTCTTTTTTTCCTCCGCCTCATACTTGACCAAGGCCTTTTTGGCTTCATCGGATCCTGACCGGATCCGGTCCAATTCCTCCGAAAATCCCGGCCGGATCATCCCCCCATCCGTAATCGTGATCGGGGGCTCATCGACAATGGCTCGTTCAATCAGGTCCTTAATATCGGACAAGCTATCGAGATGGCCAAAAAAGTCTCGAACAGGGGCGGAGTCGGTGGACTCCACCAGGCTTTGGATTTTGGGGAGGGGGCTTAGGGAAAGGGCCAGGGAGAGGAGGTCTCGGGCATTTCCCCGCTGGTAGGAGAATTTCCCCAGGAGCCTTTCCAGGTCGTAGACCTTGGACAGGCTCTCTCGTAGAGGGAGGCTGAGGGTAACCCGGTCCGTAAAGGCTTCCACCAGGTCCAGGCGTTGGTTGATAACATCGACCTGCATCAAAGGCATATCCAGCCATTGGCCTAAAAGACGGCCCCCCATGGCGGTTTTTGTCCGGTCCATGATGTCAAGGAGACTCCCCTTCCGGGAATGGTTAAAGAGATTCCGGTCCAGCTCCAAATTTTCCCGACTGCTGGCATTGACCATCATATACCGGTCGCTTTCCAGCCATTGAAGAAGGTTGAGGTGGCTAAGCTTGTCTTCCTGGAAGGCATAGATGTAATCCAAAAGAGAAGAGACAGCCATGGCAGCAACCAGGTGCCTCTCCACTTCTTTTCGACCGGTCGTTCCCAGGTAGTTTTCCACCCGGTCCCTAGCCTGGGCTGCTTTCTTGGGATCCACATCCAGCCGGCTAATAAAAACAGGAAGCTTTTCTAAAAACAAAGAGACTTTATCCAAAATCTCCTTGTTGTCCCCATCTTTTAAAAGGAGGATTTCCGAAGGTTTGATCGTGGCCATCCAATTGTGGGTGAAGGTAACAGGGTCCTCAACCAGGTCAACTTCTGTTGTAGCGATTTCCCCCGTGGAGAGGTCCGCATAGCAAAGAGCTGCTTTTTTTTGGTAAAAATAGAGGCAAAGGAGAAAGTTGTTTTCCTTCCCCTCCAAGGCATCGGCATCGGTCAGGGTGCCAGGGGTCAAGACCCGGGTCACCGCCCTTTTCACCAGGCCGACCGCCTGGGCCGGGTCCTCCATCTGGTCCACAATGACCACCTTGTAGCCCTTATCAACCAGCTTGGAACTATAAGAATCGATAGCCTGGTGGGGCACGCCACACATGGGCGCCCGGTCCTCCAGACCGCAATATTTTCCGGTTAAGGCAATTTCCAAGACCTTAGATCCGACTTCAGCATCTTCAAAAAACATCTCATAAAAATCACCCAGTCGGTATAATATTAGGGCATCCGGATAGGCCCTTTTTGTCGAAACGTAGTGCTGCATCATGGGCGAAAGGGATTCAAAATCAATATGGTCCCATACCATAGGTCCACCTCCTTTCTATTTATCTAATCGTATAATTATTATTTTAAATGAAGATCATCTTCTTCTTTTATCAATTTAAAACCCTACCCATGAGGGCAAAGGAGTTGGCCTCCGTAACTTCCACTTGCCGGATTTGTCCGACCAGGTTTTGGTCTCCGGGAACATGGATGAGGTGGTAGCCGGAGTCCCTGCCGGAAATCTTCCGGGGATCATTCTTTGACTGACCATCAAAGAGAACCTCTACCCTCTTGCCTACCATGGCCTGATTCTTCCGGTTGAAAATGGGATAAAGGACATCGCAGAGTTCCTGGTAGCGGCGGGATTTGATGGGGTCGGGGACCTGGTCCTCCCTCTCCCCCGCCCGGGTACCGGGCCGGACAGAATAGATGAAGGTAAAGGCATTGTCATACTCCACCTTCCGGCAGAGGTCCAAGGTGGCTTGGTGGTCTTTCTCGCTTTCGCCCGGGAAACCCACAATAATATCGGTAGTCATGGTGATGTCCGGAACCGTCTCCCTCAATTTGTTAACGAGGGCCAGATAGTCTTCGCTCGAATAATGGCGGTTCATCTCCCGGAGGACCTTATCCGACCCCGATTGGAGAGGGAGGTGGAAATGACGTTCGATATTGGGATACTGGGCAATAACGCGGATGAGGTCATCCGACAGGTCCTTGGGATGGGAGGACATGAAGCGGACCCGGTCGATTCCCGGGGTCTCTGCTACTTTTGCAAGAAGGGAAGGGAAATCAACTTGGAAGTCCTTTCCGTAGGAGTTGACATTCTGTCCTAAAAGGGTGATTTCCTTGTAGCCGGCTTTGGCTAAGGAGGTCACTTCTTCGAATACCTCCCGGGGAGGTCGGGAAGCTTCCCGACCTCTGGCATAGGGAACGATGCAGTAGGAGCAGAAATTATCGCAACCCGTCATGATGTTGACATAGGCGGAAAAAGAACTTTTCCGGTCGAAGGCAATGTCCAGGTCGGACCCATCCACCGAATAGGTGGAAGTATCGAAGACCCTTCCCTCCTCTTCCAGTTCTTTCAAAAGGATGGGGAGCTTCTCGATATTCTTGGTTCCAAAAACCAGGTCCACTTGGGGATACTTGTCCCGAATAATATCCCTTGCAGGCCCTGTCTGCATCATGCAGCCGGAGACGGCTAAGATTCGCTTGGGATCGGCCTCCCTCCAGCCCTTTAAGGCACCCACCTGACCAAAGACCTTGAGTTCAGCATTTTCCCGGACAAGGCAGGTATTAAATAAAATGAAATCCGCTCGGTCAGGACTCTCCGTCTTCTCATAGCCCAAATTCTCCAGAATGGCGGCTATCCGTTCGCTATCATGGTCATTCATCTGGCAGCCATGGGTGATAATATGGTATTTCCTCATTTACAGGTCCTCATCTCGAATAAAAAGAGGAAGCAGAAGACTGCTCCCTCGTAAGATTGATTTTCATAAACGTCTTAATTTACTCTTCAGAGGAAGTTTCCTCGGTATTTTCCACTTCTTCCGAAGATTCAGCAACTTCTGCTTCTTCATTTTCAAGGTCTTGGGCAGGAGCGCTTTCTTCGGTCTGTCCCAGCTTGGCCGCAATCAGGTCACCCAGGTTGGTTCCGATATCCGAAGAGGATTCAAAGTCAATGGCCACCTCTTGCTTCTTGGGCGCCTGGTCTTTCTTTGGCGCTCTCTTGGGCTTGGATTCTCCGGCATCCTTGGCAGGTCTTTCATAACGGGAGAAGTCCTGGGCAGCCGTTCTTCCGGCATCTTCCTTCTCCTCAGGTTCCTGAAGAGCACGGGCGGAGAGGGCGATTCTCTGGCGTTCCATATCGATGTCAAGAATCTTTACCTCGATCGTATCGCCGATGTTGAGCTCATCCGAAGGCTTCTCGACATGGTGGTTGGCAATCTGGGAAACATGAATCAGACCTTCAACACCTTCTTTCAGACGAACGAAGGCACCGAATTCGAGCATATTGACGACAGTCCCGGTGACCACATCCCCGGCCTTGTTGTTTTCAGCGAAAACATCAAAGGGTTTGGGTTGGAGTTGCTTCAAACCGAGAGAGATACGGTTGCGTTCACGGTTGGCTTTCAGAACAACCGGTTCCAGTTCCTGGCCTACAGTAAGAACATCGGAGGGCTTATCAATTCTCTGCCATGCAATGTCGGAGACGTGGATCAATCCATCGACCCCACCGAGGTCAACAAAGGCACCGAAGTCGGTCATCCGAACCACCTTGCCCTTGATCTGCTGACCAACAACGATGTTTTCCCAAACATCATCCAGCTGCTCTTCACGGACGGCACGGCTGGATAAAACAACACGGCGTTTTCTCTCGTCAATCGAAAGGATTTTACAATCCAAAGTCTGACCAACAAATTGTTTGAAGTTTTTCACAAAATAAGTGGTAATTTGTGACGCAGGAATAAAGCCATTAATGCCCATCACTTTCACGACGAGACCGCCGCGGTTTTCTCCGCTGACGTAGGCTTCAACGGTTTCGCCTGCTTCAAACTTATCCACTAATTGCTGCCAATGTTTCAGCCCTTCAACACGACGTGTCGACAATGCCACATTGCCGTCACCATCATCCAATTTGATGACATAGACGTCGATCTCGTCCCCTTCATGGAAGGCCTCTTTCGGATTCGCCTGTTCTTCATCCGTCATTTCCTCGGACTTGATGATCCCATCTGCCCGGAATTGGATGTCAACGAACACCTCATCCTCTTTTACGGTAATGACTTCGCCCTTGACGATATCTCTCGGGGAAATTCTCACCATACTGTCTTCGATTTGTTCCATGAAATCTTCACTTGTAAAATTGTCCATTCCTTTGACGACCTCCTCAATAATCCAATCTGGTGTCGAAGCACCAGCTGTAATCCCTATTCTATTAAAAAATGCCCATCTTTGCAAAGATAATTCATCAATTTTTTCGATTTTTACCACATTCGGGCAGTATTTCCGGCAAACTTGGTAGAGTTTTTCCGTATTTGAGGAATTCCTTCCTCCAATGACGATCATGGCCTCCGATTCTTGGGCCAATTTTCTGGCCGCTTCTTGACGGTCCCGGCTGGCATTGCAGATGGTGTTTTTCATTGTTCCGGCATTATGGTTTAAAATTCTTTCCCCAACCGCCTCAAAATAGTCCTTCCGGTTGGTTGTTTGGGAAATGATAAAAAGAGGACGGTCCGCTTGGAATTTCTCCCCCTCTTCCTCCGTCCGGATCACTTTGGTATCCGGATCAAGGTAGGACTTCATGGCTTCAACCTCAGGGTGGTCGGGATCTCCAATGATGACCACCTGGCGGCCCTCCTCATTCGCCTTTTGCGCCTGTTTATATATGCTTAAAAGGATGGGGCAGGTTCCATCCACCAGCTGGAAACCACGGGCCTCCATCCACTCTTTTTCTTCTTTTTTTATGCCATGAGCCCGGAGAATAAGAGTAGATTGGGGGTCAATCTCTTCCAGTTCACCAAAGTCTTCGATGACGGAAATCCCCATTTTCCTCATCCTCTCCACATACTGGGGATTATGGACAAGGGGACCATAGGAATAGACTTTTCCACCTTCTTTTACCGCCTCTTGGGCCTTCCGATCGATCTGGCTAACGCCAAAGCAGAAGCCGGCGGAATCGGCCACTCTAATTCTCATCCTCTCCTCCTTCTCCTTGGTCTAGTCCTTCTGGGAAAAATCGCTGATCGGATAATCCGTAGCATAAATAGCATTGAAGATTTTCTGTGACAGGTAGGGACGCTGGTCCTTACGGGGCAAGGCCTTTACCTCCTCATAGTCCAAATAATCCCGGTATTCTACGGTTATCCTCCCACGAAAGCGGTAGTCGGCTTGGATGTGGACCGGAAGAAGCTTGCACTGGGTCCGTTGAAGGAAGAGACCCACCCCCTCTTTCATATTGCGGGGGTCTACTTCCTTGACCCGTGTCCCCTCGGGAAAGATACAGAGGGTCTCCCCTTGTCCCAACCGATGGATGATGGTCCGGATGGTTTCCATTTCTACTTGGTCACGGTTAATGAATATGGTCCCCATGGACCGGTAGAAAAAGGCCAGTCGGCTCTTCTCCAATTCTTTTTTTCCAACGAAGGTTATCCTGCCCGGATAGGTCACGGCCATGACCACGATATCTAAGATGGATTGGTGGTTGGGGCAAATAATCAAGCCCTCATCCGGATCGGACGTGGGCCGGTTGACCACCTTGATCTTAAAGGCTAAAAAGCATAAAAAGCGGAGAATGGCCCGGACTACAAGGTACATTGTTTCTCCTCCCAGAGCCCCTGGATCTTTTCCAGAACCTGGTCAATGGTCATATCCGAGGAATCGATGAGGATGGCATCTTCCGCCGGCCGGAGGGGAGAAATGGCTCGATGGCTATCAAAATCATCCCGTTTCTTGATGGCGACAAGAAGGGCTTGGTAATCCATGGTAGATGAGGATTTATCATCTTTTAAACGTCTTTGGGCCCGAACTTCAGGGGAAGCCGTCAAAAAAATCTTGAGAAGGGCATCCGGGAGGACCACTGTTCCAATGTCCCGGCCGTCGAGGATGACCGGGCGGTCACCGGCAATCTTCCTCTGCTGGTCCACCATCTTCTCCCGGACCTTTTTATAGGAGGAGACCGGAGAAACGGCCCTTGTCACTTCATCAGTTCGGATTTCTCTCGTACAAACTTTTCCGTTGACCAGGATGTCTCCATCATTGAAGGTGATCTCCACCCGGTCGAGGAGGCGGTTTACTTCCTCCTCATTGTCGGGATCAACACCGGATTCCAGGGCAAAAAGGGTAATAGCCCGGTACATGGCCCCCGTATCCAAGTAATCCATATGGAGACGGTCTGCGAGTAAGCGGGCAATGGTGGACTTTCCGGAGGCGGATGGCCCGTCTATGGCAATAGCTTGTCGTTTCATAATTCCTCCTGATCATCATCAATGAGGGATTGACCGGCGGAAAGTCCGGCCAAGTAACCCGTAGAAAAAGCAATTTGCAAATTGAAACCTCCGGTCATGGCATCCACATCCATGATTTCTCCGGCAAAGTAAAGGCCGGGACAGATTTTGGATTCCATGGTGGAGGGGTTGATTTCCTTGACGGAAATTCCACCCCGGGTGACCACCGCCTGGTTGAAACCCTCCAGGCCAGCAAAGGTCAAGTGAAAAGCCTTGAGGAGGTCAATGAAGCGACCTTCCTCCTCCAGGGTCATCTGGTGGAAGGGCTTATCCCCCTCCATTTCCCCCAGGTTCAGAAAAATGGGGACCAGGGATTTCGGCAAGAAGGTGGAGAAGAGGGTTTTTAGGGACCGGTTGGGCCCCTGATCCCGCTCTCTTTTCAAACGCTGGGAGAGGGCCATCCGGTCCAGGGCCGGTTTGAAGTCCAAGCGTAAGTCCAGCTTGTCCAGGTCTTTCCCTGATAAAAGGGAGGAAAGAGTCAGGACAATAGGGCCGGAAATTCCCCGGTCGGTAAAGAGGGCTTCTCCAAACTCCGTCCAGGTCTTTTTACCCAGTCTGGCTTCCAGGCTTACATGACGCAGGCTCAAGCCTTGAATGAAGGGAATCCAGGGGTCCTTTAGGCGGAAAGCCACTAGGGAGGGAGTCATGGGAGTGACCCTATGGCCCAACTTTCTCGCCAGGTCATGGCCCTCCCCCTTGGACCCAGTGGAGGGATAGGAAAGGCCCCCTGTGGCCAGGATGACCTTTCGGGCATAGACCGTTTTCTCCCCTCTCCCTCGATCAAAAGTGAGTTTGAAAAGATGAGGCCCTTGTCCCGGTTCTTCCACCCGGTCCAAAGCTTTGAGCCGGCAATTCTTCCTTAGGCTGACCCCCTCTTCCTTCAAGCAGGATTCCAGGGCACGATTAATATCCGAAGCATGGTCTGAGGAAGGGAATACCCGCCCTCCCCTCTCTTCCTTAAGGGGGACCCCTTGTGCTTCGAAAAAGGCCATGAGGTCCCGGTTGGTCATGGCGTGGAAGGCCGAATAGAGGAACTTGGGATTTCGGGTCACATTTTTCAGGAAAAGGTCCATGGAGACCGTGTTGGTCAAATTGCACCGGCCCTTCCCGGTGATATAAATTTTCTTTCCTAATTTTTCATTGCCATCAAAAAGGGCGGTGTCCACCAACTTTCCGGCAGCGATCCCGGCCATGGATCCGGCCGCCCCCATGCCAATGATGGCGAGAGGAAGGATAGGCATCTTGTCATTTCCCATTGTTAATTATTCCCTTTCCGAACCATGCTTGCCCACTCTTCCAGAGCGGAGATCTCTTCGGGACGGGCGGGCCGGTATTGTCCGGCACGAAGTCCGCCAATGTCCAAGGGACCCAGTCGAACACGAATGAGTCGGATTACCTCATAACCTAGGCCCTGAAAAAACCGGCGAACCTCCCTCTTCTTCCCTTCATGGAGGATGATTTTGACCAACTGACCATTCCCACTTCCTTCGGGAGGCCAATCCGTCAATGCATAGGAGCGACCATCAATCTCCTCTTTGGTTAAAAATTCCAAATGGTCCGGCCGGTAATGGATCCCTCGAAAGGTCAATCCAGCACGGGTCCAGGCCTCATCAATAGCCGGAAGAGGGCGGTCGAGGAAGACCCAATACTCCTTTTCCATTTGGTAGGAGGGATGGGCGATAGTCTGGGCCAAGCCTCCCCTATTGGTCACAAAAAGCAGGCCCTCGCTGTCAAAATCCAGACGGCCCACTGCAAAAAGGGAATCCATCTTGGGCAGGTCATCATAGATCAATCGACTGTGGAAGGGGTCGTGGTGGGATACTAGGACCTTTACGGGTTTATGGTAGAGAAAAAAAACCTCCTCCTCCATCCGGACCTCCTTACCATCAACCCGAATGCAGTCGCCGGCTTGGACCTGGTAGGAGAGGTCCCGGAGGACCTCCCCTCCAACCATGACCCTCCCCGCCCGGATATAGTCTTCTGCCTTTCGCCGGGAAGCCAGACCGCACTTGGCCAGGTAGCGGTTAATCCGCATCGGACTTTCCTTCCTCTATTTCATGGATGGCCTCCTTTACCGCTTCAAAGCTGGGGAGGTCATCCAATGAGGCAAGGTTAAATTTCTCTAGAAATTTCAGGGTAGTCCGGTAGAGGATGGGTCTTCCCGGCTGGTCCAAACGACCTGCCTCCTCCACCAAGCCCTTCTTCATGAGGGTATCGATGGAGGAGGAAGAAGTCACCCCGCGAAGATTATCAACGTCGATCCGGGTCACCGGTCCCTCATAGGCAATAATGGCCAGGGTCTCCAGGGAAGAGTTGGTCAAGCGGTCTTTCCTGGTCTCCGCAAAAAGGCGAGATAAGGCAGGAAAATGGTCTGCTCGGGTGGTCAGCTGGGCGGACTGGTCATAAAAGCGAATGACCAGGCCCCGACCCTCCTCATTAAAGTCCTCTGCCATCTCTTCAATGATCTTTTTGACTTGACCAGGTGTCATCTCCAAAACCCTTCCGATTTCAGAAAAGGCTAGAGGATCTCCCCAGGCAAAGAGAAGGGCTTCAATGATTCCCTTCGTTTCCTTCTCTTCCATCTTCATCTCCTTCATGGTTTTCCTCCTTCACTTCTTCCAATCGGTCCCTGTCCAGAACTTCCACCTGAAAGGCCATCTCTCCTTCCTTTTGCCAAAGCCGGATGGACTGGGTCCGGGTCATCTCCAGGAGGGAAAGAAAGGTGGCAATAGCCCTGGGGCGGTTGTATTGGGCAAAGGGAAGGAGGTCAAAAAAATCAAAGTGCTGACCGGTCCGAAGCTTGTCCCGGATCTCTTTCGCTACTTTTTCAACGGGGTACTTTTCCAAAGAAAGAATCCGGTAGGCCTGAAAGTCCTCCTTCTCCCCCTCCTCTTTTCGAGCGATTAGGGCTTGGAGGGCAAAGTAAAGGGCCCCGGGATCCTCAGGAATGACCTCTTCTTCCTGACGATAAGCCGCTCCATCTTCCGGAAGCTTTCTGAAAATCAGTCCGGCCCTTTCATAAGCCTTAGCCAGTGCACTTGAGATTTCCTTGTAGACTTGGTAGCGGACCAGGCGTTCAATCATCTCCTCCCTGGTGGGAAGGTCATCGTCCGTATCCTCCTGGTCCTTGACCAGACTCCTGGCCTTCATCAGGACCAGGAGGGCCGCCATCCGGATAAAGTCGGAGACCTCCTCCGGGGGAATGGTCAGCCTCTGCATGGCTTCCAGGTAGTCCTCGGTAATGGAGGAGATTTCAATATCGTAGATATTTATTTTTGAATCTTTGATGAGGTCGAGAAGAAGGTCCATGGGGCCCGAATAATGAGGACCATTGACTTGAATACCAGCCATCTAAACACCCATAAAAAGAGAAAGCATAAAGGAGAAAATCCGGTCCATGATGGGGATCATGAATTTGGATAGGGCTCCCGTGAAAACCAGGGCAAGGAGAATATAGTTGAAATAGCGCTCCCTTTGGGAGATCCAGAAGGACCATTCATCCGGGAGGAAGGACATGACGACCTTGGATCCATCCAGAGGAGGGATGGGAATGAGATTGAAGACGGCAAAGGAAACCCCATAAATGGCAATATAGGTCAATAGGGCATCCAAAAGGGCATAGCGTCCATAAAATAGGGAGAGAAAAAAGAGGGCCAGGAAGGCGGAAAGGAGGTTGATGGTCACCCCGGCCAAAGAGGTGGTAAGGAGGCCTAAACGGCGCTTCCTGAACCGGTAGGGGTTGATGGGGACCGGCTTGGCCCATCCGAAGCGGAAAACCAAGAGGGAGAGGAGGCCTGTCCAGGAAATGTGGGGAATGGGGTTCAAGGTCAGTCGACCGGCCTCTTTAGCCGTAGGGTCGCCATTGGCATAGGCCACCGCCCCATGGGCTAATTCATGGGAAACGATGGTATAGAGGAGGGCAACCATCATGGCCACCGTATCCAACAAGTCCAGATTTTCCAAATTTCGAAACATGAAGGCCTCTTTCTATTGCTTGCCACCATCCTCTGCTTGGTCTTCCTGACGTTTTTTTAAGTAGCTTTCCCGATTGGGCAGGAAACATTCATAATAGGCGTGTTGGATAGCGATGATGGATTTGGCATCAACAATATCAAAGTTCTTAACCATCTCAAAAAGTTCCTCAACGGGGTATTCCTCCACCTTTAAGAACTCCGTTGCATCCAGGTCCCTTGGACTATATTTTAGGTCCTGGGCAAGGAAAAGAGAAAGCTTTTCGTTGGTAAAACCCGGCGAAGAATAGGCATCGAGAAGGTAGACCATCTTTTCCGGCTGACGGTTGATTTCTTCCTGAAGCTCGCGTACAGCCGCCTCCTGGGGACTTTCCCCCGGGTCAACCAGGCCGGCCGGGATTTCTAAAAGGACTTCCCCCACACCGGCACGGTATTGGCGGACCATGAACATGGTTCCCCGGTCAGTCAGGGCAATAATCCCGACACCCCGGGCATGGAGGGCGATTTCCCTCTTGGCATATTTCATGTTGGGAAGCTCCACCGTATTCACTTTTAGGGTGATGATTTTTCCATCGTAGATGGTTTCGGACTTGACCGTTGTCTCCATCATGCTTTCCAAGCCTTCTTCTTTCTCCGCCATTTATTCCCTCCTCTCGCCCGCTCCCCTTGCCTTGAGCTCTTGGGCTTGATGTAACATTTCTTCTGCCGATCTTCTTGTCGTATCCGTCAGCCTGGCCCCGCCGATCAACCGAGCCTCCTCCTCAACCCGTCCCTGGAAATCCAAGGCACGGATGTAGGAATAGGTTGTGGCCTCTTCCACCTTCTTTTCAATCTTCAGGTGGTTGTCGGCTAGGGCCGCAATTTGAGGTAGATGGGTGATGACCATAACCTGTCGGTCCTCGGATAATCGGCTGATCTTCTCCGCTACCACTTGGGCTGTCCGTCCGGAAATTCCCGTATCAATCTCATCAAAAATCAGGCTGGGCAGATCCTGAATTTGAGCAACGACAATCTTAAAAGCCAACATAAACCGTGACATTTCTCCCCCGGAAGCAACCTTAGATAGGGATTCAGGGGGCTGGCCCGGGTTGGTGGAAATCATAAAATCCACCTCATCCCGTCCGTCCGGCCCTACCGTTTTCTCCCGGAAGTCAACGAGAAATTCCACCTTTTTGATGGCCATCTCCTGGAGTTCTTCCCGGATCCGGTCTTCCAAGTGACCGGCGGCTTCCTTCCGGAGGCGGGAAAGCTGGCCGGAAACAGCCTCGATTTCCCCATCTAAGCCCTTGACCTTGTCGATAAGGGTTGACCGAAGGCTTTCGATAGAATCCAATTCCTTCTTTTTTTTCTCTGCCCTTTCCAGGTAGGTTAAAATTTCCTCGAAGGTCTGGCCGTACTTTTTTCGGAGGGATTGGAGGGTCTGGAAAATCTCATCGATTTCCGCCATCCTCCGCCCATCCAGAATAATATTGTCCGAATAAGATTCCACTTGATCTTCCAGGGCCTCGGCCTCTGCCTCCATCTGCCAGGCCAGATCTTTCATGGCTTGGCTATCCGGATCCTTCCGATAAAGGTCTTCCAAAAGGCGGGCCATAGACTGGAGTCCCCAGCGGAGGGACTGGCCGTCTGACCGGAGACCGGAGAGAACCTGACCGGCCAGTTTGGCCCTTTCCTCAGCAGAAGCCAGGGTCTTGTATTCCCGGTTTAAAGCCTCCTCATCAACCTCCTCCAAATTGGCCTCTCGGATTTCTCCGATTTGGTAGGCCAGGAGGTCCTTCTCCCTGGCCAGCTCATCCGGAGCCAGGTCCAGGTCATCAAGCTTTAACAAGTAGGTCTTCCGCTTCCTGAGCAGGGCTACGAGTTGACCCTTGAGATCCTCAGCCTCTTCCCCCAGATAAGTATCCAGTAAGGGGAGGTAGCGGTCCTTGGTCTTCAAAAGACTTTGGGCATTTTGGGCATGGATATCCATGAGGAAGTCGCTCAGGGACCGGAGAAGATTCCGAGAGATGGCCATGTCGTTGACCCGCTGGCTATTCCCCCTCTTGTCCATGGACCGGCGGATCAAAAAACTCCCCTCCTCATCCCAGGGAATGTCATTTTCGTCCAGAAAGTGGCGAAAGTCCGGAGAGAGTTTCTCCATGCGAAAGAGGCCTTCGACCACCAGGTCCCGGTCGGGATCCCGACGCATTTCACGGTCGATGGTCCCCCCCATCAGGTACTGGATGGCAGAGACAAAGAGGCTCTTTCCTGATCCGGTTTCGCCGGTCACGACCGTTTCCCCCTCCCGGATATTGACTTCCCAGTCCTGAATCAGGGCAAAATTTCTTATCCGGAGTTGGTCCAGCATTACTTTAAGAGCTCCTGAATATCCTTAATGGTATTTTCAATCTGAGACTTATCATCTACGGCAACAAAGATGGTATCCATTCCTGTAACCATGCCTTCGATATTATTGAGCTTGGCATTGGTAATCGCCATCCCGCAGACCGCCGCGCAATAGAGGACGGTCTGGATGATAATCAGGCTGTCATTGTGGTGAACGGAGAGGACCGCCGAGCGAAGGATGTTGGTCAGTCGCTCATTGAGGGAATCTTGGATGGGGTCCAGTACCGTATATTTATAAAAGCCATTGGGCAGTTGAATCTTGGTAATCCGGAGCTCCTTGATATCCCTGGAAATGGTGGCTTGGGTGGCTTCTACACCTTCTTTTTTCAAGAGTTCCGAGAGCTCCTCCTGGGTCTGTACGTTGTTATTTTCAATTAAGTCCAGGATCAACCGTTGGCGGTTATATTTTTTCATCGTTTCATCCTCACTTCTATTTTTTGCGCTCAACTAAGGCTCGGGCGAAATCCCGCATGAGGCCTGGCCGGTCAAAGCCCTCCAAAAGGGCCAGGGCCTCTTCCGTTTCCCCTTTCAGAGCCAGATCCAGGCCCTCCAGGCCAAGGTCGTCGGCTAGGGTCCACTTCTGATTTGCTTGATCTTCTGCCCGGTCAAAGACGTCATCCTTCATTTGATAGGCCATGCCCAGGTGGTAGCCGAAGGCGCCGGCCCGGTCTTCCTCCTTGGAATTCCCACCGGCCAAAATAACCCCCATCTGACAGGCCGCCATGAAGAGGGCACAGGTCTTCTTTTCCACCATAATCCGGGTCCAGGTTGGGTCTTGGATGAGGTCAGGGCGGAGGTCCAGGGCTTGACCGCCCACCATCCCATGGAGTCCGGAAAGACGGTAGAGGACCTCCATGGCCCGTGTGACCCTCTCTTTTTCCTCATGTGGAGCCTTCAACAAGGCCTCCAGGGCCACTTCCATGGAGAGGTTGAGGAGGCCGTCTCCCACAAGGATAGCCCGATCTTCCCCGAAGCGAACATGGCAGGTAGCCTTTCCCCGGCGGAGGCGGTCATTATCCATAGCAGGCAAGTCATCGTGAACCAGGGAATAGGAATGGATCAATTCCAGGCTAATCGCCAGGTCAAGAAGGGCAGGCCGGTCCGTGGGGTCAGTCCCCAATAAACCATAGGCCAGGGCCATCAAAAAGGGTCGGACCCTTTTCCCTCCAAAAGAGGCATAGGTGTAGGCCTCCCCCATCTCCAATTGCCGGCCCATCGATCGGATCTCTTCCTCCGACATTCTTTTCCCGCCGGCTTCATTGAAGGAAGAAAGCCAGGCAGGATCCAAGCGGGAAAGAATCGCCTTTAAACGTTCGTCAAAGGTCTGGGTGAAATCCTCGTGGGCCTTCTTCCAGTCAGTCCATCCGGCCATGGTCCGGTCTCCCTTCCAAAGAAGAATCCAGGGTAACATCCACCTCTTGACCTTCCAGCCGCCGGACGGAAAGTTCGGCTTCCTCCAGGCGGTCTTCCAATCGATCGGCCAGGGCCTTGGCCTCTTTGTAGATGGACAGGCTTTCTTCCAAGGAGTGGTCTCCTTGGAGGGATTCAACCAGCTTTTTCAGCCGGTCCATCCCCTCTTCAAAAGTCAGGTTATCATCGGTTGTCGGAGTCATTTTTCACCTTCTTTTCTACGGCAATTTGATAGGTGTAGGCCATGGATTTCATGAGATAAGATTGGTCAACAAGAACCTCCTCATCTCCTTGAACAGGCTTTCCGTCCAGTTGAAAGACCGCCCAGGTCTGGCTCCGAAGGGCTTGGTTCTTCTTCTCCAAGACTTTCTGATAGCCCTTATCGGCCAGGGTCTTAAGCCGGCTAAGTGACTTCCTCTTTCGGTCCAGTTGGTCCCGCATGGACCCTTCCAACTGCCCCTTCATCCGGCTCAGGGCGAGGAGGGAGTTGTGGACCTGAACCCCGGGATGGAGACTTTCCGTCTGCTGGCGGTAACCATAAAGGACCCGCCTCCTCCGGTGGATATTTTCCAAAGTGGTCGCCCGAGCCCGTCCCATCCAGCCATCCACTTCCTGGAGGATCTGGAGGCGGTCCGGGGTGACTAAAGAAGCCGCTTCCGTCGGGGTTGAAGCCCTCCGGTCGGCGGCCAAATCAGAAAGGCTGGTATCCACCTGGTGGCCAATAGCAGTAACCACCGGAATGGGCGATCGGGCGATGACTCGGACCAGGGCCTCCTCATTGAAAGCGGAGAGGTCCTCGCCGGATCCCCCGCCACGAGCAATGACCAAGGCATCAATAGGTCTCTGACCGGAGAATTTCACCAGATCCACCATGGCCCGGATGATTTCCCCGCTGGCCGACTGGCCTTGGACGGAAGCCGGGGCAAAGTAGATGGGGACTAAGGGATAGCGGGCGTTGACTTCATTACAAAAATCATGAAGGACCGCCCCGCTGGCTGAAGTCACCAGGCCGATCCCCCGGGGATAGCGTTTTAAAGGCCGCTTCCGGCCCGGGTCAAATAAGCCTTCCTCCGCCAGTTTCTTTTTTAGGGCCATAAGTTCCAAGAGCCTGGCTCCTTGGCCGATGGGTTCGATTTTGGTCACCCGGATCTGGTAGATTCCCCCGGCCCGGTAGAGGGCCAGGGAACCGGAGACCAGAAGCTCCATCCCCTCTTGGATTATGGACCGGTCCAGGGACCGGTCAAAGGAGACACAATGGATCAGGGAATCCTCATCCCTAAGGTCAAAATAGAGGAAGCGGGCTTTTTTCAGGTTGACCACCTGGCCCCTGACCAGGAGCCCTTGAAGGTGGACATCCCGCTTAAAGAGGCTCTCCAGATAGAGGGTCAGCTGGGATACGGTGATGGCCCTTCTCATTGGTCGCTCACAATCCCTGACAGGACCCCGTTAATAAAGCGGTAGGCCTGGTCATCCGAGAAGCGTTTGGCAATATCTACGCATTCGTTGATGGTCACCGCATTGGGAATATCCTTCATATAGAGGATCTCGTTCGTTGCCACCTGAAGGATGGCCTTATCAATCAAGGTTAGTCGGTTCAAAGACCATCCGACCAGGCGACCATCGATCCGCCGGTTGATTTCCTCCCTGTGGTCGCTTAGAGACTGGAGGGACTCATTCAAATAGGCATTATCCTTAGGCAGGCCGTGACTCTCCAAGCGGGCAGGAATATCCTCAATCTCACATTGATTGGACAAGACCTCATAAGTGATTTTTACCAACCACTCTCTTTGCTCCGCACGTTTCATCCTAGGCCTCCTCCGTTATAGATTGAGAAATTATACACGAGACAGGTATTCGCCGGACCGGGTATCGATCTTGATAACATCGCCGATATTCACAAAGAGGGGGACGTCAAAGGTAGCCCCGGTCTCCACGGTGGCGGGCTTGTTGGCATTGGTGGCCGTATTCCCTGCGACACCGGGTTCGGTCTGGGTCACTTCCAGCTCGACAAAGTTGGGAGGGGCCACGTTGAAAGGCTTGTTCTGGTAGAAGCGCATGGTGACGGAATCCGACTCCCTGACGTACTTCATGGCTTCTTCCACCATAGACTCTTCCAGGGGGATCTGCTCATAGGATTCGGGGTCCATGAAATAGTAGAGGTTCCCATCTTTGTAAAGGAACTGCATCTCGCGGGTCTCAATCCGGGCTTCTTCAAACTTATCGTTGGGGTTGAAGGTCACTTCCTTGGACCCCCCGGACATGACGGAACGGATCTTTGACCGGACAAAGGCGGCACCCTTGCCGGGCTTCACGTGCTGGAAATCGATGATCTCGTAGACATCACCCTCATAAACAAAGGTCGTTCCTTTTCTTAAATCGTTGGCTGAAATCATAATTACCTCCTCATAGAAATATACAGTCAAAGCTATTATAACAATTGTTTCATTATTATACAATCTTTCCGGGAAATTCTGTATAAAAAATGCTCTAATTTTCCCAGTATTTATAGCGTGCCCGGCGGTATTGGAAGGCCTCTGCCAGGTCTTCCTCGGAAATCTTCTCACCAGCTCGTAAAATACATAGGCTAGCAGCCAGGGCGAGTAATTTATTTAGGCTTCGGGAGGAAAGATGGAAGAAGACGGAAATTTCTTCCAACAGAGCCTTTCCGTCTGGGCTGACTTTGGGAGGCCATTTCTCTTTCACCTTCATGAATTGGATCCGGTCTCTTCCCTCCTCCACTTCCTCCCTCATCTTTGTTGAATCCTTTTCTTGCATAGAACTTTTCCCGGTTTTATCCACTGGTCCTACTTCAAAAACCATATCAAAGCGGTCGAGGAGGGGCTGAGATATTTTCTCCCGGTAGGACTTGACCTGATAAGGTGAGCAGGCACAGTCATGGTCCTCTGCCCCATAGTATCCACAAGGGCAGGGATTCATTGCTGAGAGAAGGAGAAAGTCCGAGGGGTAGGTTCTGCTTCGATGGTTCCGGAGAAGAGAGATTTCCTTCCGGTCCATAGGAAGACGGAGGGCATCTAAACACTCATTGGAGAAGAGAGGAAGTTCATCGAGTACCAGGATTCCCCGATGAGCCCGGGTAATGATCCCCGGCTGGATAGGGCTCCCTCCCCCAACCAGTCCTGCCCTGGTGATGGAATAATGAGGCATAAGGAGGGGTGGCCGGGTGGAGAGGATCTCCTCTTCCCTTCCGGTGAAAATAGACCGGACCCCCATGACCTCCCGTAGGGCCTGACCCTCCAGGTCAGGCTGGATGGTCCCTGCCCTCTCCAAGGCCATGGATTTCCCATTTCCCGGTGGGCCAATTAAAAGGAGGTGGTGGTGGCCCAGGGCGGAAAGAACCATGATTTTTTTGACCTGGTCTTGCCCCTTCATTTCCTTGAAGTCCAAAAGAATGTCCTCCTCTTTTCCCTGATTTTTGGCGAGATCACGGTGAGGGCAAGGGAGGATCTCTTCTTCTCCCCGGAAGTGTCGAAGGAGGTCAACCAAGCTTTTTACAGGATAAATCCTGATCCCTTCGATGGTGGAACAGGTCCGGGCCTGGCTTTCCTCCAGAAAGATCTCCTCCACCTGGCCGACCAATCCCAGGACCATTTGAAAGACACCGGCAATGGGCCGGAGGCTCCCATCCAGTCCTAGTTCCCCGATAAAAGCGGCACGAGCGCATCGTTTAGGATCAACCAGTCCCATGGCCGAAGCCAGGGCCATGGCGATGGGAAGGTCCCATTGGGTCCCACTTTTTCGCTCATCTGCGGGAAAGAGGTTAACCAGAATTTTTCCGGGCGGCAGGGCGATTTCCGAGGCCCGCATGGCAGAGCGAACCCGTTCCTTGGATTCTTGAATGGAGGGGCCGGCCAGGCCGACAATAGAAAAAGCGGAGAACCCGCCAAGGGTCTCCGCTTCCACCTGAACAATCCCCACCGAAAGACCGTCAAGCTGACAGGTCATGGTGCGTCCTAACATAAGTTTTCCTTTCATTCATTCAAACACTGACTTCCTTTCCAAGCCTCCGGGAAGCCCAGCTTGTCCAAAACTTGCTGGAATTCCGGATCCGGGTCCGCTTCAAAACTCACCCATTGACCGGTCCGGGGATGAGAAAAAGCGACTTTCCAGGCATGGAGCATCTGGTGGCTGGTCCTGATCTTCTGTTTACGGAATCCGTAAACCCCGTCTCCGACCACCGGGTGGTGACAATGGGCCAGGTGGACCCGGATTTGATGGGTCCGCCCTGTTTTAATTTCCACTTTCAGGAGGGAGGCCTTTGGCTGGTGAGCAAGGCAGGAAAAAGTGCTGATGGCTTCTTTCCCCCCTTCAACCACAGCCATTTTCTTCGGATTGGCAGGATTCCTTCCCATGGGAAGGTCCACCCGGAAATCCTCAACCGGCCAGTCCCCCTCCACCAGGGCCAGGTAGGTCTTCTTGACCTCCCGGTCCTGGAAGGCTTGGGCCAGAACCCTGTGAGCCGGGTTATTTTTAGCGACAACTAAGAGACCCGAGGTTTGGGCATCCAGGCGGTGGACGATGCCGGGCCTCTCTTCTCCGTTGACATCGGAGAGGGTGAGACCTTCTTTCTCCTGGAGGTAAAGCAGGCCATTAACCAGAGTTCCTGACCGGACCCGGTCGCTGGGGTGGACAATCAATCCGGCTTTTTTATTCACCACCAGGAGATCTTCATCCTCATAGACCAGGTCCAAGTCCATGGCTTCCGGTTTGATTTCTTCTTTCACAAAAAAGACCCGGTCCAGGTCCACATGGTCCCCATAGGCAACCGGGCTTGAGGGCTTGACGGATTCCCCATTGACCAGGACAGCTCCTCTTTTAATGGCCTGGGCAATTTTTGACCGGGATAAGTCTTCAAAGCGGTCCGCCAGGACACGGTCCAAACGGTCTCCGACTTCCTCCTCTTCCAAAAGATCAAAGGCGATCCAAGCCGCTTTTTCCTTATTCATCATCCGGAATCCTCCAATCGACCGGGTCCTGACCGACTTCTTCTAAAAATCGGTTGATTTTCGAGAAGGGTCGGGATCCGAAGAAACCGCGGTAGGCGGAAAGGGGAGAAGGATGGGCAGAAGAAAGAACCAGGGATGAGGGGTTGGTCACATACCTGGCCTTAGACTGGGCAAAACGACCCCAAAGAAGAAAGGCCAGGGGCTTATCTCGCCGGCCCAGTTCCCGGATGATCCGATCGGTCAGGACCTGCCAACCGATATTCGCATGAGAGTTTGCCGCATGGGCCCGAACCGTCAAGGACGCATTCAGCAGAAGAACGCCCTGCCGGGCCCAAACCGTCAAGTCTCCGTGCTTGGGCGGGCTAATCCCCAGGTCCTCCTCCAACTCCTTATAGATGTTCTGGAGGGATGGCGGGATGGGTACGCCTTTTTGAACGGAAAAGGAAAGACCGTTGGCCTGTTTGGGTCCGTGATAGGGATCCTGACCCAGAATGACCACTTTGCAGTCTTTAAAAGGAACATACTTAAGCGCATCAAAGATGTGGTCGGCCGAAGGGTAGACCCTATAGTGGCGGTATTCTTCAATAAGCAGGGTCCTCAACTCCTGATAATAAGGCTTCTGCCATTCATCGGCCAGGATCTCATCCCAGTCATTCCCGATCTGTACGGTCATGGTCCTCCCCTCCTTTCTCTTTGTTCTCTTCGCTGAAAAAGAAGAAATAGATTAAAAGAAAAAGAACGCCAAGGGTGACAAAGCAATCCGCCACATTGAAAACTGGGAAGGAATAGGACCCGAAATGGAGGCTGATGAAATCCACCACGAAGGAATGGACCAGGCGGTCAATGACATTGCCGATGGCCCCACCCACGATGAAGGCTGTGGAAAAGTCAACCAGGCGGGATTTCCCTTTGAGTTCTTTTTGATAGAAGTAAAGCAGACCGATAACAATGGCTAAAGCTAAGACGGGATAAAAAGGAGCCAGGGCCTGGCCCATGCCAAAGGCCACCCCCCGATTCTCCAAATAGGAAAATTCCATAAAAGACCCCAGAACCGGAATCCTCTTTCCGGAAGCCAGGTTTTCAACCACCCACCACTTGCTGACCTGGTCCAGGACAATGACGACCAAGCTAATCACCAGAATTGACATAAACCACCATCCTTATCATAAAGGGTATTTGCGGGAAAAAAGGCCCGAATTTCCCGATATTTGGCCCAAAGTGTTCCAATATTACGACATAAAATGAAAAAAAGGCATTCCGACCGGGAGGGGTGCGGAATGCCAAAGAGAAATCATCGTTAAAGCTGGTAGGGAGAATCCTTCTCGACCGTTTCCTTGGTCTTCTTATCCACTTGGACACCCTTTGGAGTCAGAATGTAGATATCCTTGGTGACCTTCTCAATCTTTCCATCCAGGGCGAAGAGACCGCCATTGACAAAATCAAAAATTCTCTGCTTTTTGTCGGGCTCAACCAATTCCAAATTGAGAACCACCGTCTTATCCTGGGCGATGGACTGGATGACCTTGGCGCCGTCATCATATTCAATAGCCTCATGGATGTTGATCCGGCTCTTCGGATTCGTTGCCGCCATGGACACGACATTGGAGGCCCGACGGCTGGTGGTGGATCCTGAGCTATAGGAAGAGGCGGAATAGGTCGAAGAATAGGAAGGCGCAGCAGCAGGCTCTTGGGCCTCTACTTCTTCCTTGTCATCCCGACCGTAGTCGTGGTCGTAATCATCGGTGTAATCATCATCATAGTAGTCATCTTCTACGCCGATGACATTCTTCATCTTGTCAAAAAATCCCATGCTTCCTCCTTATTTGCTGTAATCCCTCTCGCCGAAAATAGCCCGCCCGATCCGGACCATATTGGCCCCTTCTTCCAGGGCAACCTCATAATCGTGAGTCATTCCCATCGATAATATATTCATTTTGATTTGATTATAGCTTATCTGGCTGATTTTTTCGAATAAATTTCGCATATCTCGGAAGTAAGGACGGACCTCCTCCGGATCATCCAAAAAGGGGGCAATATTCATGAGCCCTTCGATATGGACGTGGTCCAAGCTCTCGACATAGTCCAAAAGTTCAGGTAAGTCCTCCTTGTAGACTCCCCCCTTCCCTTCCTCTTTGGCGTTATTGACTTGAATAAGTCCTTTGAAGATCATATTTTCTCTTTGGCCAATTCGGTTTATTTCCTTGAGAAGGGATTTCCGGTCGATAGACTGGATCAGGGCCACTCCATGGGTTAATTTTCGGACCTTATTGGACTGGAGTTGGCCGATCATGTGGACTTGGGCTCCCTGGAAGATCTCCATCTTCCGCTCGATCTCCTGAACTTGGTTTTCCCCCACTTCTTTAACGCCCCAATCCAAGGCCTGGCGGATCCGGTCCTCATCCACAAACTTGGTCACAGCCACCAGGTGGATGTCCTCCCAGGAGTGACCGAATTTCTCTGCTGACCGGATGACCCGGTCCTGAATCTCATCAAGGTTTTCTTTTACGGACATGGTCTTATCCCCTTTCTTCCCCAACTAATAGTTCTTTCCTTCTTGGATGGCTGCCGGCTTATAGAGGACCTGGTCGTAAGCAGAAAGACGGGGAAGCTTGGGATCCTCCGGAGCTTTGGCGGAAACATAAAGATAGTCGCCTTTTTTCTCCAGGATTTTGACCGGAACTCTTTGAGCAGAATTGGTCCGGTCCAGGCGGAAGCAATAGGACTGCCCCTTTTCGTCACTGGCCACGGTATTGATGGGAAGAAGGAAGGCATCTTCCTGGTCCTCTAAGAGTTTGACGGAACAATATCTTTTTCCTGAAATCTTGGAAAAACCCTGGCGGAGGGAAAAGATGTAGAGGGCCTCCCCTTCCTTGCTTTCCACCATCCGATCCAAACGCCCTTCCAGGTCAATAGATCCGTCAATCTGAAGGCTTACCCCTTGACCCGGCTGGAAGTCCCTCTCCCCCACACTCTGGCCCAAGTCCACCACTAAATAAAAGATCCGGTCTTCAACAAAAGTCAGGCCTTCTTGTCGCTTGGGAAGACCCAGGGCCTTTTTCCGGACGTCTCCGGGCCCCAGGGCAGAAAGGATAGAGGGGGTGATCCACTCCTCCAAGCCATCTGTCGAAAGAAGGATCCGCCCATAGGGAGAGGAGAGAACCTGGCCGGAAGAAAGGCAGCTTTCGATATAGTCTTCTTCCCAGTCCCTGGCCTTCTCATTCAGGTCGGGAACAGGCCGGTCATCCCCTAAAAGGGGGTAGGAATGATTTCCCTCCTGGCTCTGGGTGGAAAAGGAGGTTTGATAATTTTCCCGGTCGCCCTCCTCCCCTATGGCTGCAGGGAGCAGGGGCATCCTTCCTTCGATGGGGAAATGAATGGCTTGGACTCGGTCGCCCTTGGACCGGAGGCTTTCCCGGTGGTCGAGGATTTCCTTTCCTTTGGAACGAAGGGAATCCGTTAAGTTCCCCAGGGGGGTCCGGTCAGGATAGCGTTGGTTGGGATCAAGATCGAGTCCGGACATGTCTTCCCCTGAATAAAGAAGGGGAGCATATTGGTAGAAGACAAAGAGTCCCTCCCCCTCCTCCGCACTCTGGAGCCTTTCTTGGGGCATGACCGTAAAGGTCTTGGTATGCCCGAAGAGGCTAAAGAGGGCTAGAGCCAGGACCAGGAAAAGAAGGATACCGGCCAGAAGAATTTTTCTCCTCGATGAAAACTTGACGTCAACCATAAAAACCTACTTTTTCTTTTTGAAGGATGATTCCTCTCCCCGAAGGAGACGGCCGATATTCGAAGAATGTCGGTAAAAGATGATCGCGACCAAGGCCAGGAAGGCCACTTTTACCCATGCCCCATAGGGAGAGAAAATAAGGGCAAAGATGGTTCCCGCCAAGCTGGAAGAGAGGGAGCCCAGGGAAACGTAGCCGGTCGCAAAGACCAGGATAAAGAAAACAATGGCAAAGACGACCAGGATCCGGTAGTCCATGATGAAGTAGATTCCACAGGTGGTCGCCACCGCCTTTCCTCCGTTAAAGCCCAGGAAGGCTGAATAGCAATGGCCCAAGCTGACCGCAATCATGGTCAGGGCCAAGGTCCACTCCGGCATATGGAAGTGGAGGGCTAAAAAGCAGGGAAAAGCCCCCTTGAAAAAATCCAGGAGGAAGGTGATCAGGCCCACCTTAGGACCCAAGACCCGGAGGGCATTGGTCGCTCCGGTATTTCCGGAGCCATACTGACGGATATCCTTGTTAGCCATCCACTTTCCGACCAGGTAACCTGAGGGGAATGACCCCAATAAATACGCACCAATGATAAGAAGAATATTCATTCTTCCCGCTCCTTTCTTTCTCTGGCTTCCAGGACCAGGGGAACCCCTTCGAAAGCAAAATTCTTCCGAATGGTATTTTCAAGATACCGCATGTAGGAAAAATGGAACATATCGGCATCGTTGCAGTAGAAGATGATCTTGGGGGGACGGGTGGTGACCTGGGTCCCATAGTATATCTTCAGCCGCTTGCCCTTGTCCGTCGGAGGAGGGCTCATGATGGTGGCATCCCGGAGAACCTGATTGAAAAGGGAGGTCGGCATCCGGCAGGAATAGTTGTCATCCACCCGGTTAAGGGTTTCAAAAAGCTGACCAATATGGTAGCCCGTCTTGGCGGAAATGAAGACAACCGGGGCATAGGGCATGAAGGCCAGGTCGTTGCGGATCTTGTCCTCATACTCTTTCATGGTATTGGTTTCTTTTTCCACCAGGTCCCACTTGTTCACGACGATAATCGAGGCCTTGGCATTGTTATGGGCGTAGCCCGCAATCCGCTTGTCCTGTTCCGTCACCCCCATAGTGGCATCGATGAGGAAGAGGCACATTTCGGACCGGTCGACGGAAGAGAGGGTCCGGATGACGGAATAGCGCTCGACCAGGTTGTCGATGGACCGCTGGCGCCGCATGCCGGCCGTGTCGATGAGGATGTATTCCTTGCCGTCCCTCTCATAATAGGAGTCGATGGCATCCCGGGTCGTTCCGGGGATGTTGGTCACGATCATCCGGTTCTCCCCCAGGAGCTGGTTGATCAGGGAGGACTTGCCCACGTTGGGCTTTCCGATGACGGAAATCTTCAGCGCATCCGATTCGATGGAATGGCTGGTCTCCTTGGGCAGGCGGTCAATAATTTCGTCAAGAAGGTCGCCCAGGCCGAAGGACTGCTCGGCAGAAATGATGGCCATGTCGGGGAATCCCAACTCATAGAATTCATAAACCGTATCCGGGGTGTGGTGGGTATCCACCTTGTTAACGACAACCAGGGGATCCCGTCCCCCTTTGTAGAGCTTTTCCGCGATCATCCGGTCCAGGTTGGAAACCCCCTCCCGACCGTCAACCAGAAAGAGGATAAGGTCGGCGGTTTCCAGAGCCATATCCACCTGGATTTCAATTTCCTTGGCAAATACGTCATCGGATCCCAACTCCAGTCCCCCGGTATCCATGAGGAGGAAGTAATTGTTTTGCCATTCCACCTCCCGGTAGAGCCGGTCCCTGGTAACGCCGGGCGTATCCTCGGTGATGGACACCCGGCCGCCTACCAGGCGGTTGAAGAGGGTGGACTTGCCCACATTGGGGCGACCAATAATGGCGACAACCGGTCTAGACATGAGAAACCCCCAAATCCTGGTCTCCGCCATCGTTGTCGTCCCCCTTCTTGTCCAGACAGGAGGCGATGGTGCCCAACTCCTCCTGGGAGAGGATCCGGACCATCTTGACCATATCCTTAGAAGCGGACTGATCAATCCGGCGGGCAAGGATATAAAAGACTCCCAGCCCCACCAGGCCTCCGATGAAAGACAATACCTCATCCTTCGTCGCCAGATAGATGGAGAAGAGGCCTGCCAGGAAGAGGAGGAGGGGGAGGACATAAAGGATAAAGACTGACCCGATGAAGATGTGGTCAGGCATATCCAGGGAGACCGTATCCCCCGGCTGAGCATCCAAAGAATTCCTCACCCACTGGGTAGAGGCCTTCTTGCTCTTGCAGATGCCGGAGGCCGAACAGGATCCACAGGCCTCCTCCCGGTAGACTAAAATATGGGAGAGGCCCTCTTTATTTTCCATTACAAATCCATTGTTTTTCATCGTCTATCCCCTTTCACAGGTCGAATATTCGAACTCGACGGGATCTATTGGTCCATTTCTACTTTTAGATGGAGCTCATCCAGCTGGTCCCGGGTTACCGAGGTCGGAGCCTGGGTCATCAGGTCGGAAGCTGTCTGGGTCTTGGGGAAGGCGATGACGTCTTTAATCGAATCTCTCCCGATCAAAGTCATGACCAGGCGGTCCAAACCATAGGCAATTCCGCCGTGGGGTGGAGTTCCGTATTGGAGGGCTTCGGTAAAGAAGCCGAAGCGGTTCTCGATATCCTCCTTGGTCAGCTTGAGGAGTTGGAAGATCTTGTTCTGGAGTTCAGCATTGTTGATACGGATGGACCCTCCCCCGCACTCATCTCCATTAATGACAATATCGTAGGCCTTGGCCCGGACCTTTTCCGGTTCCTTTTCCAAGAGGGGAATATCCTCCTCCACCGGGTGGGTGAAGGGGTGGTGCATGGCCACATACCGGCCCTCCTCTTCGGAGTATTCGAACATGGGAAAGTCCACAATCCATGTCATGGCAAAGTCTTCAGGATCGAAGGTCAAGTTTTCCCCGGCCATATGGATCCGGACCATGCCCATATAATCCTGGGTCTTTGCCCGGTCTCCGACCATCATGACCGCCAGGTCTCCATCTTGGAGGTCCAATTCCCGGTCAAGATAGGCCACCAGGTCATCGGTCAGGAATTTGTTGAAAGAAGAAGCCACTTCTCCATTTTCCTTTTTCAACCAAAGCAGGCCGGACGCCCCAATCCCCTTGGCATAGGAGGCCAGCTTGTCCAGCTTTTTACGGGTATACTTTTCCGCTAAACCATTGAAGTTGATCCCCAGGACGGCATCGCCGTCTTCGGGTGATACTTTCAAAAGGTCAAAGTCGGCGGTCTCCCCGATTCCCGACAGGTCATGGATCTCAAAACCGTAACGGAGGTCGGGCTTATCCGAACCATACTTTGCCATGGCTTCGTCATAAGACATCTTGGGGAAGGGGCGTTTCAGTTCAATCCCCTTAAATTCCTTGAAGAGGTAAACTAAGAGCTCTTCGTTCATGGCCATGACATCATCCATATCCACAAAGGACATTTCGATATCCACCTGGGTGAATTCCGGCTGACGGTTAGCCCGGAGGTCCTCATCTCGGAAACAACGGGCGACCTGATAATAGCGGTCGGTTCCGGCAATCATGAGGAGCTGCTTCATGAGCTGGGGACTCTGGGGGAGGGCATAAAAATAGCCGGGATTGACGCGAGAGGGAACCAGGTAGTCCCGGGCTCCTTCCGGAGTCGGCTTGCCCAAGAAGGGGGTCTCCACTTCCACGAAAGACTGGTCATGGAGGAATTCCCGGAAGAGGCGGGTGATTTCCGCCCGCTTGGTCAGCATCTCCTGCATCCTGGGCTTACGGAGATCCAAATACCGGTATTTTAAGCGAATTTCTTCACTGGCATTGTCATCGTCTTTGATATAGATCGGTGGGGTTTTGGCCACATCCAAAATCCTTAGCTCCGAACACTCCACTTCCACCTCTCCGGTTGGGAGGTCAGGGTTCTTGGAGGACCTTTCCCGGACAACCCCCCTGGCCGCCAGGACGTATTCCTGGTGGACTTCCTTGGACTTATTATAGAGGGCCTCATTCTCCTCTTTATTGAAAACCAGCTGACTTATCCCCGTCTTATCCCTCAGGTCAATAAAAGAGAGGGCGCCCAGGTCCCGGGTTTTATTGGCCCAACCCATGAGGGTGACTTCTTTTCCCTGGTCTTCTAAACGAAGGTCCCCACAATAATGGGTCCGCTTTAATCCCTTTACTGTTTCCATCACGACTCCTTTTCTTTCCCATGCTTACGATCACGGTCTTCTTGCATAATCACATAGTCCATAATGGGCGATGTGGCTTTTTCTATTGATAGTCGGGTCTCCGGACCATGTCCCGGAAGAATCCGGTAGTCCCCTTCCAGACGGAATAACCGCCCCAGAGAACGGAAGAGGGTATGCATCCCCCCTGTTGGAAGGTCCCAGCGTCCGCAGGATCCCTGAAAGAGGGTATCCCCGGTAAAGAGGAAGTCCTGACCCCGGAAGCAGACGGAACCTCCGGTGTGTCCGGGGGTCTCCAGGACCTCCAGGTCAAAAGAAGTGACCCGGTCCCCTTCCTTGAAATACTGGTCGCAGGTCAGGCTCATGGCCCTACCCATAAAGGCCAGGGAGACATTCATGTCCGGATCCAAAAGGAGGTCTCTCTCTTTTTCACTGGCCCAAATAGGGGCCCCATAGAGGGTCCGGTAGTGGTCGGCTCCTCCAAAATGGTCGGCGTGGCCATGGGTGAGTAAAATACCTTCGACGGTCAGGCCTTCATCCCGGACCCGGTCCTCCAAAGAAGGAGAAGGGGCGCCGGGATCGATGATGACCGCCCGTTTTTCCGCCGGGTCGGTCAAAAGATAGATATTTTCCGTTGCCATGGTGGTGAAGCGTTCAATCCTCATGGGAACTTTCCTTTCCGCTTTAATGCCGGACACGGTAGACAGCCAGGGTCGGCTCCATTTCCCGAATCTTCCGGATCAGGACCTCCATCCGGTCCTTATCCTCTACCCGGACAGTCAGCTTGATGATGACCGTGGAATCCTCCCGAGACCGGGCCTCGATCCCGTTCATCTCCATATCCATTTGGACGATGAGTTGGGCCAAATCAGCGACATAGCCGGACACATTCATGGCTTCTATGGTCAAGGAGGCATCAAAGGTGGTCTGGTTGATCTTGTTCCACTCGAGTTCGATCAGCCTCTCCGGCGATTGGTTGGACCGGATGTTGGGGCAGGACTTCCGGTGGACGGTGATCCCGTGTCCTCGGGTGATGTAACCGACGATATCGTCGCCGGGAACCGGTGAGCAGCACTGGGCGAACTTGACTTCCAAATTGTCCGTCCCCTCGCCCACTACGGAAACCGAATTGGATTTCTCCTGGCCTTCATGGTCGCTAGTGTGGGCCTTTTCCCGGTCCGCCTGGGCCAAGGCGCCTTCCGCCATGGCCTCCAATTCCTTCCTCTTCTGGGCCTTATCGTAGATGTCTTCCAGGCGGGAGACAATGGCGGCAAGGGACTGGGTCCCGAAGCCGACCGCTGCCAAAAGGTCATCCGGAGAAGAGTAGGACATCCGGTCCACCAGCTTCTCCAGTGCTTCCGGAGTGATGACCTTTTTGGTCGGATAACCATCCTTCTTGACTTCCTGGATAATCATGTCCCGGCCGTTTTCGATGTGCTCATCCCGGTTGGCCCGTTTAAAGAACTGACGAATTTTGGACCGGGCGCCTGAGGACTGGACGATATCCAACCAATCCCTGGAGGGGCCGGCTGAATTTTTCGAGGTAATGACTTCAACAATATTGCCGTTTTCCAGCTGGGTATCCAAGGGGAGGAGCTTGCCATCGATCTTGGCACCCACGCAGGCATTGCCCACATCCGAGTGGATCCGGTAAGCAAAATCGATGGGGGTCGACCCTCTGGGCAGCTCGATCACATCCCCTCTCGGTGAAAAAACATAGACCTCATCGGAGAAGAAGTCCCCTTTCAGGGTCTCCAAAAATTCCTGGGAATCCGTGGTGGTCTTCTGCCATTCCATGAGCTGGCGGACCCAGGTGAGTTTTTCATCGAATTCGGATTTTTTCTTGGCTCCTTCTTTGTACTGCCAATGGGCGGCAATCCCGAATTCCGCCGTCCGGTGCATCTCCCAGGTCCGGATCTGGACTTCAAAAACCTGACCGTCCTGGCCGATGACTGTGGTGTGGAGAGATTGGTACATATTCTGCTTGGGCATGGCGATATAATCCTTGAAGCGCTTGGGAATGGGCTTCCAGAGGGTATGGACCACACCTAATACGGAATAACAATCGGACACGGTATCCACGATCACCCGGATCGCCGTGATATCAAAGATCTCGTTAAAGGACTTGTCCTGCTTGTACATCTTCTTATAAATGGAGTAGAGGGTTTTCGGCCGGCCGGTAATTTCGTAGGTCATTCCCAGCTCATCCAGCTTCTGGCTCAGCATGTCCTCAATCCGTTCGATTTCCTCTTTCCGGTCTTCCAGTTTCTTATCGACAAGTTCTGCAATCTCATAATAGGCCTGGGGATCCAGGTACTTGAGGCAGAGATCCTCCAGCTCCGACTTGATGGCAAAGATCCCCAAACGGTGGGCAATGGGGACGTATATTTCTATGGTTTCCTTAGCCTTTTCAATCTGCTTAGGCCTTTCCTTATAGTCCAAGGTCCTGAGGTTGTGGAGGCGGTCAGCCAGTTTGATGATGACTACCCGGATATCATTGGCCATGGCCATCACCATCTTCCGATAGTTATCCACCTGGTTGTCGATTTTTGACCGCGAAGCAATCTTTTTCAGCTTTGTCACCCCATCGACCAAGGTGGTGATTTCCGACCCGAAGTCGTCCTCCATCTGTTCGTAGCTGATCTCCGTATCCTCCAGGACATCGTGGAGAAGGCCTCCACAGATGGTGGGATCATCCATCTTGAGCTCCGCCAAAATATAGGCCACATGGAGGGGGTGGGTAATATAGGGCTCGCCGGAATTCCGGACCTGGCCCGAATGGGCTTGGTCCGCATAGGCATAGGCCTTGCGAATCAGTGCCTCATTGCAATCCGGGTTATAGGTTTGGATTTTTTCGACCAAGCTGTCGATAGTCATGGTCCCTCCTTTCTCCTATGGACGACTCCCCATGCCCGGGGTGGTCAGGACAGGGAATGGAATAGATGTGGAATTATCTATTCATTTTACCATATCTCATGGTTGATGAGCGGGAAAAGCCCCGGCTGAACCGGATGTCCACCAGCTTGATCTGGATGGTCTTCTTCCCTTGGAACTCATTCCAGCCCGGCTGGTAGCAAATATCAAAGGTCACCGGGAGGTCCTTTCCGGCGAGAAGTTCATCAATGGCCCCTTCCGGTCCCTCCTGGGCCAGGCTCTTGAGTTTTTCATCCGCCTGAAAAAGGACCCCATTGACCAAGGTCCCCTGGTCATCAAAGCGGACTTGAAGAACGGTCTTATTCTTTCCGACCAGGCGGAATTGTCGGACGTTGAGGTTTTTTGTCCCAAAGATGGGCTTGGGATTATTGGCCCCGAAAGGCGCCATATGGTCCAAAATCCGCATGACGGGGGCCTTGACCATGGATAGGGGGAGGGCGGCATCCAGGCCGATCCGGGGAGTGAGCTCCTCCGGACCCAGACCGGCTTCTTGGTTCCAAATTTTCTTCATCCGGTCCAGGTCCTTCTTATAAAGGCTCATTCCACAGGCCATGGCATGGCCCCCAAAGGCCACATAATCCTCCCGGTGACGGTCCAGGGCCTCAAAAATATTATAAGCCTCTATGGACCGGCCGGACCCCTTGACCAGGGCCTCCCCTTCTCCGGCTTCCTCAGCATCCGTGAAGACCAGGCAGGGTCTGTAGAAGAGGTCCTTGATCCGTCCGGCAATCAAGCCACAGAGGGATTCATGGACTTCCGGGAGGTAGAGGACCAGGACCTGGTCCAACTTCTCTTGACTTCTAATTAGTTCAGTGGCCTTTTCCACCCCGGCCCGGGTCATCTCCTTCCGCTCATTGTTGAGGGCAACGAGCTCCTCCGCATAGGCATCGATGGTATCCGGATCTTCTTCTAAAAAGAGTTCCACGCCCAGCCTGGCCGTCATGAGCCTTCCGGAAGAGTTAATGGCAGGCCCGATGATGAAGCCCACGACATAGGTGTCCACCTCCTTATCCCAGCTGTTATGTCGGAGGAGGGCGGAGATGCCGGGATCCGGGCTCTCATTGATGACTGATAGTCCAAGACTGGCCAGGACTCGATTTTCCCCTTGGAGGGGGACCACGTCGCAGATGGTCCCCAGGCAGGCATAGGCAAGGAGGGGACGGATCCGGTCAGGATCTTCGCCCAGTCCCTGGTAAATGGCTTGGATGAGTTTGAAGGCTACCCCGGCCCCGCAGAGGTCAGGGAAAGGATAGCCGGACTCTTTGGAATGGGGGTTGAGGAAGGCCAGGCAGGGAGGGACCTTCTCCCGAACCTCTCCTTCCTCCTCTTCTTCCTCGATCTGGTGGTGGTCAGTGATGATCACCGGAATCCCCACTTCCAGGGCGTGGTCCAGGGCATCGAAAGCGGCAATCCCGTTATCACAAGTGATGATCAGAGCCACCCCCTCCTCCTTGGCCTGGTCCACCAGTCGGCGGTTGATCCCGTAGCCATCCGTGATCCGGTCAGGGATGGCATAGGATACTGCCCGGAAGGGATCCTCCCCCATCTCCCGAGCAAGAGAACGGAGGCCCTTGACCAGGATAGTTGTGGCTGCCACCCCGTCCTGGTCATAGTCCCCGATGATCCGGATGGGAAGACCTGAGGACAAGGTGTCCATGATGGCGGAGACAGCCAATTCCATTTGTTTGAAAAGATAGGGGTCATGAAGTCCCGAAAGATCCGGAGAAAAATAGGACTTGGCTTCTTCATAGGTCCGAATTCCCCGATTGGCCAGAAGAAGGGAAGCCAAGCTTGACATGCCGGTTTCTTCTTTCAAGCGTTTTGCTTCTCGACGATGATTCTTAATATACCAATCTGCCACATTTCCTCCTCTGAAAAAGAATAGAGACGGAATCCTCCGCCTCTAGGTCTATTCTATCCACTTCTTAAAGGTCGCTGTCTCCTCGGTCCTCATCCGGGTCATCCAAACCCCGATTGAAGGAAGCTTCTTCCTCTTCCCTGGCCAGGCGGTCGGCATTGGTTCTCTCGTCTTCTTCCGCCTTGCCCGCGTCGAATCCGGCCACCGGCTTTACGATGTAGGAAAGAGCCTGCTTTAAGAATTCAATCTCCTGGCCATCCTGACCGGTTTTGATAAAGAAGGAATCCTCAGTAATCCGGCTCACCTGTCCCCGGATCCCGCCAATGGTGACAATGGTATCTCCGATTTTCATTCCATCCTTCATTTTCTGGGCTTCCTGGGCCTTCTTCTTCTGGGGACGGAGGACTAAGAAGTAAAAGATGGCGATCATTCCGACAAACATTAAAATGGATTGGCTACCTTGGGGCATATTGATTCTCCTTTATTTTTACATGATAAACGAAATATCTTTCTTCTCTATTTTTCTTCAACGCCTCTATTATATCCAAAGAAACAAGTCCCTGGCAAGGAGGGCCTATTCCTCACCATAGGCCCTGAGGAAGTCTTTTTTGAAGGCTAAAAACCGGTCGTCAAAGATGGCTTTTCTCATTTGATCCATCAGAGAGATGAGGAAATGGAGGTTATGGATGGTCAAGAGGCGGGCTCCCAGGATCTCATTGACATTGAGGAGGTGACGGATATAGGCCCGGGTGTAGTTTTGACAGGTGTAGCAATTGCAATCCGGATCCAGGGGGCCGAAATCTTCCTTGTAGGCGGCATTTCTGACCGTCACTTTTCCTCGGTGGGTCATGGCCAGGCCATTTCGGGCCACCCGGGTGGGTAGGACGCAGTCAGCCATATCAATCCCCGCCTGGACCGACTCAAAAAGGTAGTCCGGACTTCCGATCCCCATGTTGTAGCGGGGCTTATCCTCCGGCAGCCTAGGGGCCGTATAATTCAGGATCCGGGTAAAGTCGGCATGGGGTTCGCCCACGGAGATGCCTCCGATGGCGTAGCCGTCCAGGTCACGGGCCGTTGTTTCCCGGAGGGACCGGTCCCGCAGGTCCTCAAAAAATCCCCCCTGAACGATGCCAAAGAGGGCCTGGTTGGAGTGGGTGTGGGCTTCCATGCACCGGTCCAACCAGCGGAGGGTCCTTTCCATGGAGGCCTCCGTATAAGCCCAATCCGCCTCATAGAATACGCATTCATCAAAGGCCATCATGATATCCGAACCCAGAACCTGTTGAACCTGGATGGAGACTTCCGGGCTGATGTGCTGGAGGGATCCGTCGATATGGGAGGAGAAGGTCACCCCCTCCTCGGTCATATCCTGGGGCTTGGCTAGGGAGAAAACCTGGAATCCCCCCGAGTCCGTCAAGATCGGCTTATCCCAGTGCATGAATTTGTGGAGTCCCCCCGCCTTTTCCATGATGTCCATGCCGGGACGGAGGAAGAGGTGGTAGGTATTGCCCAGGATAATCTGGGCGCCCAAATCTTTAAGCTCTTCCGGAGTCATGGTCTTGACCGTAGCCTTGGTCCCCACCGGCATGAATACCGGGGTCTTGATGTCTCCATGGGGAGTGTGGAGGATCCCCGCCCGGGCTCCACAGTCCTTGGATTGGTGTTGGAGTTCAAAAGAAACCGGTCTAGTCATGGTCTTCCCCATCCTGTTTAAAATTGGCAATCAGCATGGCATCCCCAAAGGAAAAAAAGCGGTAGCGCATATCATTGGCTGTCTTGTAAGCATTCATAATCTTGTCCTTCCCGGTAAAGGCGGCAATCATCATAATGAGTGACGATTTGGGGAGGTGGAAGTTGGTGATGATCCCATCGATGGCCTCATATTCAAAGCCGGGATAGATAAAGATATCGGTCCAGCCGGAATCCTCCACCATCTCCCCCTTTTTCTTCATCACCGACTCCAGAGTCCGGGTCACTGTGGTTCCCACGGCAATGACTCGGTGGCCTTCCGCCTTAGTCTGGCGGATCCGTTCAGCCGTTTCCTTGGGGAGGACATAGTATTCCGAATGCATGGCATGGTCTTCGACCTCTTCCTCCTTGACAGGGCGGAAGGTCCCCAAGCCGACATGGAGGGTTAAATAGGCGATATGGACCCCCATAGCGGCCAAGTCATCCAGAAGTTCCCTGGTGAAGTGTAGGCCGGCTGTGGGCGCTGCTGCGGACCCATTGACCCGGGCATAGACGGTCTGGTAGTCCTCCTTGTTTTTCAGCTTTTCTGTGATATAGGGAGGGAGGGGCATATTCCCCAGTCGGTCCAGGACTTCTTCCCAAATTCCTTCATAGTGGAATTCGATCAGGCGCTGGCCTTCTTCAATGATGTCCAAGACTTTTCCGGTCAATTCTTGGTCCTCGCCAAATTCAAGGACTTGTCCCTCTTTCACTTTCTTACCCGGCTTGACCAGGCACTCCCAAACCGACCCCTCACGATTCCGAAGGAGGAGGACTTCCACCTTCTCCCCCTTCCCCGGCCGGTGACCGAAGAGTCTAGCCGGAATTACCCGGGTATCATTCAGGACCAGGGTGTCCCCCGGTTCCAGGAACCGAGGGAGGTCATAAAAGTGGCCATGGTCAAGGGCCCCGGTCGACCGGTCCATGACCATGAGCCGGCAGTCCTCCCGCCGGTCGGTAGGATGTTGGGCAATTAATGCCGGGTCAAGTTGATAATCAAATTCACTGGTTTTCATAAAACTTCTTTCTCATTCCTCTTCAAGAATATCCATCTCCACCTGGCCCTCTTCTTCCGGGGGCTTTTCCCTATCTCCCGGCTTGCCGATATGGTCGGGCCTGGGTAGACCGTAATGGTCATAGGCCTTGGTGGTCAACATCCGGCCACGGGCCGTCCGGACTAAAAAGCCGATTTGGAGGAGGTAAGGTTCAATGACTTCTTCAATCGTCCCCGCCTCCATATTAGCGGAAGCCGCCATGGTGTCGATACCCACAGGTCCTCCTCCAAAGTGGGAGGCCAGGATCCGTATAATTTTTTCATCATTTTTATCCAGTCCCAGCCGGTCCACCTCCAACATTTCCAGGGCCTTCCGGGTTAATTCAAGGGTGATTCGACCATCCCCCTTGACCTGGGCATAGTCTCGGATCCTGCGGAGGAGGCGGTTGGCCACCCGGGGGGTTCCCCTGGACCGAAGGCCAATCTCATGGGCCGAATCCGGGTCCATCTCCACCCCCAAAAGAGAGGCTGACCGGCTGACGATTTGGGCCAGGTCCACACTGTCGTAGAGTTGGAGAGACATGAGGACGCCAAAACGGTCCCGTAGAGGGGAGGACAACATGCCGGCCCGGGTGGTGGCTCCTATTAGGGTGAAAGGAGACAAGTCCAGGCGGAGGCTCTGGGCCATGGTTCCCTTCCCGACCATGAGGTCAAGAGCGTAGTCCTCCATGGCCGGATAGAGGACTTCCTCCACATTCCGGTTAATCCGGTGGATTTCGTCGATAAAGAGGATATCCCCCGGCTGGAGGTTGGTCAAGATGGAGGCCAGGTCCCCCTGCTTGGAGATGGCCGGGCCGGATGTAATTTTGATATTGGCCCCCATTTCGTTGGATATAATGGTGGCCAGGGTGGTTTTCCCTAGACCCGGAGGGCCTGCCAAAAGGATATGGTCCAAGGCCTCACCTCTTTTCAGGGCAGCGTCGATGTAAATCTTTAACTGTTCCTTATTCTTTTTTTGACCGATATATTCATTGAGCCAACGTGGACGGATGGACCCCTCAAAAGGAACTTCTTCTTTGCTCAGGCCGGGTCCCACAATCCGGTGGCCATTTCTTTCAGACATCTTTCCTCCTTTCCGATGAATCGCCTATCCCCTAGGAAAGACGACGGAGGGCGTGGCGGATTCCTTCTTCCAGGGCTTCCTCGGGATTCCAATCCCTGAGGGCGTGTTCCGCCTCGTTGCGGGCATAACCCAGGTTGAGGAGGGCTTGGATGGCCACCTGGTAGTTCTGGGAATCACCGGGATCGGCCGATGGCCGGGCTTCTTCCGGCTGGACCTGGTAGCCCAATTTCTTGACCCGGTCCACCAGTTCTAAAATGATCCGGGAAGCCGTCTTGGCCCCCACCCCGGGAGCCCGGGCCAGGGTCTTGGGGTCGTTGTTGAGGATGGCTCCAATCACAGCATCCACCGTCAAGGCGGAGAGGATGGAGAGGGCAACCTTTGGGCCGATAGTGGAAACCCGGTTGAGAAGGAGGAAAAGGGTCCTTTCTTCTTCCTCATAGAAACCATATAGGCTGATGTCGTCCTCCCGAACCACCTGGACGGTATAGATTTTATAGCTTTCCCCCACACGAAAATGCGACATCGATTGAACAGATGCCGCAAGCTGGTAACCCATTCCATTGTTTTCGATGACCAGGCCTTCTTCGTCCAATTCGGTGACCTCGCCTTTGATATAAGAAATCATGCCTACTCCATTCGATAGTCTTCTCTGAAACGCTGGGAAAAAGCCAGGGTCATGGCAACCGCCAATCCGTCCGCCGCATCATCCGGCTTAGGAAGTTCCGTCAGGCCAAGTAGGGCTTGAATGGAACGCTGAATTTGAAGTTTATCCGCCCGTCCATAGCCGGTAATGGCCTGTTTGATTTGTGGAGGGGTGAATTCGTAAATGGGCAATCCTCTTTTTACCCCGGCCAGAATTTCCACTCCCCGGGCCTGGGCCACAGAAATGATGGTCGTCTTATTTCGGTAATAAAAGAGTTCTTCAAAGGCCATCTGATCCGGCTTGTATTCACCGATCAGTTTTCCCATTTCCCGGTCGATCATCCCTAAACGCTCCGGCAGAGGGGTTCCGGCCAGAGTTTCGATGCAGCCGTATTCCAAGGGGGTAATCTTTCCCCCATCCATCCGGATAACACCATAACCCACTAAGGCTAGGCCCGGATCGATACCCAGAAGGATCACCGCATATACCTTTCCAGAACGGCATCGTTGATCCCGTTCCAGATATTGTCTTTATAAATCCGACAAGCATTGGAAGCCAGGTACTGACGGAATTTCCGATAAATAAAATTAAGATCTTTTATAGTTAAAATGGACTCTTCCGAGGTCAGTTGGGAAAGATGGTCAAAGTCCAAAACGATCTGCCGGTCCAGGTGGTGGTTGACCTGGTAGATCTTTCCCTTGACGACTTTCTGGCTAAAAACATTACAGAAACGGTAGAGATCCTTATAATTATTGGTTTGGACCTTAAGCCAGTGGTAAAGTTGACTCTTCACCGCCATAGCCGGGCCGTTTTTGGCCGTTTGAAAGAGGATCCGTTGGTGCTTGAGCTCTTGGGGGGTGTAGGTCTCCAAGGCTACCCTCTCCAGCTTATCCACCCAATCCATGGACTCTTCCCTTCCTAAGGGATAAGCTTTCAGACAGATGGCCAGTTCAAAGCGGTGAACATCGTCATTGATGAGTTTTTGGATGGACCTCATGATGAAATACCGGTCCTTCCGGTCCGCAAGGGCCCGGAAGAGAGAGGTGTTGATGGCCTTCATCAGGACATAGCGGGGCTGGAGGTTGGAAGAGGGATGGTCCAAATCCATCATGGAAAGAAGGAGGTGAATGGAATCGCTATCACTTTCAAAAAGAAATTGATATTCCAAGCTTTCTTCCAGATCTTCTAATCGATCAAGCATTGTCTCCCTCCCTTCCATGAAAATGCTTTTATTACGGTATTTAATAGTATATCAAAAAATCAGACTTTGTCTGGGCGAAATCGGAAAGAATCCCGGCTTTTTTCTTAAAAAAAACCGCCTGTAAATACAGGCGGTTTACGTGCCATTGAGGATTCGAACCCCAGGCCTTCTGGTCCGTAGCCAGACGCTCTATCCAGCTGAGCTAATGGCACATATCAATTTTTCTGAACAAGCGGGTGAAGGGAATCGAACCCTCGTAGCCAGCTTGGAAGGCTGGAGCTCTACCACTGAGCTACACCCGCATAAGCGGAAGAGACTGCTTTTTAAGTGGTGGCCTAGCCTTCTTACATTATAGGATAGACTGACACTTATTTCAAGTTTAAGCGGCAGACGGGATTCGAACCCGCGACCCTCGCCTTGGCAAGGCGATGCTCTACCTCTGAGCCACTGCCGCATATTGAATTGGGCGAGAGCGGATTCGAACCACTGAAAGCTAAGCTAACGGATTTACAGTCCGTCCCGTTTGGCCACTTCGGTACTCGCCCTTATTGAAAACGACCCGGATGGGACTCGAACCCACGACCTCCAGCGTGACAGGCTGGCATTCTAAACCGACTGAACTACCGGGCCAAATGTGACCAATGACCCTACCGGGATTCGAACCCGGGATACCGCCGTGAGAGGGCGATGTCTTAACCGCTTGACCATAGGGCCTTAAATAGCGGAGAAGGGACTTGAACCCCTGACACTTCGGGTATGAACCGAATGCTCTAGCCAGCTGAGCTACTCCGCCAAAGATATTTAAGTAATTTCGGTGGCGGAGATGATTGCGGGGGCAGGATTCGAACCTGCGGCCTCCGGGTTATGAGCCCGACGAGATACCTCTTCTCCACCCCGCGCATTTAAGAACTGCAGATGCCGAGGACCGGGGTCGAACCGGTACGATCTTATCCAGATCGAGGGATTTTAAGTCCCTTGCGTCTGCCAATTCCGCCACCCCGGCAAACGCCTTGTGTAGGACTCGAACCTACGACAACGCGGTTAACAGCCGCGCGCTCTACCAGCTGAGCTAACAAGGCATACTGGACGCTGTTAGAATAGAAAGGCCCTCAAGCGAGGGTCTCCTACACCGGACCTCCATCACAGTGACTCACATAGTATAACAGGTGACTCGGTGGAATGCAAGTGGATTTCACAAGTTTTTTTACTGCATTTTACATAGGTGGCCTATTCCTCCTGATGGCGGACGACGTAGGCTAATCCAAAGCAACCCGGCCCGATATGGGTCCCGACGACCGGGCCCATCTGGGCAATTTCGCCATTGTGGTCCCCCAAAAGAGTTTGGGCATAGTCGATAAATTCTTTTCCCTCTTCCCCGGGATAGGTATAGATGAAATAGACCGGAAAGTCCGGGTCCACTTCTTCCGAATGATAGCGGTCAAGAATTTTCTTGATGGATGCCCGGATTCCACGCGCCTTTCCGTAAAGGCCAAGTACTCCCCCATCCATGGAGACGACCGGCTTGATGTTAAGCATCTTTCCTGCCAGACCAACGGCTGCAGGCAGTCGTCCGCCCTTAACTAGGTGGTCCAGGCCCATGAAAGTACCCATATAACGGAAATCGTCCCTACGCATTGTCACCCAGTCGACAATCTCCTGACTGGATTTTCCTTCTTCTTTCATCTTCACAGCCCATTCGGCCATCAGGGCCTGGCCCTTGCAGACCATATGGGAGTCGACAACATAGATTCCCCCATAACCGACAATTTCCTTGGCTTGAAGAGCCGTTTCATAGGTTGAGGAGAGGAAGGAGGACATGGTGATATAGACAATTTCTTCTCCCGCTTTCTTCCCTTCTTCAAAAACCCGGATCATGGATCCGATGGAAGGAGAAGAGGTTTTTGCTATTCCGGATTCTTCCAGACGACGGAAAAACCGGTCCTTGTCCTCTTCAACCTGGAAGGAAAAGACCCCGTCCGGAAAGTCAACACCGATATCAAAAAGGGAAAGACCGCGGATTTCTGCATCTTTTTTGGTCATATCTGAAGCTGTATCCGTGTAGATTATCATCCATCCCCCTTATTATCCAGCGGTTTAGCTTGGGCTTTTCTGAAAAAAAAACCGTCCTCTTGTGTGCCTTTTCTATGGTACTTGTTTTCAAGAGAAAACTCAACTCTCTCCTCGGCGGATGAACTTTGATTGCTCACCCGCCGGTGAAAGAGACGCACTATTTTTAATAGAGTTTTGCACCTGCCGGGATCCTGGGATCCAACATGATGAGGTGGAGCTTTTCTTCCCCTTCTTCCTCATGAATGGCCGAGAGAAGCATGCCCTCGGAGTCCACCCCCATCATCTTTCGGGGAGGAATGTTGCAGATGGCCAGGAGGGTCTTGCCTACCAGGTCCTCTGGGGCATAATTATCCCGGATTCCGCTCAAGATTGTCCTGCCCTCTTGACTTCCATCATCCAACTTAAATAGGAGGAGCTTCTTGCTCTTGGGCACTTCCTGGCAGTCCTTGACCTTGACAACACGGAGGTCCATCTTGGAGAAAGTATCAAAGTCCACCATTTCTTCAAAAAGAGGCTCTATTTTTACTTTGGAAAAATCAAGGTCTTCGGCCTTCAGATAGGGAATATCCAGGCCTTCTGATGGACCATCCTCCTTCTTTCCCCCATTTCCCAGCCCCAGAGGCTTCATGGTCGGGAAAAGAAGAACGTCACGAATGGAGGACTGGTTGGTCAGGACCATGATCATCCGGTCGATCCCGATTCCCAACCCCCCTGTGGGGGGAAGTCCAATCTCCAAGGCGTTGATAAAGTCTTCATCCATCATGCCCGCCTCATCATCCCCGCTCTCCCGGAGCTCCACCTGGTGGAGGAAGCGCTGGTGCTGGTCTTGGGCATCATTGAGTTCGGAGAAGGCATTGGCGATTTCCCAACCGCAGACAAAGGCTTCAAAGCGCTCCGTCATCTCCGGATCCTGGGGAGACCGCTTGGCTAAGGGAGAAATCTCCACCGGATACTCGTAGACAAAGGTGGGTTGGACCATCTGATCCTCGGCGTATTCATCAAAGAAACGGGAGAGGATCTTGCCCCAACCATCCGTTTTTTCATAGGGGATCTCATGCTTATCCGCCAAAGCCCTGGCTTCCTGGTCATCACGGACCTGGGAAAAGTCAATTCCGGCATATTCCTTGACAGCCTGGGTCATGGTAATCCGCTTCCAGGGCGGCTTGAAGTCCACTTCCCGGCCCTGGTAGTCGATTTTGGTCGTCCCATAAATCTTTTCACAAACATAGGCGATCATGTTCTCCGTGATCTCCATCATCCCCTCGTAGTCGGTATAGGCTTGGTAAAGTTCCATGGCGGTGTATTCCGGGTTATGGGTGGCATCCATGCCCTCATTCCGGAACATCCGCCCCATCTCGTAGACCCGGTCAAAGCCGCCGACAATCAGGCGCTTGAGATAGAGCTCATTGGCAATCCGGAGGTACATGTCAATGTCCAAGCTGTTGTGGTGGGTGATAAAGGGGCGGGCGTTAGCTCCTCCGACGATGGTGTTCAGGATAGGGGTTTCCACCTCCAAGAATCCTCGGCCATCCAGGAATTCACGGATGGAGGAGATGATGACCGACCGCTTGAGGAAGACGTCTTTGACTTCCGGATTCATAATTAGGTCAACATAGCGCTGGCGGTAACGGAGGTCCGGATCCTTCAGACCATGGAATTTTTCCGGGAGCGGACGGATGGATTTGGTCAGGAGGGTAATGGTCTTGGCTGCGATGGATTTCTCCCCCCGGTCCGACTCCACGACCAGGCCGGAGACGCCGATGATGTCTCCGATATCCAAAAGGTCAATCACGGAAAAATCGTCCATTTCATTAAAACGGGCGATGATTTGGATCTTACCAAAGCCATCCTGGACATCCATGAAGGAAATCTTACCATGTCCCCTTTTGGCCAGGATCCGACCGGCAATGGTGACTTCTTTCCCCTCATAGTCTTCAAAACGGTCCACCAGGTCATCATTATGGGCAGTCACCGTAAACTTGGTGATTTCATGGGGATTTTTGTTTTCTTTTTTTAATTGATTGAGCTTATCAATCCGGATCCTGATCAGTTCGTTATCGGTAAGGTCTTTCCTGGCCATGGCCGCTCCTTTCATAAAAACACCCTAGCCCCTAGCTGAAACGGGGCGGTTAACTCAACACCTTCAAAATCTTATATTCGATCTTTCCGACAGGCGCCTCAACGAGGACCGTTTCTCCTTCCCGGTGACCTAGAAGGGCCTTGCCCAAGGGGGATTCCAGAGAAATGATATTGGACCGTGGGTTGGCCTCAGTAACGCCTTTAATCGTCATGGTAAGCTCCTCATCGAACTCCATGTCCAAAACAACCACTTCCGAGCCCAAGGTGATCTCCCCGGTGTTGGTCGCCGGGTCCTTATCAAAGATTTCAGACCGCTCCAGGATGCTTTCAATTTCCTGGATCTCCCCTTCCAACTTGGCCTGCTCTTCCTTGGCAGCATCATATTCCGCATTTTCAGACAAGTCGCCAAAGCCTCTGGCCACCTTGATTTTTTCGGTAACCTTGGGTCTTTCTACCGTTTTCAGATAGTTGAGCTTGTTTTTCAATTCCTCATAACCCTGGCGGGTAATAATATTCTTTTGTTGATCCATAATATACTCCTTAAAAAATAGAGCAGGAGTCCACTCCTGCTAGCTTGATTATAGGATTTGCCGGCTTTCTTGTCAATGAAATGGGGTTATAGACGGGGGTCTTTCTTTCTCTCCTCCGCCCTGAGTTCACCGATGGATTTGGTGGTCACTTGACCGGAAGGAATGGAAAATTCCTCCAAAAACCGGTTCAAGGCTTCTACGGAGGGCCCCTCTACTTCAATATATGGATAAGAAAGGGTTTGGGCATCCCATTGGTCAAACTCAACCCGGAAGTCTTTATAAAAGAAGGTGTGTCGGGTTTTATAGCCTTCCTCCCGGATATCATAGCCCAATTGGTCGAGGAGACTGAGCAGGAGGTCTCCTTCTTCCGGCTGGATATGAACCGTAGTCTCTTCATTAATCCTGGCTCCGGCCCCCTCCAATCGCTCTTTGTAGGTAAATTCCAGGGGGAGGGTCTCTCCCCCCTTGACCACCTTTCTTAACCTGAGATAGGCATGGTCGGGCACTGGGTGGCTGGAAGAAGAAATCCGGATATTGGTCTGGACTTCTTCCCCTTGGTCACTTGCCCCCTTGTCCAGAAGGGCTTGAATCAGGGCTTCCTTGTCATGACCGATAATCTTAATTTCCCTCTCCTTCATCCTCTCCCTACTTTCTTATTTTAGTTCTTGAACTCATCCTGGAGGATATTAAGGAGGACCTGGGCTTCTTCCTCGCTGAAGGTGATGCCTTTGGACATCCGTGTATGGTCGGGGTTCCAGGACCGCATATCATATTTTGCCGGACGTTCATTCCAGGAGACCAGATTGAGTTCCTTGGTCCATCCTTTGGCATCGGTGCTTAGAACACCCAGTCTTTCTACCAAGTCATATTTAATCTCTGCCATTTCTTTTCCTCCTTTTAAAAGATCCGATTAGGGACCATAATGTTTCAACGATCTGTCGTCCCGTTGAACCTGCCGTATTAACCGTCTTTTTAGTGTATCATAAAGTTAACCATGAACAAGCACAAGCGGTGAGATGAGAAGAAAGGATAGACAATGACCATGAAAATCGAAAAAATTGAATACGATGAGAAGAAAAATTGGTTTGTCTACCAAGTCTCCAGTGGGGAGATCTTCCATCTCACTTATGAAAGCTATATCAAGCTGGCTCTCCATAAGGGCCACCCTATTTCTCCGGAAACTCATGATTTCATGGAGGCGGAAGACCAGAGAAACCTGGCCCGCTTTCGTGGGGAGGCCTATGCCCTCTACCAACCGAGGACCGCTTTCGAGATCAATCAGAAATTGATTCGAGAAGGCATCCGTGAAGACGTTCGTCGAGATGTTCTGGTCTGGCTGGAAAAACGGGGTCTGGTGGATGATGCCCGCTATGCCGCCCGCTACGCCCAAGAGAAGGCCCGGACCAAGTCCTGGTCAAAAAGAAAAATCTTTGCCATGCTCCGGCAAAAAGGGGTCTCCCCTGATTTCATTAAGCCCGCTTTAGACGGTCTGGACAATGACCTTGAACGGGAGAATATCGAAAGGATTTTGGATCGGAAATATAGGCGGCGGGACCTTTCCGATCAAAAGGACTTCAACCGCACCTACCAGGCCTTGGTCCGAAGGGGATTCCCTTCCGGTTTGGTCCTCGAGGCTATGAAGGTCAAGGCCAAAAAGGAGGACGGGGATGTTGAATGAAGAAAAGACCTATACCACCTATATTCTGAAATGTTCTGACGGGACCTACTACACCGGTTATGCCCGGTCCCTGGAAGACCGGATCCGCCTCCACCAGGAGGGACGGGGGGCTAAGTACACCCGATCCCGGAGGCCGGTCCGACTGGCAGCCTCATGGCCCTTCTCCTCACGTTCTACGGCCATGAAGCTGGAGGCTGCCATTAAAAAATGCAGTCATAAAGAAAAGGAGGTCCTGGTCCAAAAAAAGCCCTCCCCCAAGCAAATGGAAGAGGACTTTCTGAAAAACAATAAAATCCGGGGTTAATTATTGTAAATGATTTGGGGCTGTGATAGGCGCTGGTGGAGGAATTGGTCTCGGATGAGGGAGGCTGTGTCCCCACTATAGTGGGCAATGGAGACCACCGAAGAATCCGACTTAAGCTGGATGGACACTGCGGATTTTGGATCCAGGGATCCCTGGGAAATGTGAAAATAGTGGAGCTCATCCTCTGTTTTCACCAAAATCAAGTCTTGGTCCGGAGGAGACGAGGCCGTTTGGACCCCAGTAAAACGGGTGGTGACCTTGGACCAGGATACCGGATTCTTGCTGGTTTCAAAGATGGGAAGGTCTGTGGTCAAGTTGATGGGGATCAGAGCACTGACATAGCGTTCCCCCACCTTCCAAAACTTGGAGGTTACAAAAGACCAGTTGACCGTTTCCCGGATAACTCCAATATTATAAAGGTCCGTTTCTTCATCATTATCTTTAATCAACCCCTGGGGATCCGTGAAAGACTTCTGGGTTTGAATCTGCTCCTTAAAGGCCTGGACCTCGCTCAAAGGAGCTATGTCTTTCACTGAAAGAGACAAGGGGACTACCAGGTCATCCAGTCGGCGGAGTTCATACCTCCGTGGCGCTTCCTTTTTTGCTGCAGGATTCTTCCTGGAAAAAGAGACCATATTATTTCCTATATAAGTCACCTGGCGGGCGTTCTGATCCATGAGAACCTCCGCTTTTTTCCTGTCCGGATCTGAAGCAGAATAGTAAATAAACTTACCCTGACGAAGGTTGGTTTGGGGGTTGATACGAGAAGGCTCATAAGCCAAGATGTAGGCCTGGTTTTCACTATCCACGGTAAAAAGCCCCGTTGTTTTCGAGATGATGGGTTTTTCGCTTTTAGGATCATCAAAGATCATGTAGGTTGAATAAGAATCTACCGGCTCTCCATCATCAGTTTCCACCGTTTCACGAAGACCGACCAGACTCATTCGGAGGTTCTTCGTCGCCAGTCCCGGCTGCTTGACCTCTTTTACCGCAGAAAACTTCAAATAGTTCTCCACCATTTTCTGGGGAACCTGGTTGCTTTCTTTGGTCAGGAAGTAGAGGGTGGAATCATAGATAAAGAAAACCCGACCATCACTGAGTTCAACCAAGTCCAGGGAAAAAACATCGCTGTCTCGGATCATTAATATAGTGGCTTCTTCTGCCTTTAGGTCTTTGGCGGATTGATTAATCAGACGGCTCTTCAAATAATCATCCAAACGGACAAACTTCGCTGAAAAAGTCGGTTTGTTGGTAATGTAATCTTTGATGGCCACCAGTTGAGGAGTCAAGCAAAAAGCATCGCCTTCCTTGAAAGCAAGCTTCCCCCCATTCTGGGCGCCGGTTGGGACAATTTTCGATATTCTCCAAAGGCCAATCAAGGGAAGATCTTTGTTTTTAGGGGCTTCGATAGTATCCAGGGTGACCGTGTTTGAGTCACCGGACCCTGAACTACAGGCGGTTAGGAAGAGACAAAAAAGGAGGGCCAAGATTGTCCCTTTAATTATTGAACGAAAAAAAGAATGGCGCATAAGGATCCTCCTAGACCAATGAAACCGGCAGGACCATGGTAACCGTTGTTCCCGCTCCCAGCTTTGATTTAATGGTTAATGAGCCTCCATGAGCCTTAGCAATCTCTTCGCAAATGGAAAGGCCCAGGCCGGAATGGGACTGGGAGGAAGACCCCTTCCAAAATTTCTCGGTCACCAGGTGGATTTCTTCTTCAGAAATCCCGATCCCGGTATCGGTAATCGAAGCGGTAACCATGTTATCTTCTTCCTGAATCTCAAAGAAAATGGTCCCCCCCTCATTGGTGAACTTGATGGCATTGTCCAGAACGTTGAGGAACATCTGCTTAATTCGGTTTTCGTCAGCCATAATAGGAATGACATTGGAAGAATAGCGATAGACGACATCAATCTTTTTTTCCTGGGTCCTTGGGCGAACCTGAGAAATAAGGTGGTTAGCTACGTCAACCAGGTCAATTTCCGTCTTGGACAGTTTGATCCGTCCGGAAGAAAATCGGGAAAAATCCAAAAGGTCCTCCACCATGGCGGAAAGACGCTCGGATTCCTTCTCAATAATCTTTAGTCCCTCTTCTTGGATTTCCTGGCTGATCCCCGGGGTTTGGAGGGTGATGGACCAACCCTTAATGGAAGTCATAGGGGTCCTCAGCTCATGGGAAATAGAGGAGATGAAGTCGTTCTTCAGCTTGTCCTTTTCCTGGAGGTTATCCGACATGATATTCATGGTACGAGCCAAGTCCCCGATTTCCCCCATGTTGTCTTCATCCGCTCGAACATCCAGCTGACCATCGGCCAACTTGTTGGCTACTCGGGTTAGATTTTTTATGGGCTTTAAAATCGAAGCGGAAACAAAGAAAGAAATGGTGACACCCAGGATAAGGGCAAAGACGGCAAAAACCAAGGAAAGGAGGACCCTCTGATTAATCATGGAATTCACCGGATCCAAAGAGGTGGTCAAACGAAGGATTCCCACCTGATTGGTTTGGTTCCAAAGGGGTTGGGAAAGGGACATGACAGGCTCATCGGTATAGGATGGCGTGTAAACCAGGTGTCCGGTCCGGTTTTCCTGGGCTTCTTTCACATCCGGTGTCTCCAAAACCGTCCCCAATTGCTTGGAGGCAATAGAGTCAAAAAGCACCTTTCCTGAATTGGAAAGAATCTGTACTTGTGAAGCATTGGACCGATAAAACTGGTTTTTGTTTTCAGTGACGACTGCATTCAGATCCTGGTTGGAAAGGTAGGTCAGGAAAAGGTCGGAATTGTAGTTGGCTTGGGTGGAAAGGGTGGCTGCGACATTCTCATAATAATAGGACTTAGTCGAGTGGAGGTAAAAGAGCTCAAAAACCAAGATGACTAAAAAAATAACCACAGCAAAAAGACCCATCACTCGGAAAGAAATGGTATCCGTCACCGTATGGGTATTTCGCCGAAAATCTTTTGCCCTGGATTCGATTTTTACTTGATCTTCTTCCACCGGTATCCCACTCCCCATACAGTTTCTAAATAGACAGGCTTGGCCGGATTTTCTTCCACCTTAGCCCGGATTCTTCGGACATTGACATCGACAATTTTGGTCTCCCCATTATAGTCTTCTCCCCAGATGGCGGACAGGATGAAATCTCGGCTTAATGCCTTGCCCGACTCCTCGAAGAACAGCTTGATGATGGACAGCTCCGTTGGGGTTAAGTCAATTTCCCGACCCTCTTTATAAAGCGTTCTGGCTTCCAAGTCCAGAACAAAGGGGCCTTGCTCAATCCTCAACTCTTCCTCATCCGTATCGATGTCCAACCGACGGATCAGGGACTGGATTCGGAGGACCAGCTCATGGGGGTTAAAGGGTTTGATCATGTAATCGTCCGTCCCCTTCTCCAAGCCCAAGATTCGGTCCACATCCTGGCTTTTTGCCGTAAGCATGATAATTCCAATTTTTGGTCTTTCACGACGGAGAGTTTCACAAACATCATATCCGGAAATCCCGGGAAGCATGAGGTCAAGAATAGCCAGGTCCGGCTCTACCCGGCGGGCAATTTCCAATCCTTCCTCCCCACTTTCCGCCTCATAGATTTTCCATCCTTCCTGTTCTAAATTGATCCTTGTGAACTTCCGGATGGCTTCTTCATCTTCTACCAAAAGAATTTTAACGGCCATGGATCCCCCTTTCATTTTGGAATGCTCGGTCAACCGCTAGCTTCAGTCTATCAAATTCAGCCCTCTGGTTGGAAAAAACTTTCAACCCTTCTAATTCATCCATCCCCTCGATTTCATGGAAAACCAGACCAAAAGAAAGAAGAAGTTGGTGGGGAAAGGAACCATCTCCCTTCTTCCCGTATCGCCGATCCCCAACAAGGGGGTGACCGATGGAAGCCAGGTGAGCCCGGATCTGGTGGTAGCGGCCGGTCCGGAGGCGGACTTGAATGTAAGACCAATCCGGATGGCCTTCCAGAACTTCCACCTCCGTGATGGCCTCCTGACCCTCTTGAGAAAGCTCCATGGTCTGTCCCTGCTTTTCCAGGGGTCGATCGATGGTAAAATGACCTTCCATAAATCCGTGGCAGTAGGCCCGATAGTATTTGTCAATCCTTCCTTCAGAAAGTGCCCGGTTTATCGCCAAGGCCCCCCTATGGCTCTTCAGGCCAATAACCAGGCCGGCTGTATTAAAATCCAGACGATTAGCCAAGGCAGGTCGGAAGGAGTGCTCCAATCGAGGGATATAGTCCCCCTTGTCGATCAGATAGGCCTCCAGGGCATCGACCAGGTTATTTCCGTAATCTTTTTTTGATGCCGCATGGGATAGGAGGCCGGCCGGCTTGTCGATAATACAGATATGGTCATCCTCATAGAGAATGGATAGTGAAATTCTTGACCGACGAGGTCTGGTTTCCTCTTCTAAAGGTTGAAGGACCTCCTCGTAGAGGTAAAATTGGATCCGATCTCCCACCGCTATGATTTGTTCCGCTCTTGCCCTCTGTTTGTTCACCTTAATCTTCTTTTTCCGAACCTGTTTTTGGAGGAAAGACGGGGATGCTTTGGGCAAATATTTGGAAAGGAAGCGGTCCAGGCGCTGTCCCCCATCATTCGGTCCAATTTCAATTTCCCTCATTTCCCCGTCTCCTTCCTTTTTCTTTTCTTCCATCCTTAACCAATAGATAGAAAAGGGTAAAAAAACAGCGCTTCCGGAGGAAGCGCCGCTTCGCTTGCATGAAACTTAGTCGTCCAGCTCTACAAATTGAAGATCGGCATCCACCGGGAAATCTTCCTTTTTCAGGGCTAAACCCATATAGATCTGAACATTGTTCTTATCCGCAAGTTGGCGGAAGCGGGGAATCAGGTCATGGATCTTATCCGAAAAATCGATTAAGTCATAGAGACCATCCAGATAAAGCTTCTCAATATCATAGTCAGAAGCAACGATACCGGCTAAAAATCCTTCCAAAAGATCCAGGTTGTCAATTCCAAATTCATGAGCATCAATTAAGCGAACGTCATGGTCCAGGGAGAAAATCTGTGCATTATCGGAGTCAATGAAGACAATATTTCCATTGCCGGATCGTTTTTCAGCATTCGCTTCTTGAATGAGATAGTTGGTTTTTCCGGATCCGGATGGTCCTAAAACAAATGTCAGCATGGCTACCCTCTTTCTATTTATTCCTTCTTTTCATTGGTTACAATATTGTCCAGGCTAGAACTTAGTCAAGATCCTCGTCTTCCCAATCATCCGCCTCCAATTCTTCCTCGTCCATGAGACGGGTGAATTCATCGGCGGCCCGGGTAAACTCCTCCTCGGATTCAATCATGGTTAATTCAACTTCATCCGAGTTCGGCGATTCTTGATATTCATAGAGCAAGACTTTTCCGTCTTCATCATCCACTGCCAGAAGGGCAATATACTCCTTGCCTTCCAGGGGATAAATGGCTAGGACTTCACATTCAACCTGGCTATCATCCTCAAGGGTCAATAAAAGGCTTTCCTTCTGGTGGTCATGATGGTCATGCCCACACTGGCAATCATGGCCATGTTCGTCCGCTTGGATCCGGTCATTTTGGCTGTTATCGGTCATAGTCTCCTCCATAAAAATTAAAGTCATCGCTTTCCACCATTATACACTTTCCCTCTCCTCTTCCCTAGCCCCTGTTGAAATTTCTTTGACCAATTCCCGAAGAAGAGTAAAGTTTCGGAGGCAGGATTGGGCATCCAGCCTTTCAAAGGGGGTATGGGCCTGTTCAATGGTCGGCCCCATGGAAAGAATATCCAGGTCCGGATTTTTCTTGGCAAAGATGCTTGTTTCCAGGCCCGTATGGATAGTTTGCACCTGAGCCTCTTGTCCGAACAGTTTCAAATAGGTTTTCCGGTAGGCCTTTCGGAGTAAAGAGTCTTCCTTGGATTCCCATACAGGATAAAGCAGGTGAAAGTCACCATAAGCCTGGAAGACCCTGTTGATTTCCTGAACTCTTCCATTGAGTTCTTCCAAAAGGGTGTAAGACAGAGACCGGGAGAGGATGGTGAAGGAAAGGACCTCATGACCGGTTTCTACCAAGGCAAGATTAGTGGACGTCACCACCTGATTTTTATCCTCCGAGAGGTCCTGAATTCCGTGTGGAAGGGATTCTAATAGGGAGAGGACCCTCTGGCTGACCATTTTACCGAGGGGGCGAATTCGCTCGGAAGAAGGGGTCATGGTGATAAATACATCCGGATCACTTTTCAGGAGGGCTTCTTTCATTTTCCCTCCCACCTCGTCCAAGCTTTCCCGGAAGAAATTTTCTCCTGCTCTTGGAAAAGCGACCAGGGCGAAGGCATGGTCAGGGATAGCGTTGGAAGCAAGGCCAGCCTTCAAAGATACCAGGCGATAGTCCAGGTTTTCCGGAAGCTTACGGAGGAGCTCGGCCATGGACTTAATCGCATTGGTATGGATATCTAAGATGGAAATGCCGGAGTGGCCTCCACGGAGGCCGCCCAACTCAATCCGAGCTAAAGACCAGTCCTCAGGAAGGTCTTCCCGGTCCAGGTCCATTTGAAAATGGCCGACGACCGAACCCGGGCTGGCATCAACGGCGATCCCTTCCTGCTCGCTATCCAGGTTAATCAGAAAATCTCCGGATAGAAGGTCGGGGTCCAAAGCCTTGGCCCCGTCCATCCCCACCTCCTCTTCCTTGGTGAAAATGAGCCGGGTCCTGGGTCGATCCTTTTCCTGGGCGATAAAAGCCAGGGCCGTGGCAAGACCAATTCCGTCATCGGCGCCCAAGCTGGTCTCCTTGGCCCGGATCCAACCGTCCTCGAAAAACCAATCCACTCCTTGGCTCGCAGGATCCCGGTTGGCACCGGGCCCTTGTCGACAGACCATGTCCATATGAGCCTGGAGGATCATGAAGGGGTCCTCTTCCCTCCCCGGTCCGGCAGGTGCTTCAATAATGATATTTCCATAATCATCTGAAAAGGCCTGGCAACCCAATTCCCTGCCCATGGAAATCAGGGCCTTGCCCAAGACCTCCTCATGGCGGGAAGGACGGGCTATGGCAGCGATTTTTTTAAAATACTGGAAGATGGGATGGGAGAGCACTTCCTCTCCTTCAAAATCTCCTCCTATCTGGTCAAACTCTTTATGATTACCGCTTATCATTTCGGTCCTTTGATGGATTGATAGACAAGCCATCCCCTTCGAAACGAACAGCCCCTGTTTTCAGGAGCCGTCCAACGGACCGCTTGAATTGGGCCTTGGACATGCCGAAGAGGAGCTTGATATCCGCGGGAGAGGACTTGTCATTGACGCGGAGGAAGCCATGGTTGGCCGAAAGGGTCTGGTAGATGGTTCGGGCATCTTCATCCAACCTCTGATAGGCCCGAGTTTTCATGGATAGGTCCACCTTCCCGTCTTCTTTCACATGGGTTACCCGGCAGGTTACTTCTTCACCAATTTGTAAAATTCCTTCCGTCTTATCGGTGGGAATCAGACCATTGTACTTTCCCTCAACCAAGCAGAAAGACCCGTAGTCCCTATTTTTCGCATAGACCTTGGCTTGGACCTGGTCGTTTTCCTTCAATCCCCTGGCCGGTTGGAAATAGGAATTCACTTTCATAGTCGCTGCCAAACAACCTTCTCTATCCAAATAGCAGGCGACCAAGACCTGGTCCTCCTTTTTCAGTTTTCCTATGATCTCGTTTCTTGGAAGGAAGAGATCTTTGGGCAGGCCCCAGTGGAGGAAGGCTCCGATTCGGGCTGTGTCCACCACCTCCAGGATTGCAAGACCACCCAATTCAATCATGACCTCTCGGGTTGTTGCGATGGGTCGGTCCTCACTATCCGTATATAAATAAACATCCAGGATCTGGCCAACTTGGGCATCTTCCGGACATTCTTTTTTGGGCAAAAGGATGTTTCCTTCTAAGATTGCTCCCATGGGCCGGATCCGTTCAATTTTTAAGTATTGGCGTTTTCCAAGTTCCATGTTTAACTCCCTAGTCTTCCATTATGTTTTTTACGAGCTTGTCCACCTGTTTGGTCTTGGGAAAGGTAAATCCCTCTCCCATGACTTCACTGGCGCTATAAACGTAGAAAAAGGCAGTGGGGTCGATTCTTTCTACCAGGGTCTTTATCTTCGCATACTCCTGCTTCCGGACGATGGTAACAATCGTCTCTTTTTCTTTCTTGGTAAAACCGCCCCGGCTGGAAAGAAGGGTAACCCCCCTCTTGAGGTCTTGCATGATAAAGGCGCAAACCTCATCCTGTTTTTTCGTGATGATATTCAGGACCATCCGCCGGTCTAAACCGGTGATGGCATAGTCCAGGATCGCCGATTGAACCATAATAGCCACGACTGCATAAAGAGCCTTGTTGACCGAAATGAAAATGCCGGATAAAAGGACGACCACTCCATCCGAAATCAGGAAGCCGGTCGAATAGGAAATCCCGAAGTGAACATTGAGGATTTTTGTGACGATATCCGTCCCCCCGGTTGAAGCATTCTGGAGAAAGACAAAGGTCAAGCCGATCCCATAAAGTGTTGCCCCAATGATGAGGGCGATAATGGGAGAATCCGTAAGGGGTTCGGAAGGCATGAAATATCTTTCCATAAAAAAAACGGGAAGAGAATAGGAAAAAGCGCCGAAGAGGGTGTAGACGCCAAATGACCGGTCCAGGCAAATTAAACCGATGACAAAGAAAAGAACATTGCCCAGGTTCATTAATAAACCAACCGGCAAGAAGGGAAAAATCTGGTTGATGATAATGGACAGACCGGATACCCCGCCGGCAGCCAGGTTATAGGGGACATAAAAATAGGTTGCCCCCAAGGACATAATAAATGAACCGAGAAAAATTAATGATAATTTTTTTAAGGTCGCCTGCACAAGATTTCCCTCCTTCTCATCCTTCGTAAAATTCGGTCGTAATCAGTAAGAAATCGGGCCTGACTTCCCGGGGGAAATCAGCCCGATTTCTATTTTACCATAGAACCGTTTTCAAGAAAAAGGCCCATTGAATTCTTTCAAGGATTTGTAAAATTACCCATCCTGAATCTGAATATGCTTTCGATGAAAAGACCGGATGGCTAGATTGAGGAGAAAGATGAAGACACCGATCAAGACAATGGCTCCACCGGGCTTTAAAGAAAAGTAGTAGGAAAGGGTTAGACCGGAGAGGACCATGGCCATTCCCCAGAGGATTGACCGACGGACGGCGGATCCATAGGAATGACAGGTGATCATGGCCGTAGCCACCGGGAGGATGAGAAGGGAGGAGACCATGAGGACGCCAATCGTCTTGGAGGCGATGGCAATGGTCAGGGCGAGGAGAAAGGTAAAGAAAGAATCAATCCCCTCCGCCGGAAGGCCGGAAATTCTCGCCCCTACCGGATCCAGGCTTAGGAAAGCTAAGGGACCGTAAAAAAGAACAAAAGAAAGGCTGATAACCAGGGAGAGAGCCGCAACGATCAGGACATCCTGAGTAGAGCTGGAGACAATGGACCCGAAGAGATAGGATTCCATATTCGCTCCCATGGGAACCCAATCGGTGAAGAGAGAGGCCAGACCTACCCCAAGGGAAAGTACCATAGCCGTGGCCAGGTCTCCGTTCTTCGGAAATTTTCGCCGAAGGCCTTCAATGGCAAAGGCCCCGACCAGGGTCATAAGGATGGCCCCATAAATAGGAGCAATGCCTAAGACCAGGCCCAGGCCGATTCCTGCCAGGGAACTGTGGGCCAGGGCATCTCCGATGGTCGATGTCCGCCGGTTGACGACCACCACTCCCATCATGGGGATGGTCAAGCCAAGAAGGAGTCCAACCAGCAAAGCTCTTTGCATAAAGGCATAACTTAGCATGACAACTCCAGTCTATGGTCAGAAATCTCATAAGTCTTCCCCCAATGAGACTTGCCCAGGGCGGTTTCATGGGTCACCATGATCACGGTCATGTCATGAACCCGGTTCATATGGTCCAGGATGTCAAAAAGAACTTTCTTATGGGCCTCATCCACACCTACCGTGGGTTCATCCAGGAGGAGGACCTTGGGTTCCTTGACCAGGGCCTTGGCAATTAGGATCCTTTGTTTTTGGCCCCCGGATAAGTCGTGGAAGTTGGTCTTCGCGAAGTCCTCCATACCCAGGTGGTGAAGGGAGTAGGCAATTTGCTCCTTTTCTCCCCGGGTCCGGTAGAAGCGGGGAAAAATTTCCCCCGTGAGTCCCAGACCCACCATCTCCTCGCAAGAAATGGGAAAAGCCGACTGGTTGGCTGGATCCACTTGGGGAACATAACCTATAGCTTTCCTAACCTCCCTGGTAAAAGATCTTTTCCCGAACACGAGGATCTCACCCCCGTCCGGATGGAGTTCCCCGGCCAAAATTCGGAGGAGGGTGGACTTCCCTCCCCCATTTTCTCCAAGAATGCCCACATAATCCCCTTGATGGATATCCAAATTAATCCCACGAAGGACCGGACCCGATTCATAGGAAAAAGAAAGATCCTTTATTTGGTAGACCGGCTGATTCTTCATTATTCCCCGTCTCCACTTTCTCCTTCAAAAGATTGGACAATAGACTCCAAATTCTTTTCCATGAGGGTAAAATAGTTTTCTCCCTTTTCCCTCTCCTTATCATCAATGCTTTCGATGGTATATAAGGGGAGGGCTTTTCCGGCAATCTCCATGGCCAGGTTCTGGGCAGCTGAGTCATCTCCAAAGCCCTCATAGAATATTGTGGTAATTCCTTGTGAAGTCGCTAAGTCAACGATTTGCCGGATCTTCCCGGCAGAAAGCTGACCATCCGCATGGTGACCCTGGAGGCCCACCTGTTGGAAGCCGTAGTCCCGGCAAAGGTAGGAAAAGGCCAGGTGGGGAACAATCAGGGTCTTCCCTTCTTTTCCGGCCAAAGCCTTGGAATACTTGTCGTCCAGGTCCTGAAATGTCTTCTCCAGCTTGCCCCATTGATCCTTAAAATAATCCTTATCCGCAGGATCCAGGTCAACCAAGGCCTGGTAGACATTTTTCGCCTGGATTCTTCCTGCTTTGAGAGAGGTCCAGAAATGGGGGTCCTTTCCCCCGTGGTCGTGGCCATGGTCCTCATCATGGTTATGGCCCTCATCGTGGTCGTGGTCTTCGTCATGGTCGTGATCTTCATCATGGTCATGTTCAGCCATGATAATATCAATGCCTTGGCTGGTATCCACCAACTTGAGGGTGGGCTCCAGGGAAGCGCTGACTTTTTCCAACCATCCCTCCAGACCCGCACCGTTAATCAAGAAAAGATCGGCCTGGTTGATCTTCCGGATCAAGTCCGGACTAGGTTCCCAGTGGTGGAGGTCTCCCCCTCCCTGGACCAGGTTTTTCACCTCAACTTTTTCCCCGCCAATCATCCGGGCAAAATCATAGAGGGCCGGTGTGGTCACATAGACCTTCCGTTGGGATTCCTTTTTACCAGATTCTTCCGATTCATGGGTCGTCTTCTTCCCACATCCTGCAAGTACAAGAGCAAGGGAAAAAACAAGAAATAGGGATAAAATTGTTTTTCTTCGCATTTTCAGTCTCCTTCTTTATTCATTCGATAATTTGATCAAATGTCTTAAAGACAAAGAATGAGGAAGCCAGAGCTTCCTCATTCCGATTCATTCTTTTCTTCTATTGTAACGAAGAAGGAAATTTCTTCAATCTTTCAAAGAAACTTTCAAATGTTTTTACTGGACCGGGTTTTCAGCGATCAGCTTCTCCACCTTATCCAAGCGGCCAGCGGCCAATATCTTTTCAGCAAAGGCCTGGGCGGAGTCAAGCCGGGCACCAAGGACCAGGTCCTTGACCTTGGCCACCTGGGACCCCACCACAGAAAACTCATCCAGTCCCATGCCCAGGAGCATATAGGTAGCCCTGTGGTCGGAAGCAAAACCACCGCACATGCCGCACCACTTGCCGGCCCCATGAGCCGCATCAATGACTCTTTTTATAGCCCGGAGGACCGAGGGCTGGTAGGAATTGTAGATGCCGGCGACCTTATCATTCCCCCGATCAGCAGCAAGAATATACTGGGTTAGATCGTTGGTCCCTATAGAGAAGAAGTCGCAATACCGGGCCAGGTCATCCGCAATGAGGACCGAAGCCGGGGTCTCGATCATGATTCCTACTTCCATCTCCTCATTAAAAGGAATTCCTTCCTGGCGGAGGTCCTCTTTTATCGAGGCGATCCGGTCCTGGGCCTCCAAGATTTCATCTACGGAAACCACCATGGGCAAAAAGAGTTTCACATTGCCAAAGGCGGATGCCCGGAGGATGGCCCGTACCTGGGTTTCAAAAACCTCCGGGAGGTCGAAGGAAATCCGCAGGGCACGCCAACCTAAAAAAGGATTGTCCTCCTTAGGAAAGTCAAAGTAGGAAAGGGACTTGTCTCCCCCGATATCCAGGGTCCGAATAAGGAGGGGGGACTGACCCAATCTTGAAGCCGCTGCCTGATAGACCTGAAATTGTTCTTCTTCGCTGGGGAAATGGTCATTTTCCATATAGAGAAATTCTGTCCGGAAGAGACCAACCCCGTCGGCCCCTCGTTTTAGCCCTTCCTTCAAGTCCTCTAAATTACCCACATTGCAGACAACCTCAATTTTCTTCCCATCCTTGGTAACGGCCTCCTTATCCTTAACCTTTTCCAGGCGAGCTCTCTCTTCCTCCCGGTCGTGGATTTTCTCTCGGTAAACTTTTTTGGTTTCTTTATCCGGATTGACCAGGAGGAGACCCTGGTCGGCATCCAGGATCAGGTCATCCCCCTCCTCCACTTCCTGGCTTACCGTCTTCATACCGACAAGGGCAGGAATATCCAGGGTTTGGGCGATGATGGCCACATGGGAGGTCTTCCCACCCAGATCATTGGCAAAGCCCAAAACATGGGCCCGGTCCATGGTGGAAGTATCCGAAGGGGTGAGTTCTGAAGAAATAACAATGCAGTCTTCATCAAGATGGGAAAGGTCTCCCCCGTCCACTCCTTCCAGGATATAGAGGAGGTTTTGACCGATGTCTCTATAGTCCGCCCCCCTTTCCCTTAAGTAGGGATCATCCAGGGATTCCATCATGGCCGCCATCTGGTTGGCGGTCTCCCGAAGAGCCCAGGAAGCACCAACCTTTTCGTCTTTGATCAGACCGGATGCCGTTTCAATAAAATAGGGATCTGAAAGGAGTTCCATATGGGCCTGGGTGACGGACGCCTGAACTTCGTTGTCTGATTCCGTACTCTTGAGCTTTTCAAGGTAGGAATCAAAGGCGGATTTTAGCCTCTCCAGTTCTTTTTCCGTCCCCCCCTCCACCATTTCTTTTGTAATAGTCAGGTCCACTTTCGAATAAATTTTTGCCGGGCCCATAGCCATGCCGGGCGAGGCAGTCAGGCCTTTCAGTTCTTTGAGCATATTCCACTTTTCCTTTCCTCGTGAAAGAAAAATAAAAAAGGGGGACCGGATGGCGCCCCCTTTTATCCTTCTTATTCCGTCAGGCTTTGGATGAAATCCACCACCCGGTCCACGTATTCTTCTTCATTCTCGCCCGTTACACGAACGAGAATTTCTGTCCCCTTTGAAATTCCAAGGCTCATGACGTTGAAGATGGATTTGGCATTGGCTACCTTTCCATCTTTTACCAGTTCCACATCGCCAGGGATGTTCTTGACAAACTGGACAAGGGCTGCAGCCGGACGGGCGTGAAGCCCGGTTTCATTGGTGACGGTAACTTTTTTCTCTGCCATAAAAACCTCCTTATAAACAAATGCTCCTTACTTCACCTTCAATCAGTAATTCTTTTCAATAGTTCAACGTTTCTTTGTCGATTGACCATCAAGAATTTGAACCGGTAAACGAATCGGCTCTTTGATGCTTTCCTTATTTTGAAGGATTTTGGTCAACATCCGCATAGCCACCGCACCCATGTCATAATAGGGCTCCTGGATCGTCGTTAGCTTGGGACGGATAATTTGTGTAAAATTGGACCCTCCAATGCCTGTAACCTGGAGATCATTCGGCACGTTGATTTCATGATCATAGCAGTAGGAGAGGACGCCAAAGGCCAATTGGTCGCTTTGACACATCAGGCAGTCCAGGTCATCAACAAAGTCTTTCTTTTCTTCATAGAACTTTTTCATAGCCTGGTAGCCGGCCTCGCTGGTCGTATCCCCGGCCATAATGGGATAAGTCTCCAGTCCGTGGTCTGCCATGGCCTCTTCATAGCCTGCCAATTTTTCTTGGGCAAACTCATAGGTGTTATTCCCATAGAGATAGGCAACCTTTTTGTTGCCAAGCCGACAAACGTGGTCTGCTATCTCTTTCATTGCATTCTTATAATCGATAGCAACCGTGTGGGTCTCCTTGGATTGATAGTAGCGGTCCAGAAGCATGTAGGGAATCTGGTAGTCACGAATCTTAATAATGATCTCCGGATCAATTTTTTCGGTCACCAGGATGATCCCCTCGACCTGTTTACGGTAGAGGAAATCCACAGCCTTCTTCTCCAAGTCTAAATCGCCATAGCTGGAGGTAAGAAGGATATCGTACTTGTACATACGGCCAATTTCTTCCGCACCGCGGACCATTTGGGCCATGTAGTCAATGCCAATGTCCTTGATCAAAATGCCAATGGAGTTGGACTTTTTCATGACCAAACTCCGGGCAAGCTCATTCGGCTTGAAGCCAAGTTTATCAATAGCATCTTCTACTTTTTTTTGGGCTTCCGGACTGACGGGCTTTGACTTGTTCATCACCCGTGAAACCGTCGAAATTGATACCCCGGCAATTTTTGCCACATCTTTAATGGTAGGTTGTCCCATGCGAGCACTCCGTTCAAAAAAAATAGTTTCAGGAATCACTTATATTTTACCATAAAAACGTTAACAAGCCTAGATAGCTGGCCCACTCTATTCATGAACTCATGTTGGCAAAGAAAAAGCCATCGCACGGATGGCTTTTTCGGTCTTCTCTACTAACGCCCTATCACATCTTTGGCAATCTTGGCGATTTCACGAACATAGCTCAAGGTGGAATTGGTCTTGGTTACCCCGGATGATAAAGAATCTGCGGTGTCAATTGCTGTCGCTGCCAGGTATTCCACCGTATCCGCTGCATCAGTGGTTAAGCGGGAGACACTGATGACCGTGTCCTTTGCCCCACTGATGGTATCAACGATGTCCGGTGAAGACTGGTCGAGAATCTTTGATACCTGACCCAGGGCCTGGTCCGTCTTCCCGGTAATGGTGGGAATAGTTTTTAGCGTCGCATCAAGTTCTTCCTTATTTTTCTCTAAAAGCTCACTTACAGCATCAACCGCCTTGGAAGCTTTTGATAAGACTTTGATGAGGTAGACAAGAGCGACAATAGCAACGATGATGAGGACGGCGAGTAAGAGTCCGTTTAGAGAAACGGAAAACATCATTTCGTTTCCTGGCATGGTCCTCCTCCTTATTTGTTATTGTTCTTCTCTTCCTCTTTTTTATATTCTTTCTTTGCAGCCTCGCCGGTCTTCTTGGCGGTGTCCTTGGCTGAGTTTTTCACTTCCTCGGCGGCTTCTTTGGCATCATCAACCGTCTTTTCCACCTTCTCCTTGATTTCTTTCTCATTCTCATCTAAAGACTTCTGAGCAGCGGAGAGGCCGGATTCAATAGCGGGGCCAATGGCTGTCACCTTGGATTGAAGCTCGTTACGGTATTCAGCCGCTTTATCCATGGCATCCTGGGCGCTTGCCTTGACCTTTTCCGTCGTTTCCTGGGCCATCTTTGCCAGGTCTTCGCGGGTTTCTTGACCGGACTTAGGGGCGAGAAGAACGCCGGCAGCACTGCCGATAGCCAGACCCATGAGGACTCCGATACCGATTTTTGAGGCATCCTCTACGCGTGCTTTCATGACTCTTTCCCTATTTTTTGCTTCAATGTAATCAATAATTCCCATAGCTTCCTCCTTATAAAAGTGAGATACAATTTTCTTTGTAACTATTATCTATCTATACCCAAATTTTTCAAGGATTATATCAACAATAATGATTTGGTAAAAAAAAACACCCGGCCTTTCGACCGGGTGCACAACATTGAGTATGTTGATCCTTGATCCCTAATAATTTAATACCTTCTGTTTGTGAAGGTGGGTTCGCTGTCATCCATCGCAGAAGTCCACTCGAAGGAGGCGTGTCATTGAAGGATAAACTCCGCAATCCCTTATAAGCGGCGTAGGTTTAATGTTCGGGCAACATCAAGGACATCTATAGTATAGCAAAACATTTAAGATCTTGCAAACATTTCCACGCCCTATTTTGTTTATTTGGGATGGTTACCGATCATTTTGGGATAATCCTTGTACATCCAGTTGACATCCAGGTTATATTTGTAACCCGGCACCCGTCCCCGACTTTCAAACTGCCAGATCTGGTAGGACCGGTTGTAGTTGGGGCGTTGAATTTTCACGCTCTTCCCGTCCCTAGTCCGACCATAGTGGGCCACCCAGGTTTCATAGTCCTGAAGTTCCTCCATATTGAGATGGTGGTTGAGCCAAGAAGAAGAAGCGTAGACCCCAACCACATAGCCTCGGTTGGCCAGGGTTTCTAAAAAGCCCTTTCCTGCCTGGGTCAATTGGTCTCTAGGGATTTTTCTCTGCTTGTACTCATCTTCCGTATCCCAGTAAACCGGAAGCTGGAGCTTGCGATTGCCCAGAATTTCCATCGTTTTAATCGCTTCCTGGACCCCTTCATCATAGGTTACGGCTGTGGAAAAATAATAGCAACCGACCGGAATCCCCCTCTTTCGAAACTCCTTATAATGAGTGGCAAAAGTGGGATCTTCATTGGGGGCAAGGACCTCCCGGTTCTGCCAGGAGTGGGCTACCCGGAGGATGACCCCTGTAATATTTTGGCACAAAAGATCATAGTCGATATCTGCAGGCCTCTGGTATTTGGAAATATCGATAACAAGCATACCCCCATCATCATTATATTTAGGGATAAGCTCCAATTCCCCTTGATTATTGGTGTCTTGTCCTGAGGAGATATGCTCATCCTTGGAAACCGTGAAATCGCTGTCGATAATATAGGTCGTCCCCCCCCGAGTTAGGGTCCGGGCTTCTCGAATCATGGCATTACCGTTCTCTCCGTCAAAATAATAGGACTTTCCGTTAACATTGACGATTCCGGACAGGCTGTAGGCCTGGGGGCCAAAGTAATAGGTTTTGCCCTCGACTTCCAGAAGTGTATTGGTATAAAGATTTCCATTGGGATCGGCAAAGTAGGACTTTCCTCCCAACATAACCCAAGCATTTTTAGCCAGACGGGTCCTGGACCCTTCCTGGTATGTATAAGCATTGTCCTTTTTGACTACCTGACCCTTAGGATTTTTGTATTCCTCACGCTTGGTGTTGACTCTTCCCGGCTCTCGAGACCTTTCCAGGGACCATGCCGAGGAAAGCTGGCCGGACTTCTTCGTTGAGAAAGACCGGATGGCTTGGGGATTGGTGGGATGGAGGGGGTTGGGCTTGTTTTTTGTCTCCTCCGTTTTTTCTCCAGATTTCCCACTATCTTTCTTTTGTGGACTTGACTGGGCCTCCGGATTGACTGAATCGGTAATGTCCATATCCTCTCCGGATTCCAGGTCACTTTCTTGTGAATCGTCTAGGAGCAAGGTCTGATAAATTCCCTGTGATGAGCCTTCCCCATCTCCATCCGAAGCTCGGACGGTAGAAAAAGGTGAACTGAGGAGGACAAGCAAGGCAAGACCCCCTGTCGCAAAACGTGTCAAATTTTTATTCATGGCACCTTCCTTTTATCTATGCATGATCGCCTGCTCAAACAGCAGTAGGGATCTTTAATATACCGTTTAAAGAACGATTAAATATAAAGGCTCTTCAAAAGGTTACAAGACGTTTACAGAAATATTATAGCAAGCGGAAAAGACTTTCACAAGTTCTTCATGAAGAAGTAGTATAGAATAGGTAAAGAAGCTTGATCCATTGATTGTCTCAAGCCATTTTTCTAAAGGAGTTTCCATGATGACGAAAATTATCAATCTTTTCATAAAACCCAGCCCGCCCGCTCTCGCCATCCGGGACCACATTGTCAATTACTTAGTTCCCCAAGGATTTCGCATCAGTCCTGTCTACCTGGACCATGCCGACTATAACCTCGTCATTGGTGGAGATGGAACCTTCCTTCATGCCGTCCATAAGTCCCAGTTTTCCACCATTCCCTTCTGTGGGATCAATACAGGAACTTTGGGATTTTTCCAGGAATCCGACCTGGATAGCTTAGATAAAAACCTGAAGAAGCTGGTCGAGGGCGACTATCATATGGATGAACTCCTCCTTGTAGAAGCTGAGGTGGAGACCTCTTCCTGGACCTACCGACGTTGGTGTGTCAACGAATTCTCCGTCCAGTCGCCCAAGAGGAAGACGGTCCATTTTAGCCTATCCGTTGACCAGGTTCCCCTCCTCCACCTGGCCGGGGATGGCCTGATCGTCTCCACCCCCTCCGGATCCACAGCTTACAACTTATCCGCGGGAGGGGCCATTCTCTACCAAACGCTCAAAGGATACCAGATCACCCCCTTAAACCAGCTTCGGTCTAAGACCTACGAGGCCCTCCCCTCCTCTATCGTCCTCCCTTCATCGGCAGAAACAGAGGTTTCCTTTCCCCCGGATGAAAAGGACAAGGCCCTCCTGGTTACGGACGGGGTGGAAGAACACTTCCTTGGATTAAAAAAAATCACCTTCCGGCAAACCGGTAAAAAGATCCACCGGATTCTCTTTAATTCCAATTGGTATTGGTACAACCTAAAAGACAAATTGATATAGTCCTGAAAGAAAAGAATGGGTCCGGGAAACTCCCCCGGACCCGTTTTTTTTTTATCTCAATAAATGGACTTATTGGCGGGAAAACCAATAATTAAGCATGGATAGAACTAAAGGTTGAGCGGCCTGGTAGCCCATACGCCCATCATCTTCAAGGACCAGACAAATGGCAATGGAGGGCTTGTCCATGGGGGCAAAGGCGCAGTAAAGGGCATTGGTGGATCCACCGGCAATCTGTGCCGTACCGGACTTCCCGGCCATGGGAACGGAAACCTGGTCCTGGGCCCCATTAGCTTGAGCCGTATCGTGGAGATAGTCCGCCACCATCCGGGCATGGTCCTTATCGATGTTCTGGAGAACCTTGCTTGTTGAATCCCGAAGAATCCCCCCATTGGGCGAGATGATGGACTTGACGAGTGTCGGTGTCATCATAACTCCCTCATTGGCAATGGCCCCATAAGCCATGGCCAGGTGGAGGGGTGATAGGGTGATTTCCCCCTGGCCAAAGGAGTTGGCGGCAAGAAGAGTGGGGTCCATTCCGCTTTTAAAAGGCGCCCTTGAAGAAGTGACCTTCAAGTCAAAAGGAATTTCCTTGTTGAAATTAAAGTTGTCAAAAACTCGACCAAATGCCTCCGGCCCCGCCTTCTGGGAAAGATCGGCAAAGTAGGTGTTGGAAGAGTGAATCAGAGCCTCCCGTAGGCCAATTTCTCCATACGCCTTTCCCTGGTAATTTTCAATGGCATACCCGGAGACAACGGTCTTCCCCTTGTCCTCATAGCTTTCCGCCTTTCCGGCATCCAGAAGGGCCATGGCAGAAACTGCCTTCAAAACTGAACCCGGGGTGTAGCGACCGTTGATGGCCCGGTTAACCAGGACATCTCCCTCGGTCTCCAGGAGGTCATTCCATGAGGAATCCACCTTGTTGGGGTCAAAAGAGGGGACAGAAACCATAGACAAAACTTCACCCGTCTGGGGATTGATGGCTACGGCTGCTCCCTTCTTCCCCTTGAGAAGCTTGTAGGTATAGGCCTGGAGGTCATGGTCAATGGTCAGCTGAACATCATTCCCCACCCCCTCATTCAGAACCTTCCCCCGGAGTTCAGCGATAGGGTTATCCTGTCCTAAATTGAGCAAATTCCCGTTTAAGGCCTTTTCCAGTCCCGACTTTCCATAGGTGTCGGAATTGTAGCCGATCAGGTGGGCATAAAGAGCGGGATACTTGGAATATCGGGTATAGGTCCCATCTTCCTCCTTGACCCGGTCCACCAGAACCTGGCTATTTCGATCCAGGAACTTTCCCCGTCCGAACTGGGATTCATCAACCCAGTTTCTGGGGTTGAGGTTGTGGGCCCGGAGGGCCGGCGCCTTTATGACTTCAAAATAGGTCAGGTAGAGGGCCAAGCCCAAAAAGGCCACCATCAAGATGGAAAAAAGGACCAGCATCCGGTTTCTAGACCGCTTCATATGAGGCCTCCATTCCCATCAAATCCTCTGAAGCGACCTGGAGGGCAGCTAAGAGGGCAAAGGAGGACACCAGGGACGATCCCCCATAGGTGAGGAAGGGGATGGTAATTCCTGTCAAGGGGATCAGCTTCATGGTGCCGGCAAACATGATAAAGGCTTGGGCGGCAAAGATGACCACCACGCAAAGGGCCAGGGCCGAGTAAAAATCCCTCTCCTGGTTCATAGCGGTTTTAAAGCCCCGGTAAAGGAGGATGACAAAAAGAAGGATGAGGCAGATTCCCATCATGGACCCGAACTCCTCGACAACAGAAGCAAAAATAAAGTCGGAATGTCCCAGGGGGACCCGCCCGGGTTGACCCAGTCCTACCCCGGTCCCAAAGAAGGATCCGGCAGCCAGGGCAAAAGCTGCTTGGATGACCTGGTAGCCCTTATTGTTATAATCCGCCCAAGGATCCCGCCAAATGGCGAATCGGTCCTGGATATAGGGGAAGATCCGATAGGCCACATAGAGGCCGGCCACAGCCAGAACCAGGTTCATGAAAGGGATCCAGGAATTCTTCTCATAAGCCAGCTGGGCGACTAAAAGGACGGCAAAAAAGACCACGGCCGTGCCTAGTTCTTTTTGGAGGAAGAAAAGGCCGATTAAAAGGAAAGTGGCCAGGGTCAAGGAAAGTTTTCTTAGAAGGGAAGTTTGGAACTCATCATAGCGTTTAAACCAGGAGGCGACAAAAAAGGCAAAGGGGATTTTGGCAAATTCCGAAGGTTGGACCTGGATCCCTCCGATGGTAATCCAGTTCTTGGCTCCATGTAAAAACTCCCCCAAGACCAAGGTGAGGACAAAGAGCAAGAGGGTCACTCCATAGTAAAAAATGATCTTTCCCTCCCAAAAGCACTGGCCTACTTTCAAAATAAAATAGACCGAAAAATAGGCGATGAGGGCCATGAGGTAGATGACCATCTGCTTGACCCCTAGGTCCGGCCGGATTCGATAAATCATAATAATGCCGATGGAAAAAATCATATTGACAATCATCAGCGGGTAGGGATCCCCGGTGGAAACCTTCTGGATGATGATAATGGAAATCGAGGAAGTCAGGATTAAACCTCCGGCGAAAAAGAGGGAGTCCACGGACAGGTCTTGGATATGAAAGAGAAAGGCCAGAGCCAGGGCCAGGACCTGGAATGTGATTAAAAGACCCAGTATCCCCTTGTGGTGACTCTGTACCGGCCGGTTGTCTTCATGCTTTTCCTCCCAAAGATGTAATTTATTCATGGTCACTACCCTCCATGAACATAAAGTCCAACTGGCCCAGGCGGATAATGTCCCGGTCTTGTAAAGGCATGGGTTGGTCAACCACCTGACCGTTGACCAGGGTGGGGTTGGTGGCCCCAAGGTCATCAATCAAAAAGTTATGACCTTCTTGGATAAAAACAGCCTGGTGTTTGGAGATGGTTCGGTCCTTGAGGATGACGTTGTTATCATCCGCCCGTCCGATCCGGGTATTATCCGTCAAATAATACTCATCTCGGACCGGAAAATTCACCATAGCCGGGTCCCCAAGGAAGCGGAGGTAGGGGTTGTCTGACTCCGGTTTGGTATAGGATGATCGAATATCCATGGAAATCATCTTCACAATCCGGGCGATGAAGGCCAAAACGATGATGACAAAGACGAACTTGATGACCGTGGATAAAATGATATAAAGGTTGATTTCTCCAAAGAGGTTCTTAAAAAAGACTTGCTCCAGCAAGTCGAAAACTTTATCCATAAATCCTCCTCTCTTTTAGGCCAATTATAGCATAGGCTGTGTGGAGAAATTTTGACTAAAAAAGGCCCTGCCGAAAGGCAGGGCCCATCAAGAAAGTCTTTATTGGACAGAGGCGAAGACATCATCCGTGGCATTCTCAAAAGCCGTCAGCTTTCTTTCCGAATCCTCCAGGTCCTCCCCTACTGAGTACATATAGACCTTGATTTTGGGCTCTGTTCCGGAAGGACGGATGGCATACCAGGACCCGTCATCATAGAAATAGCGGAGGACGTTGGACTTGGGCAAGCCTGTGTCATCCCTTTCGTAGTCAATGACTTCATCCAGGGTCATATCGGCGATCTTCTCCAAGGGATTGGCCCGGAATTCTTCCATGATCCGGTTGATTTTTTCTTTCCCATCAATGCCTTCCAGGACGGTGGATTTGAGCCGGTTATTGTAGTAGCCATATTCCTCATAGAGCTCATCCAAGACATCGAGCAGACTCTTGCCCTGGGCCCGGTAGAAGGCGGCCATCTCCGCAATCATCATGGCTGAAGAGACGGCATCCTTATCCCGGACAAATTTGCTGGGATTGTAGCCAATGGATTCTTCAAATCCATACAAGTATTCAAATTCTCCGGTCTCATCCCATTCATTGACAGGAGCGGCTATATTTTTAAAGCCGGTGAGGACTTCAAAGCACTCCACCCCATAATCCTCAGCAATGGCCGCCAGGAGGTCTCCGGTAACAATGGACTTGAGCACCGCCCCGTTTTCCGGCAGGGTCCCCTTGGCCTGGCGTTCAGAAATAATGTAGTAGCCAATCAGGGCCCCTACCTTATTCCCATCAAAGAAGACAAAGTCCCCTTCCGAATTTCGGACTTCCAAGGCGCACCGGTCGGAGTCCGGATCGGTGGCAAAGAGGAGGTCGGCCCCCACTTCCTTGCCCAGCTTCTCTGAAAGGGCAAAGGCCTTGGGATCCTCAGGGTTTGGATAGCCGATGGTGGTAAAGTCGGGATCGGGATTTTCCTGTTCCTTGACGATGTGGATATTGTCAAATCCTCTTTCCCTAAAGATCCGACGGACCAGTTTATTTCCGGCTCCATTAAGGGGGGAGTAGACAATTTTAATATTTTTATCAATGGATTGGTCGTGGATGGGTAATTCCAGGATGTCCTGGATATAGTCTTCGATCAGGTCCTGGGCAATCTCCTCGATCAGCCCCTGCTCCTTGCCCTCTTCGTAGGCTAGGCGCTTGATATCTCCATAGGAAATCACCAGTCCGATTTCCGATTCAATGGCCTTAGCCCAGTCATCAAGGATCTGGGATCCCTCATCGTTATAGACTTTATAGCCATTGTATTCCTTGGGATTATGGGAGGCCGTCACCATAATGCCGGCAAAGGAATCTGTCTTTCGGACCGTATAAGAAAGGAGGGGGGTCGGCTGGCATTCGGTATGAATATAAACATGAATGCCATGGGCCGCTAAAATCTCTGCGGACAGAATGGAAAACTCCTTGGAAAAGTGACGGACATCATAAGCAATGGAAACGCCCCTGTCCTTGGCATCCTGTCCCTGGCTCTCGATAAAGCGGGCTAGACCCTCGCAGGCAGCCCCAACAGTATACATGTTCATCCGGTTGGTCCCTGCACCCAGCTTTCCCCGGAGGCCTGCAGTTCCGAAGGCAAGGGGCGTATAGAAGCGGTCCTTGATTTCCTCCTCATTTCCTTCCAAAGCCCTGAGTTCCTCCTTAGAAGCCTCATCAATCGACGGATCCTCTAACCAGGCCCGGTAGATATTTTTATAGTCCATAAGATCCTCCTTTTGTAATGGAAAAAATAGTGGTGGATAGGGGTTGAAGATGGATAAAGGGCAGGTCTGACTCCCCTCCTTCTATCCGGTTGCACGCCACCCTACCCTTGGGGTCGAAAATTTTTTGGATGGAGAGCTGGTAGGCCTTTAGGGCCCGGAAGAGGCCGGAAGTGGGCATAACCCCACCTTTCCATCCATTGTGGTGGACGACCAGGAGGTAGTCCCGGTGATTTCCTTCATCAACCTGGTAAACCAGGCTGATCATATTATCGTTTTGGGGGTCAATGACCCGAACCCTATCCCGAACTGACCGACCGCTGGCCAAACGAAAGACCGGAAAGTCCTTGCGGATTTGAATTAAATCACGGACATAGTGATAAAGAGACCGGCGCTTGAGCTTGAGGGTCCAATTCACTGCGTTAATCGAATAAGGGGCATTATAGGAATTGGGACTCATTGCCTTGGACCGGCGAAATTCATTGCCGGCATGGAAAAAAGGAATTCCTTGGGCAGTGAGAAGAAGGCCGAAAGCCAGCCGGGTCATGGGGTCATTTAAGTCTCCATCCGGGTTGGTCAAAGAAAGTTTATCCTCCAGAATCAGGTTGTCATGGGCATTGAAGTAGTTAATGGATTCAATGGGGTCCCGGACTCCCCCATCTATGGAGTCGGTCCGGATGGAGCCTAGGAGTCCGTTGGTCAGGACTTCCCTGTTTCCGACAGCACCCTGAATAAAACCCTTGCCCGAGCCATCATTGTCTCCCTTGACCATCTGGCGGAAAACCTCATTGAAGAGGGCAAAGCCCTTCCCTACCTGACCGGACCAACGAACCTGGTCTTTGAAATCCAGGCCGGAAGGCCCACCTGTCCAGGGTTCTCCATAAACCAGTATATTGGGATTAACCTCCCGGAGACGGGCAAGGGCAAGATCAATGGTTTCCCGGTCTGTTAGGGCCATGAGGTCAAAGCGGAATCCATCCACCTTGTATTCCTTCTGCCAGAAAAGAAGGGAGTCGATGATCAGTTTTCGAACCATGGTTCTTTCAGAAGCCAGCTCATTGCCCACGCCAGACCCGTTGGTGAAAAGGCCATGGCTGGACCGGTAATAGTAGCCCGGTGCCAGAATGTTAAGGTTGGAATCGTAGGACTTCCAGGTGTGGTTATAGACCACATCCATAATCACCCCGATACCCGCCTCATGAAGAGCCTGGATCATGGCCTTGCAGTCCCGGATCCGGGACTTGGGATCGTCCGGGCAGCTGGCATAGGACCCCTCCGGCACATTGTAGAGCTCCGGATCATAGCCCCAATTATAGTTATCCTCCCGGCCAAAGGCTTCCGGATCCTCATCTGCTGAGATGAAGTCATTGATGGGCATAAGGTGGACATGGGTGATCCCCAACTTCTTCAGGTGGTCCAGGCCGGTGGAAGTAAAGTGGTACTTCCTTCCCTCCTCCACCATCCCCAAAAATTTTCCGGCACACTTGACCCCGGAGGTCCGGTCAAAGGTAAAATCCCCCACATGGACTTCGTAGATAATGGCTTGGTCTGGAGGGGTGTCAACAAAAGAAGAAGAGGAAAAGCCCGGCGGGTTGGTCTCTTCCATATTGACAATGGCTGTGCAACGGGAATTGAGGGAGGCCGACAGAGAATAGGGGTCGGTCACTTCCTGGTCCCCAACCCGGTAGGTGTAGTAGAAGCCGTCCAGGTCCCGGTCAACCCGGGCTTGGAAGATTCCTCCTGCCTTATCCATAGGTAGGCAAAAGCCCTCCCGATCCTCCCTATTCCGGTAGAGATGGAGGAGGACTTCCTCCCGTTGAGGAGCCCATACCCGGAAGATGGACCGATCCTTTCGGTAGTCCAAGCCCAGGCTTTGAGTCCGGGCCTCTTCCTCCAGCCTGTCTAGCCGTCCTCTTTCATTGATTATGTCCTCCCTGGGGAGGGTCTGATTGGTCCAAGAAATTTTACCAGAGCGATTCATAAAGCTTTAAATATTCCTTACTGGATGCCTTCCATGACAGATCCTTCTTCATTCCATTCTTCATGAGCAGGCGGAAGTCATCAGGCTGATTCACATAAACTTCCACAGCGCTTCGCATGGCATAAAGGAGTTCATGAGCATTGACGTGGGCAAAGCGGAAGCCTTCCCCGGTTTTTTCGTATTTGTTGTAGGCGTCCACCGAATCCATGAGGCCGCCGGCTTCACGGACCAGGGGTACTGTCCCATACCGCATGGCAATCATCTGGGAGAGGCCGCAGGGCTCGGAGACCGAAGGCATGAGGAAGAGGTCGGCTCCGGCATAGATCTGGTTGGCTTCCTTATCCGAATAATAGATGTGGGCAGCACACTTCTCCGGGTACTTATGGGCAAAGTAGCGGAACATCTCTTCATAGGTTTCATCCCCTGTCCCCAGGACAACAAACTGGACGTCCTCCTGGAGGAATTCATCCATGATATAGCGGACCAGGTCCAGGCCCTTCATGGCCGTCAAGCGGGAAACCATGGCAAAGAGAGGAACATCCGAGCGGACCGGGAGGCCACAAAGCTCCTGGAGGGCCTTCTTACAGGTCTTCTTTCCCTCCAAATTGCTGATGGAATAATTGGCTGCGATGTGGGGATCCCTTTCCGGATTCCACTTGTCCGTATCAATCCCGTTCAATATGCCGGAAATCTTGAAAGCATAGGCGTTGATGACATTCTCCATTCCCTCTGAAAAGAAGGGGTAGTGGATTTCCTCCGCATAGGTGGGCGAAACCGTATTTACCTTTGTCGAGTGGACAATCCCACCCTTGAGGAAGTTGATGGTGTCATAAAACTTCAAGTCATAGTCGGAAGCATAGAAACCATTGAGGTTGGTCCAATAGAAGAGGTCCATGGCGAACTGACCCTGGTACTTGAGGTTGTGGATGGTCAGGACTGTCTTGACGTCCTTATAAAAGGCATCCCCTGTCCGGTAGTCGTTGACAAAGACAGGAACAAGCCCGGAATGCCAGTCGTTGGCATGGATGACATCCACCGGCCAATCCAAAACCCTGGGCAAGCGAGCAGCCGCCTTGGCGAAGAAGATATACCTTTCACCATCGTCAAACTGGCCATAGAGGCTGGGCCGATTGAAGTAATACTTGTTGTCCAGGAAATAAAAGGTTACTCCCTCGGTAACCAGCTCATAAACCCCGCAATACTCATGCTTCCAACCGATATCGACATAAAAGTCGGTAATCTTTATCAGGTCTCTCGTATATTTTCCCGGGATCTTTCCATGGAGGGGAAGGCAGACCCGGACATCCTGGCCCAGCTTAGCCAGGGCTTGGGGCAAGGATCCGGCCACATCCGCCAGACCCCCGGTTTTAATAAAAGGTGTTGCTTCCGCTGCGACATATAAAATATTCAAGCTTCCTCCTTCACTTCAAATCTTCCCGGTCATTCTACCGGAAAGAAATATTCATTATTACGCTTACCCCCTTAAATTAGGCCAGGGTTGGTGATGGCCTGGTCCTTCCCAATCATATAGGGGTTGTTGGCCGACCCGGCTACGGTGACTCCGGACCCCACCAGGGCATTCTTGTCAGTGATGGTATTGACGCAAACAGCATTCTCCTCGATTTCTGTCCCCTGGTTGATGATACAGTTCCGAATAATGGCATTTTTATGGATGTGGACTCCACGGAAAAGGACGGAATTCTCCACTTCTCCTTCAATGATGCAGCCGTTAGCCACCAGAGAATTGGACATTTTGGCCGTCTCCGTATAGAGGGTGGAGGGCTCATCCTTTGACTTAGTATAGACCATCCCGTTTTTATGGAAGACTTCCCGGTAGGATTCCGCATCCAAAAGGGCCATATTGGCATGGTAGTAGCTATCAATATCGTGGATATAGAAAAGTTTGGATTCCACTTTGTAGGTTCCGATCTTCAGCCGGGTCTTGTTGTTGAGGACCGCTTGGATCAGGTTGTTGGCATTCCCCTTTTCCATGGCATCCTTAACCAGGTCAATGAAGACCTTGTTTTTGATGAAGTAGCGGCCGATTTGGAGCTCAATCTTGGGGTTGGTCCCCAGGTTGTAGCCGATATTAATCAGCCGACCATTCTCATCCAAAATCAGCTTATTCATCCCATTGTAACGGCCGTCTTTATCATTTTCCTCAGAATAGAGAATAAGAATATCGTAGTCCCCCTCGATGAAGGTGTTGTAGGCTTCCTGGAGGTTGACCTTGGAAATGGCCATGGGGTTCTCAATATAGAGGTTTTCATGGGCCATATTCTCATAAAAAGGCAGAGAACCAAAGAAAGTTTCAACATCGGAGTGCTTTCCGGTCTGAGAGTTTTCCACCCGAGGGTTGATCAGGAGGCCGTTTGACCTCCGGTTAAGCTCCCAGTCGGAGCCGTCGGAAATGTGGTCGATGGTGGAGCGGATGTTGGATCCTGCATAAAGCATAACGTGGGAAACGTTAAAATTGGCCATGTTGGATAGGCAAAAGTCGATAATCCGGTAGCGGGCACCGAAGGGGATCATATAGTCAGGACGGGTCTTTACAAGGGGACCGAAATCCTCATTGTTCCCCGGGCTTAAAATAATTCCACTGCAATTTTTCATCTTGGCCTCCTATTCTTTATTGACCTTGCCATCCGAAACAAGGTAGACCGAAGACAGGTCTTCACTACCGATCTCAACGCCTTCTTCAATGGTTTCTCCCTCGTTCATGACAACACGGTTGACCTTGGCATTTTTCTTAATGACGCAGTCGGAAAGGATGACGGAGTCCTTGACCAGGGCTCCTTCTTCCACCGTGACATTGGCAAAGAGAACAGAATGCTCCACTTGGCCTAAGATGTTGCAAGCCTCATTAACCAGGGAATTGGTCACCTTAGAATCCTTACCCAAATAATGGGGAGGGAGGTTTTTGGCCGAGGTGTAGATCTGCCAGGACTTATCATAAATATCCAGCCCGTTATTCGGGTCGATCATCTCCAGGTTGGCTTCCCAATAGGATTTCACCGTCCCCACATCCTTCCAATAGCCATCAAAACGGTAGGCATAGAGGGGAAGGTCTTCCGCCAACATGTGGGGAATGATATCCTTTCCGAAATCGTAGGAAGAATTTTTATCGTTATAATCCCGGATCAGTTGACGACGGAGGGTGGGCCAATTGAACATATAGATTCCCATGGAGGCCAGGTTAGACTTAGGCTTTTCCGGCTTTTCTTCAAACTCAATGATCCGGCCGGACTCATCCGCATTCATAATCCCGAAGCGAGAGGCCTCGTCCCAAGGCACTTCCATAACGGCGATTGTACACTCCGCCCCTTTCTTCTTATGGAGAAGGAGGAGGTCATTATAGTCCATTTTGTAGATATGGTCAGCCGAAAGGATCAGAACGTACTGGGGATCGATCCGGTCCAGGAAATCAATATTCTCATAGATAGCATTGGCCGTCCCTTCATACCAGCGTCCTCCCTCTTCATTGTAGTAGGGAGAGAGCATGCGGAGACCTCCCTTGGTCCGGTCATAGTCCCAGGCATCCCCGATCCCGATATGCTCATTGAGCTTATAGGGTTTGTATTGGGTCAGGACACCAATGTCCCTGATTTCCGAGTGGGTGGCATTGGACAAGGCAAAGTCAATAATCCGATATTTCCCTCCGAAGGGAACCGCGGGTTTAGGCGTATCTTTGGTCAGGTCTTTCAACCGGGACCCCTGACCGCCGGCCAGGAGCATGGCACAGATTTGGTTCTGATTTCTCATAAGATCCTCCAATCCAGGTCAATCATCTTTTCTTATTTTACCATTATTGCCAGGAAGATTCGACCATATGAAAGGTTTTCCTTTGCCCACTTTCTTCAACTCCTCTTTTTTTAAGTTGAAATGCCTGTTTTAGCAATAGGTTATTGGAAAAGAAAAGCTGGTTTTGGAAGAGGGAAAGCCTTTTTTAGAGAAAGAAAAAAGAGGGGAAAAGACCCATGCCCTTTCCCCTCTTTCATGCTCATTCTGCTTACTTATTCCGTTTGATGTTGTAGAAGGAATCCATTCCTTCGTACTTTCCGTCCTCACCGACATAGTCCTCGATCCGGAGGAGTTGGTTGTATTTAGCAACACGGTCGGTTCTGGAGGGAGCCCCTGTCTTGATCTGACCGGCGTTGGTAGCCACAACCAAGTCAGCAATGGTGGTATCCTCACTCTCCCCGGAACGATGGGAGATAATGGCAGTGTAGCCGGCCCTCTTGGCCATTTCGATGGCGTCCAGGGTCTCGGTTAAAGTACCGATCTGGTTGACCTTGATCAAGATGGCATTGGCCACCCCCATGTCAATCCCCTTCTTCAGCCGGGCAGGATTGGTGACAAAGAGGTCATCGCCAACCAACTGGACCCTATCACCAAGGCGGTCAGTCAGCTTCTTCCAGCCATCCCAGTCCTCTTCTGCTAAACCGTCTTCAATGGAGATGATGGGATACTTGTCGACCATTTCTTCCCAGAAATCGATCATCTCATCAGCGGTCTTAAACTGGTCGGTCTTCCAGAAGTAATAGCCATCCTTGCCGATTTTCTTGGCTTCTTCATAGAGTTCCGTCGTGGCCGGGTCAGTCGCCAGCATGAAGTCCTCGCCCGGCTTGTATCCGGCCTTTTCGATGGCCCTGACCAGGTACTCAAAGGGTTCTTCATCGGTCTTGAAGTTGGGGGCAAAGCCGCCTTCATCCCCAACGGTTGTCGAGAAGCCATCTTCCTTTAACACTCCCTTGAGGGTATGGAAAACATTGACGCACATTTCCAGGGCCTGGGACCAGGATTCTGCCCCAACCGGCATAATCATGAATTCCTGGAAGGAAACAGAGTTATCAGCATGCTTTCCGCCGTTGATAACATTCATCATGGGAACAGGGAAGGCCTTGGCATTGACTCCACCCAGGTAGTTGTAGAGGAGGAGACCGCACTCATCAGCCGCTGCCCGGGCACAGGCCAGAGAGACGCCTAAGATAGCGTTGGCTCCCAAGCGGGCCTTGTTGTCCGTCCCGTCAGCTTCAATCATCATGTTATCGATCCCGATCTGGTCGGTAACTTCCCAACCAAGAAGCATTTCAAAGATTTCACCGTTGACGTTTTCCACAGCATCTTCCACGGACATCCCGTCATAGTAGCTGTCGTCTCCATCACGGAGTTCAACCGCTTCGAACTGGCCCGTCGATGCGCCGGAAGGGACGATGGCCCGGCCAAAACCGCCTTCTTCAGTGGTCACTTCTACTTCAACAGTGGGGTTGCCCCGGGAATCAAGAACTTGACGTGCATAAATATCAATAATCGCAGACATAGGTCCTCCTTAGTTTTTCTTATAGTTCACGAGCTGGGCAAAAGACTCGGCTTCCAGGCTGGCTCCGCCAACCAAAGCTCCATCAATATTTTCCCGGCTCATAATTTCCTGCACATTGCCCGGCTTTACCGACCCGCCGTATTGGATCCGGACCGCTTGTCCCGCTTTTTCTCCGAAGGACTTGGTGATTTCCTTACGGATAAAGGCACACATTTCCTCGGCATCATCCGAAGAAGCGGTCTTCCCGGTCCCGATGGCCCAGATAGGCTCATAGGCGATAACGATCTTGTCGAAATCGCCCTCATCCAGTCCCTGGAAGTCGGCAGCAAGTTGTCCGGCTACCTTCTTTTCAGCCAAACCGGCCTCCCTTTCCTCCAGGCTCTCTCCTACACATAGGATGGGCTTGAAGCCTTGGTCCAGGGCCGCCTTGACCTTCTTTTGGATCATGGCGTCATCTTCTTTGAAAATGGTCCGACGTTCGGAGTGGCCGATGATGATGTATTCCACTTCATAGTCTTTAAGCATGGGACCGGAGACCTCTCCGGTATAGGCCCCCTCTTCCTCATAGAAGAAATTCTCTGCGCCCAGGCGGAGGGATGAGCCTTCCATGGCCTCCCGGACGGAAGGAATGTCGATAGAGGGCACACAGACCAGGGCCTCCACTTCCCCATCCAGGTCCATTTTTTTAATCTCCTGGATTAACAAACCCGCCTGGTAGGGCGTTTTATTCATTTTCCAGTTTCCGGCAATCAGTGGTTTTCTCATACGTCCTCCTTATCGATCGCTAATGGCGGCAATGCCGGGCAAGACCTTTCCTTCAAGGAATTCCAGGGAAGCTCCACCGCCGGTGGAAACGTGGGTGATCTTGTCCTTATAACCTGCCTTCTCGACGGCAGAGGCGGAGTCACCCCCACCGACAATGGTGACGCCCGGGCATTCGGCCAGGGCCTTAGCTACGGCAAAGGTACCTTGGGCAAAATCCTCCATCTCGAAGACCCCCATGGGGCCATTCCAAACGACAGTTCCGGCATCTTTAACGGCTTCTGCAAACAGCTTGGCGGTTTCCGGACCAATATCCAGGGACATCTTGTCGGAAGGAATCTGGTCAATCTTGACCACTTTGGTTTCCTGACCTTCAGCTACTTGGTCGGCAATGACACCATCCAGGGGAAGAAGGAATTGGACGCCCTTCTCCCGAGCCTGTTTCAGAAGGTCCCGGGCCAGGTCAATTTTATCTTCCTCAAGAAGGGAAGTCCCGATCTCCAGTCCCTGACTCTTTAAGAAAGTGTAGGCCATGCCCCCGCCAATCAGGATGGTGTCCACCTTATCCAAAAGATTTTCGATAACACCGATCTTGTCGGATACCTTAGCCCCTCCCAGGATAGCGACAAAGGGGCGGGCGGGGTTGTCCAGGGCCTTGCCCATAACCTCCACCTCCTTTTGAACCAGACGGCCCAAGCAGGAGGGCAAAAGGCTGGCCAGGCCAACGTTGGAGGCGTGGGCCCGATGGCAGGTTCCGAAGGCATCATTGACAAAGAGGTCACCCAAGGCGGCTAAATCCTTAGCGAAATCGGGGTCGTTTTTCTTCTCCTCCGCTCGGAAGCGGGTGTTTTGGAGGAGGGCCACATGACCGGCCTCTAAGCCCGCCAGTTTTTTGGCCACTTCATCATCCACTACCCGGTCGGAAGCGGCAAAAAGGACTTCCTGTCCCAGGAGGCTGGAGAGATGGGACGCAACAGGAGCCAGGGAGAAGGCCTCCGAGGGCTCCCCTTTTGGACGGCCAAGGTGGGAGAGCAAGATGACCTTGGCTCCCTGGTCCATGAGGTAGTTGATTGTCGGTAATGCTGCCCGAATCCGGGCATCATCCATGATCTTTCCGGAACCATCCTTGGCCATGGGGACGTTAAAGTCCACCCGGACCAAGACTCTTTGATTCTTAAAATTCATATCATCTAAGGTTTTTTTTGCCATAGAATCTCCTTTCACAAGCTTCAACGGAAGCTTTCTAGACATCGCTTGTCCGGCGGTTACAGAGAAAAAGGCGGAAAAGGCCTAACCTCTTCCGCCTTTGGGGCAAATTACTTAGAAAGTTTGGTGATGTATTCGAGGGTCCGAACCAGCTGGCAGGTATATCCGTACTCATTATCATACCAAGCTACGGTCTTGACAAGCTGGTTGTCTCCCGTTTCAACGACCTTGGTTAAGGTGGCATCAAAAATGGATCCGGCTGTTGTTCCAATCACATCGGAAGAAACAATTTCGTCTTCATTGTAGGCAAAGGAGGGGTTAGCGGCCTTCTTCATGGCGGCGTTGACCTCTTCCGTTGTCACCTTCTTTTCAAGCACGGTGTAGAGCTCGGTGATGGATCCGGTGGCGACAGGAACACGGAGGGCGGTACCGTCGATGATCCCCTCGACTTCAGGAATGACTTTTCCGACTGCCTTAGCAGCACCGGTGGTGGTGGGGACAATGTTCTGGGCGCCGGCACGGCCTCTGCGGAAGTTGTTGGCCTTGTTGGGGGAGTCTTGGATGGCCTGGTTTCCTGTGTAGCCGTGGATGGTGGACATCTGGGCAACCTTGATACCGAAGTTTTCCTTCAAAACCTTGACCATGGGAGAGAGGCAGTTGGTGGTGCAGGATGCACCTGAAACGATGATATCATCAGCGTTGATGACGTCTTCATTTACGCCGTAAACGATCATCTTGACACCGTCACCCTTAACAGGGGCAGAGATCAGGACCTTCTTAGCCCCGGCATCGATGTGGGCCTGGGCCTTTTCTTTGGACGTATAGAAACCGGTACACTCCAAAACCACATCCACGTCCAAATCCTTCCAAGGAAGCTTGGAGGCATCCGGCTCAGCAAAGACTTTGATGTGGTCGCCATTGACCTCAAAGCCTTCTTCCGTCTCTTTAATCTCCCCATCAAAGGTTCCCTGCATGGTGTCATACTTGAAGAGGTAGGTTAAAAACTTCTTGTCTACCAGGTCGTTGATGGCGACGACATCAATATCGTTGAGGGTCTGAATACGACGAAGAGCCAGACGTCCGATACGTCCAAAACCGTTAATTGCTACTTTTGTTGCCATAAGTAAACCTCCTAAATTTTCTTGTTTTTCATACCATTCATTTTTTACATTCACTGTTTATTATACCCAAAGAGAGAAATAAAAACGACCAAGCCAATAAAAGCTTGGTCGTTTTTTATCAATTTCTTCCATTGAACTTGGAATGGAAAGTGACCTGTCGATGATCTTTCTTCCTGCTTTACTTGGATTCTTCAGCGGCAGAAGATTGGCTCTCCTGGCCGGATCCTTCCTTGGATTCTCCGGACTCTGCCTCGGATTGGTCAGAAGCCTGACTGGATTCCTCTTCCTTCTTCTCACCGGGGAATTCCACCTTGGCTTCGTCAACCAACTTCTGGAGATATTCCTGGTAGGCATTGGCCGTCAGGGCAGTCAAAATATCATCCTTAACAGAATCGGCGGTGTTGTAGTTTTTGTTGAGGCGGATGATGTGGTAACCGAACTGGGTTTTCACCGGTTCGGAAAGCTCGCCCTCTTTCAGGGCTAAGAGGGCCTTGGCAAAGACCGAGTCAAACTTGCCGGGGTTCTGGAGGCCCAAGCTACCCCCATTCTGTGCAGATGATCCATCTTTGGAAACTGCCTTGGCCACGTCTTCAAAAGATTCGCCTCCGTCAATTCTCTTCTTGGCTGCCTTGGCTTCTTCTTCTGTAGGAACCAGGATGTGAGAGGCATCTACCTTCACCAGACTTTCCTTGTTATCTTCAAAATACTTCTTGATTTCTTCTTCAGAGGGAGCATTCTTTTGGGCATACATCTCTTTATGCTTACGGGAGATGGTCTCAAACTTGAGCATCTCCTTCATCTGGTCATCGGAGATCTTCAAGACTTCCAAGGTTCTCCGGTAACCCTCTGCTCCACCATAAGCCTTGACTGCCTTGTCAAAGTCTTCCTTATAGTCTTCATCCGTCAGTTTGACCTCGTTCTTCTCCAGGTCCTGGCGCATGACGACTTCCTGGACCAGCTGTTTTTTAATTGATTCGGGAAGCTGGTATTGGGCAGCAATCATGGACTTGATGACGTCCAACTGGACATCATAGCGTTCCTGGGCGATCTTCTCCCCGTTAACGGTGGCGAAGGTGCTTCCCCCGGCACCGCATCCGGTTAAGAGTAGGGAGAGGGCCAATCCTCCCGCTAGGATTTTCTTCACTTGCTTTTTCATTCATTCCTCCATTAGTTCGTTTTCGCTTTCAGCTTTCGTACAAAGTTCACCAGGCTGGTCAACTCCCTGATCTTGTCAGGGGTAGACTTAACCTTGAACTTGGGTTGAGCTTGAAAATCAAAAGAAAGTGGACCTTGGAAGGTCTCTGCAATCTCTTTCAATTCCTCAACACTAAATAAATCAAAACTATCATACCTCAATTCGACGAAATCGTCGATTTCTTTGACCTGGCTGAAGCCCACCTGGGAAGCCCATCGTTTGATCAGAACAATATCCATCAGGTTGATGACGGACTTGGGCGGGTCGCCAAAGCGGTCAATGAGTTCCTCAATGATTGTACTATAATCCTCCTCATCACCTATGGAGGCAATTTGTCGATACATCATTATTTTTTCCGTCGACTGGCCAATATAGGAATCGGGGATATAGGCAGAAGCCTTAATATCCACATTGATCTCCCGGATCTTCTCTTCGGCTTCCTCCCCCTTAACCCGGGAAACTGCCTCCTCCAGCATTTTGACATAGAGGTCATAGCCGATGGATTCAATATGGCCGGACTGGGATTCGCCCAGAATATTTCCGGCCCCCCGGAGTTCCAGGTCCCGCATGGCAATCTTATAGCCTGACCCGAATTCCGTGAAATCCCGGATAGCCTTCAGCCGTTTCTCGCTATCCTCTGTCAGGACCTTGTCCCTCTGGTAGGTGAAGTAGGCATAGGACCTCCGATCAGCCCGGCCGATCCTCCCCTTGAGTTGGTAGAGCTGGGAGAGGCCCATCCGGTCGGCTCTGAGAACGACCAGGGTGTTGACATTGGGAATATCCATTCCTGTCTCCACAATGGCTGTCGCCAGGAGGATGTCCACCTGCCCTGAAACAAAGGATTCCATAACTCCTTCCAGCTGGTTGGTGGTCATTTGGCCATGAGCTACGGCCAGGCTGGCTTCGGGGACAAGGCTTTGAATATGACCGGCCATTTTATTGATATCATAGACCCGGTTATGGATGATATAGACCTGGCCATCCCGGTCCAGTTCACGCTCAATCGCATCCTGGACCACCCCCGGATCGTATTCCATGACGTAGGAAGTCGTGGGGTAGCGCTCCTCCGGAGGCTCCTCCAGGAGGGACATATCCCGGATCCCGGTCAAAGAGAGCTGGAGGGTTCTGGGGATGGGCGTAGCGGAAAGCGTAAGGACGTCCACATTCTTCCACCGCTTCTTGATTTTTTCCTTGTCCTTGACCCCGAAGCGCTGTTCCTCATCCACAATGAGGAGACCCAGGTCATGAAAATGGATATCCTTGGAGAGGAGGCGGTGGGTGCCCACCACGATATCTACACTCCCCTTCTCGATCTGTTTAACAACCTCCTTCTGCTGACTGGTCGTCTTAAAGCGGGAGAGGAATTCCACCCGGGCCGGGAAGTTTCGAAAGCGGTCCTTGATGGTCTGGTAATGCTGTTGAGTCAGGATGGTGGTCGGGCAGAGGAAGGCCACCTGTTTTCCGTCCATAATGGCCTTAAATGCGGCACGGAGGGCGACTTCCGTTTTTCCATAACCCACATCCCCGCAAAGGAGTCGGTCCATGGGCTTGATGGATTCCATATCTTCTTTGATTTCAGCAGTGGCCCTAAGCTGGGAGGGGGTCTCCTCATAGGGAAAGTCCTCCTCGAATTTGGCCTGCCAGGGGGTGTCCGGCCCAAAGGCATGGCCCTGGACTTTGGCCCTTTCCGCATAGAGGGCCACCAGGTCTTCAGCGATGGCATCCAGGGCTTTTTTTACCCTGGCCTTGGATTTCTTCCAATCCGCTGTGCCCAGACTGTTTAATTTGGGAGCCTTGGATTCCTTGGAAATGTACTTGGACACCATCCCCATCTCATCCGTGGGCACATAAAGAATGTCCGAGGCCCGGTAGGAAATCTTGAGGAAATCCTTGGTGATTCCCCCGATGGACATGGTTTCCGTCCCCTTAAATTGACCCACTCCGTAAAGCTCATGGACGACAAAGTCCCCCACATCCAGGTCCTGGTAATTAAGGAAGTTCCCTGCCTTCTTCTTAGGACGGATCTTTTTCCGCTTTTTTGCCCCGGAAAGCTCCGTCATGGTTAAGACGGCTAACTTGGAATCCGGATAACGAAATCCCTGGGGATAGGACCGGTTGACGACATAGAGCCGACCCGGATCCAATTCTCCTTCGTCATTGACCCCGGTCGATTCCGGAAGGAGGATGAGTTGGTTGTCCAGGCCGGACTCGCGGAACTGGTCGGCGATCCCCGGAGCCGAGGATCCGGCCAGAAAGAGGATCCGGTAACCCTGACCCAGCCTCCTCCTAAGGGTGGCAACCAGGTCATCCCAGCGGTTTTTGAAAGATTCCACCCCCATGGACCGGATCTGGATGAGCTGGTCCGCCCGGAAGCGGGGAGATTGCTTGAGGATCTGGGAAAGGTTGACCTGGGCCCGGTCCCGGAAATCGTCCAGGACTTCCTCCTTTTCTTTAATAAAATTCATATGGGAGGGAAGGATATCTCCTCGTTCCATCTGGTGGACCAGGTCCTCCGCCTCCATGCGGATCCGGTCCTCCTCCTTCTCCAGAATCCGGTCCAGGTCCTCGAAGACCACTATCCCCTCTTCCGGAAGATAAGCGGCGAGGGAGGATAGGGCCCTCGGGGGGAGGAAAGGAAGAAGGAAGTCGCTGGCCCCCGTCTTCCCCCCCTCTTCGTAGTCTTCGATCAGTTGGTTGAGGACATCTTCCAGGTGGCCCCCCTCCCTATCCCCCATCTTCTTGGATAGGGAATCTGCTTCTTTCTTCAGGCTTTTCAGCGCCTCCCGAATATCCGGGGGACGGAGAAGGACCTCCTCCGCCGGCCCCACTTCAATCCGATCAAGGCTATCCGTCGACCTCTGGTCCTCTACGGAAAAAGCCCGGATGGAATCCACTTCCACATCAAAGAATTCGATCCGGTAAGCCTTTTTTTCCGAGGGGGGGAAAATATCGATGATTCCACCCCGGAGGGCAAATTGCCCTCGGTGTTCCACCGTCATCACCCGCTCATAGCCCATGGTCACCAGCTTCTCCAGGACTTCCTCGATCGGGTATTCCCGACCCAGTTCCAGACTGGGGCGGTTGGCCAGTCGGACCTCCGGAGGGCTAACCGGCCGAGAAAGGGCCTGGAGGGTGGTGGTGACAATCAGGGGCCCTCCGGAAACCAGTTTCTCCATGACCTCCATCCGCCTTTGCCGGTTAGAGGAGATGACGGAATCTGCCCGGAAAAAATTGATTTCCTCATTGGGAAAGTAAAAAGCCTTCCCTTCCGAGATGGATTCGAGCCCTTCCGTCAATTCCATGGCCCTTTTCTCGCTTGAAGACACAAGAAAAACAGGTCGCTTGATAGTTTCCGCAAGGAAGACTAAAAAATGACCTGTTGACTCCGGAAGGAGGCCATGGAGGTAGACCCTCTTCGCTCCTCCTTCCAGGGCCTGGAGGAAGCGGTTTACATAGCGATCCGATTTCAGTAAATTCGTAATAACATTCATTCTATCGTTTATTTCTCTCCACACCGCTTGGCCTCTTTGATAAAGGCCTCCTGGTTCCTACGGGCTTTTTCCTGGTTGATTCTCTCCTTTTCTTCCTCATTCGTTGGCTTGGGAAGGCGGTCGGAGACCCAACCGTTGACCTGGTTCATCGCGGCTTCCACCCCCTGGTCCAGGATGGTTTCAATAGCTCGGCAGGCCATATCAACTTCATCCTCCACCACCTTCTCCTCCTCAGGCGTGAAAGTGGAAAGGACAAAGTCAGCCAGGTCCTGGCTGGCCATCCGACGGCCTACAGCCAAGCGGATTCGGGGGAAGTCCGTAGTGGAAAGGGAGGAGACAATGGACTTCATCCCATTGTGAGACCCGGCAGACCCATGGCCCTTGACTCGGATGGTGCCCAATTCAATATCGATATCGTCATAGACGACAATCAGGTGACCGGGATCCAGCTTATAAAAGTGTTGAATGGCCTGGACCGCTTGACCCGACAGGTTCATATAGGTCTGGGGCTTGACCAGGAGGACCTTTTGGCCCTCCCGTTGGCCCTGTCCAACCAGGGCCTTCCACTTGACCTGGTTGACGGAGATCGACCAGTCCTTGGCCAGGCGGTCAACCACCCGGAAGCCCATATTGTGGCGGGTCTTTTCATAATGGTTCCCGGGATTTCCCAGGCCGACAATGACATAAAGTTCGCTCATTAGAAAAGCTCGCTTACCGATTCATAATTGTAGATCCGGCGGATGGCTTCGGCCAGTTGGGGACCGATGGAAACCACTTCAATTTTGGAGCATTCCTTGCTCTCCGGCAGGTGGACGGAGTTGGTCACCACGCACTTCTTCACTGCAGAATCTTCAATCCGGTCAACAGCGGGGCCGGAGAGAAGGGCATGGGAAGCGGTAATATAAACGTCTTTTGCTCCTGCTTTTTCAGCCAGGAAGTTGGCCGCATTGGTAATGGTTCCGGCCGTGTCAATAATGTCATCAATGATGATGCAGTTCTTTCCCTGAACATCGCCAATGATGTTTTCCACGACGGACTCATTGGGCCGAGGCCGAGTTTTTTCAATGATGGCGATGGGGAGGTCCAGGTCATGGGAGAACTTCCGGGCCCGGGTAACCCCGCCCAGGTCAGGAGAAACGACCACCCAATCTTCGGGAGCTTCATCAACAAGGGGCTTAAAGTAGCGGGCCAGGAGGTGGCCTGCGGCCAAGTGGTCTAGGGGAATATCGAAGTAACCCTGAATCTGACCGGCATGGAGGTCAACCGTGATTACCCGGTCCACACCGGCAGCTTCCAGAAGATCGGCCACCAATTTTGCCGTAATGGGCTCCCGGCCGGCTGTCTTCCGGTCCTGACGGGCATATCCATAGTAGGGCATCACGACATTGATCCGGTTGGCTGAAGCCCTCTTCAGGGCATCGCAGATGATGAGGACTTCCATCAAATGCTCATTCACCGGATAGGAAGTGGGCTGGACCAAAAAGACATCGTACCCACGAACCGTTTCATTGATTTTGACCTGAATTTCGCCATCCGCAAAGTGGTTGAGTTCCATATCTCCTAAACGCTTCTTTAGAATGGAGCAAATTTCCTCCGCCAACTTTCGGTTCGAAGATCCGGAAAAGATCTTCATTCCACGTGCATCCATGCTTCCTCCTAACGTTATCAGCGACAAATCCTTATCTATTATATACCAAGGAATCTTGGGCGGGCGCTTTTCTCCCCCGGGATCTCATGGAAAATCGTCCCCATTAAAGCGTCCCCTTTGCCTTCCTTCTGGCCACATAACCGGGAATCTTTTTTACCTCTGCCCGTTCAACAGCCAGGGCCCCCTCCTCAACCTTTGAGCTGATGGTGGATCCGGCCGCAATAAAGCCTTCTTTTTCCACCTCGACCGGGGCGACCAGGTTGGCATTGGACCCAATGAAGGCACCGTCTCCCACCAGAGCTTGGTGTTTATTTTTCCCATCATAATTGCAGAAGATGACCCCGCAGGAGATGTTGACCTCCTCCCCTACCTGGGCATCCCCAATGTAGGCCAGGTGACCGGCCTTGGTTCCCCGGCCCAAGCTGGCCTTTTTTACTTCAACAAAGTTTCCAATATGGACATTTTCTCCGATATGGGCTTGGGGGCGGAGGTGGGAGAAGGGGCCGATATTGGACCCCTCTTCCATAACGGAAGATTCGATAACCGAGGATTTAATCACGACCCCATTCCCAATCGTAGAATTGTCAATTTCACTGCCGTCGGTAATCCGGCAGCCTTCCCCAATGACCGTCTTCCCGGTGATCCGAACGGCCCCTTGAATCCAGGTCCCTTTCCCGATTTTTGCCTCCGGATCAATCACCGTGTCGAAGGGGCGGTCAATCCGAACACCGGCCTTCATGAATCGGTAGTTAACGGCTCCATGGATGGCATGGGCAGCAATGGGCAGGCTGGCAAAATCGGTAATATGGGGAAGGCCCAAGTCGTAACCGGAGAATTCTCCATCCCGGTGGTCAAACAGGGGAACCAGGTCTTCAAAGACAGGGCTTTGGCCCTTCAGTTGGATAAGGAGGTCACCATTATCTTCCTCTTTCACCCATCGATAGGCAAGAATTTCCTCTTCCTCGGAGAGAAAGGCCGTATTCCCGGAGTCGAGAAACTCGCGGACCGCCTCCCCCAGTGGAAGGGGAAAGCCGACAGAGATAAAAAAGACTTCCTTTTCATCCCCCGATAAGTCCGATAAGGGAACGGGATCCAGGCCCCCTTCCCGACAGGCGGTTTCCACTAATTCTCTCAGCGAATGATTCATTAGGGAAAGAAGATCCTCTCCTCCTTCCTCCTTCAGTTCTTTGGTAAATTTATTGTCCAAAATAACAGCTTTCATACAAGTCCTCCCAAATGGATTCCACACCATTCCATGGCCACTCCCCCAGCTGTAAATATCTAGGGTTGAATATTTCCTTTTCATTATACACATTCCTCCCCCGCAAGAGGGCCGGCCGTCCCATGAGGTCCCTTTTTGTGTTATCATGAGTTGATTTCATGTGAAGGAGGAAGCATGTTTACGATTGATCTGGACCCTAAAAGGTCCCAAATAAAGAGTATACACTTTATCGGCATCGGAGGCACCTCCATGTCCGGAATTGCCGAACTTTTATTCGATAAAGGGTTCACCGTTACCGGGTCCGACCGAGAGGAAGGATCCTACACCCAACACCTACAAAATAAGGGGATTCCCATCGTCTTTGGGCAGAAGGCCGAAAACATCCAAGACCAGGACCTCTTTGTCTATACCGATGCCATCCCGGAATCCAACCCCGAGCTGAAGGCCGCCCGGGCAACCGGCCGACCTGTCGTCTCCCGAGGTCGGGTCCTGGGGGCCATCATGAGAAATTACACCCATTCCATCGCTATCTCCGGTGCCCATGGGAAGTCCACCACCACCTCCATGATGGCGGAAATCCTCATGGCTGCGGAGGACCGGGACCCCACCATCCTGATTGGCGGAGCCTTGGATGAGATGGGCGGAAACTGCCGGACCGGGGATGGAAATATCTTCCTGGCCGAAGGCTGCGAATATAAAGGAAATATTTTATTCTATTATCCTTCTATCGCCGTCGTCCTCAATATCGATGCCGACCACTTGGATTACTTTAAGGATTTAGAGGACATTATCCATACCTTTGAGCGCTATATGGAAAACATCCCCCAGGACGGCCTGGCCATCCTCAACCTGGATGATCCCTATTCCCGGACCCTAAAGGACTTCGTCAAGGGTCGGGTGGCCTTTTTCTCCATGACCAATCCGGAAGCGGATGTCCATGTGGAAAACATCGTCTATAGCGACCTGGGTCAGCCCTTCTTCAACCTGGTTTTCAAGGACGGGACTCGCTTGGAGATCAAACTGGGTGTCCTCGGTGATTTTAACATTCGCCATGCCATGGCGGCCAGCCTGGCTGCCCGGGAAGCCGGTCTCTCCATGGAAACCATCAAGAAGGGCTTAGAAGCCTACCGGTCTCTCCACCGCCGGATGGAAGATATGGGGACCTTCCATGGTGCCCGGGTCTTGACCGACTATGGCCACCACCCGGCGGAAATCCAGGCCACCCTGGAAACCATCCACCCCCATGTCAAGGGTCGCTTCTACTGCGTTTTTGAACCCCATACCTACTCCCGAACCCGGACTCTGATGGCTGACTTTGCCAAGACCTTCGGGGACTGCGATGAGGCGGTCATCACAAAAATATACGGAGCCCGGGAAGAAGACGACGGGTCTGTCCGGTCGGAGGAATTGGTGGAGAAGGTCCAGGCTCACGGCGACCGGGCGGTCTACCGGGAGACCTACCAGGATGTGGTGGACTACCTGAAGAATAAGGTGACTCCCGACGACCTGATCCTGACCACCGGCTGCGGAAAGGCCGATGAGATTGCCAAGCTCCTGGTTGCCCAAGGAAAATAATTCAAGGATAAGAAAAAGACCCCTATCCAGCGAAAGGCTGGTAGGGGTCCTTTTTATTGAAAAATTTCCTCTCGTAAGGACATGATTTCATTGAAGAACTCATCCGAAAGGTCATCATAGGATAGGAGCTCATTGATATCCTCCATGGCCTTGTCTTTTTTTCCGGCAAGGAAAAGGAGGATGGCCCGGTTATAGCGAAGGCGGAGGGCGGAAGGATAGTGGTCCAAACCCTTATTTGCCGCAGCCAGGGCCTGGTCCCTCTTCCCCCAGGCAGTCAGGGCATAGACCCAACCATTATAGAGGTCTTCAAAGTCTCCACCCCGGTCCAGGGCCTCCTGGAAGGCACCGGCCGCCAGGTCATAGGCGGACATATTTTGATAGGAGAGACCCAGATAATAGAATACATCATAGCGTCGGGTCTTTTGGCCCAGCTTGCTGAGGATGTCCACCGCCTGGCCATAATCGGCCCGGCGCATGAAGTAGAGGGCGGATTCGATCTCGGTCTCCGGTTCGATCCTCTCCAAGGCCCGGCGAACTTCTTCCTTGACCTCGGGGTCCTCCGCCCACTCCAGGGCCCGCTGATAGTAGGCTGTTGCCTTAGAAAAATGCCCCATCCCTTCGTTAATTTGTCCTAAGGCGGTGTTGGCCAAGGGCGAGTGGTCGTCTTTGTTCAAGGCTTCCTCCATAATATGGGAAGCTTGGTGGACCATATCCGCCTGGTCCTCCTCGCTCAAAGAGGGAATCCGCCAAAGGAGGTCTCCGAAGTGGACTTGGGCGGAGAGATTATCCGGGTTGATGATCCCGGCCGCCCGGAAGGCGATCAGGGCCTCCCGGCTCTTCCCCTCTGCAGCTGCCTCCAGGCCCATATTCAGAGCAAATCGGTCCGCTTCCTTGACCGTCCTTTTCAAAAGGTCCAAATAATCCTTGGCATGAATAAAGTCGGGATCGATCCCCAGGTTCCAAATCATTCCCTTCACAAAATAAGAATAGTCAATCTCCCGGTCCAGTTGTCCTTCTTGGATTCCTCCCAGAAAGTCTTGAACCCGGATGGGCATAGGAAGGGGACCAATCCCCCACTTCTTTTGGGCTTCTTCCTTCAAGTCCAGGTAGGCGAGTTCCTTAGTAAATTGGATGAAGTAATCCTCAAGTCTCAAGACCGGCTCCTTTCATGGTAGGCCCGGGACCTCTTGGAGGTCTCGGATAGGATCCGGTAAAGGAGCCCCTTGGTGTAGTAGTAAATGGCTTTAAGGACAGCCAACCCCAGGATATAAGGGAAGGATCCTGTCCCCGGGATTGAAGCCATGATGGTCCAACCCATTCCCAGACCCCGGTAGATGAGGATAGCTACCAAAGCATAGGGAAGGATGAGGAGGATATTTTCTTTCCAAAAATTCAAGAGGGAGGGGAAGATGGTATTCATCGTTTCTCCGGACTGGTAGACGGCTTCGTAGGCCGGGCTGGTAAAGACCGACCAGACAAGGAAAAGAACAAGATAGCCGGTCGAGGCCATGAGGGGGCGACCCAGGCTGGTCGCCGCCATTTCCACCAGGTAAAAGACGAAGTAGACCTGACTTAAGGGGGCAAGGTAGCCATGGTCGTATTCGATTAAATCCTCCTGGCTCAGACTCCCCCTGCGGAGGAGTCGGGTCATGAGGCCGGCCAGGTGGGTCAGGATGGCCAGTTGGATAAACCAGCGGATAAATCCACTCAGGATGGAATTGCCCATCTGTGCAAAGATCGTGTTGACCAGGCTGGTCACCGTCAAATATAAAATAAAGGCTAAGATCAGGACCGGCAGGCCTCTGATAGAGTCCTTGATATCCTTAAATAGTCTCCGATAAACCAGTTGAAAATCTTTCATTCTTCCTCCCTTTACTTGAGTTCCACTTCGGTCACACCGGTCCCACCCTGGTCCGGCTTGGCAAATGTATAGGACTTGACCCGTCGGTCTCTGGCAAGAAGGTCCTGGACCCCTTGTCTCAGGGCTCCCGTCCCCTTGCCATGGATGATCCGGACCTTTTCCATCCCGGCTAAAACGGCATCATCCAAGTACCGGTCCACCCGGTCCAAGGCCGACTCGTATCGCTCTCCCCGGAGGTCCAGTTCCAAAGATATGCCGGCATCCTTCCTGCGCTGAATGATCAGCCGGGTCTGGGTCTGGTTGGGCGAGGAATCCCGGTCATCTTCAATCCTCCGCAGGTCCTTGACATTGGCTTTCACCTTGAGAATCCCCACCTGGACCATAACATCCCCGTTTTTATCCGGGCCTTCCACGATCCTGCCCTCATCTCCAATGGTGAGGATTTCCACAGCCTCCCCCGACTTGAGCCCTTGTGGGGCTTGGTGGGGGGCCTTCTTCCTCTTTGACAGAACCGGTCCGCCCAAGCGTCCTTCCATAGCCTTGGCCTGGTCATTGACTAAAGTCAGGGCCCGGTCCAGTCCCCGGGTATCCTCTACCTGGTCGATGGCCTTCTTGGCGTCCCGGAGCATCCGCTGGGCCTGGTCACGAGCCTCCTGGACCAGGTCCCTGGCCTCCTTTTTGGCCGACTCCAACTTTTTCTCATAGTCCGCTCTGGACCGGTCAAGGTCCGCTTTCATGGCGGAGAGCTTGGCCTGGTAGTCTTGCTTTTCCCTTTCCATGGTCTCCCGGGCCAGTCGGGTTTCCTCCCGGCTCTTTTCAATGTCCTGAAGAACATCTTCAAATTGGACGGAGTCGGAATCCACCAGGTTCTTGGCTTCATTCAAGAGGTCTTCCGGCATACCCAGGCGCTTGGTAATCTCAAAAGCGTTGGACCGACCGGGAAGGCCGATTTGGAGGCGGTAGGTGGGTGAAAGGGTTTGAACATCGAATTCCACCGAGGCATTCTGGACTCCGGGAGACCGAATGGCGAAGAGCTTGAGCTCACTGTAATGGGTGGTGGCCACGGTCCGGATTCCTCGCCGGGTCAGGCGGGTTAAAATAGCCATAGCCAGGGCAGCCCCTTCCACCGGGTCCGTTCCCGAACCGATCTCATCAAAGAGGAGGAGGGAACGGGAATCCGCATTGGCCAAGATTTTGATGATGTTGTCCATGGAGGCCGAGAAGGTGGAAAGAGAAAGTTCGATGGACTGCTTGTCCCCAATGTCGGCGTAAATGGACTTGAATACCCCCAACTTAGAGTTGGACCGACAGGGAATTTGGAGGCCGGATTGGCCCATGACCTGGAGGAGACCTACCGTTTTTAGGGTAACCGTCTTTCCTCCCGTGTTGGGTCCGGTGATGATCAAAGTGCTGAAGTCCTTACCCAAGGAGAAGTCGATGGGAACCACACCCTTGCCCAGGAGGGGGTGTCGGGCTTCCTTAAGGTCGATCGACCGGTCATCGGTAAAGACCGGCCGGGATCCCCGGATCTCCAGGGCATACTTGGCCTTGGCAAAGGTCTTGTCGATGTATTGGAGCTTGCCTTCGTTTCCGGAAATTTCATCGGCAAAGTCGGCCACTTCCATGGAAAAATCCGCCAGGATCCGCTGGATTTCTTCCTTTTCCTCCCCTTCCAGTTCCCGAATTTCGTTGTTTAGCTCCACAATGGCCAGGGGCTCCATGAAAACCGTAGCCCCGGATGCGGATTGGTCATGGACCAGGCCCCGGAAGGATCCCCGGGACTTGGCCTTGACCGGGAGGACATAGCGTCCATCTCGCATGGTGATGATATTTTCACTCAGATGACCCGCCTGACCGGCGGAAATCATGATGTCGTTGAGTTTCCCCCGGATCGAGTCCTGCTTGGCCTTGATGGCCCGACGGATCCGGAAGAGGGCAGGAGAGGCGGAATCGTTCATGACCCCTTCGGCTTCAATGGCGGAAGTGATGGCTTCCTCCAGGCCCTTTTGGACAAAGAGGGACCGGATTTCACCCACAAAATGACTGGCCTCCGCTTCCTTGCAGTAGTCGATGAGGGCCCTGGCCACCCGGAGGCCTTCGGCAATTTCCAAAAGCTGCCCCATGGAAAGAATGCCGCCCAGGCTGGCCCGCTTGACGGCAGGGCGGACCGGATAGATCCCGAAGAGAGGAGGGTTGGAATAGGCCAGAAGGAGGTCAACCGCATTTTGGGTCTCCTCTTGGATTTGGTTCAGGTAAGTGGGGTCAGATAGGGGCCTGATCTTTTTCACCGCTTCCTTTCCCAAGGGGGAAGCCGCGAAATGAGCCAAGCGGTCCAAGACCTTATCAAATTCTAAACTTTCAAGTACGATCTGGTCCATTCTTCTCCTACTTTCAGGGTAATTTTTTCCTCGATAGTCGTTTTCAAACTTATTCCATCTTCATCGTATAGTGACCCAGTCCCCTGGGAAAGTGCTGACCTTCTTTTTGTCCGGGTCCCTTTGGTGAATAAAGATTCCCTTTCTTCCATTGGGCGGCTACTGATCCGGCCTCCCCCTCCCCCCGGTCGATGACCAGGAAACGAGAGGTCAGCCCTCGAACCAGGTCCGGTTTTATCCGGAGGTCCATGAGGTCGGGTAATAGAAGGCGGCTGAACCGGCCTGTACGGATAAGCTCTCTGGCCCCGAAGTCATCCTCCAAATAGAGGTCCTTACTAAAGGGGCAGGAGGGACAATCCCGATCATTTCGACAGCCCTTGATGGTCGATGCGGGGCAATGACGGAGGACCATCCCTGTCAACCGTCCATAGACGGGGAGGAGCCAGGGCATGGGATAGGTAAAGAGCCCCTCATATTCCTCAGCCGTGAGCTCCGTCGAGGGGATGACGGCCCGGACCCGGTGGAGGAAGGCTCTCTCGCCAAGGAGGGTCTCCCCCTCTTTCCGGAGGGCATGGGCCGCCCAGGCATTGAAGACCTGGAGGCCGGGACCGAGGATGAGATCCTTATCTTCCGGAAGATCTCCCACCCTCCCCCATTCGTTGATGGTCGGAAGGTAGACTCCCCGGGCTATTTTCAGGGCCTCCCCGGCCCGGTCCAGAAAGTCTTGGAAATGCCGGCTTTCCAGGAGTTCAGGGATGACCAGGAAAACTTCCCTGCCGGCCTCTGTCCAATCGGACACCAGGACAGGATCTTCAGTAATGAGAATATCCATCCCCTCCCTTTCGGAAGGGGAATAGGCAGAAGGTCCCCGGTTGGTCCAATAGTATAGGCTGGTCCCGCCCCCTTCATCCAGGGGCCATGAGGCCCGGTCCCTGTCCTCCTTCAGTAAAGCCAGGCGCTTTCGAAGGGTGGCCCGGTTCAGGTCAGGACGGGACGGAGAGGTCATCTCCTGCAAGAGGAGGTCAACCCCCTTCCGGCGGAAGGCGTTGATGGCCCCCATGGGGAGGAAGCCCTCCCCCTCCATATCAATCCGGAGATCATCCAGGATGTAGGGGGTATTGCCCAATTTGGCCAGGGACTTGGCCAGGTCCTCCCGGGAAAGGGGGCGATTTTTGGCCGGATCCACCCGGTCCCCCTCCAGTCGGATAGTCCGACCCCCGCCGGTAAAGGAGGCGGTTAAGGGCCGGCCTACTCGAAAGGAAAGGTCGATATTCAAGGGGGTCTTTTCCGGACCACCCTCCTTAAGATCCTCCTCCAGGGCAGACCGGACCAGGCCGGTATAAATGGCATAGACCGGAACCCCTTTGGCCAGGTCAGGATAGTCAGGGAAAAAGAGGGCCTGACCCCGGCGGACGTCCTCCGTCAAGCTAAGGGGGAAGGTTGACCGGCTTCCTTCAACCCGGACCTGGTCCCCCTTGTGAAGGTCACGGTTGGGCCGGAAGAAAGGCGTATCCCCTTTTCGGTCCATTTTTCCCAGGTAGATCCCACTCGGATCATCCTTGGGATAGGCGACCGTCCGGCCGAAATCACCGAAGAAATAGCCTGGGGTGAAAGGCCGGTTGGTCATGAGGGCCAGGGGGGCGGGATCAGGATTTTTCCCCCGTAGAGCCTCCCGGTAGGCCCTCACCGCCGCATAGACGTATTCCGACTTTTTCATCCGCCCTTCAATTTTAAGCGAATGAACCCCCATATCCCGGTAGGTCTCCACCCGGTCCAGGGTCATGAGGTCCCGGGGAGAGAGGTAGCTGTCTCCAGGCCCAAGGACCCGGCCATCCCCCCTCTTTAAGAGGTAGGTCTTCCGGCAGGGCTGGGCGCAGCGTCCCCGGTTGCCCGACCGGCCACCGGCAAAGGAGGAGAGGAGGCACTGACCCGATTGGGCCATGCAGAGGGAACCGTGGACAAAGACCTCCACTTCCAGGTCGGTCTCTTCCAGGACCAAGGCTACCTCTTCTTTGGTCATTTCACGCCCCATAACCAGGCGGTCCAGCCCTCTTTGCCGGGCCAGGCGGGCCCCGGAGAGGGCATTAACGGAAAGCTGGGTGGACCCATAGAGGGGGAGGTCGGGAAGGAGGGTTCGAGCCAGGTCGATCAAACCGGGGTCCTGGATGATGATGGCATCCGCCCCCAGCTCATAGAGGTCGACCAGGAGGTCAAAGGCCCGGTCCACCTCCTCCTCTTTTAAAGCCGTATTGACCGTCACATAGACCTTGACTCCGGATAGATGGGCCGTGCGGATGGTCTCCTTGAGCCCCTCTTCCGTAAAATTTTGGGCATAGGCCCGGGCTCCAAAAGAAAGGCCGGCCAGATAGATGGCATCGGCCCCGGCTACAAAGGCAGCCCGGGCCATGTCATCATTGCCAACCGGCGCTAAGATTTCAGGAAGGAAAGTCTCCTTCCTCTTTTCATGTTGGGAAATATTGACCAATCGGGGGCTCCTTTACCGGTGGGTCCGCTGGTACTCTTGAAACTGCTTGGACAGGAGGAGGATCTTGTCCTCGGATGCCTTCAGGTTCTCTCGAAGGGCCTTGAGGTCTTCCTCCCGGTCGATGGAGGCCTCCTCCTGGCGGTGGATCCGGTCCTTGAGCTCTTTATTTTCCGCCTGGAGGGCCCGGACCTCTTCCTCAAGACCCGCTTTCTCCTCCTCCACATCCCTTAATTCATCCTGGGCCAGGAAGAGGTCATCGGTCATGTTCATCATGGCCAGGGTGGTCTGCATAGTCTTGTTGAAGCGGAGGTCGGACCGGTTAATTTCTCCGATCTTCCGGTTGACATAGTCCGTCACCCGCTCCATCTCTTCCTTATTTTTCCGGCTCTTTAAGACATACCGGTCCCCATTGATGGTGACCTGCATCCGGTTGACTTCCCGGTCTTGGCCCGACATGGCTTCCTCCTCTCCTCCACTGGATAAATCTGACTTTTAGTATCGGTTGGACCCGCCCACTTCTTCCAGGCTCTCCCGAATTTCCTTCATCTTTTCATTGATCTGGGCATTGGTCAAGGTGCCCTCCTCTGAAGCCAACTCTACCCGGAGTGTGATGGACTTCTTTCCTTGGGGGATCTGGTCTCCCCGGTATTCATCCACGAAAGAGACCGACTCGACCTTTCCGACGATGGGTTTAATAATATCGGACCAGGCCATACCCTCATCAAAGACCAGGGAAATATCCTGGAAAACATGGGGATAGAGGGGGAGGCTTTGGTAGCGGTTGCTTCGGGAATCAAAGGGGGTTAGGACCTCCACATTCAGACTAACCAGGCAAGCATCATGGTATTTCAAGTCCATATCCCGCTTGACCATGTTGGACACCAGGCCCATGGACCCGATGGACTTGCCCCGGTAGAAAATGTTGACCCAGGCGTTATTGTCCGCCCATGATGGTTTGCTTTCCTGGCGGAAGATCAGGGGGTCGATCTGGACGGCCCGGGGCATGGCTTCCAGGATCCCCTTGCCTTCATAGAAAAGGTCCTTGGCATCCTGACCAACCAGGGCCAGGCAGAGCTCCCGGTGCATGAGGGGGAGGGTCTCCGCCTCCTCCGAGGGATGGCTCTCTCCCGGCTCATAGACCTGGGCCAACTCAAAGATCTTGAACCGGTCATAGAAACGGACATTGGAGACGATGGCGTCCATGAGGTTGGCGACCAGGCTTCGACGGAGCTTGGCCTGGTTGGGGGCCGGGGGCTGGGCCAGGGTCAGACACTCTTCCTCAGCCATGCCCATGGCGGAAAGGCTCTCCTCCCGAGACCAGGGATAGGTCATGATCTCATAGGTCCCGGCCTGGAAGGCCAGAAATTCGCGGATAGCCCGGTCTAAATCCTGCTTTCTTTGGTTGACGGCTTTGGTGAGGGCAATCCGGGGGGCTTTCAGGTCAAAGTTCTCATAGCCGATCATCCGGGCCACTTCTTCCAGGATATCGTCAGGTAGGGAAACATCCCCGGTCGACCGCCAGCTGGGGACCAAAACCCGGTAATGGTCGTCCTCCTCTTTCTCCAGGGAGAAGCCCAGGGGTTGGAGAAGAGCCTCAACCTCTTCCCCATCCACTTCACGTCCCAGGCGGTCGGAGAGCCAGGTCATGGAAATCTTCACTTCCTCCTGGCGAGTCTCCTCCAGGGTCAGGTCAGAATAGGCCAAGGCCCTGGCTTCCGGGAAAAGTTCACGGAAAAGGGCCATGGCCACTCCCAGGGTCTGGTCCATCCGCTGGGTGTCCAGGCCTTTTTCATGGCGCTGGGAGGCTTCCGTCCGAATCCCATAGCGCTGGGCGGTCTTCCGGATCATCTGGGGCTTGAAGTTGGCGATCTCCAGGACCGTTTCCTTAGTAGAAGCCTGGATGGAATCGTGGGCCCCGCCCATGCAGCCGGCCAAGCCCAGGGCCTTATCCTCATCGGCGATGACGATGTCCTTATCGGTCAGGCGGAGTTCTTTCCCATCCAAAAGGGTCAGGTCCTCCCCTTCCTTGGCCCGACGGACCTTCAGACCCCCGACAATGTGGTCCTCATCGTAAGCGTGGGTGGGCACTCCCGTCACCATCATCATGTAGTTGGTCCAGTCGACCAGGGCATTGATGGGACGGATGCCCACCTTCATCAGAGAAGTTTGGAGCCAGAGGGGGGACTTCCGGTCGTCCACCCCACTCAGGTGGAGGGCCAGGAAGCGGTGGCAAATTTCCGGATCTTCAATGGAAAGGGGAAAATCCTCCAGCTCATCTTTGTCAAAGAAGTCCCCGGCATCCGGGAGGGCTTTCAATGGACGGTGGTAGATGGCGGCCAGCTCCCGGGCAATCCCGTAGTGACCCCAGAGGTCGGGCCGGTTGGTCAGGGACTTATTTTCAATTTCGATGATGAAGTCATCCAGGCCGAGAAGGTCAGCAATATTGTCCCCGGCCCGGAAGGTCAACTCGGGCAGGGATTCGGTGAGGTCGACGATGTGGTGGTCTTCCGGGGCAGGGAAAAGGTCGGACAAGCCCACCTCGCTGGCCCCACAAATCATCCCGTAGGAGTCGACCCCGCGGAGCTTGCTTTCGCTGATCTTGACGGGTTCCCCCTCCCCATGCCAGACAACCCGGGCTCCGGGCAGGGAGCAAATAACCGCATGGCCTTCGGTTAAGTTGCTGCCTCCGCAGACGATTTGGACATCCTCTCCCCTGCCGATATCCACCAGACAGACCCGGAGACGGTCAGCATCCGGGTGGGAGCTGACCTTCCGGATGATCCCAACCACAATATTTTGGTATTTTTCACGGAGGTCCGTGGTGGATTCCACCTCCACCGTCCGCATGGTCAGGTCATAGGCCAGGTCTTCCATGGTCAGGTCTTGGGGCAGGTCAACATAAGTATTTAACCATTTGTAGGATATGAGCATACTTCCTCCTAACGGAACTGTTTCAGGAAACGCAGGTCGCCTGAGTGGAAGAGACGGACATCATCCACCCCATAGCGCATCATGACCAGGCGGTCCAGGCCGATGTTGATATAGAAGCCGGACCAGACCTCAGGATCCAGGCCCGCTGCCTTCAAGACATTGGGATGGGGGGAACCTCCCGGCATGACTTCCAGCCAACCGCTGTGGTGGCAGGTCCGGCAGCCCTTACCCATGCAGACCTGGCATTCCATGTCGATTTCAAAGCCCGGCTCCACAAAGGGGAAGAAGCCGGCCCTCATCCTTGTTTTGACCGGGTGGCCAAAGACTTTTTCCAAAATCGTGTCAATAAGGAGCTGGCCGGAAGCAAAGGAGAAGTTCTTGTCGACGATGAGGGCTTCATATTGGGAGAAGGCCCGCTCATGGTTGGCGTCGGTCGTCTCATTCCGGAAAACCTGGCCGGGGTAGACGAAACGAGCCGGCGCCCCGTGCTTCTTGAGATAACGGACGGACGCCCCGGTCAAATGGGGGCGGAGGGCCAGGCGTTCATAGCCCTGCTTGTCTTCTGTCCCCTCCAGCCAATAGGTATCCATCGTCTCACGGGCAGGATGGTTGGGAGGGAAATTCAAATTGTCGAAGGCATACTTTTCCGAAGAGATATCATCCTCGGAGAAAATTTCGAACCCCAAAGAGAGGAAGGCGTCGTTGAGGTCATACATCATCTGGGTGATGGGATGGAGGGCGCCGGTCTCCAGGGCCTTGCCCGGACGGGAAAGGTCCAAGGCCCCATCCACTACGGATGAGTTGGCTATAATTTCCGTTTTCCGGTCTTCAATCGCCCGGTAAAGGGCCTGCTTGGACAAGTTGGCTTCCTTCCCCAGGGCCTTCTTTTCCTCCCCCTTGAGGTCTTTAATCCCTTTTAAGACCTCGGTCAGGCTTCCTTTTTTCCCCAGAACCTTGACCCGTAGGTCTTCCAGGTCCTCCAAACGGTCGGCCGATTGGATAGCTTCCTGGGCCTCCTCCACTAATGCTCTGACTTCTTCGATCATATTTCCTCCTCATCGGTAAAGCGAAGGCAGGGCCCGGACCCGGACGCCGACCATCGACAATGATGCTTGGTAACTAACAAATAATTATATCGTAAAAGAGGGAATCCTTCATCCTTCCCAATCCCCAGGCCCATCAGATAGTTGAAAAGTAGGCCATGAGAATGGCTCCCGAAACCGCTGCATTTAGGGATTCCACCTGGGGGGCCATAGGGATGGAGACTTTCCCATCCAAGACCGCCATAAAACCCGGTCGGATGCCCTGACCTTCCGACCCTACCACCAGGGCCAGGGGAGGGTCTTTCTTGGGGAAGAGCCGGTAGTCCTCCCCCTCCATATCCGCTCCCAGCCAGGGGATGCCGGTTTCTTCCTTCCATACCAGGGCATCTTTTTCACTGGACCGGCAAATTTCCAGGCGGAAGGAGGCCCCCATGGAGGCCCGAAGGACCTTTTCATTGGAGGGGTCACAGGAATCCACCAACAAGACCCGGTGGAAGCCCAGTGCTTCTCCTGTCCGAAGGAGGGTGCCTAGATTTCCCGGATCCTGAATGCCGTCAAGGACCAGGTAGAGGCCCGGTTGACGGAAAGCGGGAAAGCCTGAGCCAGATCCCGGTTCTCGGATGACCGCTAAAATCCCATCCGAGTTTTCCATAGAGGAGAGGTCTTCAAAGAGAGCATGAGGCAGGAGGACAGCTCGGTCCTTAACCCAGCCGGCAATTTCCTGGCTGATATAGTCTCCTCCCCCGGAATCCAGGATCGCCTTTAACTCATTTTCCACTTTTAAGGAAATGTCTTCTTCAAACTCGGTTTTTTCCCGGTGGCGTTCCTTGAGATTGGCAATAAAAAGCGGCAGGGTTCGATCCATCTTGTCCCGGTCAATGACCAGGGCTTCCATATCCATGCCCGAAAGAAGGGCCTCCACCACCAATTTATGGCTCTCCACCAGGAAAGCTTCCTGCTTCTTCCGGCCATGGACCGTTTTCAATTTTTTCCAGGCCTTGTAGCGGCCATTACCGGCTGAATCGATCCGGTCCATCCCTTCCTCCTATTCCTCTTCTTCCTTGGCACGGTGGTCCAAGTTAAGGATGTCTTCCTGCTTGCCCAGGACATAGACCCGGTCCCCCACTTCAAAAGTCAAATCTGTGGCGGGGTTGAGCATGAGGTCTTCTTCCCTCTGGACAGCAATGATGGTCACGTTATAAATCATCCGGACGCCGATATCACCCAAGGTCTTTCCGATCCAGCTGTCAGGAACGGGGAGGTTGGAGACCGAATAGTCGGAGGATTCACCGAGGGCATCAAAGAGGGATCCGCCGGCCAGCTTGTGGGCCAGGCGGGACCCCATTTCCTTTTCCGGGAGGATGACCTTATTGGCCCCTACTCGTAGAAGGATCCGGGCATGGCGCTCGGACATGGCCTTGGCAATGATGTAGGGGACTTCCTTCTCCTTGCAGATGGTGACCGCCATGAGGGCGGCCTCGAAGTCCTCGGTCAGGGAGATGATGGCGCAGTCCACATTGGATATCCCGATGCCGTCCAGGGTCCCTTCCTGGCCCACATCCGCTGTCACTCCATAGGTGACAAATTCGGCCATCTCATTGACCTTGTCCTCATCATAGTCCACCACGAGGACTTCCTTCCCCAGGGAGGCCAGTTCCTTAGCGACATTGCTCCCGAACCGTCCCAATCCCAAAACCGCAAAACTATCAAAATTTTTCATCATTATCTCCTTATCCGATCATAACGGACTCTTCCGCCACCCGGTGTCCCCGATATTTGGCCGGCCGCAAGAGGGCCCCCAACATGGTTACCGGTCCGATCTTCCCAAAGACCATGGTGATGGCCACTAAGATTTTGGACAGGGCATGGAGGTTTCCGGTAATCCCCCGACTCAAGCCCACTGTCCCATAGGCCGAAATCACTTCAAAAAAGAGATCCAAAAAATCTTTATCGGCTTCCACCAGCTGGATAAGAAAACCGACGATGATAATCCAAAAGATAGAAGCGGTAAAAAGGATCAGGGCCTGTTGGAAGTTTTCCCGGGTGCAGTTCCGGTGAAAAACAGGGAGGTCCCGGGTATGGCGAACGCGGGCAATCAGGCCAAGGACCAGGACCGCCATAGTTGTCGTCTTAAGACCGCCGGCGGTTCCTCCGGGTGAACCTCCGATAAACATGAGGAAGCAGGAAAAGAGGGAGGAAGGCCTGGTCATGGCCGCCTGGTCGAAGGAAAAGAATCCGGCAGTCCGGAGGCTGGCCGACTGGAAAAAGGCATTCAGGGTCTTCTCCCCCAAACCCATTCCACCGATGGTGGAAGGGTTCCCATATTCCATGAGGAAGATGCCCAGGGTGCCCAGGGTCAAGAGGAGAAGGGTCATAGCGGTGACCATTTTCGTTTGGAGACGGATCCTCTTGGTCTTCCGGAAGAAAAAATCGATGTAGACGACATAGCCCAGACCGGCAACGATAATGAGGGTAGCTATGGTCAAGAGGACCACGGGGTTGGCGGAATAATCCGATAGGGATACCGGCCCCAGGGGGTCAAATCCGGCGTTACAAAAGGCGGATATGGACAAGAAGATGGCGTAAATAAGGCCTTTGACCAGGCCAAATTGAGGGACCATCTGGCTAGCCAGGATAAGGGCCCCTATCCCCTCGATCAAGAAGGTGGCCTTGAGGATAAATTTCAAAAAACGAACCAGGCCTGTTAGCTCATCCTCATTTTTTTCCTCCATGAAAATGACCCGCTGGCTCATCCCCAGCTTCCTCCCCGTCAAAAGGGCCAGGGCACCGACCGCTGTCATTACTCCCAGCCCTCCAAGTTGGATTAAGAGGAGAATGATAGCTTGGCCCAAGGGGGACCAGAAGGAGGCCGTGGTGACCGGAGTTAAGCCGGTGACACAGACGGCGGAAGTCGAAACAAAGAAGGCATCAATGGGGGAAGTGAAGTTCCCCTCTGCTGATGAAAAGGGCAGGCAGAGAAGGAGGGTCCCGATCAGGATGACGGTCAGGTAGGCGAGGAGGAAGAAAAGCGGAGGGGACTTTTGAATTCTCTTGAACAAGCGTTTTTGGAAATTCACTTTTTCTTCCTCTCTCCGGCACGAGTCACCAACCAATTCAGGATGGCCTGCTGGGCCTCATCTTTTTCGGCCATCATCTCCGGATGCCACTGGACGAAAAGGAGGTCCTGACGTTCCTCGCCTTCCAGGGCTTCCACCAAGCCGTCCCGGCTTTTGGCGACCACCTTCAGGCCCTCTCCCACCTTCTTTACCGCCTGGTGGTGGAAGGAATTGACCCAAAGCTCCCCGCTTCCCACAATCCCTTCAAGGATGGAGCCTTCTTCCACACGAACCTGGTGGCTCCCATAAAATTTTGGGATGGACTCATTGCTATGGACAATTTGACTCTCATACTGGCTGGGAATATCCTGGAAAAGGGATCCTCCCCGGGAGATATTGAAAACCTGGATCCCCCGGCAGATACCTAAAATCGGAAGCCTTTCTTGAACATAGGCATAACGGGCCAGGTCCAATTCCTGGAGATCCCTCTCGGGAACGGTGGAACCCAGCTCTTTTCGGCTGTCCTCTCCATAGAGGGAAGGCATGGGGTCCGTCCCTCCTGTGAAGATGAGGCCGTCCACCAGGCCAAGATAGGTCTTTCTTAACTCAGAATCGCCGGTATAAGGAATAATAAAGGGTATTCCTCCTGCTCTTTCAACGGAAGAGATGAAATCATGGTTTATCACATCATAGGATTGTCCGGACACTCCAATATGAAGCATAGGGCCCAACCGGTCATCAGGCGTGTAATGACCGGTTATCCCAATAAGTGGTCTTTTTTGCATGAATAGGGGCCTTCCTTTCTATAACCGCTAAGCATGTCTATTTTAATAGATAGTCGCCTTCATGACAATGAAATTGGAGGGGAAGCTCTTGACAGATGGCCGAGAGGCCTTTACAATAAGAGCGTTGAAGCAGAGTTCCCACTCTCACCGACAGCCAGGGCTCGTTCGGTTACTCGTGAAAACTTCCACCTTGACCTATTCAAGGTCTTTTCCAGTGGTAATGAGTATAGTGGGCACTTTGTCCGCTATTTTTTTATTTTTAGGAGGTGCACCATTAAGGAATTAATCATCAATGAGCAGATTCGCGCCCAGGAAGTCCGCTTGATCGGTGATGACGGCGAGCAGATCGGCATCATCCCCATTGAAGAGGCCCAACAGAGGGCGGAAGAGGCACATTTGGACCTGGTCCTCATGTCCCCCCAAGCCAAACCTCCGGTGGCCAAGCTCATGGATTACGGCAAGTTCCGTTACGACTCGATTAAGAAGCTCAAGGAACAGAAGAAAAACCAAAAGACCAAGGAAACCAAGGAAATGCGCCTCTCCCCACGGATCGAGCAGCATGACCTGGAAACCAAGGCCGCTAAGGTCAAGGGCTTCCTGGAGGGTGGAGACGCCTGCAAGATCTCCGTCCGCTTCCGGGGACGTGAGCTGGGTCATAAGGACTTAGGTCGTGAGGTCCTGGACCAGTTTGTCGACTTGGTTGGTGATAGCGGGGTTATTGACAAGAAGCCGACCATGGAAGGTCGCAATATGGTGATGTTCCTCGAACCCAACCCTGATAAAGAGTAGATAGGAGAAAACAATGGCAGCCAAGAAAATTAAAAGAAAAACCCATAGAGCCTCCGCTAAGCGTTTCAAGAGAACCGGTTCCGGCAAGCTCAAGCGCTGGTCCTCAGGCATGAACCATATTACTGGCCATTACCCCCAGAAGACGGTTCGCAAGCTTCGTCATTCCAAGATGGTCCATAAGTCGGATATGAAGCGCATCGATGATATGTTGCCCCGTTAGGATGGAGGTAGGAAATGGCAAGAGTTAAAGGTGGCGTTAACGCCAAAAAGAATCATAAAAATGTATTAAAGCAGGCCAAGGGTTACTTCGGGTCCAAGCATACCCTTTACAGAACAGCCAACCAAGCTGTTATCAAGTCCATGCAGTATGCCTATGTGGGACGGAAGCTTCGCAAGCGCCAGTTCCGCCAGCTCTGGATCGCCCGGATCAATGCCGCCTGCCGGACCAACGGAACCAACTACTCCCGCTTCATGGCCGGTCTCAAGAAGAACAACATTGAGATCAACCGGAAGATGCTCTCCGAGATGGCCATCCACCAACCCGAGGACTTCAAGGCCCTGGTTGACCAAGTGAAATAATGGAATGACAATAAAAACTGAATAATAACAGTGACCAAAAACTCTTGCCCTGATCAGGGTAAGAGTTTTTTTATCTTAATCATAGGACAACTGACATCAATGACACATCCATAGAAGTCAATGCGAACACCCTTTCCTTTCCTATAGAGAATAAAAAGGATTTTCGGGATGGTATTTCTAAAGAAGTTGATGTTTTTGAAGTTCAGGCTTCCCTATTTCCTCTTCACTGTAAACTTGCAAATATCAATGATAAAGAGAGTACTTTTTCTGACCTCGAAGCATATGATCAACTGACCATAAAGCTTGCTGAACATTAAACTGTATTGGATAAGAGAAAAAGGGGCTGTGTCAGAACGAGCAAATCGTTCGACATAGCTCCTTTTTTAGACTTTCCTTATTCGTGTTATTTCAATAGAGCCTCATAAATTTGAACCAGCTTGCGACCCGTCTCTTCGATCGACTTGGACGCCGCTACCTGGTAACCTGCTTCTATCAAGCTGGGCACTCGCCCCTCCAGGATCGCTTTGATTTTTTCTTCAAAGTCGTCCACACTACGCCCCTTGTAAAGCTGGACCCCTGCTTGATAGTCCTCCTCAAAAATAGGAATATCCCGCACTAAAATCGGACTTCTGCAAGCCAGGGCCTCCAAAAGGACGATCCCCTCCGTCTCTTCTCGGGTTAAGAAGGTATAAAGGTCGGCTCCACAGTAGGCTTCCCGAAGGAGGTCACTTGAAATATACCCTGGACAATGAAGATTTGGCGTTTTCTCTTCCAGCAACCGCTTGATCTCCGGGCTCATCAGGGCGCGATCCAGCTTGCCAAACCAGACAAATTCGTACTGGGGCAGTCTTTGAGCCAGCCTGATGAAATCATCCATGCCCTTGCGCTTGATCGGCAGGCCCACGGATAGGATCGACTTTTTACTGGGGTCAAGCTGATAGCGTTTGTAAAAAGCGCTCCGCTCTCCCCCTCTTGCCCGCCAAAAGGAAAGATCAATCCCGTTGGAGACCACTTTAATGGGGCGGTCCAATCCGTAGGTTGATAGGATCCCTCTGGAATAGGTCGTAGGGGTTAGAACCACATCACCCCGCTTATAACAATGGATCAGCCACCGTTTAAATAGCAGGGCCAGCTGATTGCTGAAAATAAAGGAGTTTTTAAAATCCTCCTTGGTGGAGTGGGCATGGTAGACCACTTTTTTGCCCATCCGGTGGGCTTTTCGGGCAAAGCGCACAGAGGCAGGAAAAACCGTATTGATATGAACCAGGTCAAAGTCCTCCGTCTCATCGGTGGTAAAATTGCAGCCGACCCGGCTTAAAGCTTTTTTCTGATGATCGATCGCCTTGCCCACCCCGGATTGCTTGACCTTTTCGTAGTCCCTGGCATAGAGTAAAATCTTCATCGTACATGCCCCTTCAGGGTCTTAGATTCGCTGGGTAATCTGCTCCTTCAGCCAGGCCTTGAATTCTTCAAAGGGAATGGTTTCGCTATCTTTCTCCCCATGACGGCGGATGGAGACGGTCTTGTTTTCCACCTCATCATCCCCGACCACGATCTGGAAGGAGGTCTTGGCCAGCTGGGCATCGCGGATCTTCTTGCCAAGGGTCTCTTCACGAAGGTCCAGGTTAACCCGGCCACCGACCGCTTCAAGTTCTTCCTTCATCTTCTTGGCATAGTCTCCGTGGGCCTTATTGTTGACCGGGATCAGTTCCACTTGAACCGGGGCCAACCAGAGGGGGAAGTTCCCGGCATACTCTTCAATCAGGATCCCGATAAAGCGCTCGATGGAGCCCAGGACCACCCGGTGGATGAGGACGGGGCGGTGTTTTTCGCCGTCCTGACCGATGTATTCAGCCTCGAAGCGCTGGGGCAACTGGAAGTCCAGCTGGACCGTTCCGCACTGCCAGGTTCTTCCGATGGTATCCTCCAACTGGAAGTCAATCTTAGGACCATAGAAGGCGCCGTCGCCCTCGTTGATGGTGTATTCCTTGCCCATATGCTCCAAGGCCCCCTTCAGAGCGTTGGTGGCTCCTTCCCACTCCTCATCGGTTCCCATGGAATCCTCCGGACGGGTGGAAAGCTCGATGGTGTACTTGAATCCCATCTTTTTGTAGACCATATCGATCAGGTCGCAAATCCGCTTGACCTCATCTTCAATCTGATCCATAGCCAGGAAGATATGGGCATCGTCCTGGGTGAAGTTCCGGACCCGGAAGAGGCCATGGAGGGCGCCGGAAAGCTCATGGCGGTAGACGTTGCCCAACTCCGCCAAGCGAAGGGGTAGGTCACGGTAGGAGTGAGGCTGGGCGTTGTAAACCAGTACGGAACCCGGGCAGTTCATGGGTTTGATGGCGTAGTCTTCCTCATCAATCTTGGTGGTATACATATTCTCCCGATAATGGTCCCAGTGACCGGAAGTCTCCCAGAGCTTGCGGTTGAGGATCTGGGGGGTGGAGATTTCCAGGTAATCCGCTTTTCTATGGATCTCTCTCCAGTAGTCAATCAGCTCATTTTTAATAACCATGCCGTTGGGGAGGAAGAAGGGGAAGCCGGGACCCTCTTCCATGAAGGTGAAGAGTTCCATTTCCTTGCCGATCTTCCGGTGGTCACGCTTTTTGGCTTCTTCCAGGCGTTCCAGGTATTCATCCAGGAGCTTCTTCTTGGGGAAGGAGACGCCGTAGATCCGGGTCAGCATCTTGTTGTGCTCATCGCCCCTCCAATAAGCGCCGGCAAGAGAAGTTAGTTTGAATGCCTTGATTTCTCCGGTGTTCTGGATATGGGGGCCGGCGCAGAGATCGATAAAGTCCCCCTGCTGGTAGAAGGAAACTTCTTCCTCTTCCGGCAGGTCTTCAATCAGCTCTACCTTGTAGGGTTGATTGTTTTCTTTCCAATAATCGATCGCTTCCTGGCGGGGTTTGGAAAAGCGGACGATGTCCAGTTTTTCCCGGACAATTTTCTGCATTTCTTCTTCAATCTTGGCCAGGTCCTCTTCCGTCAAGACATCCTCGCCGAAGTCGATGTCATAATAAAAGCCGTCTTTAATGGCCGGTCCAATGGCAAACTGTGCCTTGGGATAGAGGCGGGTAACCGCTTGGGCCAGAAGGTGGGAGGAGGAATGGCGGAAGGCGTGCTTGCCCAGGTCATCGTCAAAAGTGGCAATTTCCAGCCGGTCTCCATCCGACAAGACGTCGCGGATATCGGCATCTTCCCCATTGATTTTTGCCGCCAGGGCATTCCGGGCAAGTCCCTCGGAAATGGCCTTGGCTCCATCCAGAGCCGAAGCCCCTTCCTTCAGTTCTAATTCTGATCCATCCTTACAAATAATTTTCATGGCGCTTCCTTTCCGAAAATTCCCGATTCATCGGTAAGGGGACTAGATGGGTCGGGGAGCCATTCAGTCCATAAAAAAACACGATGACGGTCGTATAGGGACGATCGTCATCGTGGTTCCACCCTACTTTATTCTTCATTCCAGCGGTGATCGGAGGTGGTCTTCAGACACCGAACTTTGGATAGGACTCTCAGCCTTGGCCCATCTCTCTGTTTTTCCGCTCCTGGTGCTTACTCTTCTCGTCAACTCACCATATTTAGATATTGCTATTATACTCATTTGGCCAGGGCTTGACAAGATTTCTTGAAATGAATCTTTCCTTATCGCTCATCGGCCTCATCCAAATCCGCCAAAAGCCGGACAGCTTCTTCAATGCTGTAGGCGGATTGGTCCCCGGTCGTCAGGTTTTTCATGGAGATCTTTCCGGATTCCCTCTCCGCTTCACCGATGATGATGGCATAGCCGGCACCCAGCTTATCCGCATAGGAGAATTTTTTCTTCATCTTCCCGCTTTCCGTATAGAGCTGGCAGGTCACGCCTTCCGCCCGGAGTTGGTTTAGGACCGAGACGGCAAAATCCCCGTCTTCCTCCGACATGGGAAGGATGAGGGCCCGGATGAATTGATCCTCTCCCCAGTTCACCAAATTGGCCTGGCTGAGCTGGTAGAAGAGCCGGGTCAAGCCGATCGATATGCCCACCCCCGGGAAGTTCTCATTGGAGAAGTTGGAAGAGAGGTTGTCATAGCGTCCCCCCGAACAAACCGAACCGATGGATTCATGGTCCTTAATAAAGGTCTCATAGACCATGCCCGTATAATAGTCCAGCCCCCGGGTAATGGAGAGGTCGATTTTGATATTGTCTGTGGGAATGCCCAGGGCCTGCATGTGGGTGTAGACTTCGACGAAGTCCTCAAAGCCCCGGCTGAACTCCTCCTTCATTTCTCCGGATTCGTTCATGGCCCGAAGCTTGTCGATGGTCTTTTCGTTGGACCCGGCATCCTCGATGAAGTGGAAGATCCGGTCGATCTGGTCCGAGGTCTGTCCCAGATCCTCCAGGATCTCCTGAACCCCTTCTTTCCCGATCTTACCCAGCTTATCCACGGCCCGGAGGGTTTCCTCCAGGTCCTCCACCCCAATGGAGAGGAAGAAACCATTTAAGAGCCTCCGGTTGTTGATGTGGAAGCAGGCCTGGGTCAGGCCCATATCCTTGAAGATATTGTAGATAACCGCCGGAACCTCAGCGTCGTTCCAGAGGGAAAGGGACTGGCGGCCGATGATGTCAATATCAGCCTGGTAGAACTCCCGGTAGCGCCCCTTCTGGGACCGCTCTCCCCGCCAAACCTTGGAAATCTGATAGCGGCGGAAGGGGAAGGCCAGGTCCGCATTGTGCTGGGCCACATACCGGGCCAGGGGGACGGTAAGGTCGAATCGAAGGGCCTGATCCTGGGAGTGGTCATCCCGTTCAATGCGGAAGACCTGCTTGGCCGTCTCTCCCCCACCCTTGGAAAAGAGAATTTCCGTTTTTTCAATGGCCGGGGTATCCAGGGGCCAAAAGCCGAAGGACTGAAAGTTCTTCTCGACAATGGCCTTCATCCGGTTGAAGCGGACCTGGTCCTCCGGAAGAAGCTCCATGAAGCCGGAAAGAATACTCGGTTGAATAATATCCATACTCATCTCCCATCTAGGAAAAGGTGGCAGGCCACCTTTTTCAAAAAAAGTTTTCCTCCCAATCGATGGCTAAATTATACCAAAGCTGCCGTCAAAAAAAAAGTTGGCCCATGGGAAGAAGGGCATGCCGGCGGCTTCCATGGCCCATACCCAAAAAAAAAGACCTGTGAAGCTTCTTCACAGGTCTTGATGAAGGCGAAGACCGGATTCGAACCGGTGGTAGAGGTGTTGCAGACCTTTGCCTTACCACTTGGCTACTTCGCCATGATACAGAGCGGTAGACGAGGCTCGAACTCGCGACCCCCAGCTTGGGAAGCTGATGCTCTACCAACTGAGCTACTACCGCAATCAATGAATCATACTTTTCTAGTTTACACTATTTATACTTCCCTTTCAAGTCATTTTTACAAGGCCTATCCGTCTGTAAATTGACCTTGATCCATTAAAAAATTTCTAACCATGTGCAAAGTCTTTATTTGCGTGCTTTTTGTTTCCTCGATGAATATTCTGACTGCGAAAGTATAAATGGCAAATCCAATGATCACACCAATAGCATTGGCAAGACTATCGTTAATATTGATGTCTCTGAATGTAAAGCCCTGAAATAAGAATATCAGAAACTGAACCAGCTCAATAGAGATACCAACCCCTAACCCAACTATTGTCATTGATTTCCTTGTCATCCCTTTAATTAGGCAGGGTAATAAAACACCTAATGGTAGGGTCATGATAATATTTAATAGAAAATCTTTAGGATACCAACCCCTAATAAAAGGTATTAAATTTATATTTTCAGCTAGACTCTCAGAGAATGATAATTCTTCCCGCATCATTTCTTTAATGGATCCGCTGATATAAATGGGAAAAACGGCGTATTTCACGAGTAGAATGGTGTAAAAACACAAAAGAGTTATAACAGCACACTTGAAAATATAGTACTTCGATTTAGAGCGTATCTGATGAAGGAAATAGACAATAAATGGAATGGAAATAATAAAATCGGTTAGCAACCCACTATCTATTTTCATAATGAATACTCCAGTAAGGTGAACAACCCCTCCAAAAAAGCCACCTCCCGCCCAAAGAAGGACGGGGGTGGTCAGGTGTTGATATGAAAACTCTTGGATTAAGGAGAACTAGTCCTCTTTATCTTCAAACTGATAGGCCACCCCATCGTAAATCAAGGGCTCATCCAGCCGGGGCTGGCCCTCAAGCTGTCCTTCAAACCAGGCTTTCTGCCAATAGGGTTCCAAGGTTAATTCTGCCGGTTCTCCGGAAATATGGCCGGCTTTTCCATCCATAAAGGCCAGGTAGATGGTGTCATCCACCTTCCCGATGTGGTGGATTCCGCCATGCTGGGAAGCCGCTTCATCAATGTTCAAGATCTTCTTGACTTCTCCTCCCTTGGGGCATTCGAAAACCGTATTGTTCTCAGGATCAACGAAGAGGATGGTGTTGTCATAGGCTCCATAGTAGCGGCTGGGGACAGAACGGGTTTCCCGGGTGACCGGTGCCTCCTCAGAAGAGGATTGGACCACTTCTTCACTGATGGAGCTTTGGTCTGAGGAAGCCGGTCTTCCCTGGTCCTTGGGCTTTAATATGGTGAAACGGGCTAAGACCAGGAGGACAAGGATGGCAAGGATACCGGAAATATAGTAGGCCGACTTTGTGGCCACCTTGGTCTGATCCTTGGACCGGGAAGAGGAGGCGGACTTGGCCGTGGGCGACAAGGTCCAGTTGGACGGGGAATCGCCCCTACCCTTCTCCCTCCTTTGAGGGTGGTCCTGTCTGGAGACCGGCCGGTCTACAGGACGGTAAACCGGTGCCTGGGGGTTCGGAACTACATCCGAAGAGAAGGTATGTTCATTCAAGGAGGCAAAAGCCTCTAAACGGTCAACCAGGCTCTTGACCTGGAAGGCACAGGCTTTCTGCATGGAGGTCCGTCGAAGGGTGGGTTCCACTTCATCATCCTGGACCCGGTTGGACAGCTGCTCGGAAATTCTTTCGATTTCCCGGGAAATCTGTCCGGTGGATTGGGCGACCAGCTTGGCGATTTCTTCATCGGAAAGACGGAAGTGAACAGCCAGGAGGAAAAGAGCTTTTTCCCTAGCCGGCATCTCCTGGAGGGCCATCTGGTAGGTGGAAATCAGCTTATCGGGATCCGCTTTTCCCAGCTCTTCCGATTCCTCTTTCTCTCCATCCTCGACGGGCGTCTCCTCCGCCTTATCCTTTAGAGCATAATAAGTGGCAACCAGGCCAATGAAGCCCTTTTGGTCCAGGGCCGTCTGGCTGGAGAACCAGGTCTCCTTCCGACTGACTTGTTGAAGCGTATGGTGGGCAGCTTCCTCCGCCAGGATCTCCTGGTGGCAATGTTGGAAGGCTGCCTGGTAGGCTAAGTTCCTCAATTTTCGAGAGAACGAGTGATTTCGACCTTGTCCATCGTTTGCCATATCGTGTCCCTCCTCACTAATCATCATCAATCATTATTTATATTATACATGAATTTCCCAATCCGCTTATACCCTTTCGGCATATTGGAGGTCATAAAGGACCCGGAAAAGACCGTTTTTCTCGATCAGTTCCTCCCTGGTCCCCTCTTCGGCAATTTTTCCATGGTGCATAACGATGATCTTATCCGCACCGGCAATGGTGGAAATTCGATGGGCCACAGCCAACATGGTCCGATCGGTGGACATGTTTTGGATGGCCTCCTGGATCAGGGTTTCCGTTTCCGTATCGATGTTGGAGGTGGCTTCATCAAGAATCAAAACAGGGGGACGGTCGGCAACGGTCCGGGCAAAGGAGAGGAGCTGGCGCTGGCCGGCAGACAGGGTGGACCCCCTCTCGGTAACCGGCTCATCATAGGTCTTAGGCAGCTTCTTGATAAATTCATCGGCCCGAACCAGCTTAGCCGCTTCATAGGCCGCCTCCCGGTCCACGCTTTCCCTGCCCACCCGTATATTTCCGATAATATCCCCGGTAAAGAGGAAGACATCCTGCTGGACCAATCCCACAGCCCGTCGGAGGTCGGTTAATTGATATTCCTTGACATCTACACCGTCCAAGAGGATTCTTCCTTTTTGAACGTCATAGAATCGGGAAATCAGGCTCATGATGGTGGACTTCCCGGCGCCGGTAGCGCCCACAAAGGCGACAAATTGACCGGACTCCACCGTAAAGGAGACATCCTTGAGGATCCACTCCCCCTCCTCATCGTAGCGGAACCAAACATGGTCGAATTCGATAGCCCCACGAATGGATTCTCGGGGAAGGGGCCGGTCTCCCGACTCAATATCCGCCTCCTGGTCTAGGAGGTGGAAGACCCGGTTGGCCGAAGTCATGGCATATTGGATGACGTTGAAGGTCATGGCCATCTCCAGGATGGGCCGGAAGAATTGCTGGATGTAGTCAATGAAGGCATAGACCAGACCGAAAGTGATCAGGCCCTTCATTTGAGCCAGACCTCCGAACCAAAGGAGGAGAGCCAGGCCCGTTGTCCGAACGATTTCGATGGCCGGCCGGTAAATGGCAAAACCCAGAATCTCCGTTCGTCCCAGCCGGTAGTACTTTTGGTTAATCTCGTCAAATTCCCGGTAGATCCCCTCTTCTTCGCTGAAGGTCTGGATTTCAAAGATCCCGGATAGGTTCTCGGACAGCTTTGTGTTAAGTAGGGAGAGGGTTTCCCTTTCTTTTTTATAGACAACCCGGATCTTCCGCCGGAAGATGACCGATATGGCCACAATAAAGGGGGTCAGGAGGACCACAAAAGTGGCCAGGCGGGCATCCATGGAATACATGATGATGACAATCCCGGCAAAGGTGAAAAGAGACTGAAAGAGGGAAACCAGGACATAGGTGAACATTTCGTTGATGGCCTCAGGGTCATTGGTGGCCCGGGTGACCAGGGACCCGATGGCATGGTCGTCGAAAAACTTCATGGACAGGCCCAGGATGTGGTTATAAATATCCGAACGAATCTCCCGAATGATCCGCTGGGCGGTTTTCTGGGTCAAAATGAAGCCCAGGTAGTTAATGACGAACATCCCCAGAACCATAGCCAGGTAAATCAGGGCTTTTCTGATGGCCCCTTCCATGGCCAGGTCCTTGGCCGGGGCATCCGCCCCCGGGTTGGCAAGGAGGGAGAGGTCCTGGTCGATGAGGGTTTGGATAATCCGAGGCTGGACCAGGCGCATGGCAATGGCGACGAAGATCAGACTGAAAACCAGGAGGAACCAGGCCCAATAGGGCTTGGCATAGGCCATGAGCCGCTTGAAAGCATGATTATCCGTTTTTTTCCAATCCTGTTCTTTTTCCATTTCAGGCATTGGCTTCCTCCTTTCCGTAGGTGCGAGCGCGGGATTCCAGGAGTTGGAGGTGGTAGAGTTCCTTGTAGAAGCCCTCCTGGATGACCAGGTCGGCATGGCTGCCTCGCTGGCTGATCCTTCCCTCTTCGATGACAATGATTTCTTCCAGGCTCTCCACCGTAGAGATCCGCTGGGAGACCATAATCAGCCCCTTCTTGTGCTGGGCGAGTTGGCCCAAAATTCGGGATTCCGTTTCAGTATCCACCGCAGAAAGAGAGTCATCCATGATCAGGACGGGGGCATCCTTGTAGTAGGCCCGGGCGATGGAAACCCTCTGCTGCTGGCCGCCGGACAGGGTAACCCCCCTCTCCCCGACCATGGATTCATAACCCATGGGCATAGCTTCAATATCCTTATTAACCTGGGCAAATTCCGCCGCCCGACGGACCCGGTCCTCATCCAAATCATCTGAAGAAAAAGCGATGTTGGCGTCGATAGGCCGGGAGAAGAGGAAGGACTCCTGGGCCACCACCCCGAAGACCCGGTAGAGGGATTCGAAAGTCAAGTTTCGGATATCCACCCCATCGACTAAAATTTCTCCCTCCGTCACATCAAAACGGCGGAGGAGGAGGTTGATTAATGTGGACTTCCCGGACCCGGTCCTACCCAGGATAGCCAGGCTATGACCCGGCTCCAGGGTGAAGGAGACATCCTGTAGGATCCAGGGGCTGTCCGGACCATAGCGGAAGGAGACATTTTTGAATTCCACCCTCCCCTTGGGATCCTTGAACTCCGTAGCAAATTCATTTTCCCGGACCTTGGGCCGGGTCCGGAAGATCTCATTGAGCCTTTCCAATGAGGTGACTCCTCTTTGGAACTGGGAGATGACCAGGCCCATGGCAATCAAGGGCCAGATGATCAGGTCCAGGTACTGGATGATGGCAACAAAGGATCCCACGGTGATGGTCCCGGAGAGGGCCCCCTTTGCCCCGTAAATAATAAAGACGAAAAAGGAAAAACCGGAGATCAAGGTGATCATGGGGTCGAATAGGCCATCGATACGGTTGAGGTCCATGACCTTGTCGGAGTATTTTTCATTGATGGCCTCAAAGGACCGGGACCGGTTGTCTTCGATAGCAAAGGCTTTAATGACCCGAATGCCGGAGAGGTTCTCCTGGACTTCGGTAGTTAGCTCACCGAAGGTGTCCTGGACGACCCGGGACCGGCGGTTAAGGGGACGAATAATTTTCACTACAGCCACCACTAAAAAAGGCAGGG
>QWCE01000034.1_pt1 | contig 212931 bp, 192 predicted proteins | sample 1972531 | NCBI WGS metagenome assembly QWCE01 (sample SAMN09866716, study PRJNA288562) | Human gut metagenome isolate term4_stool, whole genome shotgun sequencing... | reverse complement strand
AAGCAAAGTATAAACATTAACCAAGAAGTAAATGTAAAGAATGGTTTTAATGGTAGCCTTACAGAAACTTTAGCAATTAAATAATATACAATTGCAAGTATTATGGCAGCAACCAAAAGTCCAACCCACATATGCATTGGATTGTCAGAAATGCTTGTTCTCATACCTTGGAAGAACAAAATAAGTTCAGCACCTTCTCTTGCTACTGCTAAGAATGAAGTGAAAGATAAGGCAAAATAATTACCCTTTGAAACAGATTGTTCAACTTTGTTTTTAATGTATCTATTCCAAACTTCAACTTCAGCTTTAGAAAGCATCCAATTAGATACATAAAATAGTACGATAACGGCAAGAAACATCGCAATTCCTTCGAATATTTCTTGTCCCATTCCAGACTCAACTTCTCCCACTGTATTGGCGACAATATTAAATACTCCAGCTAGGACTGCTGAAAAAACAACACCTAGCAAGGCTCCAATATATACACCTTTTAAATAAGTTCTATTATCTCCAGAGGTTCCATCAAGAGTATGAGCATCTTCATGAAGATAAGTTATAAGTGCATCAATTTCATCTTTAACTTCTTTTGGGTCTGCATCTTCTTTAATAGAATTTTTTGCTCTATAAAATTGATGTTCAACCATTGAACCCCTTTGACCTGAAATTGCAGACATAGTTGTTTTTTCAAATCCAATTTTTTCATAGAATTTAAAGTAAGCTACGTTAACTGCATCTGTGGCTGCTTTTTTAGCATCCTTATCTCCAGGCTTGTAAACTTCCACAGCTTTTTGTAAATGTTCTGACATAGCATCAGCAACTTCAACCCAGTTAGCATACTTTGTTTCTGCTGCAAAAGCAGACATAAAAGTTAAGCTAATCATGATTACTATCATTGCAAAAATGCTAGTCCTTTTCTTTAATAAATTCATCTCTATCCCCTTTTCTTTATTAAACTTCCATCTTCCATTTGGTAAAGTATATTACCATATTTTAATATATCAAGTTCATGAGTAACTATAATAAGTGCCGTACCCTTAGAATTTATTTTTTTTAATAAATCCATAATCTCCACAGTGGTATTTTTATCCAAATCACTTGTAGGCTCATCTAAAATCAAAAGCTCAGGCGAATTAATCATGGATCTGGCTATAAGCACTCTTTTTAACTCTCCTCCAGATAAATTTCTAGGGAAATCATCTTTCAGATGCAAAATCCCCATCATATCAAGAAGCATAGCTGCTTTTTCATAAGCAGATTCATCTCTTTTAAATAGATAATAAGGAAGAGATACATTCTCTAAAACATTTAAATTTGGAAGTGTTCCTAAACTTTGTGGCACAAAACCTATGGTTTCATTCCTATATTTGCTAATTTCTCTATCAGAAAAATCACCTATATTTTTGCCCTTAGCAAAAATTTTACCTTCTGTAGGTTTTAGTAAACCGGACAAAAGATTTAAAAAAGTTGACTTTCCGGAACCACTTCTGCCAATAATATTGACAAACTCTGCCTCATTCAAGGTAAAGTTTACATTTTTAACTGCAAAGAATGTATTAGAACCTCTTTTAAAACTCTTACTTAAATTTTCAGTTTTAATTATTGATTCCATTATGAATTTCTTTCTTTCATACAATAATAAATATTAACTAAAACCAATATTCCTGCCAACAATGTGCAAAATGGAATGGTTTTTGCCCTGCATGCCATATCAGCTTTCATACATCCACCGATAAGCACATGAGCATTTAGTATTTCTAAAATACCAATTGCTATATTTGAAATAGATAATCCTAAAGATATTTTTGAATCTTTAACTATAATAAAAATAATTGCTAACACTAAAATAACTGCACCAATACCCATAGTCATATTTCCCATCCAATGGCATTTCATAAACATACCATTTTCCATAGGAGGACAAACAGGTGTTATAAATTTTGGTGCAAGCACTAACAAAAGACCTATAATAGCAGAAATATATCCAAAAATCTTCTTTCTACTCATTTTAGTCATCCTTTCTACTTATCTTTACAAGTAACATTGTAATATAAAAAGGTATTTATATTTTTCAAAAATTACATTAATTAAATGTAAATTGTTAATTGATATCACTTAACAACAATTCTCAATTATAATATATGATTTTTTAAATTTTTGCAATAATTTTTTAAATATATTTAATAAAATTCAAAAGCTCTTGGCAGGCTTAAATGTTAAAAATTAATAATTATCATCATAGAGAAGTGAAATAACCCTTAACTATTATGTATTATTTTTTAATTTTTTCACGAGTACCAAGAGCAAATTATATTTATAAGTATTTAATTTATTCTAAAATAAATTATAATAATCTTCTGATAAAATATATTTTATACATTTTAATATTCATAAATTCCAATTTTCACCTATAGGCGATAAAAATTAAAGAGGTAGGATTAAACCTACCTTCTTTAAAATTCACCCAAAAGTTTTCCCTGTAAATTTTCATCTAATTGAAGCTCATGGATTGAGCCTCTTGAAACAATGACATCAACCTTGCAAAAATCTCTTATCCATGTGGATATAAATGGTTCGTGGCTGATGATAATATTTATTTTATCTCTTTCAAAACCTTCTATAAAATCTCTAATATTATAATTTAGAACTTCATTATTTATAGTGAAATCTGTTTTTAAGATTTCTGACAAAATCTCAGCACTTTGACAGGCTCTTTTTAAGGGTGATGAATAAATTTTAATTTTCTTATCTTTAGGCAAAGATTTGCTAAATTCTTTATATTTATTATAGAGTTCAATCTTTCCTTGTGTTGTTAATTCTCTGGAAAAATCATCCCCGAAAACTTCTGCTTTTCCATGCCTTAGGAAATATATAATCATTTTATATTATAAAACCCATCCATTCCTGCATATTTTCCTGCACCTTCAAGCTCATCTTCTATTCTCAAAAGTTGGTTATATTTTGCCATTCTTTCACTTCTTGCTGGTGCACCTGTCTTTATGAAACCGGCATTTGTTGCCACTACTAAATCTGATATAGTTGTGTCTTCAGTTTCTCCAGACCTATGAGAAATTATAGCTGTCATATTATATCTTTTAGCTAGTTCAATAGCATCAAGAGTTTCTGTTAGTGTTCCTATTTGATTTAACTTAATAAGTATTGAGTTTGAAACTTTTTCATCTATCCCTTTTTTAAGTCTTTTAGTATTTGTAACGAATAAATCATCACCAACTAATTGAACCTTATCTCCAATTAACTCTGTTAAATATTTCCAGCCTTGCCAATCATCTTCAGACAAACCATCTTCAATTGATACAATAGGATAAGTTTCCACTAGGGTTTTATAATATTGTGAAATTTCTTTAGAGTCATAAGAAATCCCTTCACCTTTTAGTTCGTATTTATTGTCTTTTTCCTTATAAAATTCTGAAGCTGCTGCATCTATTGCAAGAACAATATCTTTTCCCGCTTTGTATCCAGCACTTTCTATTGCTTTTACAATAATATCAAGTGCTTCTTTGTTTGAAGATAAATTTGGTGCAAACCCACCTTCATCACCAACGGAAGTTGAAAGCCCCATAGATTTTAATTCTTTTTTTAGAGCCGCATAAGTTTCAGCTCCCATTCTCAAGGCTTCTTTAAAGGATTTTGCTCCCACTGGTAGAATCATAAATTCTTGAATATCGACATTATTATCAGCATGAGCCCCACCATTTAATATATTCATCATTGGAACAGGTAAAGTTTTCGCATTTACACCACCTATATAAGAATATAAGGGAAGACCTAACTCATCTGCTGCTGCACGAGCTACTGCAAGAGAAACTCCAAGAATTGCATTGGCTCCTAATTTTGATTTATTTTCTGTTCCATCTAAATCTATTAAAAGTTTATCTATTGAAACTTGATCAAAAACATAAGCATCTAAAAGTTCTTCAGCTATAATGTTATTTACATTATCTACAGCTTTTTCTACTCCCTTGCCATTATAAAATTTTCCTCCATCACGAAGTTCGCAAGCTTCATGTATACCTGTACTTGCTCCTGATGGAACAATAGCTCTACCAAAGCCTCCTTGGTCTGTCAAAACTTCAACTTCTACTGTAGGATTTCCTCTTGAGTCTAAAACTTCTCTGGCATAAACATCTTTAATAAAACTCATTTTAATACTCCTCTTTATTTTTCAATTAATGACTTTCCTGTCATTTCCTTTGGTTGTTTTATATTTAAAAGTTCGAGAATAGTTGGAGCAATATCGCACAAAGCTCCTTCACTTCTCAACTTTACATTTTCCACTCCATATAAAATAAATGGAACCTTATTTGTGGTATGGCTTGTAATAGGCTTGTTATCTTTAGTAAGCATCATATCACAATTTCCGTGGTCTGCTGTTATAAGGAGGGCACCACCTAATTTTTTTATTTCCTTTAAAATTTTTCCTATGCAATTATCTACAGTTTCCACCGCCTTTATTGCAGCCGGAATTACACCTGTGTGCCCAACCATATCTGGATTTGCAAAGTTTAAAATTATGCAGTCATAGATATTTTCCCTCAATTTTTCAATCAAGTTTTCTGTGATTTCCGGTGCACTCATTTCAGGTTTTAAATCATATGTTGCAACCTTAGGAGATTGAACCAAAATTCTGTCTTCTCCTTTAAACATAACTTCACGACCACCGTTGAAGAAAAATGTTACATGGGCATATTTTTCTGTTTCAGCAATTCTAAGCTGTCTTAAATGATTTTTTTCTAAAATTTCTCCAAGTGTATTTGTAGGCCTATTTTCTGGATAGGCAATATTTGTATGTGGAATTGTATCATCATATTGAGTCATTGTTACAAGAAAAATATTTTTTTCTTTTCTGGGAAATCCATCAAAATTTTCATCAACTAAAGCCCTTACAATTTGTCTTGCTCTGTCCGGTCTGAAATTGAAAAATATTAAGGAATCTCCATCCTTTATTTTGCCCTCACAATCAATTTCCACAGGTTTTATAAATTCATCTGTAACCCCATTATCATAGGAAGATTTTATTGCATCAAGAGCATTAGGATTTGAATTATCATATTTTTCCGTAACTAAGTCAAAATATTTTTTTATTCTTTCCCATCTCTTATCTCTGTCCATAGCATAATATCTGCCTGAAATATCAGCAATCTTACCCACGCCAACTTTTTTTAAGTAATCTTCAAGTTCTTTTACATCTTCTAAACTTGCATCTGGAGAAACATCACGTCCATCAGTAATTACGTGTATATATACTTTTTTAAGTCCTTCTTTTTTTGCTAAATCTATAAGTGCAAGCAAGTGTTTGAAGTGGGAGTGAACACCGCCCTTTGATACAAGTCCCATCAAATGAAGGCTTGAATTATTCTTTTTCGCATTTTCAACAGCCTTTAAAAACATTTGATTATGATAGAAATTTCCATTGTCTATTTCATTTCCTATCCTTGTTAAATCTTGAAAAACTACTCTTCCAGCTCCAATATTTAAATGACCTACTTCGGAATTTCCCATTTGTCCCATGGGAAGTCCCACCCATTTTTCGCTGGCATATATTTCTGTATGAGGACAAGTTTCATAAAGTTTATCAAGATTTTCAGTCTTAGCAAGACTTATTGCATTTCCAGGATAATCTTTATATAATCCAAATCCATCTAATATCATAAGTAATACAGGTTTCATATATTCTCCTTGTAATTAATAATCTTCAAAAACTCTTTAGCTTCTAAAGATGCTCCACCAACTAAAGCTCCATCAATATCAGGACAAGCTAGCAAATTTTTAGCATTTGAGCCCTTCACAGAGCCTCCATATAAGATTCTAATAAATTCACTTTCATTTTTATTTAACTTAGAAAGAGTATGTCTTATGAATTTACACATATCTTGAGCATCTTCAGAAGAGCAAGTCTTACCTGTTCCTATTGCCCAAATCGGTTCATAAGCTATCGTCAAATTATCTCTATTAAAATCTAAATTTTCTAAAGCTGCAAGAATTTCTTCTTTTACAAAATCATTTTGCTTATTTTTCTCACGAACTTCGGCCTCTTCACCTAAACAAAGTATAACTTTTAAATTATTATCAAAAGCTCTTAAAATTTTTTCTCTTATTGTTTGGTAATCTTCGGAGAAAATAGTACGTCTTTCGCTGTGTCCTATAATTACATAATCACAAAATTCTTTGAGCATTTTCCCTGAAACTTCACCAGTATAAGCTCCATCATTAAATTTACATATATTTTGACTTCCTATATAGATTTTGCCATTAGAATTTCTTTTAACAGCATCTAAAGAAGTAAAGGGAGGTGCTATTAAAACATCAACATCCTTAAAATCATTTTTTACAAGGTCTTTTATAAATTCTTCTGCTTCTTTTGCGGTTTTATTCATCTTCCAGTTCCCGCATATAAACTTAGTTCTCATTTGCTTCACCTAAAGCCTTAATTGCAGGAAGAACTTTTCCTTCAAGCAGTTCTAAGCTTGCTCCACCACCTGTAGAAATATGGCTTATTTTATCTTCCACACCAGCTTTTTCTACAGCAGCGACAGAATCTCCACCACCAACTATAGTTAAAGCATCTGAATCAGCCAAGATTTTAGCAATTCCCACAGTACCCTTTGAAAATTCATCTACTTCAAAAACTCCAGCAGGTCCATTCCAAACAATTGTCCTGGCATCTTTTAAAACCATCTTAATTTTTTTCAAACTATTTGGTCCTATATCTAAAACCATCTTATCTTTATCTATGCTTGAAGCATCTACCACTTGACCCTTTGCATCATCAGAAATTTCTCTCGCTTCAATAAAATCTTCAGGCAAAATTAAATTTACACCTTTTTTTGATGCTTGATCAATAATTTGACGAGCAAGGTCGAGCTTATCATCTTCAACTAAGGATTTTCCTACTTCCTTACCCATAGATTTTATAAAGGTGTTAGCCATAGCTCCTACAATAACTATGGAGTCAATTTTGTCTAAAAGATTTTTAATAAGATTGATTTTATCAGAAACCTTAGCTCCACCAAGAATTGCTACAAAAGGTCTTTTTGGATTTTCTAAGCTTTCTTTTAAATATTTAATTTCTTTTTCTAACAAAAATCCGGCGGCAGAAGGTAAAAATTTACTTACACCTACATTAGAAGCGTGGGCTCTGTGTGCAGTACCAAAAGCATCATTTACATAAATATCCGCAAGTGAGGCTAAATCTTTTGAAAAAGATTCTTCATTTTTTTCTTCTTCAGGACGGAATCTTAAATTTTCTAAAAGAGCAATCTCTGCGTTTTTAAGATTTTTAACCTTATCCTTAACCTCTTTATTAACAACTTCTTTTTCATCAATAAAAAGAATATCTTCTCCTAAAATTTCACTTAGTCTTTGTGCCACAGGTCTTAGAGATAAATCTTTATTATATTTTCCCTTTGGTCTTCCTAAATGGCTCATAAGAATGATTTTTCCACCTTGTTCTTTTATATATTTGATAGTGGGAAGGCTTTTTTTGATTCTATCATCACCTTTTACTTTTCCATCTTTAATAGGAACATTAAAATCAACTCTTACAAGAACAGTTTTGCCATTAAAATTAAAATCTTCTAATTTTTTAATCATTTTCCACCTTACTTTAAATTATTTAAAACTTTTTGAGCCCTTTGGACTAATTTATCTTTTCCTAAAAGATATATAATATTTGACATTTCAGGTCCATGAACATTGCCTGAAATAGCAGCTCTTACAGGCATATATAAGTTTTTGCCCTTTACACCTGATTTCTTTTGAACTTCTTTCATTAATCCATTTGCAACTTCAAGTGAAATTTCGTCATGGCTATTTACAACTTCAATAAAAGTTTTAAGTAAATCAGGAACATGTTCTTTATTTATTTCTTCCATAGCTGCATCTTCAGTTATTTTTAAATCGCCAAACAAAAATCCTATATGTTTAGGAATATCTTCCAATTTATCAATCGCTTCTTTAATTGTATCTATTAAAACTTTATACCATTCAAAATTTTCTCTTATATAAGATTCTTCCAAAAGTCCTGAATCAACAACATAAGGAATAGAAAGCTCTGCCAATTTTTCTATGGGATATTGTTTAATATAGTGAGCATTGACCCAGTTTAATTTATCAGTATCAAAGATACCGCCACTTTTGCCAACCCTATCAAAATCAAATTTTGAAACAAGCTCATCCATATTCATAATTTCATCGCCATCTTCAGGTGACCAGCCAACAAGAGCTAAATAATTAATAATACCTTCTGGCAAATATCCTCTTTCCTTAAAATCTTCAACAGAAACATCGCCTTGTCTTTTTGAAAGTTTTTTTCTATCTTTATTTAAAACTGTAGGAAGGTGAACATATTCTGGACTTTCCCAGCCTAAAGCTTGGTATAAGAAAACATGTTTAGGAGTTGAAGAAAGCCATTCTTCTCCTCTAACAACATGAGTAATGCCCATTAAATGATCATCAACAACTACAGCCATGTGATAAGTTGGAAATCCATCTGATTTCATAAGTACTTGGTCATCAATTTCATTGGTATTAATAGTAACCTTACCACGAACCAAATCATTAAAAGTTATATCTTTGTTGTGAGGAAGTTTAAGTCTAACTACATATTCTTCTCCACTAGCAATTCTTTTTTTTGCTTCATCTAGAGGAATTTCTCTGCAAAGTCCATCATATTTTGGCACTTGTCCTTTAATTCTTTGTTCTTCACGCAAATGGTCAAGTCTATCTTTGCTACAGAAACAATAGTAAGCATAGCCATTTTCAATCAGTTGATCTACATATTTTTTATAGATATCTAATCTTTGAGATTGAATATATGGACCATATTCTCCCTTTTGAACAATTTTTCCATCTTCAACGAAGACACCTTCATCATAAGTGATTCCTGCCCATTTTAAAGAATCTATTAAATTTTCAATAGCTCCTTGAACAAATCTTGTTCTGTCAGTATCTTCAATTCTTAAAATAAATTTTCCACCCTTATTTCTTGCGAATAAGTAGTTATATAAGGCAGTCCTCAAACCACCTATATGAAGAAAACCTGTCGGTGACGGTGCAAATCTTAATCTAACTTCTTTCATTAAATAACACTCCCAAATAATGTAATTCTACATTATAGTATAGATAAAATTGGAAATTTTGTAAACTGAATAAATAAAAAATCAAGACTTAATAAGAAACTCCATGAGAACTTTAAATTTTCTTATAATTTTTAGTAAATAAAAAAAAGGATAGACTTGCTATCCTTAAATTTAATATTCAAATAAATCAACTGCTTGGTAATTTTCAATTTTTTCTTCATTTTCTACATCATTTGTTTGATTTTGTTGTGTAGCTTGTGGTTTTTCTACAGCTTTATCCTTTTCTACTTTTGAAAATTGATATAGCCCCCAAGATTCAAGCTCAGTATCTGTACCAATCCAAACTGGATTGCCAATTTTCATCTGTGGAAAAACTGCCTCTTCTATATCGTAGTTAAACATTCTTATGCAGCCATTTGAATAATAACCTCCGATTTGATGCGGTTTTATATTTCCATGAATTCCGTAGCCTGAAAATCCTTTTAAACTTAAACCCATCCATCTTTCTCCCAAAGGATTTTTAGGATCATCAGCAGCTACTGGTTTATATTTTCCGTTCATTCCTCCCCAAGCTGGATTTTTGTGCATATTTCCAATTTTACCCCTGCCCGATGGAGTTTGTGTTGCAGATGTTCCTAAGGTTACTGGATATTTTCCTAAAGACTTATCTCCCATATACATAGTCAAAATTCTTCTTGATTTATTTACAGCGATCCAATAACCCTTACTTGGTGGATTTGTTACCATATCCCAAACTTTATAATCCTTATTATATAAGGCTTCCTTAGTTTTCTTATCCAAAGTTCCGCTAATAGGAATATTCATAGTTGCTTGAAATTTTTTTATATTTGCTGTTCTTTCTGCGCCTTTTTTATCTACAAAATTATTTTCCCTCACAAACTGAGCAAAAGTCATCTGTGGAACAAGGCTTATTAATAAAAATAAAATTACTGTTTTTTGTATAAATTTTTTCATAATCATAATTATAGTATGTCCTTTAAAAATTTTCCAGTATAAGATTTTTCACACTGACAAATTTCAAGAGGTCTTCCTGTGACTAAAACTTCTCCTCCTCCATCTCCGCCTTCAGGTCCTAAATCTATTATATAATCTGCAGTCTTTATAACATCTAAATTATGCTCTATAACTACCACAGTATTACCCTTATCTACTAATCTATTTAAAACTTTTATCAATTTTAAAACATCATAAGAATGAAGACCTGTTGTAGGCTCATCTAAGATATAAATTGTAGAACCAGTAGCTTTTTTTGAGAGTTCTGTTGCAAGCTTTATTCTTTGTGCTTCACCGCCAGAGAGCTGAGTGGATGGCTGTCCAAGTTTTAAATAAGATAAACCAACATCTTTTAATGTTTCCAATTTTCTTATTACTCTTGGATGATTTTTAAAAAATTCAAGAGCTTCTTCTACTGTCATATCTAAGACCTCAGAAATATTTTTACCCTTGTACTTTACCTGTAAAGTTTCTCTGTTATATCTTTGACCCTTACAAACTTCACAAGGCACATAAACATCAGGCAAAAAGTGCATTTCAACTTTTATTATTCCATCACCCTTGCAGGCTTCGCATCTTCCACCTTTTACATTAAAAGAAAATCTTCCTTTTTTATAACCACGCATCTTTGCTTCGTTAGTCATAGCAAAAATATCTCTAATTAAATCAAAAGTTCCAGTATAAGTTGCAGGATTAGACCTAGGGGTCCTTCCAATAGGACTTTGGTCAATGTCTACAACCTTGTCAAGATTTTCAAGCCCTGTAATTTCTCTATAAAGTCCCGGTTTAATTCTTGATTTATTAATTTTTTGCCCAAGAGCTTTAAATAAAATTTCATTTACAAGAGATGACTTACCTGAACCTGAAACTCCTGTAACAGCAATGAATTGTCCCAAAGGAAATTCCACATCAATATTTTTTAGGTTATGCTCTCTTGCTCCTTTTACAATGATAGACTTTCCTGTATAGGGTCTTCTTTCTTTAGGCACTTCAATTTTTTTCCTACCTGACAAAAAATCACCAGTTATAGATTCCTTAGAATTAATTATATCTAAGACACTTCCTTGACCAACAATTCTCCCACCATTTCTGCCTGCAAAGGGACCAATATCAACAATCTCATCACAAGATCTCATGGTTTCTTCGTCATGTTCCACAACAATTAAAGTATTTCCTATATCTGTTAAATTTCTTAAAGCTCCCAAAAGTTTTTCATTATCTCTCTGATGAAGTCCTATGGAGGGTTCATCAAGAACATAAATTACTCCCACCAATTGAGAACCGATTTGTGTTGCAAGTCTTATTCTTTGAGCCTCTCCTCCCGATAGAGTGCCAGCCATTCTTGAAAGAGTTAAATATTCTAGCCCAACAGTAAATAAAAATGAAAGTCTGTCTCTTATTTCTTTCAAAAGTTCTTTTGCAATAATTTTTTCCTTATCAGATAATTTTAAATTTTTAATAAATTCTAGAGTTTTTGAAATTGAAAGCTCTGTGAGTTCAAAAATATTCAATCCCCCAACTTTTATTGATAGAGATTCTTCCTTAAGTCTTGAGCCATGACACTTGTGGCAGGGAGAATCAATTAAAAATTCATCTATTTTATCAATCATTTTATTTGAAGAGGTTTCTAAATATCTTCTCTTTAAATTTTCCTTTATTCCTTCAAAAGAGCCTTCATAATCCTTAATACCGGAAAAATATGAGTCAAAAGTAAAGTTTAGATTTCCTTCATATCCATTAAAAATAGCATCAATAAATTCTCTGGGTGCTTCTTTAATAGGTTTTTTTGTAGAAAAATTAAATTTATCTGCCACAGCCTTTATCATCTCATAATAGTAAGTTCCCTTAGATGAAGAATAACAAGCTATTGCCCCCTCTTCTATAGATAAGTCTTTGTTGGGAATAACTAAATCCTCATCAACTTCTTTGGAAAATCCAAGTCCCTTACATTCATCACAAGCCCCTAGGGGTGAATTAAAGGAAAATGAGCGTGGGGAAATTTCTTCAATTACAATACCACATTCAGGACAAGCTAATTTTGTAGAAAAAATTAAATCTTCTCCATCAATTACATTCACCTTTACTATGCCATCAGATAAGCCGCTGGCAAGTTCTAAAGACTCAAATAATCTCGATTCTATCTTTTCTTTTATGATAATCCTATCTATTACAACATCAATATCGTGATTTTTATTTTTTTCAAGTTCTAAATCTTCAGAAATATCATGGGCTTGTCCATCTACAAAAATTCTCAAAAACCCTTCTTTTCTTATTTTTTCTAAAACTTTTTTATGAGTTCCTTTTCTGTGACGCACAATTGGTGAAAGAATCTGAATCTTTTGTCTTTCTTCAAGTCCCATAAGCTTATCTACCATTTGATCAATTGTAAATGCTGTTACTTCCTTACCACACTTGGGACAAAAAGCATGACCAACTCTTGCATAAAGAAGTCTTAAATAATCATAAATTTCTGTAACTGTACCCACAGTTGAACGTGGATTTTTGGAAGTGGTTTTTTGGTCGATAGAAATTGAAGGGCTCATCCCTTCTATATAATCAACTTCCGGCTTATCCATCTGTCCTAAAAATTGTCTTGCATAGGAAGATAGAGATTCAACATATCTCCTTTGACCTTCAGCATAAATTGTATCGAAGGCAAGGGAAGATTTTCCTGAACCTGAAAGTCCAGTAAAAACTATAAATTTATTTCTCGGTATAGTTAAATCTATATTTTTTAAATTGTGTTGTCTTGCTCCCTTTATTTTTATAAATTCTTCAGTCAATATATCACCTAAACTAACGCTTCTTTCTTCTTCTCTTTGAGTTCTTTTATCTTATCTCTAATTTCAGCAGCTTTTTCAAAATCTAAAGCTTCTGCTGCTTCATACATTTGTGGCTTTAGAGCATCTATCATAGCTTGAATTTCATCCTTTGTGAATTCATCTTCAAAATCTTCTTCTTTATACGAAACATCCGATTCGGCAGCAAGTGTTGTATTTAGAACATCTCTTATATCTTTAATAATGGATTTTGGAACTATACCATGTTCTTTATTATAGGAATCTTGAATTTTTCTACGCCTATTTGTTTCATCTATTGTCTCCTTCATAGATTCAGTAATATTATCAGCATACATTATTACTTTTCCTGAAACATTTCTTGCAGCACGTCCAGCGGTTTGAATTAGGGAAGTTCTAGACCTCAAAAATCCCTCTTTGTCTGCATCTAAAATTGCTACAAGGGAAACTTCCGGCATATCCAAACCCTCTCTTAAAAGATTTATGCCAACTAAAACATCTATCTTTGCCTGTCTTAAATCTTTAATTATCTGCATTCTTTCTAAAGTTTCAACATCAGAATGCATATAAGTTGCCTTAATTCCTATTTCCTTAAAATGCTTAGTTAAATCTTCTGCCATTCTTTTAGTTAAAGTTGTAACTAAAACTCTTTCTTTTTTTTCAACAGTTTTATTTATTTCACTGACCAAATCATCAATTTGATTTTTAACAGGTCTTACAAAAATTTGAGGATCTAAAAGTCCCGTAGGTCTAATAATCTGTTCTGCAGAATTTTCTTCATGCTCTCTTTCATAAGGACCTGGGGTCGCAGAAACATATATACATTGCTTCATCATTGATTCAAATTCAAAAAATCTTAAGGGTCTATTATCAAGAGCTGATGGAAGTCTAAAACCATATTCAACTAAAGTTTCTTTTCTCGACCTATCTCCATTAAACATACCTCTTATTTGAGGAATAGATTGGTGAGATTCATCAATAATTGTGATAAAATCATCAGGAAAATAATCTATTAAGGTATAGGGTCTTGAACCAGCTGGTCTTTGAGAAAGATGTCTTGAATAATTTTCTATTCCATTACAATATCCCATCTCTTCAAGCATTTCCAAATCATATCTTGTTCTCTGTTCAAGCCTTTGTGCCTCTAAGAGTTTATCTTGGTCTTTTAAAACTTTAAGCCTTTCTTCTAATTCTTCCTCTATAGTTACAATAGCCTTTTCGACTTTAGTTTTTGTTGTTGCATAGTGGGATGCTGGAGTGATATAAGCATGAGTCAAAAGTCTTAAAACTTTTCCTGTAAGAGCATCCACTTCAGAAATTCTATCTATTTCATCTCCAAAAAATTCCACTCTTATAGATTTTTCAGAAGATGACGCTGGAAAAATCTCAAGCACATCTCCCCTGACTCTGAAAGTTCCTCTAGAAAAATCAAAATCATTTCTCACATACTGAATATCTACAAGTTTTGACATTATTTCATTCCTATCCCTAATCATGCCAGGTCTTAAAGAAATCGCTAGATTTTCATAATCTATAGGGTCCCCCAAACCATATATGCAAGAAACTGATGCAACAATAATAACATCACGTCTTTCGAATAAAGACATAGTAGCAGAATGTCTTAATTTATCTATCTCATCATTTACTGACGAATCTTTTTCTATAAAAGTATCAGTCATAGGAACGTAGGCTTCCGGTTGATAGTAATCATAATAAGACACAAAATATTCTACTGCATTTTCCGGAAAAAATTCCTTTAATTCTGAGCAAAGTTGATAGGCAAGAGTTTTATTGTGAGCTATAACAAGAGCAGGTCTTTGAACTCTTTCAATGACATTTGCCATTGTAAAAGTTTTACCAGAACCTGTAACACCCAAAAGAGTTTGGTGCTTGTAGCCCTTATTTAAACCCTCCACCAATTTATCAATAGCCTGAGGTTGGTCCCCAGTTGGCTTATAATCTGAATGAATTTTAAATTTCACAGTATCACTTACTTTCTTATATGACAAAAAGGCAACACACGTTGCCTTACATTTTTACCCAATATAAATATTATAAAATAAAAATATGTAAAAATAAAGTTCACGAAATATATTAAAGTTATCTTATTCATTTTTACTAGAAAATATGTAAGAAAAAACAGTAAGCTTAAAAATAAGCAAACTGTTTTTCTATAATAGGAATATTTAATTATTTTTATGCAGCTTGAGCTCTTAAAACATTTATAGATTGTTTTGCAAGAATATTTCCATTCATATCTCTTAAAGATAATACATACTTATCTTTACTTGAATTTTCAGGAATTTTAACTAAAACACTAGCTTGTCCAAGGTTATCAGTTTTAACATCAGATATTTTATTTTCATCAAGATATAAAGCATATGTTGTATTAGCTTTAGCATTCTTAACTTTTGCAAAGATGCTTTCCCCAGCTTTAGCAACTTGAGGTGCTTGTAAAATTATTTCTTTTTCAGAAACTCGTGAGACAATATTTGAACTTGAACCACCCTTTAAAGTTTCAGTTACTTTATTATCATTTTCTCCTGGTTTAACAGGTTCTACAGGATCAGTTGGGTTTTCTGGTTCTTCTGGGTTTGATGGATTTACTGGATTTGTTGGATTTGCTTTTTTATAAGTTGCCTTTGATGTCATAAGGAAAGTATTTCCATAAGCATTTGTTAAGGTAAGATTTACTTGAACTTCTCCTTTAGGGTCTAAAGCTTTAATTTGATCAGTTATGTTATCAGTACCCTTTAAGGTCTTTACTACTTTTCCATCAACAAGAATATCAACTTTTTCAATCTTATAATCTTTTGCAATGTCTCCACTTAATTCAAATTTTCCATCTTTTTCATTGAAGCTTGCTCCATCTTTTACATCTGAAGAATAAATATAAGAAAATTCTCCCTTGCTATCTGGTAGAAATTTATAATTATAACCCGCTGCATTTTCATCCGTCATACCATTTACAACGCTAATTGCTGCTTGGTTTATAGTGTCTCCACCAAGTTTTTTTGCTAAGGAATTAAGCATATCTTTAACAGGTCCAAGTCCCAATAATTTATTTACTATAAAAGAGCCTTCAACTTTTTCATGCTTCTTTTTATCTTTATAAATTAAGCCAGCAACCATTTCTTTTGATAATGTATCATTGACATTTTTACCTGTAATAGCTGGTGCAAAGCCAATAATAAAATTAGCAGCCCCATTATCTGGATCTTCACTCTCAATTAAATATTTTACAAATTTAGCTTCATCATTTGCTTTTAATTTTCTCAAATCTTCTGGCAATTTTTCATCAGGAATTTTATAAGCAATTTTTGAAGTTATTTCTTCAAATACTTGATCAATTGTATCTTTAGAATATTTTAAAATATCTGCAGTAAGGTCATTTTCTTTCTTACTATATTTTTCTACAACTTCTTTAATGTAAGGAGCTTGTTCTTCATCTCCTCTTAAATAAGAATTATAAGAATCATTGGCAAGGTCTTTAAGAGTCTTTACTTGACCATTTTCTTGACCAACTGGAGTTTGCATCATTTTATCAATAATTCTGTACAGCCAACCTCTAACATTTTCTCTAGTAACAATTTTTGTGTCAACTTGTTCTAGAATTGAATCAATAGCTCCTTCCAATCTTTCAGGTCTTATCATTAAAGGTGCTTTTCCAAATGCTGATTCAACATCTATAGCAATTTTTCTTCCTTCTCCATATTTTTCTTTGTTTTCTATATCCTTAACTTCTATGGTTACTTTACTTACCATATTATTACCTGTTTCAATTTCTTTCTTTCCAAGTAAACCAGCCACTATATTTAATACAGCATCTCCATAACCATTTTCAGGAAGGTCTATTCCTTTATCTTTTAACAGACCAAATATTAATTTTTTGGAATTAAAGTTATTTAAATCATATTCATCGAGATAGTACATAGCTAAGTTTGAAACAAGTTCTGCTGTTAACGAATTTTTGTGAGAATATTGTGTTGCATTATCAACTGTTACCATTTCACCTGTATCAGGGTCTTTATATTCAAACTTTTTAATTAATTCGCTAGTAATATGGGCATCAAAACCAGGTTGGTCTTTGTCAAAATTATTTACAAATGTTACGTGGCGAACTGGAAGTGGATATGTTACTGTTGAACCTGTTTGAATGTCAAAGAAATCATTTCCTTTTGCAGTTTTTGTGTGAGCTATATCATGAGCATGAAGATGACCTGTAAATAAAAATTTAACCCCTAAGTCAGCTAAAATTTCAGATGGTGTCTTACCATTTATAGCTTCATCATCATCTTTGAACTTAGTATCCCATTCATGAACAATGTAGGGGTTTAAAAATTTTTCTTGATTTTTGAAATGGGGTAAAAAGGCATGGTGGCATACAACTGCGACAATATCATTTTTAGCTTGAGCCTTTCTTACTTCATCTACCATCCATTTCATTTGTTCAAGAGTAACAGAACCGTCTGTTTCTTGATAGCCGTCTTTATGATTTTTTGTAGATTCTATTGTATAAATAGCTGTATCAAGACCAATAATAGTTAAGCCATTTCTATCTTCATACTTATTGTCATATCTTTTTACATAAGATGTATATCCGTGGGCAAAATTCTTATATTCTTCTTCTCTTTTATATTTTTCATTCACTGCTGCAAGATATGCCTTATAAATATCACTATCTCTATATTGAGAAATTGTTTCTGAGTTTTTATAAACTAAATCTCCATAGATATTAATAAAATCATCAGGGCTAGTTCTTTCTGCTTCTACTCTCTCACCTGAAGAAAAATCATAAGCATTGTGATTATAAATGTCATGATTACCAGGAACTACGATAACTGACCTACCTGGTTTTTTTTCTTGCCATTCCTTTAATTTTTGCGCAAGATATTCATGACTGAGCTTTTCTCCATCTTTTGTTAAATCTCCAGAGATAATTAAAATTTGACTTCCCTTTTCTTCAATAATATTTATTGCTGAATCTAAAAGTCCAGTACTTTCAACAAAAAGCTTTCTATCTGAATTCTTTGCATTTGTAAAATCTTTATTGTCTTCTTTACCTTGCATAGATTCAGGAAGTACGTGGGTATCACTGATTATTGAAATATCAAATTTATTTTCCCCTTCATTTTTAACTTCACCATTATCTTTTTTTGCATCATCAACTTTCACTGTGTCTTCAGATGCTTCCTTATTTTCAGAATCCTTATCATTTTTTGTATCTTCATTTTTTTTAATTTCATTATCAGACTTTTTTTCATCAGATTCTGGCTTTATTTCTTCATCTTTTTTTGAATCCTCATCATCACTAACTGAAGATTTTTCTTCACCTTCATTTGAAGTATCAGTTTCAGGTTCATTGGATTTTTCACCAGAAGAATTTTCTTTTAATTCTTCCTTTTCCTTATCATCTTTTAAAGCTTCTTTAGCTTCAGTGTTTTCATTTTTTTCAGGATTTTTAACTTCTTTATTTTCTTTTTCAAGCTCAATTGGAGCTTTTAAAGAAGTCAATTTTTCATCCTCACTAACTTCAACATTCTTAATTTCTTCCTTTAAATCTTCTTTTGCTTCTTGACCAAATACGCCAATAGGTCCAAAAACAAGGAACAAGGCAATAAAGCCGAGTAAAAAAAGATTTTTTAAGCAAAATTTTTTTCTCATAAACTCCTCCCTCTAAGAATATTCCTACAGGTGAAGTATATGATTAAAAAGTAAATTACGTATTTATTTAAAGAATACTTAGTGTAAAATTATAAAAGCTTAGTTTTTTAAAAAAATAACCAAGTCCCCAAATATTAGAGGGCTTGGCTATTCAAATTTTAATATATTAATAAATAGGATTTTAGACTAATTTATTTAGCTCCCAAAGCAGCCATTGTTATATAATTATATGGCTTATTAAAATGAGGTAGGAAGAAAATATCAAGAAGTTTTAGCTCATCAATTGTTACTTTCTTATAAATTGCCAAGGAGAACATATGAATTCCCATAGACATATCATAATGTGAAGCCATTTGAGCCCCTAAAATTACTCTTGTCTTCTTATCATAAACTATTCTTATTTTTACTTTTGGATTGTCATGTTCCATAAATTCTGGTTTTTGCAAATCTTCAAAATCTGTACATTCTACATCTAAGCCAAGTTTTTTAGCTTTTTTAAGACTTAAACCTGTAGAAACCATTTTTAAATCAAAAATACAAATTCCATTAGAACCTTGAACTCCAAGAGATTCTACATCTTTTCCTAAAATATTAAAGGCTGCAACAAGTCCAGATCTAACTGCATTTGTTGCTAAAGCTATATAATTTTTATTTTCAATTGTGTTATCAAAAATTGTAGCACAATCACCAATTGCATAAACATCTTTCACAGAAGTTCTTTGATGCTTATCAACAACATATGCTCCATTTCTGAAAAGTTCCAAATCATCTTTGCCTAGGCTTGTGTTTGGTCTAAAACCTATAGCCATAAGAACCATATCTGTTTCATATTGACCCTTATCAGTTTTAACAGCCTTAACCTTATTATTTTCATCTCCAATGATTTCCATAACTGATTGACCCAAATGAAGATTTACACCATTTTCTTTTAAATTTTCCTTCATAGCTTGGGAAAATTCTTCGTCATAATAACTTGAAAGTACAGTGTCTGCCAAATCAATAAGATCAACTTCTCTACCATTTCTTACAAAAGCTTCAGCAAGTTCTACACCAATATAACCCGCTCCTACTACTGTAACTTTTTTAATTTCAGGATTTTTTAATTTTTCAATAACTTCCTTGGCATTTTGATAAATTTTTACTCTTTGAACATTTTCAAGATCGATTCCAGGAATTTTTGGAATTATAGGTAGGGATCCTGTTGCTAAAACTAATTTGTCATAAGAATCTATAATTTCTTTTCCACTTTTGTCTTTTGCATAAACTTTTTTAGCCTTAAAATCTATCTTAGAAATTTCAGTTTCCATATGAACTGTAGCACCATTTTTTTCAAAAGTTTCCTTATCGCAATAAAATAATTTATCTCCATTTGAAATTTGTTTGCCTATCCATAGAGCCATACCGCAACCTAAGAATGATAGATTGTTGTTAGCTTCATAAACTACTACTTCATTATTTCCTTTTTCAGCAAGTATTGTGTTTATACAAGCTGTACCCGCGTGATTAGCGCCAACTATTATAATTTTACTCATAAAATCCTCCCAATAAAAATTATCTCATAACTATTATCCTATATAATCTATACAATTTTTATATAGATTAAAGATAATTTATTAAAAAAATCCGCCGATATAAAATCAGCGGAAATTTTTACATTTTTAAATTTTTAGATGATAGATACCATATTTGAATAAAATTAAATATGTTGACAAAAATAATAATTATAATCCATGATAGAATCCTATTATTTTTAAATAATATATTTGAAATCAGAAAACTGATTAAAACCATTAAACCTATTATAAGTTGAATGAGAAGTACCGAAAACTTTCCTTTAACAACTTCTTTAGAATTAATCCAATTTATATTTAGGGTATTTATATCAAATATTAGTCCCAATAGATTAGCAAACAAACTATAAGAAAAAGCTGCAATTATTAAAAGTAGAAAAGCTAAAAATCCTAAATTAAATTTAAGACTTAAAACAAGGCTTGTAAATATCAGAGGAATTGATATAAGTATGATTCCAAGCTTAAGCTTAGCTTTAAAAACATCCCAAGCTTTTATAGGTAGAGTTTGCATCAAATAATAATTTCTACCCTCAATAGAAAGTGAACAATATGTTGTCTGACCCATTGCCGCAAAAGCAGTAACAACAAGAATTGAATTTGTTGTAAATAACTTTTCCACATCAAAATCCATCATATTTTGCAAGTTGGCCATGCCTGTAACTAGAGGAGCAACGCCTAAAATCAAAAGAAGAATCGGCCCAAGAATTGTATTTAAAATATAATTATTATATGAAAAATATAGACCAATTTCTTTTTCTAATAATGACCTTGCTTTATTTTTTGTGACCATTTTCAAAGCTTTATTGGACGACTTCTTAATTTTATTAGCTTTTCTATAAAAAATTTCCAGATAATTTTTTGATAAAAATACTGATATAAGCCCAAAAAATAAGATTGAAATTCCCATAAAGATAAGCCCCTTGAGATAGTTTCCTTCAAGAAAAATTTGTCCAAAAGTTTTTAAAAGGCTTATTTTTGAAAGTTTTTCGATAATAATTGCCAAAACATTCAAACTTCTATTAGAAAAATAAAGCATTATATAAAATAATATCACAATAGAAAAAAATATTATGCCACCTATTATCTTCACAATCTTGTTAGTAAAAATTTTTCCAAAAAAAGCTGTTGCTAGTAAAGACAGACAAAGAGGTATCATAGGAAAGCTAAGAAGCATGAGAATAGTAAACAAAGTAAAAGGAAAACCACAATTATCATAAGTCACATATAGAAAAGGAAAAATAACCATACATGCAACAATTCCTAAATTATAAAGATAAATACCTAAAATTTTTGAACTAATTATTTCAAGACTTGTAAAAGGCATAGGCAACAAATTTTCCAACTCTCTTTTTTCAAACAGAGAATTATTCGAATACAAAATATTGCCCCAAAAAATCATTAAAAATACAATAACAGTTGATGTAACAATCACCTTCAGAGGGTTTCCCTTATAAAAGGAACGAGTTAAACTGGCTGAATAAAAAATAAACATAAAAGCCATAACAACATTGGCAGAAAGTCCAGTTAAAAATTTTTTCTTCCCCTGATTATTATTCAAAAGTCTTAAAATTTCAAGTTTTAATAAGATTATTTCTTTATTTATCCTTAGCATTTACAAGCTCCATAAAAATATTTTCAAGAGATGAATTTGAAATCACATCCTTGGTGTTTCCTGAAATTACAATTTTCCCATCCTTTAAAATAGCAAGCTTATTGCATAAATTTTGAGCAACTTCAAGAACATGGGTAGAAAAGAAAATAGCACTTCCTTCTTTTACCATATTTTTAAACTCTTCTTTCAAATAAAATGTCGCTTCCGGATCAAGACCCACAAAAGGCTCGTCTAAAATTAGAAGTTTGGGTTTATGGATAAGACTAGCAATTATACTTAACTTTTGCTTCATACCATGAGAATAAGAAGATATAGGCTCGTATAAAGCATCTGTAAGATCAAAAGTTTTAATCAAAAAATCTGTTTTTTCTTTGACTTCTTCCATATCAACCTCATAAACAGAAGCAATAAAATTTAAGTACTTAATGCCTGTCATAAACTCATAAAGTTCGGGATTGTCAGGAATATAAGCAGTTATTTTTTTACATTCAATTGGATTTTTCACAACATCCATACCATCAATCTTAATCTGACCTTTTTCAAAATCATTAATCCCAACAATACACTTAATAGTAGTAGTTTTACCAGCACCATTCTTGCCGATAAAAGCAAAAATATCACCAGCAAGAACTTCTAAATTAATTCCTTTTAAGATATTTTTATTTCCATAAGATTTATATAAATCTTTAATCTCTAGCATAATCACCCTCCTTTTTAACATGTTAATATATATATAAACAAAAGTAAATGTATTTTCTACAATTCTATTATCATTTTCTCTTTGCCAATAAAAAATGCCCTGATTTTTATCAGAGCATTAATATTACAGATTAAAATTAATCAGCAATTATTAAATTAGAAAAAATTATTTACTTTTCTTTTCTTGTGAAGCCTTATTATTTCCTTTGTTTTGATTTTTTTCAGCGTTTTTTTCTTGTGCATTTGTTTCTTTGTTTGCACCTTCAGAGGCTTGTGAATTTTCTTTTGTGGCATCTTGTTTTACTTTGCCATAATTTTTAAATTCATCGGGAATTTTAATTTCGTCTTCAGCTTTTACATATTTTTTAACTTTTGCCTTGCTAACTACTTCTTTAATAGCTTTTTCATATTTTTCTTGAGTTAGTTTGCTCTTAATTTCATCTTTAACTTCATCAAAAGTTCTAGGTTTTCTTTCTTTTAGCTTTATTATATGGAAACCAAAATCAGATTTTATTGGGTCAGAAATTTCGCCCTTTTCCATCTTTTTAATTGCATCGTTGAAACTTTGAACCATTTGACCGTTGGTAAATTCTCCTAAATCTCCACCATTTGTAGCAGAACCTGTGTCTTTAGATTCTTTTTTTGCCATTTCTTCAAATTTTGCGCCTTTATCAATTTCTTTTTTGATTTCATTTGCTTTTTTTAAATCATCAACTAATATATGAGATGCTTTTGCTTTGAAGAAGTCATCTTTATGTTCATCATAATATTTCTTAACATCATCGTCTGTTACTTTAATATTTTTATATTTTTCTTGAGTATATTTTCCTACAAGAGTTTGATTTTTCAAAACTTCTTTTAAGTAGTCAAGAGGTATTCCTAATGAGTCAAGATAAGCTTTAAATTGTTCATCTCCACCAAGTTGAGCTTTATATTGGTCAAGAATTTTTTGAATTTCGCTGTCTTCTACTTTTATATTATTAGCAGCTGCATCTTGCTTTATTATTTCTGTTTCAGTTAAATCTTTAATTGTAATGTCTTTCAAATATTGATCTACTGTCAATTTTGATTTCTTGCCTGTTGGATCTATTGGACCTTCTAAAACTGATTCATCTCCACCAGCATTGGCAACATATTGGTTCCTTCTTATTGCATAAGATTTATAAAAATCTTCCATTGATATTTCAACATCATTAACTTTAGCTGCTACTCCTTCTGGTCCTTTACCGCAAGCACTTAAGCTTACAAGCATTAATCCTGAAAGAACAACTGCTGTGAATTTTTTTAAAAACATACATCTACTCCTTAATCTTATTATAAAACATTTATATTATACACTATAAAGTCTTATTTGTTGTGATTTTTTTGTGAACTTATTATGACTAAAGCTTTTTTTAAGTCTTCCATGGGATATTTTAACTTTTCCAATATGATTTCTGAATGCTCAGATAAATCATAGGATATATATTTAAAATTTTCTCCCATCTCTTTTATTAAGTTTAGTCCGATTTCTTCATTTAATTTAATTGTATATTTGCCATCTTTTTCAATTATTGAAATTACATTTATCTTAGATGCCTTGTATCTCAATAGGGATATATCCATAAGATTTACAACTTCTTTAGGTAAATCTGAAAATCTATCTATCAATTCATCTATCAAATCGCTGTATTCTTTTTCAGATTCTAAAACAGAAATTTTCTTATAAATTTCTAGTCTTAAACGCTCATCTTCTATATAAGTTTTTGGTATATATGAATCGATTTTTAAATCAATTACAGTTTCAATGGTTTCTCTAGTTTCGATTCCCTTCAATTTATTTACGGCTTGTGTCAAATATTTCATGTAAAGGTCATAACCTATATTATCTATATGACCATGTTGCTTTGACCCCAAAATAGAGCCACTACCTCTGATTTCCAAATCTCTTAAAGCTATTTTAAATCCACTACCAAATTCTGTAAATTCTTTAATTGTTTTTAACCTTTTTTGAGCTATTTCTGAAATTGATACATCTTTTTCATAGGTAAAATATGCGTAGGCTACTCTTGAAGATCTTCCTATTCTTCCTCTCAATTGATATAGCTGTGATAGTCCAAGTCTATTTGAATCAGTAATAATCATTGTGTTGGCATTTTGAACGTCCATACCTGTTTCAATTATTGTTGAACACAACAAGACATCTACATCCCCTCTCAAAAATGAAAGCATAGTGTCTTCAAGATCTTTTTCATTCATCTGACCGTTAGCCATTACAAAACTTACTTCTGGCACAAGTTCTCTTAATTCTTGAAGTTTATATTCCATATTGGCAACTCTGTTATAGACAAAATAAACTTGACCGCCCCTTTCAACTTCTCTTAAAATTGCTTCCCTAACCATCAGAGGATTATATTCCAAAACATAAGTTTTTACAGGAAATCTTTCTTCGGGTGGTTCTTCAATTACAGACATATCCCTTATGCCTATCATAGACATTTGTAAAGTTCTAGGTATGGGAGTTGCTGATAGAGTTAGGGTGTCAATATTTTCCTTTAACATTTTTAATTTTTCTTTGTGACGCACTCCAAATCTTTGCTCTTCGTCAATAATTAGTAAACCTAAATCTTTAAAGACTACATCTTTAGATAATAATCTGTGAGTGCCTACAACTATATCTACAATTCCTGCTTTTAATTTTTCAATGGTTTCCTTTTGCTCTTTTTTGGTTCTGAACCTAGAGAGTATACCTACTTCCACTGGAAAATCTTTAAATCTTTCCACCATTATATTGTAGTGTTGTTGAGCGAGAATTGTTGTTGGTACTAAAAATGCTACTTGCTTGCCATCAAGTATAGCTTTAAAGGCTGCTCTTAAAGCTACTTCTGTTTTTCCATAACCTACATCTGCACAAAGAAGTCTGTCCATAGGATGGGCTTCTTCCATATCTTTTTTAATTTCTTCAGACGATAAAAGCTGTCCATCAGTTTCTTCATAAATAAAGGCATCTTCAAATTCTCTTTGAAAACTGGAATCTTTTGAAAATTTAAAACCATTTTTGGATTCTCTGGCTGCATATAGCTTGATCAAATCATCTGCCATATCGTCAATTGATTTTTTGGCTTTTCTCTTTGTTTTATTCCACTCAATAGAGTTTAATTTATTCAGTTTTGGAGCTTTTTTTTCATCTCCTGTATATTTGTAAATTAAATCAAGAGATTCTATAGGTAAAAATAGCTTGTCATCACCAAAATATTTAATAACAACATAATCTCTTTTTATTCCTGAAACTTCAAGCTGCTCGGTGCCAATATATTTTCCAATTCCATGACTTTCATGGACTACATAATCTCCTACATGCAAGTCCTCGAAGTTTAGAATTTTTTCCTTTTTCCTCTTGGGCTTTTTCTTTTCCTTGTAAGTCCCATAAATTTCTGCATAGTTAATAATAACAATTTTTGAAAGGGCAAACTCACATCCTGCATTTACTGAACCTGTTGTAACCACAAAATTATTTGTAAATTCTGTATTTCTATCTTCTTTAAATTCAACATTTAAATTAAACTCTAAAAGAAAATTATGGAGTCTTTTTGCTCTTTTTAAAGAGCCTCCTAAAAGGATTACCTTGTATCCATTTGAAAGATAATAATCTAAATCCTCTCTAAAGAGTTTAATTTTAGACCTATAATTTGTAATAGATTTCATCTTGAAATTAACAATCGCCTTAGGTCTAAATTCTTTAGGTGAAGTCAACAGTGCATTTAAAGTTAGTAGATTTCTTTTTCTTAACTTATCAATAATATTTAAATATGGATAATAAATATTTTTATGACTTGGCAGAGCCTCACCAAAAGTTATCATTTCAGTAATCGTTTCAGAGTTTTCAAGCTCTAAAGTTTCTTCTCTTTCTAAAATCTGTTTTGGTTCATTTAAAATACTTATAGTATCTTCACCTATAAAATCAATAATTCCAGACAACTTATCCTCATTTAAAAAAGGAATTATCAGATCAGGGTTTTGTATATACTCATCTTCAACAAGCCTATTTTTGTAAAGTGAAAATTTTTCAAGAAGCCTATCTTTTCTTTCTCCGCTCAGCTTAGTTTTATTAATTTCATTTTCAATTTTTTTGGCAGCGTTTAACCTATCATCTTGAGAAATTAAAATATCAAGAGTGGGATAAATCTTAACAGAATCAATAAAATCAATTGACCTTTGACTTTCTAGTTCAAAAGTTCTAATGGAATCAATTTCTGTATCAAAAAGTTCTATTCTGTAATTATCAGAAAATGTTGCAATATCAATAATATTGCCTCTTATTGAAAATTGACCCATGCCTTCAACTTGTGGATATCTCTCATAGCCCATCTGTAAAAGTTTAGCATTTAAACTTTTTATATCAATATCCTTAGATTTTTCTAGAGTTAAGGTGTTTTTTAAAAACACATCCCTTGCTGATATTTTATCTCCTAAGGCTCTTAGAGTTGTTACAATAATGTCCCAATCGTCTGTTAAAATTTTTGAAATAGTCCCTAATCTTGTTTTCAAATTATCCCTAGACTTTGAATCCCTATCATACAAAAAAATATCCTTCTCAGGATAAAGCAAAACCCTCAAAGGAGAAATATTAAAAAGATCTTCATAATACTTTCTTGCAGACAGACGATTTTCAGCAATTATCAATAATTTTTTATTAAGTTTTCGAAAAAGTGCGTAAGAAAAAATACCACAAAATCCTTCTGTTGTGCCATAAACAGCTATTGGGCTTTTAGAATCTTTAAGGGCATCTGAAATTTCTTCAAAGGGTCTTAAATTATTAATAATATCAACTAAAAAATCCAATTTCTCACCTCAATAAATTTTATTGTTGTAAGCATTCATTGTGTATTCAATTCCCTTTTCCACAATATCAATAGCTGCATCTCTTGCGGCATCAGTAGCTTTGTCTATATGCTTAGCATCATTAGACGAAAAATTTGACAATACAAAATTCGCCAAATCTTCTCCCTCTTTTTTCTGACCAATACCTACTTTAATTCTTGGAAATCCTTTAGAAGAAAGGTGATTTACAATTGATTTTAAACCGTTATGAGTACCTGCAGAACCTTCTTTTTTTATTTTTAACTGACCAAAATTTATGTCAATATCATCTACAATAACAATTAAATTCTTGACATCCACCTTATAAAAATCTAAACACATTCTTATAGACTCTCCAGAATTATTCATGAAAGTTTGGGGCTTTAGAAGAATCAGCCTGTTTTGACCAATTCTTGTTTCTCCCAAAAGCCCCTTAAATTTAATCTTATTCATATTTACAGAAAGTTTTTCTGCAATCTTATCAACTGTAGAAAAACCAATATTATGCTTAGTTTTTTCGTAATCCTTACCTGGATTGCCAAGACCTGCTATAACAAATAAATTATCCACTTACTTTGTAATCGTTCCTTTATCTTTTCTTTTCAAACATTTCACTTACTGAAGAGTTGGTATTAATTCTCTTAATTGCAGAAGCAAAAATTGGAGCTACTGAAACAATATCAATCCTATCTATTTGTTTTTCTTTAGGAAGGTGAATAGTATCAGTAATTACAAATTTTTCTAAATTAGAATTATTAATTCTATCAATTGCAGGACCAGATAAAACTCCATGAGTAGCACATCCGTAAACTTTCTTTGCTCCCTTTTCAATTAAAGAATCACAAGCCTTACATATAGTTCCTGCTGTATCAATAATATCATCAACTAAAATTGCATTTTTACCTTTAATATCACCAATAATATTCATAACTTCACTTACATTTGGTTTTGGTCTTCTTTTTTCAATAATAGCAATAGGTAAATTTAATTCATTAGCAAAAGCCCTTGCTCTTGTAACTCCACCAAGATCAGGGGAAACAACAACAAAATCTTCTTCTTTAATAATTGACTTAAAATATCTTGCTAAATATGGAATTGCAGTTAAATGGTCAACAGGTATATCAAAATAACCTTGAATTTGTCCAGCGTGTAAATCCATAGCCACAACCCTATCTGCTCCAGTATTAGAAATTAAATTTGCAACAAGTTTTGATGTAATAGGTTCTCTTGCCTTAGTTTTCCTATCTTGTCTTGCATATCCGTAATAAGGAATTACAACATTTATTCTTCCTGCAGAAGCACGTCTTATAGCATCCATTAAAATTAATAATTCCATTAAATTATTGTTTACAGGTGAAGAAGTTGATTGAATTATATAGACATCTCTACCTCTTACAGATATATCTATATCAATAGCAATTTCACCATCAGAAAAAGTTGAAACTTTACATTTGCCTTTTTCTATTCCTATTTCCTTACAAATATTATCTACAAGTTCATGATTTGAATTACCTGTAAAAACAACAATATCTCCCATTTTTTGGTTCATTATTAATAATCCTCCTATTTGTCAAAACCTTTCTTACTTACCCAACCATCTATATTTTTTTGTTGACTTCTTTCTACAGAAAGTTGTCCTTTTTGGACATCTTTAGTAATTGTAGAACCCGCCGCAATATATCCATATTCATGAACATTTACTGGAGCAACTAAATTAGAATTAGATCCAATAAATGCATTATCTGAAACCTTAGACCTGTATTTTTTCTTTCCATCGTAATTAACAAAAATAACTCCACAGCCTATGTTTACATTTTTGCCAACATCAGCATCACCAATATAAGCCAAATGACTCATCTTAGTTCCATCACCAATATTTGAATTTTTAATTTCAACAAAATTTCCAACCTTGCAATTTTTACCCACATGAGAATTAGGTCTTAAATGAGCATTAGGTCCAATAGTTGTATTTTCTTCAATAATTGACTCTTCAATATATGAATCTGTAATTTTTACATTTTCACCTACAGAAGAATTAAATATTTTAGAATCAATAATTTTAGCTCCCTTTTTAATATGTGAATTTTTATCTATATATGATCCAGGATAAATGCAAACATCCTCTTCGATTTTTGCACCATATTCAATATATGTTCTCTCAGGGTCAATCAAAGTTACACCCTTAAGCATATATTCATTATTAACAACTTCTCTTAAAATACTAGAAACATGAGCAAGTTCAGCTTTTGAATTTACCCCTAAGATTTCTCTCTTATCCTTTAGCTTATAGGAACCAACTTTTTTGTTTTCTCCTACTAAAATATTTAAAGTGTCTGTAAGATAAAGTTCATTTTGTGCATTATCAGAATTAATTTTAGAAATAGCATATTTTAAAGATTTGCCCTTAAAGGCAAAAATACCAGAATTAATTTCTCTTACTAATTTTTCTTTTTCACTGGCATCTTTTTCTTCAACAATTTTAATAACATTAGCATTGCCATCTCTTATTATTCTTCCATAATTTGTTGGGTCACAAAAATCTGCCGTAAGCACAGTCAAATCATTATTTTTAGACTTATGATAATTTAAAAATTTGTCAATGGTTTTACTGCTTATTAAAGGAGTGTCACCATTTAAAATAATTATATTGTCCTCATCTCCAATTTCTCCTAAGCAGCATGACACAGCGAAACCTGTACCATAAGGTGCATTTTCACCTATGGGCTGAGAAATAAACTTTAAGAACTCGCTTTCTTCAAAGGCTTCTTTAATCTGTTCTTTCTTGTTACCAATAACAACTAAATTTTTTTCAATATTTGATTCTTGGCAAGCATTTAAGACATAAAAAAGCATAGGTCTTCCAAGAACTTCATGTAAAACCTTAGCTTTTTCAGATTTCATTCTCTTGCCCTGCCCAGCTGCCAGAATAATAGAAACTTCCATATTCCACCTCTTGATATTTACTATTTACATTATAACTTTTAAGGCAGGTAATATTCAAGGTAAAATAAAGATAATTTCTAGTTTTTTAAGTATTAGTATAAAAAAGATTGTATATATTTTCATTTTTGCACTTGCATAAGAAACAATGTCCCTATTCTTTTTTAAGAGATTAAAGCTTAGCTTATAATAATTTATTATAAATAAATTATTTAAATATATTTTAAGAAAAATTTATTACTATGATATAATGATTTTAGGAAAATAGATAACTAAGGAGGACTATTAATGAAAAAAGTTGCCATAATGGGTTTTGGTAGAATTGGCAGAGATGCTTTAAGAATTTGGGCTTTAAGAAAAGATAAAAATTTCGAAATAACTCATGTAGCTGTCAGAAATTTGGAAAAAACTATGAAGGATAGAATTCATCTATTCAAATATGATTCTATTTATAGAAAATATCCAGGAACATTAGAACTTACTGATGATGGTATGATTCTTGACGGAAAGAAGATTACTTTTATTGAAGCTAAGGCTCCAAAAGATATGGATTGGAAAAAATATGGTATAGATCTTGTTATCGACTCTTCAGGAGCTTTTAAAAATAGAGAAGATGCACAAGGTCACATTGATTCAGGAGCAAAAAAATTAGTTTTAACTTCTCCTGCAAAGGGTGAAGATATAACAGTTGTTATGGGTGTAAATGATGATAAACTTGATTTAAGTAAACATGATATAATCTCTAACGCTTCATGCACAACTAACTGTCTTGCTCCAGTAACAAAAGTTATTTTAGAAAATTTTGGAATTGTTAAAGGTCTAATGACAACAGTTCACGCTTACACAAACGACCAAAAAATCCATGATGCACCTCACAAAGATATGAGACGTGCCAGAATGGGTGCTGAAAATATTATTCCTACTACAACAGGTGCAGCTAAGGCTGTAGGTAAAGTTTTACCTGAAGTAAATGGAATATTAACAGGTTTTGCAATCAGAGTTCCTGTTCCAACAGGTTCTTTAGTTGATGTAACTTTTGAACTTAAAAAAGAAGCCACTAAAGAAGAAATAAATGAAGCAATAAAAAAAGCATCAGAAAATGAAATGAAAGGCATCTTAGCTTATAGCGATGAAGAACTTGTTTCAACTGATATTATCGGTGATTCTCACTCTTCAATTTTTGATTCAAAACTTACTTTAGTTAACGGAAATATGGTAAAACTTGTTTCTTGGTATGATAATGAATGGGGTTATACTTCAAGAGTTATTGACCTTGTAGATAAAGTTTGTAAATCTTTATAATAAATAAAAATATCAATTTAGGCGAGTTTTAATCCTCGTCTATTTTCATTTAATTTAAGTTTTCTTAAAATTTTACAAAGAATATAAGTATAAGAAAAAAATTTCTGATAGTTTTTCTATATTTTAGAAAATTTAATTCATTCATATTTTTAATAAAAAAATGTTATAATCATCTTATAAAAGGAGGGATAAGATGCCATTTATACATGTTGAATTAGTTGAAGGACGTTCTGATGAAGCCAAGAAAAAAATAGCACAAGAAATTATAGAATCTGTTCACAAACACGCAAATGCACCTAAAGAACATATTCATGTAATTTTTCAAGACATGAAAAAAACTGATTACTATAAGGGAAATTAATAAAAAAATGGGGTACACTTTAATAATGTTCCCCATTTTTATATGATAGATACTTAAATTTTCTCATTTTTTTAAAGTTTTATTTTGTAGCTGTATTTTATATATAATCCTCATAAGAGTTTATATGGCATTAAGTACATTTTATTCTGATACTATTTTAAAATTAATAGTAAAGCTCTGCTATTTAAAATTTCAAATATATAATTATAAAATAATTCATAAGATATATTTGCAATTAAAATACCTAATATTGCTCCCACAATTACATCAGATGGATAATGAACAAAATGATATACCCTAGAAAAGCCAATTAGAAAAGCTAAAAAAAGAAAAAATATACCTATGCCTTTAAAATATAAAAATATAGTTGTTGCTGCTGCAAAAGAAGACGTTGTATGACCTGAGGGAAAGGAAAAGTCTGTGGGATTTTTAATTAAAAGTTCAACCTTATCTATCCATGATGGTCTTTTCCTTCTTAAAATTGGTTTTAATGTCAGGTTGCATACAATTCCATTAATAAAAAGGGCAAAAATAATATTCATAGATAATTCTTTTTTACCTGTAAAATAAAAAATAAAACTCATAAGTAACCAAACAAAGGCACCTGTTCCTAAATGAGTTATAAAAATCATCAAACTGTTGAGTCTTTTTGTCCTTAACTTTGAAATCCAAAGTACAAATTTTTTATCCATAAAATAATCACATTTGATTTTGCTTATCCACCCATTCTTTTGCTTGTTCTACTGCCTCATCTGTGGGAATTTCTACTCCAGTTTCAGGATCCTTACCCTCAGTCTTTGAATAAATATCTCCTGATGGACGATTAGAATTTTTAATTTCCTTTTCTTGTTCCAACCTTGCAGAAATTTCTTTTTTCTTTTGTTCAGACAAAGTGTTGGAGTTTTCAAGAATTTCTTCAAACTTTTTATCTTTATTTACCATAATTCTACCCCCTATATTTATAGTGATAAGATAAAATATTTTTACTTTCAATAAATTCAAATTTACCTTACTTTAATATCTTTACCCTTAAATATGAATCAATAAAGCTTTTTTTATAATAAGTTTATTTTTTTTATATTTTAACAGTAATTTCTTTTAAAACTACATAAAATAGGGTAAATCTAAATTTAGGTATAAAAAGGAGGTGTTAAATGTTTAAAACTTTTTTCCCATATTTTGGTCAATACAAAAAGTATGCAATTTTAACGCCAATTCTTGTAATCATTGAAGTTTTTATGAATATAGCTATTCCCTATCTTATGTCTTTATTAATTGATAGAGGAATCCTTGGCTATTCAAAAGATCAAATACTTAAGATTGGCATCATTTTAATTATAGCAACACTTATATCGCTTTTTTCTGGCATAACTTCAGGAATTACAGCTACTCGTGCTTCTGCTGGGCTGGCAAAAAATCTGAGATTTAATATGTTTAAAAATATTTGTAATTTTTCTTTTAGGAACTTAGATGAATTCAAAAAAGGTTCAATAGTTACAAGAATGTCTACTGATGTGCAATATGTTCAAATGGCTATGCAGATGTCAACAAGAATTGCTGTTCGTGCACCTTTAACTCTTTTATTCGCATTTATTATGTCCTTTAGACTTCAAAGTCATCTAGCTATATATTTTGTCTTAATCATTCCCATTATATCTTTAGGTATGGCTTATATAACAAGAAGGGCTTATCCAATTTTTCAAAGGGTTTTTAAAATAACTGATGACTTAAATACCATGGTTTCAGAAAATTTATTAGGTATCAGAGTTGTTAAATCTTATGTCAGAGAAGATAAGGAAAGAGAGAATTTTAATCATATATCTCAAAAAATGTTTAGAAATTATAGACTCGTTTCAAGACTTATCGCTTTGTCAGGTCCTTTAATGCAATTTTCCACCTATCTTATGTCATTAATTATTGCATGGCTTGGCTCTCATTTTATTGTGCGTGGAACTATGAGTACAGGGGCTCTTACATCAATGATAACTTATTCAATTCAAATTCAAATTTCTCTTCTTATTTTATCAATGGTAATAGTACAATTGACTATTGCCAAAAATGCTTCCCAAAGAATTATGGAAGTTATAAATACATCTTCCGATATTTTAAATCCAATAGAACCAATAAAAGAAGTAGTTGATGGCAGCGTGGAATTTAAAAATGTCAATTTTTCCTATAATGATGACCCTAATAAGTTAGTTTTAAAAGATATAAACCTAAAAATTTCTTCTGGGGACTATGTTGGAATTATTGGACCAACTGGCTCATCAAAATCGACTTTAGTTCAGCTAATCCCAAGACTATATGATGTCTATTCAGGAAGTGTTTTAGTGGGAGGAATTGATGTCAAAGAGTATGATCTTAAATCTTTAAGAGATGAAGTTTCTTTTGTACTTCAACATAATGTTTTATTTTCCGGCACATTAAGAGAAAATTTAAAGTGGGCTGATGAAAATTTAAATGATGAAAAAATGCTTAAAGCTCTTAAAGTTTCTAATGCTCTTGATTTTATTAATGCTAAGGATGGACTTGATACAATTGTTGAAAGAGGTGGCACAAACTTCTCAGGAGGGCAAAAACAGAGATTATGTATTGCAAGAGCAATTTTAAAAAATCCTAAAGTTTTAATTATGGATGATTGCACATCAGCTCTTGATAATTCTACCGAAAGTTCCATTATTAATTCTATAAATACTTTAAATCCTCATTTGACAAAAATTTTAATTTCTCAAAGAGTTAATTCTTTAAAAAACTGCGACTATATAATTGTTTTAAATGAGGGGAAAATTGAAAATATAGGTAGTCATGAGAATTTGATAAAATCTTCTGAAATTTACAGAGAAATATATGAATCTCAACAAAAGGGAGGCGATTTTGATGTCAAAGAATAAGAAGAAAAAAAATATTGATGAAAATTTATTAGCTGGTAAAAAAGTTTTGTCTGTAGTTTTTGGTGAACATAAACTTAAACTTGTAATTGTGGCTTTTCTTGTAATTTATTCTACTCTAACAAATGTTGGGCTTTCTTTATTTATAAGAACTCTCATTGATAATTATATTTTACCCATGACCAAAATGGCTTCTCCTTCTTATAAAGCCCTTCTTAATATTATAAGTAAAATGGCACTGATGCTATTTACAGGCGTACTTGCAAACTTACTTTATTCAAGAATGATGGTTGATATTTCTGAAGGTGCAGTTAATAAAATAAGAAAAAATATGTTTGACCACATGGAGTCCCTTCCTGTTTCTTATTTCGATAAGAAAAGCCATGGTGATATTATGAGTTATTATACAAATGATGTTCAAACCCTAGGTCAAGCTATAGCCAATTCTTTACCTTCATTTTTGTCATCAATCATGACTATAACTTTTGTAATTATTGCAATGATGTTTCAATCATTTGTTTTAAGTCTTATAATTTTTGTAACCATGGGACTTATGATTTTTGTAATGAAAACTGTAAGTAAAATTTCTACCAATTATTTTGTAGACCAACAAAAATCTTTAGCTGAAACTAACGGCTTTGTAGAAGAGATGGCTTCAGGAATGAAAGTTGTTAAAATTTTTAACCATGAAAAAGAATCCATTGATATATTTGAAGATATTAACAATAGACTTGAATCAAATACTTTTCGTGCTAATAGACTTTCCTTGTCCCTTATGCCTATTATATTTGGAATAGGTAACATTCAATACTCACTTTTTGCAATAATAGGTGGACTTTTTGCTATCAATAATGTTGCAGGTATTAGTGTGGGGCTTGTAGCATCATTTTTACAACTTTCAAGATCTTTAACAGGTCCTATGTCCCAAGTTGCCAACCAATTAAATCAAGTTGTTCTTGCCCTTGCAGGTGCTAGGCGAATTTTTGAATTTTTAGATGAAGAACACGAAAAAGATGGTGGAGTTGTAGAAGTTGTGAGGGTAGAAGAAGACGAAAAGGGAAAGCTTAAACAATGTTCTAAGAGAACTGGAAAATGGGCTTGGAAAGACCCGGAAAATAATAATTCCCTGACTCCCCTTTTAGGAGAAACCAGATTTGAAAATGTTAATTTCTCCTATGATGGAAAAAATTTAATATTAAAAAATATTAATCTTTACGCAAAACCTGGTCAAAAAATAGCTTTTGTCGGACCAACTGGTGCTGGTAAAACAACAATAACTAATTTGATCAACAGATTTTATGACATTGACAGCGGAAAAATAACTTATGACGGTATTGATATTAAAAGAATAAAAAAAGATAGCCTTAGAAAAACTTTGGGTATGGTACTGCAAGATACCCACCTTTTCACAGGAACTGTTTCAGAAAATATAAAATTTGGTAGAGATAGTGCCACAGAAACTGATGTGGTAAAAGCCGCAAAACGTGTTCAGGCAAATACTTTTATTGAAAATTTACCTCATGGATATTTCACAAAAATTTCTGGCAGCGAGATGGATTTGTCCCAGGGTCAAGCTCAACTTTTATCAATTGCAAGAGCTGAAATATATAATCCACCTCTTATGATATTAGATGAAGCTACATCAAGCATAGATACAAGAACAGAAAAAATTGTGCAAAAAGGTATGGATGAACTTATGAAAGGTCGTACAACTTTTGTTATAGCCCACAGAATTTCTACTATTATGGATGCTGATGTAATATTAGTTCTTGACAAGGGTCAAATTGTAGAGAGAGGAAATCATGAAGATTTGATAAAAGAAAAGGGAATTTATTACAAACTTTACAATGGTGGTTTCAAAGAAAATAATTAAATTCACTTTCAAATTTTTAGTATATAATAATTTTAGGAGGTCAAATTATGGCAAAAAATATTTTAACGGCATATTTTTCAGCTAGCGGAAACACAGAAAAAATGGCAAAAAAAATTGCAGATTTTATCTCTTGTGATATTTTTAAGATAAGTCCACAAGAAGATTATAAGAGTGAAGATTTAGATTGGAGAAATGAAAATTCTCGTGCCTGTCTTGAAAATAAAAATCCTTCCACTAGACCAAAAATTAAAAATAATGTAGAAAATTTCAATTCTTATGACTTAATACTTTTGGGTTTTCCTATATGGTGGCATAAGGCACCTTTAATTATTAATACTTTTTTGGAATCCTATGATTTTTCAAATAAGAAAATTATTTATTTTATGACTGATGAAGGCTCAGTTAATTTAGAAGTCCAAGAAAATTTAAAACCAAGCTTAAAAAGCAACGTAAAAATTGAAGAAGGACTTTTAATGCAGGGACCAATAAATGAGCAAGAATTAAAAAATTGGCTTAAAAAAATTGGCTTAATTAAATAATGTTTCAAAATAAAAAATCCTATCTAGAAAACTCTAGAAAGGATTTTTTTTATATATCTTCTTCTATACAACCTGCTCTTTTTAAAGCAAATTTTGCAACTATAGGCCCAATAAGTTCATAGCAAATTGTTCCTGCAAGTATTATTGTTCTAATCATTGAACCGTGAGGTTCCGGTATTATTTTTTCAGCAATTAAGGATAAACCAATGGCAACACCAGCTTGAGGGACTAAAGTAAGACCCAAATTATTTTGAACTTCTTTAGAAAATCCTGTCAATTTTGTAGATGCCATAGCCCCGAAAAATTTCCCCAAAACTCTTGCAATAACATAGGCAAATCCTATTAATCCTGCCGCTTTTAAACCGCCAAGATTTAAATCTGCACCAGACAGAACGAAAAAAGCTATAAAAATCGGTGGCGTTATTGTAGAAATAAGTTCCTGATATCTTCTATCCACACTTCCCATATTGGAAATCACTATACCGCTCATCATTAAAGTAAGTAGACTTGATAAGCCCCATTTATCGGTAACAGTTGTAACAATGAATATCATAGCTAGTGTAAAAGTAAGAGTTTCTGTATCATTTTTCAGCCTTTTAGACAATAAAATAAAAATAATTCCGGCAACAAATCCAACAATTAAAGCTAAAAATATTTCTTTTACAGGTTCAAAAATCATATTAACAAAATTAAGATCAGATCCACTCATAATGGTAATAGCAATAGATGAACAAACTCCAAAAGCCATGATACAAATAGCATCATCAAGAGCAACGACTGGTATTAATACATCTACAAGTCCACCTTTTGCATTATACTGTTTTATTACCATTAAAGTTGCTGCAGGTGCAGTAGCTGAAGCTATGCTTCCAATGGTAATGGCAAAAGCGACATCTGTTTTAAAAAATAAAAGCATTGTTAAGGTAACAAATATAAGAGCTCCCATAGCTTCAAAAAAAGTAACAATTAAAATCTTTGTGCCCATTTGCTTTATACTTTCAAAATTCATTTCACTACCTACGGAAAAAGCAATAAAAGATAAGGCTAGCTGACTTATTGCATCCATGCTATCTACAGCTTCTTTAGATAAAAGTCCCAAAACGCAAGGACCAATTATTATACCGCCTATCAAGTATCCAGTTACATCTGGAAACTTAAATTTTCCAAAAATTCTCGCAAATAACAGTCCACTTAAAAAGAGGACTGCAATATTAAATATTATATCCATTTTTTACTTTGTCAACCCCTCAAAAGAATCTACATCAATGGTAAACATAATCCCTACATTTTCCCTGTTTAAATTTCCCACAACATGCCTTACACATTCCTTGGCTTCTTCAACCTTGTCATCTTCAAGAACCAAAAAAATTGTTTTATTGTAAGGTCTCCCAGAATTTAAAAATAATCTGAAATAATTTAAACCTAATTCCGGAGCTATTTCAGCCTGAGATGCTGCAAGACCTTCACTAGAGAGAATAGTACCTCCACGAATACCAGTTTTTCCAAATTCTTTTAAGAGTTTTCTAAAATGTTCTTCATGATTTATTGTAATAAATAAAGCTTTCATACATACCTCCTAAATTTTAAAACTTACAAATACCTCATAAATAATGATATTCTTATTTTTATACAATTGCAAGAAAACAATTCTCCATATAAAAAGTTTTATATGGAGAATGATAACAAATTCTTTATTTTAAGAGATTTGATATAAGTGATAAAAATATAGGATTATAAATGTCATCAATTAAAACCGCAAATGATGGATAAAGTATCCAAGCTATATGGTGATAGCCATATTCGTCCATAACAGCCTTAATATTTGCTACTGAATTTGGTCCTGAACCGCAAGCCCAACCTACATTTCCTGATGCCATAACGGCTGCACCATAATCTCTTCCAAACATATTAAAAGAAATAACTATGGCAAATAATCCTACTAAAACTGCTTGAGCAAGTAAAATTATACCCATCTTACCAGCAACTGGAATTAATTTTGTAATATCTATTGTCATAAGAACAAGTGCCAAGTACAAATCTAAAAACATACTTTCAATGGCATTCATTTCATTGACATAAGTTTCCTTATCCATTTTTTCCAAAGCATTTCTCATTATTGCACCTGCGAAAAGGCAACCAATAAACTTTGGCATTTCAATATAAGGAATATTGTCTAGTAAAAAATAAATTGGCATTCCTAAAGCACCAATTAATAGGGCTAAGGCAAAGGCACTAACCATATTTTTATCTTTAAGTTCATAAACTGAGTCTGATAGTTCTTGTTCTGGTTTATCATTGGGATCAGATTTTAAACTGTATTTTGAAATTAAATATGCTGCAACAGGTCCTCCTATTAAAGACCCCATAATATTTCCCATAGTTCCAGCAGCAACACCAACTTCAGTTACATTAGCAGGTGCTCCCATTCCTTCAAAAACTTTTCCCATAGCTGCAGCCGTTCCAACTCCACCACTCATAGAAGAAGATGAACATTGTAGAGCTAAAAATGGATCAAGATTTATCAGTTTTCCGACTAAAATTCCCACAACATTTTGCAAAGTTATCAGCAAACATGCAGCAAAGGCAATTTTAACTAAAAATTTACCGCCAGCATTTTTTATAAGACCTGCTGAAAATCCGTAGCCAACTGCCAAGAAAAATATATTTTGTGCCAAATCTTTTGTTAAATCTACATCAAATTCAAATCCTACTATTCCTAAGGACTTAATAATTGCAACTAAAATAGAAAACAAAAGACCTGCAACAACTGGTGCTGGAATGGCATATTTTTGTAAAAGTTTTGATTTTCCAACTATAAACTTACCTAAAAAAATTACAATAGCTGCAATACCTAAAGACGTCAAATATTCAAATTTGAAGGTAGATACAGCTCCATCAACCCCTCTTGTATAAGTTCCAAAATAATCTAATGCATTTTTCACATTCATCTCTTTTCCTCCTTCAAATATCTAATTTTATTTTACCCAGAGAAATTCTATTTATTTATTTCTATGTAAAAAAAATAAATTTTATTTAATAAAAAAGAGGATTTAGTAAACTAAATCCCCATTTATTTTATTAAGCCTATAAAATCTTTAACAAATTCATTTTTTTCATCTAAATATTTCTCCAGATCTTCAATAATTTCTTTTGGACCATAAGGGTTCATAAAATTATAGGTTCCAACTTCAACTGCACTAGCACCAACCATCAAAAATTCCAATACATCCTTATAAGATGTAACTCCTCCCATAGCAACTATTGGAATATCAATTGCTCTTGAAATCTGATGAACCATTCTTAGAGCTATTGGCTTGACACATGGACCCGAAAGCCCTGCATAATCATTATTAAAAACATTTTTTCTTTTATCAAAATCAATTGCCATGGCTAAAATAGTATTAATTAAAGAAACTCCATCTGCCCCAGCTTCTTGACAGGCTCTTGCTACTTCAACCATATCTCTTGCATTAGGAGATAATTTTATAATCAATTTTTTCTTAGTAACTTTTCTGACATTTTTAACCACCTCAAAGAGTGGCCCAGCTTCCAATCCGAAAGCCATCCCTCCCTTTGACACATTTGGACAAGATACATTTAATTCTAAAAAATTAAAATCTAAATCTTCAAGAATTTCTGCACCTTCAACATATTCATCGAGAGTATTTCCACCTAAATTTACAAAAATTTCGCTTCCTAATTTTTTCATTTTAGGAAAGTAATCTGTGCAAAATTTTTCCACTCCAGGATTTTCCAAACCTATTGAATTTAAAATTCCTGAAGGTGATTCCCAAATTCTTACTCCTTTATTTCCATCCTTAGCAATTCTTGTGATTCCTTTAGAAACAATTCCACCTAAAATTTTCGTGTCATAATAATCAATAAATTCTTCTCCAAAACCAAAGGTTCCAGAAGCAGTGATAAGGGGATTTTTAAGCTTAATATTACAAAGTTCAACTTCCATCCTATTCATAAATATCACTTCCCATAAATACTGGTCCATCTTTGCAAGACCTTTTTCTGCCATTTTTTGTATCAACTGAACATGAAAGACAAGCACCAAGTCCGCAGCCCATTCTTAAATCCAAAGATATATAAGAATTTTTATTATTTGCCCGACAAAGTTCATGAGTTTTTTTCATCATAATTTCTGGTCCGCAGGCATAATAAAGCTTATGCTTATCAAAATCAATTATATCTGTAACAAAGCCACCTTTTTTAACCTTAATATCTATAGGTAAATCTGAAAATAGACTTTCTAAATTTTGTCCTTCTCTTTCTCCAAGGTATAGGCGTAATTTTGCATCTTTATTTTTTTCTAAAATCTTTTTTGAAAGATAGTAAAAAGGTGCGACTCCTACTCCGCCGCCAACCATTGCCAAACTATCCACATTTATATCAAAACCATTTCCATAAGGACCATAAACATTTATAGGTGAGCCTTTTTTTAAATTTTTTAAAATTTCTGTACCCTTACCCACGACTTGATACAAAAACTCCAAATGCTCTCCAACATTAAAGATAGAAATAGGCCTTGATAAAACTGGATATTTATCCCAGGCTCTTAGCATATAAAATTGTCCAGGTCTTGTATTTTTTACCCCATCAGTTTTTAATAGATAAAAATTATCCGTTATTTTAATATTATCTATAACCTTATTCATCTTCTTCATAGGTGCAAATTGTGTCGCAGTATTCACACCTAAACTCCCTTTTTTCCTTATTGTAAAGATAAAATACCTGACCAGGAATCACTCTTTCAGAATTTGATACGCAACGTGGATTGTGACATTTTAATACACCTTCAACAGTCTTAGGAAGTTCCATTGTGAATTTTTTAATTCTCTTTCCATCTTCAATATAATTTACAGTAATATCTGGTGCAATAAGACCTAAAACTGTGAAATCTAAGTCGAAATCTGTTTCTATTTTTATTAAATCCTTCTTGCCCATTGAGCTTGAAGGGATATTTTGCATTAAAACAACTGTATCTTCAATTTTATTTAATTTCAAAGCCTTGTAAATCTTAAAGGCTTCCCCCCTATTAATATGGTCTAAAACTATACCCTTTTTTATTTTTGAAACATTAATCATTATACCAACTCCAATAAGAATAAAATTAGCGCCATCCTGCCATACATACCAAACTTCATTTGCTCAAAATAACAAGCCCTTGGGTCCTTATCAACTTCAACAGAAATTTCATTAACTCTAGGCATAGGATGAAGTATGCACATATCATCCTTAGATCTTTTCAATTTTTCTGGTGTCAAAATATAGAAGTCCTTTAATCTTTCATATTCATCAGAAGAAACAAATCTTTCCTGTTGAACTCTTGACATATATAAAATATCAAGATCTGGCAAAGCATCTGTCAAAGAATCTGTTTCATCATAAGATTTTAAAAAAGACTTGAATTGGTCGGGCATCTTTAATTCCTTAGGGGAAATAAAAGTAAAATTCACATCTTCATATCTGTTCAAAGCACGCACTAAAGAGTGAATTGTCCTACCAAATTTCAAGTCTCCGCAAAAACCAATATTTAAATTTGAAAATGAGCCTTTGTGATGTCTTATAGTTAAAAGATCAGCCAAAGTTTGTGTGGGATGAAAATGACCACCATCACCAGCATTAATTATTGGCATCTTTGTCGAAACTTTACTTGCAAGTGTAGCAGCACCTTCTTTAAAATGCCTCATGGCACAAATATCTGCATAATTTTCTACAGTTTTAATAGTATCTATAAGAGTTTCTCCCTTTGTTGTTGAAGTTACTTTTGAATCAGAAAAACCAATAACGCCTCCGCCAATTCTTAACATAGCTGTTTCAAAAGATAACCTTGTTCTTGTAGATGGTTCAAAAAAAAGACTTGCCAACAATTTACCCTTTGCCCTATCTAAATATTTACTAGGGTCTAAAATAATATCATCAGCCAGTCTAAAAATAAACTCAAATTCATCTGTTGTTAAATCTAAAGGTTCTATTAAATGTCTCATAAGCCCTCCTTTATTCTTAAATATATTACTTTAAAAAAAGGACTTTGTAAAGATAGAATTTAATATTTATTGAATGTCCCACTTCTCAAAATCCCAGGGATAATTATTTATATAGGAATTTGCATAAGGTATAAAAATAGAAAGTATTGCAAAGAATAAAAGTGCAAACTGATACCACAGATAAGGCATAATAGAAAATACATTAATTTTTCCTCCTGCATAGGAAACAGCCATCAAAACTTGAGCCCCATAAGGAATAAATCCTTGCATTACAGCCGAAAAAATATCCATTAAAGATGCCGACCTTCTAGGGTCTACCTTATATTTTTCTGAAATCTGTCTTACAACTGGACCAACAACAATAATTGCCACTGTATTATTAGCAGTCGCAGCATCAGTCAAAAGAGTTATAAGACCTATACCAAACTCCGCAGACTTAGAGGATTTAATAAAAGATTTAACCTTTGAAATAAGATAATCCAAGCCTCCACCATACTTAACAAGGCTTGCCAGACCACCTGTTAGCATAGACAAAAGAAAAATTTCAAACATAGAAGTAAAACCATCATATATATGATTTGTAAAAGTTAAAAGGGAAAAATCTCCATAAATAATTCCAATAATACCCGAAAAAATTATACCGCAAGTTAGAACTATAAATACATTTACCCCGCTTATAGCTGTAATAAGTACAAAAATATAAGGCAAAACCTTAATAAAATTAAAAGCTTCTTTTTCAATAATAAGATTTTTATCAGGCCTTGCAAAAATTAAAAGCAAAACCACAGTAACAGCCATAGCCGGAAGAGAAATAGCAAGATTTGTTTTAAACTTATCCCTCATATTAACACCCTGAGTTCTAGTGGCAGCAATAGTAGTATCAGAAATAACAGATAAATTATCACCAAACATTGCCCCACTTATCAAAGTTCCGATTATAAGAGCAAGGCTAATAGACGATTTTTCTGCAAAACCAACAGCTATTGGTCCAAGCGCCACAATAGTCCCTACACTTGTCCATGTTGATAAAGAAATAAAACAAGCAATCAAAAAAACGCCAAGACTTATTAAAGACGCAGGAATGAGATTTATCCCCAAATTAACTGTGGCCTCAACACCACCCATTTTACTTGAAACATTAGAAAAAGCTCCAGCCAAAAGGTAGATCATACACATTAAAATAATATTTTCATCGCCACAGCCCTTTAAAAAAATAGATATTTTTTCGTAATAATCTCCACTAATTAAAATAAAAGCAAAAATAATACCAATTATTACAGCTATTGGAGATTTAAACATATAAAATCCATCATTTTTACCATTTATTACAAAAAATAAGCCTATGCCCAAATAAGAAAAAATAAAAATTAAAAAAGGCAAAAGACTTATAAAATTCCCCTTACTTTTCTTTATCATTAAAAACACCCTTCCTATAACAAATATAATTATATCACAATAAGTGGTAATAAATTTAATAACACAAATGACTTATAAATTAAAATATTAAAGAAAAACATTGTTTTTGACAGTAAAAGTTTTAAATCAGATAAAGTTAAAGACCTTGATATGTAGTTAATTTCTGTAATAATTAAAAGACTAATACATACTTTCCCTGTAAGGTTGATATTATAAATAATTCTACAATTATTTATAATAAGTTAAATAAAATTATAATCGATTTATTTTGATTATTTTTAATATAAAAAGGTGATGTTGCAGAATAGATGATTCTACTCTGCAACATCACCTTGAAAGATTAACATAAAATTTTTTATGATATTTTTTCTACTTTAACCGTAATGTTTGGATTTAGCCCACCATTTTCAACTAAGTTTTTCTTGAAAGCAGCAACTTCATCATCTGTTGCATCACAATTTAATATTATTTGAGCTTTTGGATTTATATCTTCAAAGGCATTTGGGGCTTCTTTTTCTGATACATCTCCATTTCCATTATAGTCATATTCGTCGAGTTTATAATCCACAAATTCTATTGGTTCTTTAGAGTTGAAAATAATTTTTATACCAGTATCTGTTGAAGAATCATAGTAAGAACAACTTCCAAAAGCTTGATATCCTATTTGTTTCACACTGGCAGGTATAGAAATTTCTTTTAAAAAAGGCTTGTTATAAAAAGCTTCTCTGCCGATTTTTACTAAATTATCTGGCAGTTTAACCTTACTTAAATTATATTGATTAATGAAACAAGATTCATCTAATTCAGTAACTATTTTTCCACCAATTTCATTAGGAAGGTTTATTTCTGTAGCAAAATCATCTTCACATACTCTGAATAATATTCCATCTTTTTTAAATATCCATCTTAGAGTAGAAGGAATATCTGATTTTTTTCTTATTTCTATAGTATCTCCTAATCCAGCTTCTTGAAGAGCAAGCCCCCAGGCATATAAATCAGCGTCATCACTTAAAATCACCTTTTTCCCAATCCCAATTATTTTTAAGGCATTTTCTCCAAATTTTGGTGGGATTTGACCTGAAAACTCTATCTTTTCTATATTAGCAGAACTATTAAAAGCATTTTTGTCTATTTCTTTTATAGAGGCTGGTAATTCAATATTTTTTAATTTATAGCATCTTGAAAAAGCTTTGGCTCCTATTTTATTAATTCCATCTTCTATAATGAGAGTTTCTATATTTTGGTTATTATCGTAAGCTTCATCTGCAATTGCGGTTACTTTTTTACCCATGTAATTTGATTTTATTATTACATTCTTTTCTTTTTTTTCTGATTTAGAAAAAGTAAGAGATCCATCTTGGTTATTTGTATAGGTAAGTTCTTTGTCTTCTTTTTGCTCATTTTCTTTAGAGTTGTTAGATGTTATAACTTCAATACTTTTATCAAGCCCTCCATTTTTAACTAAGTTTTCCTTAAAAGCAGCAATTTGTTCATCAGTTGCAGCACAATTTAGTATTATTTGGGATTTCGGATTTAAACCTTCAAAAGCATTTGGTTTTTCTGGCACTTCTGTCCAATCAGGACCAAGTTCCATTTCCTTATCTACAAAATCTATTTTATCTAAAGAATTAAAAATTATTCTTATGCCTGTATCTGTTTCAGTATTATAATAAGAACAGTTTCTAAAAGCCTTATATCCTATTTCTTTAACAGATGCAGGAATTGAAATTTCTTTTAAATTTTTCTTAGATTCGAAAGCTTCTCTTCCAATCTTTACTATACTTTCTGGCAAAGTGACCTTATTAAGATTTCTTGTCATTGCAAAACAACTATTATATAATTCCGTAACTGGTTTTTCTGCGTAAGTATCAGGTATATTTATAGATTCTATATCGTTATTTAAAGGTCTATAAAAAGCAACAGAATTTTCTTTAAATGCCCATCTATAATCTGATGAAGAATCAGACTTTTTCTTTATCTCAATCATATTATCGATCCCTGCTTTTTGTAAAGCAGCGCCCCAAAGACACAAATCAGCTTTATCATCAATAATAACTTTTACATCTTTATATTTTGAAATTGAAGAAATTTTCAATGAAGAATTTTCAAATTTAGGTATATTACTTCCTGAAAATTCAAAAGATTTTATATTGCCACAATTAGAAAAAGCAAAATTTTTTATTTCTTTTATAGTTGATGGGATTATAACATTTGAGAGATTTTTACATCCTAAAAATGCTCTGGTTCCTATAGATGTTATTCCTTCTTCTACTGTAAGATTTTTAATATTTTCATTGTTGGTAAAAGCATTATCTGCAATTGCAGTTACTTTCTTATTTTCATAGGTTGCCGAAACGATAACATCAACATCATCTTTTTTATAAGCAATCAATGTAAGACTTCCATCATCATTATCTTTATAAACTATATCTCCCAATTTAGGTTTTTGTCCTTTATTTATAATTTCTACGACATCAGGTAACCCACCTTTTGTTAATGATTTTCTGTACGTTTCTATATTTGCATTTTCTGGTATTTCTATTACTGTTTTTGCAGACATATCTGAAAAAGCTCTGGGATTTATTGATGTAGGTGGAGTTTCTCCTTCAAATATGAGCTTCTTTAAATTCTTACATTCTCTAATTACATCCCATTTTAATTTATTAACACTTGAAGGAAGAACTATTTCTTCAAGATTAGTACAACTATTAAAAGCTTTTTCTCCAATTTCTGTAACCCCATTGGGGATTTGTATTTTTCCCTTTAGTGATTTACAATTTGCAAAACAATGATCAGAAATTGCATTAAGTTTTATTCCATCTTCAAAAGTTACATTTTCTATATCCGTATTATCTTGAAAACAACCCCAACCTAAAGAGTTCACTTCCATATCATTTATTGATTTTGGTATAGTAATTTTTGTAGAATTTTGTGTGTATCCTTTAATGGTAAGCTTATTATCACTACCAACCTCTATATTATAGCCATTTATTATATTAGTATTATTAACATTATAAGTAACAGTAAGCTCGGAAGTATTCTTATTAAATACTGAAGATTTAGCATTCGCTACGCTGAAAAAGTCTTCAGGCAATTCTTTTATAATATATCCTTCTTTTGGACTTAATTTTAATATAGCAGTATATATTTGATTTGCTTTAAATAATTTATCTTCAGTACTCCATTTACCGGAAATTTTAATTGGTGCTGTTGTAAATTTTTCATCTATTTCTAAATCAGTAATAGCCTCATTAAATTGAGGTGTTTTCTTAAATACTATTCTATTTTGTTTTTGCTTATCTAGAGATTTTAATTCTTTAACAGGTTTTTCTTTATTATCAGAAACATCTTTTTTATTATGATTTTCCTTTTTATCTGAATCATCTTTTTTATTAGTTTGTTCTTTATTATCTTTTATATGACCTGACCAAAAATGATTGGAATTACTACTTGATGTTTCTGAAAGTTTAGTATTATTATTTTGTTCTTTTACAAATTTATTTTTGTCTTCAGCATTATCAGGCTTTTCTTTGTTTTCAGTTTGAATAACGGAATCAAGAATTTTTGCAATTTCAGCTCTACTTATTTCCATTTTAGGGCCAAATATTCCATCTCCATACCCGTTAATTATTCCTAAGCCAGCAAGCTTTGTTATAGCAACTTTTGCATAAGACTCATCTATATCTGAGAATGTCTTTTCTTTAATCTTTGAAAAATCTTGCTTGCTAGAAAGGTATTTAAAAAGAATACTTGCAAATTCTTCTCTTGTCATATTATTTTTTGGTTTAAAAGTTCCATCTGGATATCCACTAATTAAATTTCTTGAAGCAAGATTAGCAATTGCAGATTCACTCCATCTACCTTTTACATCAGGGAAACTGGCTTTTAAACCTTTTTGTCCGCCTAAATATGTATTTAATGCAGAGCAAACTTCTTCTCTAGTTATAGATTTGTTAGGTTTAAAAGTATTATCTTGGTACCCTTTTAAAATATTTTTTTCTTCTAGTTTTATGATACTATTTTTAGCCCAATGATTCTCAATATCTAGGCTTTTAGCAAATACATTTGTAGAGGAAATTAAAATAATAGAAAGACCAAGAGCTTCTATAAATTTTCTTTTCTTAATATGCATTCAAACACTCCTTAAATAATTCTATTGATAACTATTATCAACATAATTATTCTAAAAACAATTTTTTCATTTGTCAATATATACTATGGCTTTAATAAAATTAAAAAATAATAAGATTTGAAACTCATAAAAATAGGTTGTACCTTATTGTAAAAAGAAATATTAAAAATTATAAAAAATTCAAAGAGATTTTTAATTTTAATTTTTTAAATTTATTATTAATAATGAAAATGCAATACCCCTTAGCCTAAAATATTTTTAAGCTAAGGGGTATTGGACTTTTATTTTTTAAATGTCTTTATTTTTTAAGACAATTTCCTCATATAAGAGCTTTTTTATTTGCTTTTTTAGTTTAATGAAGATCCATTGCTGATTCTGGTAGGATTTGTCCTCCGTCTACTACAATTGATTGACCTGTTATATATTTTGCTTCATCTGATGCTAAAAATAAGACTGCGTATGCAATATCTTCTGATGAGCCAAGCTTTCCAAGTGGAATTATTGCTTCTTGGTCTTTAATATATTTTTCTCCCAAGACTCCTTCCATGCCTGGTGTCATAATGTTTCCTGGTTCAACTGCATTTATATTTATGCCTAAAGTTGAAAGTTCAAGGGCGGCTGTTCTCATAAATCCGTTTACACCAGCTTTTGATGCGCTGTAATGAGAAAGTCCTGGATTTCCAACTCTATTGCCTGTGATGGAAGATGTTATAACTATATGAGAGCCGCTTTTTAAGTATTTCATTGCTTCTCTTGTGTTTAAAAATACTCCCTTGAGATTTATGTCAGTAACTTTTTCCCAATCAGATAACTTCATTTGGCTGATTCTATTTTGTGGATAGTAACCTGCATTTAAAATTACTATATCAATTGAACCTAAGAATTCATTGGCTTCTTTAAAAAGTTTTACGGTGTCTTCTTCTGAAGATACATCGGCTCTTATGAATTTTACTTTTTCATTAATTTTTTTAAATTCTTTTTCGGCCTCTTTTGCTACTTCTACATTTCTTCCTGTAAAGACAAGATTTGCTCCTTCTTTTAAGAAAACTTCTGCAATACCTTTACCTATGCCTTTAGCTCCGCCTGTTAATAATACATTTTTACCTTTTACTGAAAATGCCATAGCTCCTCCTTTATTCTTGGTTTTTAAACAAAAATTCATTTTCTATATAGATATGTCTTCTCATATCGCTATCAAGTTTAAACAAGTCTTCGTTGACATCTTTTATTTTTTCATAATTTGCTTTCAGTGAAAAATCATGAGATAAGTATTTTATTCTATCAAAAAGTCCTATCGTTTTTTCGTGTTCTGCTATTAGAGAAGAAAAATCCACATTATCATCTGATAAAAATTCTTCAAATTCTATTTCTTCCTTAGAGAAATGATGAACGAGTTCAGCTTTTATTAACAATAATGTTTCATAAATTGTAAATAGTTGCTCTCCATTTTCTAAATAATGGTCGTGTATCAGTTCTCTTAATTCTTTGTCTAGTTTTTCTATCAAATTTATTTCAAAGGGATGAATTTCTCTTATTATATATTTTATAATTTCTTTCTTAGACCAAGTCTTAATTTGTTCAATACCTTCAAAGTCTTGCTCCCCTTCTATTTGTTTTACAAAAAAATCAAAGTCAATTCCATTTTCTTTTAAAACAACTTCCAATTTTTCTGCTGCAACAAAATCATAATTGATCCCTAAGTTATTTAGTTTTTGCAAAACTCTAGAGTCTGTCATCACCGCATCTTCTACTGTCATAGCTCTTTGTATCATATTATCACCTTTTATTCATTTTATACTTATGAATTTATACCCAATAAAAGTAAATATAATTATTTATAAGTTTCTACAAATTTGCTATATAACATATGAAATTTTAGTCTTTTTCTAAAAGAGATATTAATTCTAAATTTACAGTTCTAGGAAACTGGTCAAGCCCCACTATTTTTTTTAATTTATATCCTCTCTCAATGAATCTTTTTACATCCTTAACATAGCTTATAGGATTACAGGATATATATAAAAATTCTTCTGGTGAAAAATCTATAATTGTATCTAATGCTTTGGGGTTATTTATTCCTACCCTTGGGGGATCAAGAATTATTATATCTGCTTTAATGTCTAAATCATTAACAACTTTTGCCACATCTCCAGCTATAAAATCTACATTGGAAATATTATTGTATTTGGCATTTTCTCTTGCTGCGTTCACCGCTTCTTCTACAATTTCTACTCCCAAAACAGATTCTGCTTTTTTGGCAAATACTTGGCTTATAGTTCCCGTTCCGCAATAAAGGTCTAAAACTTTTTTGCCTTGTAAATTATCAATCATATCAAACGCCAGTTGGTATAAATATGCAGCAGAGTAGGTATTGGTTTGAAAAAATGAAAAAGTTCCTATTTTAAATTTCAAACCTAAAAGTTCCTCTATAACATAATCTCTTCCATATAAGATGTGGAAATCTTCCTTTATAATAGCATCACCTTGTGAGTCATTAATTGTATGGCATATACCTTTTATTTGCGCCTCTAATTTGAGAGATAAAAGTTCATCAACATAAGATTTTAAGTCTAAATCATTGTCTTTTGTTGTAACTAGATTTACTAAAATTTCCCCATAATTTGTCCTTCTTATAGCTAAATGTCTTAGGGTTCCCTCATGGCTTCTTCTGTTAAAAAATGCTTTATCTTTGAAAAAATCCCTTGTCTTTTCCCTAATAATATTGAAATCTTCGTGGGCAATGCGGCAATTATTCGTGTTTTCAATTTCATAAAATCTATTTTTTTTGTGCAAGCCTAGGGCTAAGGGGCTACCCTTGTAAGTATCTCCAAAGGTGAATTCCATTTTATTCCTATAATTTTCAAAAATTCCAGCAGAATAAATTTTAACATTGTCTAGATTTAACTCCTCATGCAAAAGATTATTTAGAAGTTTTTCTTTATATTCAATTTCTTTGTCATAAGAAAAGCCGTCATAGGTGCATCCTCCACAATCAGTATGAGGGCAAGGTTTGATATTTTCCCAAGAAGATTTTTTTATAGTTTCTATTAATTTTCCTTTTTTTCTTCTAGATGGCTTAAATCTTACTTCAGAGCCTATAATGCCACCCTTAATTTTGTAGTCCTTTTCTTGACAAGTTACTGTATTTCTATTGGGAAAAGTCCCATCTTTAATTATTCCTTCAAGTATTATATTTTTCATATTCCTCCACTTTCTAGATAATTTTAATATAGAAAAATTTATTATGCAAATTTGTTTATTTAATATAGTATAATATAAGCAGGTGATGATATGTGTTCTCCGTTAAGTAATGGGATTATTTTTATTATTAATGCTTTATTTTTAATTATAAGTATCTATTTATTTTTAATTTTTCCAAGAAATGAAAAATCAGAAATTAAAGATCCTCTTAAATTACCATATTATATGGCAGGATTTTTAATCAAAGGCAAAAACTCTGCACCAGACTTTATTATTTCAAGTCTTATTAAATTTATAGAAAATGGAAATATAAAAATAGATAGGAATGATTATATTAATAGTAGGGGTAAAGAAAGAATAAACTATAATATATATGCAGATAATTCAAATAATTTGGATAAAGAAGAAAAATTTTTATATGATTTGATTTTTTCTCTTGATGAAAATATCTCTACAAGAAAAATAAATAATTTAAGGATTAAGGAAGGTATGGGCTTCAACCAAAAATTTTCCTCTTATTTGGATATTTTGGAAGAAAATGCTTATGAATTAAATTTGCTTTATAAGGCTATAGATAGAAAAAAATTCTTCATCTATGTATTTATGGCTCTTGTTGATGTACTTGTAGGTGCTGTGCTTGCCAATATGGGCTTATATCCTGCTTATGTCCTAATTTTTTTTGGTTTTGTTTTACTTCTGAGTAGTTTAAAACTTTTGGGGCAAAATCCTCCCGTAGGAATGGCAACTTATAAATATTATAGGGCCTTTGAAAAAGAATTGAATGAAAAAGATAATTTTCACGGTGATGATATTTACTATGCCCTTGCATTTGCCATGGACTTAGAAAAAATAAGGGATAAGGATATAAATATTGATAAATATATTAGCTTTATAGAAATATTAAAGGATTCTTTAGTTGGAAAAATCGGTTTTTAGATATAAAAAATACATTGGCTATACAGATTATGTCAATGTATTTTTATTTTTATTTATAAAATTTTTACTGGTCTTTATTCATACTTTTAAATAGATATTGATGTTATACTTACTAAATAAAAAATACCAGGTGATCCCTAGTATTTTATAATATCTGACATATTATTATTTTTCCACAACCCTTGATTTCAACTTCTTCATCTTCAATATATAAAGCTGAAAATTTTGGAAATATTTTTTCATTATATGTTAAAAGAGAATCGTAATTAAAAATTATAGATTTTCCTTTAAATTTATATTTTAAATCTTTAATATTTAATGAATACATTTGGGCTTTTAAGTCTTCTCTGTAAATAAGATTAAAATCCCTAACATCACCTGAAGAATAAGTATTGTCATTACCATGAAAAAACATAACTTCCATAGCTTTTAAAGAAAATTTGCAATCAGATGTAGTTATATTCATTGTATTATCCAAAGGGCATATATATCTTAAGAAGCCATCATAAGCTGTGTAATTGGATTTTTCTAAATTACAAGTTGCTGTAGAAATTCTAAAGTCAAAATTTTTTTCTGAAACTTTTGCATTTTCAGGATATATGAAGATTTCAGAAGTTACTCCACCTGCCCATTTAGAATCAATAAAATTTTCACTCTTAATTAATTTCATGATTTAAAATTTTCCAAAAGATCTCTAAGCTCTCCCTTTACCTTATATTTTACATTGCGAAGATCTTTTATATCTTTTGCTCCTAATAAGAGCATTATCATTTTTGATTTGTAAATTAAATTTCCAAGATATTTTAAGGTATATTCAACCCCACCATGAACTAAATAGGAAAGAATTTCTCCAGAAATAGCAGTCATATCTGCTCCTGCCACTATGCTTTTTATAAGTTGTTCAGAATTTTTAATACCTCCTGAACCGATAATTTTCAAATCATCTAGACCTAAGCTTTTAGCTTCGATAATTGCAAGGGCTGTCGGAATTCCCCAACCATAAAGTTCTGAAAGATCAGAATCAGGTGTCCTTAAATTTTCAATTTCAAAAAAGTTTGTGCCACCAAAACCGGAAACATCAACATCTCTAACCCCAATATCGTAAAGCCTTTTCACAACATCAGAGCTTAATCCAAAGCCAACTTCTTTTACTATTATAGGTACATCTAGACCATTTACTAGCTCTTCAATATTTTTTAAAATATTTTTAAATTCTCTTTCGCCTTCAGACATTGCCAGTTCTTGTGCAGGATTTAAGTGCAATTGTAAACTGTCAGCTCTTATAATATCTATTGCCTTTTTTGCATCTTCAAGACTAGCTCTAGCGCTTAAATTTCCGATTACTATTCCTTTTTCTACTATTTCTCTAACTACTGAAAAAGATTCAACAGTATCCGGATCTTCCAAAGCAATAGTTTGAGAACCTACAGCTATAGGAATATTAAATTCATTTGCGACTTGTGCCAGTTGTCTATTTATATCTTCAGCAAAGTCACTGCCACCTGTCATCGCATTAATCATCAAAGGAAAATTTACTTTTTTATTCAAAAAAACAGTAGATGTGTTTATTTCTGAAAAGTCAACTTCAGGTAACGAATTATGGTATAAGAACATATCATCAAATAATGGATTTCCCACATAAGTTGAACGCAAGTAATTTTCAATATGCTCCCTTTTCCTAAATTTCCTCATCTTTTTCACCCCTCACCTATTGTAATAAAATAATAACATTTTTATAAAAATTTTACAATAATTACAAATACTAAAGCCTACAGATTATATCGGCTAAATTTTCAAAATTATGCCTAATCAATTTATTTTCAATATATATCAAATCGCCCTCAATCAATCTAATTGATCTTTCTTTTAAAAATTTTTTATCCTCATCATTTGCATAAATTGGGCAAGTTTCTTCGAATGAATAGTATGAATTAAAAATATCTTTAGGCTTTTTATTGTTATTAACTATTGCAATATCAAAAATTCCCTTATAAGAATGTTCTTCTATAGCTTCTATATGGTCCTTAAGGCTATATTTTAAAGTTTCTCCTCTTTGAGTCATAATATTAGCTATGTAAATTTTTTTTGCTTTTGACTTTTTTATGGCACAAATTATTCCTTTTATAATCAAATTTGGAATTACAGATGTGTATAAAGAACCAGGCCCAATTATTAATATATCTGAATTTTCAATGGCATTTATAGCTTCTTTGTTGGCTTTTGGTATACGAGGAAGCATAGAAATTTTTAAAATTTTTCCACCTAATTTATATGCCATTTTGGGAATAATTGACTCTCCCACAATTTTATCCCCTGTAGAAAGTTCTCCTACAAGATGAGTGTCTTCTAATGTTACAGGTATAACCCGCCCTGTTATATTAAATGCCTTAGACATTTCATTTAATGCCTTATCAAAAGAACCGTAAATATCATTTAATGCTGCAATTATAATATTGCCTACATTCTGTCCGTCTAAACTTCCGCCCTTGAATCTATATTTCAATAAAACTTCTAAAGATGGGGTCGCATTTGAAAGAGCTAAAAGACAATTTCTGACATCTCCTGGAGGAAGCATTTTTAAATCTTTTCTGAGAAGTCCTGAGCCACCTCCGTCATCAGACATTGTTACAATTGCATTTATGTCTGTGGTATAAGATTTTAGACCTTTTAATATTGTGGAGATACCTGTACCTCCTCCTATTATGCTTATTCTTTTATCCATAATTTTTTCTTTCTATCTCTGTGAGAAACATAAAGACTTTTGTAATCCTTCTTTAAAATTCTTGCAACTTCTTCTGCAATTACAACTGATCTGTGAAATCCACCCGTACATCCAAAACCAATATTTAATACGCTTTTTCCTTCTTTTATATAGTTGGGAATTAAAAATTTTAAAAGATCAATAACCTTATCTATAAAAGTTTGGCTTACATCCCACTTTAATACATAATCTCTAGTTTCTTCACTTAAACCATCTTTATCTTGTAATTCTTTAATATAATATGGGTTTGGTAAAAATCTAACATCAAAAACTAAATCAGCATCCTTTAATATATTATTTTTATAGCCAAAGCTTGTAATTTGGATAGTTATTTCAGTTTCTTCATTATTAGTTAAAACTTCAATTAAATATTTTTTTAAATCCTTTGCAGAAAAAAGAGTGGTATCAATAATATAATTAGATTTTTTCCTGATTTCCCCTAAATTTTCTTTTTCCATCTTGTAGCCTTCAATTATTGAAGGATTTAGGGGGTGAGGACGTCTGCCTTCTTTGTATCTGGCAATTATTGCGTCTTGTGAAGCTTCTAAAAAAATTATTTTATATGAAATATTTAGATTCTTGAGTTCTTCAATAGAAGAGAATAGACTTTCAAAAAATTCTCCACTTCTTAAATCCATAACTGCTGCAATTTTATCTACAGATTTTGATTGAGTCGCCATTTGGCAAAATTTGGGAAGAAGTTCCGGTGGCAAATTATCTATGCAATAATATCCTAAATCTTCCAAGGTATCAAGTGCCTTACTTTTCCCTGAACCGCTCATTCCTGTGAGAATTATAACTTCAATTTTGTTATCCAATTATCTTTACTTCCCTTTCTAGTTTTACGGAAAACTTATCGTAAACAACTTTTTGAACAATTTCTATAGTTTCTAAAACATCACTTGCGCTTGCATTATCATAATTAACAACAAAACCGCAGTGCTTTTGAGAAACTCCTGCTCCATTATGTCTAAAACCTCTAAGTCCCGAATCATCAATTAATTTACCTGCAAAATAACCTTCTGGTCTTTTAAAGGTAGAACCTGCTGATGGTAAGTCTAAAGGTTGTTTTTCACTTCTTCTTCTATCAAATTCTTGGAACTTTTCTCTAATTTTTTCCTTGTCGCCTTTTTCTAAGACAAAAGTTGCTGAAAGTACAATTAAATTTTCATCACCAACCTTAGAATGTCTGTAAGAAAAATCCATTTCTTCATTTGAATATTCTCTTATATTTCCAAGGTTATCAATAAATCTTACTGATTCAACAACATTTTTCATTTCTCCGTCATAGGCTCCAGCATTCATAGTCATTGCTCCTCCTACTGTGCCTGGTATGCCGTTTGCAAATTCTAGACCGCTCAAGGAATTTTCATAAGCTGTTTGAGAAAGTTCTTTTAAAGAAAGTCCTGCTCCTGCCGTGATTTTTAAACCATCAACCTTCACATCTTTTAATCTATTTTTAATAGAAATAATTATTCCTTTATAGCCTTGGTCCTTAACGATAACATTTGTTGCGTTGCCAAGTATATAAAAATTGTAATTGTTTTTTCTAATTATTTTTAAAATTTCTATCAGGGACTTTTCATCTTTAGGTCTTACAAAAAGTTCACATGGACCTCCTACTTTAAAGGAAGTATGATTTTTCATAGGTTCATTTTCTAAAAATTCTCCTAAGTTCTTATCAAAATTATATTTCATTTTTCCTCCTAATTGGCAAAACCTATATTATCTAAAGAAATCTGACCTATGCTTTTATCAAAATCAAATTCTATATTAGATATCTCCTCTAAATTAATAAGAGGATTATTATTTTTAAAATCTTCAAGATCAATCCTTAAAGATATGGGAGCTGAATAATTTTTATAATCATCAAAAACATGATCGCTTTTATAAAGATAAACTTTTGTAGGTGGGTAAGCTGGAAAATAATCTTTAATATTAAGGCTCGCACTTTCTCCAACCATATCAGAAATCTTTATTTTAAAACCATCATAATCATTAATTTCTTCAAAATTTTCCAGATCAAAGACCAAAAACTGTCTTTTTTGAGGAATATTTCTCAAGAAAATTTGATATCTTGACTTATCATTTGTAGATAAAAATACAGAATTATTTTTGCCCTTATCTTCTCCATAGGAATTTGCTCCTTCGTAAATATCAGAAAAATTTGAAAAATCTATATAATCTCCAAAAGTCGATGCACTCTGAAGGTTTGTATCTTCTTCAAAATCACAAATATTTTCATAGGTCGAATCTTTATATCTTGAATAATAAGTAGTCTTTGGAAAATCTTTGTAATTATAAGGACCATATTTGAATAAGTCCCTGTTGAAAGATTTGCCAAAAATATTCTCCAAAAAATTATAGGTATAAATTGATAATATTCTTTTTTGACTCAATTGGTTTAGAAGTTCTTTTCTGTTTATATCAAGCCCTTCTGGGGGTTGTAAATCAAAATCTCCCCACAAGGAATTAAAATTTCCGTGATTTGCATAGCCAACATAAACGGCTGTTTTGAATTTATCTGAGTTTGGAGAAAATCCTATATTATCATATTGCATCTGACCTTCAAAACTTGTAACATCACAGTCATTGGTGCCGGCAATTGTTAAATAGTTTACATCCCAAAGTTTCAATTCTCTATCACATGGCTCATATTGACCAAAGGTAGGTGCAACTGCAATTAAACCCTTTATATTAAAACCATAATTAAATCTTATATTACCATTGTCGGGATTTTTATTTAGTTTGTTAAAATTATTTGCTATACAAATTGCTTCTCCACCACGAGAATGTCCCATTAAGGCAATATTTTCACTGTCAAAAGCCTTATAAAATTTTGAATTTTCATTTCTATTTTCGCTTAAAAGATATTTTATATTTTCTAACAAAAGAATAGCCCTTGCATCATTTTCGTTTTTTAGGGAATATTTGTAAAAACTGTTTAGCATATTCATATCAACTGATACAACAGCCACACCTCTTTGAGATAAATATTTGCCTAAATAATCATAGCCTAGATAGTTTTTTGTTGTCATTCTATGATTTCCGTGAACAACAAATAAAAGAGGGGCTTCTTTTTGGTTTTTTGGCAGATAAACTTTTCCTTTGACTTCAACTTGATTTAATTTTTTCTTAAAATAAAAATCTCTCACTTTTTTTGTAAGTCCGCCATAGGAAACATAGGAATTTAAAGATACCTCTGGACCCTTATAAAAAATCTCTTTACTTTCATAAGCTGTTGCTCTTTCTACAACTTTGTCCTTTTTAAATTCAGCTAGCTTTAAAGCACTCCTTTGAAAACCAGGAAAGCTATAAAAATATATGCCTAAAAATACAAAGCAAAATGAGGGCAAGAAAAAGATAAGAGCGAGATTTCTCTTGTTTTTAAATAAAGATATAAAGGATTTTGCAAAAATTATTAATATTGCACAGGCACAAAATAATAATAGGTAACTTTGCCAATCTTTCAAGTATAGGTTTAAAGAATTATCTAAAAAATATTTTACCCCTATTAATAATAATATATAAACCGTTAAATTTATGGGTTTTGTTCTTTGCAATAAAATAATCAAGTATTTGCCCAAAAAACTTATGATGCTTAAAATTAAATAAATAATAAAAACAAAAATAATTATAGATATTATTGTTGGAACCTTAAAATCTGTAAGGTAGGAATAATGGTCAGTGGCGTAAAAAAGGGAGATAAAAATTTTTAAAATTCTTTCTGCTCCCTTTGTGCTACCAAAATTACTCCTAAATAAATCTTTTACTTTGTTGTAAATTTTCAAAATAATATTTTCTATTTTCATTGTTACTCTTTTTCCAGTTCAGACAATTCCTTTTCATCATAAGTTTCTTTATTTTCTGCCGTCACATCTAAGAAATCTCTATTAAATTTACCTGTTCTTTTTATATCCTTAACATTAAAATAAGAAACTACAGTTTCATCGTTAACAATTAAACTCGCCTTAATAAGTTCTTGAATTGGGTATGTTGAAATTACAGTTGCTTTGCCATCTTCTGTAATAATAAACTCTCCAACTTTTGGCATGATTTTATTTATGCATTCATATCCTTTTTGCTCATATTTTAAGCAACACATTAATCTTCCACACACACCTGATATTTTAGTTGGATTTAATGATAAATTTTGGTCCTTCGCCATTTTTATAGATACTGGTGAAAATTCTGACAAAAAAGTTGAGCAGCAAGTTGGTCTTCCACAACAACCTAGACCGCCAACAAGTTTTGCTTCATCTCTTACGCCGATTTGTCTTAACTCAATTCTAGTTTTAAAAATGGCTGCAAGATCCCTAACCAGTTCTCTAAAATCTACCCTTCCATCAGATGTGAAATAAAATAATAATTTTGAATTGTCAAATGTATATTCACAGGATATCAACTTCATATCCAGATTATGCTCTTTAATTTTTTTATCACAAAGAATAATTGCTTCTTTAGACTTATTTCTATTATCAATATTTTTACTTTGATCGTCTTGTGTAGCTATTCTTATAACAGGCTTTAATTCCGTCGAAAATTCTTCATCTTCAAAAGTCCTAAAAAGGATAACATTTCCGAATTCAAGCCCCCTAACCGTTTCTACAATAACATCATCACCAACTGAGGCTCCGCTATCAAGTGGGTCAAAATAATAGATTTTTCCGGTTTTTTTAAATCTAACTCCAGCTACATCTATCATCTACATTCCTCCTATATACATAAGTAGAGCTTCTATGCTTAGATCATAATTCATATTTTTAGATAGGTTTTCTTTAGTTAATAGAATTTTATTATATATAAAAAGTATCCTATCCAAAGTCAAATCTTCAAGCTCAAGTATATTTAATTTATCTATATTAATTATCTTTTCTTTCTTATTAATTTTTATAAATGCTAAATCTCTAAACCACAAGCTAAAAAAATTTAAAATATCTTCTATATTTTCCTTATTTTCTTTAAAAAAATCCAAGTATGAAAAAATATAGTAGGAACCTGTCCTTATAAGATTATCTAAAATCCCAATAAGCTCATCCCTTTTTTTCAAAAGTTCAACATCTTCTTTATATCTTTTGGCAAGACTTATGCTTCCACAAGATAAATTTGAAAAAAGCCTAGCATTTTTTTCTGACAAGCCAGTTTTTAAAAGATAATCATAAATTCTTTCAACTGAAATATTTTGAAATTTCAAAATTCTAGCTCTAGATCTAATAGTTGGTAAAATATTTTTAATATTAGATGAAACCAAAATAATTATCAGATAATCCTCAGGCTCTTCTAAAGTTTTTAAAAGAGCATTTTGTCCTTCGATTGTAACATTATCAAAACCATCAATTAAAATGATTTTTTTATTAGATTCAAAAGGCTTGGTCCCAGCTTTTTCAATCAATTCCTCAATTTGTTCTTTTTTTATAGTTTCTTTCGAAGAAACTTCAATTAAGTCTGGGTGAAAATAATCATATAAAAGATTGCAAAAGGACTTATCATTTTTATTATCTCCACAAAGAATCGCTCGGGCAAAATTTTTAGCTTGTGCATATTTTCCTATTCCTTTTGGTCCAACAAATAAATAGGCATGAGAAAAATCTTTATTTTTTAAGGCTAAATCCAGTTGACTAGAAACATTTTTATCTTCTAAGAAAATTGAATTGTCATTTTTCATTATATTCTTTTAGATTCTTCCAAATCTACTACAAACATTGTTGCTCCTGCAACTTCAAAAGAACCTTTTTCAGAAACTACTTCTTCTTTTTCTGTTATTTCTTTGAATATATCTTCAATTGCTTTTATTTCATTATCTTTACAGCCTAAAAGAAGTGTTGTGTTACCTGATTTAAAAAATCCCCCAGTAGACGAAAGCCTTGTTACATAAATATCTTCAGTTAAAAATCTATCAATAAGATCATCAATAAATTTATCTTGAACTATTGCTATTATCATCTTCATTTTTATCACCTAAAATCTCTTATAATCTACTACATTCATAACAAAAATTGTAGCTCCACCCACTTTAACTTCAACAGGTACAGGAATCATTGCTTGTCCTGGAATATTAATAGGTGCTATTGTTTTATTTACTATACGGGTTTTTGAATTTTCTTCCATAATTTTCATAAATTTAGGATACACATCTTCCTCAACACCTGACAAAAGAGTAGTATTTCCAGCCTTTAAAAAACCACCTGTTGAAGAAATTTTAGTTACTCTAAAACCCTCTTCATTTAATCTCTGAATTAAATTTTCACTATCAACATCTTGAACAATTGAAATAATCAGTTTCATTTCAAACCTCCTACATTGTCAAGTACCTCTAGGGTATCTGAAAAAACTTTATCTATGCTTTGCCATGCGTCTATAAAATAATAGTTATCTTTTTTTTGCAAATTTTTGTAAAAATCACGGACTTTGTTATGAAAATCATCTCCTGCCCTCTCTAGTCTGTCGGCATTTTCTAATTTTCTTGCTAAAGTTTCTTCCTTATTTAAAAATATAAAAACTATATCTGGCTCAAGGCCCATAGTTGCATATTCGTTTATGGCTTTTATGTGGTCTAAATTTTGATTTCTTCCAATCCCTTGATAGGCAAGAGAAGATAAGACAAATCTTTCACACAAAACTACCTTACCACTTTTTAAGGCAGGTTTAATTTTTTCTTCTACGTGTTGAGCTCGACTAGCTGCATAAAGTAGGGCTTCACACCTATAATCCATTTCCCTATATGAGTTATTTAAAATAATATCTCTTATAGCTTCAGAAATTCTAGTGCCACCAGGCTCTCTGGTTTTTATAACTTCTATATTTCTTTTTAATAATTCTTCATAAATGAGATTTGCTATGGTGGACTTTCCTACACCATCAGCACCCTCAAAAGTTACAAATAGACTCATCAACTACCTCTATTTTTCCTTGATTAATCCCTACAACTTCAATACCTTCATATAAATTATTTAATATTATATCAATAATTTCTTTTGTAATCCTCTCACCATAACTTATAATAGGAATTCCCGGTGGATAAAAAGCTACATTATTTGCTGAAATCATTCCACAGGAATCTTTTAAATTTTTATAAATTGACGGACTGTCAAAAGCTTTTCTAGGAGAGATTATTCTTTTACTTGTAGGAAATTTAAGCTTAGCGATTTTTTTATACTCTCCATTTCTAAGAGATAAAATAACATCTATAAATTTTCTCAATTCACAAATTTCTGTCAAGGGAGAAAATATAGCTAAAGCATAATATAAATCCCCCATCTCTAACCTAATATTATATTCTAAATGGAATTTTTTTACAATTTCAATACCGCTCAAAATAGGCAGTCTGAAAAGAAATTTCATAGTATCATATGAAGCTATAGTAGAATCATTAATATTATAACTCATAATGCCCGTATCTTTACTTATTTTGTCTAATTCTTTTCGTAAAATTTCTAATTTTTTATAACCTTCTTTAACCATATAGTCTATTCCTTCTTCTTGGGATATTAGAAACAAATATGATGGTGAAGTTGTGGTATAAATATTTATAACTTTTTTCAGTTTATCAACATCAACCCTATCGTTATTTACATGCAATAAAGCTGTTTGAGTTAAGGATGGTATAGTTTTGTGAGTGGAGTTAATAACTATATCTGCACCTGAAAAATTAGCACAAAATTCTTTCATATGAGAAAAATATAAATGACTTCCATGGGCTTCATCAATAATTACATAAACATTGTGTGAGTGACAAAGTCTTACAATTTCTTTTAACTTTAATATGCCACCATAATAATTAGGGCTTACAAAAATTGCAAGTTGAATTGAATTTTCTTCTAAAATATTTTTTAAATTTTCGAGTTCGATTCCTAAAAATAGGGCATTTTCCTCATCATATTTTGTATTTATATAAATGGGATTTAGATCATTAATTATTATGGAATTCATAACAGACTTGTGAGTATTTCTCTGCACAAGAATATTATCTTTTCTTTTAGCAAGGGTTGATATTGCAATATTTATAGCTCCTGATGAACCGTTTGGAATATAAAATGAGTATTTAGATGAGAAAATTTCACTTACTTCTTCTTGGGACTTTTTTATTGCTCCTTGAGGGTTTAAAAGATTATCCGTATCAAGAAATTCCGTCAAGTCCCTTTTAATGTCAAGGTCAAAATATTTTTTACCCTTGTGAGCCGGCATACCAAAAGCATAGTCATCTTTATATTTGTCAACGGATTCTTCTATATATTTTCTCATATGGCATAAACTTGGCAAGAATCTAATACATCAAGTGCTGCTTTGTGTTTTTCTCTATTAAGACCCGCACATAAATCTTTATAAATTAAAAGTTCAATTTCGGGAAGAAAAGCCTTAATTAATAAAGCATTAGAAACTACACATATATCAGTACAAACACCTGTAAAATAAATCTTTCCTATATTTTCTCTTTTATCTAAGTCAACTAAATATTTAACAAGATCCTTAGAACCAAAAGTATTTTTCTCAAAAAATTTCCCGTGATTGAAATTTTTACAAGCCTTAAATTCATCAATAATTTCATGACCCCAAGTATTTTTAATACAATGTTTTATCGGCAAATTTCTGCCTTCTTGACTTTGTAAATAATTTTTATCATGAGTATCAAGTGTATAAATCACTTGACCTTCAAAATTTTCTATCTTTTCTTTTAATTTATCAACAATTTCTAATGCCTCTTTTGTATTTAAAGTTTCCTTAACAAAATCATTTTGCATATCAATTACAAGTAAAATATCCATAAAAAACTCCTTTTTTATAATTATACTATATAGTTAAATTTTATTCTTAATTAAAAAAATTAAAAATATTTAAAAATTTAACAATTTCTTAATAAAAATTTTAAGATTATTGTGTACAATATAAAGAGTAAAAATTATTAGAGGGAAGAATGAAAAATATTACTTACAATTCTAAAGAAAAACTGATAAAAGAAATAAAATTTTTAGAAGAAAATACCCGTTTTAAAAATAACAAGAATTTTATACAGCATGGGACTACAAGTATATATGACCATGTTATTAAAGTTGCCTGGCAGGCAATTTATATTAGTGAAAAATATAAATTAAGGGTGGATTTAGATTCACTTATAAGGGGAGCTTTACTTCACGATTATTTTTTGTATGATTGGCATAAGCCACATAAATATAGACATATTCATGGCTTTACTCATCCTTATACTGCCTATAAGAATGCAACAAGTGAACTAAAGCTTAATAAAATTGAAAAGGATATAATAATTAAGCATATGTTTCCATTAACAGTAATTCCACCAAGGTATTTAGAATCCTGGGTGGTTAGTTTAGCAGATAAAATTGTAACTGTTAGAGAAACTTTAAATCCTAAAGAAAATAATTATTATCTATTGGAGGCTGATATAAGTTGACTTTTATAAAAATATATATTTGTTTTTTTATATATTCTATAATAGGTTGGATTTGGGAATCATTTTTATGCTCATCAGTAGAATTAAAAAAATTAGTAAATAGAGGATTTTTTCTTGGACCTTACTGTCCTATATATGGACTTGGTGCCACTCTATCCTATTTACTCTTAAGAGATATAGGCTCCGCTACACTTATATTTATTTTGGCTTCAATAGTTTCTTGTACTATTGAATATATTGTTGGCTATATTTTAGAAAAAATGTTCAAAGATAGATGGTGGAATTACGACAATTATCCCTTCCAACTTCATGGAAGAGTGTGCCTTTATGGCTTGGTGATTTTTGGCTTGGCAAACGTAGTAATAGTAAAATTTTCTACACCTTTTTTGATGTTTTCCCTATCAGTAATTAAGGATTCAATCTTAATTGGTCTTGCTATTTCCATAAGCCTTGTATCCTTTGTTGATTTGATAATTACAATATCAGCAAGGAAAAAACTCAACAAAAGGCTTTCAAATATTCATGAAAGATTGGAAGAAAAGGCAGATATTTATTTTGAAAATATGACTAACAGCTCTGCTTTTTCTAATGAATATTTATTAGAAAGAGGAAAGATGATAAGAAATAAGGCTATAAATATTAACGAAAAATTAAAGACAACTGAAGATAATATAAAATCTTATAGAGATGAATATTTTTCTTAATGAAGATTTTAATTAAAATATAAAACTGACCTTAAAGTTAAATTAAAAACTTAAGGTCAGTTTTTTAAATCATATTTAATTTTTAATTTTCTTTATTTTTAAAACTCTAAAGATTAATCTTCTTTGTAAAGTTTTCCAGCTATTGGACCTGAATCAAGAGTATAAATTTTTTCAATTTCTATAATAACACAAGCTTTTTTAGGAGCTACTCCCACTTTTTCTTTAGCAAGATTCATATGTTCCTCATCTGTATAGCTTGTAGCTTTTCCCACAAAACGATAGCCGTGATTATTTTCTCTATCAGCAAAGGCTACTGCAATTTTCCCATTTTCTTTTATGTTATTAAAATGCTTTCCGCCTGTATTTTCGCAAAAGATTAAATGATTTTCATCTAAATATCTCATTGTACGTTTTGGTCCAATGTTAGGATTTGAATCTCCATCAACTGTAGCAACATAAGCTAATTCTTTTGCTATTATTTTTTTCATATCTTCATTTATTTTCATAATACACTCCTTAAAAAAATAATCTTTTTATAAATATACTTCTTAATGATATTATATATCACTATTATTATACCACTTTTTTTCTCAATTAATTTAATTATTTCTATATCTATTAATTTTCTTTTCTTATTGTTAAAATATATGAGGGGGTGATATTTTGCAAAATTTTCACGGGGCTAATTTATTTGAAATTGCCAAAAAAAATCATGTTGATATAAATGAAATTATGGATTTTTCTTCCAACATAAATCCTTTAAGCCCCAGTCCAAGGGCTTTAAAATTTTTAAAGGAAAATCTGGATTTAATAAGGACTTATCCTGACCCGTCCTACAATAATTTGAAAAATTCTATATCATCTTATGTCCATTGTCATAAGGACCATATAATATTAGGCTTAGGAGCTACGGAACTTTTAATTAACTTTATAAATATAATAGATCCAAAAAAATCTCTTATCTTATCACCTTCATATAGTGAGTATGAAAATAATCTCAGAAATATCGGAAGTCAAATTTATTATTATCAGCTTAATTTCGATGATAATTTTAAAATATCATGTGATTATATAATTGATTTTATAAATAAAAATAACATTGAACTTTTTGTATTTTCTAATCCCAATAACCCTACTGGTTCTATTCTCACTAATACTGAGATTAAAAAGATATTAAATAACACTAAGGCTTATATAATTGTTGATGAAACTTATATTGAATTTACTGACATGGATATTTATTCCTGTACAAACTTAATTTCTTCTTTTGATAGGTTAATAGTAACAAGAGGAACTTCAAAATTTTTTGGTATTCCAGGACTTAGGCTTGGTTATTCATTAAATTCTAATGTTGAAATAATTGAAAAATTCAAGAAAAACCAAGTGCTTTGGCAAATAAATATTTGTGCAGATATAATGGGTCAAGAAATGTTTAAGGATAAGGAATATATTCAAAGTGTCTTTAAATATATTACAGACCAAAGGCTAAAATTAACTGATGAAATAAAAAAAATCAATAATTTGATGCCTATAGAATCTAAGGGCAACTTTATTTTGGTAAAAGTTTTGAAAGGAACTAATAAAGTTATTGTTGAGAAATTAAAAAAAGACCTTATATTTGTAAGAGATTGCTCAAATTTTAAGGGACTTGATGATACATATTTCAGATTTTGTATCTTAGATACCAAGTCCAATGAAATTTTTATTAAAAAACTAAAGGATATTAAATTATGAAAAAAATTTTGAGATATTTTATAATTTTTAGTGTTCTATTTTCCTTTATATTTGTAAATGCAGGGGTTAATAATTCTTATCTTAATGATAATCTACCTATAAAATCAGAAAATCATTACACTAAAAAAGCTAAAATAAAAAATAATATAAAATTAAGCTACTGGGCTCTTTATGATATTAATGACAGCCAATTTTACGGCATATTTCCTTTTGAAAGAAATAAAGAAAATATGGATTTTACAAAAAATTTGACCCTTGATGATGCTAAATACTTATATAAAAATACAAAAGACAAGTTAAATTCTCTTAATATAAATACAAACGATAAAGAATTTAACTTCAAAAATCTAAATAGGAATGAAGTTATCTCTTCAATTTTATTCCTTGTCAATAAAGACGAAAGCTTCAGTCAAAAATTTTTCTATGGTTTACAAGATAAAGATTATTTAAATAAAAAAATCTCACTTCAAGAAAGTATCTGCCTCTATACAAGGGCTTGTAAAGAAATCATAGGTGAAGAAAATAAAGAATCTCAAGGATATTTTTATAAAGTTGAGAAAGGAAATAATAAAATATATCTTTTAGGCTCAATTCACTTAGGCATAAAGGAAATGTATCCCATTAGGTCTGAAATCATAAAGGCTTTAAATGAAAGTAAAGAAATCTATTTTGAAATTGATCCCACAGATCCTGAACTTTCAAAAATTTATAAGACAAATATGTACTATGACTCTAAGGGTAATTTGGAAAATGATCTGGGTCAAACATACAATAGGCTTCTACCTCTTCTTTTACAAAGAGGCATACCTAAAGAAAGAATAAATAAAATAAGACCTTGGGCTATATATAATATGCTTTCTTTAGATGATAAAAATATTTATGGGTCAAGCTACGGTATAGAAAATTATTTTTCTAACCTTGCCCTTATTAATAATATTCCCATTAAAGAATTGGAAAGTGCAAGATTTCAGGCAAAGCTCTTAAAAAATTTTGACACTGATATGTACGCATCAATGATTGAAGATTTAATTTCTGAAATCGAAATTAACGGATACAAAAATATTAATCAAAGTCTATATCTTACACAAAAGGATTGGATAGATGGAAATACAAAAAACCTTAAGGCTCTAACTGAAGATGACGGTTATTCACAAGCTCAAATTTCCTTTGACAAAGCACTTTTAGATAAAAGAGATATTGACATGGCAAAAAAAATTGATAAGCTTTTGAAGGAAGAAAACAACAAGACTATATTCGTTGTTGTAGGTGCTGCCCATTTAGTCCCCCAAACTTCTGCAAGAGGTATCTTGGAAGATATGGGCTACAAAGTTATTAAATTATAAAAAATTCACCCCTAAATTATTTTAGGAGTGATTTTTTTTTATTTAATAGAAGAACTACATCCGCATTCTTTGTTGTTATTTTCGCTCTTAGAATTATTTTCTTTTGCTTCTTTATTTTCCATTGATTTTTGACATTTTTTGCAGTGAGGACATTCTTTTTCACCATTATCGTGTAATTTACATTGGCAAGTACATCCCTTTTCTTTATCTCCACTGCAAGTGCAAGTTTTTTCTCCACAACAACAGCATTTCTTTTCTTCAGTTTTTAATTCAACTATTTTCTTTTCATTATTAAATCAATTTTTACTCCTACAAGTTCAGCTAAATCTCTTATAGGCAGATAATTATTATCCATAATATTTGCAGTTTGAACTTTAACTTCTTTGTTGTCTAATAAAACTATTTGTTCAGAAAAAATTGCCTTAGCGCTTGCTTCTTTATTTTCTTTTAAATCTTTGTCTGTTTTGTTGTAAGCTTTTCCGCTTTCAATAACTACGGCTTTTTTTTGCTTATCAAAAGAAATATCAAACTTTTTATTAGTTTTAGATAAAATAGCAGCAAAATCACGCAATTTTACATAATTTTTTCCTTAGATAATATATGCTGGTATTTGAACTTCTTCACCATCTAATTGAATCTTTTGTGGTGTTTTTTGTGCAACTTGTTTTTCTGTTCCAGCAAAAATTGTGCAAGGAATAAGTACAGTAAAAATTAAAAGAAATGATAATATTTTTTTCATAGTTTCCTCCTAAAATTTCAAATATTTTTACTAAGATATTATAAAGCCATATTAATAATATTCAATAGTTTTTGAAAATAATTATCATTTGTTTTTTTGTAAATAAAAAAGAAATTTAGAATTAATCTAAAATTTCTTTTAAATGGTCTATGGATGTTTTGTTGGTTGTATCATAATATAAGGGACTAACTGTTGCATAGCCCTGATTCAAATAATATATATCCGATTCTTTATCTCTTTCAAGTTCTTCTGAAAATCCTTTGAGCTTTAAATTATACTTATTTCCTTCTGAACTTATATCATAAATACTCATGACATCTCTTCCTATTTTTGCAACTTTTATTCCTTTTATTTCATCATAATTTAAAAAAGGCACGTTTAGATTATAAACCTGTAAGATATTTTCATCTTTAATCTTATCAAAAAGTTCCATGGCAATTTTTGCTGCCGACTGATAATTTACTTGACCTTTTACATAGGATGCTGATACAGCAACTGATTTTATATTAAATAAATTAGCTTCTATGGCAGAAGAAACTGTTCCTGAATAAAGAACATTGGTTGCTGCATTATATCCAGAATTTATGCCAGAAAAACAATAATCAAATTTTTTGTCACACAGATGAACTGCTGCTCTAACACAATCTGCTGGCGTTCCAAAAACCGAAAAAGCTTTTACCCCCTTAAGAGAATCGAGTTCTATATTTTGTACAACTAGAGGAGTTTTAAAAGTTATGGCATGGCTTTTGCCTGAATTTTCCACGTTGGGAGCTGCAATTGTAACTTGATGGCCCTTATCTATTAAGGTCTTGGCTAGAGTCCTTATTCCCTCTGCCATGATTCCATCATCATTTGTGACTAATATGTTCATAATACCTCCTATAAGTCATAGACTTTTCCTGCCTCGTATCTTGGTGCTACATCTAAGGTGTAGTCCACATCTCTAATAATATATTTGGAATTTAAATATTGTTCATTTGTTTTAGCTGCAATTTCCGGATTATTATTTTCATTAGAAAGATGGCCTAGAACAACAATTTCTTGATTTTTAGATAAAAGTTTTTCTAAAACTTCTGCACAATTTTCATTGGAAAGATGCCCCTTTGTAGACATTATTCTTTTCTTGCTAGCCCATGTGTATCTTCCGTTTATCAACATATCTACATCGTGATTTGATTCCAAATAATATAGGGATGAGCCTTTCATACTTTCAAAAGCATTTGAATTTACCCAACCTGTATCTGTTAAAAGAGATATCTTTTTGTTACCCATGATTACAAATCCGCAACCTTTTTGACAATCATGAAAGGTATCAAAAGCTTTTATTTTTAAATCTTTAAAATTAAAAGCCCTGTTGTTTTCAAAAATATAAATATTTTCAGAATTTATTTTTTTTACCACAGGTGTCATCGCTTGGGCAGTTTCTATGTTAGAAAAAACTTTTATATTGTATCTTCTAGACAAAACTCCCACTGAAGTTACATGGTCCCTATGTTCGTGAGTTACAAGAATGGCATCAATAGTAGATGGATCTATGCCACGAGATTTAAGATTATTTTCAATTTTCTTGCCTGAAAGTCCGGCATCTATTAAAATTCTTGTATTTTTATACTCAACAAATTGACAATTTCCGCTTGAGCCGCTGGCAATTGATATATATCTCATAACTACCTCCACTGATAAATTCTATCATATTAGGAAATTATTGTTAAGCTAGAAAGTATCAATTACTATATTATCTCCATCTGAAAATTCTATTTTCCATGCAGGAATGGCTCTACCTTGCAAGGCTTTTGTTATATCTTCAATATATCCTTGGTCTTCTGGATTAAAATAATAACATGGGACTATTCTTTTTACAATTTTCCCATAAGATTCTTCCTTATCAATAAGAGCAAGTAAAGCCCTTGGTGCTGATGATAATCTAAACTTTGCTTTTGATTTTTTTAAAACATTTAGCCACAATCTATCCATACTTACAACGCCTCTATTATCTATTACAAAATTTGTGTAAGAGGATTCCAAAGAGTTTTTCTCAAATATTTTGGAATAATTGAGATAGTACTTACCCTCATCAAAATAAGAATATGAAAGTTCCATGTCATCAATATTGTAGTTATTATTAAGCATAAAATTTTCACATATTTTTTGGGCCTTTTTTAAGGAATCAACATCATAAATTTTTACTTTTGCGGAATTTTCATAAAAAATTCTCCTGTAATTAAATAAATTTATATGCTCGTTGTTGTAATTAATCTCAATTCTGTCAGTAGAAGGATGGGTAATTATTCCTAAACTGTCAAAAAATCTTCTGTTTAAAGATTGTTCATCGTAAGACTCAAATTCAACTAAAAGTGAAGAGAGTCTGGGGTGTTTTTTTGGAATTTTACAATCAATTTCTATTTCAAAATTTGCAAGTATATCCTTAGTGTTTGCTATAGAATATTTTGACAACGATAAATCTCTGGTATTAGAATAAGATACCAAAAGAATTATTGATAGTATCAGGTTTGTTATTATAAGAGCTATTATTAAAATTGTTTTTGATTTTTTCCAATCCATAATATCACCTTATTAATATTAATTTACCAAGACTAATATCAAAATAATATTTCTTGCCATTAATTAAAAGTTCGTAGGCAAGTTTTAGCTTAGATGAATCTGTTGTGCTTTCATTTATATATACTATAGAAAGATTATTTAATAAATTTAAGATATCTTCAGTTTTTTCTTGAGGAAAAATTTTCAGATTTCGATCAATTATAGTTTTTATATCTAAAACTTTTACCCTCAATTCATTATAAGATGGATCATCAGCTCTTTTAAAATAGTATTCTCTATAAAATTTAACATGATTTGAAAATACATCCATCTCAATGAAAGAATTATCCTTGGAATTTAAAACTAGATTCTTGCCTGATTCTCTCAAGTTAAAGAAAAACTTATAACCTAAAGAGCCCTTATATTCTATTGGATTTGTGCTGTCTAAATAAACATTAGATGTCATGCCGGAATTTCTTGATAAAAATTCAAGGGCTGTTATTATTGATGTATATAAGTTCCTATCAGTAACATTAAATTCTTCCTCATTGGAGTATTCCACAATTCCATTCTTATTAAAGGATATATATTTATTTTCATAAATGTATGAAGTTTTTTCGCTCTGTTTAATTTCCTTTATATAATCAAGATCTGTTTGTAAATATCTTACCGCTAAATTATTTCTTATATCATCTGTCAAGGCATCTGTTGCTATATTATAATAAATTTTTTGAGTTTTTATGAAATCAGAATCAGGAATTAAGGTATCCTTATAAATTCCATACCTTTCAAAAAAGTTTATATATCTTGTTCCTAAATTTTTTGCATTATCAATGAGTCTATTCATTTTTAAATTTGTTTTTAAGCCCAATAATTTATAAAAATTATTGGATGCGCAAAGATAAACATCATTATCATCTGATATATATATAGAATTAATTGATAAATTAATATTACTATCCTTTTTATTTTCCCCAATAAGATTAATTAATATTGATGCAGAAATGGGGGATGAAAATTTAAAAACTAAAGATTTTTTGTTCTGTAAGTTTAGATAGGTTTTTTCATCTATCATTATAAGATTTTCAGAACTTGCATTTTCAAGAATTTCCGAGATGTCAGATGAATATAATTTCCAATAATCCTTGAAATTTCTTAAAACATAATGTTCTCTATATCCTAAATTTACAACAAGCATTGAAGGCATAAATACATCCATAGATGCATCCTCGGATTTAAAGACTAAATCTTCCACCTTATTGGGCATAGAAAAACTAATCCATAAAAATCCCGCTTGAATAAGTAATAAAATTATTAATAGCAAAAGAACCAAGTTTATAAAAAAATCTCTCTTATTTAAATTCATAATAATCACCAGCTGGGAAGAACAATTCCACATCAGTTCCCACATTTAAAGTTGAGGATATTTTTATGCTTCCTCCTAGGGATTTAATCATCTCATTTGCAATAGATAGACCTAATCCAGTACCTCCCATTTCACGAGATCTTCCCTTTTCGACCCTATAAAATCTTTCAAAAATCATCGGCAAATCTTCTTTGGGTATTCCGATACCATTATCTTTTACTGAAATTTTTACAAAATTATTTTTACCATTTTTATAATTTTCGGCAGCAATTAAAATCTTACCGCCTTCTTTTGTGTATTTTAGAGCGTTAGAAATTATATTAATTAAAATTTGACTGGCACCATGCCTATCTGAATATATGGTTCTTATTTTTATTGGAACGTCTATAGAAATATTATGAGATTTTTGTGAAATTAATAAACTTTGACTTTCCACAGCTTCTTCAATAAATTCATAACAATCAAAAGTTTCTTTATTTAAGTGCTCTTTTTTGTAATCAATATTAGAAAGAACAAGAAGATCTGAAACTAATCTTGCCATCCTTGCGTTTTCTCTTTCTATTACCTTTAAAAAATGATCTATATCTTCTCCAGCAACTCCATTTAATAAAGTTTCTGTGTATGAGCCTATAGTTGTAATTGGTGTCTTTAATTCATGGCTAACATTAGCTACAAATTCTTTTCTCAAAATGTCTAATCTGTGCTCCTTATTTATATCTGATAAAACTATGATTAGCCCTTCATTTTCCTTTAAATCTGACTTATAGGGAGCATATTTTAACTTATAAAAATGATTTTTTATTTCTGCAAGCACTTCTCCCTGTAAACTTTTTTCAATATCGTAATTGATATCTTTTAAACCAATTTTCTTAAGATTAATTTGAGTATTAATCCTGCTATCATCAAGAGATAAAAGGTTTTTAGCTATACTATTAGCATGAATAAGTTTATTTGTCCTGTCAACAGCTATAACTCCCTCAGCCATATAATTAAATATGGTGTTAAGTTTTGACCTTTCCAAATCATTTTTTGCAATAGTATTTTTTAATTCATCGGTCAAATAATTAAACATATTACCAAGTTGACCAATTTCATCATTACTTTTTACATCAACTCTTTGATCAAAATTTCCCTTAGCCATTTCACGAGCTTTTCTTGTAACATCTCTTATTGGTGTTGTTATAGAATTTGCAATAAAATAACCAAGAATTGAAGTGATCAATAGGGAAATAACAGTAGCATAAGAAATAATAATTTTTGCTTCGCCAATTAATTCATAAATAGAATTTAAATTTTCTGTCATATAAACTATAGCTATAACATTTCCCTCATTAGATAAAATTGGGCTTGCAATATGTTTACTGTAAAGATTTTGCGATTTATTTAAAACGATTCTTTCTTCCTCTCTACCTTTAGAGGCATCTGTTAGAAGAGAAGATTCCAAAAATGCTAAAGAATATGCACTTTTTCCCATTAAATTCTCATCAGAATTTAGTGATGTAGAAATTACTTTAGGATTGTCACCACTAGATAAGATATAAACATTTTGACTAGAAGTTAAGCCCCAATTTTTTAAATTCTTATCAAGAAAAATATAATTATCTTCACCACCCTTAATGGTGGCAGAAACAGCCGTAGAAATTGATGATATTGTTTTTTTCATATTCTCTTCGACTTTTTCTCTTTGTATAACTTCAAGCCTTTGTATGATAAAAGAACCTACAATAGACATACAGATAAGTACAAGAACAAAATATATTAATACAAATCTGAATTTAATACTTTGAAAAGTATTTTTGAGCATTATTTAACCTCTCCGTCAAAATAATATCCTACTCCTCTTTTTGTAAGAATATACTTATAATCTTTAGAGGTATCTTCAACTTTTTCACGCAAACGTCTAATTGTTACATCAACAGTTCTTATATCTCCATAATATTCATACTCCCAAACTTTTTCTAAAAGTTCTTCACGAGAAAAAACTACACCTGGATTAGAGGATAAAAATTTTAAAAGTTCAAATTCTCTCAAAGTTAAGTCAATAATTTTACCGTTTTTCTTAACTTCATATTTATTTATATCTATTTCAAGTTCACCCACTGTTATTATTTCATCTTCAGAGCCTTCTTCTTCAGTCGGTGGACCAAATCTTCTTAATACAGCCTTTACCCTAGCTATAAGTTCTCTTATAGAAAAAGGTTTAACAACATAATCATCTGCACCAAGTTCAAGACCTAAAACTTTATCTACTTCATCTTCACGAGCTGTAAGCATAATAACAGGCGTTTTATGTGACTTTCTTATTTCTTTTAAAGTATCAAAACCATTTAATTTAGGCATCATAATGTCAAGTAAAATCAAAGAATAAGTATTATCCTTTACAAAATTCAAAGCTTCTAAGCCGTCTTTAGCAATATCAACGCCGTAACCTTCACGTTCAAAATTAAATTTTATAATATCGGCTATTGCTTGCTCATCATCAACTACAAGTATTTTTATATCCATTAAATCACCTACTCCCTATTATAACATATAAGATTGAGAAAATTATTTAAGAAAATTCCATAAAAAAAAAGAGCCTTAAGGCTCTAAAAGATAACTAGGCATCTTTATTATCTTCATAAAAAACCTTGTTATCAAATTCTTCACTTTTTAAAATCAAAAGCGTTTTTGTGTCTAGAACTCCATCAAGTTCCAAAACTTTATCATAAAAACGTCTAAGGTCGCTAGTAGTAATAGTTTTAACTCTTAACATGATACAATGTTCTCCAGTTACTCTGTAACATTCAAAGATTTTAAATGAGTGATCTTTTATATTTTTAATATCTTTAATAAGTTGAGGAAAACTGCTTGTATTTACCCTAACAAGCACAAATGTATCAACGTTATATCCTATTTCCTCCCAGTCAATTATTACCTTATAACCTTTAATAAGTTTTGCCTCTTCCATTTTGTAAATTCTTCTATGAATAGCAGGCCTTGTAAGATTTAAATGTTTTGAAATCTCTTCATGACTCATTCGGCCATTTTCGGAAAGTAGTTCCAGGATTTTTAAATCAATATCATCCAACATAATTTGCTCCTTTTTAATCTATTACTAAATTATAAACTATTTTCTTATATTTTACTATAACTCTTTATAATAGTAAATTTTTTTATTTACTTTACAAAATAAAGTAAATAAAAATATGATTTTTTTCTTTTTATTTTATATCAAAGTTCAAAGAAATAAAAGCAAAAATGTTATATAATAATATCAGGTGATAATATGCTTGTGGGTAAGTATGTGAGTTTAAGAGAATTAATATTAAAGGATGTTTATACCTTTAAAAATTGGTCAAAACACAGCTCTTATTTACTTCTTGATTATAATTTCAATGAGGTGGAAGAAAAGAGCATAAAAGATTGGTTTATTTGGAAAACCTATAGCCCTTTTTCTAAATATTATGTGATTTTAAAAGATTCTTACCCTATAGGATATATATCTTTTAAAAATATTTCTTATTTTTTAAAAAGTGCGTGTTTAGGTATAGCTTTAAATCCTACTTATATAAACAAAGGTTATGGAGGGGATGCAATTAAAACCATGCTTAAATATTTTTTCGACGAACTTAAATTTAAAAAAATTAGCCTAAAAGTTGCATCATATAATAAAAGAGCCCTTCATCTGTATGAAAAAATTGGTTTTAAAAAGAGATGGACGATTTTAATGTCTTTTCCCAATGGGGATTTTGATATAAATATTAAAGATTTTTATAATAATAAAGAATGTTTTAAGAAAGTTTTTGGCAAAACTTTTTTCTACGCATATCAGATGGATATAAGAAGAGAGGATTTTATAAATGGAATTTAAATTAGAAAAAAATAAATATGATTTAGGAGAAACACCCATATCGAATATATTTTTTAATGATTTTATGCCTTTAGCCAATGGGGACTTTGTTAAAGTATATCTTTTGGCTTATAAGCTGTGTCTAAAGGGCGACAAGGAAAAAACTAACAATAAATTTTTGGCAGATATGTTGGGCATGCTTGAAAGTGATATAGTTAGGGCATGGAATTATTGGCAAAAACAAGGAATTGTTAAAATCTCAGAAGAAGGCGATATTGAGTTTGTAAACTTAAAGGAACTTTATATAAGAGATGTATATAATTTGAAAAGCCAAGAAAAAACTTCAAAATATTCAGATATAGTTCAAGATCCAAAAATCGCAAATTTGTTGGCAAAAGCTGAATTTTTGATGAGAGAAAACATACCTTCTGTCAAAAAAATGGATATAGCTTCATGGATTGATGTATATAACGAACCGGCTGAAGTTATTGAAGAAGCTTTTTATTATGCCACAGAAGTTCAAGATGTTTATGATTTGAAATATATAGAAAAAATTGTAAGAAACTGGTCTAAAGATGGTATAAGAACCGTAGAAGATGTTGAAAACTCTTATATCAACAGAGATCAAAAATATTATAGATTCAATAAAGTTAGAAAATTTATTGGAATTGAAAGAAAAAAATTCAATCTTGTGGAATTTAACATAGTAAATTCCTGGTTTGATGATATGGGTTTTGATATGGATATGGTCACGGAGGCTTGCAAAAGAACTGCAAATATTTCTAAACCAAATATTAATTATGTTAATAAAATTCTAAAATCTTGGAAGGAAAAAGACATAAAAAGTCCTGAAGAGATTCCTGTTAAAGATAAGATACAAAAAAATAAAGTAAAAACTAAGTTTCATAATTTTAAACAAATTACTGATGCTTACAGTGAAGATGAGCTTGAAGAAATTGCAAGAAAGAAAAGAGAAGAATCATATAAAAGGTTGGGTATTTAATGGAAGTCAATAGAAAAATATCTCTGCATTATGAAAATATTAGACGCAAAAATGAAGAAATTTTAAAAAACAGAAAAAAAGAAATATATAGAAATATCCCACAGATTGCTGAAATTGATAAATATATAAATCAACTAGGTCTTAAATCTTGCAAGAGCCTTTTTCTTAAACCATCATCTTCTCTTGTTATGGATGTAACAAGAGAAATTAGCGACTTGAAAAAAGAAAAGGAAAGGCTTTTAACTGAAAACGGCTATGATATAAATTACCTATCTATGCCTTATAACTGTGAATATTGTAAAGATAGTGGCTTGTTAGAAGATGGAAGTAAATGCTACTGCCTAAATAAATTAATTATAGATAAGCTTTATAAGACATCAAATCTTGACCATACTTTAAAAAAAGAAAATTTTCTTCACTTTGATACAAATATTTTTTCTGACAAAATTGATGAAAAAGAGGGCATAAGTCCCAAGGAAAATATTTTAAAAATAAGAGAAATATCTAAAAGATTTATAGAAACTTTTAAAGAAGATAATGATTTTAATTTATTATTTTACGGACCTACAGGACAAGGTAAAACTTTTACTATAAATTGTATAGCAAAGGAACTTTTAGATAGAAATATTTCAGTTATATATTTAACAGCCTATGAAATTGTTGAATTATTAGAAAATAAGAGATTTAAAAAAATTGATGATGATAGATATGATTATCTATTTGAGGCTCAGCTATTAATTGTTGATGATTTAGGTATAGAACTTGTAAGTAGCTTTACAAATTCTGAAATATTTAATATCATAAATACTAGACTTATTAGAGGTAAAAAAACTGTGATTTCAACTAATTTGTCGCCAAAAGAACTCTCAGAAACTTATACTGATAGAGTTTTCTCGAGGGTATTTCAAAAATTTATGCCCCTTAAATTTTTTGGTGAAGATTTAAGATGGCAATAGAGGAGGAAAAAACAATGAAAATATCAAATAGAGTCCAAAAAATTCAATTCTCTGCTATAAGAAAATTAACTCCTTATGCTCAAGAAGCTAAAAAAAATGGCAAGAAAGTATATCATTTAAACATAGGAGCACCCGATGTTGAAGTACCACAAGCATTTTTTGATGCTATAGGAGATTTCCAAGGAAAAGTACTAAAATATCCTTCTGCTCCAGGAATTGATGAATTAAGAGAAAGTTGGTCAGATTATTATAAAAAAAGAAATTTAAACTTTGAACCAGAAAATATATTTATAACTTCTGGTGCTAGTGAAGCTTTGCTTCTTGTTTTAATGACAATAGCCGATGAAGGTGATGAAATTATTACAACTAATCCTTTCTATTCAAACTATAAAACATATATGGACCAACTTAATTTAAAGATTAATGCTTTTAATACAAGTCCAGATAATGGTTTTGCTCTTCCATCTACTGAAGAAATAGAAAAAGTTATTTCTGATAAGTCTGTTGCTTTTTTAATTTCAAACCCAACTAATCCTACAGGAGCAGTTTATTCAAGAGAGGAACTTGAAAGACTTAAAGAATTAGCTATAAAACATGATATGTATATCATAACCGATGAAGTTTATAGAGAATTTATTTATGATGGATTAAAATACTTATCTTTCGCTGAATTAGAAGGAATTGATGATAGACTTATTTTACTTGATTCTATATCAAAAAGATTTGGAGCCTGTGGTGCAAGAATCGGAGCTATTGCCGCAAAAAATAAAGATATATTGACATCAATTAATAAACTTGCAACAGGAAGATTAGCAGTACCAACATTAGAACAAATAGGAGCTGCAGCTTTATTCAATTCAGATGAATCTTATTTTGAAGAAGTTAATAAGGAATACGAAAAAAGACGTAACACTATTTATGAAGAACTTAAAAAGATTGACGGAGTAAGTGTTTATAAACCAAAAGGAGCATTTTACATCATGCCAACCCTTCCTGTAGATGATGCTGAAGATTTTGCCAAATGGCTGTTAACTGATTTTGATGTAGATGGTGAAACTCTAATGATGGCACCTGCTGACGGATTTTTCTATAATTCCAATGAAGGTAAAAACAAGGTCAGACTTGCCTTTGTCTTAAATGTAAATGATATTAAAAAAGCCATGAATATTCTAAAAGAAGGATTGAGGAAATATAATTCTTGAATAAAGAAAAATTAAAAAATCTATTAGAAAAGCTCACCTTATTTTTAACTTTTTTAATAGTTGTTGTTACATGGATAGGAAGAATAAAAAAAACAAATATTGGTTATGTACCTTCTTCCATAAGAAACTTGCAGATCATTTTAGTACTCTTTACCATGGCGGAGATTTTACTTTTAACCTATCTAGATAAAAAGAAAAATGCCCTTTATCTATCAATATTTTATATAATAATGGCTGTTGTATATATAGCCTTTAAAGGGGCAGGAAGAATATAGATTATAAGTTTGAAAGACGAGGAAAAATAATTCCTCGCCTTTTTTTGTAATATATAGATAAAAATTTTTATTCCTGTGATAAAATATTTTATTGTAAGGTGAACTTTATGGAAAAATATGTAAAAGTTTCCGGCGGCTCAAAAATTTATCTAAGAATTTTAGGTCAAGGAGAAGCTTTAATTCTCCTTCACGGAAATGGAGAAAATTCTCATTATTTCGACAAACAAATTAGGGATTTTGCTAAATATTTCAAAGTTATAGCTATAGATACTAGAGGACACGGCAAAAGTGACCCTATAAAAGAAAAATTAACTTTTGAAGATTTATCCAGGGATTTGTTGGATATTCTTAATTTTCTAAAAATAGATAAGGCAAATATTTTAGGCTTTTCGGATGGAGCAAATATTGCTCTTGTTTTTGCAAAAAATTATCCTTCAAGGATAAAAAAATTAATTCTAAATTCGCCTAATAAAAATGTAGGTCAAATAAAATTACTACCTAGAATTTTCAGTTTTATTTTCTATTACTTATTAAAAATTGTAAGTAACTTATGTAAAAGATTTAGAAATTATTTTTCTGTTTACAGCCTTATTTTTGATACTATCAAAATTAAAGATTCAGATTTTAAAAAGATCGACTTTCCTGTTCTAATTATTGCTGGAGCAAAAGATTTAATTTATATTGACACTTTTTATAAGATTGCAAAAAAAATAAAAAAATCTAAATTATCAATAATCAAAGGGCATGGTCATAAAGTTGCACATACAAATCCAAAAGAATACAATAAAATAATCTTAGATTTTTTAAGAAGAAAGGCAGACTAATGAAAATTATAAAAAATATTTTGAAATATGTAAAAGCAATATTTTTGATTGGTGTAGTTTTTTTAGTTATATTTGAACTTTCAAAGTTAAGACGCGAATTTTCTTATGATGAACTTTCAAATATTTTTACAAGCATAGGATTTTTTAAACTAACTTTTTTGATGGTTTTAGGTTTCTTATCCTTTATACCTATGATAAATTACGATTTAATCTTGAATAGATTTGCCAATTGTGAAAAATCTATTAAATATACAATAAAAAGAAGTATTATAATAAATTCTTTTAACAATTTAATAGGTTTTGGAGGCCTAATAAATATGGGCCTAAGATTTAGATATTTTGCAAAGGCAAATGACGATAAAAAACTTCTGAAATTCTTGGCAAAATCTTTTTTATTTGATTTAACTGGCATTTCCTTTTTATCTTTAATCACTTTAATTTCTCTTATAATTTATAAAAGTACGATTATTATAAATTATAAATATTGGTTAATTGGTGGGATTTTATATGGACCTTTAATTTTAATTGTTTCTTTATATAAAAACACAGACGAATTTCATATTTCTAAAAAATATAGCCTAGATGTTTCACTAACTTCTATTGTAGAGTGGACAAGTGCTATGTTATTTTTCATAAGCATAGCTTATGTTTTAAATTTAAAAATAAAGTTTTTCCCTGTGGCTGCTATTTTTGTTGTGGCAAACTTAATAGGTCTTATTTCTTTTATCCCAGGTGGTCTGGGCTCTTTTGACCTAGCAATAATTACCATTCTTTCTTCTATAGGAATAAATACCAATGAAGTTTTTACTTGGTTAATTTTATATAGACTTTTTTATTACATTGTGCCTTTCATAATAGGAATTTTATTTTTTATTTCAGATTTAGGAGAAAGTTTTGATTTAAAAAATGATAAAATTCCATCAAAAATAGTTAAATCTATTGGGCTTGATCTTCTTTGCCTAATACTTTATATACTTGGGGCTTTAATGGTAATTTCTATTTCTGTACCTGATAATTTATCAAAAATTCGACTATTTAAAGGCTTTAACCTTCTAAATGCCAATTTAATTTATCAGTTTTTAAGTTTGCTCTTGGGTTTTTCTTTTATTCTTCTTGGCAGAGCCAACAGAAAAAGAGTAAAAAGTGCAGTTAAGGCAACAATTATTTATTTATTAATAGCTTTATTTTACTGCATTTTATCAGGATTTAGTTTTATAGAAATAAGTTTAATAATAATAAGTCTAATTCTTATTACTTTCACAAGAGAAATCCATTTTCGTAAACAATTTGTTTACTCTATGGAAAATATAACACTAGATTCAATAGTTTATTTTGCTATTGGAACTTTAACAGTAATTTTAAGTGTAATAAATTATGGTATAAAAATTAAAAGAACCAGATACTTTATTTTAATTCCTTTTGAAAAATCTTTTGTAAATATAATTATAATTACAGGAATTGTATATTTTGCAACGAGAATTTTAATGGATTATTTAAAGGGAAATAAGGAAAAATTAGGAGAAAAATTAAATAGACAAACCGTTCTTGAAATTTTAAATAAATATGATTGTTATGCTGAATCTGCCCTGGCTCTTGTAGGGGATAAGGATATTTATTATTATGAAAATGAAAATGGTGAAAAAACTTGTGCTATGTCGATATGTACCTACAGAGATAGGGTTTTAGTTATGGGAGATGCTTTTGGAAAGAAAGAAGATTTTAAAAAGCTTATAGAAAATTTTGTAACAGATGCAGATAAACTTTGTTATAATCCAGTATTTTATGAAATAAAAGAAAATCAAACCATATATCTTCATGACTTTGGCTACTCTTTTATAAAATTTGGTGAAAAGGCAAAAGTTAAACTTTCAGACTTCGTAATGGAAGGCCCTAAGCGTAAATCTCAAAGAAATGTAATAAAAAAATTTGAAAAAAAAGGTCTAAGCTTTGAAATTGTAAGCCCTCCTTACCAAGATGATTTTATGGAAGAACTCAAAAAAATATCGGATTCTTGGCTTGATGGCAGAATCGAGAAAGGATTTTCTCTTGGATTTTTTAACGAAGAGTATTTAAAACTTTGTCCAATGGCCTTAGTTAAAGATGGAGAAAAAATCCTTGCTTTCTCAAATATAATGCCCACCTCAGGAGAAACTTGGGCAACAATAGATTTAATGAGATATGACAGGGAAAATGAGCAAAATGGAATCATGGATTTTTTATTTATAAATTTAATTTTATATTTTAAAGATTTAGGCAAAAAATATTTTGACTTTGGCATGGCTCCCCTTTATAATGTCGGCATAAATTCCAACAGTTTTATCGAAGAAAAACTCGCATATTTAGTTTATAAATTTGGCTATAAATTTTATTCTTTTGATGGTCTAAGGGCATATAAGGAAAAATTTAACCCCGAGTGGTCTTCTGTTTATTTAAGTTATACTAAAAATACTTGGTTATTATATAGTGTAATAACAATTTTTCTTATAGATATAAAAGCCAAGGAAAATTACGATAAAAATAGAAAATAATTTTTTCAAATTAATTCATATCAGAAATATTAAAAGTCCCCATATTTAGGGGACTTTTTGCTTGCAATAATTTTTATTAAACTAATAAATATTTAATAATATAAAATAATGAATAATAAATTTATTGATGATTAAAACTATTTATCCTCATCAATTTTTTTATATTTTCTATTTCTATTTTCACGTTTCCTATTTTTTCTAAGAATGATAATGTTTTTATCTCTAAATAAATTTACAGTCATATATAAAATATCTACAACATTCATAAAAATAATAACCCTGATAGGAAAAATATTTGGTATAGCAAATTTTAAAAGAATAGCGAAAATAGATATAGTAAGCAAGTCAAAAATATAAGCCACATAAACAATATTAGATACTGTTGAGTCCTCGCTAATTCTTAGTGTATCCCTTAAAACATTTATAAAAAAGAGCAAAATAATAATATTATAGGTACTTTTTTCAATATTTCCTGTTTTTGTATAAAGTTGTAAAAGAAAAAACATTGATGAATATATAAGAATAAATATAATGCCATATATAGAATGTTTTATAGAAGATGATTCATATAGGTCATCAATGCTCCAAGCTTTCATAAAAGTTTTTAAAATTTTTGTACTCTTCACTTTTTCACATATCCATGAAGGTATAAGAGCAAGCATAAAAGCCGTAAGAATTATAGTTTGTAATATTTCAAAAAAACCGAGCTTCGATATTCTTGCAAAATAGTTGAAGAAAAAAAGAATTAGGGAAACTGCACCTGCAGAAAAAAGCATGTAAATCATGGAAATAAATATCTCATAAGACTTACCATTTAATAAAAAATTACCCTTATTACTATATTTAAGACCTATCTCATAAGGATTTCCCAGTCTATTTAGCTCATCTTTAATGTCTTTATCGGTATAGGCTATAGGAAGTCGCCTTTGTAAAATATCCATAATTTCATCCTTAGCCAATTCCTTTTTATCATAAGGAATATAACGACACAAATAATATATATATCTATTAATAATTTCATTATCTATAAGTTTCATTCAATCACCTTTAGTTCTCTATAATATATTATAAGGGATAAATTACCTCTTGCAATAAATAAGATAAAATTTTCTAAAAAAAAATCGGCATAAAAGATAAAACCTCTTTGCCGATTAAATATCATAAAATAATATCAAATTAAGATAAAATTCTTATATCAATTTTATTTTCCTAAAACATAAACTTTAACAGTTCTTCTGCCGAATTTGTTAGCCGTTGCATTTGAATTAAAGAATAGATCAATCCTATTACCCTTAATAGCTCCGCCTGTATCTTCAGCTACTGCATAACCATAAGATGGCCATGAATCAGTTGATTCAATATAAAGTTTTGAACCTAAAGCAATTACTGATGGATCAACTGCAACTGCTCCTACTCTTGCTCTAGTTCCTGAAGCAGTCCTTGAGCCTGCTGATGGGTCATAAGCTGTTGCCTTCATTGTATAAACAGCTATTACATTATCTCCTGTAGGACTTTTGCTAACAGTGTTTTTAACTCCAATTTCTTCTACTTGTGTTACAGGTTCTTTAATAACTTTTCTTGAAACAAGCTCTTGAGAACGAAGTTGATCATTAATGTAAACACTTTTTACTGTATCTTCTTGTTGACCTTTTTGTCCAGGAGTAATTATATTTTTTTCTCCCTGTGCTAAATCTTTATTCTCTTTTGATATAATTTGAAAATCAATTTCTGTTTGATTCTTAGTAACTTCTTCTTTAACCCTATATATAGTTATTTGAAATTCATCTTCTATAGTATCTGTAGCTGTATCAAGAGATGGTTTTACAATATCAAGTTTGTTAACTTTAATTCCTAAATTGTTTAAAACTTCTTGAACACTTGCGCCCTTAGCTTTAACTACAATTGTTCTGTTATTAATTTTAATTTTATATGTTTTTATTTTCCTGATATTAATTTCCATTCCTTCAGCAATTTCTTCTGAAAGTGAAGGATAAACCTCTTCGTCATCTTTAAGTTCAATTTTTTCTTGATTTAATAAAGTTTCTACATCATTAGCATAAGTAAAAACTTCTTTTACCTCTCCATTTATATTTATAACAACATCCTTACCAAGGACTGTTGAGAAACCCATTGTAATAATAGAAAGGAGAAATATTGCTATAGTTAAAATTTTAAAATAGCTTTTTCTTCTTTTGTATTTATTCAATTAATTACCTCCCAAATTGAAAAATTATAAATAGTTACTAAAAATTGTTACTAATTTGTAACTTTTCTATATATTAGTATAAAGAAAGGCTTTTTATTTGTCAAGATTTTTGTAACTATTTTGTAACCTTTGATGAACACTGGGTTTCATGGGATTATTTCGACCTAAAATACAATAAAAAAATAAATAATAAAGGCTCCATTCCCTAAAAATGGAGCTTTTATTGCTTGTATTACAGTTTTATTACAATTAATATACATTTTTTATGAAATTCCTCAACATTTTTGCTGTAAATCCCCAAATAACTATGTCCTTATAAACATAAAAATCCATCTCTCCCTCAGCTCTTTTCCACTTATAATTCCTACCATTAGGAATAAGTTCGTAGGGAAAAGAATCTTCTCTAATTAGATTAATTTTTGTTTTATAGGACTTGGGTTTATTAATTTTAAAAAAATCCAAGGGTATAGTAAAAATACTTTCTACCTCTTCTTTTGAAGGGCTTATAGCATCAAATTCAATATTTAATATGCCTACATAAGAATAAATAATGGCTGAATAAGGATTTACCAAAAAATCTCCCTTACCAATTATTGATAAATCTCTCTTATTAATTAATAATTCCTCACAAGTTTCTCTGATCGCAGCATCCCTGGAATTTTCTCCTCTTTCAATTCCACCTCCTGGAAATGAAATTTCTCCAGGCTGATTTTTTAAGCTTAAGGCTCTTTTTTCAAAAAGAATATGAACTTCATTATCTCTTTTTATTAGAGGAATCAAAACTGAGTATGCATTCTTAACATCTATTGCTCTTGGCTTTTTATGTCTAAATTTTTCTTTTATTGTAAAAAGCTCTCTATCCACTAATTATTTCACCTACAAGTTCATCTACACTATAAATTTTTAGCCTATCAATATGCTTTTTCTTGGCCTCTCTCTCAATTAAAAGATATAAGATATCTCTATAATCGTAATCATTTTTTACATTAAATTCTTTAGCCATTTTGGGAATAAGATTTTCAACTATATATCTCATCAATAAATTTTCATTCTCTTTGAGGGAATTTTTTAATATCATATAAATATACTTCAAGGAATCTTCTTCAGGAATTTCTTTGATGTAATAATCATAACCCTTAAGATTTTTTATTTCTTTATAGGTATCAAAATATCCCAATCTAATTAAATTATCACTTTTTTCTGGGTCAAAATCCATTATTTTACCTAAAGAATGTTTTGGGCTTATAATATATTTTGCTTGTGAGAGATCATCATTAATTGGAAGATTTTTAAGCCTTATTACTATTGGGGTAAGTCCCTTTTTTAAAACCATGTTTATTGGGGCTTGTGAGTGAAATCCACCATCCAAATAATACTTACCGTTAATTGGTCTCATTTTAAATATAGGTAGATAACAAGAAGCTATTATATAATTTTTAATCTGCCCCTCAGGCATATCTTCACAAAAAAGTTCTTCACTTTTAAAATCCGAAATATTTACTGTGCAAAGTCCAAAATCTATTTGGCTATTTCTAATCTTATCTTCACAAATAAGTTTATCTACAAGATCAAATAAGGGCTGTGGTGATACTCCTATATCGGTTATTTTTTTTGTAATTTCATTTAACCTGTTTTTTATAATTTCAATTAAATCTAAATTTTTAAAGTTTTTGTTTGAAATCTCTATATTTTTATTGAAATACTCAAGGTCCAAAGACCTCCAAGCTCTCAAACAATCATAAGAATCTCCAGACACAAACATTGCCGCATTTATTGCACCAATTGAAGAGCCAACTATTGCTTGGAATTTAAATCCCAATTCACAAAGAGCAAGATATGCTCCAACGTGGTAGGCACCTCTAGCCCCTCCACCTTCTAAAACAAGACCGTACTTATCCATTTTATCACTTACTTAACTTAGATGTGCAATGTGGACATCTAATAGCTTCAATAGGTATTTGTGTAAAGCAGTAGGGGCATAATTTTTCTTTCTCTACTTTGGGTTCTTCTTTCTTCATCTTTGAAGTTAGTTTTCCGATTTGTTTAATAACTAAGAATATTACAAAAGCAATTATTAAGAAATTAACTATACTTTGGATAAACATACCATATTTAACTTCAGCACCACCAACTGTTATTGATAGAGATTCAAAATTAATTCCTCCTATAAGTATTCCTATAAGGGGCATAATAATATTATCTACTAGAGAAGTAACAATGGCTCCAAAAGCTGCACCAATTACAACACCTACAGCCATATCAATAACATTGCCACGTGCAATAAATGCCTTAAATTCTTTAATAAATTCTTTCATTATTCCTCCTAAATTTTCTTTAAACTGACATTATTTCTTTCCAAAATTTCCAATGCATAATCATCTACCCTATAAGCTTCATGATAATAAATTGCAGATATTCCAGCTTGAATCAAAGCTTTTGTGCAGTTAAGGCAAGGAAAATGCGTTACATAGCATATGCTTCCCTTAGCCGGTATCCCTTCCTTGGCACAGTACAAAAGAGCATTCATTTCTGCATGAATAGTTGCAATGCAATGACCATCCCTCATCCTGTGACCCACATCAATACAGTGAGGGTTTCCTGAAGCCGTGCCGTTATAACCAGTTGAAACAATCCTATGATCGCTATTAACAAGAACACAACCTACAAAAGCCCTATCACAAGTAGATCTTTGGGCTACAAGCTGTGTTATTTCCATAAAATACTCATCCCAAGACTTTCTCATTTTGCCTCCTTTGCTAACTTATCAACAAGCTCATTAAATTCCACTCCGCTATGAGCCTTCACTTTAATAAAAATAACTTTTAACCTATCTTTTATTGAATCGAAATAATTTTTGTAGGAAATTGTGCCTTCTTTATTGGCTTTCCAATTTCCTTGAGGCCAAGCCCTTATACCTTCATAATCATAATGTAGATAAAGAACTTTTTTATTTTTCTCCAAGGAAACTTCCATAGCCTTCATGGCACCTTTAATCTCACCACAAACATTTCTCATAGTTGAATCTTCATCGTGAAATCTTTTGGAAAAAGAATAACTTTCCCTCTCATTAAAGATATATACCCCATAAGAGAAGGACTTATCACTATTTCTGTAAGACCCATCAACATAAGCTATAAATTCATCATCTTTTACCTTTATATCTTCCTTATCTTCTAAGGAAAAACTATCAGTTTTAATAAAATTTTCAGCATCTTCTAAATTTGAAAACTTTTTATATATAGCACCCTTAAAGCCTTTAACTTCTTTATTGCACTCATCCCAAGTTTTATAAATTCCAGGATTTCTTCCACACCTCACAGCGTAATAATTCAAATAATCACCTCAGTATTGTAATTGTAATATACTTATAAAATTATACTATCTTTAGAAGAACTATAGTAAATAATTTTGCCAAATATATTTAAAATTATTTTATAAATTTTACTTATGAAACTCGGTATTATATAATTAAATAAAGACTAGGAGGTATTTATGAATAGGCAACAATTTGAAAGAATGAAAAGTGGCAAGGGTTTTATAGCTGCTCTAGACCAAAGTGGCGGTTCAACACCTAAGGCTTTAAAAATTTATGGCATAAACGAAGATGCGTACAAAAATGATGACGAGATGTTTGAACTTGTCCATGAAATGAGAAAAAGAATTATAACAAATGAAGCCTTTACTTCTCAAAGAATTTTGGCTGCTATTTTATTTAAAATTACTATGAATTCAAAAGTTGGAGAACTTTACACTGCAGATTACTTATGGGAAAAAAAGGGCATAGTTCCAATTTTAAAAGTTGATGAAGGTTTAGATGTATTAAAAGACGGAGTTCAACTTATGAAGCCTTTTAAAAACTTAAATAGCCTGCTTGAAAATGCAAAACAAAGACATATATTCGGCACTAAGATGAGATCAGTTATAAAGGAATTAAATGAAGAAAGTATTAAAAAAGTTGTCAAACAACAATTTGATTATGCAAAAGAAATTTCTAAACAAGGTTTTGTACCTATTATAGAACCAGAAGTGGATATACATTCAAAAGATAAGGAAAAAATTGAAGAAGTCCTAAAAAAAGAATTAATAACTGAACTTGAAAAGCTCGATAAAGAAACTTATGTAATGTTTAAACTAACTTTACCTGAAAAAGCAAATTTATATCACGATTTATATAATTACGAAAATACTCTAAGAGTTGTCGCTTTATCTGGTGGATATTCAAGAAAAGAAGCTAATGAAAAGCTATCAAAAAATAAAGATGTTATAGCATCTTACTCAAGAGCCTTAACAGAAGGTTTAAATGTAGATCAATCAGAAGAAGAATTTACAAAAACACTAGATGATTCAATAGACAAAAATTATAAGGCTTCAATTGCAGGCTGACAAAAATGGACTTAAAGTCGAAAAAGCTTTAAGTCCATTTTTTAATCAAAATATTTATTATTTTCAACCAATTTGGGATTATATTTAATCCTTATTACACCTTTATTTATAAGCGGTTCTCTAATCTTAGTTGTTAAAAGATTATAAGCTGACATAGCAAGTTTATCTATAGAATAATCCACGCTAGTTAGGGAATAACTTTTAAGATATGCTAGAAAAGAATTTCCAAAACTTGCAACGGGTATCTTTCTTTCATTAATATAATCAAGCTCCTTACAAGCGTCAACAATTCCGCATGCTAAAAAATCAGAAGAACCAATAAATGAATCTATATTAGGTTCTTTTTTTAGTATTGATAGAGCTAAATGATAACCTGTTTGATATTCTATGATATATGGGTCTAAATCGCTTTCAAGCTCAATATCTTTTTTATAAAAACTTAATTTCACATGCTCATGTAAATCTGCTTCTTTTTTCGCACCTTTTATAGCTTTTAATCTAGTCAATGAAGGATATTTGTAAGTTGTATAAACATAGGCTATGTTTTTGTGACCCTTTTCTACTAAAGATTTAACTATTGTACTTGCAGCTATTTGATCGTTAGTATCTATAGAATCAAAAGAATCCTCATAATCAAAATTATTTAGAATAACTGTTGGAATTTGCTCATTGATAGCTTTTGCAACTTCTATATTTAAAGGATAAGCCGAATATATGACTCCCATAACTCTGTGTTCTCTTATAATTTCTAAAAGTTCTTCTTCCTTTTCCTTATTGGCACAATTATTAAAAATAAGAACCTGATAATTATCCTTGGATGCTAATTTGCAAATATAATGGGCTACACTTAAAGAAAGAAGCTTATTAAAATTAGCAGAAATAATTATTAGTCTTCCACCTTCTAAAAAAGTTTGTCTATCTTTTTGAGTTTTTACCTTATAACCTAATTGTTCTGCTGCTTTAAAAACATTTTCCTTTGTATCCTCTTGAAAGCTTACGCCTTTTTTATTATTTAATATCATAGATGCTGAAGAAGTAGAAACACCTGCTAATTTTGCAACATCTATTAGTGTGGGTCTTCTTTTATTACTTTTCATGATTCCAATCCCCTGTTAAAATATATAAATTTTCTAACTGATTAAGGATATTATACACTATATCGTAAGAAAATTTAATGTAATAATTTAATAGATATTAAATTTTTTGCAAATTTTGAAAATATTTTCCTCTTTTAAATTAATACTAGAATCTGAAAAAAAACATCAAAAATTTGCATAAAAAAACCGACCTTAAAATAATTAAGGTCGATTTAACTTATTTTATCTTACATCATGCCGCCCATACCTGGATTCATTGGTGGTTGTGGATTATCTTCTTTGATATTTGCAACAGCAGCTTCTGTTGTTAAAATCATAGCTGAAGCTGAAGCGGCATTTTGAAGAGCTGATCTTGTTACCTTTGTTGGGTCAACAATACCTTCTTCAAGCATATTTACATATTTATTTGTGAAGGCATCATAGCCAATTCCTTTTTCTTTGTTTCTAATATTTTCAACTATAATAGAACCTTCAACACCAGCATTTTCTGCAATTTGTCTTACTGGAGCTTCTAGTGCTTTAAGGATAATATTAGCACCTGTTTTTTCATCACCTTCAAGAGAGTCAACAAGTTTTTGAACTTCATCACAAGAATCAAGAAGTACAGTTCCACCACCTGGCACAATTCCTTCTTCAACAGCAGCTCTTGTTGCTGATAGGGCATCTTCTATACGAAGTTTTCTTTCTTTAAGCTCAACTTCTGTAGCTGCACCTACTTGAATTACAGCAACTCCGCCAACAAGCTTTGCAAGTCTTTCTTGTAATTTTTCTCTATCGAAATCAGAATCAGTTTCTTCGATTTGTCCTCTGATTTGACCAATTCTTTTATCAATAGCTTCCTTTTCTCCTGAGCCATTAACAATAACTGTTAATTCTTTTTCTACTCTAACCTTGCCACAATGACCAAGCATTTCTATTGTAGTATCTTTAAGGTCTTGACCAAGATCAGTAGAAACAACTGTGCCACCTGTTAAGATAGCAATATCTTGTAACATATCTTTTCTTCTGTCACCATAACCTGGAGCCTTTACACCAACAACATTTAAAGTTCCTCTTAAAGAGTTAACAACAAGTGTAGCAAGAGCTTCTCCATCAATATCTTCAGCAATAATTAAAAGTGGTTTAGATTGTTGAAGAACTTTTTCAAGTAAAGGTAAAATTTCTTGAATATTTGAAATCTTCTTATCTGTAATTAAAATATATGGGTCATCAAGTTCAGCAACCATTTTTTCAGAATCAGTTACCATATATGGAGAAAGATATCCTCTGTCAAATTGCATACCTTCAACAACATCAAGACTTGTTCCCATAGATTTTGATTCTTCAACAGTAATAACACCGTCGTTGCCTACTTTTTCCATAGCTTCTGAGATAAGCTTTCCGATTTGTTCATCAGCAGCAGAAACAGCAGCAACTTGTGCTATTTCATCTTTAGAATCTACAGATTTTGAATATTTTTTAATAGTTTCAACAGCCTTATCTACAGCTTTTCTTATACCTTTTTGTAAAACCATAGGATTTGCACCTGCTGCCAAGTTTTTCATACCTTCAAGAGTAATAGCTTGGGCAAGTAGGGTAGCAGTAGTTGTACCATCCCCTGCAACATCATTAGTTTTTGTTGCAACTTCTTTTAAAAGTTGAGCACCCATGTTTTCAAATTTATCTTCACATTCAATTTCACGAGCAATAGTAACACCATCATTAGTAATAAGTGGAGTTCCATATTCCTTATCAAGGATAACATTTCTTCCCTTAGGTCCAAGAGTAACTTTTACTGTATTTGCAAGTTTGTTAATACCTTCAATAAGGCCAGCTCTTGCATCTTCTGAAAATTTAATTTCCTTTGCCATATTATCACCTTTCTTCTTATTCAATTACAGCTAAAACATCAGCGAATTTTATTATTGTAAATTTTTCTTTTTCAAGTTCAATTTCTGAACCAGCATATTTAGAAAATACTACCTTATCTCCAACTTTAAGAAGACCTTTCATATCTTCATCTTTATCAATTTTATTGCCAAGAGCAATAATTTCAGCTACATTTGATTCTTCCTTAGCGCTTGAAGGTAAAACAATACCTGAAGCGGTTCTTTCTTCCATTTCTATTTTTTTAATAACAATTTTGTCATCTAAGGGTCTTAAATTCATATTATACCTCCAATTTCTTTTTAGCACTCACCGCCGAGTACTGCTAACACATATTATAATAATACATATTCTGTAATTTTGCAAGAGATAAATATATAAAATATAAATTTCAATAAATTTTCACACACCGACATAAATTATGAATATTTAAATCAGTTTTCAAATTTCATGTAGATTTAATTAATTTCTTCATTTTTATAAACAAGATAAATGCAATTAATTCAGCTATAAGGGAAATAATGATAATGGTAGTAATTGAAGACTTGTCATAAAGCAGACCCATTATTGAGGAACCGCAAAAAAGTGCAAGTCCATAAGAAGTATTAAATACACCATAACCGCTACCTCTTTTAGAAAAAGGAACTAAATCTCCTATGGCAGATTTCATTATTGTTTCATGAGTGCCCATAACCATTCCCCAAATAAACATTCCTATTATAATAAGGGGGATTTTATAGGAAAGTGTCAGAAAAGGAAGCAGACAGGTTAATAGAGGAATTAGGGCCAAAACTAAAATACCTCCGGTTTCAAGGCCTGTTTTATCTTTTAACTTATCGTATAAATGACCAACTAAAAGGGCAAAAAAAGCATCAACAATCATTGCAAAAGAATAGATCATTGCGATTGACTTATCACCAATTATTGCTTTTGCTTTTAAATGATAGCCGATAATAGAAAAGTTTACAAAGCCTAAGCTGGCAAAAAAGGCAAAGAATGTATAAATCCAAAAAATACTTTTTAAATTATCCGACCTGTATTCTTTAATATTTATTTCTTTAATAATATTTTCTCCGTTAACTTTTCTATAAGCAATATACACAAAAACCATTAATAAAATAAAAGGCACAAATAAAAGTTTGTATGAAAACTGATATTCATTGATTGTATTTTTACCGGTAAAATAAAAGACAGCAGTAAAAATCAAGGGACCTAAAAAAGCACCTACCTGATCAAGAGCTTCCTGCAAACCGAAGGCAAAGCCAAGGCCGACTTCATTTTTAGCAATGCTTGATAAAATTGTATCTTTAGCAGGATTTCTTAAAGATTTGCCAATTCTTTCCAATAAAATTAAGATGATTAAAATATTCCAATTTTGACTAAAGCCAATTAATGGAATAACAAATAATAAGCCATAACCAACAAAAATAAAAAGCCAATGTTTTTTTGTATAATCAGACAGGTATCCTGCAAAAAGTCTTAAAAAATAACCTAAAAATTCACCAATGCCAAATACTACTCCAACTTTTGTTGCACTGATGCCTATTAAATTTAAATATTGGCTGTTTACGCCCCTTGCAGATTCGTAAATCACATCACCCAGCATGGAAATAATTCCGAAAATTAGGATTATTTGAATCGCTGGAGATATATTTCTTTTTTTCATATAATCACCTTGTTTAATTATACACTAATAAAATTTATAAAAACTTTTGTAATATTAAGTTATTGTAAAGAAAAATCTTATAAAAAAATATAAATATAACTTTAAACATAAAAAAAGATGCTATCTATAATATAGAAAGCATCCATTTATAATAAATATAAGAATATTATAATTTTTCATTAAGAATTAAATATGGCTTAGATTATTAATAAACTAACTTATTTTGTGAAAAGATTCTAAAAAACTTTTGAATTTTCTTTCGGATCCCTTAATCTTCTTAGAATTTTTAAATAAGATCTGTTTCTTTTCTTTATTTATAACACATATATTTGAACAATTTACTAAAATAGACCTATGGATAAATAAAAAGTCGGGAAAATTTTCCTTTATATGATTAAGATCTACTCTTATTTTATAGTCTTTGTCTTGAGTGTAATTATTTTTTTATTTTTCTTAAAAATTCCGCCAAGATTTGACCCATTAATATTAATAGCAAAAATAAGATTTTATAGACATGATCGATATTTTGACTCAGGGAAATAATTGCCAGTAAAATAAATGCTGCTAATAAAGTAAATATAAGAGTTTTTTTACTTAGATTTTTAATATCTACTGCGAATAGATTCAAGAAATATCCCAAAAGAATTATTTGAAAAGCTTGTACCAGCAAAGATGAAATAAAAAATTTATGGTCAAAACTCTTTTTAAAATAAATAGAAAACCTATTTAAAATTAAATCGCTTATAAGGTATAAAAATGTTATAAATGAATAACTAATTATTTTTGAAAATTTTTTCATATATTAAAGTCCTTTCTTTATAAAAAATACATAATAAAGAAATAAAGAGCTAAAACTCATTAATTAAGCAATAATATTTAATATAAGTTGATAAATTAAGGGAACTAAAAGGGCAGGCAGGGTATTAGCAATTTTAAAATTTTTAATTTTCATCATTTGTAGACCTATTGCAAAAATCATAACTCCCCCAATTCCAGATATATTTGCTATTACAGCTTCTGAAAAAATTGGGGCTAAAAAACTTGCTAGTATGGTCAAAGTTCCTTGATAAATTAAGAGGGAAAATCCTGATACAGCTACTCCTATGCCCATTGTTGAAGCAAGTATTAAGGCTGTTATTCCATCTATTGATGCTTTTGCTAGTAAAATGTCGGAGTTTCCTCTTATTCCTGCATCAAGAGAACCTAAGATACCCATTGAACCCATGCAAAATATAAGGGTTGCAGTAACATAGCCCTCAACAAATTTTGAATCATTATCTTCAGGATTTTTTATCAGTAATTTTTTGAATTTTTCTCCCAATTTGTTTACAGAACCTTCAAGGTCAAGTTTTTCTCCTATTACAATTCCTATTACTAGGGACACAATAATAATTAGAGTGCTGCCCTTTAAACCTGCGTTTACACCTATCATCATTATAGCTATAGGTATAAATGCTAAAATTGTATCTTGTAAGGATTTTGAAATTTTATCTCCGATTTTTGAGCCTGCAAATCCAAGTATCAGAACAGCTAAGGCATTTGCAATTACTCCTATCATTTTTTTACTCCTATCTTATTTTCACGTCCATAATAAAAAAGATATTGATTAGCAAAACCCGCATAGGCTCCGAAAATCTCTCTGCCTTTTTGGGCAACTTCTTTTTTTTGTATTTCTTCTTTTATATATAATTCTTCCATTACTCTTTTAATCCATACATCTACTGGAAAGGATTCATTTCTTTCAAAAGAAAATAATAGTATGCAGTCTGCAACTTTAGGGCCAACTCCTGGAAGTTTCATAAGTTCTTCTCTTTGAGATTGTAATGAAAGTTTTGAAATTTCTTCTATGTCTATATCTTTATTATAAATCATTTTTGAGCTTTCAACTATTCTTTTATCTCTAAAACCCACCTTTGTTTTTTCCCTTATTTCTAGCGGGTCTATATCTTTTAATACTGATGGACTAGGAAAAGAGTAGTAGCTTCTGTTTTTATCTTCTGTAATATAATTTCCATATAAATTTGAAATTTTTTCTATAGATTTCCTTATTCTTGAAATTCCATTATTTGCTGATATTATAAAAGAGATTATGGTTTCAAATTTTTCCTGATTTAGAATTCTTATACCCTTGCCGTAAGAGATTGCTTTTTTCATAACAGGGTCTATAGAAAGAGCTTTTTCAATTTTTTTGTAATCTTTTTCTAAATCAAAATATTTATACCAAATATTTTTGAAATCTTCTTCGTTAGAGCCAATAATATAAATATCATCATCTTCTTTTTTTATATTAAGGACTTTTCCATAAGCTACTATTGTAAAAGATTCATCATCTTCTTCATAAAACCTAAAGCATTGACCACAGGTAAATATATCTTTAGGATCAAATTCTATCAAATTTTTTATGTGCACATGGTCTGAATAATAAGTAATTTCCATATAATCTTCCTTAATAATTAATTTAAAATAACTACAGAATAAATACCCTGTAGTTAGTTATTTGATTTTTAAATACAATTTAAAATCTTAAGTAGTTTCTTATTTATCTATATTTTTCATATAATATGATAATATAAGTAGCGAATCATTTAATCTTATGTTTTCTACAACAACATCTTTGGGTGCTTTTAAATCAAAGGGTGCAAAATTCCAAATTCCCTTTATACCTGCATCTATCAAATCTTTTCCAACTTTTTCAGCTTGTGATTTAGGCACTGTTATTATAGCTATTTGAATTTTATTTTCTATTATAAAACTTTTTAACTTATCCATAGGTAAAACTGGAATACCTTCAAGATTCGGGAGATTTTTTACATCAAAAAGGGCTTTTATATTAAAACCCGACTTGCTAAAACTAATATATCTTGCAATAGCTGAGCCTAGTCTTCCTGCTCCTACCAATATTGTATTATAAGATTTATCAACGCCTAAAATTAAATCTATCTGTGATTTAAGTTCGTAAGTATTGTATCCGTAACCCTGTTGACCAAAACCACCAAAATTGTTAAAATCTTGTCTTATCTGTGAAGCTGTAAATCCTGTTAGTTCACTTAATTCTTGGGATGAAACTCTATTGATACCTCTATTTATCAAATCTTCCAAATATCTGTGATAGACAGGCATTCTTCTTATTACCGTATCTGATATTTTATTAGATAATTTAGCCACATTTCACCTCCAACCTAAATAATTATAACAATCTTTTATTGCTTTGTAAATTCTGTTAGAATAAGAAGTGGAGGATAGTATGGCAGAAATTCTACTAAAAGATATTAAAAAAATTTTTATAGATAAGGTAATTTTACAAAAAGCTAATTTGACTGTTGAAAGTGGAGATAAAATTGGACTTATAGGTGCAAATGGTGCTGGTAAAACAACTCTTTTTAAAATTATTTTAGGAGAAATTTCTTATGATGATGGAGATATTTTTGCCAAAAAAGCTTTAAAAATTGGATATTTAGAACAGCAACTTAATCTTTTAAATTCCGGTAAGGTTTACGATACTTTGCTGGAAATTTTTTCTGATTTAATTGCTATGGAAGACAGATTAAAGCATTTAACTGAGCAAATTTCTAAGGACCCCCATTCTAAAGAATTACTTGAAACTTATTCCAAGCTTCTTGAAGATTTTAACAATAAGGGTGGCTATTCCTATCCCTCTATGATAAGGGGTACTTTGATTGGTCTTGGATTTAAAGAAGAAGATTTTGATAAAGATATTGGAACTCTTAGTGGAGGACAAAAAGCAAGGGTTGCCCTTGCTAAGCTTTTGCTTGAAGATTCTGATATTTTACTATTAGATGAACCTACTAACCACTTGGATATAGAAGCAATTAATTGGCTGGAAAAATTTTTAAAGGACTACAAAAAGGCTTTGATCGTAATTTCTCACGATAGATATTTTTTAAATAATGTAGTTAATAAAATAGTTCTATTGGAACATGGAATTACCACTACTTATAAGGGAAATTATGATTATTATGTAAAAAAGAGAAAACTAGATTTAGAAATCTTAAAAAAGCAATATGAGGATCAGCAAAAAGAAATTAAAAGACAAGAGGAAATAATAAAGAGATTTCTAAACCTCGGCAGAGATAGATTTATTAAACAAGGCAAGTCTAGAAAAAAACTTTTAGATGCCATGACAAAAATGCCAGCTCCAACTAATGAAAAAAAGACCAAAATTTCTTTTACAACAGAAATTGAATCTGGTAAGGAAGTTTTACAAATAGAAGGCTTGAAAAAAACTTTCAAAGATAAATTGTTATTTGAAAATTTATCCCTAAAGGTTTTTAAAAAAGATTTGATCGGCTTAATTGGTCCTAATGGAATAGGAAAGTCAACTCTTTTTAAAATTATTTTAGGGAAAATGCAAAAAGATCAAGGCAAGATAGAAATTGGAACTAATGTTAAAATAGCTTATTTTGACCAAGAGCTAAAAAACCTAAATAAAGAAAATACAGTAATTGATGAAATTTGGGATGCTTATCCTAAATTAGACCATTTTCAGCTCAGAAAATATCTTGCCCAATTTTTATTTGTTGGTGATGATATTTTTAAAAGTATATCTGAGCTTTCAGGTGGAGAGATGGGCAGACTTAGCCTTTTAAAAATTATGCTTTCAAAGGCAAATTTTCTCCTTCTTGATGAACCCACTAACCATTTAGATATAGACTCAAAAGAAATTCTTGAAGATGCCCTAAATTTATATGAAGGAACTGTTCTTGCAATTTCTCACGATAGGTATTTTTTAAATAAAGTAGCTAATAAAATTTTTGCCATGGATAAGTGTGGAATTGATGAATATTTAGGTAATTATGACTATTATTTAGAAAAGACCCAAAATACAGTTGAAAATGATGATGAATATATTTCAAAAACTCAACTGCAAAAAAAGAAAAAAGAAGACCAAAAAATTCGTCAGGAAAAAAAGTTACTTAAGGGTAAAAAACAAAAAATGGAAGACGAGATAAAAACTCTAGAAGAAAATTTATCCACAATTGATGCAAAACTGACAAATAACAGTAATTACGAAGATTACAAAGAAATTTTGAAGCTTACAGAAGATAGGCAAAAGCTTGAAAATAAGCTGAATTCTCTATATGAAGAATGGATTTTGTTAGATGATAAAGTCTAAAAAAACTTTCCACTTTTATTATTTGTTTCAAAGTTACTTATGGACTTTATCCCCAAACTTATGCACATTATCCACATACTTTATAGGATTTTTAAATGATACTATTAACATTTGCTGTGAATTTATACTTATTCACAGCAAATCTCATATTTTATAGTTTTCCCACCGTTTTTTTACAAAAAATATATAAACTTATCCACATTTTTTATAATATTATCAACATTTGTTAATAAATCGCTATTTTTTAAGATTTTATACTTATCATGAATTGAAAAAATTTTTTAAAAAGTTTTTTCAACTGATAAATGTAATTTTATCTTAAATTTTAAGAAATTCTTATATTTAATCACTAAAAAGTTTTAATTCCTTTGAAAAATCTTTTTTGCCAATATAGATATACCGAGAGATAAAAAAAGGATTATGAAAAGATCTATAAATAAAATTAAAATTTTCTCTATTCCAAAAAAATTAATATAATCTAAATCCATATTGTGAATAAAATCTGTAAATAAAACATGAACAAGATATATACCCAGAGTATTTTGGCTAACAAGTGTCAAAATTTTTTTAATTTTATTGGAATTTATTTTAACCTTTAAGGCAAGAACAAATAAAAAATATGACATAAGGAAAGTAAAAATATTAACGCTGTCCCATATAGAATAATCGCTTTGTCCACTGGTTTTTGATAGCTTCCACATAATAAAAACTACACCTAAATATCCAATCAAAAATCCTAAGATGCAAAGAATAGTATTAAAATTTAGATGGATTTTTTTATATTTTCTTATATATGCTCCCAGCAGTGCGTAAATAATAAAATTGTAGGCTCCATTAAGAATATAAATATTAAATATTTTAAAAATTCTTATATTAACAATATCTGCCAAAAAAAGCGTACACATTGATAAAATTATCCATAATTTTAGAAGATATGAAAGTTCTTTATTTTCATTTTTTACAATTAATATTCCCAAGGGTGCGAATAAGTACACCAATGATATAATTTGCAAGAAATACAGGTGAGGTTTTATATTTCCTTGTAAAATATCTTCTATTATATTATGTAAAACAATTTTTTCCCCATACAAATATTTCATATATGGACAATAACTTATCCTATATACTATTTCTGCTAAAACAAAAATAATTGCAAATTTTAAAACTTTTTTTAAAATCTTATTTATATCTATGGAATCTTTTGTGTATAATAAGTAGCCTGTTGCCATGCAAAATACTGGCACACAAAACCTTAGTAAAGAGCCGAATAATACAAAAAAATTCCAAGTTTTTGAATAAATTTGGCATATTGATCCACAAGCATTTAAGTGAATCCCCACTGTTGCTATTATTGCTAATGTTTTTATCAAATCTAAATTATAATCTCTTTGTTTCATCTTATTCTCCTTATTTGAAAAAATTATAGCATAAAACTAAGCTTGAGGTTTTATTATATATCATATCAGATTAAAATAAATAAAAAAAGACTCGCAAGAGCCTTTTTTATATTTAGATTTTCCTAACAAGCCAATACCAAGCTCAGGCTTTATGATGAAAGTTTCTCTTAAATCTTGGCTTTAGGTTTTACCACCACTACATTCTCAATAAACTAATTTTTTAATAATTTTATCATTTCAGTAGCTGGGTCTATAATATCAATTGAAGTATATTTTTTCAGCTCATCTTTTAAATAAGGAAAATGAGTACATCCTAAAATTATTGCTTGAATCTTATATTTTTCATCCTTGATATTGTTAATATAATTCATTAGTCCTTTTAAATTTAATTTTTCAATAATTTCTTCTGCAGGTCTATCCACTTCTATATTTTCTACAATCGAAAGATTACCCATGCTTATTATATTTCTGTGAAAAGTTTTACTTAAAATTTCATCTTCCTTATATGCTGCTAGGGCATTTGCAGCTAATATAAATATATTTTTATATTTTTCATCTAAATTTTCATATACATCAAAGGGAGAGATAATTTGAATATCTAGCTCCTTTGATAATCTTTTAACATCTAAAGCTGCAGAAAGTGAATTACAATATATAAAAAATTTTTCAGCTCCCCAAGATAAAGCTTGTCTACTTAAATTTTTGAATTTTTTTTCTAACATATCTTTAGAATAATATTGAAGCCTACTTTGTTCTTTTGGTGAATCTGCTAAGAAAAACTTTCTAGCTTCAAAATTATTTTCTATAAGAATGTCTTGACCCATCTGGCTATCTTTTGGAGTTCCAGCAAAAACAGCTACTTTCATTTTTTATCACCTCAATCTTTATTATTTTAGCCTATATTAATTTTCATGTAAATATTTTACTATAGTTTCGCTCTATTAATTTAACTCAATTATAATATTACTAAAATTTACTTAACTCACCTATAATTTTCAATAATTATGAGTTTATTTATTACGTTTCGTATATTATTTCATCAAATGAAAAAATTGTGTAAAATTTAAGAAAATTTTATTTTAAAAAAATAAAAATTCTGCTATACTATGTAACGTTGTTAAAAATTATACATAGGGAAGGAGAAATAATATGTTAACAATTAAACTTAATATGATGCAAGCAGTTGCTCTTGCAATCGTTGTGTATTATATAGGAAAATTTTTAAGAGGGAAGATAAAGTTTTTTCAAACTTTCTGTGTTCCTGCACCAGTTATTGGTGGTTTTTTGTTCGCTTTAGTTCACTTAGGATTAAAACTTGCAGGCATTTGTCAATTTGAAATGGACACTACACTTCAAGATCCATTTATGATGGTATTTTTCACTGCTATTGGTGTAGGTGCAAATCTAGAAACTTTGAAAAAAGGTGGAAGAGGCTTCGTTTTATTTCTAATTATTTCTGTAATACTTGTATTTTTACAAAATGCAATTGGTTTGGCTATTGCAATAGGTCTTAAAGAAAATCCTTTGATGGGACTAATCTGTGGTTCTATTTCAATGGTAGGTGGCCACGGCTCAGCGGGAGCTTGGGGTCCTAATTTTGAACAAAACTTTGGTTACCAAAATGCCACAGTTTATGCAATGGCAGCCGCAACATTTGGTGTAATTATGGGTTCTTTAATTGGTGGACCTATTGGCTCATCTCTAATTAAAAGACATAACTTAAAACCTGTTGAAGATAGGAAAAAAATTGAAAGTTATGACGAAGTTCTTGAAAATCTTCATGATCAAGAAAATGGCTATGAACATTTGCCATTAACAGCAGAAGATTTCATCAAAGTTTTAGGACTTATATTTATTTCCATAGGATTGGGAGCAATTCTACAAAAATTCATTTATGACCATATATCTATTATTAAAGGAACACCTCTTTCTTTACCAGCATATGTAACATCAATGATTATTTCAGGTGTTTATGTTAATACTATTGGTAAAAAAGGAAGAATGGCTGTAGACCAAAGAGCTGCCGGAATTTGCGGTGATGTTGGTTTAAATGTATTTCTTGTAATGGCTCTTACAAATATTGACCTTTTAACATTAAAAGATGTTGCTGGAAATATGCTTATTATTTTAGGAGCACAAACACTTTTAATGGCTTTATTCTCATCTTTAATATGTTTCAGAGTTATGGGCAAAAATTACGATGCTGCTGTTTTATCTGGAGGAATGTGTGGATTTGGAATGGGTGCTACTTATAATGCCCTTGCAAATATGGACTCTATTACTGAAAAATACGGTCCTTCTCCAACAGCATATTTCATATTGCCAATGGTTGGAGCTTTTGCTATTGATATCATAAATTCTTTGTGGATAACATTCTTTTCAAACTTATCCTTCTAGGATTTATAAACTATATTTTTAAAGCTGATTTCTTTTTGAAGTCAGCTTTTTTTATTTTTATCTTTATATTATTGTAGAAATTTTCTCAATAATTTTTTTCAATTCTAATTTTCTTTAATTTATGAAAAAATATTGGTGTAAATTATCAATTAAAATGCAATTAAAAATGCCCTAAAACTAGGGCATAAGAACCTTGTTGGAAATCCAACCATAATAACTTTTTTCATTTTCTATATTTTTTGCTTGAACATAACACCAAACTCTTGTCGAGCCTTCAATCTTTGTCTTTTCTATATAAAGCTCACTTCCTTGTGGAAGTGTTGTAATTATATCAGAATCAGCATCTGCTTCTTTCCTTAAATTTGCCATCTTCATCGTAACCTTTTGGTAAGTATTTAGAAGAGAAGAAGCAAGCTCTTTCATAGAAACTGCATTGGCATCATCGGTAGATTTTTCATAATCTTCATCAATTACTTCAGAAACTTTTATTAAATTTTTGTTGGTATTTATATCTTTTAAGAGATTTTCTGCTCTAACAGACAAAGGCTCAGCTTGAATATATGATTTTATTAAGCTTATAGCATTATCTTTATCTCCTTTTTGATAAAACACTATAGCTTTTTGTAAAATTATATCTTCAAGTTCTTCAAGTTTTTCACCAGCTTTGGTGAAATTTTTTTCATCTTGAGGAATGACTTTATTTAACGATTTTACAGCCTCAATATAATCGCCATCTAAAACTTCTCGATTGGCATTTTTAAAATAATTATCAGATTTAATCAGACTATTAGCTTTATCAAATTCCTTGCTCAAATCTATTGAGGGATTTATTCGGCTAATATTTTTGTAGATATTTTCTGCACGAGTATAATCTCCCTCTTCTATAAGAATCTCAGCCTTTGCAAGTCGATTTTTTTCATAAATTTTACGGCCAAATAGAAATAAACCGAAGAAAATTAAAAGGGCCAATAAAATTTTGAAAATTGTATTAAAAATATTTTTGGTTTTCTTAATTGTTTTTTTATAGCTTAAAGATAAGTCATTAATTCTACTTTTTGTAATGCTTTCTTTTGTAGGAGCAACCTTGGTTAGATTTGAACGTGTCATGTTTCTTTCCAAAGATTCCATTTCAATAACTGATTTATCAGATGTCTGAAGAATTTCATTAACAATTTTTGAATTAATGAGAGCCTCTGTTAAATTATTTAAAACAAAATTTTTATTTCTTTTACAAAATCTACATTCTTCAATATCTTTTGGATTAATTGCCCCACAAATACATCTCCAATAGTCAAGGAGATTTTCACCATAGGTATTAATATCAGGGCCTAAAATTTCCTTTATTTTTTCTAATTTTTTTTCAGGTATTATTGGCTGCAATATTTGCACTTCGCCATCCATACTGATTTTTTTTACCCCTTTATTTGCATTATAAGAAGCTATTCTAATATCAATAGACCTGCTAGAAGAAAACCTCTCATCAAGAGAAAAGGGCTTAAGATAATATTTTGAATGAGGCAAAATTTCAACATCTGAAGAAAAATAAAATTCTCCTCCATTAAATAAATATTCTCCAGAAAAATTTTTAAACTTTACAGATAGGGTAATCTTATTTACTGTTTCTTCACCCATATTTAAAATATCTATGGCTAAAGAGAATTCTTCAGATAAAAGTTCCGCCTTTGAAATTTGAAGAGTTTCATTTGGATTAAAATATATAGTTGTTGGTAATGTTCTAAAATTTTCCACTGTAAACTCCTTTCAAGACCTTTTAATTATAAACGAGGAAATTAAAATTTTCAATCAGATACACTTATAGGTTAAATTATTAAATTAATTACTATTCCACATACTGCTCCCATGATGATAAGTTTGAAAAGTCCAACTTTTTTATAATACAAGATCAGGGCTGGAATAAAGGTTAATAGAGCTGCAAAATTAATAGAAGAAAAAGAAATTTTATCAGCAAAAACTGATGTCCTAAATAAATCTAAAGCAGTAATAAAAATTAAAGATACAATTCCTGCTTTAATTCCATTTAGACCATAGTCTAAAATCTTGAATTTTTTATTTTTTGTAAATAAAAAATATCCCAAAACTAACATTAAAACAAGCTGCGGCAAAACAAAACCTGCTGTTGCAATAATTGATCCAACTAATCCGTAAACTTTTTGACCTACAAAAGTTGCAGAATTTATTGCTATTGGTCCTGGTGTCATCTGAGAAATAGAAATTAAATCAATAAGCTCTTTCATTGAAAGCCAAGCATTTTCTTCAACTACAAATTTTGAAATAAGAGGTATGACGGCATAACCTCCACCAAAGGCAAAACAACCTATTTTTACAAATACTAAAAATAAAGCTATCATGAATACCTCCTATCTACAAAAGAGAAGAATCCAACACCTATTAAAGCTAATATTAAAATTATAAGTGCGGCATTAATTTTCGTAAAATATCCAAGGACAAAGGCAATAACTATTAATAAAATGGTAAATCCTGGATATTTACTATATGACTTTAGACCCATTCTAATTACAGTAACAAAAAGTACAGCAGAAATTACACCGCTTATCCCTTGCAAGGCTGCATTGATGTAAAAATTTTCTTTAAATTCTTGATAAAAACCTGCTATCAAAGAAAGAATAATTAAACATGGCAAAACACTTGCCACCAAACAAATAAAGGCACCAATAGGGCCTCTTAATTTATAACCTGTTAAAATTGATGCTGAAATTGCCATAGCACCAGGCCCACCTTGAGCAAGGGCTACAATATCCATCATATCATCTTCATTAATTAGCTTTAAATCTTCAACAAAAATATCTTTTATTACTGGAACAATTGTATATCCGCCCCCAAAAGTAATTGCATTTATTTTAAAAAAAGTGAAAAAAAGCTTAACTAAAGATATTTTTTTCATTAAATCACCTTACTTCCAATTAATTATAACATAATAATTAAAGCTTTAATATTAATTAAGGCTCAGCTGTAGTATAATGAGGTTAGGTGATAAAATGAAAATAGGAATAATTGGACTTGGATCAATGGGAGGAGCTATACTAAAAGGTTTAACTCAATCAGGAATTGAAGTGAACTTTCACAGCCCCCACTTTGATAAAAATGAAAAGATAAGAAATGCAAGTTTTTATGAATCAAATTCTCTAGTTGTAAAAAATTCTGATCTTATAATACTTACTGTTAAACCAAATGTTTACAGGCAAGTTTTAGAAGAAATTAAGGATTTTGTTGAAGATAAAATCATTGTTTCTGTGACATCTAAATTTGGTTTTGAAGAATTAAGACAGATACTTGGAAATAAAAGATTTATTCAAATGATGCCCAACACTCCAGCTTTAGTTAAAGAATCAATGACAGGAATATGTCCTGACCAAAGCATAAAAAAAGAGGAAGTAGAAGAAATCATTAAACTATTTAATTCTTTCGGAAAAACTGTTGTAATTAAAAAGGAAGATTTTTTAACTTTTGAAGCTGTGTGCGGATGTCTACCAGCTTTCATATATGTAATAATTGAAGCCTTAGCTGATGGAGCTGTTTTAAATGGTATGAAAAGAGATGAGGCTTACCAATATATTTCTCAAACAGTTTTAGGTTCTGCTAAAATGATTTTAGAAACTAAAACTCATCCAGGAATATTAAAAGATAAGGTAACAACACCTGGAGGTTCAACAATAGTTGGTATAAAATCTCTTGAAGATAGTGGCATCAGAGGTTCTTTAATAGATGCTATTTGTAATATTATAAATAGATAGGTTTATAAATATACTTTTAGGGTATAATATATAATAAAGAAAGGAGACATCATGAAAGATTTATTGGTATTTTTGGCAGATGGGTTTGAAGAGGTAGAAGCTTTAAGTGTAGTTGATATTCTTAGACGTGGTGGTTTAAGTGTTGATACTTGCTCAATAAAAGATAGTAAGAAAGTAACAAGTTCTCACCAAGTTACAGTTTTAGCTGATGTTCATATTGATGATATCAAAATTGATAATTACAAGGCTTGTTATATACCTGGTGGTCAACCAGGAGCAACAAATCTTCAAAATGACCGCCGCATAATTCAAATAGTTGAAATGTTTAAGGAACAAGGAAAATTTGTAGCGGCCATTTGTGCAGGTCCTCAAGTTTTAGACACAGCAGGAGTTTTAACCGATGAAAAGTTTACATGTTATCCTGGCGTTGAAGAAAGATTGAAAACTAAAAAAAGACTGGATGTTCCCGTAGTGGTTGATGATAATATTATTACGGCTATGGGTCCTGCCATGGCACCTTTTTTAGGATACGAATTGCTTAAAATTTTATCTGGAAAAAAGAAGGCAAAAGAAGTAGGAGATGGATTCTTAATTAATAAGATTAAAGAGTTTATCAAAGAAGATATAATTTAATATTTCTTGAGGTCGGCGTGATTTGCCGACCTATTTTTTTATATATTTTACAGTTTTTTCACAAAATTTACATTTCATCTTTAAAAAAGATTAAATTTATTATATTATAAATATATAATTATTTATTGGAGGATGCAATGTCTATAAATTATATATTCGGTCTTTTAGGTGGATTAGCTTTATTTTTATATGGGATGGAGCTAATGAGCAGAGGACTTGAACTTGTAGCAGGTGCAAGACTTAGAACTATAATAGAAAAAATGACATCTAATCTATTTAAATCTATTTTAGTGGGAACAATTGTAACCGCTATAATTCAGTCTTCATCAGCCACTACAGTTATGGTTGTCGGATTTGTAAATGCTGGTGTAATGAATATTTACCAAGCTGTCGGTATCATTATGGGAGCTAATATTGGTACTACAATTACAGGTCAGTTAGTGGCTTTAAATATTACCTTAATGGCCCCACTTATTGCCTTTATAGGCTTTGTTATGTTTACATTTTCCAAGAAAAAAACAAAAAAATATCTAGGACAAGTCATTATTGGTCTTGGATTTTTATTTATGGGTTTGCAATTTATGTCAGAATCTATGGAACCTTTGAGATATTATGAAGGTTTCATAAATTTAATGACTAAATTTTCAAACCCAATTTTAGGTGTGCTTGTTGGTGCGGGAATTACTGCTATTATCCAGTCTTCATCAGCATCAGTAGGTATTTTACAAGCGATCAGTAATCAAGGGCTTATACCTTTATCCTCTTCAATGTTTATCGTATGTGGATTTAATATAGGTACTTGTATAACTTCAGTTCTTTCAGCAATTGGTACTTCTAAAAATGCTCAAAGAACTGCAGCCGTTCACGTTTTGTTTAACTTAATTGGTACAATAATTTTTATAATAATTTCATTTTTCATTCCAATAGATAAAATTATCATCTCTTTTACAAGAAACTTGCCAGCGGCTGAAGTTGCAAACTTGCATACACTTTTTAATGTTGGTACTACAATTTTACTTTTCCCATTTTCTAAAAAACTTGCTGATTTATCAAAATTAATAATCGTTGGTGATGACAATGATTATGATGAAATGAAGCTAAAATATATTAACCCATCTGTGAAAAAAGATCCTACAATTATGCTTACAGATATAAAAGCTGAAATAAATAGAATGTTTAAAATTTGTAGGAATAATTTTATGGAAACAGTATCTTTAATTGGTAATTTTAGCGAGGAAAAATATGAGGGTATCTACAAAAGAGAAGATGTAATAAACCTCTTAAATAAAGAAATCACAAGATATATAATAACTGGTCTCGGTAAGGAAATGGATGAAAAAACATCAAATAATTTTGCTGGATATTTAAGAATAGTAAGAGATCTTGAAAGGGTTGGTGACCACTGTAAAAATATTGCTGATTCTACTAAGCAGATGGATGAAGAAATGCTAAGTTTTTCTTCTATGACTTCTGGAGAAATTGAATCTTTGAGAGATACAATTTACCAAATTTTTGAAACTTTAAGAGAAGATTTAACAGCTCGTGAAGTTGATATTGATGTAAAAAGAGAATTACAAACTCTTGTTAAAGATGTGGATACTATAAGAAATGCCCATATGGAAAGAATGAAAACAGGAGTATGTAATCCTGAAAGTGGTCTTAATTACGAAAAAATGCTCACTGCTTTTGATAGGATAGGTTCTTATCTTTCCAATGCAGTAAGGCTGTATTGTAATTAATTTTATTAATGATTGGTTGTAATTTTGGTGATTGAATGATTAATTTTGATACAAAAAATAAGAGAATTTCAGATTTAGATTCTTATATTAATAAATATTACAATGGAGCAGAATTAATTGAAGAAAAATCTATTGACCTTCCAACTTATACCATAAAAGATATTACAAATGATAGGAATGCTTGCTCGCTTGTTTCATTAACAAGGCTCATAAATTACTATTATAAAGATATTGATCCTATGGAAATTTACAATTTCATAATAATTTTTGCCAGAAAAAGAGGTTATTATGAAGAATATGGAACTTTCCCAAATTTTATATCTGAAATAGGAAATTCATACTTTAAACTAAAAAAAATTCCTCTTAAATGCAAAGGAATTTATTTTACAAATTTTTATATTCATGTGAAAAATCAAATTGATAAGGATAGACCGGTAATTATGAATATAGGCGAGGGATATTACAAAAATCATTCCTTGACTGTAAGAGGTTATAAAATATTTTTATATAAGAAATTGAAAATAAAAATATTAGAAGTTATAGATGGTTGGTCAAAAGAAAAAAGATATATAGATTATTCAGCCTTAAATGGTCTAAATTCTTTAGGTGCTTATTCTTTTAATTTAATTAAATTTAATGATTAGCTTAAACTTTTGGCAATAGATATATTTAAAGCTTCCTCTAGGGAGCCATATAGTTCCACATAATCATTGTAAATATTTTCAAGTCTTTTGAGATTATAGATTATAGCATCTGAATCTTCTAAAAGACTTATTTTATTTAAGGGAAAACTTCTATATAAATCAGATATTTCTATTTCAAGTCTAAATCTTAAATTTTCAAGTTCTTTAGTTGATAATTTTAATTCTAAATGACTTTTATAGGAATCCATATTTTTTAAACTCACCAAATCATAGGCATAAAAAGCTTGTCTTATGTTTTCAAAGTTTTCCAAAGGAAATTCATAAAGTTTTGGAGAATATTTACTTATTAAAGACCTATATAAATCTTGGCATTTCTTTTTTCTAGATTGAGGTATTTTTTCAAAGGGATAAGTGAAAATTCTTTTATTTTTCTTTATTTTATTTTCTTCAATTTCTATTTTAAATTCCTTTTCCACTTTTTCATTAACATAAAGTGAATCACATTCTCTCAAAAGATCGAGTTTTCTCCTTATAATCCTGATATTTAAATTTAAGTCATTACATATATCTTCAAGCTTAGCAAAAATCTTGTTATATTGACATTCTGTTTTTGGGATAAGATGCATTATTGTATCGTCTTTTAAAAAGAGTAATTCAGAAACTAAAAAAGATAAATATTTTCTGTTCAAATTCATCACCTTTTCTTTATTGTAACATATACCCTTCTTTACAAAATTCATTTATTTTTAGATAATAATCTTAGAGGTGATTAGATGAAATTTTTTACAAGAAAAATACTTACAAAAGAAAATTACAATAAGGCTCTTGAACTTTTAAAAGAATTAAGAGATAAATCAAGGCTTGAGCAAGGCTGTATTTACTATGATTTATATAGTGATGTAGACAGTCCATATACCATAATAATAAATGAAGAATGGGAAAATTTAGAATTTCAACAAAAACATACCCAAAGCGAACATTTTAAGAGAATTGTTCCTTTAGTTGCAGAATTAGTAAAAGAAAAATCTCCATTAATAAGATTCGATGAATTAAATGAGATTAAATAATTTCTGCAAAGATTTTGTAAAAATTTCATTATTTGCTATACTTTTTAAAGGTGATTAAATGAATTTTGAATTTAATATTTTATATTTTATCCACTCGTTTCAAAGTCCACTTTTAAATATAGTAATGAAATTTATTACAAAGCTAGGAAATGGAGGTATGGTTTGGATAATTTTAGCACTGGCATTTTTTATTAGTAAAGATAAAGAAAAAAAACGATTAGCCCTTACAATAATACTAGCCTTATGTATAGAATTAGTTTTGGGCTCATTTATTTTAAAGCCAATAATTAAAAGGCAAAGACCATCGTGGATAGTAAATATTCCACTACTGATAAAAAATCCTAGAGATTATTCCTTTCCATCAGGACATACAGCCTCATCAATAGCTGCAAGTTTTGTAATATATAAATATAAAAAATCATGGGGAATAATATCCTTTATACTTGCAAGTCTTATAGCTTTTTCAAGGCTCTATCTTTTTGTCCATTTCCCAACAGATGTGCTTGGCGGAATAATACTTGGATTGATATCGGCAAACTTCGCATTATTAATAAAAAATAAGATAGAGATGAAGAATAAAAAATTACCCTCACACTAGTGAGGGCATTTTTATTGCTATTTACTTTCTACATTATCAGATGAATTTTCATCTGCATTTTTTTCTTGAGATGGCTCTTTTTCTATTATGTCTTTAGGGTCAAGTACAGATACCCAAGTTTGTCCTGGACTAAGAAGTATTTCTTTTCCGTCCTGTGTCGTAAATTTTGTTCTTTGACTTGGATCATCTTTTTGCCAATTAATATTTATTATCTTACCATTTGTTAAAAGTAGACCCTTTCCTTGACCTACAATATCTATTGTCAAAGTTCCCAATGGTCCTGTTACCTTTGATGATGCAAATTCAACTATCAAATTAGAAACAAGAACATCTTTTCCATCTGCTTCATCTGTTACATTTTTTTCATTTCTTATTATCCTATATTTGTTTGTATTTGCATCATATTCATACTTTTCCTTATAATGTTTGAAAAAATTAAGGGTTATAGAATTGCAAATTTCATCTCCCATTTGTTTTTTTATTTCATCTAGGTTTTCGCTTGTATCAAAATTAAAAGCCTTATTGTCAGAAACTAAATCATATTTATATTTTTCTGATTGCTTTGTCATTAAATCAATGGAGCTGTAACCGTCATGGGGTCTTTTTTTCTTTACATCCTTATTTCTATAAAAAGTTATTCCTTCAAGGGCTATTCCATCTAAATCGTCAACTTTTATTTTAGGAATTTCAGCATAACCCATTTCACTTCCACCCCAATGAGCATAAATTGCGTTATATTCCTTAGCTGTGTCTACAAAATATGGTCTAGCACTTCTTATTGGTCCAATAACTGATGGACTTTGTGATTGAAATATTGCCATATATCTTGTAAATTCGCCTTCAGCCTTAAATTCATAAATCATATCACTTTGGTTAAGACCAGATTGAGGTATGGCATCAAAATGATTATCAAGCATAACAGCAAAAGGACGTCTTCTAAGAGTATCCTCTGTTGTTTCTAGTCCTGTAAAGGGACTTCTTATTACTTCTTTTTCATCAATACTTTCTTCTTTTTTTACATCTTTTCCACTATTGGCATCCTTATCATTACGCAAGTCTTTGCATGCACTCAAGGTAAAAATTAATAATCCAACACCTATGAAAAGAACAAGTTTTCTAGCTTTAAATTTCATCAATTAAATCTCCTCGTTTAGTTTTTCTTTTGTAAAATCAATAAAATCCTCTACAACTTGGCTTATTTGTCTGTCTTTTTTTACTATTGCCTTATAGGATCTTTGCAAATTGACATTTTTAATAGGTATGCTAACCAAATCTTCAAAATGACTTAAGAACTTTGGAAAAAAGCTTATAGCTTGACCGGATTTTACAATATTTAAAACCATATCATTACTTAAACACATAAATTTTAAATCAATAATTACTTCATGGTCTCTTAAAATGCTAAGTAATGCTTTTCTATCCTCGTCATCAAACTCTCCCAATACAAACTTCTCACCATTGATATCCTTAATATCAATTTCTTTTTTATTTGCCAGCCTGTGATTTTTATTCACTATAAGACAAAATTTATCTTTATAAAGATTATAACATTGACACCCATCTTCTGCTATATCACCTTCAACTATACCTAAATTTATAAAGCCCTGGCGACTATCTTTTATTATTTCAGTTTTCCCCTTAACACTTGTCCTAATTTGAACGCTAGGATTTAGTTTTTCATACTCAAAAACTATATTTTTAAGGAAATCACTTGAAAAAGACGAACTTAGACCTAAGTTTAAGTCATAGATTTTTGAGGAAGATTGTAGAAAAAGAATTATCTGGTCGAACTTTTCAATCAGTTCCATTGCATAATCAAAAAGTTTAAGGCTGACATCAGTTAAATATAGCTTTTTTGAAACTCTATCAAATAATTTTACTGAATATTCCTTTTCAATTTGTGATATTGCATGAGATACTGTAGGTTGAGATATAGATAAATTCTTTGCAGCTTGGGACATATTTTTAGTCCTGACCACTTCCACAAAAATTTCAAGATCTCTTATAGTCATTATCCTCCCCCCTTTATTTTAGTTTAATATGTAAGCTTTTAAAATGCAATATTATATATATATAAACAGATCTTTAATAAAATTACAAATATTTTAAAGTCATTTTTAAATAAATATGAATATTTATAAATTTTTACAAATTTTTTGATGATTTTTTTTCATTTTGTGATAGAATAAGAATCTATAGAAATTTTATACAAAATTTCATCTAATGTTTGAATTTTAAGTGTTTTAATCATTCCATAAACTGGAAAAAATAATAGAAAAGAGGATAGATTGACAAAATTAAAAGAAAAATTTAGTAAAAATATTTCATTAACAGAAGGTAGTATTTTTGAAGGGCTTATAATTTTTTCAATTCCTTTAATTCTTACTAACTTTCTACAACAACTTTATAACACAGCCGATTTAATGATAGTTGGTAGGTTTGCAGGAAAAAATCCTATGGCAGCAGTTGGGGCAACAGGACCCTTATCAACTCTTCTTGTAGGACTTTTTTTAGGTCTAACCACTGGGGCAGGTGTAATAATTTCAACCTATTATGGTATGAATGATGCTAAAAAACTAAGAGATTCCGTAACTTGTGCATACTTTTTAGCAATTTTATCTGGAATTATTATTACTGTTGGAGGAATTCTAACTACACCGTTACTTTTGAGGCTTTTGGGAACGCCAGATGAAATTATGACTGATGCCATAAATTATATGAGAATATTTTATCTTGGAGCTACCCCCCTAATAATTTATAATATGGGTGCTTCTATTTCTATTGCCACAGGTGACTCTAAGCGTCCATTTAACTTTTTATTAGTAGCCGCTCTAGTCAATATTGTTCTTGACTTTGTTTTTGTCGGATATTTCAAAATGTCTGTAATAGGTGCTGGTATAGCAACCTTTTCAGCTCAAGCAGTTTCTGCAATTCTTGTAACTTTAAACCTAACAAGTTCAGACAGTGCTTTTAGACTTAGAATTAAAAAAATTTCTTATCACAAAGAAATAGCAAAGCAGATATTTTTAATTGGAATACCAACAGGCCTACAATCATCATTTATCTCCTTCACAAATGTAGTTATTCAAGCAAAGATTAACTCTTTTGGTTCTAATGTAATAGCTGGTATTGCTGCAGAGGGAAGAATTGATGGATTTGTCTTTATGACCCTACAAGCCGTGGCTCTTGCTGCTACAACTTATGCTGGGCAAAATTATGGGGCTAAAAAAATTGATAGAATTAAAGAAGGTGTAAAAGTTACTGTTAATATAACTTTGGCAATAGCTCTAGCTCTGTCATTAATATCAATAGTATTTGCAAATCAATTAATTGCAGCCTTTAATCCTAATGAAGAAGTAGTCTTTTATGGAGCTAAAATGCTTAGAATAATATGTCTAGCAGTTTGGGCTTTTGGACTATCAGAAAGTTTATCTGCTTTCATTAGAGGAAGTGGAGAAGCTCTTGCACCAATGCTTATATCTTTTGTATGGCTTTGTATTTCAAGAATAGCTTTTATTTATTTACCAATTAAAGGCTGGTCAGAAAGTATTGACCCCTTATGCTGGTCTTATCCTTTTTCATATATATGTAATTTTATAGTAACTTATATATATTATAAATTTGGAAAATGGAGAAAAAAAGCTTCTTTATAAAAAAACCTTGGATCTTTAAATCCAAGGTTTTTATTAATTAAAATTCATTATAGTGAACTTTACTTGTAACATCAAAATCTTCATGAGCCTTTGTGCCACGTTTTTTATAACCAACAGGTATTAAGCACATCGGTTTATAAGGTTTTTTAACTCCAAAATTCTTTTCAAAATATTCGTCATAAGAAATTTTTCCTGAAGTATTTCCACGAACTACGTTTATCCATGAAGTAGATAGACCTTCTTCTTCAGCTAAAAGTTGGAAGTAAGATGCATCTATTGCACATTCTTCAAGCCAAGTTGTAGAAAGTTCAGTATTTCCCATAAAAAGAATTACACAAGGACATTCCTTTAAGTATAGGGTAGAATATGAATCCATATTAGAAAGCTCATCTATTTTTTCTTTATCATCAATAACTAAAAACTCTACAGGATGAGCATTACCATTAGATGGAGCCATTGAAGCATACATTAAAAGTTTTTCTAATGTTTCTCTTTCAACTTTTTTATCCTTAAAAGCCCTAACAGTTCTACGATTCTTTATAATATCAGTTAACATTAAATCAACTCCTTAAATTTTATTAATTATATTCTACCATATTATTGAAATAACTTCTTCTTTAAAAAATTATTTTTATAATAATTATATGGAATATACCTGCAAACAATATCAAAATGATAATTTCCCAGAGCTTTTAAAAAACTTAAATCTGTTAATTTTATTGAATTTTTAAGCTTTTATAAGAATAAAATAATAATAATTTTTTTTGAAAATATTTTCATAAAAAACTTGACAAATTTAAAATAGTAGGTTATTATATTAGAGAAGTGAAAACTTCATCATCTTTTTTCTTCCCTGGAGGGTGCTGTGTTAGTACATATAAGCACCCTCTTTTTATATTTCACTAATATTACAAAAGCTAAAATCTGTAACAGAATCTTAAACTTAATTTTTACTATACTTGTTATAATATAGATAGAAGTTCTTAGAAGGGTTGATGTCATGAAAAGGAAGTTTGTAGTAATTGCCTTTTTGTCTTTGACTTTGCTTACAGGTGGAGTTTATGCTAAATCTTTTAAAGACACCAATAATCATTGGGCTAAAAATGCTGTAGATAATATTACGAATTTAAATGTAATGAATGGTTATGAAAATTCTTATTTCAAACCTGACCAACTTATGAAAAAAGTTGAATTCTATTCTCTTGTAAATAAGTTATCAAGTTTGAATAAAACTTATACAGTTACTTTTTCAGATGTAAATCCCAATGATTGGTATTACAATGATGTAGCTAAAGCTATAAAGGCAGGATATTTAATACCTACTATGGGAAAACTCTATCCAGATGAACCGATCACAAGGGAAGAAGTTTGTGAAATTTTAGGTTATATGTATGGTTTGAGAAAAAACAAAGATGTTTTAAAAGAATTTCATGATTATAATGAAATTTCTGAATCTGCCAAGGGATATGTTGGAGCCATGGTTAAAGCCAATATAATTAATGGTTACTCTCAAAACATTTTTGCACCAAAAAGAGGTATGACAAGGGCCGAAATTGCTACAGTTGTTAACTCTCTTATGGAGGAATATAATCGTCCTCAAGGAAAAGTTGTAATTGATAGCAAGATTAAATTTGGCAACAGAAATCTATATGAATAATTTGAACTCAGGAAAAAGCACTATAAATAGTAAATCTACTTATAGTGCTTTTTTCTTTTATATTATAAATTTATCTAGAAGAATTTCTTAATTTTTCAAAAAAGGAATTTAAAAGTCTAGATGATTCTTCTTTTAAAATTCCTCCTTGGTAATTTGTTTTATGATTAAAACCCCCATCTTTTAAGAGTTCAACATGAGATAATACAGCTCCGAATCTGTAATTATAAGCTCCAAAATATAAATTTTTTATGCGGGCATTTATTATTGCTCCAACACACATTAGGCAAGGCTCCAAAGTAACATACATATCACAATCTTCTAAATGATATGAATTTAAATTTTTACAAGCAGAATTTATAGCATTTATCTCTGCGTGACATAAGGGATTTTTATTTTTCTCCTTTTGATTATATCCTTGACCTATTATTTTTTTATCTTTAACTATTACACATCCTACGGGAACATCAAAATTTTTATAAGAAATTTTTGCTAATTCCAAGGCTTTTTTCATAAAATAAACTTCCATAAATTTATTATATATCAATAAAAATTTATAGTAAAATTTTTAATTAAATTATCGCTGTAGTATAATATTAATACAATTAATTTTACACAAAATAAAAAATTTACAAGATAAAATGAAAGAGAGGTTCTTATGAAACAAGATAATTTAGGAAATAGGATTGAAGAATTAGCTATAGAATATGGCAAAGTTGTTACTCATACTGGAACTGAGCTTGAACAAAATAGTGTGAACTTTTTTCAAAAATGGTTTAAACACCTTGAAAAAATAGCAAAACTTCCTATAGAAACTAAAATTTCACCAGTTAAAAATGACCATCTCAATAGGTCAGTTTGTTATGCACTTTTACAAGGCAAGAGTAAAGATACTGTTGTACTTATCGGTCATTCAGACACTGTTGATGTCGAAGACTTTGGAAAAATTAAAGATATAGCTTATGAACCTGAAAAAATTAAAGAGGCTTTCAAAAATGGCCAAGTTGATGTTTTAGACAAAGTAAAAAAAGATTTAACAGACGAATGGCTTTTGGGTCGTGGTATTTGCGATATGAAGGCTGGTGGTGCTATTGAAATGGCTCTATTTGAAAAGTATGTTCAAGATGAAGATTTTCTGGGTTCAGTACTCTTAGTTGCTGTCTGTGATGAAGAAAATCTATCTGCCGGTATGCGTCATCTTTCTTATATTTTAGATGATCTAAATAAAAGATATGGTCTAAATTATAAGCTAATAATTGATGGTGAACCTCATGAAAGAATAGATAAAAATACAATGATTATTTATGATGGCTCCATAGGAAAAATTATGCCAATATGTCTAACTCGTGGAAAACTTACTCATGTTGGACAAGTTTATCAAGGACTAAATCCAATTTCTTTATTATCTGAAATTGTAAGTTTAACTGATCTTAATCAAGACTTTATAGAAACTAGAGGAAATACTACTTCTCCTGCACCAACATGGCTATATCAAAAGGATAGAAAATATGTATATGATGTATCTCTTCCTATTACATCTGGTGGATATATGTCATTATTACCCCTTACCAAAACTCCTAAAGAAATCATGGAAAAATTAAAGGAAATTTCTGTTGAAGCCTTTGAAAATGTAATTAAGAGAACTGACAAATCCTTTAAAAAATATTTACAAGCTAGTGGAGAAAAAGGAAAAATTGAATATCCAACAAAAGTTTTTATTTTTGAAGAATTAGTCAGGGAAATAAAAAATGAAAATAAAGTAGATATAGAAAAAATTCTAAAAGATACAGAAAATAAATTAACAAAAATGGTTAATGATGGAGAAATATCTATTCCTGAAGCTGTCTTTAGATTAATGGAAGAACTTTTATCAAACTATTCATATAGGGGACCTGTAGTTTTATGGGGAATTTGTCCACCATACTATCCTTCAGTAAATAACTTAGATTTAAAGAATTACAAAGAAATGCAAGAACTTGTGGAAAAAATGAAGGATTTTACAAAAGAAAATTTAGATTTAAAATTAGATGTTCAAAATTATTTTAAAGGTATCTGTGATTTATCCTATGCAATGCTTACTCTAGATGATGAGGAACTTTCATATGTTAAAGATAACTTTTTAATGTGGAATACTTATCCTATAAATCTTGATTTAATTAGAAAATATTCAATGCCTGTATTTAACATCGGTCCATGGGGTAAAGACCTTCACAAATATACTGAAAGAGTTTCAAGATCAGATTTAAAATCCAATACTCCTAAACTTATGGATTTTGTAATAAAGGAAATTTTAAAATAATACTTATTACTTATGGATAATCTTATAATTTTAAGGTATCATATCTAATGAGGGAAAATATGAATATTAAAATAATAGCGGATAATGCATGTGATTTAACAAAACAAGAAATTAAAGAATTTGATATAGAAATAATGCATATTGCTTTAATTTCATCAAAAGCTGATGAAGTTGATAGGAACATAGAAGTTGAAGAAATTTTTCGAAGACAAGGACAAGGAGAAAGTTTTAAAACATCTCAGATACCTGAATTTGAATATTTAGAATGCTTTGAAAAATATGCTAAAGAAGATATACCTTTTATTTATCTGAGTCTTTCAAGTGGACTTACAGGCGGCTATGCCAACTCCTGTATGGCACTAAAAAATATAAAAGAAAAATATCCAAATATTAAGGCTTCTGTTATTGATACAGGATCTGCTTCAGTCGGCTTTGGATTATTTACTTATCTTATGGCTAAGGCAAATAAAAAAGGTAAAACTTTTGATGAACTATTAGAATTTGCAGATTTTTTACAAGAAAATATAAGCCATATATTTACAGTTTTTGATTTAAAATACCTCTACCAAGGTGGTAGGATTATTAAAGTAGGAAAAAATATTACTAAAATGTTAAATATTATGCCTATTATCACCTTTTCTAATAAAAAATTAAAGATAGCAGAAATTGTTAGAGGTAAGAAAAAAACAATTAAATCTATGGTAAATACTATGGAAAGGGATATGAAAAGACCCTTTAAAGACGAAATAATAATGCCTGTTTACGGACAGGATATGGAAATCATAGGGAACTTTGAAGAACTTTTAAAAGAAGCAGGTGCTAATAAAATTATACCCCACCAAATGGGAACTGTAATAGCATCTCATGTAGGTCCTGACATAATTGGGGCAAGCTATTTAAAAGAAGAAATTCCTGAAAAATTTAAAGATATTTTATAAAATGGCCGCTTTTGCGGCTATTTTTCTACATAATAAAGGAGTAAACATGAAAAAATATATTATGGCATTTGATGCTGGAACTACAAGTGCAAGAACTATATTGTTTAATAAAGATGGAGAAATTGTTTCACAAGCTTCAAAAGAATTTACCCAATATTTTCCCCATCCAGGATGGGTGGAAGAAGATGCATCAGAAATATGGTCATCTCAAATAGGAACTGCTGTAGAAGCTATGTCAAAAATTTCTGCAACAGCCGATGAGATATCAGCTATAGGAATAGCTAACCAAAGAGAAACAACAATAGTTTGGGACAAAAATACAGGTGATGCCATATATAATGCAATTGTTTGGCAATGTAAGAGAACTGCTCCCTTGTGTGACAAATTAAAAAAAGATGAACTCACAGATATGATTAAGAAGAAAACTGGACTTGTAATTGACCCATATTTTTCAGCAACAAAAATCAAGTGGATTCTTGATAATGTTCCTTTTGCAAGAGAAAAAGCTCAAAAAGGTGAACTTTTATTTGGAACAGTAGATTCCTATTTAATTTATAAATTAACTGGTGGACTTTGCCATATTACTGATTATTCCAACGCCTCAAGAACCATGCTATTTAATATAAAAGACTTGAAATGGGACGATGAACTTCTAAAAATTTTTGACATACCAAAATCAATGCTTCCTCAAGTAAAAAATTCTAGCGAAATCTATGGAAAAAGCTCTTCTAAATTTTTAGGTGGAGAAATCCCCATAGCTGGAATTTTAGGAGATCAACAGGCATCACTTTTTGGTCAAGCTTGCTTTAACAAAGCTATGGCAAAGGCTACTTACGGAACAGGTGCTTTTATATTGATGAATACAGGAAATGAAATTGTAAATAGCAATAATGGACTTGTAACAACAATTGCTTGGTCCTATAAAGATAAAGTTACCTATGCTTTAGAAGGATCAATATTTGAATGTGGCTCTGCAATAAATTGGCTTAGAGATGATTTAAAAATTCTTGATGCTGCTGATGATTCAGAATATATGGCAACAAAGGTAAAAGACACCTGTGGATGTTTTGTTGTTCCTGCTTTTTCAGGTCTTGGAGCTCCTTATTGGAATCAATATGCAAGAGGAACAATAGTTGGTCTTACAAGGGCAGTAAGTAAATACCATATAGTAAGGGCAACATTAGAATCTTTAGCCTATCTTTCAAAAGATGTATTAAATGCCATGGAAGAAGATGCAGGATTTAAAATTGAAGAACTAAAAGTAGATGGTGGAGTTAGTAAAAATAATTTCATAATGCAATTTCTTTCAAATATGACTGGTATCTCAGTTTTAAGACCAAAAATTGTTGAACTGACAGCCTTAGGAGCAGCTTATATGGCAGGGCTTGGCACAGGTTTTTGGAAAGATTTAGAAGATGCAAAAAATATTTTAAAAATAGATATTAGTTTTAAATCTAATTTTGATAAAAAAAATCGAGAAGAAAAAATAAAGGCTTGGCACAAGGCTGTAAAAACTTCACTATATTATAAGGAATAATAATGGCTATTACTTATAAATTTGGGTAATAATGAAAAAGGAGTGTGATTAAATGTATGATATCATAATTCTTGGAGCGGGACCTGCTGGTTTGAGTGCAGGTATTTATGGAGCCAGAAGTAAGAAAAAAGTATTAATAATAGAAAAAGCAATTGATGGCGGTCAAATGGCTGAAACCATTTCTATAGAAAATTATCCTGGAATAGATAAAATTTCAGGAGCAGAATTAGGTCAAAAAATGGCAGAGCAAGCAAAATCTTTTGGAGCTGAAATTGTTTCAGACCAAGTTGAATCAATAGATATAAAGGGAGATATTAAAAAAATTCAAGGAAAACTTGGAACTTATGAAGCTAAATCCTTAATAATTGCACAAGGTTCAATTCCTAGACCTCTTGGTGCCAAAGGTGAAGAAAAATTTAAGGGCAAGGGAATTTCTTTTTGTGCCACTTGCGATGCAGCATTTTATGAAGATTTGGATGTTTATGTAGTTGGTGGTGGAGATGCCGCTATTCAAGAAGCACTTTTTATAACAAATTTTGCAAAAAAAGTTCACATAATTCACAGACGTGATAGGCTTCGTGCAGCTCAAGATATTCAAGAAAGAGCCTTTAACAATAAAAAAATAGACTTTATATGGGATACTTGTGTAGATGAAGTAAAAGGCGATAAAATTGCAAATGAACTTGTAATAAGAAATTTAAAAACAGGGGAAGTTAAAAGCATAAAATCTGATGAACCCTTTGGTATATTTGTGTTTATAGGATACCTGCCAAATACCGATTTATATAAAGATATACTTGATTTAGACGATAAGGGCTATATAATTACAGATGATGAAATGAGAACAAAAATAGATGGAGTATTTGCTGCAGGAGACATTCGTAAAAAAACAATAAGACAAGTTGTAACAGCAGCTGGAGATGGTGCCATTGCTGCAATGAATGCTCAAAAATATGTAGATGAAAAAGAGGGCAACCTCTATGAAGGATTTAAATAAAATAAATAAAATAAATAAAATTTATTAATATAATCTTTTCAAACTAAAATAAGTGTCAGTTTTATTTCTGGCACTTATTTTTTATTATAATTAATAAATTTTGAAATTATCTATACCTTTTACAGATTCTAAAAATTTTATAAAATCTTCTTTTTCTTTACAATCTTTTGCTATAAATTGAAAACTTAATATAAATTTTTCATTATCATAGGTTAAATTGTATGATTCTTTTTCTATCCTTATATTTTCAATATATTTATCTATATAGTTTACTGTATCTGAAATTTTAGACTCAATAATTACTGTATAAACCATATAATGAAATTTCATAAACTCTCCTTTGTAGAGAAATGTTTGTAAAATTAAGATAATAAATGAGGATATTATACCTATAAAATACATTCCTGCCCCAAATGCCATTCCAATTAAGGAAGTTGTCCAAATTCCAGCAGCGGTTGTAAGTCCTGTAACGTTATTATTGTAGACAAAAATTATTCCTGCACCTAAAAATCCTATGCCTGAAACTATTTGAGCTGCAACTCTTGCTGCATCAAATTCTGCAGAATCAGCAAAACCATACTTTGATATAATCATACCTATACATGCACCTAAAGCTACAATTGTATGAGTTCTAACTCCTGCAAATTTATGCCTATTTTCTCTTTCAAATCCTATTAAAAAGCCACATATACAGGCTATTAATATTCTTATAAAAAAATCAAAATAAATATCAATTTTATAATACATTTAATCACTACTTTTCTAATCAATAACCTTATTATAATACATTATAAATTTCTTTGAAACTTTTATATATTAAAAAACCTTAAGATGGGCTTAAGGTTTTTCCTTTATTATTATAATAATCATATATATTTAGCAATATAAAAAATCAATTCATCATACTTCCATAGTTTTTTTAATTTCTTTTCTCATTTTTTCTAAAACTTTTTTTTCTATTCTTGAAACTGTCATCTGAGAAATATTTAATTTTTTAGCTATGACTATTTGAGTTTTTTTGTTAAAATATCTGTCTATTAATATAGTCTTTTCAACTTCATTTAGATTTTTCATTGATTTTAGAAGAAAATCTTTTAAATCAATTTTATCAAAATATTTTTCATCTTCGCCTATTAAATCTTGCAAAGACATCTTCTTATCATCACCAGAATCATAAACTATATCTAAGGACTGAGGAGTATAAACTTTAGATGCTTCCATTGATTCTATTATTTCTTCAGGACTAGCATTTAAAAATTCAGCTATATCTTCTACTGTTGGTGTCCTCTGATATTCTTGAGATAATTTATTTTTGGCAATCATAATTTTTTTTGAGAGTTCTTGAATTCTTCTAGGTACTCTTATAGTCCAACCCTTATCTCTAAAATATTTTTTGATTTCACCTATAATTGTTGGTGTGGCAAAGGATGAAAATTCATAACCCTTAGTTGGGTCAAACCTATCTACTGAATAGATTAAGCCTATAGAAGCTACTTGATATATATCGTCATAGTCTATGCCTTTTCCTATATATTTTCTTGATAAGATTTCCGCTATATATAAATATTCTTCGATCAATATAGTTCTTAAATCTTGATCTTTTGTTTTATAGTATTCTAAAAAAAGTTCTTTTTTCTCTTCTTTTGTAAGTTTCTTATCTAATTCTTTATATTCTTTTATATTCATAAGCTTATAAATTTTTAATTAAATGAATACTCATATCTTGAAAATAAACTTTATCAACTAAGCATTCAATTATAGTTATGGCAAGTTTAAGTTCATCAAAATTATCTAATAAATTTGAATCTATATTAGATATTTGAATTTCTAAATTATCTTTTTCAATTTTAAATTCTATATCTATTTGTGGAGATAGACTTAAAGCTAAACAGATATTTAAACATTCTGTTACAGATATTTTCATATCTTCTATTTCTTCTATATCTCTTTTTAAAGTATTTAATATACCCCCTACAACAAGCCTTACAGAAGAAAAATATATTGCGTTGTTTGGTATAGAATATAATATATTTTCCATCTTAACTCCTTATTTCAAACATTTCGTCTAATTTTGTTATTTTAAATAATTTTAAAATTTGTTTATTTAAATTACTTATGGAAATAGTATTATCGTCATCATTTACAGTTTTCAAAAGAAATATTAAAGCTCCTAGACCTGTAGAGTCTAAATATTCAAGTTTTGAACAATCAAGTTCAATATCAAATTTGTTATCATTATAAGCTTTAAGGGCTTCTTCTTTAAATTTATCTGTTGAATAAACATCAAGTTCTCCTGATGGTATTAATATTAACTTTTTATCTTTTACTAAAGAACCAATTTTAAAATCCATAATTCCTCCTAGTCACCTATATATTTAGCTATGGCTACAATTTTAGAATCATTAAGATTCATGAGTTTTACACCCATTGTATTTCTTGATGTTACAGAAATATCATCTATTAAAAGTCTAATAATAATTCCTGAATCTGCAATTAGCATTATATCATCTGATTTATTTACTACACTTGCTGCACTTACCTTACCTGTTTTTTCACTTATCTTATAGGTGAATATACCTTTACCACCTCTATTTTGAGGTCTGTATTCTTTAAGTTCAGTTAGCTTTCCAAAACCATTTTCAGAAACTGTTAGTAAGTAATTTCCATCTCCTACAATATCTGATGATACGATAGTATCATCTTCATCAAGATTCATAGACTTAACTCCCATAGTGTTTCTACCTTGATCTCTTAATTCATCTGTAGAAAATCTTATAGATTTTCCTTCTTTAGTTACAAGAATTATTTCTTCATCGCCTCTAACCAGATGAACACTTATTAATTTATCATCATCTCTAAGTTTAATACCTATTAAACCATTTTGCCTAATATTTTTAAATTCTTTATTAGATGTCTTTTTAATCAATCCTTTTTCTGTTACCATCAATAGATAATGATCAGGGTCAAATTCTTCAACATTTATTACAGATGTTATTTTTTCACCCTTATCAAGATTTAAGAGATTAACCACTGCTGTTCCCTTAGCATTTCTTCCAGCTTCAGGTACTTCAAAGGCTTTTAGCCTATAAACTTTTCCTTTATTTGTAAAGAATAGCAATCTATCATGAGTTGAAGTAACAAATAATTCTTTAACAAAATCATCTTCTTTTTGTGTTAAAGCTGTTATACCTCTTCCTCCACGTTTTTGTGGTTTATAAGTTCCCTCTGGCATTCTTTTTATATAACCAAATTGAGTTAATGTAATTATAACATCTTCTTCTTTAATAATATCTTCAATATCAATATCAGATTCACTTGATTTTATTACAGTTCTTCTCAAATCTCCATATTTATCTTTGATTTCTAAAAGCTCAGTTTTTATCAGTTCCATCAAAACATGATTATTTTCAAGAATTTCTTTAAATCTCTTTATATCTTCTAATAATTTATCATATTCATTTTGCAACTTTTCTCTTTCAAGTCCAGTTAGCCTTTTTAATCTCATATCTAAAATAGCTTGAGATTGAATCTGTGTTAAAGAAAATTCCCTATCAAATTTTTCTATTACTTCCTTATCATCTTTTGATGATCTAATTATTTTTATAACCCTATCTATATTATCAAGGGCGATAAATAAACCCTCAACAATATGAGCTCTAGCTTCTGCCTTATTTAAATCAAATCTTGTTCTTCTAGTAATAACTTCAACTTGATGGTCAACATAATATCTTATAAGTTCTTTTAGATTTAAAATTTGTGGTCTTCCATTAACTAAAGCAAGATTAATAATTCCATAAGTTATTTGAAGTTGAGTTTCTTTATAAAGTTTATTTAAAACTACATTGGCATTGGCATCTTTTTTCAGATCAATTACAATTCTTATTCCTCTCTTATTTGAAGAATCTGTAATTTTACTGATTCCATCTATTATCTTATCTTTTGCCAATTCTGCAATTTTCATGACTAAAGCAGATTTATTAACTTGGTAAGGAAGTTCTGTTATTAAAATTTGTTCCCTTCCTTTTTTGGGCTCAACAATTTCTGCAACAGCCCTTACTGTTATTTTTCCTCTACCTGTTTTATAAGCTTTATTTATACCATCTCTTCCCATGATTAAAGCTCCTGTTGGAAAATCAGGTCCTTTAATCACTTCTTGAAGATCACTGATTGAAATATCATCGTCATCAATATATTTTACAATTCCATCTATGACTTCATTCATATTGTGAGGTGGCATATTTGTAGCCATACCAACAGCTATACCAGAAGATCCATTGACAAGTAGGTTTGGAAATCTTGAAGGTAAAATCGATGGTTCTTCTTGGTCATTATCAAAATTAGGAACAAATTCAACAGTATCCTTATTTATATCCCTAAGCATTTCCTCTGCAAGTTTTGTCATTTTGACTTCAGTATAACGCATAGCTGCTGCGCCATCACCATCTATATTACCAAAGTTACCTTGACCATCAACAAGAGGATATCTCATGTTAAAATCTTGGGCAAGTCTTACAGTTGCTTCATAAATTGATGAATCACCATGAGGGTGGTATTTACCCATTACATCCCCAACAAGTCTTGCAGATTTCTTGTAGGAACCTCCTGAAACTAAGTTTAATTCGCTCATCCCATAAAGAATTCTTCTGTGAACTGGTTTTAGTCCATCACGCACATCAGGAAGGGCTCTTGCAACTATTACAGACATTGAATAGTCTAAATAGGAGGAACGCATTTTTTTACTTATATCTACATCAAATATTCCATTTTCAAATTCTTTTGTATCTGTCATATTTCCTCCTATGCATCTATATAATCTGCATATTGTGCATTTTCACTAATAAATTCACGTCTAGGTTCAACTTCTTGACCCATAAGCATTTGGAATGTATCATCTGTTTCATCAAAATCTTCAATATTTACTCTTAAAAGTAGTCTGTTGTCAGGATTCATTGTTGTTTCCCAAAGCTGGTCATAGTTCATTTCGCCAAGACCCTTATATCTTTTTATATTAATGTTTTTTTCACTCTCATGAGCTTTTAAGGCAAGATTTAATTCTTCTTCATTATGACAATATCTTAAAATTTTAGAATTTTTTTCAAGTCCATAAAGAGGAGCTTGTGCCACATAAACATGACCATTTTCTATTAATGGTCTCATATATCTGAAAAAAAATGTTAAAAGTAGGGTCATTATATGAGCTCCATCGACATCGGCATCTGTCATGATTATAATTTTATTATATCTCAACTTGCTAATATCAAATTCACCTGCATATCCTGTACCAAAAGCAGTAATCATAGCCTTTATTTCTGATGAATTTAACATTTTTGCTTCTGTAGCTTTTTCAACATTCATAATTTTTCCACGAAGAGGTAAAACAGCTTGGAATTCAGGATCACGACCATCTTTTGCACTACCACCAGCGGAATTACCTTCGACTAGGAATATTTCACTTTTTTCGCTACCAACATCACTACAGTCAAAAAGTTTTCCGGGCAAAGTCATATCTAAATTATTTTTTGCCCTTGAAATTTCTCTTGCACGTCTAGCTGCATCTCTTGCACGTCTGGCTGCGACAGCTTTTTCTAAAATTACCTTAGATGTTTTTGGATTTTCTTCTAAAAACATAGAAAGTTTTTCAGACACTACAGAATCTACAACACCCTTTGTTTCAGAGTTACCAAGTTTAGCCTTAGTTTGTCCCTCAAATTGAGGATTAGGAAGTTTGACACTTAAGACTGCTGTCATACCTTCTCTTATATCATCACCAGATAAATTTTCTTCTTTTTCTTTTATAAAATTATATTTTCTTCCATAATCATTTACAGTTTTAGTAATAGCTGATCTAAATCCAGATAAGTGACTACCACCTTCTTCTGTATTTATATTATTTGCAAAAGTCAAAACTTCTTCTGAATATGATTTTGTATATTGAATTGCTACTTCTATGGAAGTATTTTCTCTTATTTCGTCAATATATATAATTTCATCATGGATGGGTTCATATTTCTTTTTGCTATTTATATATTCAACAAAAGATTTAATTCCACCTTCATAATGGTAAATTTCATTTTTATTTATTCTTTCATCAGTAAAATCAATTTTTATTCCCTTATTTAGAAATGCCATCTCTCTAAATCTTTTTGAAAGAATATCAAAAGAAAACTCTACAGTATCAAATATCTCAGGATCCGGTGTAAATTCAATTTTAGTTCCAGTTTGATTTTTATCCACTTTACCAATTTCTTTTAAGCTTGAAATAGCTTTTCCTCTTTGAAATTCTTGCGAATAAATTTTCCCGTTTCTTTTTATTGTCGCTTTTAAATGAGTTGACAAGGCATTTACAACTGAAACACCAACTCCGTGAAGTCCTCCCGATACCTTATATGCTTTGTTATCAAACTTACCACCAGCATGAAGTATTGTAAGTACTGTTTCTACCGTTGATTTTCCTGTTTGTGGATGTATTTCTACTGGTATACCGCTACCGTTATCTTCCACATAACAAGAGCCATCTTTAGTAATAACAATTTTTATATGGTCACAGATACCTGCAAGGGCTTCATCTATAGAGTTATCAACAACTTCATATACAAGATGATGTAGACCTTTTTCTCCGGTAGAACCTATATACATCCCAGGTCTTTTTCTTACAGGTTCAAGTCCCTTTAAGACTTGTATATCTCCTGCATCATAATGTCTCTTTTTTTCTGCCATTATTTCTCCTATTCTTTATTTATATCTTCTATATTGTAAGAACTGATATTTAAATTTTTAAAATAATCTTTAAATTCAGTAGTTGTAATAAATGTCTGTGTATCTTTAATTGAATCTAAAAGATACATAGTCCTTTTTTCATCTAATTCTGAAAATACATCATCTAATAAAAGTATAGACTTATCATTAAATTTTTTATAAATTAAATCAAATTCAGAAAGTTTAAGGGATAAGACTACACTTCTTTGTTCGCCTTGTGAGCCAAAAGCTTTTGTTGATTTATCATTAATTTTAAAATCTATATCATCTCTGTGAGGACCTATACTTGTATTTTTTCTTTGAAAATCTTTATATTGATTTAATTTTAAAAAATTATAAAAATTCTCTCTTATTTCTTCTTCATTTGACGATAGAGGAATGGTTGAAAGATAAGTAGTTTTTAATCTATCATTTTTTGAGAGATTTTGGTAATGCTTATTCGCATATTTATTAAGCTCTTTTATAGCTATTAACCTCATAATAATTATTTTTGAGCCAATTTTTGACAATTCTCTATCATAAATTTCAAGCAAAGACATATTTTTAGAAATTTTTAAAAGTTTATTTCTTTCCATTAAAATCTTTCTATATTGAGATAAATAATAATCATAAGAAAGATCTATGTTTGAAAGACTCTCATCTATGAATCTTCTTCTATCCGATGGAGAATTTTTTATAATATTTAAATCCACAGGTGAAAATAAAATTATATGTCTTGCTTGTCTAAAATCTTTGGAATTTGTTTTTTGTTCATTAATAAAATATTTTTTTACATTATTTCTTGTGATCTCTATCCTATAATTGTCTTTATAGCAATTATTTTCATAAGTTCCCAGGATACAAGCCTCATTTTTTGAAAAATTTATTAAATCATTATCCTTGGGATTTTTAAATGAATATGCTTTACATGTCATATAAATAGCTTCTAAAAGATTAGTTTTCCCACTTGCATTTTTACCATAAATAATGTTAATTTTGGGACCAGTATTTAATTTTAAACTTTTATAATTTCTAAAATTATATAGACCTATAAAGCTTAGGTTCATTTCTCACCTATTACATATTCTTTATTTTGAAATTCTACAATATCTTTTGGATAAAGTTTTTTGCCACGCCTATATTCAACTTCACCATTAACTTTGCAAAGACCTTCTTTTATAACTTGTTTTGCAAATCCTCCACTTTCAACTAAACCTTGAAATTTTAAAAAGGAATCTAGTTTTATATATTCATCATTAATTATTACTTTTTCTTTCATTATTGTGCTAACCTTACAGGAAGGACTAAATATATATAATCTTTATTATCTTCTTCTTTTATAATGCAAGGATTAATAAAATCAGTTAAATTTAAAATTATATTATCTGTTTCCATAATCTTTATGCCTTCCAAAATATATCTTGAATTAAAAGCTATCTTTAAATTTTCACCAATTTGTGAACAATTTATTACTTCATGAACATTTCCAATTTCAGATTTAGAATCAATATATATTTCTTCATTATTTAAAGTCATCTCTACCAAATTTGCTCTATCTTCTCTTGCAAGAAGAGAAGCTCTTTCAAAGGCTGATTGAAATTCACTTCTTATTACACTTGTTTGAATTTTATAGGAATCTCTTAGTAAATTTTCATAGTCAAAAAATTTACCACTTATTAGAGTTGAATAAAATACTGTATTGCCAAATTCAAAAACTATATTGTTTGATTCCAAATTTATAACTATATCTTTTTTATCATCATCTAATATTTTTTCAAGTTCTACAAAGGACCTTGATGGAACTATAGCTGAAGATGTAAATCCTGTATTTTTATTTATTTTCATTATAGCCATTCTAAAACCATCTAGGGCTACAAAATTTATATGGTCTTGTAAAAAGTCCATATAAACTCCCGTAAATTCCATTCTTGTTTCATCAAGTGATACAGCAAAAGATGTTTTTCTAATTGCTGATTTTAATTCATCTACAGAAAGAGAAAATACTTTATCCTTTTTAATATTAGGAAGAGCTGGATATCCTTCAGCATTTTGAACTGAAATATTAAATTCAGAATTACCACATTTTATATTCATGTTGAAGTTTTCAACCTTGATGAATATATCATCATTATTTAATTTTCTAATAATATTTCCAAATAGTCTTCCATTAACAACTATTTGACCTTCTTCTTCAACAAGAGCTGAAGTTTCAGTGACAATTGATATTTCTGTATCAGTTGCAGTTAAACTTATTTTATTGTCCTTTGATTTAATCAGAATTCCTTCTAATATCTGCATAGTTGTTCTAGCAGATATTGCTCTTTGAACTATAAAAATATGTTTAGCTAGATCCTTTCTATTAATTTTAAATTTCATTTTTTTCCTCCTGAATAAAGTATATTAATTAGTAATAGTAGTAGGCCTTGTTAATATGTGTATAAGTATTAGAAAATTCCAAATATTAAAAAAGTTTCCTTTAATAACTTGTGGATAAGTTACTTATACTTTTGTTATTTATTCACTACATTTTTATTTTTTTTATAATATCATTAACTTTAATTTTAAAAACTGGGTCTTCCTGCATATCCTTTTCTATTTTATCATATGCATGAATAACTGTTGAATGGTCGCGCCCTCCAAATTCTTCTCCAATTTTAGGAAGAGAAAGTTCTGTTATTTGTCTAGTTATATACATAGCTATTTGTCTTGGATAAGCTATCTGTCTAGTTCTTTTTTTAGAATCAATATCACTGATTGTAATATCAAATTCTTTGCAAATAACTTCCTTTATAAGTTTTACATTTATAACTTTCTTCTTTTTAGATTCAAAAATATCTGCTAAAACTATAGCTGTATTTTCTATTGAAATATCTCCGCTTGTAAGCTTAGAATAAGCTACAACCCTTGATAAAGCTCCTTCTAACTCTCTTATATTACTTTTTACATTTTCAGCAATATAATTAATTACATCTTCACTAACATCAAAACCTTCAACATTAGCTTTAGATCTTAATATAGCAATTCTAGTTTCAAGATCTGGTTGACCAATGTCTACCACAAGTCCCCAGGCAAATCTTGAGATTAACCTTTCCTCTAAAGATTTGATTTCTTTAGGAGGTTTATCTGATGTCAAAACTATTTGTTTATTAGCCTCATGAAGCTCATTAAAGGTATGAAAAAATTCTTCTTGAGTCCTATCTTTATCAGCTATAAACTGAATGTCGTCAATTAGAAGTAAATCTACTTTTCTGTATTTATTTCTAAATTCTTCATTCTTATTTTTTTGAATTGAATTTATTAATTCATTTGTAAACTGTTCACTTGTTACATATAATATTTTCTTTGTGGGGTCCTGATTAATAATAAAATTACCTATCGCGTGCATAAGGTGAGTTTTTCCAAGTCCCACTCCTCCGTAAATAAATAAGGGATTTGAATAAGACTTTCTGGGATCTTCATAATTTTCTGCAACAGCAAGAGAAGCAGCATGGGCAAATTCATTAGATTTACCGACTACAAAAGACTCAAAACTATATTTTGGATTCAGTCTAGTGCTTTGAAAATTATCATCAAAGCTATCATTATTTTTATTCAAAACTACATTTTTTGCTTCATCTTCAGAAATAATATTTAGGTCAAAGTCAATCCCTGTAACTTCAAAAAGACACTTCTTAACCAAATCAAAATGCCTCTTGTTGTTTACTAAATAATCTCTTATGAATTGAGATGGTACACTAATTATTATTTTTTTATTTTCATAATCCCAGGATTTAGGCAACATTCTGGAAAACCAAGTATTATATGTAACAGATGACATGGATTTTTTTTCAATATCTTTTAAAAAAAGTTCCCAAATAGTGGAAAAATCATTATCCATATAGCCTCCTGTTAACAATTTAATATTTGTGAATAAAAATAGAGTATAGACTTATCCACAAATGTTCATAAATTGTGAAAAATTTTTATTAAATTTCAAAAAAATATTTAATAATATAAATTAAACTGTGAATAAATAAAGAAAACAAAAAATCTATTAAAGTTATCAACAAGTTATTAACAGACTGTTAATAAATATATTTATTAACAATTTTTAAATTTTCCACAAGATTAAATAATTATCCACATATATTTTAACAAATTTACCATAACTTATCAACAAGCTAACTCTGTTATTAGGGTTAAAATGACATTATTTCTTGACAAATTGCTAATTCATACATATAATTTTAAGGATGAAAGAGGTGAGATTATGAAGAGAACTTTTCAACCAAAAAACAAACAAAGAAAAAGAGAGCATGGTTTTCGTGCAAGAATGAGAACTAGAGCAGGAAGAAATGTAATTAAAGCAAGAAGAAGAAAAGGAAGAAAGAGACTTTCAGCTTAATTTTAAATGGATAGGGATTGTTTTATAAGAAAAAATAGTGAATATCAAAAGGTTTATAGGGCTAAAAAAATATCTTCTTGCAGATATATAACTTTATTTACAAAAAAGAATAATTTAAATATAGCAAGGGCTGGCTTTACTACTACAAAAAAGATAGGCAATGCTTGTAAGAGAAATTTTGTAAGAAGAAGATTTAAAGCAATATATAGGGATTTGTATCCTTTAATCTATAAGGGTTATGATTATGTTTTTGTTGCTAAAAAAGAAGCAGTAGATTGTGACTTTACAGATTTTAAAAAAGACTTTTTGAATGTTTTAAAAAGACAAAGGAAAGTGAAAAATTGAAAAATATTTGTGTGCTTTTAATTAAATTTTACCAAAGGGTTATATCTAGATATTTATTGCCTGGAAGCCACTGTAGATTTACACCGACTTGTTCACAATATAGTATTGAAGCCTATGAAAAGTATGGTTTTTTTAAAGGAACTTACCTTACACTTATAAGATTAAGTAAGTGCCATCCTTTTCACAAAGGTGGTTACGATCCTCTTATCTAAATTTTGGAGGGATAAATGACAAAACCGATTAGTGTTGTTTTAGGTATATTTATTCGTTATGTCTATAATCTTATAGCTCAAATTATACCTAATGAACCTACAAATATTTCTTATTATGCTCTTTCTATTATTATTACTACATTAATTTTAAAGATATTAGTTCTACCATTGACTATATCACAGATGAAAAATCAAAAGAAAATGGCTGAACTACAACCAGAGATAGCAAAGATCCAAAAGAAATATAAAAATGATCCACAGACTCTTGCTATGAAGCAACGACAACTATATAAAAGTGCTAATTATAATGTTCTTAGCGGATGTTTACCAATGATTGTACAGTTGTTAGTTTTAGTTGGTTTTTATCGTTGTTTTTATAAACCACAAACTTATATTTTTAGTCAAGCGGGTTTTTATCAAGCAATGAATAAAAATTTCTTTTATATAAGTAATTTAGGAGTTGCTGATAAGACAATGATATTACCAGCACTAGCTGCTATTACAACATTTTTTACAAGTTATTTAGCTACTAAATCTCCAGCAGCAGGAGCAGGTCAAGATCAAGCAAAATCTATGATGAATTCAATGATGGTTGCAATGCCTATTATGATTTTCTTTATGGGTAGAACTTTACAAGCTGAACTAATTATTTATTGGACAGTATCTAATATTTTTGCTATTGTTCAACAACTTGTAGTTAATAATTTTGTAAAAAAATCAGTGGAGGAGTCTAATGAATTACGTAATTAAAACGGGAAAAAATGTCGATGAAGCCGTAAATGAGGCTCTAAAAGAATTAAATATTTCAAGAGAAGAAGCTAATATCGAAATTTTAGAAGAAGCTACAAAAGGATTTTTGGGTATTATAGGTACCAAAGATGCTACTGTAAAGGTCACTAAAAAAGAAGAATCTACAAGTGACATTTTAAAAGAAATATTTGATAATGATATTGAACCAGAGAAGAGCCAAGAACAGGAAAAACCTGAAAAAGAAATAGAAAATAATTTTTCTTCATATGTTGATTCAAGTGATGAAAAAAACACTTCTGATGAAGCAAGTTTAGATTTAGATGAAGAAAATGAAAATATTATAAAAGTTGCCAGGGAGTTTATGAATAAAATTATAAATGTCCTTGGTTTAGAAGCAGACCTTTCTTTAGGTCTAGAAGATAATGTTTTATGTGTAAATATTATAGGTGATGAAAATAAACTCGGAATCATTATTGGAAAAAGAGGCGTAACTCTTGATTCTATACAATATATTTTAAATTTAATTGTTAATAAACACAGTTCAAGATATATAAAGGTTAACCTTGATTCCAGTGGTTATAGAGAAAAAAGAAGACAAACTTTAAAGGAACTTGCCATTAAAATGGCAGATAAGGTAATAAGAAACAATAGGTCCATAAGACTTGAACCTATGAATGCTTATGAAAGAAAAATAATTCATGAAGCACTTCAAGATTACGAAGGTGTTATTACACATTCTGAGGGTAAGGATCCTTACAGAAAAGTTGTTATTCAAAAAGAAAGAAAGTATTGATTAGAGGGACCTTAGAAGTCCCTTTTTATTTTAAAGGAGCTTTATGGATACTTATGACACAATAGCTGCCATTTCAACTGCTGTCGGCGAGGCAGGAATTGCCATTGTAAGGACGAGCGGAGATAATTCTGTTGAAATTGTAGACAAAATTTTCAAGGCTAAAAGCAAAAAAAAGTTAAAAGATAGCGAGAATAGAAAATTTATTTATGGTCATATCTATGACAATGATAAGATTATTGATGAGGTTTTGGCTGTAAAAATGCTTGGACCTCATTCCTACAGTGGAGAAAATATTGTCGAAATTCACTGTCATGGAGGTATTGTTGCTGTAAGAAGAATTTTAAATTTACTTTTAGCTAATGGAGCTAGGCTTGCTCAAAAAGGAGAATTTACAAAAAGAGGATTTTTAAATGGAAGAATTGATTTATCCCAAGCTGAAGCTGTAATTGATTTAATCAAAGCAAAAACAGAAGATTCTTTTGATATAAGCATGAAGCAATTAAAGGGTAGCATCTCCAAAGAAGTAGAAAAAATTGAAAAAAATCTTGTAGGTATGCAGGCTCTTATTGTTGCTAATATTGATTTTCCTGAAGATGAGGTTGAAGATGCCACTTATGATGAATTAAAAAGAAGAAATGATGAGATTACTTTAAATATAAGAGAACTTCTAAATAATGCAGGCAGAGGAAAACTTTTGAGAGAAGGAATAAACACATTAATATTAGGTAAGCCTAACGTAGGTAAATCTTCACTTCTAAATGGAATGCTTAAATATGAAAGAGCCATAGTAACAGATATACCCGGAACAACAAGAGATACAATAGAAGATTATATCAATCTAGATGGTTTATTACTTAAGGTTACAGATACTGCAGGGATCAGACAAACTGATGATGAAGTAGAAAAAATTGGTGTTAAAATTGCAAGAGATAAGATTAAGGAAGCTGATCTTGTAATTGTTATTTTTGACTTATCTAGGCCTTTTAATAAAGATGACAGGGAAATTTTAGATTTAATTCAAAATAAAAAAGCACTTTTCATTATGAATAAAGATGATTTACAAGCTAGAGTTAGCGATGAAGATATAAAAGAATTATTAAATGATAGAGATTACCTTAAACTTTCAGTTAGAAATCCTGAAGAAATTAAGCTTGTAGAAAATGCAATAAAAGATATGTTCTTTTCAGGAGAAATTATTCAAAAAGACCAAGTCTATGTCAATAATATAAGGCACATAGATGCCTTAAAGAAAGCTTTGAAAACAATGGAAGAAACAAGACTAGACTTGGAAAATGAAGTTTTTTTAGATTTAGTTGAAGTTAATTTAGAAGAAGCTCTGGAAGAGATTTCAAAAATCACAGGTGAAATTACCACTGAAGATGTTTTGGACAGAGTTTTTAGTGAATTTTGTATTGGGAAGTAGGACTTATGACACAAGTAAAATATTTTGATGCTGGAGATTATGATTGTATAGTAATCGGAGCAGGTCATGCAGGAAGTGAAGCAGGTCTTGCTGCCGCTAGAATGGGCTGCAAGACTTTAATTTTATGTATTAATTTAAATGCTGTAGCTAATATGGCATGTAATCCAAATGTAGGTGGTACTGGCAAGGGTCATTTAGTTAGAGAAATTGATGCACTAGGCGGTGAAATGGCTATAAACATTGACAAAACTTTTATTCAATCAAGAATGTTAAATACTTCTAAGGGGCCTGCTGTCCACTCTTTAAGAGTTCAAGCTGATAAAAGAAAATATCACGAAACAATGAAAAGAGTCTTGGAAAATCAAGAAAATCTTGATTTAAAAGAAGATGAAGCTGTAAGGATTTTAAAAGAAGACAACAAGGTTTGTGGTGTTTTAACAAGAAACGGGGCTAGATACAAGGCTAAAACAGTAGTTTTGTGTTCAGGTACCTACTTAAGAGGTAGGGTTTATATGGGTGAGGTTAATTATTCATCTGGACCGACTGGTTTTGGACCTGCAAATGAACTCTCAAAATCTCTAGAAGAAGATTTTTCTATGAAATTAATGAGATTAAAAACTGGAACACCCGCAAGAGTATTGAGATCATCAATAGATTTTTCCTGTATGGAGGAACAAAGGGGAGATGAGAAGATCGTTCCCTTCTCTTTTAAAAACTATGATAAAGATATGAATATTGACCAAGAGCTTTGTCATTTGACATATACCACAGAAAAATGTCATCAAATTATCAGGGATAACATAAATAGAAGTGCATTAAGCCTTGGAGATATTACAGGAAAAGGTCCAAGATATTGCCCATCTATTGAAGATAAGGTTACAAGATTTAAGGATAAAAACTCTCATCAAGTTTTTATAGAACCAGAAGGCTTAACTACTGATGAAATGTATATCCAAGGAGTATCATCCTCTTTACCAGTTGAAGTTCAAAATGAATTTTATAAGGAAATTATAGGTTTAAAAAATTGTAAGATATTAAGACCAGCCTATGCCATTGAATATGACGCAATTGATGCAACTCTATTGAAAAGAAATTTGGAACACATGGACTATGACGGTTTATTTTTTGCTGGTCAAATTAACGGTTCAAGTGGATATGAAGAAGCAGCATCACAAGGGCTTGTCGCTGGAATAAACGCAGCTTTAAAAGTTCAAGGAAAAGAACCCTTTATCATTGATAGGTCCCAAGGTTATATTGGTGTCTTAATTGATGACTTAGTAACAAAAGGCACAAAAGAACCATATAGAATGATGACTGCTAGGGCTGAATATAGACTGACATTAAGACAAGATAATGCTGATCTAAGACTTACTCAAATTGGTTACGATTTAGGGCTTGTAGATGAAGATAGATATAAAAAATACCTTTATAGAAAAGAAAATATAGAAAAGGAACTTGATAGGGTAAGAAGTATCCGAATAAATCCAACTGAAGAAAACAATAATATAATTAGAAAATTAAATTCAACTGAGCTTAAAAATTCTTTAACCCTTGCTGAACTTTTGAGAAGACCTGAGCTTAACTACGAAAAACTTGCAGATTTAGACAAAGATAGGCCAAAACTTAGAAAAGATATTATTGACAATGTTGAAATTGAAATCAAATATGAGGGATATATTAAAAAACAAGAGATACAAATTCGTCAATATAAAAAATTGGAGAATAGAGTGCTTTCTAAAGACTTAGATTATAAAAAGATTGATGGTTTAAGACTTGAAGCAAGAGAAAAATTATCAGATATAAGACCTGAATCTATAGGTCAAGCAGGAAGAATAACAGGAGTTTCTCCTGCAGATATCAATGTTTTGTTGATATATTTGGAAAGTCAAAGGAGAAGGCATGACGCTTAAAGATTATTTTATAGAATATAAACTTAATAATGAAAATATAGAAGATTTTGAAAAATTCAGAAAATTTTTATTAGAATATAATAAAATAACAAATATAACAAGAATTGTAGATGAAGATGAATTTAATGTAAAGCATTATTTAGATTCTCTCTCTATCTTTAAGACGGGTCTTATAAGAGATAATATGAAAATATTAGATTTAGGGACAGGCGGAGGCTTTCCTGGTGTGCCTTTAAAATTATATAAAAAAGATCTAGATATCTCTCTTGTAGATTCGTTAAATAAAAGAATTGTTTTTTTAAACAAAGCAATAGAAGAGCTTAATTTAAAAAATATAAAAGCTATACACGCTAGAGCCGAAGAATTAGCCTTTGATAAAGACTATAGAGAAAAATTTCAATTAGTAACATCAAGAGCAGTTGCAAGATTAAGAACTCTACTTGAATATGCACTTCCCTTTGTAGAAGTTGGAGGCTATTTCATAGCTATGAAAGGTCCAGAATATAATGAAGAAATAAAAGAAGTTTCAAATACCTTTAATATTTTAGGTGGCAAATTAATAGAAGTTATGGAAATTGATTTACCTTTGGACATTAAACATTATTTATTGATAACAAAGAAAATAAAACCAACACCTATGAAATACCCAAGACAAGGTGGAAAACCAAAAAGTAAACCATTATAAATTAATAAATGCTCCACGTGGAGCTTAAAAAAATTAATGCTCCATATGGAGCATTTTTTAAATTTTTATCTATTTAAAAAAATTTGTAAATCTGTTATTATTAATATAGAAATGAGGTTTGAAATGGCGAGTGTATTTACTGTATTTAATCAAAAAGGTGGAGTTGGGAAAACAACTACTGTCGTAAATCTTTCTCATGCCCTTGCAAAAATTGGTAAGAAAGTTTTAATTGTAGATATGGATCCTCAAGGAAATTCCACATCGGGATTAGGATTCTATGATTTTGACCTTATGATATATGACTTTTTGATGGAAAATAATGGCAAAGCCCTTTATAAAACTAATTATGAAAATGTCCATATTATACCTGCAAATAGAGAATTTTCTGGAGTTGAAATTGAACTTGCAAAAGGTGGAGATTGGCAATTTAAGTTAAAAAATGCCATTGAACCTGTTATAAATGATTATGATTATGTATTAATAGATTCCCCACCATCTTTAGGGATATTATCAATGATGAGTTTGATTGCGTCTAATTATATAATAATTCCTGTTCAGTGTGAATATTATGCCTTAGAGGGAGTAAGTCAGCTTATGGATACAATTAATCTTGTAAAGGATAATTTTAATCCAAACCTTGAAATTGGTGGAGTTCTAATGTGTATGTTTGACAGCAGGACTAATCTTTCACTGCAAGTTGTTGAGGAAGTAAAAAATTTCTTTAAAGGAAAAGTTTACAAAACAATAATTCCTAGAAACGTAAGATTAGCAGAGGCTCCATCATTTGGAATGACTATTCTTCAATATGACCCTCTCTCAAAAGGAGCAAAAGCTTATTTGAATTTAGCAAAAGAGATAGAAGGTGAAGTATGACAAAAAAAAGGTCTTTAGGTAGAGGTATAGGAAATTTTTTATCATCTGAAGAAAATATAGCACAAATTATTAATTCGGATAAGGAAAGGAACCTTTTATATATAGATATAAATTTAATTGAAAGAAATTCTGACCAACCGAGAAAAGTTTTCGATAAAAAGTCATTGGATGAATTGGCAGAATCTATAAAAAATTATGGAGTAATTCAGCCTTTACTTGTAAAAGAAAATGGTGATTCTTATATAGTAGTTTCTGGCGAAAGAAGGCTAAGAGCAGCTAAAATTGCTGGATTAGAAAAGGTACCTGCAATAATAAAAGATGTTGATGAAGAAATTTCTGATAAGATTTCTTTAATAGAAAATATACAAAGAGAAGATTTAAACCCAATAGAAGAGGCAAAAGCATTTAGATATTTGTTAGATGAATATAATTTAAAACAGGAAGATTTAGCTAAAGAGATAGGTAAATCAAGGCAATATGTTGGAAATACTATAAGACTTTTAAATCTTGATTCTAGGGTAATTGATTTGATACTAAATGGAGAATTATCCCAATCTCACGGAAAAGCTCTTCTAGCCATAAAAGACAAGGAAAAGCAGTATAAAGAGGCTTTAAAAATAGTTAAAAACTCAATTTCTGTATCAAATACTGAAAAAAACACTTCAAAAAACAGATATGAAAAGCTAGATATTTTTACAAGAGATATTAAAGATAGATTAAGTTCTCACCTATCTACTAAAGTCAATTTTAAAGGTAGAGGTAAACATAAAAGACTGGAAATAGAATATTATAGTGAAGAAGATCTAGAAAGAATTTGTGATTTAATATTGGGAGGAAATTTAGAAAGATGACTAGATTTTATAATATGTACTTGGTTTCCGCCTTTACAGATAAGCCCTTTAAAGGCAATTCTACAGGTGTAATTATTGATAAAGGAGATTTAACTGAAGAAGAAAAGTTAAATATAGCTAAGGATATTAATCAATCAGTTACAGTATTTATAAGAAGAATGGATACTGGTGTTTATGAAACTAGATTTTATACTCCTCATGGAGAAATAAAACTCTGTGGTCATGCCACAATGGCAACTTTTTATGCAATAGCTAAAAATGAATATATATTACCCATTGAAGAAGGAATAAACAAAATAAAGCAATTTACAGCTTTAGGAAAGGTAAGTGTAGAATTAGAATACGAAAACTATCAGATTAAAAACATCTATATGAATTTGAAGATGAAAAATGAAGAGAAAGTTGAAAATTTGGATAAAGTTTTATCTATTTTAGGTTTAAAAAAAGAAGACATAGGGCTTCCTTATGTGAATTGTATGCCTAAAAAAATTTCTACAGGACTTTGCGATATAATAATTCCTGTTAAAAATGAAGATATTTTAAAAAATGTTCAAGTTGATTTTAAAGAAGCAAAGAAGCTTTCCGAAATTGAAGACATAATTTCTTACCATGTATTTACAACTAAAGATGGGATAAATATTCATCAAAGAACATTCTCTCCTGTTATAGGAGTTAATGAAGAAACTGGCTCAGGTACATCAACTGCTGCTACTATGTATTATCTTCATAATAATTCATACACTAAATCAAATGTGATATATTCAACACAAGGAACCTATGTGGATAGAGTTTCTAAAGTTATTGCTCAGTACAAGGAAAAAGACGGTATAGTGAGAGTCGGAGGTCGTGCTTATACTTTCATGAACGGGGTTTTAGAAATATAATGAGAAAAAATAAAAAGAAGAGTAATTTGTGGAAAATAATTTTAATTTTATTTTTTGTTATACTTCTATTTGTTGGGACTTCAATAATATCTTCCAGAAATAAATTGGTAGATATTGAAGTAAAAGATGTAGATTATATAGAAATTATTGCAAATAAAAGTCAGGTTATGCAAACTATAAAAAATAATAAAGAAATTAAGGAAATTGTATACTCATTGAACAAACTAAGAGGAAAAAAATCCAACAGAGATACTTCTGCAGATACTATAAATTATATCAATGTTTATTTCAACTCAGGTAAAAAAATTGAATTCGTAAAAAGCGGACAAGTAATTAGAGTTGATAATAAGTGGTATGCTTTAAATAGAAGAAATTCTAAATTAATAGAAAAAATAATAAATAAATATCAAACAATTGATTAAAGTGATCTTTATCAAATATCCTTGGTAAAGATGAGTTTATAAAAATATGGTCTGAGAAATAAAACTTGGACCATTTTTTTATGGGATAAATTTCAAATAAAAATATTTTTTATAGTTTCTCACTAAAATAAAAAAAAAGACTCCATAAAAATTTTTTAATCAAAAATCTATGAGCCTTCTTCCTTTTTTATATTTAAAAAATTCTAACTTAAATTTTTTAAATTGGTCTTTTATCTGCAGGAATAAAGATATCAACAATTCCTAAAATTACGGCACCAACAACTGCTCCAATAATAGTAACTTGGAAACCATCAACCAATTTACCTGTTATGAAAAGAATAATTGCAGCTGCAATAAAACCTACACTACCTCTACCAAATGGTGAAGCATCAATTCCTGTGAATCTATTTATTGCCCAGTCAAGTAATCCAATCACAACGGCAGCGCTAATAGCTACACCAAAACTATCAACCTTAAACCCTCCTGGTAGCCATGAAGCCACCAAAATAGCTAGTGCACTTACTAAAATTTTAATAATTAATTTAAACATAATTACCTCCTATAATTTTTATATCCCAAATATAGGTATTTCAAACATTTTTATGTATAATTAATTAAGGTGATACTATGAAATATTATAAATTTGAAGTTTTTATTCCACAAGAAAGTTCCAAAATTTTAATTAAGGCCCTTAATGATAGAGGTTTACTTAGGGATGGTTCCTATGATTATTGTTATTCCAAAACAAGTGTAAAAGGTCATTTTAGACCACTTAAAGGAGCAAACCCCTATATAGGAGAAGTTGGAAAAATAGAAGAGCTTTGTGAAGATAAGTTAGAATTTAGGATAAGAGAAAAAGATAAGGATATAGCTTTAAAGATAATAAAAGAAAATCACCCTTATGAAGTTCCAGTAATTAATATAATTCAACTCTTAGATTTATAAAAAAATTATTGGGAAATATAAATAACAAAATAATTTAATATAAAATTGTGAAAGGATGATATTATGTGTACTACAATTCTTGTAGGCAAAAATGCAAGTTATGATGGTTCAACTCTTGTTGGACGTATAGAAGATTCAGGTTCAGGTATGTTTAAGGCTAAAAAATTTATAGTTGTAAGCCCTGAAGAACAACCTGTAGATTACAAATCTGTTAGAACTGATTGTCAAATTAAATTACCAGAAAAATCTATGGCATACACCTGCCTACCAAATGTAAAAAAATGGAGAGGTGTTTGGGGTGCTTGTGGTGTTAACGAAAAAAATGTTTCAATGACAGCAACAGAAACTATAACAACAAATGAAAGAGTTTTAGGAGCAGACCCCTTAATAGAATACGAAGAAGGAGTAGTTAAAAAAGGTGGTATAGGCGAAGAAGATTTTGTAGTTATAACCCTTCCCTATATTGAAAATGCCCGCCAAGGAGTTGAAAGGCTTGGGAAATTAATAGAAGAATATGGAACCTATGAAAGTAATGGTGTAGCTTTTCAAGATGTAAATGATATTTGGTGGTTTGAAACAATAGGAGGACATCATTGGATAGCAAAAAGAGTACCAGATGATGTTTATGTTGTAATGCCAAATCAATTCGGTATTGATGACTTTGATTTCGATGATGCCTTTGATAAAAAAATAAATTATATGTGTTCTGATGACCTAAAAGAATTTATAGAAGAAAATCATCTTAATAGAACTTTAAATGGTCAATTTAATCCAAGAGAAGCTTTTGGAAGTGACACCTATAATGATCTTTTATACAACACTCCCCGCGCCTGGGCTATATATAGATATTTCAACAGAAATTCTTATATTTGGGATGGTCAAGATGCTGAATTTTTGCCTACTAGCAATAATTTACCATGGTCTATGGTTCCTGAAAAAAAGATAACCATAGAAGAATTAAAAACAGCATTCTCAAATCACTATGAACTTACACCTTATGACCCCTATATGATATATGGTGATAAATCACAAAGCGGAAGATTTAGACCAATTGGCATTAACCGTTCAGATGTTCTTGCCTTAACTCAAATAAGACCCTATGTAGACGAAGAAATAAGCGCAATAGAATGGTTGGCATTCGGTTCTAACGTATTTAATGCAATAGCACCTTTTTATGCAAATATAAAAGATACACCACAATATCTAAAAAATACTACACTAAAGGTAACGACAGAAAATTTTTATTGGGTAAATCGAATTATAGCAACTATGGCTGATGCACATTTTCATGAAACAGCAGCAGATGTAGAAGAATATCAAAGTGACATCGCAGCTAAAGGCCATTATATCATTAAAAAATATGACAAAAAATTCAAAGAAATTAAAGGACAAAATGATGATGTGCAAAAACTATTAGAAGAAGCAAATCAAGAGATGGCAGATTATTTAAAAGAAAGAACAGATAAATATTTAGATTCAATACTTTACACTGCATCTATGGGTATGAAAAATTCATTCCAAAGATCAGATGCTTAAAAATTAAAAAATATAAAATAAAAGGTCAGTTCAAAAGCTGACCTTTTGTGGCATTTGTAAAAGAAGTAGAAACTGTGAGCAAAAATACAGAATATACTTTGCAAGAAAAATAAATAGGACGCAATTTTATAAAGGTTTGTATAGCTGTTAAAATATTGGAAAATACAGTATTTCAAGATTTATAAAATATAAATCACTTTTCAAAACTCTAATTTTACTATAATTTATTTATTAAAAATCTAATTAATTAAAAAATTTTTTGGCAATTAATCTGCTTACTATATATTTTAATTTTTCTTAGTTATAAATAATTTTCCAATTCTTTTTTTGACATTTTACTAATATCTTTTTCTCCTATTTGTTTTGTAGAAAGGCGGTGTTGCCTTATTATCTTTCTTAAAAATGTACCATTAATATTCAATTTTATAATTGTTCTATGGTTCTAAATAAATGCCTTGTGCGATTGCATCGTCTAGCATAGTTAAGCCTTTTTTCTTTGCTTCTTCTACTGCTTTTTCACCATCTAATTCACTTTTTGTATTTCTATCTATTAGACTTGGTGCCCAGTTTTTATATGCTCCATATCTTGGATATTTTGGGTTTGTTATTATATTGTTGATAATGTCTAAATATTTTTGCCCGTATTCTTGAAGCATTTCTGGGTTTACGATTGGTTCAAAAGCCACATCTTCAGGCATTTTAGGGTTTCTATTTTCTGGGAACTTATTTACTATTGCTTGTTGGATTTTATAAGGCTTTCCATATTTGTCTTTACCTTCTAATGGTAAAGGAAAAGTTCCTTGTGCTAGTGGTTTTGGGTCTGGTTTGTTTGGTGTAGGTGTTGATGTACCACCACCTAAGCCTTTTATGATTACTGCTGTTTCTGCTCTTGTTAGTGATTTACTACCATTAAAGTTTTGGTTTTCATCACCTTTTATAAGTCCAGCATTTACTACACTTGCCACCAAATCTTTGTATTCATTTGGAATGCTATCAAAGTCTTTTATACTTGCTGGTGTTGTTGTATCTATCTTTTGATTTTTTAATTTTTCTAGTCCTAATGACAAATATTTTGCCATTTCGTTACGAGTGATTTCTGCGTTTGGGTTTTGGATGTTTGTAATTACTCCCTTTTGTTTTAGATAATCAAATGTTGGCTTGTACCATTCTTCTGAGTTTTTGTAATCAGGACTTTGTTTTTCTCCTATTGAGTTGTTTTGTAGTGTTAAAAATTCAGCATAGGATACTGCTTTTTGTGGTTTGAATGTATTATCTTCATAACCTGAAATGATGCCTTTGTCTGATAATTCATTTACAACACTGTAAAACCAGTCATTATTATTAACATCACTAAAAGTCTTTGCCAAAATATTTGTAGGTGCTATTAAAATAGCACTCAGTGTAATGGTTGAAATTAGTTTTTTGTTCATTGGTTTTTCTCCTTTATAATTATAAATCGTATATACCTTATTTTTAATTATAAGCTTTAGGTAGGTTTAATAAAAGTTTAATATATGATTATTTTAAACAGATCTTTATTAGCAAAAATAGCCTCAAATCTTTTATTCATTTCTCTAAGCAGTTTATTGTAAATTTTAAAAAATTGTGAAAAAAAATCACCTGCTAATGCAAGTGATTTGTGGCGTCCGCGAGAGGAGTCGAACCTCCGGCCCCACGCTTAGGAGGCGTGTGCTCTATCCAACTGAGCTACGTGGACATAATAAAAATATTTTAAAACATTAGTAAAATTATGTCAAGTAAAAGACTACTTGACATAATTTTTTAATTTTTAAATGAATGAATGGGGCTTGGTATAAAGCCACCACGATTTGAAAAATTAGTTGATTTGCTTTTTCCAATGTCCATTATAGGTGCATGACCTAATAATCCACCAAATTCAGCACTTTGTCCTACATCTTTACCTATAACGGGGATAAGTCTTACGGCAGTTGTTTTTCCGTTAATAACACCAATAGCAGCTTCATCTGCAATAATTGCAGCTATAGTTTCCCTAGGAGTTGAACCAGGAATTGCAATCATATCAAGACCAACTGAGCATACACATGTCATGGCTTCAAGTTTATCAAAGGAAATATATTTATTTTGACTTGCTTCTATCATACCCTCATCTTCTGAAACAGGAATAAAAGCACCGCTAAGTCCACCAACATGAGAAGAAGCCATGATGCCACCTTTTTTCACAGCATCATTTAGCATAGCAAGAGCAGCAGTTGTGCCATGACCGCCAACATGTTCTACTCCTATTTCTTCTAAAATTCTTCCAACGCTATCGCCTACGGCTGGGGTTGGGGCTAGAGATAAATCAATTATGCCAAAAGGAATGTTAAGCTCTTTTGCAACTTCTTTTCCAACAAGTTCGCCCATTCTTGTTATTTTAAAGGCGGTTTTTTTGATAGTTTCAGAAACTTCTGTAAAAGATTTATCCTTCACTTTTTTTAAGGCACCAAGAACAGTTCCTGGACCTGAAACTCCAATATTTACTGTGGACTCTTTTTCACCTACTCCATGAAATGCTCCAGCCATAAAAGGATTATCCTCTACTGCGTTAGCAAAAATAACTAGCTTTGCGCAACCAGATGAATCTGAATCTTTAGTAAGTTCTGCAGTTTTTTTAACAATTTCACCCATTTTTTTGCAGGCGTCCATGTTTATGCCTGATTTAGTTGAGCCTATATTTACAGAAGAACAAACTAAAGAAGTTTCTGCCATAGCTTGAGGAATAGAATTTATTAAAACAAGATCAGAATCTGTGTATCCCTTTTGGACCAGGGCAGAAAAACCACCAATAAAATCCACTCCTAAGTTATGGGCGATTTTATCAAGAATCTTTGCATAGGGTACATAGGATTTTTCTGAAGTTGCAGCACCTATAATAGATATTGGACTTACAGAAATTCTATTGTTGATAATAGGAATAGAATATTTTTGTGAAATTTTTTCTGTTACGTTTAATAAATTATATGCAATTCTATTTATTTTTTCATAAATTTTTTTACAAGACTTATTGATATCAGGATCTATACAATCAAGAAGTGAAATGCCTAGAGTGACAGTTCTGATATCTAAAAGCTCGTTATCCAGCATATTTATAGTTTCTAGGATATTATCTTTATTATTCATAAGAAAAAAACCTCAAATTTTGTGCATAGCATTGAAAATATCTTCATGCATTACTTTTATCTTAACTGATAAGTTTTTTGATAAAATATCATAATCATTAATTAAATTTTCAAATTTATCACCTAAGTTAGAAATATCAACAATCATAATCATTGTGAAGAAATCTTCTAATATTGTTTGGGTGATATCAATAATATTAATATTGTATTTAACTAAAAGCCCAGTAGATTCATGAACTATACCGGGTTTATCTTTTCCAATGATGGTTATAACAGCTTTCATAAATACCTCCAAGAATAATATCTATTATATATTATTGACATAATATTTTCATTAGTATATATATATAAAATAAAATATTTTATAAAATAAAAAGAATGAATAATTATTTTATAGACCTTACTATAACCAATAATAATTATTCATTCTTAATAAAGACTCACTTGCAATTCCATCCTATGAAAATTTTCTGGTTCTATCACTTATTCTATCACCTATTACTTTCGAATATTAAACTTATATGATTAGGACAATTTATTATGCTAATACTCAAATTTCTAACTCTCAAAATTTGTAGCCATCTAAAAGTCTTATCAATATAAGCAATACTTTATATATTTTTATATAATCGACAAATTTGAATTTAATTTATATTCAGAAACTTTTAACATACAATTCAAAACTTAAATGTTTTAAATTTAATTTATATCAAAGTCAATGACTGATAAATTTTAGCACATATTATTCTGTTCTGGTCTTTAATCTCTCAATACTGCTCAATTTCTTAATTAAATTTTTGAAAAGTTTATCTTTAAATATAATAAACACAACTACCTATGCTAATTAAAATTTTAGTAAAGGTTAATTATATTACAAATAAGCTCTGATAAAATTTTAAAATCTTTACTAATTTTAAAATTTATATCTGGACTATTAGTTTTAAATAAATATTTAAAAGCTAACATCTTTAAATTTAATTTCAAGAACTAAATAATGATTAAAGTCACAAAATAAATATTTTTTGAATAGGATGGAATTGTCATGATTCGAGCCACCAAGATGCGTTCTCTTTATCGCACTAATGAGTTACCGTTCTTGGTATTTATATTATACCCTAAATAAAAAAAATAAACAAAATATTTAAAATTTTTGTCTATTTTTTTTATTAATCTTATAAAATTAATTTTTACATTAATATAAATTGAGATTTTCTTTAAAGAAATTTTTTGGAAACTTCATTTTTAATTTTTGCCAATCTTTCTCATCAATTTTTAAAATCTTAATGAAATCTTTATCAGCCTTTATATCTTTTGCAAAGGCATAAAAATTGAATTTAATATCTTTATATTTATATGGTCCTTCTACATTGATTTTTGAAGTAAAATAATAATTTTTTTCTAAGGAATCAAATTTAATTTGAAACCTTTCTATCCTATTCCAGGCTAATATTTTATAGTCTTGCGGATAGTAAGAAATTCTAAAAAACTTTCCTTTGTAGTAGCCTTTAATCATGTTTCTGTTTTCATAATTTTCTCTTATAAAATCAAGAGATATTGTTGGAAATTTAAAATTAAATCCATTAGTGAAATCTAGCAAGTATTTATTATCTGCTGTATATATTTTTTTTATTTCTTTATTCTCATCTATACTAACATTTAGGATAATAATAGAATTATCCTCTATTTTTTTCATAAGTCTATTAAATCTTATTGAAATATTAGGGTATCTGTCAAAAATGTAAGAGTTTTTTTCCTTAAGATATTCAAAAGTTTTTAAGAAAAGAGATTTGGAATCCCTACTATTTAAAATAAGTTGGAAAGAATTATCATCAAGTCTTTTGACCCTTGTGGTCTTTATAAACTCAACCCATTCTTTTGCTACATATTTTTTAAAATCAACCTTTAAATCCTGAAAGCTTTTAGGATAGGAAAAATTCTCTTCTTTACTAAAATCCCAGCCCATATCCTTAGAAACATTATTATTTTTTGAAAAGCTTTCAGCAGTATTTTTGTCTATGTAAAAACTTTTATCTAATATTTGAGGATAGGCAATATAAATATCTGAATTTATAATTTTCTCACTATATTCATTAATATTTTTGTCCTCAACCTTCTTATAATACAAATATTTTCCCTTTTTAGTGGCATCAGAAGTATAAATAATATTAATCTTATCATTATTTGAATTTTCTGTATTTCCCAAAAGGGAAAAAGTAAAATTTCCAGAATCACTTATTTTATCAGCCATATTTTTTATTCCTATATTAGGGAAAAAATTATCTATAGATATTAATATTTTATCGTCAAGGGAATAAAATGCTTGAGCAATAATTTTTTTGGGATTATTTTTATAAGAATTGTAGCAATAGGCACAAGCTAAAAGCACTATAATTGATAAAATTATATATTTTTTCTTTCTTTTCATCTCAACACCTGTAATAAATTATTCTTACAAATTAGTTATCTTCATTTATTTCAATATTTAAAGGTATTAAAATAAATTTATTTAAAAGTGCAAGGGCAACAATAAGGGTAATAAATTCTGATATTGCCAAAACATACCATATATTATCTCCACCTGAGAATTTTTCATACAAAAACATAACCATACTTATATTTATAGGAGTTCTAAGTAGAGAGATTATAGTTGCAATTTTTCCCTTTCCAAGAGAGGCAAAAAGAGTAACCATTAAAATATTGGCACCAAGAAACAAAAAGGCTAAGGCGTATTTCTTCAGAGCCTTGTCCGCCAAGTTTAAAAGTTCAACATCATCACTTAAAAATATAAGTGATAAATCTCTGGAGAAAAAGTAACATACAAGTATTAGAATTATTGCGATGCTTGTAACAAATATCAAACCTCTTTTAAGAGATTTTTTTATGTAAGAGTAATAAGCTCTGCCATAATCATATGCAAATAAAGGAGCAAGCCCCTGACTGATTCCAGACATTGTAGATTGACCAAAGGTTGATATATAAGATAAAACTGTATAAACAATTACACCCCTTTGACCAAAATTTCTTAAAAGAACATTATTAAAAAGAAAAACAGTATAACCCATTGAAAGTTCAGAAATGGAATCACCAAAACCTAGGGGTATTATTTTTTTTAATTTTGAAAAATCAAGTTTTTTAGAAAATCTCAACCTACCTTTTTTTAAAATAAAATGAGAAAGCATAAGAACAGTTGAAACAATTTGACTCATTCCCGTAGCTAGACCAGCTCCAAAAACTCCCATTTTAAAAGGAACAATAAATAGATAATCTAAAAAAATATTAGATATAGCAGCTACAACCACAGAAGCAACCGCAAGTTGGGGATATCCATCCACCTTTACAAGGACTTCTAATTGATAGGTAACCATAAAAAACACGCCAAATACAAGTATTATTCCCAAATATTCTAAAATAAAATTGTGAGTCAAATTATTAGCACCTAATATGGTTGAAATGGGAATTAAAAATATTTTAAGCAATATGGATACAATAATACCAACAATTACAAGACTTATAAGACCAGTTGAAAATACTGTATTTGCAATATCAAATTCCTTTTTGCCCAGCTCATAACCAACTATTGCCTGAGTTCCTATAGAGAAAAGAATACCCAGGGCAAAAAGCAGAGTAACCAGGGGCATAGAAATATTTACGGCTGAAAATTGTATTTCTCCCACATAATTAGCCACAAAAAAACCGTCAACCATTGTATATAGGGAATAGACCCATAAAGACAAAATTGACGAAATTGTAAACTTAAAAAAACGTTTCATGATTAACCCCATATATAGTATATTACATTAATATTATAGCATAGGTAATTTTTAATTGAAATAGAGGGATTTGTTAATAATAAAAAGATATATTAGTTTGGGAAAATATGAACTTTTAAAATATCCATAATTAAAAGAATAAAGATAATATTTTTAAAGAATTTACTTTGATCATCTCCTATATATGTATTAAAAAGTGTAGTTTTGTTGTATAATATATGTATATAAGCATTTTTATGAATAAATTAGAAATAAAAAATTTTTCATTGAAAAAATATAGGAAGGAGTAAAAATATAATGAAAAATTATTTGAAGAGGACAACGACATTTTTCTTAGCATTACTAATGCTATTGTCAGTCCCACTACAAGCATTTGCTGAGGTGACACAAGGAGGGGCTCCTCCTAAAGAGGAAAAGAAGATAAATTACGACAAAACTCCTATACGCAAGGGAGACTACGTAAACAAAGTAGACAAACTCCCCGTAGTACCTGCAAAACCAGGAGAAGGACAAACGGCTGAGGAATTTATTAAAAATCCAGACCAGCCGGCTATTTATACCCTAAGGACAGACTACAAGGTCCAAAGAGGTGAGGAGTATCAGGTTGACTACCAACCTTATATTGCCAGTGTAGGTGCAGCAGCAACTCAAACAGAAAAAGACAAGGTCAACAAGACTATAGACCTACCTGACATTGCAGGTTATGACAAACTACAAGATAATTTTACAATTAATTACGATACAATTGTGAAAAAGTCAAAAGCAGGCACTGAATCTAAAGACGCCAATATTGGCGATAGGTACAATGCCAAGCAAGAGTTTGACTACAAAGCTAGAAGCAATAGCATTAAAATCAAACACGTTTTCCAAGACCTAGAAGACTTTACTAAATACACAAATCCAGATGGAAGCGTTGGAGAAACTGGAGAGCTTATTACCACTCAAAACGGAAATACTGGTTCTACCATGGAAGTAAGTCCTTTGACTGAAAATGATCCAAGAAGAAAAGGCTTTGTTCCGGAAGCTGACTCTATAACTATGCAAGTTCCGGAAAATGCTGAGAACTTCATCTTGGAATACCGCTACAACCGTGCCCACTACGATGTAGTTTACGATACTGCAGGTGGAACAGAGCTTCCAGCTCGTACCCTTTACTATGGACAAGCCATTCCTAAAATTGCTGATGATTCTATTCCAAAAAAAGTCGGCGGTGACTTTTTAGGATGGAAACCATCTGTAGAATTGAAAACAAAGGATGGAAAAACATTTAAGGCAAATGAAATAATTGCAGTCGGAACCGGCGGTGCTATCAAAGATCTTAATGCCAATTTAATTATGCCTGCAAGTAATATTACTTTCACCGCTGTGTGGAAGGACAAGGAAAAGGCAGACTACGCAGTACAATTCTGGGCAGAAAAGGCAGACCACTCCGATGGTGCTTCTCTAGCTGATAAGTACGACTATATAGGTACTCGTGTCTATAAAGACAAAGACACAGGCATGAGACCGGACCTCGACAATGAACCTGTAAAAGACATAGTCTTTCCTGACCTAGACCAAGCTCGTCTAAACAAGATATGGGCAGGCAAAAGATTTAATCGTGGCAAAGATCCTTATCTAAACAAGTTCTATGTTTACAACCAAGTCCTAACTCATGACCAAAACAAAGACCCTGCAAATGTAAACTTAGTTAAGTCTGTGGATGCAACAGGTAAGACTGTCTACAACATCTACTACGACAGACAAGTCTACGACCTATACTTTACTAAGTCCAATGCACAACCTGCTGAAAATACCTTCTACCCTGAAATTTGGGGCTACGACAAAGCAAAGGGGGAATCGGTCATGCTAGGCGGACCTGGTAAGCCTTACCACTACAAGGCGAGATTCAACGAGCTTATGTATGAGTGGCCAAACGATGCTAAGCAAACCAAGGGCTTTACCCCTGGCTATCAATCCTTTGGCTGGGGACCAAACTATACTACGCCAAATTGGCCGGCTTACTTAGACACACCTCCTTATAGATTAAATGCCGATGAATTCCTTGATATGGCTAACTACACTAACTGGGGCGGCTATGCGAATAAGATAGACAAGGGTGATGGAACGAGCATCGATTTGGATAGATTCGATTTTAAAACCCTTTCTTTCGGCATAAAACAAGATAAACCTTCCATCCCCCATCACATGGACTTTTGGATGGATGGCTTTAAGAATGGCGAAACCATCATACGTTACGACCTTGTAAGAACTAAGGCAGATACCGATAGCCTGACCTATGGCCACAAGTACCCTGAAGTTCTAGGATTTACACCTTATGACTATAATCCTAGAGCTGCATGGCCGGTAATCGAAGAGGGAAGTCAGGAAGATGGCCGTGTGACTGAAGATGACATTGATGACCTAAACGACAAGCGGGACGAAATCACCCCTAACAATTGTGGGTCATACTATAACAACCAAGGGATCAGATTACCTATAGGTCAGCTGGACTTTATATCGGTCTTCTTTAGCGATTCCGATGAATTTGGCGACGTAAAGGAAGGTGGTCAAAAATTTAAAGAAAACGGCTATCTTCAATTCAAATACACTCGTAACAAGTATCCACTAAGGTTTAACTACGACCCATCAATTATTAGGGATGATAGTTATTTTAATTCTAAAAATCAATTAGATACATTCTACCAATTCCCACTAAAGGTTTTAAGCCCTGACTTAGTGCCTGATGGTACTGAAAGAAAAGATAGAGAATATTTCAAAGAAGACCCTAAAAACTTTATAGATAATCCGGAAAACTTACAAAAATTAGACCTTACAGACCTAGTGTTTACTGATCCAAAAGATGGCAAGTTAAAAGTTAAGCGTCCAGATAACTTATCAGACCAAATGGTCTTCAAGGGCTGGGCCCTAGACCCTGCCGGCACTAAGCTGATTTGGGAAAATCCAAAGGAAACCATGCCCACGCACCCGGTACATCTCTTTGCTAAGTGGGGCGAACCAGACTACAAGTGGAAGGTTACATTCGACCCGAACGGTGGATCTTTAAGAAATATTAAAGAAGAGAACTTAACTACAAGCCGCAAAAAGTTACAAGAAGGCGATATAGGTCAAGAAGAAATAAATACCTATGCGAAAAAAGAAGAGAGTGTTGGCGACAAGCAAATCTTTACCGTTATTCAAAGACAAAAACTTGTAGAGCCTAAGAAGCCTACAAGAAAAGGCTACGACTTTATGGGCTGGGAAGTAATCCGTTATAAGAAAGATGCCAATACAGGCGATTATACAAATGAAATAGATACTTCCTATAGAGATACCTATAAAGTTCCTGAACTTTATAGCTTTGGTAATGACGTAGTAGCTCCAGTTTATCTAAAGGCAATTTGGGTTCCAAACAACAGGGTAGATGTAAAGGTAGAGCACCACTTTTTAAGCTTGGATTTGAGCAAAGAAACAAAAGCACCGGTTAAAAAAACTTTAGCTGATAAGCGTGCAAACTACCTTGTTGCTACAACAGGTGACCAACAAGACGATGAATATATCTTGGCAACACATGAAGAGCTTACAGAAAAATTAACAGGCGACTTAAAGAAGCTATATGAAGAATATAATGAAAGAGTAAATGCTAATAACACCTACTTCCAACAATTCCGTGTAGAACCGGAAAAGATTGTTGACCCTAATGATTCAAGCAAAATGATAGACAATCCTAAAGTAAAAGAAAATATCTTCCACTTCTTCTACAGACCATTTAGAACTCGTGACTACAAGGTCAACTATATAGATGAAAGATTTAAGGGCAAAGCAGACGAAAAAGCTGGTGCTATTATTGGACAAGAAGAAGTTTCCAATGGCAACCGTCATTACGATGCAAGAAACTACAGACCGATTCCGGGTTGGGTATTGGTAGGAGATCCACAACAACAATTATTCTTCGATGTAGATGAAGATACAAATAAATTCTTAGGCATCAACGGCACAGGTAAAGATGAAATTACCTTCTATTATAAAGATGTAAGAGTAATTGAAGTGCCAAATAAAGATGATCCAGTACCAGATGGTTATGTAAGAGTAACTTTTAAGGCAGACAAAGGCGGATCCTTTGGTAAGGACGCTCAAGGTAAAGATATTACAGAACTTAATTACGATGTAATAAAGGGACTTAAGTCCGACCTACTTCCAGTTCCAAAAGAGTTAGAAGAAGGCAAAACAAAAGAAGAAGGCAAGTACTATATCACTCCAGAAACTGGAAGGAAATTTATTAAGTGGGATGAAAAACCATTATTAAACAAAAATACAATCATTGAGAACGATGCAAAAGACTTCTATGTATTTACTGCGAAGTTTGAATGGTCAGGCTTAACAGCATCTGGTCTAGTAAGAACAGAAGCCTTTAAAGATAAAAATGGCAAGTGGACAAATGACTTTGCTCCTACTATTGATCAATTAAAGAAACAATTAGTCTGGAGAGAAAAAGATGAGGTTAAAGATCTTCCAGCAGGAACTGAAATAAAATTATATGACGAAGCTGGCAATGAATTAACAACAGACGAGCAAGTTTATGAATTAGTAAATGAAAAGAACAAAGCTGACAAGGACGAACTTGTTCGCACAGTAAATATCAAGGCTAAAGTTACTTTCAAAGATGGCAAAGAGCCACAAGAGCTTGATATACCAATTACAGTTTACAAAAACGTCTACGAAGCTCTTAACAAGGCCGGCGACAAACCACTATTCTTAAAAGAAGCTGAAGGCAAAGAAGCTAAAGACGGTGGATTGAAAGATGTAACTGGCGACTATGTAATGGTTACTATAAAAGCAGACAAAGACTTTAATGCTAAAGACGACAAAATTTACTGGGTAAATAAAAATGCTTGGGTTGAAATTCCGGAAGTTAAAACTGAAGGTTCATCAACATTTGTCAATTGGAAAGCAGATAAGGACGCCCAAAATGAAAATGGAGTATTTGATTTTACTAAACGACACAAGTTTACTGAAAATACAGTTATAAGTCCAAGTGATGCTAAGGATGTAGTAGAACAAACAGATCCAAATAAGAAACCAGATGTACCAGATTCTTATGTAAAAGTCATAGTTAAGACAACTGACAATGCAACAGATGAAACTAAATTCGAAAAAACTTTCTGGGTTAACCCAACTAAGGAAGTAACTATAGGTGTAACAAATCCAACAGGTAAAACAGTAGCATCAGACCCAACAAAACCAGGAACTGTTGGTTACACTATGAACTTCTTTAATTGGACATCAAGTGAAACTAATCCAAGAATTTGGAAAGATAAGATAGTAGGAAAATTTGAGAACGAAACAACAATAATTGCAAAATATTCTGTTGAGTTTGAAAAAATTAAAGATAATGAACCAAAAGGTACAGTTGATGTACCACAAGGTAAGATTCCAACAGTTGAAGAAATTACTAAGGAGCTTACTCCACCAGAAGGAAAGACTATTAAGGAAGTTAAAATAGTAGAAAATCCAAATGTTAATGAACCTGGAGAAAGTAAGGTAAAAGTAATCGTTGAATACACTGACGGTTCAAGCGTTGGAACAAATGAAAAACCTCTAGAAGTTCCAGTAGAAGTTCACAAAAATATAATTCCAGAAGCATCTGGTGGACAAAAGCCAAAAGACGCTATGGATAATTATGTAAAAGTAATCTTCAAGGCTGGCACAGGCGGAACAGTATCAGGAGATTTAGTTTACTATGTATCACCAGAAGTTGAAGTTGATATGACAAAATCAGCTGGCAAAATTACAAAGACTCCAGAAGTTGGATATATCAGCGGAGATTGGGATACTAGCGAAACTAAAAAATTGAAAGCAACATTTACTGCTGATGAAACTGAATTTACTTTCAACTTTACAAAGACAAAAGATATAGTAGAAAAAACAGACGACAGCGTGAAAAAGCCTGAAGGCTACGTTACCGTCAAGTTTATCGCTGGAGAAAATGGCGAAGTTGTCGGAGGCAACAAAATTTATTATGTTAACCCCGAAGCAAATATCAAACTGGTTGACAAAGACAAGGCAACACAAGGTGCTACGAATGAGTTGATTATTCCCGAAGCAAAGGCAAGTGACAATTACGGATTCGCAGGCTGGGTTGAAGGAATTGACTACACCAATCCTATCAAGGGTGATCGTGAACACGTAGCCAAGTTTACATTAGGGCAAGTTACATTGACTTATAATGCAGGTGGTGCGATAGGAAATGTACCTGACCCAGAATCTACAAACATTGGTGGAAGAATAAATCTTTCTTCTCCAAGTGGACTAAGTAATGGAAACAAGAACTTTATAGGTTGGATGGTTGATGGAAGATTATACCAAGTAGGAAGTCAATTGACATTAACAAAAAATAAGACAGCTGTGGCTAAATGGACAGAAGACATATATCCAGCAGATGAAAATGGAAATAAGACAGAAGAAACACCAGAAAATTATGTTAAGGTTACTCTTGTTCCAACAGAAAAGGCCATAGATTCTGCTAATAAGATTTATTATGTAAATCCAGATAAATACCTTACAATACCAGCAGAAGACCCTACAGTAAAAAATGAGTATAAAGAAAAGGGATATAGTTTCTCACATTGGGATAAACCTTTATTTGGACAATTCACAAAAGATACAACAATTACTGCTAGATATAAAATATCATCAAGTCCAATCACACCGTTAGAACCTGACGCAGGAATTGTTGAAACTAGGGTTGGAATTCAACCTAAGGAAAAGGACTATAAGGATAAAATCACTCCTCCTAAGGGAAAGACAATTGAAAGTGTTGAAATAATTAAAAAACCAGACGTAAGTAAAGAGGGAGTAAGCAGTGCTAAGGTTAATGTAAATTACACTGATGGATCTTCTAGCCTAGTTGACGTTACAGTTGTGGTTTATGGAAAGATACCAGAAAAACCTGACTATCCATCTTATCCAGATAGACCTGATTATCCATCTTATCCAGGCAGACCTATACCAATGTATCCTGAAGTAAGGTATGAAACTATAATTAAAGAAAAGATTGTTAAGGTTCCTGTACCTGTTACTGACGGCTACTTTAAAGAAGTAAGATACATGCAAGGTTTTAATGGTTACTTCAGACCTAATGATGGACTTACTCGTGCTGAGGCTGCACAAATTCTTGCTAACGCTCTTGTTGAGGACGGCTACAAATACAATCCTAACTTCAAGATTTCTTACAAGGACGTTGGAGGGGCTTGGTACACTAGGGCTGTTAAGATTGTAACTGAAGGAAAAGTATTTACTGGTTATGATGATGGCAACTTTAAACCACAAGCTAAGATCACAAGGAACGAATGGATTGCAACTCTTAAGAGGTTCCAAGAACTTGGAAGTGCTAGTGGTAACAACATGAAGTTAAGAGATGGCCACTGGGCTAAGGCTGAAATCCAAGCTGCTTTCAATGAAGGTTGGCTAAAGATTTACACTGATGGACTTGCAACTTATAAGGGAGATGAATTTATCCCAAGACAAGAAGTTGCGGCTGTATCTAACAAGGCCTTTAAGCGAATTGTCGATAAGACTTACATTGGCAAGAACAACTTGAGTCTTGTAACTTACAAGGATGTTAATACATCTATGTGGGCATACGAAGATATACTTTGTGCAAGTAACACTTTCTTAGATAAAAAAGATCGTTACATTGCTCACTGGGTTAAGGAAGACAAGAATCAATTTAATATTGACACTAGTGATTTTAAGATTGTTCAAAAGAACTTTCAAAGAAATCCTAGATAGATAGAGAAGGCTTAAGGGGATCTTAATTAGGGATTTATTTCCTTAAAACTTAATCGGCATGAAGGTATTAACCTTTGTGCCGATTTTTTTAGGATCTATGTAAAATATTGGGGAGGCTCGTTAGATCGAGTCTCTCTTTTCGTTTAAAAATCAATACTTAGACGTTAATATAATAACAAAAGTAAAATAAAGGAAATACTACTAAAAATAAAGATAGCAAACAAAACCCCTAGGAGTTTTGCGGAAATTTCCTAATTTTCTATCACTACTTATAAGCAAACATAATTCTTTTTCTAAACAAATTGAAATTTTTCATACCAAAATAATTTCTCTTTAAGGTCTTTATCTTAGTATGAGTACCTTCTAAAGAACCATTAGACCAAGAGTAATCAAATGAATTACATATCTCATCAAACCAATTTTTAAATGCTGTTATACAAGATTTTAATTCTTTTAAATTTGATTCTTCAGCTCTTATTATCCATTAGCGTGGCATCTAAGTATTCTTGCATAATAAAGTCTTGGTGTTGTTTAAGAATAAACATCTCATATAATCTTTTTATTGTTGGATGTTGACTTTCAAGATTCTAGTAGTTTGAAAAGTCTTTAAAAGCGACAGGCTTTGAAACTGCATCAATGTCTGGCATAAAGTTTGAGATTAGAATATCTTTTCCCATGAAATTGCCACGATATTGATTCTATCGTAACTTTCTTTTAAACTTTGAAGATAAAGGGCAGTGTTTTCATTCATTTAAGAGCACCAGGAAGTGCAGACGAGGTTGTTACAAATGATACATTGACTGTTTAGAAAAAGTTTTAAATTATATAGTAAAATAATATTAGCATCAAAAATATTTAGGTTTAGGTATATAAAAAGGGCTATGAGAATTTATACTCATAGCCCTTTATCTTGCCACCTAAAGGCTCTCCAAATCAGTTTTTCTAAAACACCTAATTCAATGAGCCTTAGCGGGACTTTAATTTTAAATTATCTAATAACTGAAAATAAAAGTTTAGAAGCTTCTTTTGCAGAATCTTTGATATCTTCACTTACATCTTTAGATTCTTTTTTATCTTCTTCTTTTTTTACATCTTTATCATTTGCTGGAGCTTTATCTTCTTTTTTAGCTTCTTCTACTGATTTTTTAGCTTCTTCAAGTGCCTTTTTTTCTTCAGCCTTTATAAGTTCATCAAGTTTAGAATCTTCAACATTATATAAATCAACAGTACTAAAGAAATCTTCTTTTTGATATTTAACCTTATAGCCTAAAGATTCAGCTACAAATCTTACAGGTAAATAAGTTTTGTTTTCAATTATTGTTGCAGGAGTATCAAGCTTAACTTCTTTGCCGTTAACAGTTGCAACATTTTTTCCTATAGTTAATTTGATTTCATTTTTGTCAGATTTTAAAATAACTTCTTTTTTAGCTTTGTCATAAGAAACTTTAGAGCCTAAGCTTTCAAATAAAGATCTGCAAGGAATCATTGTTCTGTTATTAACGATTTTAGCTTGGTCAGGTGTATCAAGAACTTTGCCATTAACTCTTATAATAACAAAACTTTCAACGTCTGAACCCATTATAGACATTAAATCTTTTTGTGTTAATTTCTTAACGTCTGTAGGAATAATAACCTTGGCATTTTCATCTTTTTCAGTAACTGCTTTCATATCTAGAGTAAATTTAAATGAATTTTCTACATTAACAGTTATTTTTGAATTTTGTATAACTTTGTTGTCTTCAAAAGTTGTAGTTTGATTGATGCTAGAACCTTTTAAAATATTTTTAATTTCAGCGAAAGTTTTATTTAAATCTTCTTTTTTATAAGAATCTTTAAATTTAGAAATTTCATCTTTATTGATAAGTTCGTTTGGCATTTGAGCTTTTTCAAGCATTGGCATTAATTTTTCAACAACTTTATCCCAATTAGATACTGAAAGTTCAATAGCCTTAGAAAGGTCGGCTAAAATATCATCAATATTTGCTTTATAAGTGTAAGTATTTCCTTTTACTTGAATATCAGTGCTTGGTTTGAAGTTTGGAAGTGCAGTTTTATAAAGATCTATTAAATCTGCCTTGAATTCTTCAGAATCAAAATATTTTATTGAATTTTGGTTTTGACCATAAGAACTTGGAAGTTCAATATAGTTTTCCTTGATATCTTTAGCAAATTCAGGACTTAAAGATGTGAAGAAATCTTTAGAGAAGATAACTCTATCTTTATCAACAAAGATATCAAAAGATAAACTATCTTTTACGTTTTTAAGTTCTTCAGCTTTTGCACCCAATTTTGTCATTTGGGCTTTAAAGTCTTTAAGATTAGCTGTTACAGTAATTTTAGCTTTTTCTTGACCTTCGCTTTGTCCCTTAAAGCTAGCAGGTAATTTGAAAGTTACTTTTTGACCATTTTCAGGGTTAGAAACTTCAAAATTATAAGTGAGTTCAGCATTTACATTTGAACCTTTCCAGCTTGATACTTTTTTACTAGCATCTAAATAAGCTGTAGTATTTGGTGTACAAGCAACTAATGACATAAGCATTGCTAGTACTAGAAATATACTAATTAATTTCTTTTTCATATAGATCCTCCTAATTCATATATTATAAGCTAATTTTAACTTATATCCGTACAAAATACAATAAATTAATAATTAAGTAAATATTAAAATTTTATTAAAAACCAGTAAAAATGAAAATAATATTTGCAAAAATTAAGAATTAAAATTTAATTTATTTTGGTCAAGCTTTCCATTTTTTGCAGCATCTTCTAAAATTAGTACAGCACGGGCTGCAGAATTTAAAGAATCAATGTTTACCCTATAAGTACCAAATTGGTCTTTACCTTTTATGAATATGCCAATTTTTTTCTTAGCAGTAGCACATGATTTAATTGATTCATAGGGAAAATAATAATCACCTAAGACAATCCCATCATCATAATAGCCAACAACTGTCGCATACTTATCTCTTCCATTTTTAAAAGAACCCTTAGCAAGAATAGTATAAACATTAGTTTGTCCATCTTCTTTTATTGGGAAATTTCCAAATTGTAGGTTCATTATATAAAATATAAATAGGAATATAAGCACATAAGGGCTGGCTAAATTTTGGAAGAGCTTATCTTTTGGGAAAAATAGCATTGCAGAAAAATAAATATTTACAAAAATAATTATCAAAGAGTAAAGAATCATATTAGTGTAATATGTAGCTTTTCTAATTTTTAATCCCGGAAGACTTAAAATTTTTTTATAAGATGAAAAAATACTTATGATTGTTGATAAAAATAAGTAATTTATCATGACCCACATAAAAAGATATAAAACTCCGCCTTCCCCTACAATATTGGTATTATAAAAAAGCTCCAGTCCCAAGGGTATGAGAGCTGAAATAAACATAATTAATAAAGTTTTTGATTTTGGCAAAATTATCCCTCCATAAAAAAATTATATCATTTATAATATTATTAAAAAAGAGGTCTTATATGAATTTTAAAACTTATGGAAATATAACAAATGAGAAAATTTTACTACTCGCACCAGTTCTTCCTAAGGATCAAGAACTTACAAATATTTTAAAGCCCTTAAATGATTATTATTTAATAATTCCAGATTTAGCTAAAAGAGATGAAGATTTTATTTCATTTCAAAGAGATGTAGATAGCATTTATAAATATTGTAGAGATGAGAATATAAAAAATTTTAAATATATTTGTTCTTTTTCATATTGCTCAAACATTGCCATTTATATGCTAGAAAGAAATTTAGTAAAGGTGGAAAAAGCAGTATTAGAGGGAGTTATAAATATAAATATTAATTTTATTTTTAAAAAAATATTAAAAATGAAATTTTCAAATTATAGGAAAAAAATTGAAAAAGATGAGCATACAATTGAAAAGATAAATAATCTTTATCCCAATATGTATAAAGAGATAAAGGAACTTGCAGAAAATATAAATGACAAAAGTTTAGACAACTTTTTAAGCGAAGTTTCTAATTTTAAATTTAGTAAAATAAAAAATACAAGTCTTTTATTTATATATGGGAAAAAAGATCCGTCTTTAAAAAATATTGAAAAATTAAAAAAGAAATACCTTCAAGCAGACTTTTTGAGCCTGGAAGGTATTGAACATGGAAATATAATTTTTAAAGATTCAAAAACTTATTTTAATCTTCTCAAAAGTTAGGTCTATCAAATTGACCTAAGTGGTATTTTTCAACAATTGCAATAATTTTTTCTGCGTAATGCTTATCTGTAGCATAACCTGCATCTTGAAGATATTGAGAAGCTTCTCTAAAATCACGAGCTTCTTTAACCTTTTTGTATCTTTTGCTTTGACTTATAAGTTTACCATAATGGTTGAATGAGTCGCTTTTTGAAAGATATTTTTTAAAAGCCTCATTTACAGAAGTTGTCTGTCCATTTATAACTTCATTTGTTTTTAAAACTACAGAATCTTCATTAGACCTTGCCTTGATTCCAAAATAATTATTATATTCAAGCGATAACAAACTCCTGCCATAATCACTTTCTAAGGCTGATTGGGCTAATACAACTGACGTAAAAAGTCCAAACCTATCGGCTGTTGATTGGGCAAGTTCAAGAGTTTCATCGAGATATTCTTTTTTGTAGTCACTAAAATTATTAGGACTTTTAAAAGTTAGGAAGAATAAGGCAAAAAGCACACATATTATAAGTGGAAAAAATAGTAAGCATCCACAACCTTTTCTGATCATAAAAAACCTCTCTTTTATTTTATTATAGCATAGCTTATTAGGTTAAATATTTAAGAAATTCTTAAAATCATTGTCTTATATGGTTTTACAATTAAAATATTATTTGTTAAAATAAGTACCGAGGTGCTTTATGAGAAGATTTACAGCCCTATTTTTATTAGGAATAATACTTATTTTAAATATAAATGTCTTTGCACAAAAAGATGTTTCTATTGACAAGAATACTTCAGTAAAAGCTACTGAAGAGGCTAAGGAAGAAAAAAAAGAAATTAGAGACCAAAATATTCTTGTACCTACAAAAGACGGAGTGCAAAAAGCAACGGCTGAAGAAGCTGGAAAAATTGAAGAATATGAAAAATATTCTTTAGAAGAATTATCTAAGTCTTATCTTTTGGGAGATTATCAATCAGGAAAAATTCTTGAAGCCTATAATATTGACGAGGTTAGACCCATGGCTTCAACATCAAAACTTGTAAGTATTTTTGTAGTTTTTGATAAGATTAAAGACGGGACCATTTCAAAATCTGACGAGCTGACAATAGATAGAGAATCATCAATCTTAGGAGGCTCAACTTTTAAACTTAAAGAAAATGATAAGATGACAGTGGATGATTTAATTAAGGCTAGTATGGTAGTTTCAGGAAATGATGCTATTACAGCCCTAGCTAAACATATTTCTGGTTCTGTTGAAGCTTTTAGTGTTCTTATGAATAAAAAATGTAAAGATTTAGGACTTAAAAATGCACATATGGTTAATCCAACAGGACTTACTAATTATGCTATTGAGGATTACAACAAAATGACCACAAGGGAAATGTTTATCCTTTCCTGCGAGCTTATAAAATATTATCCTGAAATTCTTAATTATACTAAAGAGGCTTATTTAAAAGATGAAGACAGAAATTTTTTGGAGTACAACACAAACCCGATTTTGGGGATAGTACCAGAAATTGACGGATTAAAAACAGGATATACTAACGCATCAGGAAGGACAGTAATTTCTACAGGTTTAAAAAAAGGAATTGAAGGCAAGTCAAAAGATTTAAGATTAGTAGGCATTGTAACAGGATGTAATGGTGATTGGCAAAGATATGTTGCAATAAAAAGATTAATGAGCAAGGGCTTTGACAATTATGAATATACAATTTTTGGGACTGAATCAAAACCAATTCAAAATATAAATGTTGAAAATGCACAAGACGCGCAGACGCCAGTATTTATTAAGAGCAAAGGCTATGCACTTGTAAATAAAAAAGAAAATATTAAAAAAGATATAAAAATTATCAGTGAACTTAAGGCTCCTATTGAAGCCGGAAAAAAAGTTGGAACCATTAAATATTACTCTTCAGGAGATTTAATTTTTGAAAGTGATTTAATAGTTAAAGATAAAGTTTATGAAAAAGGCATATTACAAAGATTTGTAAGAATTTATGAAGATATATTTAAGAATATTGAAAGGGAAGTTAGTTGAATATAATAGCAGTTTCTTTGGGAGGAGCTTTAGGTTCAATATCTAGGTATCTCTTAGGCTTTATACCAATAAAAATATATGACAATAATATTATAACTATAATAATAAATATTTTAGGCTCATTCTTAATAGGTCTAATAGTAGCAGCAAGTTTAAAATCAAGCATAAGTGAATTTAAGATTAATTTTCTAAAAACTGGATTTTGTGGAGGATTTACAACATTTTCCACCTTTTCCCTTGAAATAATTAATTTATTAGAAAAAGGTAAAATAATATTAGCCCTATCATATTTGTTGTTATCAGTAATATTTAGCCTTATAGCAATATACTTTGCATTTAAGCTTGTAAAATAACCACACCACCAATTAAATTTGGTGGATTTTTTTGTTTTTTTTAGAATATATTATTATTAAAATTCTAGTCTTATTAAAAAAATATAAATTAAAGTAGTAAAAATATAGTGAATAAATTCTTTCATCTTTACACTCCACTAGAAAATTTTTATTTAATAATATATTCTAAATCAATAAAAAAATCTCGAGATTTTTCTCTCGAGATTTAAAAAAATATTTTATTCTTCTTCTGATTCTAATATTTTGGCAGCCATTTCTTTACCGAGATTAATCAAGTCTTCTAATTCTTCTCTAGTTGCAGCGCCTTGAATTTCTGGTTGATGTTCTAATACATTGTACTTTCCATCTTCCATATATTTTTTAAGATTCTTTAAGGCTCCACCGCTCCATGAGTAAGAACCGAATATTGCCCAGAAATTATTTTTCATTCTTTGGTGAGATATTTCTGTAAGAAGGAAATTCATTGGTGGGAATAGAGAATTATCGTAAGAACAAGAACCTAAAATAACACCTCTATATCTCCAGGTATCTGTTAATAAATAGGATAATGGAGTTTTTGCTACGTCCCTAATTTTTACATCATTAAGTCCGCCACGAACTAGACCTTTTGCAACGGCTTCAGCCATTCTTTCAGTATTTCCATACATTGAGCCATAAATTACAACACAGCCCTTAACTGTTTCTTGTTTTGCAAGAGAAATATAGAAATCTACAATTCTTTTTGGATCTTTTCTCCAAATGGGACCATGAACGGTACAGATTGTAGAAATTTCTAAATCTTTAAGTCTTTCTAAGGCTTTAAGAGCTTGTTTTGCATATTTACCAACTATATTTATAAAATATCTTGCAGCTTCTTCTTTGTAGTGGTCATCAAATTGAATTTGATCATCGAAAATGCCACCGTTTAAAGTTCCAAAACCACCGAATATATCTTGTGAAAATAAAACTTTACTTGCTTTTTCGTATGTTACCATGGATTCAGGCCAGTGAACCATCGGTGTAAGATAAAAATCAAATTCTCTATCTCCTAATTTTAAATGTTCCCCATCTTTAACAACCCTTACATTTTCTGTAACTCCATAGAAATTTTTAAGCATTGGCACAGCCTTTGGTGAAACTATTATTTCTACATCGGGATATAGATCTATAAGTTCAGGAACAGAAGATGAATGGTCGGGTTCAAGGTGGTTCATAATAATGTAATCGACTTTTTCATCACCAAGAATTTCCTTAATTTTTTCAATATAAACGGAAATAGTATTTATCTTTACCAAATCCACTATAATGTTTTTTTCTCCCTTAATTAGAAATGAGTTGTAAGCAACTCCGTTAGGTAGTGGCCACATTCCTTCAAATTTTTCTGTTTGCCTATCATTAGTTCCTATATAATAAATATTATCCTTAATGGGGGCAGTTACTAAATATTCCATATTTTCTCCTTTCAACAAAATTTTAATTTATACATATATTCCCTTTCAATAAAGAGAATATAGATTTGTATTTAAATTATTAAGTATTGATAAATTTAACTACACTTTATCACATATGTTTTTTATTTAAAAATATAAAATTATTCATAAAATTCTGTAAATAAATGTTTTTGTCCTTTATGTTTATAGCCTAGAATTTGACCTAAATTTACATTTTCGCTAGATCTTAGTATGTTAATATCAGCATTTTCATTTTCTTTAAGCAGACTCTTTACAAGTTCTTTAACATAATATCTTTTGTTACCTGATTTTTTCTTTGTTACTGTGCAGGCACAGTCAAGAGGATTAAGACCTGTTGATTTCATGAATCTAATTATAGCTTCTTCCTTAACAAGATACATTGGTCTTATGAGTTCCATATCAGAGAAATTTTTAGCCTTTAATTTTGGCATCATAGTTTTATAATCTCCTGCAAAGATTATATTTAATAGTATTGTTTCAATAACATCGTTAAAATGATGACCTAAGGCTAGTTTATTACATCCAAGCTCCTTGGCTTTTGAGTAAAGATTACCCCTTCTCATTCTAGCACACATATAGCAGGGAGAATCCCCATTTGTTAATTTTTCAGCAACTTCAAAAATATCTGATTTGTATAGTTTAACGGGTATGCCAAGTTTTTTGCAATTATAAAGTAGATTATCAGAATTTTCTTTTATATAGCCAGGATCCATTGCTATAAATTCTAGAGAAAAATCCACCTGCCTATGTCTTTTTAGTTCTTGCATTAATTTTGCAAGAGTTAGGGAGTCTTTTCCTCCGGAAATGGCAACAGCAATTTTATCTCCGTCTTGTATAAGTTCGTATTCTTTACAAGCTTTAATAAATTTTCTAAATATATCTCTTCTGTAAGTCTTAATTAATGACTTTTCTATATCTTTAATTTCTTTAACTTCATTTTCTTTTTCCATCATATTACACTTTCCCATTTAATAGATTATATCATAATATTAACTTATTTTTTATAAAAATTACTAAGACATTGTTGCAGATAATACTGGCTAAAAGTTATTTTTTTGCCCATTTTTGTTAATGTGTTATAATTAAAGAGAATATAATTTTATAAGAAGGGAAAAAATGAATAAATATAATATTGAAAAAAATTTCACCCTATTAACCGATTTTTATGAATTCACCATGGCTAATGGGTATTTTCAAGAAGGCATTGGAGAAAAAATTGTTTATTTTGAAATGTTTTTCAGAAGCGTTCCTGATGACGGTACATATGCTATTATAGCTGGGCTTGAACAGTTAATTGAGTATTTTGAAGACTTGCATTTTGCAGAAGATGATATTGAATTTTTAAGAACAAAAAAAATATTTTCAGAAGAATTTTTAGATTATCTTAGAAAGTTTGAATTTAAATGTGACGTATGGGCATTAGAAGAAGGCTCTGTTGCATTTCCGCAAGAACCTCTAATTATTGTTAGGGGACCTGCAATTCAAGCTCAAATGCTTGAAACTATGGTTTTGTTAACCATTAACCACCAATCAATGATTGCTACAAAGACTAATAGAATTGTAAAGGCTGCTGGCGGAAGACCTGTTTCTGAATTTGGTTCAAGACGTGCTCAAGGATATTCTGGAGCAAATCTTGGAGCAAGGGCTGCTTATATAGGGGGAGTTATAGGTTCTGCTAACACACTTTCCGATAAACTTTTTGGCGTTCCAGCTCTAGGAACAATGGCTCATTCTTGGGTACAAATGTTTGATTCAGAATTAGAAGCGTTTCGTGCCTTTGCAAAAGTTTATCCGCAAAACTGTTTATTGCTTGTAGATACTTATGATACTTTAAAAAGTGGTGTTCCAAATGCTATTAAGGTATTTAATGAAGATGTACTACCAAAGGGATTTAGACCAAAGGGCATAAGAATTGACTCAGGAGATATAGCTTATCTATCTAAAAAAGCTAGAAAGATGCTTGACGATGCAGGATTTGAAGACGCTTTAATTATGGCATCAAATTCTCTTGATGAATTTACTATAAAAAATATATTGGTTCAAGGTGCCAAGATTGATGCCTTTGGTGTTGGTGAAAGACTTATCACTTCAAAGTCTGACCCTGTATTTGGTGGAGTTTACAAGATGACAGGAATTGAAGGAAAAGATGGTAAAATTATTCCAAAGATTAAAATTTCTGAAAATGTAACAAAAATTACAATACCCGGCTTTAAAGAAATTCATAGATTTTATGATAAATCTTCAAACAAAGCTATTGCAGATGTTGTTTCTTTGCATGATGAAGTTTTGCCTGAAGATAAACTTGAAATCTTCCACCCAATTTATACATGGAAGAGAAAGACTTTAAATAATTATTACAGCAAAAAATTGTTAGTACAAATTTATGATAAGGGTAAGTTAGTATACAAGATGCCAAGTCTTGATGAAATTAGAAATAAAGCTCAATCTGAAATTGATTCTCTTTGGGATGAAGTTTCAAGAATTGACAACCCAACTGAATATATAGTGGATTTATCCGAAGAACTTTGGAAGACTAGAGATGCATTACTGAAAAAGTATGGCAAAAACTAGCTTTTAAAAAATTTAAAAAGGAAAGAAATAAGACTGATTAGAAAAGAGGAAGTATGCAATATTACGGAAATGTTTTTAGACCGCCTAGTGAGGCAAGATCTTTAATTATTCAAGCAACTGTTGGATGTGCTCACAATAAATGTAGCTTTTGTTATATGTATAAAGATGATAATTTTATAATTAGACCCTTAGAAGATATAAAAAAAGACCTTATCGAAATGAGCCAATATGGAAGTTACTGGAGAAGGATTTTTCTAGCTGACGGTGATGCTCTTGTTTTAAAAACAAGCGATCTTTTGGAGATTTTAAAAACCATTAAACAATATTATCCCAATATTGAAAGAGTTTCATCTTATGCTACTGCAGGGGATATAAATAGAAAATCTATAGAAGAACTTAAGGCTCTTAGGGATGCAGGCCTTGAAATGTTATACATTGGCTTTGAATCTGGTGATGATGAAATTTTAAGAAAAATAAATAAGGGTCTAACTTATAAGGATTATGTATCTGCAATGGCTAAGTGTAAAGAAGTTGGTTTTAAAACTTCAATCACTATAATAGCTGGTCTTGGTGGAGTAGAACTTATGGAACAAAACGCTAAAGGTACAGCGAAAATTATTTCAGAAACTAAGCCTGATTATGTGTCTTATCTTACTATGAGAATATATAAAAATACACCACTTTATCTCGATTATATAAATGGCAAATTTAATATGCCAAATGCTGAAGAGATTTTACAAGAAATGAAAATATTTTTAGAAAATGTGGACTCAGAAGGAACAATTTTTAGGTCCAATCATGCCTCTAATTATGTGTTATTAGCTGGTACATTGAACGAAGATAAAAAGGGACTAATTGAAGCTATAGACAAAACCTTAAAAAAGAAGAATTTTGTTCCTGAAGTTTTAAGAGGTTTTTAACATATGAAAGTTTACAGATTTAACTTAGATTTAGAAAAATTTGATAATTTTTTAAACACAAATAGACTTTTTATTCTTGAAGATAAAAATATTTTAAGCAAAAAAGATTTAGATGATTTTTTGCTTGAAGAAAAAAATAAGAAATATAAAAGCCTTGTCAATAATTTTTTGAAATTAGATGTGGGTGATTTTGTTTGGCTAAGGGCAAAAGAAGAGTATGCCCTTGGCAAAATTAAAAGTAATGTTTTTTATAATGAAGCTTTGGAAGTTTCTTTAGATATTAAAAAAGTTTCTTATGAAGAAGTCCCACAAAAACTTAAAAAAGTAACAAGGGGTTCAAAACTTATCAGTATTAATGATGAGTATATATTTAGTGAAAGTAAGAAAATTTATGATAAATCTTACGACTATTCATCTTATGTGGACAGCGGACTTATAACTATAAAAAATAATAGGGCTGCCTTAGATGTATGTTATGAAAATACCAATAGAGGAAATTTCCCACCAGCTTTAAGAAAAAGTGGGCAAGTTGCTATATATAAAGACAGGGAAAATATTAAAATAAACTATAAGAACCATAAAACTCCAGAAAAAGAAAAGCATGAGGAAAAAAATTTTGACTTAATTTTTGAGATGAATCCAAAGGAAGAGAAGGAAGAAAAAAGCTTACTTCCATTGAGAGCTTCTGATATAAATATGGAAAGTCTTCCCCTAGTTTACTCAAAATTTTTAAAATTACAGTTTGACTTTGCCAAAGAATTTACAAAAACTTCCATGGAAAATTTAGCTAAAGTAAATATTAAATTTTGGCAAGAATATTTAAAGTTGTTAAAAGAATGAAATTAATACTAAGTTTGGAAAAATTTCTCATTGACTGCTCAATGGGCATGAAAAAAGCTGCACAAATTGCTGGTTCAGTGATGGACTATAAGCCACTAGATGAAATTGATCTAGAAAAGTTTTGTTCTCCATCTATAATTAAGAGTGCTATGGAAGTTTATAATATTAAAGAAATTGAGGCTAAGGTTTTTTTTAAGTGGTATGGAGATTATTTCAACAGGATTGGTAAATATGAAAATGAATATTATAAAGGTGCTTTAGAACTTTTAAATGATTTAAAAAAAGATTATGATATTTCTGTATTTACCGAGCTTTATAGTCTTCAAGCCAGACAAATTTTGAGAAAAAAGGATATTCTTAAAGATTTTGAGCTTGTTGGCGGAAAAGAAAAAGATAGAGAAAATAATGACAAATACCATATTTTGGAGACTCTTGTTAAGAATTTAAAAACAAAGGATGAGATTGTTTTTATTTCCTCTGATATGGAAGATATAAAAGTTGCAAGTGAATTGCTTCTTAATAATATATATTATGATTTTAGTGAGAATAAAGAAATTAATGTAGATTTTATAAGGGATAAGGTGGAGCAAATAAAATGAAAATTAATAAGGATGATAAAGATAAAGATTTAGAAATTGAAGAAAAAAAACTCCACTTATCTGAGGGGAAAATAAGTTTTTCCAATGATGTATATAGAAATATTTTTCTTGTGCTTTTAGGTTTTTCTACAGTTTGTTACTTATTTTTAAATCAAAAAGGAATTTCAAAAATTTTTATAACTTTACTAAGTATAATGTTTCCCTTTATACTTGGTGGAGTTCTCGCATTTATGATAAAAATTGTACTAAATTTCTTTGAAGAAAAATTATTTAATAAGATAAAAAGTGCTAGATTTCAAAAACACAAAAGAAAAATTTCAATATTAGTTTCAATTTTTGTAATATTTTTAATAATTTTTATAATTTTAAGAATAGTTGTACCTCAATTTATATCATCTATATCAAAACTGCAAACTGCTCTACCACCTTTGATTCAAAAGGCTATAGATAAAAGTAGAAATATAGCTTTTATAGATGAGTATTCAGATAAGATGCAAAAAATATATGATCATTTGTCTGTTTCAAAGATTTTTGATCAAATTAGAGAATTTGTTAAAAACAAAGGAGATAATTCTTCAATAAGCACGGCTTTTCAAAGAGCTTATTCGACGGCTACAAATATCTTAGGTGGTATAGTTAATTTTGTTCTTGCCCTTATAACGGCAATCTACATTTTATCTGATAAGGAACACTTGGAATATCAATCAAAAAGAATAGTTTATTCAATTTTCTCCAAAAAAACCTCAGGAAAAATATTTCATGTATTTAAGCTTTTACATCAAAATTTTGAAGGATTTATCAGGGGACAAATCATTGATTCAACTGTTCTAGGAATAATTGTATTTATATTTTCTTTTTTGGCAAAAATGCCGAATGCTACAACTCTAGGAGTTCTTGCAGGAGTTACAAACCTTGTTCCTATTATTGGACCATTTATCGGTGGCTTTATGGGATTTGTTTTGATTGTAATTGATGATTTTTCAAAGGCTATAATATTTGTAATTTTTATTTTCATTATGCAGCAAGTTGAATCAAATTTAATCTATCCAAAGCTTGTCGGTGGTGCCGTTGGTTTACCAGCCCTTTGGACACTAATTGCAATTACTGTTGGTGGTAGCCTTTTTGGAGTTGTAGGAATGTGGGTTTTCATACCTTTAACTTCAACTATATACACCCTTATTGGCGAATATACCAAATATAAGATAGATAAAAAAGATATTGATTTAAGAATGCGAAAGGTATAGAATAATTTATCAAAAGTTAACATAATTTTAAGAAAAAATCTATTTAATATTAAATCACTATAAATATAGTGATTTTTTACTTTTGAAAGGAAATTGATAATAAAAATCTATTAAATCTAGTTTTCTTCTGCTACAATAATTATAAAAAGGTGGTTTATGACTGATAATAAATATAAAAAAAATATAGGAAAAATAAATAGGGTAAATGAACTTACAAAGACTTCTGCATTAGGATTATTAAGTAACTTATTTTTATTTATGACTAAAGTTTTAATGTATTTTTTTACCGGTTCAATGTCTATTTTATCCGAAGCTTTAAATAATCTTAGCGACTGTTCATCATCTATTATTTCAATAATGGGTGTAAAATTTGCTCAAAAACCCAATGACAAATCTCACCCCTATGGACATGGACGTATAGAGTATTTAATAACACTTGTTATTTCAGGCATGGTTTTAGTTGTAGGGGGAAATTTTGTTTACTTTTCTTTTAAGAAGATAATCCATCCCCAAGCCTTAAACTATCCTTTTTATACTTTGGTACTTTTATTTTTATCTTTACTTGTAAAAATTTGGCAGTCAGGTTTTTATTTAAAAAAATCTAAACTTCTTAATTCTTTAGCTTTGAAAGCTCAAAGCAAGGATTCTTTATCAGATTGTCTTATAACTTCTGTAGTTTTAATTGGTGTAATAATTCAAAAATTTACCGGACTTAAAATAGATAGCTATATAGGTCTTTTAGTTGCACTATTTATAATATATACGGCAATAGAACTAATTAATCAGACAATTTCTATTTTAATCGGTAAGGGTCTAAGTGAAGAATTAAGACAAGAGATTATTTCTAAGGTTTCATCTTATGAAGGAATATCTAATGTTCATTCCATTATTGTAACTGATTTTGGACCGGAAAATATCATAGTTATACTTGATGCTGAAATTGCCTACAACTTAAGCCTAGAAGAAGCGCACAATATTGTAGATAAGGTAGAAAGAGAAGTTTCAAAACTTTTAAATATTAAGCTAATAATTCATACTGATCCTCATGGCTCAGCAAGTAAATTAATTGAACAGATAAGGAAAAAGCTCCATATAATAATAAGAGAAAACTTAAATCTTTATTCTGTATATGATATAGTAAATGATGGTGATACTTTCCATATTGAGTTGGATTTTAACGGAAGAATAATAAGAGATGAAAATGCAAAGGAGGAGCTTAAAAAAACTGTTGTAAAATCTTTGAAAGAAGAATTTCCTGATTATAATTTTGTGATCAGATTACTAGCAGTTTTTTGATTATTATGAAGGCATTGATTGTTGGAGTAGGTAAACTTGGCTTTAAACTTGCCGGTGCCCTACTCGATGAAGGTTATGAAATTTGCGTTATAGATAACAATGAGGATGTAATAGAAAACGTTTCAAATGTGTTGGATGTATTTTCAGTTTGTGCAAATGCTCTAGATTTTGGGGTGTTAATGGAACTAGACATATCTACTTTTGATATAGTAATTTCTACAACAACTAATGACGAAGCTAATGTAATTTTATGCTCCATTTCTAAAAAATTAGGGGCTAAATATTCTATTGCAAGAGTTCGTGACCCTGAGTACAGAAAATATTTGAAATTTATGTCTGATGAGTTAGATATTGATTATATAATAAATCCTGAATATGCTACTGCAAAAGTAATAGATAAGTATTTATTAAAAAAATATCAACTCTATGCTAATGAAGTTGCGGGTGGAAAAATAAGGCTTGTAGAGTTTAATATTGGTCAGGATCCGGAATTTATTGGTAAAAAACTTATAGACTTAAATACTTTTGATAAATTAATTGTAGCTGCTATTTCTAGAGATGGAAAAGCCATAGTACCTAATGGTATGACGGAATTAAAATCTGATGATGTTATACTTCTTTCCGGAATTACTGAGGATATTGAAGCTTTTGATAAAAAATACTCTGGCATATCTAAAGAAAAAACAGTCAGAAAAGTAATGATACTAGGGGGAGGTAAGGTTGGATTTTACCTTGCAAGCCTTCTTGTCAATGAAAAAATAGATGTTACAGTTATAGAACTTAATAGGGATAAGTGTGTAAACATTAAAGAGAAACTTCCTGGTGTTGAAGTGATAAATGGAGATGGAACAGATATAAATTTATTGGAAGAAGAAATGTTTCATACTTTTGATGCCTATGTTGCAGCAACTGGCATTGACGAAGCAAATTTACTTATGAGCCTTGTAGTTAAAAGAGCAGGAATTTATAAATCTGTTGCAAAAATTTCCAGGACAAATTATGACGGTATTATTGATAAGCTAAATATTGATGCTGTTTTCAATAAGTCTTACATTACAGCCTCAGAAATTTTAAAAATTATTAGGGGTAATGACTCCCAAGCAGTCAGCCTTCTTTTAAACGCTCAAGTTGAATGTAATGAATTTATTTTAAAAAAGAAACTTGCCATTTGTGGAAAGTCACTTAAAGATTTAGCCTTACCCAAGGGCATACTTTTCATAGCCTTGATTAGAGGTGAAGAAACTATTGTGCCAAATGGTGATACTGTTCTTGAAAATGGTGATAAGGCAGTAGTTTTTGCAACAAAAAATGAGATAAGAAATATGAAAAATTTATTTAAACGTACAAAAATTATTGATGGAATACATAATAAACTGACTAAGAATTGATATAGAGGTTAAAATGAATCGCTCGTTAATTGTTAAAATTTTAGGTATAATTTTGTTAATTGAATCCTTTTTTATGATTCCTTCTTTAGCTATATCGCTTTATATGCAAGATGGCTCATCGATAGGTTTTATAGTCACAATAATTCTTCTGATTATAGTTGGTGCTTTAACAAGATTTATAGAAACTAAACATAGGACACTTGCACCGGCAGATGGTCTTGTAATTGTAACTTATGCTTGGATACTTGTTTCAATTTTTGGATCTTTACCATTAATTATTGATATGAATATGTCTTTTCCAGATGCTTTTTTTGAAATAGTTTCAGGTTTTACTACAACAGGTGCTAGTGTAATAAATAATATTGAATCTTTTCCAAAATCTGTTGTATTGTGGAGAAGTATAACTCACTGGATTGGTGGGATGGGGATTTTAGTTTTTACAGTTTCTCTTCTTCCTAAACTTGGTGTTGGAGGTTTTCAAATTTTCAAAAGAGAATCACCTGGACCTGTAAAGGGAAAAATTGAGGCGAAAACTTCAGACACAGCTAAAAAATTATATATTATTTATGTTGTTATAACTATTTTACTTTTTCTATGTCTTAAAATTTTTGGCATGGATGTTTTTGATGCTTTAGTACATACACTAGGTGTTGTAGGTACTGGTGGTTTTTCTTCTAAAAACACATCTATTATGGGATATTCAACACCGATAATATTTACTATGTCCTTTTTTATGATTGTTTGTGGAAATAATTTTTCAATATATTATTCTCTTTACAGAAGACGATTTAATGAAATTATTAAAAATGAAGAATTGAGATTATATTTATTCATAACTATAGCAGCAATTTTACTTATCAGTATAGATTTATATTTAAAAGGAGTCGCAAGTCCCTTTAAAAGTTTTAGAGATGCAACATTTCAAGTGACATCAATTGAGTCTACTTCAGGTTTTGTATCTACAGATTATGACTTGTGGCCTTCATTTTCAAAATATATATTATTTGTGCTTATGTTTATAGGCTCTTGTGCAGGTTCAACTGCAGGAGGTCTTAAGGTCATAAGAATTGTCGTTTTATTTAAGTCAATAAAAAGAGAAATAAAAAGAGTTATACACCCTAGGGCAATACTTCCAATTTCTTTAAATGGTAGAATTTTAAGTGAAGAATTGGTTCAAGGCATAAATGGATTTTTTGGAATTTATATGATTGTTTTTGTTTTTTCAGTAGGTCTTATTACTCTGTCAGGAGAGGATCTAATAACTTCAATGTCTTCAGTTGTAACAATGTTATCTAATGTTGGACCAGGTTTTGCATCCGTTGGTCCTACGAAAAATTTTTATTACTTCAATGATTTCTTTAAAATTTATTTTGCTTTTTTAATGCTATTAGGAAGGCTTGAATTTTTCACAGTTCTTGCAATTTTCTCAAGAAAAAAATATTTTAAAGAGAAGGTATTGAAATGAAAATATTGATAATAGGAGCAGGACGCGTAGGTAGCGAGCTTGTAGATGTACTTTCCTACGAAGATGCTGAAATTTTAGTTATAGATAGGGATTCGGGAAATCTTCCTTCATTAAAGAAGTCTAATGTTTCATACATTAACAAGGATATATTAGATGGGGACATATTAAATGAAATAGATTTTTCATCTTTTGAATATGTTTTGGCAGTTACCGATAAGGATAGGACAAATATATTAATTGCCTCATTAACAAAAAATTTATCCACTAAGACAATAATTAGACTTAATATTGTTGATTCTTTAGATGAAATAGAATATCTTAAAAAATCTCTTAATATTTATGAAATTGTAAATCCCGAATATGAAGTTGGAAAATTTATTAAAAACATAATCGGAAATTCATCATATTACACGGCTGATTATTTTGGTAAGGGGAAAATAGAAGTTGCCGGTCATTTAGTTGATACAGACGGGGAATTTGATAATATAGCCCTAAAGGATATCGGCTCTTTGGCAACAATTTTAGTTGTCGCTATTTTAAGAGATGGCAAATTTTTTACACCCAATGGTCAGACAATTTTACAAAAGGGAGATTATTTGTATCTCATGGGTCTTTCTAAAGATATTTCCAATTTTAAGATGGAGCATTTTCTAATAAAATCTACAAGAAAATCAAGAGATGTAACAATAATTGGTGGAAATCTCATAACCAATAAAATGATTAGTGAAATTGAAGACATCAATTTAAAAATTATAGAAGAAGACAGCAAAAAAGTTAGACTTTTTAGGGACAAAATACCAAAAGCATTTGTAGTAAATAGACCTTATAGGGATGAAAATTTATTAAATGAAGAAAATATAAGAGAAGATAGTATTTTTATTTCTATGACAGATAATGATGAGTTAAATATAGTTTTAGGACTCATGGCAAAAAGCTTGCGCATAGAAAGGACAATAATCTCTTTAAACACAAATATTTATTCAAAAATTTTAGACCCCTTAAATATGTATAGCCATGTTGAACCTTTTACAGTAATGGCAAATGAAATTGTCAACAAAGTTTCACAAGGTTCAAAAATTTCTGTTAACTTTATGTTTGCAGGTAAGGCTCAAGTTTTTGAAATCTCAACGAGCGAAAAATTCCCTCACATAAACAAAAAAATTAAAGAGATGAATATTCCTAAGGGAATTATAATTGGTGGAATAATAAGAAGTGATGGTTTGGCTATAATTCCTAGGGGAGAAACTATTATAGAAAAAAATGATAAGCTTGTAGTTTTTTGTACAGATGATAAAAAAGAAGAATTAAAAAATTTCATAGATACAAAAAAGAAAAATTATCTTTCGTCTTTATTTAAGTAGGAGAATTTATATGGATTTTTTAAAAAATGATTGGCAAGAGCTTTTAAAAGATGAATTTCAAAAAGATTATTACAAAAACTTAAGAGAGCTACTGATAAATGAATACAAAAATTATCAAATATATCCCAAGGCAAGTGATATTTTTAATGCCTTTAACTATACTTCATATAAAGATTTGAAAGTGTTAATTTTAGGTCAAGACCCCTATCACAATCCAAACCAAGCTCACGGACTCGCCTTTTCTGTTAATAAAGGTATAAAAGTTCCCCCATCTCTTGTAAATATTTATAAGGAGCTTCATGACGATTTAGGAATAGGACCTTTTAAGGACGGTTATCTAAAATCATGGACACAAGAAGGAATAATGCTTTTAAACACAACATTAACAGTTAGAAAAAATGCCCCTATGAGTCATTCAAAAATTGGTTGGGAAATTTTTACAGACAGGGTAATTGAAATTATTGATGAAAAAAAGGAACCTGTAGTTTTTATCCTATGGGGAGCTCATGCAAGAAGTAAGAAGAAATTAATAAAAAATAAAAATCATCTTGTTATTGAAGGACCACATCCATCACCTCTTTCAGCACATAGGGGATTTTTTGGCTCAAAGCCATTTTCAAGAGCAAATAAATTTTTAATGGAAAGAGGAATTGATTCACCAAGCTGGGAGGTAAAATAATGGCAGAATTATATATAGGAAAAGGAAAAGATAAATTCACAATATCTTCAGATAAATTAAATCAGCATGGAATCATAGCCGGAGCAACTGGAAGCGGAAAAACTGTGACTGTAAAGGTATTAATTGAAGAATTATCTAAAATTGGAGTACCTACATTTGTTTCAGATGTTAAGGGTGATTTAACTAATCTTTGTAAAGAAGGAAGGGAAAATGAAAATATAAAAAAGAGGCTTATTGCTATTGGACAAGAAAATTTCGAATATTCATCTTATCCTGTAAATTTATGGGATATATATCAAGAAAATGGAATTAATTTAAGAATATCAATTTCAGAACTTGGACCACTACTTCTGTCACAAATTTTAGAATTAAATGAAGTCCAAGAAGGAGTTTTAAATATTTTATTTAAGCTAGCTGACGAAAATGGACTTTTACTTTTAGATTTTAAAGATTTAAACTCTATGCTGGGATTTTTAACTGAAAACGCTAAGGATATTTCTGCAAAATATGGGAATATTTCTTCTGCAAGTATTTCTGCCATAAGAAGAAAATTATTAGTCTTAGAAGAAGAAGGGGCAGATAATTTTTTTGGAGAGCCCTCTATTGATGTAATGGATTTTCTGCAAAAAGATTCAAGGGGTTACGGTTTTGTAAATATCTTAAATTCAAAAAAACTTATAAATTCACCAAAATTATATTCAATATTTTTGATTTATTTATTTACAGAACTTTTTCAAATATTAGATGAAGTTGGCAATCCAGAAATTCCCAAGGCTGTATTTTTCTTTGACGAAGCACATCTTTTATTTGACGATATTTCTAAAGTTTTACTTGAAAAGCTTACAAAAGTTGTAAAACTTATTCGTTCTAAGGGTGTGGGTATTTTCTTTATAAGCCAAAATCCTTTAGATATTGACCAAGCAGTTTCTTCACAGCTTTCAACAAAAATTATCCATCAACTTAGGGCATTTTCACCAAAAGAATTAAAAAATCTTAAAGAAATTAGTTTGTCTTTAAGAGAAAACAAAGATTTTAATACTATGGATACTTTAACAAGTCTTGGTACGGGAGTTGCAATAATTTCTAGCCTTGATGAGAATGGAATACCAAAACCTGTTGAAGAGGTTATTATTAGACCCTTACACTCATCTTTTGATGTCCTAACAGAAGGGGAAATAGATTCTCTTGTAGAAAATTCTAATCTATATAGAAAATATCAAGAAACTATTGATAGGACATCTGCTTATGAAATTTTACAAGAAAAATTGCTCAAAAAAGAGGACGAGGAGAAGAAACTAAAAGCTAAGTCAGAAGAAGAAAAAAATAGACAGATTGAAATGAGATATATAAATAAGGGCATAGATTCCATGCTAGGTACCATTACAAGGACTATAGGAAGAGAGATAGCAAGAGGAATTTTAGGTTCTCTTAGAAAAAAATAGATCATTAAAAACTATAGCCTTAATTTAAGGCTATTTTTTATAAAATGTTTTTAAATAAAAAGTTTTTATAAAAAATACTTGCTTTTTTTATTTTATATGATTATAATGTTAAAAAGCTTTGAAGAGAGGAGTACCTTTAAGGAAGATTTTAGAGAGTGCACATAAGGTGAGAGGTTGCATAGTTGGAATTTTAGGGAATAAAGGCTTGGAGCTTAATCGTTTGGCTTACGTTACAAAGCTCACAATGAGGCTTTATGCAAAATTGGGTGGTACCACGAAACTTTCGTCCCATAGGGATGGAAGATTTTTTTATTTTAGGAGGAAAAAATCATGAGAAAAATTTTTAAATTATTAGTAGCTTTATCATTAGTTCTGACATTGGTGGCGTGTGGTAAAGATAAAAAAGAAGATGAAAATGTTCTTAAAGTAGGAATGGAATGTGGTTATGCACCATTTAACTGGACTCAACTTGATGATAAAAATAATGGGGCACAAATTGATGGAGCAAAGGAATATGCAGGCGGCTATGATGTTATGATGGCACAAAAAGTTGCACAAGCTTTAGGAAAAAAATTGGTAATAGTAAAAACAGAATGGGATGGTCTTCCACCAGCTTTACAAGCAGGAAAGATTGATTTAATTATGGCAGGGATGAGCCCTACACCAGATAGAGCAAAAGAAGTTCAATTTACTGAACCATATTGGCAAAGTCAATATGTAATGATAGTAAAAAGAGGTTCTAAATATGAAAATGCAAAATCATTAAATGATTTTAAAGGTGCAAAAATTTCTGCTCAACTAAATACAGTTCACTACGATCTTATCGACCAAATAGATGGAGTTATAAAAGAAGAAGCACAAAGTTCTTTCCCTGAACTTAGAGTTGCTTTACAATCAGGAGTTATTGATGGATATGTTGCTGAAGTGCCTGAAGCAAAGTCAGTAGAATCTGCAACAAAAGATTTAGTTTCAGTAAATTTCCCAGAAGGTCAAGGATTTACAGTTAAAGATAATTCAAACCTTGTGTCTGCAGCAGTTAAAATTGGCAATAAAGAATTATTAGATGCTTGTAACAAAGTATTCTCAAATATTAGTGAAGATGAAAGACAAGAAATAATGAATACTGCAGTTAAGAATCAACCAGCTAATAATTAAGGTGAATTATGACAAAAGTATTAGAACTTTTTACTAGATACAAGCCCTTATTTTTTAATGGCACTTTAAATACTTTAAAAATATCAATTGTAGCTACAATTTTTGGACTTATTATAGGACTTATCACTGGAACAATAAGAACTCTACCAAAGAAAAATGGTTTTGGCGGATTTTTACAAAAAGTCGTTAATTTATTAATTTCGGCATATATTACTCTTTTTAGAGGAACACCAATGATGGTTCAAGCATCACTTTTATTTTACGGATTTCCCTTGTTCTTGGGAGTAGATGTAGATAAGATACTCACAGCTTATATAATAGTTTCTGTAAATACTGGAGCTTATATGTCTGAGGTTGTACGTGGAGGAATTATATCAATAGATAAGGGACAATGGGAAGCCTCAAGAGCATCAGGACTTAGTCATATACAAACAATGCTATATGTTATAGGACCGCAAACTTTGAGAAATATCTTGCCTGCAACTGGAAATGAATTTGTAATAAATATAAAAGATACATCGGTATTAAATGTAATTGGAGTTGGAGAATTATTCTTTGCTGCAAAAACTGTAGCAGGTCAATCTTATTCATACTTTGAAACTTATTTTATAATTTTAATTATTTATTTACTGCTAACAACAGTAATTACAGAAATTTTGAGACAAATAGAAAAAAGATTAGAAGGTCCTGTATCTTTTGAGTTAAAAATGGGAAATCAACAACAGGTGTAAAATGGAAATATTAAGAATTGAAAACTTAAGAAAGAAATTTGGGACAAATGAAGTCTTAAAGGGAATTTCCCTTAATGTAAATAAGGGAGATGTAATTTCTATAATAGGCAAGTCAGGAAGTGGCAAGTCCACATTTTTAAGATGTATAAATAGGCTTGAAGAAGCAAGCGAAGGGAATATATATTTTGAAGGAAAAAATATCATGGATAAGGACTGTGATTTGAAAAAAATCAGGTCTAAGATGGCAATGGTTTTTCAAAATTTTAATCTATACAATAATTTAAATGTATTAGATAACTGCACCCTTGCTCCAACAAAAGTTCTTAAAATATCAAAAAAAGAAGCAGAAGAAGAGGCTATAAAAAATCTTTCAAAAGTAGGAATGGCTGCTTATGTAAAAGCTCGTCCATCTCACTTATCTGGAGGTCAAAAGCAAAGAGTGGCAATTGCTAGAGCCTTGACAATGAATCCTGATATAATGTTATTTGACGAACCCACATCAGCTCTTGATCCAGAAATGGTTGAAGAAGTTTTAAACATTATGGTAGAGCTTGCAAAAGAAGGAAGAACAATGATTGTTGTAACCCATGAAATGGAATTTGCAAGAGATGTTTCATCTAAAGTTATATTTGTAGATAAGGGTATAATAGCAGAAGAAGGCTCCCCACAGGAAATATTTAATAATCCAAAAGAAGATAGAACAAAAGAATTTTTGAAAAGAATCTTGTAAAAATTCTAATTGAATTATATAAAATAATCGGCATAAGAAAAAACTTATGCCGATTGTTTTTATTAATATAAAACTCTATTGGAAATCCAACCAGTATAACTTAAGCCATCAACATCTACGGCATCTACATAACACCAGACTCTAGTATCACCTTCGGCTTGAGCTTTCTTTATATAAACCTCTGCACCATCTTGGAGTTCTATAACTGTTGATGTATTTACTCCTGGACCACTTCTTAAATTTCCTCTGTCTTTAACATATTTAGTTTGACCTACTAAGGAATTTGCTAAATTTTCCATTGGACTAAGCCCCACATCTTTACTTTCATTTTTTTCATTGACTTCTTCATTTTTTTCTTCTTTTGAAGTGTCATTTGAATTGCTAGAGTTTCTAAGTTCTGTTATTTCAGTATATCCATCAAATTTTAATCTGTTATTTAATTCTTCCATATCAAGGTCGGTATAGGAACGACTTGAGTCAAATATTACTCCACCATTTTGAGATTGAATATTGTAGAAAGTGTAAGCAAATAGTTCATTCCTATACCCGCTATCCCATCCATCGTAATAGTAGTGTGCAGAGTATACATTTGTAATAGAATAATTAGCTCCACTTGTCTGATTTGTTAAATCTGCATCAGATATTTTTTCTTCGTAAACCCTAACTTTAGTTACTTTAAGGTCTGACCCATATATATAATCTTTTATACTTTTTTTAGCCACCTTGTCCATCCTATCAATTGCTTCTTGTGGTATATCTTTAATTGAGTTGATTAAAGTATCAAGATTTTCTACCTTCACAGTTTTTGTTAATTTATCATTATCAAATTTCAGCTTTAAATCACCCATATCTGGATAAGATAAGGTAGCTGTAATCTCATCTCCATTTTTGATTTTTTCTTCTTTAGATAATTTAATTTCAGGATTAGAAAGAATTCTTGTTATTTTTTCTCTTTGACTTTCATCTTTTATCTCTTCTATCCTGGGATATTCAAATATTTCTGCATAAGCAGTTGCATATCCATCATAACCTTCGTAATTTATATTTATATCTACATTACTTGTAGAAATAAGGGCATCGGGTTTTAATTTTTCAGAAATTAATTTATATCCAAAAAATCCCACAATAAGGATAAGGATTAATCCTGGAATTAATAATAACTTTTTATTAAATTCTCTAGGTTCATTATCTGCATAGGTGTGGTAGTCGTCATAATCATCAAAATTTGAAGCTCTTTTGCCTATATTCATATTATTTATAATTTCAGTGTCATAATCTTCATAAGCATCATAGTTTGTTGCATCTTTTATTGAATCATCTAATTTGTTTTTTGCATTAACTAGCTTTTCTTTAGCATCTAGACTTGATTTTTTAACCTTATTGGCAATCATATCAAGTTCGTTATCCATAGACTTTGGAGATTTTCCCAAATATAATTTTTTATAATATAAGTATGCACTGATTATTAAAGAAATAAGAGCTAATATTAAAAATAAATAATTTGATAGTTCTCTAAAGGTTGTCATTTGACTGACAAGTCTATCTACTTCAAAACCATTACTAAATAGACCAGAAAAACTGAAACCTTCACTTCCACCACCAAGCATTTTTTTAGCACCATCTAAAAATTTAAGATATACTCTTGATGTGAAGAAAGCTATCAGCCATGATATTAATGCTAAAACTAGGAAAAAATTATCTCTGGTTTTAATATTTATGGATTTATTAATTCTTATGTAACAGGTGTATGCAAAAGTTGCAATCAATAAAAGCCAATTTACAAATGCTAGATAATAAATAATTTTGTAGATATTTGCTAGATTATATACTTTATAAATTGCATCGCTATCATTTATATTTCCGCTTAGAACTCCCATATTAATCAATAAGAATCCTAGAGTAACAAAAGAAAATATAGTTGCGAAAATGAAAACCAATTTATCTAACTTGTAAATACTTTTCTTCCTCTGTATGTTTTTCTCTGTGTTATGTTCTATCATTTTTACCTCCTAAACTATTATATCAATATTATATATAAATAAATTTATATAAGCAATATAAAACAAACTATTAGTTAATAACATCTAAATATCTAAATATAATATTGAAGGCGTATTATAAATGTAGTTAATTTTGTAATATTTCTATATTAAAATAGAGCTTTTTTTAAAAAGCCCTAAAAGAAAATAAATTTAATTTTTTAAGATATACTTTCATCATCTAATATTTTATATATTGCACTTTTTGTTTTTCTTTTCTTTTCTCTTAATTCATCATCTTTGCTGTAGCCAAGAGCAATTACAAGTCTTATTTTTCCCTTAAACTTTAAAAGCTCTCCAAGTTCTTTTTCATCAAACCAACCCATGATACAAGTTGAAAGTCCTAAGCTTGTTGCTTCAGATGTTAAATAGGCAACAGAAATTCCAATATCTATTGATTTGTAATCCTGATTTTTAACAATAGAGCCTATCTTCGCAGTCAAATTATAATTTTCTTCACAGACAACAATTATTACAGGGGCATCTTTGGAAAATGCGTTCATTTTTCCTGTAAGTTTTGCGGCTTTTTTCGCTTTTTTACCTTCAAGAACATAGTAAAAATAAGGTTGGGCATTACAAGCCGATGGAGATAATACCATAGCTGATAAGCACCTTTCTAATAATTCTTGAGGGACTTTTTTTGAAGGGTCAAAATTTCTTGTTGATTGTCTTTTCTTTGCTATTTCTAAAAAATCCATTATTTTTCTTTAAACTCCTCAAAAGTATAGAATTTATTGCCCTCATCTTCAATAAATAGAGGGATTCCAACTTTTCCATCTTTTTTTATCTTATCAAAATAAGGATTATTATCCCTAAATGAAAGATAATATTTAAGATTTTTCATTGATGATGTAATATCAATGATTTCTAAATTAATTTTATTATCTTCTACATATTTTAAAGCTGGTGGACAATCAGGGCAATGGCTGGAAACAAGTAATTTTAACATTTTTTTATTCCTCCTTAAAAATTCTCTTAAACTTGATTCAAAATTTATATTTTCAGACTTTTTTCTTTTTTTGAAGTGGGTATATATTCCTTGTTCTCTCATCAACCTGCTCATGTGTCTAGATGCTAAATATGAATCTATATTTAAGTTATTAATAGTATTACCACCAAAATCCATTACATAAGCAAGTCTTGCAAGGGCAAGAGATGATAGTCCCTTGTCGTTTGTAAGGACTAAATCTCCTTTTTCAAGATGATTTACAATGTATAAATCTGCTGCATCACTTTCAACATCCACATTAATTATTGTGCCATAATTTGTAGAAAAATCTTGGCTATAGTTTTTAACAAGTATTATTTCAACTTTTTCTTCTTTGCAAACTTCAACAGCCAAATCTCTAATAGATGCTGCATCTGAATCTAAATATACTTTCATATATCAATTATACCCATAAAAATAAAATTTGCAGGCAAATCTTACATTTTTCTAAAATAATAAAAAAACTATTGAAAAATATGATTTATTTATATAGACTAAATTAGAGGTGCATCAATGAAGCGATTTTATACCATATTTGTAAGCCTTGTAATATTAATTTTATTGAGCGGCTTAGCACTTGCATTTTTAATGGTTCCCAGAGGAGAAGAAGTAGCTACAACTACAACTACAAAAAAAGAAGAAGTTAATAAGGAGCCAAGAAAAATAAATGTTTTTAATCAAAATAAAGACCCTATTAATGTTTTAATGATTGGGCTTGATTCTTCTAAGGTTACCTATGAAGTGGATGAAAATTCTAAAAGAGCAGATACTCTTATGCTTTTAACTATAGATCCTAAGAAAAATAAGGCACATATTATCTCAATACCTAGGGACACATATTATAAATTAAAAGGTTATGATAATTATAAGATAAACGCAGGATATTCTCGAGGAGGATTGGAACTTCAGATATCTTCTGTTGAGGATTTTATGGACTGCAAAATAGACCACTATATTGTTGTGGAATACGATGCTGTTAAGGAGCTTGTAGATGCTATAGGGGGTGTTGAAATTTATACACCAGAATATTCTTACAAAGACCCTTCAACCATCCCACCTCTTGAAATTAATTTTCATGAAGGCGTCCATAATTTAAATGGAGAAGATGCTGTTAAATATTTAAGAATCAGAAAATATTATGAAGATCAGGATATAGGTAGAATTCATGCCCAACAGGGATTTATAATGAAAGTATTTGAGAAGTTAAAAAATCCTTCTACAATTTTTAAATTACCAAAACTTGTATCTATAGCAAATAGATATGTAAAAACTGATTTTTCTTATGGTCAGCTTTCTTACCTTGCCTATTATGCAATGAGCCTTGAAAAAGATGATATAGAATTTAATACTCTTCAAGGTCAAAGAAAAGTTTTAAATAATATAGATTATTATAAGGTGGACAAGGATTATGCAAGAGGAGTTTTGAAAGAATTTTTAAATAGAGAAGAAAATGAAGAGAATTTAACAGAGGAAGAATTAGAAAAGAAAAAAGAAAATGAAAAGGCTAGAAGTCAGCTAAATTTTGAAAGTCAGTAAAATTTAGCTGACTTTTTTATATAAAATTTATGATTAAAATTTAGGATGTAAAAAGTCAAAAAAAGTCAAAAAAATTTCTAAAAAAGCTTGACAATCTTTGACCAACATTTTATAATATAAATACATTAGCAGAAGAAGTGAGTGGCTGCTAATGAGTATAAAAATAAATCCACTTTAAATATTAGAAAATAGATTCAAATAAAATTTATGAAAGGAAGATGGATATGAGTATTAAACCTTACACTGGAAGCTTATTAGACCAAAGATTTGGTGATTTTTATGATATGATTGATTCATTCTTTAATGATGAATATTCTAAAGAAAGAGCACTTAGGTCCAGTTCTTTCAAAGTAGATATTTCTGAAGAAGAAGGCTCTTACAAAATTGAAGCTGAACTTCCAGGATTTAAAAAAGATGAAATAAGTATTGGACTTAATGACGGCAGATTGACAATATCTGCTAAGAAATCAGAAGAAACAAAAGACGAAAAGAAAAATTATATACACAAGGAAAGAAAGACACAAGAAATGTCAAGGTCAATGTTTTTCAAAGACATTGATGAAAATGGCTTAAAAGCAAAGCTTGAAGGCGGAGTTTTGGAAATCACAGTTCCAAAAAAACCTCAAGTGCAAACTTCTAAAAAAATTGAAATAGAATAAGATGAAAAAACCTGCACTTTCAAAAATCTGCAGGTTTTTTTATTGGTCTACATATTTTAAGATATCACTTACCTGACAATCAAGAGCTTTACAAATTTCAGATAAGGTAGAAAATCTTATTGCTTTTGCCTTACCTGTTTTTAAAATAGATAAATTGGCAATGGTTATCCCTACTTTTTCTGAAAGTTCAGTCAAGGTAATATTTCTTTTTATAAGCATTAAATCAAGTTCCACTTTTATCATATTGTTAAATCCCAATCCTTTTTTATTTTTTCTCCTTTGTAAATTATATCAGCTATTAAAAGAAATATTTGAGATAAAATAAAGTAAAAAAGTATAACAATTTTTACAAAAAAATTTGTAATTGGATAGGGAACATTAATATGACTATAAATGTGGATTAGAATTTCAAAAATTATTGCAATATATAGGCTTTTGCTTATATTTTTTAAATTCTTATATAGTTTTATGGTAAATATTTGATTTTTTTCATAGTTTAATAGGGCAAAAAATGCAAAAATTATTGCAATAATTGTAGATAAACTAACACCCATACATAAAATAAACATGGGTAATCTCATATATGAAAGTTCAGGATATTCTTCCGCTAATTGGAAGGAAAATTCATGTAGGACGTAAGAAAGTAAAAGTATAGCTAATATACAAATAATTAGTCCAATTTTAATTATAAGGGGTCTATAGTTTTTCATATCATCACCTCATAAATTATTATAAACATAATTTTATTGAATATCAATAAAAATTTATCAATTATCAATAAAATTATTAATTTTATAAAGCTTTCAACAAAGTCTTATATGTGGTAGAATGGATATAATATTAATACGTTATAAATGTATAAGGAGATGATTTTTTGAGTATAGTAAAACCGTCAACTTTGCCTGGCTTTATGGAACTTCTTCCTAAAGAGCAAATTTTGTTTAATCAAATGAGTGATATTATTAGGAAAAATTTTGAAAGAGCAGGCTTTTTACCTATAGATACTCCTGTTATTGAAAAGTCTGAAGTGCTTTTGGCAAAGGGAGGAGGAGAAACCGAAAAGCAAATCTATAGATTTACTAAGGGTGATACAGATATGTCTTTAAGGTTTGATTTAACTGTGCCTCTTGCAAGGTATACAGTTGAGCATTTCTCAGAACTTTCTTTTCCTTTTAAGAGATATGCTATAGGCAAGGTTTATCGTGGAGAAAAGGCTCAAAAAGGAAGATTTAGAGAATTTTATCAATGTGATATTGACACCATAGGAAATGGTGAACTTTCAATTGCAAATGATGCCGAATTTCCTGTAGTTATTTATCATACTTTTAAAGATTTAGGATTTTCAGATTTTACTATTCATCTTAATAACAGAAGAATTTTAAAGGGATTTTTCGCATGGCTTGGAGTTTCTGATTCACAAAATGCACTAAGAGCTGTTGATAAGATAGAAAAAATAGGACCTGAAAATGTGCTTAAAGAACTTGAAGAGTCAGGAATAGATAGAGAAAAAGGTAAAAAAATTCTTGAATTTATTGAAATAAAAGGTACAAATGACGAAATTATTCAAGCTTTAAAAGACTTAAACATTGATGAAGAAACTTTCAACCAAGGTTTAGATGAGATGAGTGAACTTATTTCATGTATTAAAGCTTACAATATTGATGAAAAAAATTACAGGATTGATTTGAAAATAGCTAGAGGTCTAGACTATTATACGGGAACTGTTTATGAAACAACTCTTGATGATTATCCAAAAATAGGCTCTGTTTGTTCAGGAGGCCGTTATGATAATCTTGCTTCATATTATACAGAAAAAACCCTACCTGGAGTGGGAATTTCAATCGGTCTTTCAAGATTATTCTATCAATTAGAACAAGCAAAAATAATTTCAGCCGAAGATAAATCTTTAATTGATATTATTATTTTGCCTATGGATGGTTTTATCCATGAAGGAATAAAACTTTTAGCTAAACTTAGAGAAAAAAATGTTAAGGTCACAATTTATTCAGAAGATGCAAAACTTGGAAAAAAATTCAAATATGCCGACCAAATAAAAGTACCTTATGCTATTGTTTTAGGCGAAAATGAAGTAAAAAATGGTCTATATTCTTTAAGAAATATGGCTACAGGCGAGCAAGAAGAAGTTGATTTTAATAAATTAGTAGAAAAATTTTCAAAGTAAAATTATTATTTAGTGCAAGGCTCTAAATCTTGCACTTTTTTTATTTAAATATTACAATATAAAGGAATTAAAAGAAAGAAGATGAAATATGAACTGTAGAGAAGATATTAGAAATATAGCAATTATTGCCCATGTTGACCATGGTAAAACAACTTTAGTTGATGCTCTTTTAAAACAATCGGGAATTTTCAGAAAAAATCAAGTCGTAAACGAACGTGTTATGGACTCTAATGCCATTGAACGTGAAAGAGGTATTACAATTTTATCAAAAAATACCGCAGTTCACTATAATGGAGTAAAAATTAACATTATTGATACACCTGGCCATGCTGATTTTGGTGGAGAAGTTGAACGTGTACTTAAGATGGTAAATGGAGTTGTTCTTTTAGTTGATGCTTTTGAAGGTCCTATGCCTCAAACAAAGTTCGTTCTAAAAAAATCCTTTGAACTTAATTTACCTGTTATTGTATGCATAAATAAAATAGATAGACCAGAAGCAAGACCTGAAGAAGTTGTAGATGAAGTTTTAGATTTATTTATTGAACTTGGAGCTAGTGAAGATGTACTTGATGCACCTTTTGTTTATGCTTCTGCTAAAAAGGGAGTTGCTGGAAAAAAATTAGATGAAGAAATGACATCTATGGAACCACTTTTCCAAACAATTCTAAATTATATACCGGCCCCTGTTGAAGCAAGTAACGAATCTTTTAAACTATTAATTTCAACAATTGACTATAACGATTATGTGGGAAGAATTGGTATAGGAAAAATTGAAAGTGGAACTTTGAAAGAAAATGATAGTGTTTATATAGTAAATTCTACAAAACCGGGTTATGAAGAAAAAGTTAAGATTTCTAAAATATATGAATTTGAAGGTCTTGAAAGAGATGAGGTAGAATCATCAAGTTCAGGTTCAATTGTTGCCATTACAGGTATTGAAGATATTAATATAGGAGATACCTTAACAAGTGAACAAGACAAAGAACCCCTTGAATTTGTAAAAATTTCAGAACCAACACTTTCAATGAATTTTTCAGTAAATGATTCACCTTTTGCCGGAAAAGTTGGTAAGTTTGTAACTTCAAGGCAGTTAAGACAAAGACTTTTTAGGGAACTTCAAACTGATGTATCTTTAAGAGTTGAAGAAACAAATTCTACAGATTCTTTTAAAGTTAGCGGTAGAGGGGAACTTCACTTAAGTGTATTAATAGAAAATATGAGACGTGAAGGATATGAATTCCAAGTTTCCAAACCTCAAGTTTTGTTTAAAACTATTGATTCTAAAAAATATGAACCTATTGAAAGAGTTACAATAGATGTTTCGTCAGAATATGTTGGAGCGATTATTGAAAAGCTTGGCAGACGTAAGGGAGAACTTGTAACAATGCAAGAACCTCAAGGAGGTTATCAAAGACTAGAATTTTTGATTCCAGCCAGAGGTCTTATTGGATATAGAACAGAATTTATGACTGATACCAAAGGGAATGGTATTTTAAATTCAGTATTTGAAGATTATGCACCATACAAGGGTGATATTCCAAGAAGAGTTAATGCATCTATTGTGTCTTTTGATACAGGAGTAGCTTCTACTTATGGATTAAATAATGCACAACAAAGAGGAAGCCTTTTTGTAGGACCTGGAGAAGAAGTTTACGAAGGTCAAGTAGTAGGAGAATCTCCAAAGGGTGTTGAAATTGAAGTTTCTGTAACTAAAGAAAAGAAACAAACAAATGTCAGAGCCTCAGGTTCAGATGAAGCTTTAAAACTATCACCGGTTAAAAACTTAACCTTGGAAGAAGCTTTAGAGTTTATTGAAGATGACGAATTAATAGAAATTACACCAGAGGATTTTAGAATTAGAAAAGAAATTTTAAGCTCACAACAAAGATACAAATCAAAAAATAAAAAGAAGTGATTCTATGCTAAAGATATATTTTGATGCAATAAAATCTTTTGCACAATTTTATTCAATAATATTTTTAATAAATATAATTTTTTCAGCAGCAGTAGTGTTTTTTCAAAGGAAAAAACCTACTTCAACCCTCTTGTGGGTAATGGCAATTAATTTTTTACCCATAGTGGGTATTATATTATATTTATTAATAGGTCAAGATGTATCTAAATCTAAGATGTTTGATTCAAAAACACAAGCAGATAGGATAACTAAGAATAAATATAGGGACACGATTGAAAATATACAGAGTAGAGAATATAAGTCTTCCAATGCAAAAACTAAAGAATACAAAGAAATAGTTAAGATGTTTAATAATGCTGAAGGTGAAATTCTCTATTCAGAAAATGATGTAAAAATTTTTAACAACGGATTGGAAAAATTTAAGGCTTTATTTGAAGATATAAAAAATGCAAAAGAAAGCCTTTATATTCAATACTATATTTTTAAATCTGACCAATTATCAAGCCAATTTATTGATTTATTGATAGAAAAAGCAAAAGAAGGGCTTGATGTTTACTTATTAGTAGATGGCATGGGTGCAAGGCATTTAAAATCAAGTGATAGAGAAAGAATAAGGAATGCAGGCGTTAATTTTGCTGTATTTTTTCCAGGGATTTTGCCCAAAATAAATACTCACATTAATTACAGAAACCACAGAAAGATAGCAATAATAGATAGAAAAATAGGCTATGTAGGCGGTTTAAATGTTGGTGATGAGTATGTGGGAAATGGAAAATTTGGGAATTGGCGAGATACACATTTAAGAATCTTAGGTGATGCAGTCAATGGACTTTCATGGAGATTTTACCTTGACTATAAGTTTGCCAGCAAAAAAGACATAAAGAATTTTTCAACTATATATTTAAAAGAAAATGGAAATAAGGATGTTTCCATTGTTACATCAGGTCCAGATACAAAAGCCGACTCAATAAGAAATGGTTATGAAAAACTTATAACTAGAGCTGAAAAAGAAATTTATATACAAACACCATATTTTGTACCAGATGAGGGACTTTTTAAATGTCTTAAAGTTGCAGCTCTTTCAGGTGTTGAAGTTAATATAATGATACCTCAAAAAAAAGACCATCCTTTTGTTCACTGGGCATCTTTATCCTATGCCGGAGAATTATTGGACTGGGGTGTAAATGTTTATATGTATCAAAAGGGATTTTTACACACAAAAATTATGATTTCAGATGATTATCTTTCTTCAGTAGGAACAGCTAATTTTGATATAAGATCTTTTGAGCTTAATTTTGAGGTTAATGCCTTTATGTTTGATTATGAATTAAATCAAAAACTAAAAAAAGATTTTATAAATGATTTGAAAGATTGTAAAAAAATTACTAAAGAAATCTATGAAGAAAGAGGACTTTTCACAAAAATTAGAGAGCAAATTTCAAGACTTTTGTCACCTTTACTGTAATGAAAATTAATATAGATAGAAAAAATATCAAAAATATAAAAATACGAGTGGAAGATGGAGTTATAAAAATTTCTGCCCCTCAAAATTTAAGCACATCTCATATACTAGACATATATGAATCAAATGAGGCTATTGTCGAAAAACTAATAGAAGACGACAAGAAAAGGTCAACTTATAAAAATCACCTCTTTGGTGAAAAATTAAAGGAAAATTTTAGCCAAAAGGAAATTGATGACTTATATAGAAAAGAGCTTTCTGATATACTTTTTCATATATTTAAAAAATATGAAAAATTGACAGGACTTGCCCCTAAAGAATATAAATTAAGAAAGATGAAAGCTAGATGGGGTACAGCTTATCCTAATAAGAGGCTTATTATTCTTAATATTTATTTAGCTCAAAGACCTATAGAAGAGATAGAGGCGGTGGTTTTACATGAACTTATTCATTTAAAATACCCTAATCATTCTAAAGATTTTTATAAGGAAATAGAAAAATATATGCCTAACTATAGGGATTTAGACAAAAAACTTAAGCATACATAGGTGATAATATGTTAAAAAAATTTTTAAAATTACTGATAGTTGTATTCCTAGTACTGATACTTATGCAAATATTTAATATCACTATATTTATAGGAACAAAAAGGATAGACCCTGAGTATTTTGCTGACAAAATAAAATCTGTGCCTTATCATGTAATTTGGAATAAAACAAAAGAAAAGGCAATAGAAGTAAAAGAAGTATTTAAAAAAGATAAAAAAGATGATTCAGAATCAGATAAAAGTGATGATAAAATTACAACTACCGATAAAAGTGTTAATGAAAATAAGGAAAAATCAACAAAAAATATGTAAAAAATTAAGCTCCAATCATGGAGCTTTTTTTATATGAGTTAATATTTAAAAATCATAATAAAAATGAAATTTATTTTGTAAATTCAAATGTAAAATTATCTTTTGCCTTAAAGTGATATTTATAAAAGGCTTCAATGGCATCAACCATATATTTAGCATCCTTAACACCTGCTGTTTCATATGTTGAATGCATAGATAGTTGTGCAAGACCAATATCTACAGTATTTAGTGATACATGATTTTGTGAAAGATTTCCTAGGGTTGATCCCCCGATTTTATCAGACCTGTTTGAGAAAAATTGAAGGGGTATATTTTCATCTTTACAAATTTTTTTAAATACTGATATGCTTTGACCATCACTTGTATATTTTTGTCCAGCATGAGATTTTATAACTATACCACCGTTCATATATGCGTAGTTTGTATCATCAGTTAGCTCTTTGTGGTTTGGGTGAAAAGAGTGAGCGTTATCAGCACTAATCATAAAAGATGAAGAAATAGCCTTGTAATAATCTTCTTTACTATAAGATAAATTTTCATTAATTCTATTTAAGACATCAAATAAAAATGTAGATAGGGCACCTTGTTTAGTTTCAGAACCAACTTCTTCATTATCAAAAGATGCGTAAACATCAATAGATTTTGAATTATAACCATTAATAAATCCCAAAAGACTAGTAAAAGCACATTCTAAGTTATCAATTTGCGTACAGGAGAAAAATTCTTCATTAGCTCCCCAAATTGTTCCTGGGGTCCTGTTGTATAAAAATATATCTCTTGAAATAATATCATCAGGGTCTATATTAAGTTCTAAAGCCAATATCTTATTAACAAGATTTTTCCCATCATCCTTGGAAGTTTGAGAGATTAAAGGTAAAAGGTCAATTTGTTTGTTATCTGTAGAAGCTTTCATATCTTTTGAAATGTGAATTGCAAGGCTAGGAATAAGGAGTAAATCCTTGTCAATCTTCACAAGGGTAGAAAAAATACCATCGGGTGTATTTATAAAGACCCTTCCAGCTAAGGATAAGGGTTTATCAAACCATGATGAAACAATCATTCCTCCATAACCTTCAGTATTTAGCTTAATATATTTATTATCAACAGAAATTTCAGCATTTTCTTTTAATTTAAAAGTTGGAGAATCGGTATGGGAAGCCACAATATTGAAAGAATAATTTTTTATATCTTCTCCAATTTTGAAAGCTATAATTGAAGAATTATTTCTTGTTACAAAATAATTTTTTCCTTTTTCTAATTTCCAAGTTTGTCCCTCAAGAAGCTCTATAAAATTTTCGCTTTTTAAAATATTTTTCATATTTTTGACTGCATGAAAGCAAGTTGGGGAGTCTTTAATAAAATTAATAAGTTTTTTTACGATTTCTTTAGACATTTCTTTTCCTTTCCTTTTTATCAAGATTAGGCAAAATAAAACCAAATCCCAAGTATTGAAGAGTAATTATATTAAAAAATATTTGAAAATTAATGAATTTAAACATACTCTTAATACATATAGATAAACTTTTCATTAAATAAATTTGTTAAGTACTTATTTTAGATTTTTCTTTACTAATTTATACGTATTATAATTAGTATAAAATTAATTTGAAAACAAAGCAAGGAACTTTCATATAGGAGAATATGCAAGGCATAAAATTAATGCAAATATAAAAAGTTCTGCAAAATTTTTATAATAATAGGTCATAATAATGATATTTACATAAAGAAATGATATAATTATTTTTGTAGAGGGGGAAAGAATATGAAAGAATATAGAGCCTTTGAAATTTTGGGTCCTATTATGGTAGGTCCTTCATCGTCCCATACAGCAGGTGCATGCAAAATAGCCAGGGTAGCAGCGAGAATTTGCCCTGAAAATTATAAAAAAGTTATATTTTATTTACACGGTTCTTTTGCCATGACCTATAAGGGTCATGGGACAGATAGAGCCTTATTAGGCGGAATATTAGGTTTTAAAACCTATGACGACAGGATCAGAGATGCTTTTAAAATAGCAGATTCCAAAAAAATAAATTATGAATTTGTAGCTACTGATTTGGGAGAGGATTTTCACCCAAATACAGTTAAGATTTCTTTTGTATATGAAGACCACGAAGAATATGTTATAGGTTCTTCTATTGGTGGCGGTAATATGATTATAGTTGATATTAACGGAATTCAAGTTGAATTTGACGGAACTCATCCCACTCTATTATTTAGATATAATGAGCAAAAAGGAATAATATCTGAGATCTCATCTATTCTTTATAAAAATGATTATAATATAGAATCTATAAATACAATAAAAGATGACCTTACAGAAATTGTTAACTTAACTATAGAATTAGACCAAAATTTATCTATTGATTTAGTAAAAAAACTGACAACAAATTCTAAGTTTTTGATGGCTAAATATGTGGAGGTATAAATGTTTAATACTGCAAAAGAAATTATTGAATATTGTCAAAAAAATAATTGCCATATTTATGATTTAGTTCTAGAGGATGAATTAAAAAATTCATCTTTAACTAAGGAAGAAATTTTTGAAAAGATTTTAGAAATTTTACAAGTTATGAAAAAATCTTCCACAAATACTCTTGATAAAAAATTTACCACTAAATATAAAATGATTGATGGATTTGCCAAAAAGTGTTTTTCTTATCAGGAAATTAGTGAGCCTATTGTTGGAAAGTTTTTAATGAAAGCAATGGCAATGGCTTTTTCCACATCGGAAACAAATGCCAATATGGGAACAATAGCAGCTGCTCCGACGGCTGGTTCTTCAGGAATTATGCCAGCAACACTTATGTCATTAAAAGAAAAATATGACTTAGATGATGAAGTGTTAGTAAAAGGACTTTTAACCTCTATAGGCATAGGTCAAATTATTGGCAAATATGCAACATTTGCTGGAGCTGAAGGAGGATGTCAGGCAGAATGTGGTTCTGCCTCAGCAATGGCAGCTTCTGCTGCTGTGGAAATACTTGGAGGTTCACCTGATGAGGCATTAGAAGCTGCAAGTATAACTCTTATAAATGTTTTGGGTCTTGCATGTGATCCTATTGCAGGACTTGTAGAATATCCTTGCAATTTTAGAAACGCATCTGGAGTTATGAACGCTTTAATTTCTGCCGATATGGCGATGGCAGGAATTAAATCAATTGTACCTTTTGATGAAGTTGCAAGTGCAATGGGAGAGGTTGGAAAGCTATTAAATGTTTCTATTAGAGAAACAGGACTTGGCGGTCTTGCCGGAACCAAAACAGGATGTGCAATAAGAGCACAATTTTTAAATTTAAAGGAGGAAGTATGAAAAAAAAGACCCTTGGTTTGATACCAAAAATTATTATAGCAATTGCTTTAGGTATTGTAGTTGGTAGATTTTTACCTGACTGGATGACAAGAGTTTCCGTAACATTTTCAACAATGTTCGGTGCATTTTTAAATTTTATTATACCGCTTATGATTCTAGCTTTTGTATCTAAAGGAATCGCTGATCTTTCAGAAGGAGCAGGCAAGCTCCTACTTGTAACAGTTATCTTATCCTACTGTTCAACACTAATAGCTGGCTCTTTATCATATGTAATGAGTTCAAATATTTTCCCATCATTTATAACTCCAGATTTGGTGCAAAAAATTCAAGAAGCATCATCAAAAACTCTTGACCCATATTTTACTATACCTTTGGGACCAATAATTGAAGTAACTAATGCCTTAGTTTTTGCTTTTATGCTTGGACTTTGTGTATCAGTGCTTAGAAATAAGGGTAAGGGACAAGGACTTTATAACATAATTAACGAATTTTCTGACATTATAAACATGGTTCTTGCTAAATTTGTAATTCCTATCTTACCATTCTTTATTTTTGGTAATTTCTGCGGACTTTCTAATTCAGGTTCCGTTTTTGCAATACTTGGAATTTTTGGAAGAATATTTGTGTGCATAATAGCGCTACATTTAATTTATATTTCAGCTCTATTTTTTGTATCATGTATTTATGCAGGAAAAAATCCTTTCTCAAGCATAAAAAAAGCAGTACCTGCTTATTTAACAGCAGTAGGAACTCAATCATCAGCCGCAACTATTCCTGTAAATGTAAATTGTAACAAAAATATGGGCGTAACAAGACAAATTAGGGAATTTGTAATTCCTCTTTGTGCCACAGTTCACATGCCAGGCTCAATGATAACATTAACGGCTTGCGTATTTACTCTTTTAACGATGTTTAAAATGAACGCATCTTTTGCTATTATTATGAGATTTATTTGTATATTAGGAGTAGCAATGGTAGCAGCACCTGGTGCACCAGGAGGAGCAGTTATGAGTGCACTTCCGTTTTTACCCTATGTTGGAGTAGAATCAACTGGAACTATGGCAACAATTTTAATTTCACTATATTTGACACAAGATTCTTTCGGAACAGCTGCAAATGTAAGTGGAGATAATGCAATTTCTATAGCAGTTGAAAAAATTTATTACAAATATATAGTAAAAAGACCAATTCCCGAAGAAGATGATAAGGAAGAGGTAAAAATAGAAGGATAAAAAATTCAGATTATTTTAGAATTGGCATAAAAATTTATATCTACCCTCTTTGCTGGTCAGAACAGTTGAGAGGGTATTTTATATCCTTTATATTTTTAAAATTTCATAATATACTGTTAAGAATGAGAAATTAGTAAATTAAAAAGAGGTAGAAAATGAGTAAAAAATTAATATATTTAGGCTTTAGTGAAGAAGAAAAAAGAATTTTAACTGAGCTTTGCAAAGATTTTGAAATTAAGGCTAGAGAATTAAAAAAAGAAGACTATAATGAAAAAATTGGTTATCTTCTCGGTATTGAAAATTTTAAACACAATGAAGATATAAACAAAAATGATTTTTCACAAATTCAGTTTGCTTTATTTTCAGATTTTGATAGGTACTATATGAAAAAATTCCTATTGGAATTAAAAGAAAAAGGACTTGTAATAAGCCATAAGGCAGTTCAAACACAAAAAAATATAGATTGGACTCTTTCTTATCTCTTAAAACATATAGAAGATGAAAGAAGACTCTTGATCAAATTTAAAAATTTAGGCATATTAGTTAAAAAAGCTCAAAATTTGATTGAGGAAGATGAGAGTAAAAAGGACTTAAAAATTTTATTAGACAGGGCATACGCCTTGCAAAACCAAGTAATTGATGAAAAAAAACTTGATAAGATAAGAGAAGATTTATCAAAATATTTACAAAAATTCAATAGATAAGATGAAAAAAATCTATTCATTTATATGTTATATTTTAAATGGTGATGTAGATGAGAAAACGACAAGACCAATTTAGTGGACTTTCTAAAGATAGATATAAGAAATTTTTAAAAAATGATATTTTGTCCCAAAAATGTAACGATGGTTATTGCTTTGCTGATGCAGAAATAAAAGAATTTTTTTTGAAAGATAAAAATAAAGACTTATCTTTTTATATAAATAAGGAAAAGTTTGGGCAGGCTCTTTATAAATCAAACTCAAAAAATGAAGATATTTTTGATGGAAATTGTCCTTATATTGATCTTATAGGCAAATGGGAATATTTGAATAATGAAATTCTAAGACTACCCTTGGAGGCTTGGAATAAATTTGACCAAAGCCCGCCAACTTGGGAAGTTGAAATAATTTTTGATAATAATTATACAGTTTCTTCTCAAGGCAAAGAAAATACCCCACTAGCATATGATAATCTAGTGGAGCTATTAAACAAATTAATTTAGTTATTTGTGGTAAGTTTTATTGTTAATTATAGTAAAAGCCCTGTAAATTTGTTCCATTAAGATAACTTTCATAAGTTTATGAGGGAAGGTAAATTTAGAAAATGAAAGGCTGTAATTTGCTTTATCTTTGACCTCTTGACTTATACCTAAGGATCCCCCTATTATAAAATCAATTGAACTTATGCCATCAAGCATTATATCATTAATTTTTTTGGAAAACTCAACAGAATCAATACTTCTGCCCAATATGTCAAGGACAATAATAAAAGACCTTTCTTTTATTTTTTCTAAAATTCTTTTGCCTTCCTTGTCTAAAATTATGTCAATATCTTTGTCGGATAAATTTTTCCCTTCAGATTCATCTTTTAGCTCAATAAAATTAACCCTACAATAAGCCTTTAACCTTTTTTCATATTCTTCAATGGCTTTTTTAAAATAATCTTCCTTAATTTTGCCTACAGAAATTATATTTATTTCCATTATATTAAAGCTTTAACAGCATCAAGAGCTGCCTCAAAATTCACTTCATTAGTAACTTCTTTTACATATTCAGTGTAGGCTATTTTACCGTTTTTATCTACAATTACAACCCCTCTTGATAAAAGAGCCAAATCCTCTATTAAAAATCCGTATTTTTTACCAAAATCATGATCCTTGTAATCAGAAATGCTTATAGAATTTTTTATACCTTCTTGAGCACAAAATCTTTTTTGAGCAAAGGGAAGGTCACAGGAAACTGTAATTATAATTACATCGTCGCCTAGTTTTTCAGCTTCTTCATTAAAAGTTCTTGCTTGAAGTGAGCAAACTCCCGTATCAATGGAAGGGACAACTGAATAAACAACAACCTTTCCTTGGTTTTCTTTAGAATCAAAGGAAGACAGATCATTATTTACTGCCTTAAAATCAGGAGCCTTATCTGAAACTTTTACCACTTCACCATATAAATTTAATTTTTTTCCTCCGAATGTTACTTGCATATTAACCTCCTCAATTATTTTAAATTATATCTATGTTATTTATATCCCAATATTTGAAAAATATTTAAAATCTAGGTAAAATATATAGAGAAAAATTTGGATGTGATAATATGAAATATAAAAATAAAGCCGTAGTTTTAGGGACAAATTATTATATAGGTCTTGGAGTAGTAAGAGCCTTAGGAATGCAAGGAATTTATGTGGTTTCTGTTGACCATGACAAAAAAAGTCATTATGGAGTTTCAAAATATGTAAAAGAAGCCCTTATTGGTCCTCACTACAAAAAAGAAGAAAAAAAATTAGTGGAATTTTTAATTGACTATGCAAAAAAAGAAGAATATAAGCCAGTTCTTTTTCCAACAGCCGACCTTTATGTTGAATTTATGGAAAATAATTATGATGAACTAAAAAAATATTTTCTGTGGCCAAACGATAAAAAAGGTCTTTATAAAAAAATTATGGACAAGAGAACCCTTGTAGAATTTACAGAAAAATACGGCATAAAAACTCCGGAAATTTTAGACATAGATGATGAAGATTTATTAGAAAAAGTTGATAAAGATTTCGGCTATCCTTGTCTACTAAAGCCTAGAGATTCTATGAATTTTGTAAATACCTTTAGACAAAAAGCCTTTAAGGTTTTTAACAGAGGGCAACTAGAAGAAAAAATCAAAAAAGTTAAAGAAAAAAATCTTAGATGTTTTGTTCAAAGAATCATTAAAGGACCTGATTCAAACTGTTATTCCTTCGATGTATATATGAAAGATAAAGAAGCAAAAGCCTTTATGACAACATCAAAGATTCGCCAATGGCCTATAAATTTTGGAGCATCAACTTATGCTAAGCAGGTTTATATTGAAGAACTTTATGATTTGTGTATGCCTCTTTTTAAAGGAGAAGATTTCCAAGGCTTTGCAGAAGTCGAGCTAAAAAGAGATGAAAAAACAGGGGATATATATCTTATAGAAATAAATGTAAGGTTTGTAAATTTTGTGTGGCTCCAACATGAAATGGGCATGAACACACCTTTGTATTACTATTTGCATTCAATAGGAGAAGATTTCCAAGGTCCAAAGATAAAAGAAAATAAAGAAGTATATTGGAAGTACCAATATGAAGATTTTTCAGCCATAAAAGCATATCTAAAATCAGGACAGATGACTTTAAAAGATATAATAAAAGATTATAGATTTAAAAAAGTTTCATCAACATGGAATATAAAAGACCCCATGCCAGGAATAAAATTTTTCCTATGGGCAATAGGGCATAAAATTTTTAGATAATTTTTGAAAAAAATGTGGACTGCTCAAAGGGGCAGTCCTTTTAAAGTTTAAAAACTCTTTAATATATTTTTTAAGTACTTAATTAAATATAAGGGTAGGCTTATTATTTGTGAATTATCAATTTTATTTATTCCTAAATTTCTCATAGAAAATCTACAAGATATGTTGGTTCAGAAAAAGGAACTGTCCTTTAGGACTGTCCCTTAAAAACCAAAAAGTATAGTAAATGAAAATAAATTAAAGAAGTTTGCCAATGTTTCTAGAAAAATCGACAGGGTCATCAATATCAAGACCTGCAATAAGTCTTGCACAGTTGTATAGAAGTTCAGTATAAAGTTTGAACTTATCCTTGTCAGTTTTTTCAAATTCCTTTAATTTTTTAAAAGCAACGTGTTTTGGATTGATTTCTAAAACTTTTTCTGCTTTAAATCCTTCTTGACCAGGCATATGAGCAAGAGTTTTTTCCATATCAATAGAAATTTCTCCCTGACTTGAAAGGAAAGCTGCATCTGTAGTTAAGTTTTTGTTTTCCTTAACATCAACAACTTCATCTTTTAAAATATCTTTCATACTAGATAGGAGTTTAGAATCTTCATTAGATTCATCCTTATCCTTGTCGGAGGATTCTTCTGCTTGAGATATAGACTTAAATTCTTTTTCTCCATAAGTTCTCAAAACTTTTACCACAAACTCGTCAATAGGATCATCAAATAATAAAACTTCATAATCCTTGTCCATAATTGATTTTATTTGCGGAAGTTCTTTGATTTGGTCGACACTTTCACCTGTTGCATAGTATATATATTTTTGATCAGGTTTCATATCCTTAATGTATTCTTCTAAAGATATATAATCCCTTTTTGTTGTCTTATAAATTAAGAAATCTTTTAACTTATCTGCATCTTGACCAAAGTTTGCATAGGCACCGGATTTTAAAATCACACCAAAGTTTTGGAAAAATTTTATATAATCTTCTCTCTTATCTTTAAATAGCCTTTTTAACTCTTCAAAAACCTTTTTTTCTATAGAGCGTCTGATAAGTCTTAATTCTCTAGTATTTTGTAGCATTTCACGAGAAATATTAAGAGAAATATCTTCGCTATCGCAAACACCTTTTACAAAAGACAAATAATCAGGCAAAAGCTCTTCGCAATTTTCCATGATCATAACCCCGTTGGAATATAGTTCCAAACCTTTTTTTCTGTCTACGTTGAAAAAGTCAAAGGGTCTTTGAGAGGGAATATATAAAACCGCCTTAAAGGAAACATTTCCTTCGAGATTTAAGTGTAAATAGCTTAAAGGCTTATCGTAGCCGTAGTGTCTTTCGTTGTAAAAATTATCGTAATCTTCTTCTTTTAATTCATTTTTATTTTTTCTCCAAAGAGGAACCATAGAATTTAGAACTTCATCTTCCTTGTAAGTTTCAAACTTGGGGTTTTCGTCAGTGGAATCTTTAGAGGGCTTAGTTTTTTCTACAAGCATCTTGATAGGATAACGAATGTAGTTGGAGTAGCGTTTAACAAGAGATTTTATTTTGTATTCATCCAAAAATTCATCATAGTTTTCATCGTCAGTATTGTCCTTTAAGCTGAGGGTGATTATAGTTCCAAAATCATCTTTTTTGCTTTCGGAGATATTATAATCTTTAGCTTCTTCGCTGACCCATAAATAAGCCTTGTCACTTTTATAAGATTTAGTCAAAACTTCAATTTTTTTTGCTACCATAAAGGCAGAATAAAATCCCACACCAAATTGACCTATGATTTGATGATTATCATCCTTATCTTTTGAATTATCATTTTTGAAATCTAAAGAACCTGATTTTGCAATAGTGCCTAAATTATCTTCAAGCTCTTTTTTATCCATACCAATACCATGGTCTTCAAATGTAATAGTTCTATTTTCCTTATCTGGACTTATTCTTATATAATAATCGTCCTTATTAAAATTTATTTTATCATCAGTTAGGGCAATATAATACATTTTATCCATAGCATCAGATGCATTAGATATTATTTCCCTTAAAAATATTTCTTTATTTGTATAGATTGAATTAATCATGAGATCCATAAGTCTATTGGACTCAGTTTTAAATTTTTTGTTTTCCATAATGTCACCTTCCTTTAGCACTCAAAGAATGCCTCTGCTAATAATATATAACTTTTTTCAAAATTAGTCAAACCCAATTAAAAAATTTTTAGTACCAGATAGATTGTAAACATAAATAAAAAAGTCGTGAATATCACATAATTTTGGGCAAGTTTTGTATCAGCCTTATAATTTTTTGCAAAAGTATAAGATACTATTGCAGTTGGGCAGGCAAACAAGATAATTGCTGTTGATTTTTCTATAGGAGCTAAATTAAATAAATTGGATGCAAAAAAAGCAATGGCGGGAAGAATGAGAAGTTTTGCAAAAGCAACAATTATTGTATTTTTTAAATTATTTTTATCAAAATCAAAAGAAAGTCCATGACCCAAGACAATAAGTCCAAAAGTTGTAGCGGTTTTTCCTATTGTTCTAAAAGGATTTTCTAAAAAATAAAGGTTAAAATTTGTTAAATTAATTAAAATACCTATTAAAACACCTAAGAGCATTGGATTTTTAAAAATATTAAAAAAAAGTTTTTTGTAATCGGCCTTGGCTAAAGTTGCTTTTTCATAGACCCAAGCAGTTGTAATATTATAAAAAACTTGCGAAATGGCAAGTATTATTCCGGCGTATATCAGGGAAGCATCTCCAAGCAGAGATTCTAATATGGGAAAGCCCATAATAATAAAATTTCCCCTGTAAACGGCAACAGTTGTTACTGCACGATTAAGCCCATCTTTATGAAGTAAGTGAGAAATAGCAAGAGCTAGGCAAAAAGATAGAAAAAATGTAAAAGCAATATATAAAAAGAATGAGAAATTTATTACTTCCGCTAAATTAACCTTATAAAAAGAAGTAATTATATTTAAAGGAAAAGCAACTTTAAAAACAAAAGAATTAAGCTCCTGTGCTGTTTCCTTAGAAAATAATTTTATTTTTTTAAGTAAAAAACCTATGGCTATAAAAGTCATTAAATTAAGAATGGTATATAAAAGTTCCATCTAATCCTCCCCTTTATATTGTATAATAAAAATTATTGTTTTTAAATATATCTATATCAATAGTTTAAATTGATTTTATCGTGAAAAAACAATAAATTAAACGAAACGTAAATTTTTCCTTTATATATTTTTTTTCATAACTTAGAGTGTATAATATAAATATAGTAAAAAACAGGGAGGTAAAAATGAAAAAAAGAAAAATTATTGCAACAGGATTAGCTGGTACTGGCGTTATGGCTATGGGAGAATTACTAGCCTATGGCAGCATGGATGAAGATAAAAATATTATTTGGCTTCCCAACTATGGAAAAAAATCACCTAACATGGCGAAGTTTTGTTTAATTTATTCTCAATCTGAAGGAGAAAATTGCCTAGAAACTGATTTATCTGACTTGATAATAATAAGTGGAGATGTTTCAGAAAAACTTGTAGAAAAACTGGAAAAAGGTGGCAATTTATTTATAAATGAAACTATAATAGATTACATACCAAAAAGAGATGATATAAATATTTATAAAATTCCCGCAACAGAACTTGCAAGAAAACTGGGATATCAAAAAACAAGCCATATGATTATGTTAGGAGCATTCCTAGAAGTAACAGAAGCCCTAAACTTTGGAACAGTTGTTAAAGCATTTACAAAAGTTTTCGGCTATGATTTAAAAGATCTATTACCAATTTATCAAAAGGCAGTTGTTACAGGTGCAGGAGCTGTAAGAAGCTCAAGTGCAAAAGAAAAACATATTGAAAGACAATCAAATGCTGAAGTCAAAACAAATAAATATAATAAAGAAAAATTTGAATTTGAAGAATTAAGCGAAGACTTTAAAGATTCTATAGATTCAGAAACCTTTAAAGATGATCTTTCCATAGCTGAACATGCTTTAGAAAATGAAATAATAATGGTAAGGTTTTATAATAAGTCAAAGGAAATTTTAAGGGGAAATATTACTTCTGAAGTTTTTGGTTCACTAGCCAAACAATCTGATGAACATTTACTCTATCTGAAGGGTTTGATAAAGAAATTAAAAGGTCAATCAATTTATATTGACGAAGTCGATAAAACACCTATAGAAGAGGAAAAAATAAATTGGAAAGAATTTTCTGATGAAAAGAGGATAATGGCACTTTCAATATTTGAAGAAGCAATAAAATTAAAAAATAATTCCATAGAATTTTATAAAAAAGCTTCTGAAAAAGCGAAAAAAGACTTTGCAAAAAGACTATATGATGAATTAAAATATTGGGAAAACTACCAACTTCAACAACTTGAAGGACAATATCAAATATTAAGAGAAGAAAATGAAGAAAGTATTTAATAAAGCTTATAAATAATACTTAAATATTAAAGGGCTGCCTAAAAGGTAGCCCTTTTTGTAGAATAAAATTATATTTTCATAAAATCATTAGACCAATGCTCAATCGAAGATATGATTAGCAAGGCTCGTCACAACAGTATAAATTAAAATTGAAGCCATATTTGCAGTGATACTATCATGGTCAAACCTTGGGCTGACTTCTGCAATATCAAAAGATAAAACCTTGCCGCTTTGCAAAACTTTTTTCAAAAGAATAAGAATTTTTTCAGGGTCAAGACCTAAGGGTTGAGGTGCTGAAACACCAGGAGCATAAGCAGTAGATAGGACATCAGAGCAAATAGTTATATAAATTTCATCAAGATCTTTAATATAATCTTCAAGTTTTTGTTCAATTTTATGAATATCAGAATTAATTATATCCTTTGCAAGAATATAATGAGCTCCTAAATTATCTGCAGTATCAAAAAGGCTTTGTGTATTAGAATGTTTTTGGATTCCCATTACAAAATAATTATACTTATCGCCTCTTTCTTCACACAAATCAGCAATTTGCCTAAACATTGTGCCACTGGTTCCGCCCTTTTCTTTGTCATAGGGTCTTAAATCAAAGTGAGCGTCAAAAGAAACAATACCTAAATTTTTCTTTTCCTTATCCATTAAATAATTTGAAAGTCCCTTGTAATGACCGAAAGCAATTTCGTGGCCACCACCTAAAAGGATAGGAAATAAATTTAAAGATAAGATTTTTTTCACAGCATCTGCCAAAGCATTTTGCGCTTCAACAAGGCTTGTATATTTACTTGTAACATTACCGCAGTCAAAAATCTTAGTGTTTTGGTTGAACTGACATGGGAGTTTGCTTAGCTCTTTTCTTATAGCAAAAGGACCTGCTGATGCACCATATCTACCCTTGTTAAGCTCAATACCCTGATCAGATTCAAAACCTAAAATTCCAAAACCGAGCTTTCCATCAAAGGGCTTTAGACTGTCATCATTTAGATCAATTCTTTGAACCCATTGATGCCACCTAAAAGCTGAAAAATCATTTTCATCATCAATTCTACCGCTCCATAAAGTCATGTCTTGTGGAGTATAATATTTAATCATAATAATCTCCCTTTTTAAAAATTAATTAATTCTTGTTTTGACATTATTTTTAATTTTTGAATTGAATAAAAATTTGCAAAACATTTTTATGATTTTATCCTTGGTCAAAGGATTTTTACTTTCATTATACATAATAGTAAAAAATTCTTTAAACTTTTTATAAATCTTATTAGGAAATTTTGAAATAATAAACAATATCATATAATTAACCTAACTAAGTATATAATAATTACAAAACCCTATTTTTACAATATTAAACTTGTTCAAAATAAGAAAATTTCGAAGATTTTCTCTAAAATTCTATAATAAAGACTTTATAATAAATCCTTAAAAACTTTAAAAAAAAATGTTTATAAGGTAAAATAGTTATGTTTATAAAGAAAGGAGAACTATGGAAAAAATAAAAGAAAATAAATTAGGAATTGACCCCATAGGTAAGCTACTTTTTACAGTATCTTTTCCAATAATAATTTCAATGCTTATCCAAGCTTTATATAACATGGTTGATTCTTATTATATAGGAAAAATTTCAGAAGAAGCCTTCACAGCAGTTTCTATAGCCTTTCCTCTTCAAAATATAATGGTAGGAATAGCAGTAGGCACAGGAGTAGGTACAAATTCTCTGCTTTCTAGGTCATTGGGAGAAAAAAACTTCGACAAAGCAAACCTATCTGCAGAAAATGGAATATTTTTATCAATTTTATATGGCATCATATTGCTAATTCTTTCATTTGTATTACCAAGATATTATTATATATCACAAAATGTTTCACAAGAGATAGTAAATTATGGAGTGGAATACTTATCCACAATAATGGCATTTTCCATGGGAGTTTTTATACAAATTAATTGTGAAAGACTACTCCAATCCACAGGACGCTCAATGCTCACCATGTTTACTCAAGGCATAGGAGCATTAATAAATATTATATTTGATCCTATCTTCATTTTTGGGTATTTCGGTTTTCCTGCAATGGGAGTAAAGGGAGCCGCCATAGCAACAGTAGTGGGGCAAATTATAGGGGCACTTTTTGGAATATATTTTAATTTTAAACTCAATAAAGATATACAGATAAAAAAAATAAGACCTAGATTACAAATAATAAAGAAAATATATGAAGTAGGTCTGCCATCTATAGTAATGATATCAGTAACATCAACAACAATTTATTTTTTAAATAAAATTTTATCCATATATTCAACCAGTGCCATAGCAGCATTGGGAGCATACTATAAAATACAATCCTTCATATTTTTGCCGATATTTGGCTTAACAAATGGGATGGTTCCAATAATAGCCTACAATTATGGAGCTGAAAAGAAAAATAGAATAATAAAAACAATAAAACTAACGATGATTGTAGGAACAATAATGATGATTTTAGGCACAGCTATATTATGGATATTTCCAGAAGAACTTTTAGATATTTTTTCTGCATCAGATGCTATGAAGGAAGTAGGCATAACAATGCTTAGAATTATAGCTTTATGTTTTATCTTTGCAGGAATATCAATAATGGGAGGTTCAGTATTTCAAGCCTTGGGAAACGGTCTATTAACATTAATAGATGCTGTAATAAGAAATATTATAATTATTTTGCCCTATACCTATATAGTTAGCAGAATTGCCCCCATAGAATATGTTTGGTGGTCATATCTTCTATCTGAAACTTCATCTATAATCTTTGTTTCATACTTTATGAAAAATTTTGCAATGAAAAGAATTGATTTAATAAAAGAAAGTATATAATTAGACCTATGGGATAGCAACAAAATTCTATCCCATTTAAATTTAAAATCATTTATAATAATATTAGAAAAAAGATAAATTATCTTTTATTTCTATATGGCTTATAAATTGTTAATTTTCTTAAAATCTTGAAAATTCTATACATTTAATGTATTATAAAAGCAATAAGAAACTCTAGGAGGAAAATTATGGCAAAAGCAAAATTTGAAAGAAATAAACCTCACGTTAACGTAGGAACAATAGGCCACGTTGACCACGGTAAAACAACATTAACAGCAGCAATAACACTAGTATTAAATAAGAGATACGGCAGCGGAGAATTCATAGACTATGCCCACATAGACAAGGCACCAGAAGAAAGAGAAAGAGGAATCACAATCTCAACAT